>ERZ1066117.5-NODE-5-length-555616-cov-43.550960_pt1 | contig 555616 bp, 435 predicted proteins | sample MGYA00382764_ERZ1066117 | MGnify/ENA primary metagenome ERZ1066117 (study PRJEB33369, sample SAMEA5778347) | biofilm metagenome | biome: Industrial cooling water; feature: Water cooling tower basin; material: Biofilm | place: United Arab Emirates | collected...
TGAGTGATAATTTAACAAACTCAGGCAGTGTAGCAGCGGTGGTTCGATACCGGGTTAGTCCTACAGGGTCTGCCCCGAGTTTGTGTGCGGGTAATTTTGTAGACTACGTGGTAACGGTGAACCCTTTGCCAATAGTAAGTGTATCACCGAATCAGGAACTATGTGCAGGTTCTGCCACTGCAGCCTCCATATTCTCAGGTGTAGGCTCTTTCACCTGGACCAATGATAACCCGTCCATTGGATTACCTGCAACTGGCGTTGGAGATGTTCCTTCATTTACCGCGATCAACTCAGCGAACAGCCCGGTGACAGCAACAATTACGGTTAACGCCTCCATCGCTGGTTGCCCGCCGGCTACGCAAACATTTTTTATTACAGTCAACCCGAACCCCAGCTTTACCATCACCAACGCAACGGCTGAGATATGCAGCGGCACGCCAGTGGATATTCTTTTTAACAGCAGTACATCCGGTCATCGAATCAATGTGGTAAGCGTGGCGTATGGAGCCGTAACGGGCGGCACAGTAACAGGTAGCAGCACCTTTACAAACGGTGATCGCATCACCGATGTGTTGCAAAACAATACGAATGCTCCAATCGATGTGGTATATACATTTAATGTAACCACACCATTTACCACGCCGGTTTGTCCGCTTACGCCGCTCGAACAAACAACAACTGTTCGCGTTCTTCCTGCTCCGCAGTTTTCTTTGACAAACACAACAGCCAATCAAATCTGTTCAGGTAGTTCAACGGATATCTTGCTGAATACCCCTGTCTCGGGTGGCCGCGTGCGTTTGGTGTCGGTGAACTACGGAGCAGCGACGGGTTCACTAACGAGTGGAACCCTCTACACAGATGGTCAACGTATCCAGGAGACGATTATTAATTCTACAAATAATCCGGTAACGGTAAGCTACACATTCGAGGCGGTAGTCGGCACATGCACGCCTGGGGCGCCGCAAACGACCTCCGTTTTAGTCAATCCAAACCCCAGTTTCTCAATCACCAATAGTACTGCGGAAATTTGTAGCGGCACGCCGGTAGATATCCTATTCAATAGCTCAACGGCTGGCCATCGAGTAAACGTGGTGAGTGTAAACTACGGCGCGGTAACAGGCGGAACGGTTACATTGGCCACCACCTTTACCGATGCTGATCGGATCACGGAAACTCTTACGAACACGACCAACGCACCGATTGATGTCGTGTACGTATTCAATGTGACGACGCCGTTGACAACGCCGCCCTGCGCGTTGGCGCCAGTCAACCAAACTACCACCGTGCGCGTTCTACCTGCTCCGCAGTTTACTTTGACAAACACAACAGCCAATCAAATCTGTTCAGGTAGTTCAACAGATATCTTGCTGAATACCCCTGTCTCGGGTGGCCGGGTGCGTTTGGTGTCGGTGAACTACGGCGCAGCCTCGGGTTCATTAACGAGTGGCACCCTCTACACAAATGGTCAACGTATCCAGGAGACGATCATTAATTCTACGAATAATCCGGTAACGGTAAGCTATACATTTGAAGCTGTAGTAGGCACGTGTGCTCCGAGTGTCCAGCAGAGTACGTCTGTGCTGGTGAATCCCAATCCCCAGTTCAGTTTTGTAAATGCTACCGGTATCATTTGTAGTGGATCGCCAACGGATATTTTGTTTAACAGTGCAACGGCGGGCCACCGCATAAATGTAGTTAGCGTGGTTTACGGTGCGGTAACAGGCGGTACTGTTATACCCGGAACAACCACTTTCGTGAATGGCAGCCGATTAACAGAAACTTTGGTAAATGCGACCAATGCTCCTCAGGATGTAACGTATGTATTTAATGTAACCACTCCATTTACAAGCCCGGTTTGCCCCGCTTCACCGGTAAATCAGACGGCCGTAATTCGCGTCAATCCCATTCCTAATGTGAGTTTTGCCGGAGCAACCACAATCTGCTCAAACACCACAACAGATTTGCAGTTGAATAATCCAAATGGAGTTGCGGGAACTACGTTTACATGGTCTGTTACGGCCACCAATGTTACAGGAGCGTTCGATGGGGCAGGTAATCGAATTAACCAGGCACTAAGCAGTACCGATGGCAATACCCCCGGCACCGTTACCTACACTGTTGTGCCTGCCGCTAATGCGTGTAGTGGAGCACCCCTCATTATCAACGTAGTGGTAAATCCGGTTCCTACGTTAGCCACGAGTCTACCTTCACAAGATTTGTGTAATGGGCAAACTTCTACCATCGCATTAAGTAATCCGAACAGTGTAGCGGGAGTGGGTTATGTTTGGACGGTTAGTACCACCGGAATCAGTGGTGTTTCAAATCAGGCTACGGCTGTTCCTGCCGGAGCGTTTAATGTTCCGATTTCGCTCATCACCCCGAGTGTGGGCGGCACGGCAAACTTCTCTGTGCGTGCCGTTGCAAACAACTGCTTCAGTGTTCCAGCCACTGTGGGGTTAACGATTCGGCCGTTGCCAACGCTTACCGTGCCCGCTAACACCGTACTTTGCGAGCCTACTTCAATTCTATTGCCTGGTACAGTTGGCCAGAGTGCAGATCGCGGGCTTTGGAGTATTGTAACTGGCGCTGGCGCGTTGTCGGCCACGAACATCGTTACCGGATCACCGATTCAAGTGAGTGCATCCTACGATGTTGATCCGGCTGATATTGGTACCACTATTGTAATGCGCCTCACCACCAGCGATCCGGATGGCCCTACCGGATTGTGCGAGGCCGCTTCTGCCGATTACTCCATTGCTGTTAATCGGTCTGCGCGACTTACTGCCGGTCCCGATATCACCATTTGTGCAGATGTGGCCTCAACTCCGTTACAAGGTGCCATTACGTTTGCACCAAATGGAGTAGCGTGGTCGTTGGTTACCGGTACGGGAACATTTTCAAATCCGGCAAGCGCTACGTCAAATTACGCCTTTAACAATCCGGCCGAAATCAATCAAACCGTTACGTTGCGCCTTACGGGATTTGATCCTGACGGCAGTGGCCCGTGCGCCAACGTTTTTGATGAGATGAATTTCCGGGTAAATCCGTTGCCGGTAGTTTCTTTTGTGGGATTGCCGCCCGGTACACCACCTCAAGTGGCCGAGAACATTGCGCCTTTCCCGCTTACAGGTAACCAGGTGGGCGGCGTGTTTACGGTACAGCCGGTTACGTCTAACATAGGCGCCACCATACCCAGCCCGACTGACCGTGCATTCTTTGATCCGAACAACGCGGAGTTGGGTTCAAATCAAATTACCTACACGTTTACAAATGCGAACGGCTGCACAAACTCCACCACCCAGGAGTTAATTGTTAACCCAGTAACGGTAGTTGATTTTGCAGTTCAAGGCGCCACATTAAATGGCTCAGGTCAATTTGAACTCTGTGCAGAGCAGGGGCAGGTGAGACTGCTTGGTTTCCCGGCTGCCAGCACCGGGCTGCCGCCCGAGACACAGTTTAAGAGTATACCCGCTTTTCCGGGCGGACCTACCGCTACGATTGTATTTAACGGCACGGATTATTTTATTGAGACGAATGGCCTTGCGTCTAACACCTATCGCATCCAGTACGATTACAAAAATGCATTTGGTGCCATCACGTTCCGAATTCGAGATATTGTGATATTCGCAAGCCCGGTTGCTGCATTCACTTCTCTGAATAACTGTATTGCCAGCGACGTGGTCTTTAACGATACGTCTACGATTAACCCTACACCGTTCTCCACAAGTATCGTGAACTGGTTATGGACGTTTGGCGATCCGGGCGACATCAGCAGCGTGCAGAACCCAAGCAAGCGATTCGTTACCTCGGGCACAAAGAACATTACGCTTCGGGTTACCACACTGCAGGGCTGCTCCAATACCTCGGCAATTTTCCCGCTCCGTGTGGGCGATGTGCCTGAGCCTGATTTTGAGTCGTCTGCATTCTGTAACAACGATCAAACGTTATTTAGAGACCGTACACGTAAAGTGTTCCCGGCCGACCCCGCTGCGTTAAGTACCATTGCACAGTTTACCTGGGATTTTGGCGATGGCAATACGATGACGGGTAACTCCAACTCCACTGTGCCTGTCGGTACCCATGGCGGAGCCACCAGCGGCACGTTTAACGACCCGCAGCACCAATACACTACGTTTGGTACCTATAACGTGCGCCAGACGGTGCGCACAAACGACGGTTGTATCAACACCGTGGTGAAACGGATTTTCATTTTGCCGTACAACACCGTTCGGCCCGTAGCCGATTCGGCCTATTACCAGGACTTTAACACTACCAATGGCGGGTGGGTAGCAGAAGCATTTGAGTCGCGCATTTCGCCCACGCGCTTTACCCTCAGTCCGGGGTACATCGCCAGCGATACCAGTTGGATTTGGGGTATCCCCGGCGGAGCAGTGATTCGTGGCACCGATCGCGCCTGGTGGACGGGTGCAAACAGCAATCAGTATTACCCCAATGAGAACTCGGTGGTCAATGGCCCTTGCTTCGACTTGCGCCAGTTGCAACGCCCGATGGTTTCCATGGATGTTTGGACTGATGCCGAACGAAACATCGATGGGGCGGTGTTACAATATTCATCCGATGGTGGGATCACCTGGCGTATTGTTGGCCCCGCGGAGTCATTGTTTGGCCCCGATCGCGATCAGGGCATCAACTGGTTTAACGGAACATTCATTACCTCCAATCCGGGAAGTCAGACCATCGGCCAATTCGGGTGGACAAACGCCACCCAGAACTCGCGGCAGTCGCGGTGGTTAAATGCACGCTTTAATTTGGATATGATACCCGTAGCGGAGCGCGCTCAGGTACGTCTGCGCATTGCGTTTGCCAGCAACGACAAAAATGCTGCCGATGCTGTGGGGTCTAGATTTGATGGATTTGCCTTTGATAATGTGTATGTGGGCGGCAAAAAGCGCCAGGTTTTGGTGGAGCACTTTACCAATTTTACTGCTACGCCATCACAAGCGATTCTTGATGCCGCTAGCTACCTCAATACCTTATACCAAGATCAGATTACCTTCCGGCAGGGCAACCCTGACTTTACGGACATCCAGTATCATATGGAACTGCCCGGCACGGATGTGCTCAATCAGGAGAACCCAACTGATCCAGCCTCGCGCGCCCTGTTTATGAACGTGTCTCAGCCACCTACCACGATCATGGATGGGATTATTAACAGCCAGTTTAACGGGCTCACTACTCGCCTGAATCGCGTAGAGTTAGATCGCAGAGCGTTGAAAGATCCGTTGTTCCGACTTCAATTGCAGGAGGTGCCCGCTACCGATAATAACCGGATTTCCGTTCGCGTAACGGTAACGGCAGATTCTGCAGTCAATACCTTCCCGATGATTGTGCAGGTGGCATTGTTGGAAGACGGCATCGGTTCGGGGCGCAGCACATTCCGTAGATTCTTGCTCGGTCCGGGCGGCCAGATCATCAACGGCTCCTGGGTGCGCAATCAACAACGTATCGTTACCCGCGATACAGCAGCGATTGATGTGCCGATCAAGGATGCGAATCGTTTACGATTGGTTGCCTTTATCCAAAACCGAAACACCCGCGAGATTCTTCAAGTTACGTCCATCACCGCGACTCCGAAGCAAGGACGGCTTGTTGTGGGACTTGAAGACAACGAAATCGCGCGCTCGTTGCAAAACATTTCGGTCTATCCAAATCCCGCCAAGGGCACCTTCTTCCTGCAAGTGCCAGAGGAGTTGATTGGCCGGGGAGAGTGGAAACTGCTCGATCAACGGGGCGTTTCGGTACGCACGGGTAAGTTTCAGGATGCGAAAAATGGAGTGATTCAAGTGGCCGTGGGCGACCTTCCGGAGAGTATTTATATCGTGGCGCTCACCGGGCCGAACAACACGTTCATCTACAAAAAGATCATGCTGCTGCGCGAGCGATAGTGGTTAGTTGTCGTTTCTGATTTGTAAATAAGATTCATTATCAATACTTTAGTGCTCTGCACCTCATTTTTTAAACTAAGTATTTATGCGCGCAATCTGGAAGGGGCACATTCAGTTTTCTTTGGTTACAATTCCGGTTCGGATTTACAATGCCATTGACACCAACCAAACCGTAAGCTTCAACCTTCTAACGCGCGAGGGGCATAACCCGGTGAGTTATGAAAAGAAAGACAAAGTCACCGGCAAGCCGCTAAAGTCGGAGGAAATCGTAAAAGGTTATCAGTATGAGCCCGGCCAGTACGTGATTATCGAAGAAGAAGATCTGGCAAAAATTCGGTTGAAGAGCACCCGCGTGATTGAGATTGAGGGTTTTGTAAACGAAAAAGAAGTACATCCTACGCTTTTAGAAACGCCCTACTTTATCGGGCCCGATGGCGAGGTTGCTGCCAAAGCCTATGGACTGTTGATGCACACCCTAAAAGAGAGTGGCAAGATCGGGGTAGGGAAAGTGGTGTTGCGCGATCGGGAGACGCCCGTGTTGATCAGCCCCTTTGAATCCGGGCTGCTGCTGTATCGGCTCCGGTACCCAAATGAAATTCGTTCAATCCGTGAAGTTCCACAACTGTTGGAGGTGAAAGCCGACAAAGATCAGCTGAAGTTGGCAAAAACGCTGGTTGACTCGATGTCGGTTTCGTTTGCGCAGATGGAACTAAAAGATCACTACTTCGATGCACTGAAAGAAATGATTGATGCAAAAATAGCCGGCAAGGAAGTGGTTAGCGTTGGCGAGGAAGAGCCGGAGAAGGTAGTGGATATCATGACGGCACTAAAAGCAAGTATTGAGGCGGCCAAAAAGAAGCCCATGGAAAAAGCGAAAGGCAGCGCGGTAAAAAAAGAAAAATCGGTGGCCAAAACCACCAAAGCCAGCCGAAAAGCAAGCTAAACGCCCGCACCTACAACCGGGTTCTCTGCCTATCTTTGCGCCATGACCAAGGTGGTACAGTTTCCGTTTTCATCGCCCCAGAAATTTGGTTTTCGCCCCGTGCGGAAGCGCAAGAGTAAGGCGGATGCCAAGGGCCAGCTTGATCTTTTTTCCGGTGGGCGGATTGTAAAACTTAACCAACTTTCGCCTTTTGAAGAGGCACTTCTGTTGGATGAACAGCAGCACGACCGCGCAGTGGCCATGTATGAAGAGGCCATTCGCCAAATTGATGCGATAGCCGATTCGTACTGTAATCTGGGTATTATCTACTCTCAGCGCCAGGACTATAGCAAGGCCGTGGATTGTTTCACCAAAAGCTTAAAGGAAGACCCCCGCCATTTCGAAGCCCATTATAATTTGGCCAACGTGTACGCAGAACTGGGTAACCTGCCGTTGGCAAAGCTTCATTACCAGGTGGCGATAGAAATTGAGCCTGAGTTTTCCAATGGCTACTTTAACCTGGGCCTTACCTATGCCCGCAACCACGAGTGGCAGGCCGCCATTGACGCGCTTTCGCAATACCTGTTACGGGTAAGCCTGGAGGAAGGCAAACAGGCGCGCGAGCTCATTCAACAAATGACGGCCTCCCTCCATCAGGCGTAAGCCTACAAGGTCCACATCGTAATAACAAAAAGCAGCGCGCGGTATAACTCCAGCGCAACCTTCAAAATTAAAATCATCACGACCGATTTCGCGATGAGTTTCCAGGAGCGTTCCTGATAAAACACCGCACTGGCGCGTAACAAAAAGTAGAGATTGGTAATGACGAAAATGGCAGTAAGGGTCAGTTCGTTTAAGTAACCGCCCAAGTGAAAAATGCGCACCATCAGCGTAAGCAAAAGGGCATTCACAAAAAGATTAAAGCATGCCAATTCAACCATGAACCCCACATGATCGATAAAGTAGCGGTTGCGTTTGCGATAAAATGCATTGAGTGGGAGTGAGGCTAGAAAAACGAATACCATCACCAGCAGCTTGGCGAGGCCGAGTGTTTTTTCGTTGTAAACCAGCGTAAAAGAGTCGATCGATTTGATTTCCAAAGCCACCATCTTGTTGGCGATCCAATGCGTATAAAAGTTGCGAAACGGGGTAAGCAGCTGCGTGTACAACGAGGCATTAAAAAGCTGAATGACCGGAAATAAAAAGTAGATCAGGTTGAGTACAAAAAACAGCGACAACGGGCGCAGGTACATCACCCTGCGGCCCTCAGCAAACTCTTTGGAAAGAAAGCCCGGTCGCTTCAATACCAGCCATAACGTTTTTGCAAACTTGTTGTCCGCGAACGTGATCGCGATCATGATGTTGCTCAGGAACGTGCGGAACGACCGATCCACCGGCAGCAGTACTTTTTCACCACATTGGTTGCAGTAGAATCCCGAGAAGGAGTTGCCGCAGCTTTTACAGGTGTGCAGTTCGGATGCTTGCGCCATGAAAAAAGATGGGCAAAGCTACAACGCGACGGGATGCCTTTTTAACGAACGTAAGATTTTTGCGCCGCGACTGCGAAATGCGGGCGTACCGATGGGGAGTTCAACCTCGACCAGCGGAATCAACTCATTTTTCAAATCCGGATAAACCGAGCACAAGTTGGCGAGCACCGTCATAGCAAATACGCGCATGGCAATGGCTTCCTGCCGGTTGGTAAGAAAACTCGTCGCCAGGTTGACTACGGCTGATTGGTGCGGTGCCGGTATGGGCAAGCATTGTAAGCTGCGCATCACGTTCCGCTTTACCGCCGTTGGTGCTGATGTTTTTCCGGCGGCCCGCACGAGTTTGCCGAGATGGGGTAGTACGACATGTGGCGCCTGTTCGGCAAGCACGGTAATCGGCCATGAAGCTTGTTGCGAAATACGGTTGGGGCCGGCCAGAAAAGCATCAATCAGTTGTTGCCCGTGTTTAGGATTACTCCGTACCCACGTAACGATCCGCACACAGGTAGCCTTGCGCGAGGGCTGAGATAGTTCGTGAATCAAATTGAAAATCAATGTATTACTTTAATTAACAAACTATAATTGTTTGATTATTAGGTTTTTTAAATCAAATTGAATTAACTTTATTGAAGATAAAAAGGCTGCGATATGTTCGTATTTTTTGCCATTGTTGCTACGCTATTTTTTCAAATTGGACTTGTTTTGTTCTGCTTATCTCAAAAGCGGGCGGCATAACTTTTTGAACGAAAGCTGATTTTTTAATTCTCTGTTGCCTGCCTGGCAAGTGCAAGGACGGCTTGTTGTTGTGCAACAAAGCCATCCCGCTATTGCTTCTCGGTGCATGGTTCACCCCACCAACAGTGATTTCTCCTGCCCGCTGCTGCGCGCGATGGCGGTGGTCTGTAAATTCTTCATGCCGCCTTCTACATCAATCAGGTTGTGCCAGCCACGGGCCTTAAGTATCGAGATGGCAATCATGGAACGATAACCACCTGCGCAATACACGTACACGGGCTTGTCTTTGGGAATCTCCGCCAGATGCTCGTTCAAATAATCCAGTGGCACGTTGCTCGCGCCAGAAATATGGTCGCCCGTAAACTCCGCCGGTCTTCGCACATCTACCACCACGGGCAGCGCCATTTTCATGCGGTCGGCCATTTCAACTGCGGTAACCTGAGGCACCGTATCAATCGCTTTGCCCGCAGCTGCCCAACTGGCGAAACCGCCTTGCAAATATCCCAGCGTGTGATCATACCCCACGCGCGCCAGCCGGGTAACTACCTCTTCTTCTCGGCCGGGATCAGCAACCAGCAGCAGCGGATGGTCCACACCGGGGATCAGTGCGCCCGCCCACGGGGCAAATGTGCCATCTAACCCAATGTTGATGGAGTTAGGAATGAACCCTAAACGAAAGTCTTTTGCAGCCCGCGTATCCAGAATCAAAGCTTCCGATTCATTGGCAATAAGTTCAAACGCTTCGGGTGTGAGCGCTCTGGTTCCTTGTGCTAATACGCGACTAATACTAGTGTAGCCTTCTTTGTTCATCCGGGCGTTTTCCGGGAAGTAGGCAGGTGGCGGAGCCAAACCTTCGGTTACCTCTTTGATAAACTGCTGGCGGGTGAGGCCGGGACGGAGTGCGTAGTTTACGCGCTTTTGATTGCCGAGGGTATCCTGGGTTTCTTTCATCATGTTCTTGCCACAAGCGGAACCGGCTCCGTGCCCGGGGTAGATCACGACGTCATCCGGTAACGGTAAAATTTTCGATTGAATGCTATCGTAAAGCACGCCAGCCAACTCTTCCTGCGTCATCTTCGCAGCCTTTTGCGCAAGGTCGGGGCGGCCCACATCGCCCAAAAAAACGGTGTCGCCTGTGAAGATACACTGCTGTTTGCCTTCTTCGTTGATGAGTAAAAATGTAGCCGATTCCATCGTATGGCCAGGGGTGTGTAACACTTTGATGATGCACGTGCCAAGGCGAAGTTCTTCGCCATCGGTGGCTATGTGCGCTTCAAACTTGGGCTGGGCGGTGGGCCCGTAAACGATTTTCGCTCCCGTTAGACGGGCAAGATCAAGATGGCCGGAAACGAAATCCGCATGAAAATGCGTTTCTAATACGTACTTGATTTTTGCGCCGTTGCGGTTTGCCTTTTCAATGTATGGCGCTACCTCGCGCAGGGGGTCGATAATGGCCGCTTCATTGCCGCACTGCAAATAATATGCACCCTGCGCCAGGCAGCCCGTGTAGATTTGTTCGATGGTCATGGTCTTTGTTTTTTTGCAAAGATGGGAGCAAGGCGGGCGCCTGTTCCATGACTTTTGTCACGCGCAGCGAAATTCGCGGGTTAATGTTTGTTTGCGTAGACGTGCGATGAAAAAAGCTACAGGCGGCCGCGGGCGATTTCGTGCCGGGAAACGCTAACCAAGCCGGCGGTTTCCATTTTTTTAAGTAGGCGGGAGATCACTTCGCGCGATGAGTTTAAATCATCCGCAATTTGCTGGTGGGTGATGGGCAACTTCGGCCCCAGCGTTTCGAACTGCCGTTTTAAGTAGAACTCCAGTTTTTCATCCATCGAATGAAATGCGATTTGATCGATGACTTGCAGCAACTCCTCGAAGCGCGAGCGGTACGTTTCCAACACAAAGTAATACCAGGCCTTGTGCTTTTTCATAAGGCCGTCCATGTAGGGCAGGGGTATGGCTAGCGCATCTACCGGTGAAATCGCCACAGCCTTTAGCGCGCTGGCTTCATTTTTGGTAGCGCAAATCATACTCAGGGCACAGGCGTCACCTTTTTCAAGGTAATAGAGAAAGAATTCCGCACCGTCATCGCCTTCGCGGTACAGCTTCACGCGCCCGTCCAAAATGATAAAGGAGTATTTAAAGTACTGGCCGGGCCGCATCAGCACCTCGCCTTCGCGGAAATGAATTACCTGACCGGCACCTTCCACATCGCGAATCAGTTCCGCATCAAACTGCGGAAACAAACCCGCCAGATGAACTTCCCCGGTGGCCACGGTTAGTTCGATTTCTTCAGCGGATTTTCTACCAATACTTCTTCTTCAAACATCGGGCTATCGGCCGGAAGAATCGATAACTCCTGAAAGAGCACGGCCTCTGGCACGATGAAGCTGGCGAGTTGATCGCTGCTGCCGGTAACGTGGTACGCTTTTTGGCTTGCCACCGCACCCAGTATTCTGCGCAAGTTCTTGAACGAAAGATCGCCTAAGTTGCCAGCACGTACCACCTCTTCTTTGCCATCCAGATGAATCCGGAAAACCTGGAGACCAGTGCCCGGGGTGGACTTCACGATGAACGCATGATCCAGACCGTCTTCGCGCGCCCGGGCCAGCAGGCGCTCGCGCAACTGGGGCAATGTGGCCGCGTTGTCGATACGCACATCAATTACTCCAGCTCCGGTGGCATGGCCGTTTGATGTTTGCGTGGCTTTGGTAATCGTTCGGTCGTTCAATAAATCTTTCAGCACACCCTTTTCAATTAATGCGATTTCCGTGGGCGGAATTACGCCTTCGTTATCGGCATCATACGCACCCAACAAATCCACGTTGCCTAGTTTCTTCATACGGCTTTTTGCATACACGCTGATGGCGTTGTCCATTACGCTGCGGCCTACGCGGCCCTCGGTGGTGGCGGTTTCCATTCTAAACCCGCTTGCATTTTGTATGTCGTTAGAAAGGATCAACGACTCGCGCCCCCCGAATAACGCGTTTGAGAAAATCTCTGCCACGGCGCGTCCTTCTACCAGCATTGGGCCGGTGTACTCGTCTTGCAGCGTGGGCAGCGTGCCCGAACGCAGCAACTGGTCGATCAGGTTTTTGAAATTTTCCGCGGCTTGCGCGGCAGAAGGAAACTGCTCTGGATTTCGCGCGTACTCCGTATATGAATCGTATAAAAATAAACCGGCCTGATCTTTTAATTGCACGCTGGCTTGCAAAGCAGCAATGGTTTCCGGCGTGCGGATTTTGGTGCCCTCGCTGTTCACGGTGTAGTTATATCCCTCGGAAAAAGATATCACCACATTCGAGTTCATGATTTCTGGATACGCGCGGGCCACGGCCGATACCTCGCGGATATAATCCTCCCACCGGCTGCGCTCAAAGGGTTTGGGCGTGAAATCCTCAATCAACGTGTGGGGTGCCTGTTGTGCAAAGGAGCGGTGGGGCACATCCTTTAGCTCCTTTCCTAAATCGCGCAGCGTTTCTTCGTTCTTTTTGAACTGGCGGGCAGCGCTTTTGTACACATTATCAGTAGTAACCCATAAGGATCTGCGAATGCCCGCGTAGTCGTTTTCCAGTGGCACAGAAATCTCGTTGTTGCCCGGCTGGCTATACAAATTATTGTCGAGGCTTTCATCGTTAAATTCATAGCCGCCCACCAAAATGCGTACCGACGCCTTCGTGCGCGAGGCCGAGCTGTTGGATTGCAAAACAGCACCCAGCGTGGCCACCATCTGGTGCACGTTAAGGTCGGCAATGCTGTATTGAATGAAGAACGGTTTGTTGTGATCCGGCAGTTGCAGCTCTTTCAGATTTCGTTGCAACTCGTCTTCCATGGCACGGAGGATCACGTCTTCCTTGGGCTGGGCAAATCCGGTGGCGCCAACCAGCAGCGCTGCGGAAATAAAAATCGACTTCATCCGGTTAACGATTTAGTGTGGGACGTTTCAGTAACGTGGGTTCTTGTTCGGCTTTGGGTTTCTTCTGTGTTTCGATTCTGCGCACGAACAGCGCAGGTGCAACAGCGCTCACGGGTACGCTGCCGCTTTCGGCACCGCAGAACCCGGTGAAGATGCCCGTTTCGTTTCCGGCCGCGGTAATCTCAGCAAACATGGCCAGCGGTGTTCCAATCAGATCAACGCCTTGTACTAATTCATCCGGCCGCCCATCCGCGTAAATGCGGTACACCTCCGTGGGAAAAATATTAAACGCGTTCGGGTTAAAGCGATCGGTAAGCGTAAAGCCGCCCACCACGTCCTTGAAATAATACCCATACGCCCGGCCCTGCCGTTGGCATTCTTTCACCAGCATTCTCCGCAATTCTTCCATTTTTAATGGCTTGGAGGTTTCCACAATCAGGTTGCTTTGGCGCGTTACCACATCCGAGCCAGGGGCCGCACGACCGTGGCCGTTTGAATTGGCAATCCCGGAAACGGGCGCACGGCTCATCAGAAAGGTTTTAAGCACACCATTTTGCACCGCTGTTACGCGCTGTGCTTTTACACCTTCATCATCATAAATATAAAACCCGTTAAGATGCTGGCCACCCAGGGTTTGTAGGGTGGGATCGAACACCACGGATAATGTGGCAGGCAGCACACGTTCGTTCAATTTGGATTTGAAGGTTTGGCCGTCCTGTTCGCTGCGCAGCCGATGCCCCTCTACGCGGTGCCCAAAGATTTCATGGAAGAAAACACCCGCCACTTGTGCATCCAGAATAGCAGGGCCGGTATACGGTTCTGCGGCTGGCGCGTCTTTTAACTTGATTAAAACGGAGAACATTTTTTCTAACTCTGCTTTTACCTTTTCAGGAGCCGGAAGTTCGGCCGGGGTGCGCGCAAAGAACGAACGGTTGAGCGGCAAGATGAGCTGACCTTTTGAACGCACGGAGGCGCTGACTTGCAAATACGTGTAAGGCATATTTTGTACTACCTCCGTGCCTTCGCTGCTTACAAAATATTTGCGCGTGAGGTTTACCTGCAGGCTGGCATCGGCCGAGATGATATCACCGTCTTTCAGGAAGAGCGCAGAAAACTCTTTGAGATACGTTAGCCACTGGGCGGTATCCAGCGCGAGCTGCAAAGGTGGCTCGAAGTACGCGTTCTTTTTCTCCTTCGTGAAATCGGGAACCGAAGCAACGGTGCGCGGGTTCGCGCGGATGGCTTTATACTTGGCAACGGCCTCGCGGTATTTTTTCTGCGTAGCCTGCCACATGAGAAAGCGCAACGCCTGCTCATTGTCATCAAGAGGTAAAATTTCGTAGCCGTAGCTTTCGCCCATGCCGGCCATGTCCATGTCGGTACCGCTGGCGGGGTGCGTGTTGTCCAGTTGGTAATCGCCTACTTTCACGCGGGGTGTAAGTACGCGGGTGCGTTCGGTGTCGCGCTGCACTAAACTGCCGAACGAGGTTGCCGCCTGAAAGAGTTGAACGTCTTCTACGCGGTAATCAAGATAGTAGGCGGGCACGGTGCTGGCGGTTAGGCCCGCCATTTCCCGCTGAATTTCTGATTTCAGGGTTTGTAGTAAAACGTCTTGGGCCATGAGCACTTGCGGGCTTCCAAACATGACCAGCAGTAGGGTAGACGTGACTAAAAAAAATCTCTTTTTCATTCGTAATGGAAACGGGTCAAGATACTGCTAAAATTCTTTTCGGGCATAAAATGTCACGTTTGTTTAGTAGTTTTCGATGCAAAACCGGATGCGCATCGTACTCGCGATTGTTATTGTTGATCTAGTTGCGGGCTGGATATGGCATCGGGTGCAAAACCTGTTCCATTTTGATTTGAAAAAAGTCCGTGCGGTGATGCGCTACACACCTGCTCCGTGTACGATCTACGCCTTTCATCATTGGCAGACGCCGTGCGGATATCGATTACAGTTTGATCGGATTTTACAAGCGCGGCAATGATGATGTGGATTGGGATTGTTGTGGTTCTTTGGCTGGTGGGAAATCTGTTCACCGGTGTGTGGCAGGATTATTTCATCTTCCGGTTTAAGGTGTTGTCGCCCTCAGCAAAGCTGCATTTTGAACATCCGCATCATGAGGTGCATTTACAGGGCGAGGCGGGTGGCAAGCTGCACGCGGTTTATTTTCAGCGGTCCGCGGCGAAAGGCCTGGTGCTTTTTTTTCACGGCAACCGGGGTAATGTGAGCAGGTGGGGGCACGTGGCCCGGCAGTTTATGGATTTGGGCTACGATGTACTGGTGCCGGACTACCGCGGCTATGGACGTAGCACCGGAACGCGCACAGAGCCGCTGTTTTATGCTGATGCCCAAGTGTGGTTCAACTGGGCCTTGCAACGCTACCCAAGCGAGATGATTTCGTTGTATGGCCGCTCGTTAGGCAGTGCGCCAGCTACGTTTTTGGCAAGCAAACACCCCTGTGCGCGCCTGTTGTTGGAAACTCCGTTCTCTTCCATGCGCAATCTGTTCTTTACCTACTATCCTTTTTTGCCACCGGTGTTTTTCTTTAAGTATCGTTTCGATAACGAGCAACTCATTCAGAACGTGAGTTGCCCGATTCATATTTTTGTAGGCTTGCGCGACTTTGTGGTACCATTTCGATGCACCCGGCGCTTGTTACCGTTGCTAAAGCCGAGCGATCAGGTAACGACCATAAAAGAAGGAGGCCACAACAATCTGGCCTCCTTTACGGAGTATCATCACGCGTTGGTGCGCGCGCTAACCTAGATTACGCTTCCCACAAACTCCATGAACTCATGCTTCAGGTTGTCGTACTGCGTACGGAATGAAACGAGTTCTTCCATGAGGGTTTCGTGTTCTTGAAAGTACACCGTATCCGATTCTTTCTTTTCCTGCAGCGTGTGGGCGAGACGCGCCTCGTGCTCGCGCAATTTTTTTCTGAAAAGGTCAACCAATTCTCCGCCATAATACGTGATCAGGCTTTGAAAATGGTCAATGCGCTTTTTTTCATCTTCGCTGCTGAGCCGGGGTGCGGCCCGGTCGAGCAGTTTTTGATAAAAGGCAAGCTCCTGCTTCCACAGCATGCAGGTGGATAACCACGCCAGGCTGTTGCGGTGCATTTCGATTAACGAAGGTTGTAAAATGTATTTTCCAACAAGATTACCGGTTACAGAGATCATATACGTCGGGTTTATATTTCGAATCAAATAAAAGATGCAACTTGTGGCTCGTTAATGATACCGATCAGCGTTCGTTATGACAATTATCATACCCTGCGCAGGTATCGTTTTTGATATTGACTTCGTTTAATACATGATGCAAAAGCGATTTTGTTTTTTGATGGTAGTGGTGACTGCCTTGGCGGGATGCGCTGTGCAAGTCACCAGCCGGTACGATACGAAAGCAGACTTTAGCAAATACAAAACCTTTTGCTGGATGGATGGCTGCGAGTTTAAAGTAGATGGCCCCGATTACTTGAAAGATGAAGAGATTCGCCTCGCCATCAAGAGTGTAATTGTACGCGAACTTAACAGCAAAGGGCTGACCGAGAATGCCACCGCGCCGGATCTTTTGGTGGGTTTTAATATCACGGTAAAGAATGACACGGCAGTAATTTTCAGGCGTGCAGAAGAAACGCCCATTTACTACCGCCCGTTGCCGCAGCAGCAAGACGAGATTCCATTCTTACGCGGCACCCTCATTCTGGCCATGGCGGATAAAGCTACCAGCCAGATCGTATGGCAGGCGGCAGCGGTGGAGTACATGGAGGACCGGCCCAAAATCACGGCCGATTATATAAGGAAGGGAATCAAAAAGGTAATGAAGCGGTTTCCGCCACCGCAACCATAGTCAGATCTCTTTCACCTGCCTGGGCAGAAAAAAACGAGCTCACGGATCAGCGTCCTCTAATTTGGGCTGGCTTCCTGGTCGGTCATAAGCAAGGCATGGTTTAACCCGTGCAGTATTGATGCGGGCAACTGTTCGTTTTGATCTTCGTGCAGCAAGCGTTTGATGATGGCTGCTTTCTTTGGGCCGTTGGCCATTAAAATCGGTAGCCGGGATTCGGCAAAATCAGCTAATCCCAAGGTGATTCCTTTTTCCAGCGGGGTAGGCGATTGAAAATACTTTTGGCCCACCTCGATTGTCTCTGCTGCCAACGCGGAAATGTGCGTGTGGGTGCTAAATGGCGTGCCCGGCTCGTTCATGGCAATGTGCCCGTTGGTACCAATTCCCACCAGCATTACGTCAAGCCCACCGGCCTCGGCAATGCGTTTCGCGATGCGATCCACTTCACCCATAGGATGAGCGGCCCGCCCATCAAAAAAGTGAATCTTTGCGGGCGAAACTCCCAGCGGGTGAAATAGAAATTCGTCCATCATCTGGCGGCATGAGCCGGGATCAGCACCGTTCATACCCATCCATTCATCCAGGCCCACCCATTCGCAGTGGCTCAAATTCAAACGGCCATTCCGCACATCATCAATCAAACATGCAAAGACGCCCAGCGGGGAGTGCCCTGAAGCGAGGCAGACCAAAGCGTTTGGCCGGGAACGAACTACTGCTGCTATTTCATCGGCTACCGCGCGGCACAGCGCAGCGTAACTTGGGAAGACCTGATGTTTCATATTCCGGATCTACGACTACAAATAACGCAAAGTCATGAATGTTACAAACGGCAAACTTTTGCTTTCCGGAATTTCTATATTTCGATTTGATCCAAAGGCTATGAAAAGAGTTTTGATTTCTCTATTCGCACTCGCAAGCGTGCTTCCGGTAACGGCACAGCAGCTCGACAGTATCTTTAAGTATGTAAAATATCGCAACATCGGGCCGTTTCGGGGCGGCCGGTCGGTATGCGCATCGGGGGTAATCAACGATCCGCTCACCTACTACATGGGCACAACGGGCGGTGGTTTATGGAAGACTGAGGATGCGGGCGTGAGTTGGAATAATATTTCCGATGGGTATTTCAAAACGGGTTCGGTTGGCGCTGTTGCCGTTTCGGAGAGCGATCCAAACATTGTGTATGTGGGCATGGGCGAACATGCGCCCCGTGGTGTCATGACCTCGTATGGAGATGGCGTGTATAAGTCCACCGATGCCGGAAAAACCTGGAAACAAATGGGCCTGGCAACCACCCGCCACATTGCGCGGATCGTGATTCATCCGAAAAACCCTGACATTGTATATGTGGCAGCACAGGGAGCATTAAACGGCCCGTCTGCCGATAGAGGTATTTTCAAATCGGTGAATGGGGGCCTTTCCTGGACGAAAGTGCTCTATGTAAATGATCTTACAGGGTGCTCAGAGCTTTCGCTGGATGTGCATAATCCGCAGGTATTGTACGCCACACTGTGGCACCACCAGCGCCTGCCGTGGAAAGTGATTAGCGGTGGCCCCGGCAGCGGTGTTTACAAGTCGACCGATGGTGGCGAAACGTGGCAAAAAATTCAATCGGGTCTGCCCAAGGAACTGGGCAAAATGGCGATTGCAGTGAGCCGCGCCAATCCGGAAAAGGTGTATTTGCTTTTGGAGAGCGATACCGAAAAAGAAGCCGGTGGCCTTTTCGTATCCGAAGACGGCGGTAAAAACTGGTCGAGAATCAGTAGCGACCACCGCCTGGTACAGCGCGCCTGGTATTACATTGAAGTCTTTGCCGATCCGCAAGACGAACACACCGTGTATGTGCTAAGCGCACCTGCACTCCGCTCGATAGACGGTGGCAAAACCTGGGAGCGGCTCTCGGGTTGGCATGGCGATTATCACGATTTATGGATCAATCCCACCAACGCAAAAAATATGGTGATTGCCGATGACGGCGGCGCAACCATCAGTTTCAATCGGGGTAAGACCTGGTCATTACAATCACAAATGCCAACCGCACAGCTCTATCGCGTAAACGCGGATAATCTGTTTCCTTACCGTTTGTATGCCGGCCAGCAAGACAATACCTCGCTCAGGATTACATCATTGGCATTGGGCAAATGGGAGATTGGCGAGCGCGACTGGGATTATTCAGCAGGAGGAGAGAGCGCGTTTCTGGCGTTCGATCCGGATCAGCCAAGTGTAGTGCTGGGTGGTAGTTACCTGGGCACAATTGATGCATTGCAGCCGGGCGCTTCGGCCAGCACCAACATCATGGCGGCACCCATTCAATACCTCGGACGCGAAACAAAAAATATGAAGTATCGCTTCAACTGGAATGCGCCCATCATCTGGTCGAAACACGAACCCAATACGTTCTATCATGGAGCACAGGTTTTACTTCGTACCCGCGATCTGGGCCGCACCTGGGAAGAAGTCTCGCCCGATCTCACCCGGAATGAAAAAGATAAGCAAGGCAAAGGCGGCGGCCCCTATACCAACGAGGCTGTGGGCGCGGAGAACTATGGCACACTGAGTTATGTAGCAGAGTCGCCGCAAGATAAGGGCACGATCTGGGCCGGCAGTGATGATGGCCTGGTACACGTTACGCGCGACTTTGGCAAAACATGGTTGAATGTTACGCCCAAAGGCCTGGCGGAGTGCTTGATTAATGCCATTGAGGTTTCGCCCCACGATCCGGCTACGGTATACATCGCCACCACGCGGTATAAATTCAACGACTTTACACCGGCTATTTATAAAACCAGCGACTACGGCAAAACGTGGGTTAATATTTCCAAGGGTATTCCGATGGGCGCTTACACGCGGGTAGTGCGCGAAGATGATGTGCGCAAAGGGCTGTTGTTTGCCGGCACGGAAACCGGCATGTACATCAGCTACAATGGCGGTGCCCAATGGCAAGCTTTCCAACTCAACTTGCCGGTGGTGCCGATTACCGACCTGAAAATCCATAAGGGAGATGTATTGGTAGCAACGATGGGGCGTTCGTTTTGGATTTTGGATGACCTCGGATTGTTGCGCCAACATTCAGGCACAGACGAGGGCTTCAAGATCTATACTCCGGAAGATGCCATCATTGGCAACTGGGGCAGTGAATTGAATGCCACCAATGCCGAGTTTAAAGGCACCAGCACGTTTACGGGTGTTAATCCGGCCAACGGCGTAGTGGTATATTATCATTTGCCCAAACTACCGGATTCCGTGCACGTGACGTTGGAGATCCGCGATGGCGCAGGCGATTTGGTGCGCAGCCTGACGTCCAAAGCAGACGACGCCTTTCAAAGTTATGCGGGCGGGCCTGACCCCGAGCCTGTCTTGGGCAAAGCAAAAGGGCTGAACCGGTTCGTGTGGGACATGCGTTACCCCACGATGGCGGGTGCGCCTACGGCTTATCTGGAAGGGAGTTTCCGCGGCCACAAGGCTGTTCCGGGCACCTATACACTCACCCTAAAATATGGCCTTCAGCAAACAAAGGCAGAATGCAAAATTCTGCCAAACCCTTTGTACAATGTAACAGCCGACGAGTACGAAGACTACCATCGTTTCATGCGCGGCATGGAACAAACGCTGAACGACATGCACAGCAAATTGAATAAACTCTACAAAACCCGGGAGCAACTGGAAGCACTACTTGCCGACCTGGGCGCAGATTCCAAACTGGCATCCTTGAAAAAAACAGGCGCGGCGCTGGTGCAGAAAATGAAAACGTGGGATGAAGAGATGATTCAACGCAAGTCGAAGGCCTACGATGATGTGGATAACTTCGAAAACAAATTCACCGCTAATTTCCTGTTTCTCATCAACCAGACGGAAAGCGATTTGCCGCGTGTAAATAAGCCGAACCGCGACCGCCACGAGGAGTTGATGAAGGAGTGGGAAAAACTAAACGCACGTGCACTTGAGATGATCGAGAGGGATGTGCCGGCATTTTCCACGCAACTGTGGGATGCGGGCATTGGCCCGGTGCGAGTGAAATAGGAAGTACAGCTCACGCGAGATAGGCGCGGGTTGTCGTTGCACAACCCACGCCTTCTTTTTATCTTTCAACCTCACCTTTGCCTCGCTAACCTGATCTCCTATGGCTGCTACCGTTTTGTTGCCGGAAGAAAAAAAGCAACTGCGTTCCGTTATTCTTGCCAGTTCGGTAGGCACGCTGATTGAGTGGTACGACTTCTTTATCTTCGGCAGTTTGGCTACGCTTCTTTCCACCCAGTTTTTTCCAAAAGAAAATCCCACGGCTGCGTTCCTCTCCACGCTGGCCACCTTCGCTGCAGGTTTTATTGTGCGCCCTTTTGGGGCCATCGTATTTGGCCGCCTGGGTGACCTCGTGGGCCGCAAGTACACGTTCTTGGTTACGCTTGTGCTCATGGGTGGCTCTACGTTTGCCATCGGGCTTGTGCCCGGGTATGATACCATCGGCATTTTTGCACCCGTGCTGGTGGTTTCATTGCGGCTACTGCAGGGCTTAGCGCTGGGTGGGGAGTATGGTGGCGCAGCTACGTACGTGGCCGAGCATGCACCCGCAGATCGAAGGGGCTTTTACACCAGTTTCATTCAAACCACCGCCACGCTGGGATTCTTCGTTTCCCTGGCGGTGATTCTGGGGGTACGCCAATGGCTGGGCGTGGATGATTTCAACGCATGGGGCTGGCGGGTGCCGTTTGTTCTTTCGGCTGTGTTGGTAGGAGTTTCGGTGTACATCCGTTTAAAAATGCAGGAGTCGCCATTGTTTTTGAAGATCAAACGGGAAGGTAAAATTTCAAAAAATCCCATCCGCGAAAGCTTTGGCAAAAAAGAGAATTTGTATGTGGTGCTCCTTGCGCTGTTCGGGGCTGCGGCGGGCCAAGGGGTGGTTTGGTACACGGGGCAGTTTTACGCGCTGTCGTTCATCCAAAAAACCTGCAACATCGAGTTTGTGCAGTCCTACCAAATCCTTGCGATTGCCCTTGCGTTAGGAACACCGCTGTTCATTGTGTTTGGCGCGTGGAGCGACACGTTCGGCCGCAAGTACATCATGCTGGGGGGGATGTTGCTGGCAGTGTTGCTCTATCGCCCAATCTACCAGAAGATGTACGACATCGCGCAGGTATCCGCAGATCAGGAGATTGTTGCCGGCCGTTCCATTCAGCGCGAAACCTCGTTTACCGCTGCGGGCGATACGGTGCGTATTACCACCCAGGAACGATTCTTTGCGAACGAAAACAAATGGGTGGAAGTGCAGCGCGAGAGCAAAGGCGTGGTTACTGAAACGCGCAAAGAAGTAGTGCTGGGCAACCGCCATCAATTTTATATGATCGGATTGATTTTTGTGCAGTTAGTCTTGGTAGCGATGGTGTACGGACCGATTGCAGCATTCTTGGTAGAATTGTTTCCCACCCGTATCCGCTATACGTCTATGTCGTTGCCGTACCATATCGGTAACGGAATTTTTGGTGGACTTACACCGTTTCTGGCCTCCTGGTGGTACGAACGAAGTAAGGCCGTTAATCCGCCCGATGGCGATATTCTGGCCGGCCTCTGGTACCCGATTATTGTAGCTGGAGTAACTTTTGTAATCGGTATGATTTTCCTGTCCAATAAACGCACGGGCGATGTAACCGAATAGCCAATGGCGAAAAAGAAATCGCAATGGGTTACGATTGGTAAGCGTAAGCTGGAGCTTTCGAATTTAGAAAAAGTACTTTTTCCGGACGATCACATACTGAAAGCCGAGGTGATTGAATACTACCTCGGTATTGCGCCAACGCTCTTGCAACACATCAAAGGCCGCGCGCTTACGCTCATTCGCTTTCCGGATGGTATTGCAGGCGAAACGTTTTATCAAAAAAACCGACCGGAGTGGGGACCCGATTGGATTGAGTTTGCCACGCTGGGCAAAGAAGAGAAAGACTACATTGTGGCGACCGAGCCGGCATCGCTCGTATGGCTGGCCAATCTGGCTGCACTCGAATTACATCAGTTGCACAGCCGCAAACCACAGTTCGATCATCCGGATTACATGGTATTCGATCTTGATCCGCCCGAAGGTTACGCGTTTGAAAATCTTGTGCCGATGGCAATGGATTTGCGTGCGCACCTGGAGAGTTTTGGCTATCATGTTTTTGTGAAAACCACCGGTGGCAAGGGCGTGCATTTGTGCTGTCCGCTGGAGGCAAAGTGGGAATTTCAAACGGTGTTCGAAACAGCGCAAGCACTGGCGAAACTTTTTGTGGAGAAGAACGGAAAAACCACAACGCTACACCTCAAAAAAGAAGCGCGCCAGGGGCGGGTGCTGATCGATATCTACCGCAACCGTTCGGGGCAAAGCATTGTGTCGCCCTACAGTTTGCGCGGCCGCGTTGGGGCGCCGGTGTCAATGCCACTTTCGTGGGATGAATTGGCCCGCCTGAAAAGCCCAAAGCAGTTTTCCATTCGCAATGCGATTGATAAAGTGAAAGCGGATGGCGATGCCTGGGAAGGAATTGGTGCATATGCGGTGGCCTTGCACACCCATCGCACGCAAGTGCCTGCGAAAACGCTGCCGAAATCGCGGAAGCATAAAAGTCCTGAACAACTTAAAACCTATCATGGCAAGCGCGATTTCTCCAAAACACCGGAGCCGGCCGGAGCGGAGTTACTCGCCCCGGGCAGTAGGTACGTGATCCATCGGCACCATGCTTCGCATCTGCATTACGATTTGCGGCTTGAGCAAGACGGCGTGTTGAAAAGCTGGGCCGTGCCAAAGGGTTTGCCACCCTATCCGGGTGTCAAGCGCCTGGCCGTTCAAACAGAAGACCATCCCATTGAGTATCTGCAGTTCGATGGAGTTATTCCCAAAGGCCAATATGGGGCTGGCGAAATGTGGATTTACTCCGCAGGTAAATATGCCATCACCAAAGAAAAGAAGGATGGGTTCTACTTTCGGTTGAACAGCAAAGAAGTAAATGGCGAATACCGCATCTATAAAACAAAAGAGAAGGAGTGGTTGTTGGAGCGGGTGGATGAAGTGCAGACCAACTACCTGCACGACATCGTAGAACCAATGCTGGCCGGTGCGTCCGACAAGCTGCCGGTGAACGGTGATTACGTATATGAAGTAAAGTGGGATGGTATTCGTGCGATCATTGCGTTGGAAGACGGGCGGCTTCGCATTCGATCGCGCAACCATAACGACATCACCGCTCAGTTTCCGGAATTGCAGGTAGGCGACAAAGCCTTTCGCGCCACGTGCGGGCTGTTTGATGCGGAGATTGTCTGCCTCGATCAAACCGGTCGGCCGGATTTTAAAAAAGTGATCAACCGCTTAGTGACAACAGGGGATGCCGCTATCCAGAAAGCCAGTAAATCCAACCCTGCTGTGTGTTACGTGTTCGATTGCCTGTATCTGGACGGCCGCCCGATTCTGCAAGAACCGTTGCAACGTAGAAAAGTGTGGTTGCAAGATGCGGTGCGCGAGGGTACACCCATCCGCGTAAGCGAAACCGTAACAGAGGGCGAGGCGTTGCTCGAGGCCGCGCGCGCACACAAACTAGAGGGCGTGATGGCGAAGAAGGCCGATGGCAAGTACGTGCCCGGCAAGCGCAGCGAAGATTGGGTGAAGATAAAAATTCGCGATACGCGCGATGTGGTGATCGTAGGGTATAATCCGGGCCAAGGCGAGCGGAGCGGTACGTTTGGCGGGCTGCACGTGGCCGAAGTGGGCGAGGAGGGACTGATTTACCGCGGCAAAGTGGGCACCGGTTTTGATGAAGCCATGATGAAACACATTCATCGCTTGTTGTTGAAGCAGAAGAAGATCAAAAAGCCGTTTACCCAAAAGGCAATGGACGAGAAAACCAGCATTTGGATTGAACCCGTGTTAAAGGCCGAGGTTCGCTACGCGCAGATTACGCGCGATGGCATGTTTCGCGAGCCGGTGTTTGTACGGCTGCGGCGAGATGAATAGACAGTTTTTTGTCGGCACCCTATTTGCAAACCATAAATTTTTACGAAAAATTTGAATGATTTGTAAAACTTAAATTGACCCTCCTAGTCGAATGAAGATTCCTTTACTACTGGTTTTTGGTGTAACGGTTTTTACGCAGTGTTCAAACCGAGACGATATTGAGCAAGGCAATTTGGATCAAGTGAGAAGTATCGGGCGCAATTCGGTTACATTTTTAAATCGACCGGCCACCATTCTCATGCTCGAAGTATTCTCCACCGATTTAAATATCACGCGCCGCGTAGAGGTTCGTGTTATCCGTCCGTCGGTTTCCGCCAAGGGTGCGCTCGTTCTTTCAACCGGAGGCTTTGGGACCAATTTTTATGGCATCGGTTTAGAAACCAATACCACACTGAATTCCGCAGTTGCGCTTGGATTGGAGACGTATGAAGTCAAATGGCTGGGATCAGAGGGTTGGGGCACAGGCGTGGCGGGTGTCGGTTACCCGGTAGCGGTTCGCGCCTACACATCGATTCTCCGCTTCTTGAAACAAAATGAAATAACCAACACACAAAGGATTATTGCTCATGGAGGCAGTGGCGGCTCCTTTCAAATTGCTTATGCTCTCGCACGGTTTAACGCAGAAGCAGAAATTCATGATGCCATCTTAATCGCAGGGCCACCTACTTCTGATTTGCGACAAGCAATTTTTGGAGACAAGACGCTTAAGTCTTACTGGCCGGATGGAATCGGTGGTTTTCGTACTACCGATTATATCCACGGCTGGGATCAGCAAGGGAAGTATTGCCAAAATCGTTCCCAACCCCCACCGGCTTTTGTGCTTGAGGCGCTTGATAAGTCGTCAATTTTGTCGAAGGTGATACCTCCGGACCTTCAATATTCAACCAATGTTATATTTGTCAACACCAATGATATTACCAATGCCGACGGTCAAGGCCGATTATACTTTGAAGCGATCACAAGCCGGAAACAGTGGCACTATTTGTCAAATGAAACATCGCACGATGTTGCTGGTATACCAGCAGGGGCGATGAAGATTCGAGAGCTACTTCAAGAACTGGTGAAATAGAAAACCTTTTAACGTTTGGCACAAACAGGAATTCGCTTTTGTACTACTCCCTAAGCACCCGGATGTTTCGCGAGCTCGTGTTTGTACGGTTGCGGCCGGATGTATAAAGTCGTTGGGATTACCTATTTTGAATTTCTTGTCATTACTTTTGCGCTATGGCGGATGCTTCGCTTTTTTTGAAAAACCTGTGGTACCTCGCGTTCCACAGCTCGTACCTAAAGTCAGGAAAGCTGGTAGGAAAGGAGATCGTGGGCGAGAAGATCGTTTTCGGGCGCGATGCGCAGGGGAAACCTTTTGCTTTGCGCGATAATTGTCCGCACCGGGGTGTGCCACTCTCGCAGGGCTGGTTTAAAGACAATACCTTGCAGTGCTGCTACCACGGCTGGATGTTTAATACCGAAGGTGTTTGTACCGGCATTCCGGCCATGCCACCGGACGCAAGTTTTGACCCGTCAAAAATCAAGGTGTTTCAATATCCGGTGGCGGAGTATAACGATACGGTGTGGGTGTACATTCCAGAAAAGAAATTACCCAACACCGTACCCAAAGAGCCGCCACCCGCATTGGTGCTCAGTCCGCAGCAAAAGTTCAAACACGTTGAAACCGTGATCATGCCAGCCGATATTGATCACTCGGTCATTGGATTGATCGATCCGGCGCACGTTACGTTTGTGCATCAGTCGTGGTACTGGCGCTCGGCAAAAAAGCTAAAGCTGAAAGAGAAAAAATTTGAGCCAACGGCCAAAGGTTTTAAGATGGTGCGCCACACGCCCTCGGCCAACTCGAAAGGGTACGGTATTCTTAAAGGCGGTACCTCCACGGAGATCACGTTTGAGATTCCCGGCATCCGCACAGAACACATTTTGGTAGGACAAAAGAACCAGGTCGTTTCGATTACGGTACTTACACCCATTAACGAGCGCGCAACGGAACTCACGCATATTTTTTACACGGACATTCAGCTTGCCAACTGGTTATGGTATCCACTGCGGCAGCTGGGCAAGCAGTTTATCGGGCAGGATCTGGGCGTTTTCAACAAACTTAACGAGGGCCTAAAATCAAATCCGACACTTTCGTTGATTGGGGAGCCCGATACCCAGGCGCGGTGGTATTACGAGATCAAACGCATGTGGAGCAAAGCCCAACAGAACAACGAGGCGTTTGTCAATCCGGTGCAGCCGCAGACGCTGCGTTGGGTTACTTAGCGCATACCTTTTGTTTCAACTTCGGATTGATCGCCACCTTTAGCGCGGCCGCTTTTTGGAGATCGGCACACGCGTGCAGATAATTTCCGGTTTCATAGTGCATAATGGCGCGGTTGTAGTAGGCATTGCCGTAGTCGCTTTTCAAAAAAATCGCCATGGTGTAATCTTCAATCGCGGTAGTTCGCTGGTTCAGTCTGCGGGCCGCGTTGCCATGGTGGAACCACGCCTCCGGCCACTGGTCGTTAAGTTGAATGGCGCGTTCGTAATCCCGTAAGGCCTTGCGCCATTGGCGTTGTTTTTCGTAAACGATGCCGCGCGTTACCCAATAGGTTTCGTTTAGCGAATCGATGCGCAGTGCTGCTTGGATGTCGTTCAGCGCTTCATCCCATCGCTCTTGTGCTAACCGCAGTGTGGCCCGCTCATAGAAGGGAAAGGGAATGGCCGGGTTCTGGTCGATCAACCGGGTGAGGTGCATTTCTTCTTCGGTTGGCGATTGCTGGTGGGTAACGGCAAGGTTGTGCTGTGCTACTTCCAGATCGGGGTTGAGTTGCAATGCTTCGCGAAAATCCTGGCGTGCTTCTTCGGTGCGGTGGAGTTTCTCTTTGGCGAGCCCGCGGTTGGCAAGGGCCTCTGGGTAGCGCGGTTGCAACGCCAACGCGCTGTCGAAGTAGGTGAGGGCCGCTCCATATTGGCCGGTTTCGAGGCAAACGGTGCCCAACGCATGGAACAACTGCGGACGGCTGCCGGTGTGGGTGGTAAACGCCCGCTGCACGGCATGTTGAAAGGGGTCAACTTCAAACACCACATGGCTGGTTTCCCCCGGGCGTAGCACCAACAACCGTTGTAAGTCGGCCTGGGCGGCCACCCAGTTTTTGCTGCGGATGAGCAGCATGGCCCGCAGCCAAAGGGCCTCAAAATGTGTGGGTTGCCATTCGAGGTAAATGCTGTAATCTACCAGCGCCTCCGGCCACGCAGCCGTGCGTTCTTTATTTTGTGCCCGCTGCAGGTAGGCAGCGTGTCGCCCGGGATCCAGCGCAATTACCTGCGAAAGACATGCCACGGCCCGATCATACGCACGGTCGCGTTCGGCTGCCTCCGCTTGGTTTTGCCAATGGTCTGCTTCGCGTTGCGCATGCATCGTTTGTGCGCCAGCGGCAACCGTTGTCAACAAAAATACCCACCAACACCAGGCACGCATTCCCGAAAGTAAAAAAAGGGCTGCACAATGCGAACCAAAGCCGCTGCCTCCTGTTCATAATGGCATGGAAACATCCACTATTGCCAACGAAGAACTGATCCGCGATGCCTACCGGAAACACCTGTTGCTGGAGGGTAAGCGCCCCGCCACCGTGTTTAAATTTTGCAATGACTTGGGCATAGCCGAAAAAGAGTTTTACAGCTCGTTTGCCTCTTTCGAGGCGATTGAAAAAGCAATTTGGCAAAACTTCATCACCACCACGCTCACACGCCTGCAACAGGACGCCAACTTTGGCAGCTTTTCCTGCCGCGAAAAGGTATTGGCATTCTACTTTACGTTGGCGGAAGAGTTGAAAGCCGAGCGTAGTTTTGTGTTGCATCAATTGCACCAATGGCAACCCGCCACGGGAGTGCCCACGTTTCTGAAGGGTTTCCGCACCACGTTTGAAGAGTGGTTTGCCATGATTCTTTTGGAAGGGAAGCAAACCGGTGAGTTGGCTCCGCGGCCGTTTATCGACCAACAATATGGTTCTGTGTTTTGGATGCATTTGCTCTTCATTCTTCAGTTTTGGAAGAAAGACGACAGCCCGGAGTTTGAAAAAACAGATATGGCCATCGAAAAATCCGTAAACCTGGCCTTCGATTTACTGGGCAAAGGTGTGCTGGATGGCGCATTAGACTTCGGTAAATTTCTTTACCAGCAAACCAAAAAATAAGTTTTACCCAAACGCAACGTGAAGGAGCAGAACAGCATTCCGGTAAGTAAAGTACAGCGCGCCACGCGGTTCATCACCACCGGCGCGAAAATTGGCGGCAATTACCTGAAGCACTACGGCAAACGGTTGGTGGACCCCACTACCTCGCGCGAGGAGTTGCACCAGGAAAACGCTACCGACATCTACAACTCGTTGAGCGAATTGAAGGGCAGTGCCCTGAAGGTAGCTCAGATGCTGAGCATGGATAAGAATCTGTTGCCTACGGCCTATCAACAGCAGTTTTCCATGGCACAGTACAGTGCGCCGCCGCTGTCGTACCCGCTGGTGGTGCGCACGTTCGAAAAATACTTTCAGAAAAATCCTACCACACTTTTTGATACATTTTCTCATGCCGCAAAAAATGCCGCCAGCATGGGGCAGGTGCATCAGGCAACCAAAGACGGCAAGAAGCTGGCGGTAAAGGTGCAATACCCTGGCGTAGCCGACAGCGTGAAAAGCGATTTGGCCATGGTCAAGCCAATTGCGTTGCGCATGTTTAAGTTGAATCCGGTAGAATACGATGAGTTTATCCAGGAGGTAGAAAACCGACTTCTGGAAGAAGCCGATTACGCGCTTGAGCTCACGCGCTCACGCGAGATTTCGCAGCGGTGTGCACATCTGGAAAATCTCCGGTTCCCCACCTATTATCCAGAGTATTCTGCGCCAAAAGTACTTACGATGGATTGGATTGAGGGCGAGCCATTGGGGGAGTTCATCAAGCATCAATCCCTGTCGCCCGAAGAGTCAAATCGTTTAGGGCAAGCGCTTTGGGATTTCTATCACTTTCAAATTCACGAGCTGCGGGCACTGCATGCCGATCCTCATCCGGGCAACTTCATTGTTACACCCGATAAAAAACTGGGCGTGATTGATTTCGGATGTGTGAAAGTAGTACCCGATTCATTTTACGATGCCTATTTCCAATTGTTAGACCGCAGTATTTTAAAAGACGAAACGCGGTTAGAGGCTGTTTTCCATCAACTCCACTTTTTGTATCCGGAGGATTCGGCAACGGAAAAGACCTTCTTCAAGAAGGTATTCACCAAACTGGTAGAGCTACTCGGGCGTCCGTTTGAAACAGATGAATTTGATTTTGCCAACCGCGAATACTTTGCGTCGCTCTACGCGTTTGGCGAAGAGCTTTCCAGCATGAAAGAACTGCGCGAAGCAAAACGGGCGCGGGGCGTGAAGGATGCACTCTACATTAATCGCACCTATTACGGTCTATACAACCTGCTGCATCAACTCAACGCAAAAGTGCAAACCAGCCGTTGGGTGCCGGAGCGGTTTCGGTAGTAATCTTTTTGTGTCGGGTGGGATTAGAACCCGCGTGCGGTATCATCGCCCCGATTGCGGTCGGGCGCTCCTTCAAGTTTTCCGTCCGGGCGAACGAGAATTGCATCTACGCGGCCCAAACCCTTCCGTGCCATAAACGTGTGCCCCATGCGTACCAGTTCTAAGCTATCTTTCTCGCTCAGTGCCTTGTGCTCGCTGGCGATTTTATCGGGCAACCATTGACTATGCAAACGTTTTGCGTCTACCGCTTCCTGCATCGTCATGTCGTGCTCAATCACATTTAAGATCACCTGAAAAACCGAAGTAATAATGGTAGAACCTCCGGGCGACCCCAACACCATAAACAGCTTCCCATCTTTTTCCACGATGGTGGGCGTCATTGCACTCAGCATCCGTTTACCGGGCTCTACCTGATTGGCCTTGCCTCCGATTAAACCGAACATGTTGGGCGTACCGGGCTTGGCGCTGAAGTCGTCCATCTCATTATTCAGAAAAAAGCCAGACCCCGGCACCAGCACGTGCGAGCCGTACCATCCGTTTAATGTGGTGGTAACGGCTACTGCATTGCCCTGTGCATCAACTACGGAAAAATGGGTGGTTTCTTCCGACTCATAACCCGGAATCACGCCCGGTTGCACTTCTGCGCTTGGCGTGGCTTGGTTTTCCTGGTAAGACTTCATGCGCCCGGCCACGTAATCGGCATCGAGCAGTTCCTCCTGCGGCACTTTATAGAACTCAGGGTCGCCCAGAAATTTCGATCGATCGGCAAACACCCAACGCTCGGCTTCCGTCATCAGATGAACGGTGCGCGCACGGTTGTGCCCCCAGTCTGAGATTGGATACGGTTCTACCGATTTCATGAGTTGGAGCAGGCAAATTCCCCCGCTGGACGTGGGCGGCATTGAAACAACCTTGTACCCTTTGTACGTTCCCACCACCGGTTGGCGCCAGAGGGCCTTGTAATTGGCCAGGTCTTCCAACGAAATCAGCCCGTTACCGCGTTTCATCTCGGCTACCAGATCTGCGGCGGTTTTACCTTCGTAAAAGCCGGCGCGCCCCTGGTCGCGAATGCGCTCAAGCGTATGGCCTAAATCTTCCCATCGAATCGTATCGCCTTCCTGCCACTGCGCACGCAGCAGAAAAGCGGGCGGTTGCGTGTTGTACTTTTTCAGCGCCTCCTGTTCGTCCGTTAAGTTTTTTGCTTCGCGTTTGGTAAGCGGAAATCCACCCAGGGCAAGATCGATGGCCGGCTGCACAAGTTCGCGCCAAGGCAACGAACCGTATTTTGCGTGCGCCTGCACCATGCCATCTACCGATCCTGGCACGCCGGAGGCCAGGTGGCCCGCCAGGCTGCGCTCCGCCACCGGGTTACCCGCAGTGTCCAAAAACATATCGCGAAAAGCCAATGCCGGCGCCACCTCCCGAAAATCGAGGGCATCAACGGTGCCATCCGCCTTGCGAATCACCATGAAGCCGCCACCGCCAATGTTGCCGGCACCGGGAAAGGTAACCGCCAAAGCAAAGTGTGTGGGAATAGCTGCATCTACGGCATTACCGCCCTTTTTGAGAATAGCGCTGCCCACGTCGGCTGCCAGCGGATGCGCGCAGACCACCATGGCCGAATCCGCCACCAACCCGGTTACGGGTTCCGGCTTTGTACGACATGCACAAATTGCAACTACACTTAAAAGAATTAACAGGCGGTTCATGGAACAAAAATTGGGTTTCCCTGAGTAAATGTATTATTTCAACCCGAAACCCGCACATGAGCCTGAGAAAAGAAAAAGCTGCCCGTCTGAAAATTGTGATTTTAGATGCCACGTTGAAACTCATTGGAAAGCGGGCTTTTGAAGATCTGTTTGTGGATGAAATTTGCGAGCGGGTGAAGATTTCAAAAGTTACGTTCTTCAAGTATTTCCCGCAGAAGGAGGATATTCTGTTGTACTACTTTCGGGTGTGGTGCCTGCATCGTGCGGTAGACATCCGGCAGAAGCCGCGGGAGGGTTTGCCCGGGATTTACTACCTGTTTGATAAGGTGAGTGAGGATCTGGAGCAATTCCCCGGCATTTGGCTGAGCCTTGTGGCATATTTGGCGGACTTTAAGCGGGTGCCTAAACCCTTTCCGGTGAAGCCGGAGGAAAAAAAGATTCTGTACCCAAGCCTACCCGATGTTACCGCAATTGAGATTGCGCCCATGGAGCAAATGCTGGAGAAGTTTGTGCTGGAAGCCATTTTCCGCAAGGAAATCACCAAAGCAACGGCTACCCGCGAGATCACGCAATTGTTGAACTCGGTATTGTTCGGTGCGATTTTAACCGCTCACCTTCAACAAATTACCCCTGTAAAGATTTTCTTCCGCAAGAGCCTGGACATGACCTTGCGCGGGTTGGTGCACTAGCCTTTCATCTTCACTTTCTTTACGCCCTGTTTTTCAAAAAACCGAACGCGAAAGCGACCAATAGCGTACTTCTTGTTGTGCACGTGCTTCCGGTACCACGAATGGTGGTACCGCGGCTTCACTACCGTTTCCGTGGGGCCACGCGAGCAACTGGCGGCAATCACCAACACGAAAAAGACAATGACCACGCGCTTCATTGGCCCAAGATAACACGGCAAGTCAAGATTGGCAATTGCTACACAAGGCAACCCAAGGTGAACTCGTACCCGGTTGCTTAAACGGCACCGCACCCGGCAGCCTGGCTGTAGATTCGCTTTACCAAGATTACGGATTTGTATTCATAGCTGGCGGCAGTTATGTTCAACGCACACCCGGTGGCGTAATGCAGGAATCAGCGATTTCCGGGTTGTGTCACACTGGAAACTCCGTTTTCCATATTTTTGAGAACGCTTTTTTGAATGACAAAGGATTTCGACTACATCATTGTTGGTTCCGGATTTGGGGGCTCGGTTTCCGCCTTGCGGCTGAGTGAGAAGGGCTACCGGGTGCTGGTCATTGAAAAGGGTAAGCGCTGGCGCTCTTCAGATTTCCCGAAGAGCAACTGGAATGTCCGGAAGTATTTGTGGATACCGCTGCTGCGCTGCTTTGGGTTTCAAAAGCTCAGTTTTTTCCGAGAGGTTTTCATCTTGTCGGGCGTGGGTGTGGGCGGCGGTTCGCTGGTGTATGCCAATACACACATGATGCCGAAAGATAAATTCTATGCGCACCCGATCTGGGCGCACTTTAAAGATTGGAAGGCGGTGCTGGCACCTTATTTTGAAACGGCCAAAGCCATGTTGGGCAGTGCGAAGTACATGAAGGAGGGGCCCGAAGATCGCGTACTGCAAGAAGTGGCGAACGAGATGGGGCAGGGGCACACCTACGGGCGTGTGGACTACGTGGGTGTGTATCTGGGCGATCCCGCGAAAGCGGTTGACCCTTACTTCAACGGCTTAGGACCAATGCGCAAGGGCTGTATTGAATGTGCAGGCTGTATGGTGGGCTGCCGCCACGATGCCAAGAACACGTTGGATAAAAATTACCTATGGCTGGCCGAGCACGTGTTTGGCGCCACGGTGCTACCCGAAACGGAGGTAACAAAAATTCGTTTCGAGAACAATCGGTATGTTGTTGAAACGCGCTCCAGCACCGGCTGGGCCCGAAAGCACACGCACACGTTTACTTCCCACGGGCTGGTGGTGAGTGGGGGCGTACTTGGCACACTGAATTTGCTGCTGCGCCAGAAACACGTCTATAAAACGCTGCCGCTGTTGTCGCAAAAGTTGGGCGAGAACGTGCTCACAAACTCAGAGATGCTCTCCGGTGTGGTAGCGGCAGATCGTAAGTTGAATAATGGTCTGGCCATCAGTTCGGTTTTTGACGCGGATGAAGACACCCACATTGAACTGTGCAAGTTTCCAAACAAGTCCGGCGCGATGGTGAAATTAGCCGTGATGGCCGCGGGGGATGGCCCACCGCCTGTACGGGCTGCGAAAATGCTGGGCAACATCATCAGCCGGCCGTTGGATTTTTTGCGTTCCGTATTTCATCGGGGCGTGGCCGAGCGTTCCATCATCTTTTTGATTATGCAGTCGCTGCCAAACGCCATGAAGATGAAGTTGAAGCGGGGTTGGTGGGGGCCATCGCTTACGTTTGATAATGACGCCAACCAGAAAGTGCCCAGTTTTATCGGCATCGGCCAGCAGGCGTTGGAACGTTACGCGAAGAAAGTAAATGGTGTGCCGCAAAACGCAGCTACTGAGGTGCTTTTTGGTCTGGCATCCACTGCACATATTCTTGGTGGTTGCCCGATGGGCGATTCCCCCGCCACGGGTGTAGTAAACGAGCGGTTTGAAGTATTTGGCTACCCGCGCTTTTACATTTTGGATGGTACAATTGTGCCGTGCAACCTTGGGGTAAATCCCTCGCTTACCATCACCGCGTTAAGTGAATATGCCATGGCGCAGATTCCGGCCCTTCCACGTTCAAAAACACTGGAAATCCGATTGCGCGAAAAGGCGGAGGAAACGGCAACTACATCAGGATAACCGTAGTGGTTTGCCCCGCCCGCACCTGCACTACTTTCCGGTATTCCGGAAGCGCATACAACGCTACCACATAGTTTCCGGGATTGAGATTTGTAAACTCGACTTTCGCAGCCAGGGTTTTTGTTTCTAATGCTTCCGTTTCCATGAAACGATAATTGGCAAGCGAACTCATATCGAAAAGGCCTACCTTATATTGGTTTAAAGGCGTGCCACCTACACTCTGCTGCGTCCAGAAAACCTCTAGCGAACCCACCAGCGGCACTTCTTCTTCGCTACAGGCCGAAGTAGTTAGGTAGAGCACCAACGCAAGCAGTCGGGTGTACGTTTTCATGGCTTTCATTTTTGGTTACTATGGCAAAAAGCACAAACTTAGGGTGAAAACAAAAAACCGAGAAAGCAGCCGACGTCTTTCCACCAGCCACTTGCGCAGGGAAGAACGTGCTCAACGCAATCGAACTAAAATATTAATACCATGAAAAATTCCAGACGAAAATTTATTCAACAGGCATCGCTGGCCTCCCTCGGTTTTGCTACCGGGGCATTTCCCGCACTTGCCGGCCGCGGCCTGTCTGCGGTGTCAGCAAACGATAAGATCAACGTAGGTGTCATCGGGGTGAATGGTATGGGCTGGTCTAACCTCACCTCGCTCATTAAGTTGCCCGAAGTACAAGTTACTGCCTTGTGCGATGTAGACGAGAATGTGCTTACCCGCAGAAAAGATGAACTGGCCAAACAGAACATAGCGGTGAAAACCTATGCCGATTATCGCAAGCTGCTGGAAAGCACAGACGTGGACGTAGTGGTGATTGGCACGCCCGATCACTGGCACTGCTTGCAGATGGTGGAAGCCTGCCAGGCCGGTAAAGACGTGTATGTAGAAAAGCCCGTGGGTAACTCCATTGCCGAGTGCCAGGTAATGGTGGCCGCGCAGAAGAAATATAATCGCGCCGTGCAGGTAGGGCAGTGGCAGCGCAGCGTGCCCCACTTTGTGGATGCATTGAACTATCTGCGCTCCGGCCAACTCGGCAAAATCCGCACCGTAAAAACCTGGGCCTACCAAGGGTGGATGCGCAACATCGAAGTAAAACCCGATGGCCCCGTGCCTGCCGGCGTAAATTACGATGCCTGGCTTGGCCCGGCACCAAAACGCCCGTTCAATCCCAATCGCTTTCATTTCAACTTTCGCTGGTATTGGGATTACGCCGGTGGGTTGATGACCGACTGGGGCGTGCATTTGATTGATTACGCGTTGCTGGGCATGAATGCCTCCACGCCCAAGGCCGTGGTGGCACTCGGTGGGAAATTCGCGTACCCCGATGGTGCCCACGAAACGCCCGACACCCTGGCCGCCATTTACGAGTTTGATGGCTACAACATGATTTGGGAGCACGCGCAAAGCATCAGCAACGGCAACTATGGGCGCGACCATGGCATCAGCTTCATTGGCAATAACGGTACGCTGGTGCTGCACCGCGGCGGTTGGGAGGTAATTCCCGATGAGAAGCGCATGGAAGCCGTGCCCTTCCAGCCCAGCAAAGGCTCGGGGTTAGATTTCCACACCCGCAACTTTATTGACGTAGTGAAGAGCCGCAAATTCAGCGACCTTACCGCACCCATCGAAGCAGGGGCACACGTGGCGATGGTGTGCCAAATGGGCAACGTATCGTATAAAACCGGCAACAAAGTATCGTGGAATGTTCAAAACAGCCGATTTAACGAGGCAGAAGCGAATAAATGGCTGGCGGCGGGGTACAGTAACGGCTATCAGTTGCCTAAAATCTCGTAAAAAGACAAGTTCATTTTTGCATAACCCAAAGGGCAGGTTATCTTTGCAGCCTCAAAAATCGAACAGAACGATGGTCGATGGTTGAGGCCCGGTAGTTCAGCTGGTTAGAATGCCTGTCCCGCCATGGCGGGAAGGTCGCGGGGGCCCCGCCTAAGATGCTAAGAATTGAGCTTGAAAAGATTGGTCCGGTAGTTCAGCTGGTTAGAATGCCTGCCTGTCACGCAGGAGGTCGCGGGTTCGAGTCCCGTCCGGACCGCAGAAAGGGGGTAAAACCCCTTTTTTTGTTAAATATAAGCCCTTTTTTTAAATTAGGGTCAATTAAATCACCCAAAATCTTGACCGTGACCTTGACCAAAATCACAAATCTGTGAAAGTCCGATTCCTTTTGAAGCGAACGGGGGACGGCTTGGCTCGGGTTTATGTCGCGTTGTACCTGCAAGAAGTTCAGGAATTGATCTCCACTGGGGAGACAATAAATGAAAAGACGGAATGGGGTGCGGACGGCCGGCCGAAGAAGATGCTATCTCGTTCTGCCAGTCGTGTGCTCGAAGTAGAATCCCAAGTGTGGGACGCGATTACTCGTCTGAAAGCCCGGAAGGCTGTGGTAACCCCGCTGGCGGTCAAACGGGAGTATCTATCCCATTCAAAAAATGCTATCACCACCCAATTGGATATCGATCGAGCCGAAAAGAAAGCAAAGGTTTTGGTCAAGACGTTGGCCGCTAAATGGAAGGAAGATCATCTATTCCGTTACCGCGAGTCCACGCGAAAAGCAGTGCGCGAATCTATTGATGGGTTCCTTTCATTTTTGAAGGCTACCGATCACGCATTGATCGAGCGCGATGATCTCGGCCCCGATTTGATTGCATCGTACGAGCGGTATTTACAAGACAAGAAGAAGCTTTCGGATTCTACACATGGAAAGCGGATGAAGCACTTGCGTTGGTTCCTAAAACACATTGATTACGATGTGTCGAAGATTAAAATTCGAACCCACCGAAAGGAGATCATTTCCCTGTCGTTGACTGAGCTTGAAAAGCTTGAAAACGTATTGCCGGAAACCCCGGAAGAAAACAGAGCGAAAGATATCTTTCTTTTGGGTTGTTACCTGGGACTCCGGATATCCGACTTGAAGCGAATTACCCCGGCAAGCATCAGCCAGGGTAGAATTACGATGGTGTTGCGAAAGAATAACCGGCCGGTACAAATACCGATCACCGGCCAGGCGAAAACTATTCTCGATAGCTACGCCAATTACGCGCCAAAGATCAACGAGCAATCCGTTAACAAGTGCTTAAAACTACTTTGCCAAAGGGCTGGAATTACTGACATGGTAACGCTCCGAAAGAGCAAAGGCGGCCGCCAGTACGATGAAGCTGTTCCGAAGTTCAAGCTTATTACCACCCACATTGCGGGTAAAACATTCATCAGCACCGTGGCCCCGAAACTGTACAACATGACCCCGGCAGACGTAGCAGCGATTACCGGTAAGGATTTGAAAACACTGCTTGGGCACTACTACCAATTGCCACAAGAAGAAGCAATTAAGAAAATGTCGACTTGATGATTTACAAAGAGAAATATCTTGTTTACAATCCATCCACGGGTACACTTGATTTAACGGATGATGAACGTGACTTTTTAAAGACGCTCGGGTCACGTCTTTCAAAGGACGATTTTTTGAAAATTATCTCGAAACAGGAAGATAAAAAAAATGCGATTGAGCGCCTTAGAGAAATATTCGAGTTCCATGGATCTTACCGTGAGTCGACATACCGTATTCGTATAAAAAACTTCGATGATTGGTGGAGCATTTTAGAGGGATGCGAAAGTGAAAAATTGACTAGCACAAATAGGGGCGTGACGTGCAAAATAACTTCCGAGCGACTACGAGAGATTTTCGAGTCCAACTACAAAGGGAGAAAAAATCAGATTGCGGTTTTATGCAGAGCCCTTGAAAAAGAAAACCTAATCCAATGGCCAGAAGGAGGAGACTCCAGAGAAGCAAAGCATGAATTCTTTGCGCGTTTCTTGTCACCAAAATTGATCGGGTCGGCCTCTACTTTTGACAAAGGATATCGGAGGGCTGATAATGCTGACATCAAAAAGTGGGTAAAGATTGTTTCCGAAAGTCATCCGGAAAGGGAATAAGTTTGATTTTTTTGTACTTGGCTTTTAGCGATTTATAGCACGCTGTTTTCCGAATTGTCTTTTCGGAAAATTCAGAAAATCTTTTAGGGTTCATTTGATTAAACATAAAATCAACATGAGCACCTTAATTGCTTCAAAGTCGCTGGTCACGGTTCGCAAGGCGTCCGAAATCACCGGCGCATCCAGAAGTTTCATCCGGAGTTTGATGTCTCGGGGACTTCTTAAAAAGTACTCAATACGGACAGCTGTTTATGTGTCCCTTAAAGAGTTTGAACAATTGGCTTCGGAGGGCCATGAAAATGTCGCGGCATAGTGGTTTGTCTCTTGACCCGACCATTGTAAATAGTTTGATTTCGGTCGGAGGTCAGGTTGTGGGATCAATCGGGGCAAACAAATCAAATCGTTTCATAGCTGAATCTGCCGCCCGCCAAGCAGAAGCGAACGCAAGAATCGAAGAGCTCCGGTCCCGAGCAGCTGCAGCAAGTGCTCCAAGTTTTAAACCCGGGAAAGATGATAATTCTTTCGGTTGGGTTCTGGGGTCGGTTGCGGTACTGACCGTTGTCTCAACAGGGATTTTTCTTTATAGAGCATCGTCTTCTAATTCGGCCGATGACAAAAAAACCCGGGCCTAACCGGGTTTTTCTCTTTTGAAGTTTTTCCGATAAAACGCTTTAACACATCATGAACAAAAATATTGAAAAAAAATTACATCGAATCAGATCGTTGAGGAGCTCCCTGGCAAATCAAATTTTTCAGATCAAGAGAAGGGTTCCAGTTAATTCGAAACGGATTAGCGCGCTCCGATCTGAAAGGGCAAGACTCTCAAATTTGATCAGGAAATTGAATGGGTAAATGTCTGTCCCATGCAAAACATCTCCGATCAGGTTCGCGGCGAATTGCGCGAACTATCAAATGCTGTATTTCAGCATGAAGACGCTATAAACGATAAAACCCCGATTCGCGAAATAGTCCCGGTGATCAGGATCCGCGATTCGATCTTCGCGGTGAAGGGGGATATCTCGATTATCGGTGGATTGCCCAAAGTAGGGAAGACTTCCGTCTGTGCTTTCCTGATCGCCACGGCATTACTCGATCGATCTCCTGAAGGTTTTGACTCGCTTGGAATCCGAACAACGTACTGCCAGGGGGCACCAGTGATTTACATTGATACGGAGCAACCGCAGGCCTACACAAACAAGCTGCGAAAACAAGTACTGAAACTTATCGGCCAAAGTCAACACCCGCAGAATTTGGGTATCGTGAATCTTCGTAAATACGACTCCGAAAAAAAGCTGGCAAAAGTGCTGGAGCTGATGGGTAAGTATCGCAACGCCCATCTCTGGATTATTGATGGAATCGCGGATTTGATCAAGGATCCGAACGACACAAAGGAATCCTTTGGGGTAATTGAAAAGTTCATGATGAAAAGTGATGAACTGGACACAGCCATTGTACTCCACATTCACGAGAACCCGGGATCATCGGGTAAACTGCGCGGCAATTTGGGAAGTGAAGCTGAGCGAAAGGCCGGTGGAGTGGTTTCAATCAAGAAGATAAAGTCTGAGGGATCAGTCGTTCACGCGATAGAGCCGAAAGTAATTCGCGGATCCGCAGACTTTGACCCAATTTATTTCCGGTACGAAAACGGGGTTCCGGTATCTCTGAGCCCCGCGGAATCGGAGCAAGTGACACAGAAACGAAACAAGACAGCCGCCAGGCTTGAATTGCTTTCAGAGCTGGCAAAGCGCTGCCTTCAAACTGGCCGACTCAAGTATTCGGATTTGGTGGATAGGATCGTTCAGGTCAGCCCGGAAGTGGAGGGGAAAACGCTTGCCAGGCGCACGGCCGAGAACAGAATCAAGTCCTTTATTCAGTCAAAAATTGTGGTGATTGATGGGGATTTTTATGCATTGCCGCATATATAACTACCGCAACCGCAATTTATATATAGGTGCGTTTTGCGGTGCGTTGCGGAACCGCAACGCACCGCAAGTTCCCTATATACGCCCCCTTTTTGCGGTTGCGGTTTGCGGTAACCCCTGAAATTCCACCGATTACCCCATGGAAATGGCTCACGGCTACCGCTTCCGGCTTGAAAGGTATCAGGGCATAAAAACCCGGCACACTTGCCCACAGTGTGGGAAGCCACGGCAGTTTACCCGGTACCAAGACACGGAGACTGGCGAACACCTGGCCGATCACGTTGGCCGCTGCGAACGGGTTAACCAATGTGGCTACCACTACAAGCCTTCTGAGTACTTCCGAGATAACCCCGTCCAGAAACCTGTAAACGCATCGGCTAAACGTTTAACCGCAAAACCAGCAAAAGCGCTTATTCCAGTCGATTTCATTCCAAAATCGGTTTTTGAGGCCACAACTGGCCGATTTGACGATAATTTATCGCTGTTTTTGATTAAAAAATTCGGCCGCTACGCTGTTCGCGAAGCGTTTAAACGGCTATCCGTTGGAACGTCTCGCCACTGGCCTGGTGCCACGGTTTTCTGGCAGGTGGATGCGGCCGGCAATGTCCGTACCGGCAAGGTAATCCTGTACGATAGGTCCATGGGCAAACGAATAAAAGAACCTTACCCGCACGTTACTTGGGCCCACACGCTGTTGAAAGCCTCCCATTCTATTCCAGAAGGCTTTCAGTTAAGCCAAACGCTTTTTGGAATGAACCAACTGGCTACCTGTAATGGCCGCGCTGTGGTGATTGTAGAGGCTGAAAAAACGGCCGTGATTTGCACCATTGCTTTTCCGGAGTTTACGTGGATGGCTTGCGGTGGCATTACCATGCTTTCGGCTGAACGCCTGGCACCATTGAAGCATACCAAAATCATTTTGTACCCCGATTTGAACGGAGCCGAGGCGTGGCAGCAAAAGGCCGATCAGCTCAGCGCCTTGGGGTTTGATGTATCCGTATCGTACCTGTTGGAAAGGAGATTTCCGGACCTTAAGAAAACCGGTTTGGACATTGCCGACTTCCTACTTCAAGAGCCATTTCAAAAACCGCCCATCGAAACTATGATCGAGAAAAATCCGATGCTACTTTCTCTCATTGAGCGGTTTGATTTGATGCTAGTTTAAATGGATGTTCATTGTGCGCCTCTGCCGCTGTGTCCTTCGCTTCGGTGGCTAATTGGTGTGCTAATTTAGCTTCTAGCCAATCAGCGTATCGCGCTACGTTATCGGTAAATATCTCATTCGGATTTTCGCGTGTAAACATTTCACGCAGTTTCATTCTGTTTTCTGATACTTGATTCATGTTGGTTTATTTTGATTGCAACCGGGGAGTCATTGCAGCAGCTTTTGAGCATCTTTTAATTGCTCAGGTGTCCCATAGTGTTCGATAAATCTTTGAATTTCGTCAGGGCTTAACGCTCTGCGATGCGTTATGCCAATCAGTCGCAACCACTTTGAGATAGTACGGTAGTTACACCCGTACTTAAACGCCAGATGAGTCCTTGTCTGAATTATCTTCATGGTGCTTCTTTAAGATCGTAGATGCAAGTTGTTCTGCCTTCAAAAATGATTGTTCTGCGCGCTGCAGCTTAATTCTGTTTTCTGGTATCGGTGCCATTTGCATTTCGGTCAACGCTTTTACGTGATTCCAAATTATTCGAAGCCGCTCGTCAACCGAATAGTGGTAGCTGGAATCGATGCTTGTGTTTTGCTTTGTGTTCATGCTCATACAATATGAAGTTAGGTGTAATTAAGTCACTCTAAATTTTGACTCCCATGTTGACCAAAAAGGGCTAAAAATGCCTTTTTTGGGCCGTTTATGGGGTTTCTGCCTGTCCCGTCCGGACCGCAAAAAAGCCTCAGGAAACTTAGGCTTTTTTCGTTTACGCTCATCTTGTTTTTTGGGCGGCATTTCGGGCTGCTCCGGGGTTCGCTTCGCTCCCGTGGCCCCGCGGCGGGGCCACCAAGCCCTGCGCATCCCGGCCGCAGTTCACTACACAAAAAAGAGAGCTGTTGGAGACACCTGTGCTGCGGCAGGTAACGCCAGAGGAGTAAACGTGGTAAAATGCAATTCGACCCCTCCGGGGTCGGTCGCAACATTTTTTTCACCAATCAATACCTTCGGGATTGTTCGGTCGTAAGCCGGGTGCCAAGGGGTGGGGTAGGTGCAACGAGCACACACCAAGAAATTTTTTGTTCCGTTGGCCCGATGGAAATTGCGCTTGTGCGCGCAAGATGGGTTTTACACTTCGGCTTTTTTAACATCGCGCATCAAAGTAGAAACCGATATTTTACCATTTACACCCCGCGGCCGGGATGGAAGCGGCACCCCGCAGCGGCGCTGGCCTGTGCGGTGGCAGCGAGGAGTACAGCGGACAGCCCGAAAGCCGCCCAAAAAAATTTACAAACAACTTAACCGCTGGCGTCTTCGCTCGGTTAAAAAAAAGAGACTGCCTCAAAGCTCAGCCGACATTGCGAACGAAGTGAAACAAATTCCGCACGCAAGTACGCATGCAGATTGCTTCGCTCGTTCCTCGCAAATTCGTTACGTAGTGCTTGTGAGACAGTCTCTATATGATTTCAATGATTCAAATTACTTCAACGATTTGATGAGGTCTTCGTTCATCATCTGGTAGTCGCGGTTGTTGGCTTTCTTCGCAGCTTCTAAAGAAGCAGTAGCGGTATCTTTCGCGCCTTTCTTATCGCCCAATGCTTTTTGAATTTTTGCTTTCTGGTGCAAAATCCAGAACGCAGAGGGATTGTTGGCTACGGCTACGTTGATGTAATCCAGCGCCTTGTTCAGGTCTTTTCCATTTTCCAGAAAATACACGGCGGCCTGGTAGTAGTTGTTTGCGCCGGTGCGTGTGGCAGTTTCGATCGACTTCATTACTTTCTCATCGAAGTCTACTTTCACGCCAAATTTTACCGAGGTGTTTTCCCACGCAATTTGCACTTTGGCGGTTTTATTGTCGTCTGAAATATCTCCGATGGTGATGGTAAAGGTTTCAACTTTCTCGGTGAGCTTCTCTGATTTTACTTTGAAGTTGGCGGCCTCTTGTGCTTTGTCGTACCCATCGGTATTGCCACCCAACTTCAGGTCTTTGTAGAGTGAAATGGTCCACTCGGAAGCTGCGGGCCAGGAGAAAATTAAGTACTCGCCTTTGGGTACTTTGGTTCCTTCTACTTCTACGTCATCGCCAAAGGTAATTTTGGTTCCGGTGTTGGCACCCGTGCGCCAAATTTTTCCGAAAGGCACCACTACGGCAGCATCGGTGCCGAAAATTTTGCGGCCTTTTGCTTTCGGGCGGAAGTAGTCGATTTTAATGTCCGTCAAACCTACAACGGTAGACGTGCTTGCTGCGGGCGAAGGCTGCGGCGTTTGAATTTGCGCTTGCGCCCAGCCGGCCATGGCCAGTAGCGCAAGAATGAGAATTTTTTTCATGGAACTGTCTGTTTAAAATTGGTGCGCGAAAGTAGCTATTCAATGGGCAAACTGAAAAAGGATTTCTACCTCCGGAGCGACGTTACAGCCATTGCCCGCGATTTGTTGGGTAAGGCGTTGATAACCAATGTTAACGGGAAGTTAACGAGCGGCATTATAGTAGAGACGGAGGCCTACTCGTGGCGCGAGAAGGCGTGCCATGCATACCAGCAACGCAGAACGGCGCGCACCGAGGTGATGTTTGGGGCGGGTGGCCACGCGTATGTGTATCTGTGCTATGGCATCCACCATCTGTTTAACATCGTTACGAACGAGTGCAACGTTGCCGAGGCGGTGCTGGTGCGTGCGGTAGAGCCGGATCGTGGTGCGGCACATATCTTGCAACGCACGGGTGTGCAAGCGTTAACCCGGGTTACTTCGGGGCCCGGCAAGTTAACGCGTGCGCTGGGCATTGATTCGGCCTGCAACGGCCAAAGCTTATTGGCAAAAAATATTTGGTTAGAAGATGTGGGTTATGCGGTGCCGCCACACAGTATAAAAGCCGATGTGCGGGTTGGCGTTGATTATGCCGGGGCGGATGCGCTGCTTCCGTGGCGTTTTTTGATTGCCAACAATGCATGGGTTAGCAAAAAGTAGTTTTTTGTAGTTTTGAAGTTGATGCGTTTGTTTCTGTTTTTATTGGTGATGGGTGGTGCGCGTTTGTTTGCGCAAGTGCAGTATGAGCGCCTGCCGAAAGCGATTAACGCGCCGTTGGATGAGCAGAACCCAGTGCTTACCCCGGACGGCCGCACGGTGTTTTTTACCCTGAGTAACCACGAGCGCAATGTGGGCGGAAAAGCCGATAAAGGCGATATCTGGTTTACCACCTGGACGGATAGCGTGTGGAGTGCGCCGCGCCCGGTTACCGCACTTTCCAATTCCTACCACAATGCCGTAGCCGGACTTTCGTCTGATCAAACCGCCGTGTATCTCTGGGGCCACTACGACAAGGATGCGGTGCTCTCGCAAGGCATTGCAAAATCGGTGGGCCAAAATGGCGATTGGAAGTACCCGGTGAACATTGCCATTCCGTATTACCTTAACCGCTCGGTGTACTTCAGCGGCATGATTAACACATTGGAAAACGTATTGGTATTCGGGGCCGATGGATTTGGCACGCTGGGCGCGGAAGATTTGTACGTGAGTTTTCGCAAGCCCGATGGATTCTGGACGGAGCCAAAGAGCCTGGGGCGGCAGATTAACACCACCGCACAGGATGTATCGCCCGCATTAAGTGCGGATGGCAAACGAATTTATTTCTCCACCAACGGGCGCAAGGGGTTGGGTAGTTTTGATGTGTACTATGCCGACCGGTTGGACGATACCTGGACGAACTGGAGTGAGCCGGTGAACCTGGGCCCCGATGTAAATACACCCGGCCGCGAGTTGTTTTATCGTCCGTATCCCCAGTGGGGTATTGCGCTGTTTACCAGCACTCAAAATAGTGATGGCTATGGCGATGTGCGCGTGCAAAAGCTCTCGCGTGCGGAGCCGGTGTTGGAAACTCCGCCTGTAATTCTAGAAGTGAGTACACCGGTAACGGTGCCCGCGGCTACACGCGAGCCCGTGCCTACGGCTTTAAATCGCATTCAGGTGTTTGGTAAGATTTTTAATTCGAAAGACGATCGGGCCATCACGGGAAAAGTGGAGTTTCGGGCCGACTCCGTATTTCAAGCGGTTACTGAAAATGGCGGCTACCAGTTGGTGCTCTCGTCATCAAAAGAGTATCTCGTAAAAGTAGAAGCCGAAGGTTTTGTAGGCAAGACCGAGCGGTTGGATCTGCGCACGTTCCAACTGAAACGTGTGGAACTGAATTTCTCCCTGCAACCGGCCGAAGTGGGTGTAACAGTGAATTTGAAAAACGTGTTGTTTCAACAAAGCACCGCTAACCTGTTGCCCGAGTCGTTTCCGGAGTTGGATGTGGTGTACGACATGATGAAGGCAAATCCCAACATGCAAATCTTTTTGGGTGGCCATACGGATAACCGCGGCCAACATTACCTAAACGTGCGACTCTCGCAAAGCCGGGTAGAGGCGGTGAAAGACTATCTGGTAAAGAAAGGTATCCAACCCGAGCGCATTACCGGCCAGGGTTTTGGCGGCATTCGCCCCATTGCCGATAATGATGCCGAAGACACGCGTAAACTGAACCGGCGGGTGGAGTTTACCATTACCAAAAACTAGCTGCCCTGCGCGAATCGTTGCAGCGATAAAAAACCGACGGGGTCCGTTGTTGTTTTTTCAATCGCCATGTCGGCCAGCGTTTCGCCCAGACCGGGAACAAACTTAAATCCATGGCCGCTAAAGCCGGCCGCTACCACCACCCGGTGGTCGGTGTTGGGTAGGAAGTCAATCACAAAGTGTTCGTCCGGAGTATTGGTGTAGAGGCAGGTTTTTATGCTTAACATCTGTTCACCGCCACCCGGCAAATACTGCGCGACGGCTTCCGCAAGTTGGCGGGCTTCGGTTTCGGTATTGCCACGATCTACCGCGTTCGCGTTTGCAGGTTGCCCCGGGTAGTGATAGGCGATCTTGAGCCCAATGGGGCCACCAAACTGCTGTACGGGTAACACGGGGAAACCATAAAAGGCACCGGGCAGATCGGGCGGCGCAATCAGCCAGCACGGGAATGCGCCGAGCGCAAACTGCTGCCAGTTGTGTGGTTGAAACCACGCCACCACTTGCCGGGTAACCTTGAGTTTGTGGTGCACGTGGGGCAATAATTCCCCCGCCCATGCACCGGCCGTAACCACTAAACTATCGCACGTAAACGTGGCTGCTGCCGCGCGCACCTCAATGTATTTTTCGCGCAGTTCCCAACTCAACGTTTTTTGTTTGGTAAGCAAAACTGCCCCTTGTTGCAACGCAAGTTGCGCCAGTGTAAGGATCGTGCGCTCGGGTAGTACAAAACCAGCATCAGGTTCAAACAGCATGTCGTAGGTGGGGGGAATCACAAACTGCGGAAACCTGGCGTTATGGTGGCCCATTTCTTCAATTTCAATTCCATACTGTGCGGCCGATGTGCGGGTGCCTTCCAATAAAGGGGATTGAGGTACGCCTGCGTAAAACAGCCCCGTGCGGTGAAAAAGTGTGGTTTCGGCCACGCGCTCAAGTTCGGCCCAATTGCGATAGGCTTTTTCGAGCAGCGGTACGTAATCCGGATGTTCAAAATAGGCTTTGCGGATGATGCGGCTTTGGCCCGCGTGCGAGCCATGTTCGTGCGGAATCTCGAATTGTTCCAGGCCCAGTACGCGCTTGCCCTTTTTGGCCAGGTAGTAGCAGGTGGCTGCGCCCATGCTGCCCACACCCACCACAATCACATCGAAATGCGTTGCTGTTTTCATATCAAACCAAAAGTTAGTAATAACTTCATATCACGGGTACCGCTGCGGGCGGTTTATGCAATACCTTTAGCTTCTAAATTACACGTACATGCAATCGCGCAGGCATTTCATCAAACAATCATTGGCGGTGTCGCTTGGTTTTGGCGGCCTTGCAAATTACATCAGCTACGGGCAAGCCATCAACAACCCGTTAACGAATCAGGATCAGAGCAACTGGCTGCAACTTCCGCCGGGTTTTCAAGCCAAGGTGATTTCGCGCATGGGCGAGAAGATGGCCGATGGATTTTTGCTGCCGGGCCGCGCGGATGGCATGGCGGCTTTTCCCGTTGGCAGTAAGGTGGTAGTTGTTCGTAACCATGAAAACAGTCCGGGCGATTTGCCCGCATCGCCTTTTGGTGCGGATCTGGGTTTGCTGAAAAACCTTCGGCAGGAGTTAGTCTATGATTTTGGATTTGGTAAACGCCCAAGCTTGGGTGGAACCACCACGTTTATATTTGATGAGGATCGGCAGCAGATTGAAAAGCAGTTTCTTTCGCTGGCGGGCACCAACCGCAACTGTGCAGGCGGCCCCACACCGTGGAACAGTTGGATTACCTGCGAGGAGGACACCACCAACCGCGGCGAGATGGCCGCCGCCCATCATGGCTACAATTTTGAAGTACCCGCGGGTGAAACCAAACTGGTAGCACCCCTGCCGCTCAAAGCCATGGGTCGGTTTAACCACGAAGCGGTGTGTGTTGATCCCCGCACCGGTATTGTGTACCAAACGGAAGACCGGGGCGATGGCTTGATCTATCGTTTCATTCCTGAAAAGCCCGGACACCTCGCCCAGGGTGGCCGCTTGGAGGCCCTGGCCATTCGGGGTGAAAAAAGTTTTGATACCCGAAACTGGACCAATACGAACTTTGCCGTCGGACAGTCGCTGGAGGTGGAGTGGATTCCGCTGCTCGATGTCGACACACCCGCAGACGACTTACGGCTACGGGGCGCGGCCGCAGGCGCTGCTGTATTTGCACGGGGCGAGGGCATGTGGTTTGGGAATAACGAAGTGTATTTTGCCTGCACAAACGGAGGCACCCGCAAAGCGGGTCAAGTTTTTAAATATGTACCTGCGGCGGCCGAAGCGCGCGCCGGAGAAAAATCCGCACCGGGCAAACTCACGCTGTTTGCCGAGCCCAACGACAAAGAGATTTTAAAGTACTGTGATAACCTGACCGTAGCGCCCTGGGGCGATGTGGTTTTTGTGGAGGACTCCAACGATGCCTGCCTGCGCGGAATTACCCCCGCGGGGGTGATCTACACAATTGGCCGCAACATTGGTTCTTCTTCTGAGTTGGCGGGCGTTTGTTTTTCGCCCTCCGGTAAAACACTTTTTGTTAACATTCAGGATCAGGGCCTTACCTATGCCATTACCGGCCCGTGGGCCACGCTTCGCAAGAGCTAAGCAACAAAAGGCAGCCCGCGTTGTTGTTGGGTTGCAATGGAGGTTACGGCTTTGGTAGTAGATGCATTTCTGCTCGCACTCACGTGGGTTGTTCAACTCATTGTGTATCCCGGTTTTCGGTGTGTAGATGCGGCGGCAAATGAGCAGTGGCACCGTGCCTACACGGCGCGTATCGTGGTGCTCACCATGCCTACCATGGTTGCACAGCTTGCCCTGCATGGCATTATTGCGTTGCATGGCGGCGTTTGGGCGTGGTTGGCATTTGCAGGTGTGCTGATCACCTGGGGCTTTACATTCGGGCGGGCCGTTCAATTGCATCAGCAAATCGGTAGCCGCGGGCCGCTGCCGGAGTTGATCGATCGGTTGATTCGCGTGCACAGTTTTCGAACTGTGGCCTGGACGCTGGTGTTTTTGATTCAGATAAAACGACTGTGGTATGATTTCTGACCGTGCCGCGCGCCTTACCTTACGGGCTGCTGCGATTTACAATTTACTTTGGGGCGCCTGGGTGGTTTTGTTTCCCGCCCATTTTTTTACCCTTACGGGGATGCCGGTGCCGGATCAACTCATGATCTGGCAGGGGATGGGGATGGTGATTGGCGTGTACGGCCTCGGTTATTGGTGGGCGAGTGCAGACGCAGTACGCCATTGGCCCATTGTGGCGGTGGGCTTTCTCGGAAAAATTTTTGGACCCATTGGTTTTGTTTGGAACTACGCGCAAGGTGTGGTGCCGTTTTCGTTTTTTTACACACTCATTACGAACGACTTCATTTGGTGGATACCCTTCTTTTTGATTTTGAAAAAAGTGCACGACACCACGCGGTGGCGACTTACGGCCTAGTTCATGTTTCGTAACGCGTTCGATCGGGTATGGCAAACACTGGTGCGCGCCCTGCAGCAGGGCACCAGCCCCAGAAAGTTGGCATTAACCTGTGCATTGGGTGTAGTATTGGGCATTTTTCCGGTGTATGGCACTACTACACTGCTTTGCTTTGGCGTGGCATTGGCGCTGCGATTGAATGTGGTGGTAATTCAGGCGGTAAACTATTTGCTTACGCCGGTACAACTGGCGCTGTTGATTCCGTTTATGCAGGGCGGCATTTGGTTGTTTGGTTGGCCCGCGCTACCGCTGGATTTTGCCGTGTTAACGGCACGCATGGAAGCGGACGTTTGGCTTTTTTTGCGTGAGCTCGGTTCTGTGGTTGGCGCTGGTGTTGTAGTGTGGTTGTTTGTTGCCGTACCGCTGGTAACGGTGCTGTTTTTTGTGCTGCTCCGTGTTATTGAGAAGTGGAAGAAGCTCCAGGCGATAAATGCTTAGTCGTACTACAGGCGGCACCTGATTTTATCCCAAAAAAATTCACTACCCAGCTTTTCTTAATCACCCCCGGCATTTCATCCGCGAAAGCGAGTACAAAAAAAGCAGCCCGTGGGTGAGCTGCCTTTTTACGTGGGGTTGTGGCCATCAAGCGGTGTACAGCTTCTCGTAATATTCCTGCAACATTCGTTTTACGGCAAACTGCTGGTGCGTGGTTAAAATGCTTTGCTTCATCATTTCTACCCACTTCTTTTTGTTTTTGTAGTAGGTAGGCAGCACTTCGTCCAGCAATACGTTGTACATCGCTTTTTGGTCGTGCGCGTCCAACTTCGTTTCATTGGCATTTTCAAAACCATCGCCAAACTGCCAGCCGTTGATGCCGTGCTGGCAGGCTTCCGGCCACCAGCCATCCAAGATCGAGAGATTCAGTACGCCGTTCATTGCCGCCTTCATGCCAGAGGTGCCGCTAGCCTCCTGCGGGCGCCGTGGATTGTTTAGCCATACGTCCGAGCCCCGTACCAACATGGCGCCAATCGTCATGTCGTAGTTTTCCAAAAACACTACCGACTTCGGATATTTTTTTGTGAGGGCCACGATGTTGGCGACAATTTCTTTCCCGCGATCGTCCAGCGGGTGCGCCTTACCGGAAAAGATAATCTGCAACTTTCCCGACTTAAACAGGCGGTCTACCTTACTACGGTCGCTAAAGATAAAATCGCTGCGTTTGTACGGCACTGCCCTCCGCGAGAAGCCAATGAGCAGCGCATCTTGCTTGAGGCGAACACCGGTACGTTGGTACACAAAATCCAATAGCGCTTTTTTATTTTGCTGGTGAAGTTTCAGCAGCTCCACGGGCTTTGCATCGGCTTTGGCAGCTTGAATCATCCGTTTGTCAACCCACGTCGGGATGTGGATGGCGTTGGTAATGCCCACAATCTCAGCCCGATCTTTTACCTGCTTCCACATTTTGTTGGCCGTAACGGCATGCAGTTGCGCCACGGCATTGGATTTCTTGGAGAGCCGTAGCGCGCCCACCGTCATGTTAAAGGGAGAGCCGCCCAGTTGTTTCAATTGCTGCTTGCTAAACACACCGTTGTCTGCACCCATGTACATCAGCCGGTCGATGTAGTGCGACTCATTACCTTGCACCACGGGCGTGTGTGTGGTAAACACAATTTCCTTACGCGAAGCTGCCAACGCCGCTTCGTAACTGTGCCCGGCCGCCATTTTTTCGCGCACCAATTCAAACCCTGCAAACAGCGCGTGGCCTTCGTTAAAATGATACACGTCAATCGGTATGTTTAAAGCGCGTAGTGCCTTTACGCCGCCAATACCCAACACCATTTCTTGTGCGATGCGTTCTTCGCCAAACCAGCCGTAGAGTTGGCCGGTAATCCAACCGTCTTCATTGCCGGGTACATCGGTATCCAGCAGATACAGCGGCGCGGTTCCAAATCGATCGCACAACCATACCTTGCATTTTACCTCGCGTTTACGAATGGTTACGGAAACGGTAACTCCGGTATCTTTCAGAAACGGATAGTGGTAGATGGGGTAGGTATCCAGCGCTTTGCCTTCGTGGGTAATGCGTTGGTCAGTGTAACCTTGTTTCCATTTAATGCCGATACCGACAATCGGAAACTTATGGTCTTTTGCGCCTTTCAGGTAATCGCCTGCGAGAATACCCAGGCCACCGGCGTAAAGTTTAACATCGCTTTGAAGGGCGTATTCCATGCAGAAATAGGCAACACGTGGAAGTGGTGCAGAAGCCATAGACGATAGATTTATTGGGTTTAACAGTTGTGTAGGTCGGTCGCCGGCGGCGGGTTACTGGTCGCCAGCGACTCAATTTGGTTTTTACTTTCCTTGCACTTTTTCTTTCCAGTCCTTCAGCTCGCGCGTTAGCACATCCGAAGTTTTTTGCACCAGTTCTTCAAAACTGTCGCCATGTTTTTTTACGAAGATATCGTTGCCGGGTAAGCCCAAGCGCACTTCCATGATCTTGTTATCGTGGGTTTCGGCTTTTTCAATCCGCAACGTCACTTTTGCCTCGGTAATCCGGTCAGTCAACCGATCTAGTTTATTCAGCTTCTCATTGATGAGGTCTTGTAATTCCTGCCGGGGACTTACCCCAACACCCTGGATATTGATTTTCATATGTGTATAGTTCAGTGTTTGCGCTCTTCGATGCGGCTACACGTTTCAAAAACTCGAACAGATCAATTACGCCCGCATCCCTCCTCAAATAAAGTAAAATATTTGTTTTCAGGTACTTTTTTTAAATCTTCTTTCATTTTAGCTGATGTTTTTTAAAAACCATGATTTTTATCATCGCAATTCACTCCGCCTGGCCTGAGGTTCGGCTTTTTGCGTTTACCAACCGTTAACAAAAAAGACTTTGGTGATCCCGGTATTAAAATCGTTATTTCGCGATCAATCTTTTAAGTATGCGATTCTTTTTTTGTGCGTTATGGATTGGCTTTACTGCAATCGCGTTTGCCCAAGGTAAACAACCCAGTTCAGCAGAAATTCAACACCGCTTAAAGAAATTGAACGTGCTGGGTAGCGTGTTGTACGTAGCCGCCCACCCAGACGATGAGAATACAAATGTGATTACTTATCTGGCCAACGAGCGTCTGCTGACCACAGGCTACCTTTCCATGACCCGCGGGGACGGTGGCCAAAATCTGATTGGTGCGGAAATTCGTGATTTGCTGGGCTTGATTCGCACCCAAGAGTTACTGGCTGCCCGCAGAATTGATCGGGGGGTACAGTTCTTTACCCGCGCCAACGACTTTGGATTTTCAAAAAATCCCACAGAAACATTTCGAATCTGGAATAAGGACACCATTATGTCGGACGTGGTGCGCGTCATCCGCCAATTTCAGCCGGACGTCATCATCACGCGGTTTCCACCAGACGAACGCGCGGGCCATGGCCACCATACGGCCTCCGCCATGTTGGCCGAAGAGGCGATGGTGCTGGCGGCAGACCCGCAGTATCAACCTGCGCAGGTGAAAGAATTTGGAGTATGGACGGTGCGCAACCTCTACACCAACACCGGGCGATGGTGGAACCAATCCATAAACGAAAATACGCCCGGAGTGCTTCACGCCAACGTAGGGGCCTACAATCCGTTGCTCGGCAAATCGTATTCAGAGATTGCAGCCGAGTCCCGCTCGCAACATAAAAGCCAGGGTTTTGGTGTGCCGAGCAGGCGTGGCGATTTTCTGGATTTTTTTGAGTACCGGTCGGGTGTACGTGCTCAAAAAGATCAACTTGAGGCGATTGATATTTCATGGACGCGCGTGAAAGGTGGCGATAAGGTAAAGCCATGGGTAGATGAAGTGATCAAAAACTACAATTCGGCTATGCCGGCCGCATCCGTACCCGGGTTGCTGAAACTGCGTAAGGCAATTCTGGCGTTAGAGCCAAGCCTATGGCGCACCCGAAAATTGCAGGAAGTGAACGAGCTGATCCAGGCCTGTGCCGGTTTATTTATACAAGCAGTGGCCGATCAATACTGGGTGGCGCCGGGGGAGCGCGTAGCAGTCAATACAGAAATTGTTAATCGCTCGTCTGTCGCAATCGTACTGAAAAAAGTGAAGGCCGAGGTGCTGGGGGTGGATTCGGTTTTCCATCAACCATTGGCTAACAACAAGGGTTTGGCAGTGAAGTTAACCAAAACAATTTCGGCCCGTGCAGGCTATTCAGATCCCTATTGGTTGCGCGAGCCGCATCGTCTCGGCTATTTTCAAGTAGCCCGGCAAAGCGACATCGGCAAACCAGAAAACGATCCGGCTGTGCCAGTACAATGTACGTTTGCGATTGAGGGCGAAGAGTTTGAATTAGTCACCCCATTGATATACAAGTGGACCGACCCCGTAAAGGGCGAACTCACACGGCCGTTTGAAATCACACCCAAAGTGGCCGTGAAAATTGAAAAGGCAAATTATGTGTTTACGGAACGCAAAGTGCAAGAAATGGTGGTGGGAATTACCAGTGTTTCCAACGAAAGTGTGAATGGCCGTTTACAAATCGAGGGCTCGAAGGGTTGGCTCATCGAGCCGGAGGCCCACGCGTTTGAATTGACCAAACGCGGGCAGGAGCAAACGTTTCGCTTTCGGGTAACGCCTGCGCCCGATTGTATTAACTGCACGCTTACTGCGGTGGCCACCGTGCAGGGCCAGCGTTACGACCGCAGCGTTCAAACGATCGCGTATGATCACATCCCTACACAAATCTACCTGCCACGGGCAGAGGCCAATGCCATATTTCTCGACTTAAAGACCGCAGGTAAAAACATTGGCTACCTCGCCGGTGCGGGCGATGGTGTGCCCACCGCGCTGCGGGTAATGGGCTATAACGTGTGGGAGATGAAAAACGAAGAAGTTACCCCGGCCAATCTCAATACACTTGATGCGGTTGTACTGGGCATACGCACACTGAACACGAACGCGCGCATTGGCTTTATGATGGGCGATTTACATCAATACGTGAAGCAAGGGGGCACGGTGGTGGTGCAATACAACAATAACTTTGACATTGAAATGGACGTGAACAAGATTGCGCCGTTTGCCCTTACGCTTTCGCGCGATCGCGTGACAGAAGAGGACAGCGAGGTGCGGGTTCTTCAACCGAATCATCCCGTGCTCAACCAACCCAATAAAATTACCGCGCTCGACTTTACCGGTTGGGTGCAGGAGCGGGGCTTGTATTTTCCATCAAAATGGGATGCAAACTTCCAGGCCATTTTGTCGATGAACGATACGGGTGAACCCGCCCGCGACGGTAGCTTACTGGTAGCAAAGTATGGCGAAGGATACTATGTGTACACAGGATTGTCATTTTTCCGGCAACTGCCCGAAGGCGTGCCCGGTGCCTATCGACTCCTGGCCAACATTGTATCGCTAAGTGCGGCCAGCAAACCAACTGTTGCACCGGCTCCAACCAAAGAAAAATCGAAAAAACATGCAGGCCGAAAATGAGAAGCCACCGGTTTTCCGGACGTGGCGTGGTTGGTATTGGACGCTAATGCTGGCGTTGGCCGTGCAAATAGTGGTTTATTACATAATGACAATTCGGTTTTCATGAACACACTCGACTGGGTGGTGCTTTTTGGCACACTGTTGTTTATTGTAGCCTACGGCGTTTGGAAAACGCGTAACGTCTCGGGTATGGAAGGCTACCTGTTGGGGAACAAGAGCGTGCCCTGGTGGGGGGTTTGTTTAAGCATCATGGCTACGCAGGCAAGTGCGATTACCTTTTTGTCTACGCCCGGGCAGGCCTACGAAGATGGGATGCGGTTTTTGCAATTCTATTTTGGGTTGCCGCTGGCGATGGTGATTTTGTCCATAACCGCTGTGCCGCTGTATCATAAACTGAAAGTGTACACGGCCTACGAATACCTTGAAACGCGGTTTGATGTGCGCGTACGCACGTTGGCAGCATTCTTTTTTCTACTGCTGCGCGGGCTGTCGGTGGGAATTACCATCTATGCACCCGCGTTAATTCTTTCCACCATTCTCGGTTGGAACATTAATCTAACAACCATTTTCATCGGCACACTGGTGATGATCTATACCGTGAGTGGCGGTACAAAAGCGGTAAGTGTAACGCAGAAATTTCAGCTTACGATTGTTATGGGTGGGATGGTGCTGGCGGGTTTGATTGCCTGGTGGAAGTTACCCGATTCGTTAACGTTTGGTAACACGTTTCGATTTGCCGGGGAGTTGGGTAAAATGAATTTGATTAACCTGAACTTCAATCTGTCGGACAGGTACAACATCTGGTCGGGCTTGATTGGTGGTTTGTTTTTGTTTCTCTCGTACTTTGGCGCAGACCAAAGCCAGGTGGGGCGGTATCTTTCCGGCAGTTCGGTAACGGAAAGCAGGCTGGGCTTGATTTTCAACGGTCTGTTAAAGATCCCGATGCAGTTTGTGATTTTGTATATCGGCATTGTTGTGTTTGTATTTTATCATTTTCACCCGGCGCCGGTTTTTCACAACACCGCATTGTTAGACGCTGCACGGACACCCGCAAACGAAATTGTCCTCCGGAATTTGGAAGCCGAGTACGATGAAGTCGCGTTGCGAAAGAAAGCAAGTGCCCATCAATTAGCGGAAGCTATTGCTTCAAACGATCGTGAAATCATTGCTGCAGGCAAAGCCGCTTTGCAGGGCTTGAATGATCAGGAAAAACAAATCCGCTTGCGCGTGAAAGAGGAGATCCAAACGGCGGTGCCCGGAGCAAACACATTGGACAAGGATTACGTGTTCATCACTTACGTGATGGGCTACCTGCCCCATGGATTGATCGGGTTGCTTTTAGCCGTTGTATTTTCGGCCGCGATGTCATCAACGGCGTCTGAGCTGAATTCCCTGGCCTCAACTACAGCGGTTGATATCTACAAGCGTTCCGTTCGCCCCGGCCAAAGTGATGGGCATTATGTTACGATGTCCAAGTACTTTACAGCGGGTTGGGCTGTTGTGGCAATGATCTTTGCATCGATCGCCAACCAGGCGGAGAACCTGATTCAATTTGTAAATATCATTGGTTCGCTTTTTTACGGTACGATCCTGGGAATTTTCCTTTGTGCGTTTTACGTCAAACGGGTAGGCGCGAAATCTGTTTTTTTTGCCGCTATTTTGGCAGAGCTCATTATTTTGTACTTATACCACTTTACGGAGGTTGCATTCTTGCTCTACAACATTATTGGATGCGTGGCCGTGATTGGTTTTGCCCTGTTGCTTGAACTCGTTCTTCCCGCTCAGCGCAAATAGAAAACACCTTTGAGCCGGGCTTCTTCCCAAGGGCGTTGTGCTCCATTCGAGAGCTTTTCGACCTGGTTGCGTGTGTTCATGAAAATGTCTTCAATACGCTGGGATACCCGAAGCTGTTTCACAAGTTCACCGGTGTACAGCCCGTTCACACCATCGCCATCGGATGCAGTTGAGCCCGGATCAGTAGCATAGGCAATGAGCGTACCGCTGGGCGCCTGCACGCGTGCAAGCCCGGCACCGGTACTTCTTTTGCCCGTGGGAAAAGGATTATTGCGGCACGCATCTAAGATGATCATGTTCAGGCCCTCATCGTTCGAGTATTCCATGGTGCGCGTAACGCCAATCAATGGAATTGTTTTAAGTTTCACGTCCAGTGCAGAGTTGATCGTGGCATCCACAGGCACGAGATAATTGGTACCGTCTACCTCTAACCCATGGCCTGCGTAAAAAAACAAGCTCACGTCAGCTTCTTTTATGCGATCGCCAAATTCATACACGGCATTTTTCATTTGCTCGTAGCTGGCATTCAGCAGGGTTTGCACTTCAAAGTTCATTTCCTTCAATGCCGCTTCCATACTTTTGGCATCGTTGATGGTATTGTTAAGCTTTGCGGTTTGCGTATAAGCGGCATTTCCAATGACAAGTGCATACCGCTTTCCCGTTGTTGCCTTTTCTGCTGCTTCTTTTGGCAATGCAGCAGAAGGTTCGCTGGTAAGAAAAATGTCTTTTTCCGTTACCGATCGATCGGTATGCTCAACCTCAATCCGAATTCTGTTTTTGCCTTTGATGAGCGGAACTTCTGTTTTAAACTCTTTGCCACGCGAAACTACTTCGCCATTTACAAGTACCCGGCTCACCGGGCTGGTGCCATCCACCACGCCCGCAATTTGCGTTTTGCTTTCGCGAATCACGTCACCGCCGGTGTTTCGGCTGAGGCTGGGTTGAAGGATCCGGATATCTGCGGGATTATTTTGAATCACTTCGTAGATATATACATTGCCGGCGGCTGTTCCCACACCTAAGTAACCATAGTCGTCCGAAAAAGAAACACACACCGGTTTTTCATCAACTGCAACGGAGTTGGTTACTTCCCCTCGCTCCAGATTGTAAATCGAAATAGTTCGTGTATCCGTGCTGAGTAGCGCCACAAACCCGGGCGCGAATGCCATTTCATCTGCGCGAAACCGGGTAGGCACACGCTTGTATTCTTGCCCCGAAATCCAATCATAACTGATCAACACATTTCTGCGTTCGGGTTGGTTGCGCCCTTGCATGCCGCCTGCGGGCAAAAAAACTTCTTGAATCCCCACAACAAACTGATCGCCACTAAAATTTGTGGCGGCAGCATGGACAACCGATCGGGAACCATTTACCTCGCCACTTTGTAGTTTCAATTGTCTCACAAGTTGTTGGTTAAATAAATTATAGGTGAGCGCATCTCCCAATTTACTTACTACAGCCAACTGCTGACCGAAACGGTCGAAGCCCATGAATACGGCGGCGCCAGTAGGGGGCGAGCCTTTCGCGCGGCCAAACGTCATTCCTGCTTTTAGGTCGAAGATTTCAATATCACCGGTCTTTGTCAAACACGAAAGGTATTGTTGATTCGGATCGATGGCGGCCATTCGAATGGTATTGGAAAACGAGAAGCTGGAGAGTTGTTTGGTGGTTGGTGAAAATTTATACACGCGGCCATTCGTTTCCGCCACCAACACCGCGGCATCAAGATCTGTAAACTTCAAAAGAGCAACATCGCCGGTGGTAGGTGTGGTCGCAAGGTTTTCTCCGTTTTCGAGTGAGATAACTCGGATTTCCTTTGCGCTGGTAGCAACGGCCACAGATTTTCCGTTCGTTGCGAAGGAAATCCTTTCAATGGCTTTGGTGCCGAGATTCGTTTTACGCAAAGGCTCAATCTGCAAGGTTTGCCCAGCGGTGGGCACAGCGTACACAAGCCATGCAGCAAAAAAAAAGAAACGGCACACGGTAGTCATCGTCAATCAAAGAATTTTTCCAAGCACAACGCCCACGCCAATGTTGAGGTTTAGCGACGGACTTACTTCAAGTCCGCTATTACGGGTACTTTGATCATACGTGCTGCCGAGATTGATGAGCCAGTTCAAGTTTGCATCGATATTAATTCGCTCGGTAACAAAGTAGCGTAAACCGGCATACGGCCCGAGGTTGACGAATGCTTCATTGCCCGAAGGTTGGTAGTTGATTTCCGCACCCACGTATGGGTTGAATTTCCCATCGGCCGTTAAAAAAGAATAGGCGCCGTAAAGTCCAAATCCAACCGAAGTCTTGAGCGTTGTTTTGTTTTTTGTGGGATCCTGATTGTTTACGCGAATGTTCGGGGTGAAGAAAAAATTTGGTTTAACACCCATTTCCAAGTTAGGGGTAAAGAATTTTCCAATCTTAACATAGACGTTTCCTTGAATAATCCGGCTGGGCACATTATTTATTTCAAAGCGTTGGGTTACAAAATTACCCGAGAATTGAAGTGCCAGATCGCCAGCCTGTTGTTGCGAAAACGACACAAAAGCGATATAAAAAAAGAAAACGCACAATTTTATTTTCATGATTTGGGGGTTACGTAATGATTAATTCGGGTATGAAAGCGATACTGTCAGACAAAAGTCTTTAGAACACATAATTGTATGCAAACTAGAAATTGATTGCTAAAAGAAAAATACCTACAAAGAGGTATTTTTTATTGAATGAAACCCTTCTAATTTCGAACCATCAAACAGATGCTGCTTTTCACCTGCTGCTAAATTTTGAACTGCTCATGACTATTAAAAGACAATCTCTTCTACTTTGCTTCTTTCTTGTAATGGTTGCCGGAAGTACGCTGGCACAGACCTCGTTCGGTCCAACGGCTTCATATAATTTTAATTCATTTCGTGGCAACACGGCCTTTAAGGTAACCCCCGGCTTTGGCATTGGAGGTTTCTTTAAGCATCAGGTAACCGGCTTTTTAACACCAAAAATAGAGTTGGCCTATTTTCAGCAAGGTGCTTTTTTGGAAGATTATGTAGTAAGTGCGCCAGAGCTTTTGCGCAATCGGGCCCGTGTTACGTTTCATTCTATTCATGTTCCGGTTTTACTTGAGTTTAGTTTGCCTTCATTGCGCGGCGAAGCCATTCAGCCTAAACTCTCTTTGGGTGGTTTTTACAATTTTATTTTCAATGCTGAAGAACGTTTCTATAATTCGATTCGTGTGCCGGGGTATTCGCGGGTAGAGCGTTTTGGTAGATCGGATGTAACCGGTCAGTTCGAGCAAATGCAGTACGGTTTAATTGGCGCCATTGGCGGTGAGATTCAGATGTTTTCTTTGCCGGTAGCCCTTGAGTTCCGCTATCTCTACAATTTGAATCAAATCAGCAAAGACGGCACTCGTAATAACATTAATCTTCGAAACTCATTTGACGAGTGGGGCGACCAGTTGTACCTCGGCACCGTGAGTTTTAACGTGCAAGTAACTCTTTCAAGATAGTTTTCTACTTTAATTCAAACCCATATGACAAACAAAACAAAATCCCGTTTTCAACTTCTGTTGGCACTGGTGGTTGTATTCGCAACCGTCTGGTCGTGCCGAGATGAAGACCCTACGTTAGACGATATCCGTGAGGATAAGTTGGCTTTTTTGGAAGACTCATTACGAATTAGCGATTCCTTGCGCCTGATCAACAGTGCAGGTGTGGTAAATTACTCCATCACCGTGGTAGATGGTGCCAGCTCTACTATTTTTAAGAATGGCGGAACAGGAAATAAAACCGAAGGTGTAGATGGTGCTCTTGCGAACGCAATTGTAACGATCAGCCAGTTTGGAAAAACAGAATCGGATACCACGGATGCATCGGGCACAGTGGTATTTCGCGGATTCTTCCGCACTGCCGTGAACGTGACGATTCGCAGAACTGATTTTACTACCGTGAGCTATATTTCCACCGTGGGCATTCAGAACCCTACCGTAAACGGAACGCTGAGTTTTGTAGGGAACCTGATACCGATCTTCCCTACGGCAGGTAACCGCACAGCTACTGTTTCTGGCCGGATGACGATCCAAACCGATCTCACCAACAAAACACGCGAAGCCGTTCCCGATGGAACTCCGGTTACTGTTTCAATCGATGCGCGTGATTCAGATTTCCGCAATAAGTACCTGATGTCGCAAAGTGCATTTTCATTTAGTGCACCCGTGCCGCAAAGCAACAATACTGCTGGTTTGAGCTACAATTTCTTTTACGTGGGTAACATTGCACAAGCTTCATACAGCACAGGCATTGTGGGTGCAACTACTGCTGGTGGGGCCTACACAGTAAATGTTCCCGCTGCAATTGATGGACTGCCGCTGAGCATTAGCTACTCTGATCTTGCGTTGGATCAAACATTATTTCAGGAAGTGGGTGAAGACCAAAACCGGATAACACAACGTGTGATTTTCCGCGGTGATGAAGATTTAACTCCTGCAGCTTTGCCGCCGAGTAGCTCTGCCGACATCATTTTTGACTCCTTTACGTTTTCTGCGTCTGCTAATGCGGTAATCTCCCCGAACACGGGAACTATCGAGCGAATTAACTTGACCAACGGAGGCAACAACTATAACGGAACTCCACTGGTTCAAATTACAGGTGGCGGCGGTACTGGGGCCACTGCTACTGCTACTGTTACAGCTGGTCGTGTTACCGCCATTAACTTGACGAGCCCTGGTAGCGGGTACACGTCAACTCCTACAGTAACGATCTTGTCCGGCGGCACATCCGCTGGTGCAGTTTCAACCCTCGATGGTACACGCCAACAGGTGTTTTCTGTGAGCGTGTTAAATCAGGGTACAGGTTATACCTCAGCTCCTACCGTAACATTCACCGGAGGTGGTGGAACGGGTGCAACCGCGACCGCGCAGGTGGCCAATGGAAGAGTGGTGGCCATTTTGGTTACTAATGGTGGAAATAATGATTACACCGGTGCGCCCACAGTTACATTCACGGGTGGCGGTGGCACTGGTGCAACAGCGTTTGCCTTAATGGGTTCGCCAGTAGCTCAAGTCAACATTTTTGCCGCAGGGTCAAACCATACGTACGCGCCCGCGGTTACCTTTAGCGCGCCAGAGTTTGTCAACGGCGTGCGCGCAGTAGGCCAGGCAATCGTTGATCCAAATACCCGGCAGGTAATTGGCGTAGCGGTTACCAACGCAGGTTCAGGCTACACAGCTCCGCCCACAGTAACGATCAACGGGGGATCTGGTGCCACCGCGCAAGCATTCCTTACTGGAGGATCGGTGATTTCGTTTAATATTACGAGCCCCGGCTCTGATTATGCTTATCCTCCCCGCGTAGTAATTGGTCGTCTGTTTTCGGGCGATGGTACTGGCGCCGCTGGCACTGCGGTAATGGCAGCTGGTCGTTTGGTTGGAATCAACATTACTAATGCCGGCTCAGGTTATACTTCCGCGCCGAGCGTTGAACTTGAAGTGGGTGGTGGTGCGATTGCATACGCAAACGTAGATGCGAATGGTGCAATCACCTCAATTACAGTCGCTAATGGTGGCAATGGCTATACTGCGGCGCCTCGTGTTTCAATCTTTGGCACGGGTAATGGGGCTACCGCAACGGCAACGGTGGATGCGAACGGCCGGATTACCGGTGTAACCGTAACAAATGGTGGTAGCGAGTATGAGTCGGGCAATACGCCTTCGGTAGAAGAGCCTTTTTCTTCAACTCATTCGCAAAAGATCACTACGAAACCGGGCCTCCGCTATATTAATGATATTCATTACGGAACTGGCACAATTCGTCAGCCGAACTAATTGAGACGATAGATTATTGGAGAGGCCACCATTAGGGTGGCCTCTTTTTTTTGTGCTGTTGAAATAAAAATCGGCTACCTTTTCGGGCAAAAAAGAAATGTTTCGCATCGCACTGCTGCTTACTATGTTTTTGCTTGCTTGTTGTAATCGCAAACCTCCCATCACGGAAGTATATCCATTCTATGATGGCAAAGACTTGGGTGTTGCCTATTCTCCTGAAAACACAGCTTTTAAGATTTGGTCGCCCACAGCGGTGGCGGTGGAAATTCATATTTACAAGAACGGCGTTGGTGGTACGCCAATCGAGTCGCACCAACTGCACCGCGAAGAGGCGGGTGTATGGGCGCTAACGGTACAAAAAGATCTGAAGGGATTTTTTTACACATTTCAAGTTGAAACCAAAGCTGGCAAGTTGGAAGAAACCCCGGGCATCTATGCCCACGCGGTGGGGGTGAATGGAAAACGAGGTGCAATTCTTGATCTGGCAGCTACCCACCCCGAGGGTTGGGAGCAGGAGCAGCGACCCCAATTCGTAAACCGAACCGACGCCCTGATTTATGAAATGCACGTGCGCGACTTCACCATACACGAAAGCACAAATCATCAGCATCGTGGCAAATACCTTGGGCTCGTTGAGCCGGGTACAAGAAACCCGAGTGGCCAAGCGACCGGGATTGATCATTTGGTTGAATTGGGTATTACCCATGTGCATCTTTTACCGGTTTTTGATTTTCGGAGTATTGATGAGGCAGATACCGCCGCGCGCACGTACAACTGGGGTTATGATCCGCAAAACTACAATGTGCCCGAAGGAAGTTATGCCACCAATGCCCATGACCCCGCCACGCGGATCCGCGAATTCAAAGCGATGGTGCACGGTTTTCATCAGCGCGGCATTCGTGTGATTATGGATGTAGTGTACAACCACACGGGAGCTACCGAAAACTCAAACTTTAATCTGGAAGTGCCCGGATACTATTATCGCCATACGGCTGATGGAAAATGGAGTGATGCCGCGGCGTGCGGCAACGAAACGGCCTCCGAGCAACCGATGATGCGGAAGTACATGATCGAATCCTGCTTGCATTGGGTACGCGAATACCACATCGATGGATTTCGTTTTGATTTGATGGGCATACATGATCTGGCCACCATGAATGAACTTACTGCAACGCTGCTGAAAGAAGAACCGTCGCTTTTGTTTTATGGAGAGGGGTGGACGGCCGGGGCAAGCCCGCTACCAGATTCGCTGCGCGCGTTAAAGAAAAATACCTATCAATTGACCGATATAGCCGCTTTTAGTGATGATTTGCGCGATGGGCTGAAAGGCTCTGTTTTCAACCACGAGGCGGTAGGTTTTGTTAGTGGCGCTCCAGATGTGGAAGAAAGTGTTCGCTTTGGCGTGGTAGCGGCCACAAATCATCCGCAAGTTAACTTCGCTGCGGTAAACTATTTCAAGGCGCCCTGGGCACGCGAGCCCTGGCAATGCGTTAACTATGTAAGCTGCCATGATAACCGTACGTTGTGGGACAAGCTAAGTATCAGCGTAAGCGAAAAAGATGAAACGACTCGTATTCGGATGGATCAGTTGGCGAACGGCATCGTACTTACCGCACAAGGCATTCCTTTTTTGCATGCAGGTGAAGAATTATTGCGATCGAAGCAGGGGGTAGAAAACTCCTACAACCAACCCGACTCCATTAATCACATCAACTGGGATCGTAAATCAAAATACAATACGACGTTTAATTTCTATCGCGAGCTCATTGCACTCCGCAAAGCACATCCCGCTTTCCGGATCAAATCAGCAGCCGAGATTCGGGCTGCGGTCGAGTTTATGGATTCGCCCGCGCGAGTGGTGGCATATCGTATCCATGCCGAGCAACTGGGCGATGCGTGGAAAAACATCGTGGTGGTTTACAACGGAAATGACAAGCCAATTTCCTTGAAGTTGCCGTCAGGATTTTGGACGCTACAACACGATGGACAGGGCCTGACCAACTCAAAAAAGAAAGTTCAGGGCACAGTGGCAGTACCCGGTATTGCAATGATGATCCTTAGCCAATAAAGGCGGATATGGAATCGCCCACCTGAATTACAACCCAATTTTTCGGTTGATTCTGCGCATGGCTTCGAGGAAACTTTCTTTTACTTGTTTACGAAAGTACATTGGTGCAAGGCGTTTCATCCACGCCATTTTGCGGGCACGAGCGGGCAAAATAAGGTAAAGTTCTTTTTTTGCGGCTCGTTTTAAGATTTCGTCAGCCACCGCATTGGGTTCCAGATTCGATTTATCCAGCAGGTATTGAGTTGATTTCTTAACGAACTCGCCACCGCGACTTGCCTGCGCGATGTTTGTTTTGAAGTACGAGGGCATGATGCACGATACATGAACCTGGTGATCGTACAACTCGCCATACAACGTCTCGCTAAGGGCAACAACCGCGGCTTTGGTGAGGTTATACGCCCCCATCGTGGGCGCGCAGCTTACCGCGGCAATACTGGCAGTATTGAAAATATGTCCGGATTTCTGCTTTTTGAAAACAGGAATAAAAATATGACAGCCGTAAATCACACTCATTTGATTGACGCGGATCATCCACTCATAGTTTTCAATGGTGTATTCTTCAAACCAACCACCATCACCCACGCCTGCGTTATTAAAGAGCAGATCAATACCGCCGTGGAGCAGGAGAAAGCGATTGGCCTGCTGTTGAAATGCAGCATAATCCGAGACATCGAAAGGGTATAATTGTGCTTGCCCACCGGCGCGAATAATTTCCGGTTCGATTGCTTCTAGACCAGCTACATTCATGTCGGCCAAGCCAAGCTTCCAACCGTCACGCGCCAGTAGTAATGCAAGGGATTTACCTAATCCGGACGCGGCGCCGGTGATAAACGCTCTTTTGTTTGGATAGCGAGTGGATAACTGATACATGTTTACATTTTTTGAATGGCGTGTACGGCTTGTTTTGCCAGCGCGTGTACTACTTCGATGAGTTGCCCAAAACGCGGGTCTTTGGTGAAGCCGGCTTTCCAGCGGCTATAGATCTGCTGGGCGATAACTGCATTTTTGAAAAGACCAAAAGCGTAGTAAAATGAAATGCGACTTACGTCGCGGCCGGATACTTCGGCATACCGATGAATCACTTCTTCGCGGCTTAGGTTTCCGGGTAGCCATGAAATGTTAAACAGTCGGGTGATGGGTGCATCGCCAACTTCGCACCAATAGGCAAGCGTGGCGCCCAAATCCATCAATGGATCACCCACGGTGGCCATCTCCCAGTCTAACACACCCACCATCTCGGTAAGTTGCTGCGGATGAAGCACTACGTTATCGTACTTATAGTCGTTATGAAGCAATGCGGGCGCACCGGAGACCGGGATATTTGCATGTAGCCAATTTGCCACGGCATCCATTTCTTCAATCGTTTTGGTTTCGGCTTTTTTGTAGCGCGCTACCCAGCCCTCCACCTGCCGCTGCACATATCCATCAGGTTTACCGAGTTGGATGAGTCCGGTAGCGTGCACGTCAATGGCATGCAAGGCGGCCAGATTGTCAATTAGTTTTTGGGAGAGGGATTTCAGTAGATCGGGTGGTATTCCTTTCCGGGCATGTTCCGCCCGCAAAATCACACCCGGTAGGCGCGACATCACATAAAAAGGGGCGCCCATTACCTCCAAGTTATTGCAGATCGTCACTGGCTGTGGTACGTGAGGATAGTGCGGCTTCAACAACGTTAACACCTGAAACTCGCGCCCCATGTCATGGGCAGATTTAATGTTTGCACCAAACGGAGGTCTGCGTAAAATAAAATCACCTGTACTGGTTTTGAGTCCGTAGGTGAGGTTCGAAAATCCGTGCGGAAATTGTTTTACGTCTTGTATGATACCGATATCAACTACGCCATCCAGATATTGTTGAAGCGCGGGTATGGGCAATTCTTCGCCCGGGCGTACTGCCACGGGTTGATCGGTAGAGATTTGCATCTGTTGGGAGTTCACAAATCAATTTTTTTTGATGGGTGCGTCTGCGCCTGGCTTCTTCAATCCGTATTTTTTCAGGATACCCAACGCCATGCTCTGTAGATGTACCTCGTCTGCACCATCCCAAATGCGGGCACCACGCTCGTGCTGGTACAATGTGGCCAGCAGGGTTTGATCGGATAACCCAGCGGCGCCAAATGTTTGAATGGCTCGATCCAAAATGCCAAGCATGATGTTTGCCACATAGTACTTAATGCCGGAAATTTCTTCGCGGGCGGCAGCGGCTCCATTTGTATCAATTTTTTGAGCTGTACGCAGTACCAATAAACGGGCAGCGTCAATCTCTACCCGACTTTGTGTTATAAATGCCTGGATGTATTGCTTATGGCCGAGGAATACACCGTCTTCAATTTCGCGCGTAACCGCGCGTTGACACATCAGCTCAAAGGCTTTTTCTGAAATGCCAATCCACCGCATGCAGTGGTGAATCCGGCCGGGCCCCAGCCGCTCCTGGGCCAACCGAAAACCCTCGCCCTCGTTACCAATTCGGCACGATACAGGCACGCGACAATTTTCCAACAGGATTTCAGCGTGGCTTGCCCAGCCGTAGCCGGGCTCACCAAATACCGCGATATTTCGAACGAGCGTAAAACCGGGAGTATCTGTGGGTACTACAAACATGGAAGCCCGCTGGTGGGGAGCCGCGTCTGGCTGGGTTACCGCCATCACAATGCAAAACGCAGCCCCATCTGCACCGGTAGTAAACCACTTATGGCCGTTGATGACATACTCATTACCTTGACGGACAGCCGTGGTGCCGAGGCGGGTAGGATTTGAACCTGCTAACTCTGGCTCGGTCATCCCGAAACAACTGCGAATGGTGCCCGCGCACAGTGGGTGAAGATATCTTGCTTTGATTTCTTCGCTACCAAAGCGGGAAAGCAGCTCCATGTTGCCAATGTCTGGGGCCTGGCAGTTAAATGTGTAATGGCCGTAAAACGGTGCACGTGCCAAAGCTTCACTTAACTGGCCAAATTCGCACAACGTGAGCCCGAGGCCGCCTTCCGCTGTTGGCAGATGGAGGCCCCATAACTTTTCTTTCTTCACTAACGCTCGCTTCTCGTCCAAAAGGCGAAACGTTTCCTGCCAACTGCGTTGGTGGTGTTCGGCTTCGAGGGGCAGAAGCTCGCGGGTAACAAATTCCTGCACCTTGGGTAGGAGCGAGGCGAGCCGTGCAGTTTCAAAAAGTGCCTCCATAAATTAAATGGTGATTCCACCATCTGCCGTGAAGGTGGTACCCGTGCAGTAGCCCGATTCCGCAGCCGCCAGAAACAGTGCGAGCGCTGCAATTTCTTCGGCTGTACCCATGCGCGGTATGGCCATGTGTTTCAAAAAAGCGTTGAGCATCTTTTCATTTTGCCACAACGCTTCTGAAAATTTTGTTTTGATTAGTCCGGGCGCGATGTTGTTTACGCGAATCCCATCTACGCCCCACTCTTTGGCCAATACTTTGGTGAGCATGTTTAGTGCTGCCTTTGACACAGAATAAATGCCCAGGCCGGGGTCGGGGGTATCGCCCGCCACCGAACTGATGTTGATGATAGAACCACCTCCGCGCGCTTTCATGATCGGGTATGCCAATCGTGCTAACTCGAATGGCGACTTGACGTTTACTGACATGATTTTATCAAATGCCCATGCCTCGGTTTGCACCACGGGGCCATACACCGGATTGGTGGCAGCGTTATTCACCAGTATATCCAGCCCGCCCGCTGTAGTCGAAACCTGCGTGATCAGTTCCTTACAAAAATTGAGATCGCCAACATTGCCAGCAATGGCAGTGCATGCACCACCATGCTGTTGGATGATACCAGCCACCGCGTTCAGCTCTTCTGCTTTACGTGAGTTTATGAACACACGCGCACCCTGCTGGGCATACACCAAGGCGATCGCTTCGCCAATTCCTTTACTTGCCCCGGTGATCAGGGCAACTTTATCCTTAAGGCTAAAGATATTTTTATCCATGATTGAAAATTTTCAATACTTCTTCAGACACACGCCTGGGCTTTAATGTGCCCGCGTCTAACATGCACCAAATGGTTTTTGCTTTGGCAAACTCCTGCCGGGTACGCTGGTTTCGGATCACGATAAAACGTTCAAAACGTGCGCCCTCGGCTGCACCCACCCAGGTGAGGACTTCCACTTCATCGTTTACTACGGCCGCAGACAAATAATCAATTTCATGACGCAGCGCCACCCACACGTATTTGTTGAGCAGATGGCTGCCTACATGATGCCAATGTGCCTTTGCAACATCTTGCACCCAGCGCAGATAGACCACGTTGTTCACGTGATTCATCTCGTCCAGCTCGGCAGCTTGCACCGTACGGCATAACGAAAACTGGAACGGGTAGTCGGCCATCGCTACAAGATAGTTGTTTCGCTCGAATGCTTGCAAATGCCTTTTTCGCCCGCGATTCCGTTATCTTTGTCGCTCATATTATCTGCATGAATTATTTATCGGCCGAAAACCTGGCAAAATCCTATCACGACAAGTGGCTCTTTAAAGATATCTCCGTTGGTATTTCGCAAGGCGAGAAATTCGCGCTGGTAGGAAACAACGGGGTGGGTAAAAGTACGCTGTTAAAGATGCTCACGGGTGAGATAACGCCCGATAGCGGCACGGTTGTTATCCGCTTGGGCATTCGCTTGGGCTACCTTACCCAACAGCCCTCGGTAGATGAAAAATTAAGGGTGAAAGATGTGTTGTTTTCTGAGGAGAATCCGATTGCAAAAGCAGTAAAAGAGTACGAAGACTGCCTCCATCATCCCGATGTTTCGGGCGAGCGCATGCAGGCCGCATTAGAGAAAATGGAAGAATTTAATGCGTGGGACTATGATGCGAAAGTGCAGGAGGTAATTGGTAAACTGGGTGTGCCCGATTTGGATAAAAAATTTGGGGAATTGAGCGGCGGACAAAAGAAGCGGATTTTTCTGGCCCAGCTACTTCTGGCAGAGCCTGATTTAATCATCATGGATGAACCCACCAACCATCTTGATCTTTCTGCGATTGAATGGTTGGAGAATTTTCTTGCAGGACCCGGCATGACGGTAATTATGGTTACCCACGATCGTTATTTCCTGGATGCCGTGGCTACTGAGATACTTGAAATCGACCGGGGGCAGTTATTCCGTTACAAGGGGAACTACGCGTATTTTCTTGAAAAGAAATCCGAACGCGAAGAGATGTTAAAGGCCGAGGTAGCAAAAGCGCGTAACCTGCTGCGCAAAGAATTAGACTGGATGAGGCGCCAGCCAAAGGCGCGCGGAACAAAAGCAAAATATCGCATCGAGGCGTTTTACGAGTTGCAGGAAAAAGCAGCTACGGATTTGCGAAAGGACCGGCTGGAGCTCGACATCCAAGAGGCCCGGCAGGGCGGAAAGATTCTGGAGGTTCATCAAATCAGCAAGTCTTTTGGTGACGTGAAGTTGGTCGATCGCTTCTCGTACGTGTTCAAAAAGAAAGATCGCATAGGCGTGGTGGGCAGCAACGGAGTGGGGAAGTCCACGTTCTTGAATATGCTCACCCAGCGCTTGGCGCCGGATGCGGGCGAGGTGATTCCCGGCGTAACTACCCGTTTCGGCTATTTTACACAAGAGGCAGTTAGTCTGAATCCGAATCATCGTGTGATTGAAGAAGTGAAAGCAATTGCTGAGTTCATCACCTTGGGCGATGGCTCGCAAATTTCCGCCTCGAAATTCCTCGATAACTTTCTGTTTCCGCCCGAGAAGCAATACACATTCATTGAAAAGTTGAGCGGTGGCGAAAAGAAACGTTTACAATTACTCAAGTTATTGGTAACGAATCCGAATTTTCTTGTGCTGGATGAGCCCACCAATGACTTTGATATCGATACACTGAACGTGTTGGAGGAATTTCTCGATCAGTTTACCGGTTGTTTATTGCTCGTTTCGCACGATCGCTATTTTATGGATCATCTGGTGGATCAGCTTTTCGTTTTTGAAGGAGCGGGTACGATTCGCATCTTTAATGGCAACTATACCGATTATCGGGATTGGCAGGACGAGCAAGAACACATGCAGGCCATGCCGAAAGTCGCGAAGGCGGCAACGGTTTCCGTAGCGAAGGAAACATCGAAAGCCTCGTTTCAAGAGCGCAAGGAATACGAAACGCTGCCCGCGGAGATTGAAGCGCTCGAAGCACGGAAGCTGGAGATCACCACAACACTAAATGCCGGAAACCTACCGCATACCGAATTGGCACGTTTGGGGCGTAGCCTCCAAGAGCTTGATGTAACCCTTGAACAAAAAACCGCCCGTTGGCTGGAATTGGCGGAAAAGGTGGAAGGGTAAGTGGGATGTACTGGATTCGAACCAGTGACCCCTTGCCTGTCAAGCAAGTGCTCTAAACCAGCTGAGCTAACACCCCGATTCTCGTCTACCCGGCATCAATTTCGCCCGTCTCCGAAAGCCATACCGCTATAAACCGGGTGCTTTCAAAACGAGAAAACGAAATCAGCATTACAGAGGTAATTGGCACAGACAAAAACATGCCTAGTACGCCCCAGATGGCGCCCCAAAACGTGAGCGCCAGCATCACACCCAACGGGCTTAAGTTGAGCTGACGACCCATGACTTTGGGCTCTAGCACGTTGCCTACGCCAAACTGCACTATTTGTATGGCGACAAAAACCCACAGAAAAATCCAACCTGATTGATATTGGAATAGCGCAAACAACGCCGGAAAAAGTGTAGCGAAAAACGAGCCGATATAGGGGATGTAGTTCAACACAAAAATCAAAAACGCCCACAGTACGGCAAAATCCACACGAAAGCCAAGCAGTATAAAGTAACTCAGCACACCCGTTAACACACTCATCTGGGTTTTTACAGAAACGTATTGGCGAATCGATTTCACAATTTGATCAATTACGCCATCCAACCGGTGGTGTTGGTCTTCCGTATGACTAAATGCATGCAGTTTTTTATAAAAGAATTTTTCTTCCACCAGCATAAATGTAACGTAGATTACAATTACAAAAACATTTCCCGCAATGTTGGAAAGGCTGTTAAGTAAACCAGTAAGCACCGGCTGCACGTCTATTTTCTGTAACCGCTCCAGCGCGCGTTCCTGCACTTCATTGAATTGCTTAATCGATTGGAGTTCGCGAAGCATGGCTTTAAAGTTCTCAGCATAAAGCGGAGATTTTTCAATGATCAGTTCCAGATTAATCGTCATGATTTCAAAAAATCCCCAACCAATCAGAAAGATTACCACAAACGCCAGCAGGTTGGCGAGGCCGGTGGGCGCTGTACGCTTTTTTATTTTTACTTTCTGAATCAAACGGCGCAATTCATACACGCAGTACCAGATCATGACCGCCACAACCACCGGCTGTAGCATGGCACTGAAATAGGATAGGCAAAAAACAATGCCGGCAAGAACGACCATCCAGGCCGCGGCTTTTTGGATACGCAGAGCGGAAGGCGATACTGATTCCATGCTGTAAATATGCCAACTTTTGCGCACTCCGTTCAATGCTTTGTGGTTTTTGAAATTCCGGTAACTTTACTTGTAACGAAGCAACATGAACGTACTATCCGGGTTGGATTGGCTGGTAATTGGGCTTTATTTTTTAGCCATCGCGGCAATTGCTGCATGGTCAATGCGGCGCAAAAAGGATTCTGTGCAGGAGTATTTTCTGGCGGGGCGTAACATCGGTTGGTTTGTGATTGGCACTTCTATTCTTGTTTCAAATGTGGGGAGCGAGCACGTGGTAGGGTTGTCGGGCACAGCCGCCCGAAGTGGGTTGGTCATGGGGCATTACGAGTTGCATTCATGGATTGTATTGTTGCTCGGCTGGGTGTTCATCCCGTTCTATATCCGCAGTGGCGTATTTACCATGCCGGAGTTTCTTTAGCGCCGGTTTAACGCATCTGCCCGTTGGTTTTTGTCCGTGCTATCGCTGTTGAGTTATGTGCTCACCAAAGTTTCGGTTACGGTTTATGCGGGTGCGATTGTAATCGCCACCTTTATGGATTTCGACTTTTGGACGAGCGCGCTGGTGCTGGCGGTACTTACAGGTATCTATACTGTGCTGGGTGGAATGCGGGCTGTGGTTTACACGGAAGCCATGCAGGCGATTTTGTTACTTGTTGGCTTATTGGTGTTAACGCTACTCGGCTTAAGCGAAATCGGGGGCTGGAATAAACTCATGGAGTCATTGCCGTCAGAACAGTTGAATATGTTTCCACCTTTGGATCACCCGGATTTTCCGTGGGCGGGTATTCTGTTTGCTTCGCCTATCGTAGGGGTGTGGTACTGGTGTACGGATCAGTACATTGTGCAACGCTGCCTCGCGGCCCGCAACGAACAAGAGGCCCGGCGCGGTACGATCTTTGCCGCCTACCTGAAGCTGTTTCCGTTTTTTATTTTTTTGATTCCCGGATTGATTGCCACCGCCCTTGCCCACGCGGGCAAGTTGGAGCTTTCTTCGGCCGATGCAGCATTCCCCGCATTGGTAAAAACACTGCTGCCAACCGGCCTGCGAGGTTTGATCGCAGGTGGCTTGCTGGCGGCATTGATGAGCTCGCTGGCATCGGTATTCAACTCTTGCTCCACGCTGTTTACCATGGATATTTACAAGAAGATTCGCCCGGCAGCGAACGAGCAGCAATTGGTTACCGTGGGGCGGGCCGCAACGGCAGTGGTGGTGCTACTGGGGATTCTTTGGATACCCGTGATGAGCAATATTTCCGGCGTGTTGTATCAATATTTGCAAAGCGTGCAATCGTATCTGGCCCCACCCATAGCGGCGGTTTTTTTGCTTGGTGTTTTTTATAAACGTGTAAATGCAGCGGGCGCCATGGCAACACTGGTAGGCGGTGCGCTGCTGGGGTTCTTACGCATCGCACTCGAATTAAACAAAGCCCACCTTACAGGTTTTTGGTTGGCGTTTGCTTCACTTAACTTTCTTTACTTCTGCATTTTGCTTTTCTGCGTATGCGTGGTGGTGTTGTTGCTGGTAAGTTGGGCCACACGTCCGCCAGATGCGGTGCAGCTCCATGGCCTAACCTACGGCACCACGTCAGGGGAAGACCGTGCGCACTCGCGCAGCACCTGGAACATATGGGATGCGGTACTTTCACTGATCGTGGTGTTCCTGATTATAGCCATCTTTATTTACTTTTCCCCTGCAGGTGTAGGTTGAGACCTGCCGCGGTGACCAGCCGTTTATGGAGGTGGTGTTGACATCAAAAACCGAAATTCATTATCTTCGACTCAGCCGATGGTAAAATGAAGATCAAATGGATTTGAAACCGAACTGGCTCACCGAGGGGCTGATTGATTTTGAGTACAAAAAGTATGTGTTACTGGCCTACTTGCAAAGCGTGCAGCAGGCGTTTGGGCGTGTGGAATTATATCCGTTTCTATCGGATCTAATCATGCACTACCGTAACCTCGAGACGATTCGCGAAGGGAAGACGCTGTTGGCAAGTGCTTTTCCAAAAGAGCTTTCTCCGGAAAAGATTTCTAACCTGGAGCTGCTATACAAAAAAGCAGTTGCCGATGATGACTTGATGCAGGAGATCGAATCGATTATCGAATTTGCTTTGCCAAAATTCAAGAATAGCCTGGACGAAGGGAGTTACGTTTATGAATATGTTGAGTCGCAATGCGAGTTAACGCCCATCGGCCTCACCTCGCTGTATGAAAAGGAGGGGTACCTCTTTGTGAGCCAACCACCGCAAACCACCACGGATATCTATCGCTATCAGCTTTCGGTGTTTGAGCACGGCGCGGATCAGTACCGTGGGCTTCATTTATCATGGCACTCAACCGAAATGCGATCCCTATCCAATACCTACGAGTCGATGAAGGTGAGGCTCATCCGCCAACACCGCGAGTTACCGCAGCCTACCACGTACTTGTTTACCAGCAAGCTGGTATTCCCGTACCAAAACACGTTGTTGCCAGTAGCAAAACGTTTGCTAATCAAGTATTTGTCGAAGGCCGCCTAACGCGTTCGCGGGCGGATAAACTTTCCGGCCCGGGTTTTGTTTAACGAAGAAAGTATTACTTTTAACCCGTTTTACTAACCCAAAAAACAGAATACCTATGCGTTGGATCGCCCTCATTGCTATTGCGTTTTGCTTTACCCTTCAGGTTCAGGGCCAAGCGCCGGAATCTGCCGATTCGGAGAAAATTCTTGGTGTTTGGGAAAGCGGTAGCGGTAAAGCCCGCGTAAAAATTGATAAAGCCGGTGATCTGTACACCGGGCGGATTGTGTGGCTGCGCGAGCCGCTGAACGAGGAAGGAAAACCTAAAGTGGACAAAAACAATCCGGACGAAAAACTGCGAACCGCGCCCTTACTGGGCTACCGGATGTTGAAAGATTTCAAATACGTGGGTGATCTCACGTGGGAAGAGGGCACCATTTATGATCCGGAAAACGGCAGTACCTACAGTTGTACAATTAAGATGACGGATCCGAACACGCTGGACGTGCGCGGCTTCATTGGTGTGTCGCTGTTTGGTCGCACCGATGTTTGGAAGCGCGTTCAGGTAAAGAAAAAATAGCACATGCGGTTATTGATTGGCACCGTGTTGGGCTTGCTCAGTTGGCAGGCACTTGCGCAGCAGTCGGACACTACCGTTGTGGAAGAAGACTTCAGTATGTATGCAGATGCGGAGTTGGCCGACGGGGCGAAACGCTTTTGCACCTCCAAGGTTTTTGATCTCAGCCCCAACAAGCTGATCTCGGTGGGATATGATTTTCAGGCGGGGTATCAAATGGATTTTGGCATGATTGGAGGTGCCCAATCAATGGCAAACCAGGCACAGTCGATTCAAAATCGATTTAATCAAGGCCTGCGCATCGCGGTGAATGCCCCGGCAATTTCCAAAACGAACGTGTTACTCAACCTCGGCTTTACCTATTGGGATCATCTGTATTCGTTCGATGGCCGTACAACCAACGCCTTGGCACAGTCCTTGAATCAGTATGGCTTACGTACCACGGGCGTAAACTTTACGCTTTTCAAACCGCTCAATGAAAAGCAATTTATCATTGTGTTTGGCTCTGCTGATTACAACGGAAACTATTCGTGGAACGAGCTGCAGCCGTTTAAGTACACCAAACTGTCGGCCACCGGCATTTATGGTTGGAAAAAGCACGACCGGTTAATGTACGGCTTTGGTATTTCGCGTACGTACCGGATTGGCGAGATGAACTACATTCCGGTAATGCTTTATAATTATACCTTCCCCTCGCGGAAGTGGGGTATTGAGGGCCTCTTTCCTGCCCGCGGTAACGTGCGCAGAACGTTTAATGCGCGCACGCTGGGCTTCTTTGGCTATGAGTTGGAAGGGGCCAGTTACCTCATCCGCAACCGGGGTGACGAGTTTGAACCGGCCCTCGATAATCTGGAGTTGCGCAGAAGCGAACTGCGGGTTCGGTTCACCTTCGAGCGATCAATTAAAGATTTTATCTGGGTTTCTGCGCAGGCGGGCCTTCGCTACAATTGGATGTTTAACGTAGATCGTAACGAGTTTTTCCGCGGCTTTGGCGATGACCCGTATTTCATCACCAACACCATCGGCAACCCATTGTACTTTAACGTGAGCATTAATCTGGTTAGCCCCTAGCCGGGAACGGTTAGAGGCCATCTCAAAAATATGAAGAGCGTCATTTCGAGGGAGGTACGACCGAGAAATCCTTGGTTGCAGCGCTGCAAATTGGGATGCCTTACTTCAGCACGACATGACGGGATATTTTTGAGTTGGCTTCTAGGTTAATCAGAATAAAAACCGCTGGAACTGTTCAGCGGTTTTTTTGCTTCGTACCCTCGTAGCGTAAACGTGTATCGATCGAAAATGCAGGATACCTGGCTATTGCTGCCAAAGACCGATGAAAACGTTACCATCGGTTCGCGTGGTTTACTTGATCATCAGAGTTTTGATTTTGCCGCGCAGCCCGGGTGTGGCCACAGTTAGCGGCAAGCGCACATGGGGTTGGCAAATGCCCAACTCTGCCAGCAGCACTTTAATGCCCACAGGATTACCCTCTTCATACATGGGCCCGTTAATATCAAGCAAACTAAATGCAGCTTTGGTGGCTTTCGCAAAATGCGATTGTGCTGCCGCAGTAGTCATTTTTCTGAAGGTGGTAGGGTAGGCGTTGGCAAGCACCGAAATAACACCCACTGCCCCCACAGCATACATGGGTACGGTGAGTAAATCATCGCCCGAAATAAGCAGAAAGTCGGCAGGTTTATCTCGGGCAATCGCCATGCACTGTTCCAGATTACCCGAGGCTTCTTTAATACCAATAATGTTTTTATGCCGCGCCAGCCGTAGTGTAGTTGTAGCCAGTAAGTTGGAGCCGGTGCGCCCGGGCACGTTGTACAAAATAACCGGTAGGGGGCTGGCATCCGCAACGGCAACAAAGTGGCGGTAGATTCCTTCCTGCGCGGGTTTGTTGTAGTATGGGCTTACCGATAGAATTGCACTCACGCCCGATGTGTCGGTAGTGCGCAGCTCGTTCACCACGTAGGCGGTATTGTTGCCGCCAATGCCGTAAACTACCGGCAGGCGTTTGGGATTATTGGCCAGTACAAATCGTAAAACGCTTTGCTTTTCGTCCTGACTTAGCGTGGCCGACTCGCCCGTAGTGCCCATCACCACCCAGTAGTCAACACCCTTGGCCGTATGGCGCAATAGCTTTTTTAACGCTGCAAAATCGATGGCGCCGGATTCAGTAAACGGGGTGACTAACGCCACGCCTGTGCCGTGTAGTTTTTTCATCCTAACTGACGGGTGTATTTTAACATGTTATCGAAAAGACCTTTTGTAGTGCCGGTATGCTCAATCATCATTTCAAAGTAGGGCTCGCAAGAATCCATGAAGCGCCCCACGCGGCAGTGTGCTTTAGAACGAGCCAGTAGGTACAATATAAACGGGTTGGGTTGCTCGTCCAGGCAAAAAACATAATCGAAGGGCTTTTCAGCAAACGCAATGGCCTTGTCTGATTTTACTTCACCCCAAGCGGAAACGTCTTGAACAGAGAAAAAATCGAACAGAAACTCCGGATTCTCTTTTTTGCGAGGCAGAAACTCCAACACCTGTACCGTCTTTCCGTCTTGCTCCAGTACCCGCAGGAGTTCTTTTACCTCTTGATGCTTCTGCACATCGTCTACGGTAAACACCATACCGAAGGATTTTGCCTGTGCATAAGGTGTACTGGCGCGCAGGCTTTTGTTCTTCTTCAGTGCCGCACGGGTGCGCATCGCTAAAAAGCTCATCCGAAACATGGTTGCAAACTACAAGGTTGGGGGTAAACTTGGTTAGCCGTTCACCATTTTTTCGAATTCTTCCTCGGTAATGATTTTCACACCCAGTTTCTCTGCTTTTTCGCGCTTGGCGGGGCCCATGTTATCGCCTGCGAGCAGATAGTCGAGTTTACCCGATACCGCGCTGAGTACCCGGCCACCGTGGGCAAGAATAACGTCTTGCAGTTGATCGCGCTCATAGTTTTTAAAGACTCCGGAGATCACGAAAGATCGGTTGGCGAGCACATCGCTTTTCTTTTCCGGTTCTACTTCCGTGGTTTGAAACTGAAGCCCGGCCGTCTTGAGTTTTTCCAGCTCCTGTGCGTGAATCGGGTGGCGGAAGTACGCATGCACGCTTTGCGCGATGATTTCACCCACTTCCGGCGCCCGCAGCAGTTCATCAACAGAGGCCGCGGCAATGGCTTCGATGGATTTGAAATGGCGCGCCAGTTTTTGGGCCACGGTTTGGCCTACGTAGCGGATACCTAACGCAAACAAAACTCGCTCAAAGGGAATCTGCCGGGACTGGGCGATGCCATCCAACAGATTTTGTGCCGACTTCTCTTTTACGCCTTCGAGCGTAAGCAAATCGGCTTTGGTAAGCCGATAGAGATCGGCCGCGCTGTGTACAAGGCCCTTTTCAAACAACAGCCCGATGGTGCGCTCGCCCAGCGAGTCGATATCCATCGCCTTGCGGTGGATAAAGTGTTCAATGCGCCCCTTGATTTGTGGTGGGCAATCGGTATCATTTGGGCAATAGTGCGCCGCTTCGCCTTCTTTTCGAATCAAGGCGGTGTGGCATTCCGGACAATGGGTAATGTATTGGATTGCGCGTGCGCCCGGTTTGCGTTTTGATGTATCTACACCGGTAACTTTGGGAATAATTTCACCACCTTTTTCCACAAACACCACATCGCCTTCATGCAGGTTCAGGCGGGCAATTTCATTGGCGTTATGCAATGAAGCTCGTTTTACGGTTGTGCCTGCCAGAAACACCGGCTGCAGCTCGGCCACGGGCGTGATGGCACCGGTGCGGCCCACCTGGTAGGTAATGCCGTTCAGCGGTGTACTCACGTTTTCAGGTTTGTATTTGTAGGCAATCGCCCACCGGGGGCTCTTGGCGGTGAAGCCAAGGTAGTGTTGCTGGGTGATACGATTCACCTTAATGACCACACCGTCCGTGTCCAACGGAAGATCATGGCGGGCATGCTCCCAGCGATGGATGTACCCAATCACATCGTTGATGTGCTTGGCCCGGTAATACGTGGGGGATACAGGAAACCCCCAGGTTTCGAGTTGGGCAATGCCCGCACTGTGTTCCAAAACAGTTTCGCCCGTGCCGAGGAGGTAATACACGTAACAGTCGAGTTTTCTCCGGGCTACTTCGGCCGAGTCTTGTAATTTGATTGTGCCTGCTGCGGTGTTGCGCGCGTTGGCGTACAATTCTTCACCTGCTTCTTCTCGCTCCTGGTTAAGCCGCTCGAAGTTCTTGCGCGACAAGTAGATTTCACCTCGCACTTCAAAACGCTCGGGTAGCGAACTACCGTGTACCCGTAAGGGCAGGGAACGGATGGTACGCACATTTGCGGTTACGTCATCGCCCTTCACGCCATCGCCCCGGGTAACCGCTCGCACAAGCAGGCCGCCTTCATAAATTAAACTGATGGATACGCCATCGAACTTCAGTTCGCAGAAATACTCATACGCATCGCCGCCAAGGCCCTTTGCCACCCGCGTATCGAAGTCGCGCAGCTCTTCTTCCGAATAGGTATTCCCTAACGACAGCATGGGGTATTGATGGACTACCGTGGGGAACTCTTTGGTGATCTCGCCACCCACCCGCTGGGTGGGCGAATCGGGCTGCCGCAGTTGGGGGAACTCGCGCTCCAGTTGCAGCAGTTCGGCCAGCAATTGGTCAAACGCATAGTCGGAAATCACCGGTTTAGCTTCTACATAATAGAGCTGGTTGTGATGGTTGATTTGTTCGGTGAGCCAACCGATCCGGTTTTTTGCTTCTGGCAGATTCATAAAGCTGGCGAAGTTAACGGTTACGTGCGATTTGTGCATGGGCGATTTGTTGCTCCCGAAAACTGGCACCATCTTTGGGTAACGGTAATTTTAAATTAAACCCAATTAATCATGAAGAAAGTTTTGTTTTCGGCTGTGTTTTTCGCCCTGGCCGCGGGTACTGTTCTTGCACAGGAGTACAAGAACGTGAAAGTAGGATTTGGCCTTGGTTATGCCATGCCTAGCGGACAAGGTGCGAAGGCCGGTATTTTGCTGTACCTCGAACCGGCTTATCGCGTGTCGGATCCGTTGCTGGTTGGCCTCCGCTTAGAGTCGGCCATCATTGCACGTGGTTTCTCGCAGAGCGCTACTTCTGCAGAACTGGAAGTGGCGGGTATCGGCTCGTACAGCGGTTTTGCGCAGTATTACTTTTCCAATGGCACATTCCGCCCGTTTGTTGGTGGCGGCTTGGGCATCTTTACATTGGCAGCCGTTTCGGCATCTACCACTCAGGGTACCCCAACCGCAGCGGTAGAAGCGGGCTCTAAATTCGGCTTTTTCCCACGTGTGGGGTTTGATCTTGGGCATTTTAACGTGTCGCTGGATTACAACCTTATTCCCGCTTCCGCATCCTCCGGCGCCGGGGGCGACATCAAGAATAGCTATGTTGGATTTCGGGCAGGCTTTTCTATTGGCGGCGGCAAGAAATAATTCTGTTCTCCGTTAATTCAAAAAGAGGCTGTCTTACACGGTAGCCGTCATTGCGAACGAAGTGAAGCAATCTGTATTCAAATAGCTGAATGCAGATTGCTTCACTGGTTCCTTCCTCGCAATGGCGTTACGCTACGCGTGTAAGACAGTTTTTTTTATGTTTGATTTTTTTCGTTCAGTACGGCACACGCCATCAGTGCTGCGGTTTCTGTTCGAAGCCGATTTTGCCCGAGGCTTACTTTTTGATAGCCATGCGTGGCTGCGGCTTCAAGTTCAGCTTCCGAAAAATCGCCTTCGGGCCCAATAAGTACCACGTAGCGTTGGTGCGGCAGCGCCACCCTGCTTAGTAACACCGGATTATTGAAGTCTACATGGGCAATGAAGCGTTGACCAGTTTGTGGCAACACGTCTGCCAATACGCGCAGCGGGTGCAGTACCGGTAGCCACGCTTGCTGCGATTGCTTCATGGCGGCAATGGCTACTTTTTCCAGGCGTTCGTAGTGAATGTGCTTGCGCTCGGTTTTATCGGTGCGCAGAAATGAAATTTCCTGAATGCCAATTTCCGTGGCCTTTTCTACAAACCACTCGAGCCGGTCATGATTTTTTGTTGCCGCGATGGCAATGTGGAGGTGATGTTTCGGGCGGGGTATTTCGTGTGCGCGAATGATCCGGTACGTACAAACTTTGGCAGTGGCCTCCGTAATCTCTGCTTCTGCCCACGTGCCTCGGCCGTTACTGAGTGCGATGGCGTCGCCTGGGCGCAGACGTAACACCCGGGTGGCGTGAACGGCTTCGTCCGCGGCCAGGTGGTGCTGGTCAAGCTCAGGAACAAAAAATGTGTGCACCGCCTAACTGTACTTTTGGCGCAGCGTAGCCATCAACTCAATGTACTGCGTTTGGGCTACCTCCTTGGTCATCCCTTTTTTGGTTTCCCACGCAGTATACTTGGCAATGCCTTTAAAGTCAAAGCCTCCGGGACGTTCTCCGGAAACGTCACCCTCCGTGCCTTGTTTGAAAAGCGCGTACAATTCCAGCAGTTCTTCGTTACTGGGGCGTTGCGTGAGCTGTTGCGATTGCGCAACTGCCGCTTGAAAATCTTCCTGTAATGGCATAAAAAAGGGGCTGATGTTTGTCAGCCCCGAATATACTGTGTTGATTTTTATTTCCGGTTGGCAATCGGCACGTATTGCCGCAGCGTGGCACCCGTGTACACCTGCCGCGGGCGACCAATCGGTTCCTTGTTTTCGCGCATCTCTTTCCACTGGGCAATCCATCCCGGTAAACGGCCCATCGCAAACATGACGGTAAACATGTCTACCGGAATGTTTAGGGCACGGTAAATGATGCCGGAGTAGAAGTCCACGTTCGGGTAAAGCTTACGATCAATAAAGTATTGGTCTTTTAATGCGGCCTCTTCCAGCTGTTTGGCGATATCCAGCACCTGGTCGTTAAATTTCAATTTGCCCAAAACATCGTCTGCGGCTTTTTTGATAATCTTCGCACGCGGATCAAAATTCTTGTACACGCGGTGGCCAAAGCCCATCAGGCGGAAGCCACTGTTTTTATCTTTTGCCTTTTCGATCCACTTTTTCACGTCGCCTCCGTCTTTTTTAATCGCCTCCAGCATCAGAATCACCTCCTGATTGGCGCCGCCATGGAGCGGACCCCACAGCGCATTGATACCTGCGGAGATAGACGAATAAATAGAGGCTTTGGACGACCCCACAATGCGTACCGTGGAGGTGGAGCAGTTCTGCTCATGGTCTGCATGCAGGATCAGAAGTTTGTCGAGCGCATTCGCCACCACCGGGTCGGCCTGGTATTGCTCGGCCGGCAGTGCAAACAGCATTTTCATAAACCTACTGCAGTAATCCAGCGAGTTGTCGGGATAATTTACCGGATGCCCCACGGCGTTTTTGTATGCCCAGGCCGCAAACGTAGGCATCTTTGCCAGCGATCGCACAATGCTGAGGTACACGCCTTCGGCAGAACGATTCGGATCCAATGACTCCGGGTAAAACGCAGTTTGCGCACAAAACAGGGAAGCTAACACACCCATTGGGTGTGAGGTGGAGGGGAAGCCGTCCAAGATTTTCTTTACGTCCTCATGTACCAGCGTATGTGTTTTGATGTCGTTGGTAAACTTGGTGAGTTGCTCCTGGGTGGGCAGTTCTCCAAAAATCAGCAGGTAAGCTACTTCCAGAAACGTGGACTTTTCCGCGATTTCTTCAATGGCATAGCCGCGGTAGTGAAGCACACCCTTATCGCCATCTAAAAATGTAATGGCGCTTTTGGTGGCCCCGGTATTTTTGTACCCAAAATCGAGGGTAATGTGCCCGGTTTTTTCCAGCAGGTCGCTGATGTCGATGGCCTGTTCGTTTTCGGTGCCCTCTACAATGGGGAACTCGTAGGTTTTTCCATCGAGTATAATTTGTGCGGTCTTCGCCATAGTGTTGAATTGGATTCGAACGTGAAAATAGTAGTTACGCTGACTATTTGGTTAACAGTTGAAAAACTTTAATTGTTACCTAAAATCAACGGCATGCCGTCTTTTCCCGAGCCAATCACCACCACTTTTGAATTTGGCGATTCGGCCAGCTTCAGGGTGGCCTCAATGCCGCGCATTTTCAAGAGCTCGTTAGTCAAGCTGTTGTTAATGATGTTGTTAGCACGCGATTCACCCTCGGCAGCAATGCGTTTCCGCTCGGCTTCGCTGCGCTCTTTGTCGAGGCGGAATTGGTAGGCCAGCGCCTCCTGCTCTTGTTGCAATTTACTTTCAATGGCCATCTTGATCTGCTCGGGCAGGATAATCGAGCGAATCAGCACGGCGGTAGCATGTACGTTGTTCTTGTTCAGGATGTTCTCGGTCTCTGCGCGGATCGCGGTTTCTACCTCCGCCCGTTTGGTGGAGTAAATCTCCTCGGCGGAAAAGCGGCCCATGACCTGGCGCACGGTAGAACGCACCTCCGGAATGACCAACACGCTAACGTAGTCTTTGGTGAACTTCTCATGCACAAAGCCAATCTTGTCGGGAATGGGGTAGAAGCGCACGGTAACATCCACATGTATGCTCAAACCATTTTTGTCTAACACATCCATGTTTTCATCGCTCGACATTTCATTAACCTTATACACGTACACGTCGTTCCACGGGGCTTTCATGTGAAAGCCGGGTCCCACCACGTTGTCCTTATCTAATCCCTTTCCAAAAGGGTAGAAAAGAATGGCTCGCTCGGTAGCCTCAATGGTGTAAAACAAGCTGGAGGAAAAGGCCATCACCAGGATAAAGCCAATCACACCCAGGATAATAAAGGGTAACTTCCGGTTATTCATATTCTTGATTTTTAGTTTTCTTCTTGGCGCGGCAAACCTAACAACTTGCCGATGATTAACATAGCATAGATGCTTCCCCAAACGCCTTCAATTACACTTAAATTACGGATCAGGCGCGTGGGATTAAGTCCCGAATCTACGCCGCCTAAAACACAAAAACTGAAGGTAACGGACTCCGCATAGTTGGGCACACCCAACCCGAGGGGGATGCCCAGGCTGCCAGGTTGCGCAATACAAATCAAATCGTACAAGCTGCCGAAGCAGATGCCTACGAGCAAAAACACGCATGCCGCGCCCCAAAGCTTGTCGGATGTTAAATACCCGCTCGAAAAGATATCGCGTACGGCAAACGAGATTACCGTAAGTTCAATGATGAACAGCAGCACGTGAATGGTAAACAGATACGCCCGCCGGTTTTCAATTACAATGAATTTGTAGTAGGGAAACTCAATCAGAATCCCTGTGCCCACTATGCCGAGCAGTACGACCATAAAAGAAATGAGCAACCCTTTACTGGAAGTGAAGTTGCGCAGTAAATCCCATAACAAGAAGGCATAGGCAGCGCCAAAAAGCGAGAGCACGGAGATAATCAGTTTGGAGATGCCGCTTTCCGGGTTGGTGAGCAGCGGTTCGGAGATGAGCAGGCACGCCACGATGATCACCACCAGTAGCAGTACCAGGTTGCGGTAGTCCTTCGCTTTTTCGCGTTGCAGTTCCCTGCCGGTAAGCATCGATCGAAAGGAAAAAGAGGGCATCCCGCAATTTACAATTTTCGCGCATCTACCCCCGTTGGGGAAAATCCACACCAGGTAATTCTAGGGAAACTGGTAAAAGCTGGTATCTTAACCGCCGGTGAGAAAAACAGCTTTTTTCGTTTTCTGGCTGACGGGCCTTTCAGTAGCTGCCCAAACAGCGGCTATCGATAGTCTGCGCGAAGCCGTACGCCTTGCCCAGGATCCGCGCCAAAAGGTTGATTTGTTGAACGACCTGGTCATGGATTTGTATGATTGGGATTGGCAGGCGGGCTTTTCCAGCGCCACGGAGGCATACGAGCGGGCCGTGCAAATCGATTATCCAGCCGGGCAGAAACGGGCGCTCACGCTGCTTGGCGTGGGGTTTTTCCTGCGGGCTGAAGTAGACTCGGCCGTTACCTACTTTAACCGCTCCAATAACCTGCCGGAAGAACTTCATCCGGCCATTCATGCATACAATTGGATCATGTGGGCGGCCAGCCACCGCATTCGCTCTCAGTTCATCACTTCCGATAGCCTGCTGCGGCTTGCCATTCGCTCGCTGGAAAAGCAAAACAATCAATATTATCTCGCCATTGCCTACCGTAACCTGGGCAAGTTGAAAAAGGAAATGTTTCAGCTTAACGAAGCCGACTTGTTCTACCAGCGGGCATTGAGCATTTGGATTTTGCTGCACAATGAAGACGGAAAGCGCGCGGTGCTGTGGGATTTGGCCGAACTTGAAATCAGCCGGGCGAAATTCAACACCGCGCGCCAATACCTTCAGCGGGCCTGCACGTCAGCCCAAATTGAAAAACAGTTCTACCAGTGCTTGTACCTGCAGGCCCAGATCGACATGGAGAGCGGCAAATTCAAGCAGGCGCTGGAGTTGCTTACCCGCGCCCTGCAAACCGAGGAAGGCAGTGGGCAGAGCCTGGGAAATGCGTTTATCCGTTTCGCGATCGGGGAGGTGTACAGCATGTTGGATCAGTATGAACTGGCGTTGCGCAACTACTTCACCGCCTTGCGGCTGTTCGAGGAAATCGGTTCGGCCGCAGATCAGGGCCGGGTGTTAAGCGAAATTGCCTGGGTGTACAAAGCGCAGTTCAACTTCGGCTTGGCCAAGGAGTACCTTAACCGCTCGCTCGAACTCCGTCAACGCGTTAACGACCAACAGGGCATCTCCAACTGCTACAACATCTTTGGCTTAATCGCCTTGCAGGAAAAAGACTACAACGCGGCCATCAAACTGCTGAATCGTTCCTACCAAATCCGGGAATCCATCGGCTACCGAAAAGGAATGTTGGATGTGTTGTACAACCTGGCTCTGGTGCACATTCAATTGCGGGAGTACCAGCAAGCTACCGATTATCTCAACCAAAGCATCGCCCTTGCCACCACGCTGGAAATGCCGTACGACATCGCCTATGGCTACAATGCCCTGGCCAACATCCAAACTCAAACGGGCGATTTTGCCGAGGCAGAACGCAATCTCGATCGTGCCCGCGGAATGATTCTCGCCTCCGGCTCCAAAACGCTGTTCAGGTCGTATCTCACCCACGCGGCCAACCTGATGAAGGCAAAAGGCAATTACCGCGAGGCGGTAAACCTTTTAGAGCAGAAAATCACCCTCACCGACTCCATTTACCAATCCAGCAGCATCAGTAAAATGGCAGAAATGCAGGCCGTTTACAGCCTGGAGCAAAAAGATCAGGAAATCAAACTCATGGCGTTAGAAAAAACGCTACAGGAAGAAGAAATCTCGCGGCAGCGGTGGTTTGTGCTCTTTTTAACGTTTGGCATTTTGCTCATAGCCATCTCTACAGTTGTGTTGTACCTGTTCTACCGGCAGCGCACGGAATCCAACCAGGAGTTGCTGCGGCTCAACAAAAACATCTCCGAGCAAAAAGAGGAAATTCAAACCCAGACCGAGGAGCTGCTGGAAGCCAACCAAACCATTGCCAACATCAATGTGGATCTCGAAAATCGCATTGAGCAGCGCACCCGCGAACTCTTGCAGGCCTATAAAGAACTAGATACCTTTTTCTACCGCTCTTCGCACGATTTCCGCAGACCAATTACCACTTTCCTGGGGCTGGCCGAAGTGGCCAAAGTAACGGTGCACGATGCCGGGGCGCTTCAGCTCTTCCAGAAAGTAAGCGAAACGGCCAACAATCTGGATCGGATGTTGGTCAAACTGCAATCCATCAGCGAACTGGCCGTGGAAGACCAAATTGCCCTGCCGGTAGACGTTCGCAAGATGGTAGACGACCTCGTGTTTACCCGGCAAAATGAACTGCTCGCCAAAAACATTAAAGTGCTCAGCGAGGTCATCGGCCGAGAAACCATCATTACGCAGGCCACCTGGTTACGGTTAATCATCGATAATCTGCTGGAAAACGCCATCCAATTCGCCACGCCGCAAGATCCGGTCATCAAAATCATGGTGATTAACGAAACCTATCAGTTCAATCTCTACATCGAAGACAATGGCGAAGGCATCGCCCCCGAAAACCAAAGTCGCATTTTCGAGATGTACTTCCGCGGCAGTGTACGCTCCAAAGGCAGCGGCCTCGGCCTGTACGTGGTAAGAAAGGTGGTGGAACGGCTGCGGGGCACCATTCAAGTTACCAGCCAGCCGGGCGCCGGCACAAAAGTGCAAATCGCTTTCCCGGTGGTGGCATCCAACGTGTAAGCAAACAGTAGGCAAAGCAATCCAAACCACATAAAAAAAGCCCCGCTGTTGCAGCGAGGCTTTTCGGTTTAGGTGTAGGGTAATGCTATAATGAAAAACTGCCGCCCGAATTCCCGGTCGCAGGCGGCTCGGGTGCCGGTGTGGGTGCCGGAGGGGCTTCCACCACCGCAGGCGTTGGCGCAGGTGCAGCTTTTGGAGCCACTGCTTTTTTAGGTGCCGACTTCTTAGGTGCGGGCTTTTTCTTTGGGGCTGCCTTTTTAGGCGCCGCTTTCTTAACAACTTTCTTCTTCGCCGCTTTTTTGGCCACCTTCTTCACCACTTTTTTGGCCGACTTCTTAGCCGCTTTCTTCACCTTCTTAGCAGCCTTCTTGGCTACTTTCTTAGATGCTTTTTTCGCTTTCTTTTTTGCCATAGCAGGTTCTAATTAATGGTTTGGTGTTTCAACGTTCACTACAGGTTGACGATATAAATTTAATGAAACTTTATAGCGAATAACAAAATATTCATTGGAAAATCTTTAAATGTCTCACGCCCGGCAAACCGGGCCACCCCCGCGGCAGGTTTCATTTTTGGGTGTGCCCCGCCCGCGGCGGGCGGGTCGCGCCTTCCGCTTTTACTCCTCGCCCGCGAAGCGCGGGCTGCGGGGTAACCGCTTCAGTCGCTCACACTGCCCGGTACAAAGAAGATCGGGTACCCCCGCGTAGTACAGGCTGGCCTCTGCCTGGCAAAAACGCTCTGGGCAGAAACCCGGCCTGCTCCTTCGGTTCTTTATTCATGTTCTTGGCGAACGCGGAGGCGGATATTCAGCGACCGTTTCCAGCTTATGTTTTGATCTCCTGGTCGATCAAACGTAAAATGTTAACAATCCTTCTCTTGAGGACCTGCGACTGCAGGTTGGCCGAATTATTCAACCCAATCGATACACTGACTATTCCCTCAAACCTTCCAGAAGTTAAGATCTTATCAAGCCCGGGTGGCCGCGATGACATGCCCAGTCGCCTCATGCTGCGCTCCGGCTTTTCCAGCGCAAAAGGAGCAGGGTTGTCACTCCTATACAGCACATCCAGAGCGTCCCGGGCAATACCCATTTCCGCATAGCTGGGCACGATTAATTCATCTACAAGTTTTGCCCATCGCTTTTCCACTTCTTGCACAGCAATCACTTCGGACGACCAGTTCGTTAACAATCCTTTCAATTCTTCATTTTGGATCAGTCGGATATTCCCCGAAACAAAAAGGTCGTTGACAATCGGATCAAAGGTTGGATCATTCAGCAACAACGCCAGGCGGGCCATTAAGCTATCCCGATTTACCCGCGCAGGGTCATCGATATAGTTTAACACCTGATGGGAGGCGTTGATCATGGCCTCACGCGTTGAAATTTTTTCTTCGATCTGGACAAGATTGGATTGATACTCTTTTTTAAGTTGAATCAATATGTGTTGCTCTTTTTCCCGGTCTTTCCGCGCTTCATTCCAATTATCGATTGAAAACGCGATTAGAATACCAATAACCACAAGCAAGATCTCACCAACCGAGTAGAACAAGTATCTCTTCAACTTCCTTAACCTGATGAAATTAAGTCTTCGGGGACCAAAAAATCTTGTCATTTTCCGAACGCGGTTGGTACAACAAGTGAAAAAGGTAATCAACGTTGGCCGAAGTTTCAAGGCAGGGTGCAACATCATCCGAAATGCTAGCTGATGTGCAGTCCACGCGGTGTCTCGGGCGTTGTTGAGCAAAACAGCCTCACAGGTCTGGGTAATTCTGTGTTTCAATCGGATTTTGAAGGAATTCCGAGGTTTTCAAACACAAGCACCCGCTAACAAAAGCAATTTTTCGCGGTAACAACCGGCAGCACCTCCGGTAGTTCAGCAGGCTACTTTCAAGCCTTGTATTGAATAGACAACACCCGTTATCCGCCCAGTCAGATTCAGTTGTTGGCATACAGTTCTGGTACGTTCAGAAGCCGGATACCGCAGATCCCTCTGGCTTGGTTTGGAGGGAGCACATCACCCAGCTACCCCAACCTCGAAAAGCCCGGTTACTTGCGCTCGTTTTTCTTGCGTGCTTCTTCGCTGGCCTTCATGGCTTCTTCCAGCTTGGCCATGAACTTGGATTTCTTGCCGGTGCCACCTGAGGCAATCAGTTTTTTCTTGTGTTCGTCCATCACACGTTTGATTTTATCCTCATCCACAAACCGCTTGATAATGGCCTGTTGGGTAAAAGTAACGAGGTTGGAAACGAAATAGTAAAAGCTCAACCCGGCCGAAAAGGTGTTCATCACAAACATGAAAACAACCGGCATAATGTACGACACCTGTTTCATCGGCCCGGTAACCGAGCTGATCTGGTTGTTTTGCCACGTATATACCAAAGTGGAAATTGTCATGAGAATGGTAAACAAGCTTACATGCGATCCATAAAAAGGAATAGAAAACGGCAGGTTTATAATGGAGTCGTACGTGGACAAATCCTCCGCCCACAAAAACGACTGCTGCCGAAATTCAATACTCACCGGGAAGAAATAGAACATCGCAATGAGAATGGGCATTTGTAACAACACCGGAATGCAGCCGCTAAACGGATTTACTCCTGCCTGTTGGTACAGCTTCATCTGCTCCTGCTGAATTTGCGCCATGTTGTCGCCATACTTTTCTTTAATCAAATCCAGCTCTGGTTTGAGTAAGCGCATCTTGGCCATGCCCAGGTACGATTGATAGGAGAGGGGCGCGAGCAGTAGTTTCACGAGCAAGACCAGAATCACGATCATCAACCCATAGTTCGAAATAAATCCCTCGAGGAAGGAGAACACCGGCACCACCAAATACCGGTTCACCCATTTCACCGGGGGCCACCCCAGGTACAGGTTCCGGTCAAACTCAGGGATGTTGGTTTGCTGCAGGGTGGAGTACTCGTTCGGGCCAAAATAATAGCTGTAGGTCGACTTTCCGCTCAACACGTCCGCGGCGGGGATCAATGCCTTCACTTCCGTGTCCTTCACAATCGCTTCGCTGCCAGGATATCCGTACGTACGCGCATACCCACCCGAAAACGAACCGCTGGCAATGATGGCGCTCACAAAAAACTTTTGCCGGATTGCGAGCCATTGCAGGGGCTGACTCAGCGTGGTTTCTTCTACATCGAGGGAGCTTTCACCTAAGCCATCAAAGCCCTGACCCGGGGCGTAGTAGTTAATCGTGGTTTTCAACCGACTGTCGTTGAGGTCTTTTTCCACCAGCGGGGTTTGATTTTTCCAATGCAACGTAAGCAGTTCGTTGGCTGCCAGGGCGTTGCTTTCGATCCGGTACCGTACCTGAAAACCGGCGGGCGCCAATGCATACGTGTGCCGCACAAACCGGCCGTCACCCCAGGTGGCACTAAACGTTACAATCGTGCTATCGCCTCGCTTCGACTGCGCGGCCTGATAGTACAACGCATACAGATCCACCGTTTCGTTATCTAAACGGGTAGCCAGCGAGAGCGAACTATTCGATTGCGAAATCAGCACCAGCGGTTGCTGCGTGTATGTTTTAAAGTTTTTCAACTCGGCCGATACCGGTGTACCGTGGTTGGAGAGCACCAGTTTGATGTCGGCATTCTCAATTGTGGTAAACAACTCCTGCCCGCGCAGCAGTGCGCCCACGTCGCCAAGGCGCGCCAGCGCCACGGTATCGAGGGCGGCCGCCTGCGGTTTGCGCTCGGCCGTGCGTACGGTGTCCGTCACTTCCGCTGCGGTAACGGGCGGCGGCGGTGCCGTGGTGGGTCCGGCAAAGAAATAAAAATACACCATCAACAGCAGTGCAATGAGGGTAAAGCCAATGGCTGTGTTACGATCCATGAAATGCGTTTAGAAAATTGTTTTTTTATGTTGCAAGGCAGCTTCTACAAACCGAACGAACAGCGGATGCGGGGAAAGCACCGTGCTTTTTAATTCCGGGTGATACTGCACCCCGATGAACCAGGGGTGATCTTTCAGTTCCACGATCTCTACCAGTCCGGAATCCGGGTTTACACCGGCGGCCTTTAATCCGGCCTCCTCGAACTGTTCCAGATATTTGTTATTGAATTCGTAGCGGTGGCGGTGGCGTTCGTGAATGGTGGTGTCGCCATACACCTGATACGCTTTGGTTCCTTTCTTGATTTTGCACGCATACGCCCCCAGTCGCATGGTGCCGCCTTTGGTGGTGATTTTCTTTTGCTCTTCCATCATGTCGATCACCGGATGTTTTGTCTTCGGATTTAACTCCGTTGTGCTGGCATCCAGCTGTAACACATGGCGGGCAAATTCTACCACTGCGCACTGCATCCCCAGACAAATGCCGAGGAATGGAATCTTCTGCTCCCGCACAAAGCGTACGGCCTGAATCTTTCCTTCTAATCCGCGCTCGCCAAAGCCGGGGGCTACCAGAACGCCATCCAACTGGCCGAGAATGTTTTTTACGGTCACCTCGTTGATCTCTTCCGAAGAAATCCACTTCACGTTTACCCGGCAATCGTTTTGCGCACCGGCATGGATGAACGCTTCCGCGATGGATTTGTATGCGTCGGGCAGGGAAACGTACTTACCCACCAAGCCGATCGTTACTTCCTGCGAGGGGTTTTTGAGTTTACCCAGAAAGGCTTTCCATTGGTCGAGGTCGGGCTCCTGCTTGGTGGTTACCTTCAATTTCGAGAGCACGCGCTCATCCAGTTTTTCTTTGCGCATCAGCAGGGGCACATCGTAAATGGTGTCGGCATCTATCGCCTCGATTACCGAGTTCAGGTTCACGTTGCAGAACAGCGCCAGCTTCTTGCGGATTTCCAGCGGCAGTGGGTGTTCGGTCCGGCAAACAAGAATATCCGGTTGCACCCCATAGGAGAGGAGTTCCTTTACCGAGTGCTGCGTGGGCTTGGTTTTCAGCTCTTTAGCTGCGTTCAGGTAGGGGATGAGCGTGAGATGGATCACCAACGCGTTGTTGGCGCCTAAATCCCACCGCACCTGGCGCACGGCTTCCACAAAGGGCAGCGATTCAATATCGCCAACCGAGCCACCAATTTCAGTAATCACGAAATCGTATTGACCACTCTCGCCCAGCAGGAAGAGGTTCCGCTTGATTTCATCGGTAATATGCGGAATCACCTGTACGGTTTTGCCCAGGTACTCGCCTTTGCGCTCTTTGGTGATGACATTATTATATATCCGGCCAGTCGTGATGTTGTTGGCCTGGGAAGTGGGCACGTTTAGGAATCGCTCGTAGTGACCCAGGTCAAGGTCGGTTTCCGCGCCATCGTCCGTCACGTAACACTCGCCGTGTTCGTACGGGTTAAGCGTGCCCGGGTCTATGTTAATGTAGGGATCAAACTTCTGGATGGTCACCGAAAAGCCGCGGGCTTGGAGAAGTTTACCGAGCGACGCAGAGATAATCCCCTTCCCGAGGGAGGAAGTTACCCCACCGGTAACGAAGACGTACTTGGCAGAAACAGACATGGGCAGACAAAATCCGCGCAAAGGTAGCCGAATTGAGGGATTAGAAAACCGCTAAATTTTTAAAATTTTTCAGTTTTTCTGAGATTGTGCGTATGTTTGGCGGATGTGGTGTGAGGTTACAAAACTGCAGCACTCTGTATTTAATTGATGAACGCCTGAGCCTGGTGAGTTTGTTAAAAAGACTAGTTATTACGTGCATAGCTTTTTTCTCAATTGCCTTTGCAATCTCGTTCACCGCATCTGCGCAAACCGCTACTGCTACGCAGGCGCGGCATGAAACCTTGGATCAAGACGAAGTTCAGGTTCGTTTCGACAACAACGTGGTGTTTAACCCAGGGCTTCCAAGTATCACAGGCTTTACTGTTCGTGTCAATGGCACTGCGGTAACGTTGGTAAGCGCGGGTCTGGTTGCAGCAAATACAATCTTTGTTCGTTTCAGCGCGACGTCCGTGACCGGAAACCCGGTTAGTGTTCCTGGGGTCAACCCGGGTAACACCGTTACGATTTCTTACGATGGCTCCGGCAATTTGCGCACGGCGGTTTCTCTCAATCCTGTGAATACTTTCACAAATCTTGGCTCACAGAATAATGCGGGGCCGAGTTGTGCCGACTTCAGTTTCAATCAGCAGGGGGAATTTGATCCCGGTAACGTAGACATTTGCGATCCTGTTCGACCGACACCGTTCTTCGAGTATATCATGTCAAAGCGATACAGGAACAGTTCATTGTATAACCCGATTAACGCTCGATTGAGAGTGGCTTGGGGCGACCCCGGTAATTCAGTTACAAATTATGTGTTTAGTGAGAATTTTTCCGGAGGCCGATCGTTCATCCGGGTCAACCCAAATCAGGCAACCCAAATCCCGGCGACAAACTTCAATTACCCTAACCCAGATGGTGTCTGCGCCTACACTGCCACAGTCTCGCCAACCTTCTTCGTGTCGGGTTTGAACTGCCCAATTGGTGCTTTGGTTCAACAAAGAACCTTTCAGTCCTATAGCACCGATAACCGAAACACTGGTCTTTTACGTTTGAACGACAACCCCGTTAACTCGCGCCTGGTCTGCTTGGGAACCAACGCTAACCTAAATTTTGTTGACGCGACAGATTTGAACTGTCGAGCGGGTATCGGCCTGCCAAATCCATCTCCTAACGAGCAAAGGCGTTGGGTACGTTTTGTATATGGCTTCCCGGATGCAGGTCCAGGGTTAAATGTTCCTAACGTACGTGTTAATGGAGTGAACCTCACAGACGGATCGGGTAATTACATCGGCCCGGTGGGTGGTTATGTGGTCCCAGGTGCAGGTGGACCTGGCGTTGAAGATTTTCTTGGGGTTGTTGAGGTGCCAGCTAACGTCACAGTGCCTACGCAATTCACGCGGAATATCCAAACTACCTCTACTTCGGGCCAAGTTGTCGGGCAACGTTTTAACGTGACCATGCAATATTGGAACGTCTGTAATCCATATAATTTTACGATCAGTGGTCAGGAGGAAATCGTAAACTTTGTGGAAATTATCGGAAGTCCCAACCCGCCAACAGTTAACAATCCTTCACTTTGTGAAACAGCCGGCACAGGGAGTTATCTAATCACCGCCAATGGAGTAGGCGCTGGTACACTTACCTACACCTGGTACCGCGACGCAGCTCTAACTCAGGTATTGCAGGCAACCAGCACGGATAATAACTTTAACGTTGCTACGGAGGGCCCGTTGCCGCGCGTGGCGACAACGGTATCTGCAAGTACAACGGAGCAGCGGTTTGTGACCGTCACCCAAGGAAGTAACAATTGCACCAGTCAGCCCGCAACAATTACTATTCGGGTAGACGATCAAAACACGGCCGGGGTGATTGGCCATCCTCTGGGCGCAGGCCCGACGTTCACCGTCTGTTCTGGAACCGACCCAGCCTCGTTTTCAAATAATACTTCTGGCACTGGGGGAGGCCCGGGTGGGACTTTTACGTACCAATGGCAATCAAGTCCAGACGGGGTCACATATTCAGACATCGTAGGCCAGACTTCCGCCACTTTCGACCCTGGTGCTTTGACCGCCCGAACATTTTTCAGACGGCGGGTAAGGTCAGGGAATTGTGCAGATGTATTCTCGAACTTTTTTGAATTTCGTGTTGATACTCCCGTCACCCCGGGTTCAATTGGTGCTGACCAAACCATCTGTGCTACGCCGGGCGACCCAGCAAACCTGACACAAACTGGCGCGCCAGGTGGTGGAAACGGATCAACGTATGCATTTCAGTGGGAGGAATCCACTGTTTCTGCGGCGGGCCCCTTCAACACCATTACCGGCGCTACCGCAGCCACGTACAACCCACCGGCGGGTGTCACCGCAACGACGTTCTACCGCAGGCGCGTGACTTCTGGTGTCTGTACGGCGGATGGACCAGACCCGGGCACAGACCCGGACAATATTGCTTACTCAAATGTGGTCACGGTAACGGTGCACCAAACAATTAATCCAGGCTCCATTGGAAATGCGCAAACCCGTTGTTCAGGGCAAGATCCCAACGTCATCACAAACCTTTCGCCGGCATCTGGCGGCGATGGTTCAAATTATGCCTACCAGTGGCAACAGGCCACCGCATTGGCGGGCCCGTTTTCGGATATTGTTGGTGCCACGGGTCTGACCTTCGATCCGCCCGTGCTTACGGCTACCACGTTCTATCGCAGGCGGGCACGGTCACCGGGCCCGGTAGCCACTACGTGTCCCGAGGAATTCACTAACGTGATCGAGATCGCGATTAACCCACTCCCAACCGCGGCAAATCCCACCGGTGGAGGTTCCGTTTGTTCGGGTAACCCTGCCCCAGACATCAACTGGACGTTGACCGGCACTCCTCCGTTTAACATCACGTACACAACAACCCCAGGTGGGCCGGTAACCGTCCTGGCTTGGCCATCAACTACGTTCACGATTACCGGACCTTCTCCGATGGTGAACACAACCTATCAGATCACATCACTGACCGACTTCAATGGTTGTGTGGCTACCGCAATGGGCGGAACGGCCAGTGTAACCATCGGTGGAGATGCGCCTAATTTTGACACGTTCCCGAGTTTAACGCCTTCGTTCACGTGCGCGGATGGCGCCTCTACCGCTGACCCCCAGTTGAATTTCAGCTTACTCCCCGCGTCTACAGCGGCTGGTACGTATACATTAGTCTATCGGATCAACGGCGGTGCCAATCAAAACAGAACATTTTCGGTTAATTTGGCCAATGGCGATCCATCTGCTCCAATTACATTCACAGAAGCGGCTTTAAACTCAACTACGCCAAGTCCGCACGTAATCCGCCTTGTCTCCATTCTTACACCTGCGGGCTGTCAAACAACGTTTAATACAGATTTGAATTTCACGGTAAATCCACGTCCGCCTGCGCCCACGGGGGCAGTGAGTGGGATTGCGTGTAATACCGCCGCCACCGGGGCACCGATTAGTGTGACCGACCCCGGCGCTGGATTTACGATCGTATGGTCGTCCACCGCAGCACCAACCTTTACCGCCGCGGCGGGCGTTACCGGTGGTACTCGCGGCAATACCTTCACCCCAACCAGCAATGCATCCGTAACGTACCATGCATTTACTCGGTCGGATTTAGGGCCTACGAACTGCGTGAGTTCTACATCCTTGCCCGTACAGCATATTCAGGATGTGCCACCCACAACGGCCGCCGCTGGAGCAGATCAGCAGAATTGTACCGGTACGTTCATTTTGGCGGGTAACCTGCCGAATACCGGTATTGGGGAAGTAGGAACGTGGACGGTGCCCGGTATTGCATACATTCAAAACTTCTCGGCCTACGCCAATGGAACCACCACTTCCGCTGCGGTAAACGGCTGGACCATCGATACTTCAGCGCCGGGCACATTTGCCGGTGGCCAAGGGTCGTTTAATGTGCAAAGTAATGTTTTTGAAGCATCCAATCTCGATGGTTCTGGAACCGGGGGCGTAGAAGTAGTATGGCGCAGTCCGGTCATCTCCGGTACTTTTCCAAGCCTAAACATTTCAGCGGCGCTCTCCAGTGCCGGTGCATTGGACGCAAGTGATTATCTCCGCGTTTTTTATCGACTCAATGGCGGTGCCGAAACCCTGCTCACGAACGGTAATCAAACGGGTGCAATTACGGGAACGGTAACCGCAACCGCTACCGGCTTAAATGTCACCTCCAGCATTCAACTGGTCATTCGCGCGCGGAACAACGCGGCAGGTGAAATTTATCGGTTTGACAATATTTCCATGGCGAACGCGGGTGCGGCAACCGTGGGTGACATCAATACCCGAAATACCACAGTAACCGGCCTTCCGGTAGGTGTGAGTACGCTGACGTGGACAATCACCTCTCGTTTTGGTGTCTGTCCGAGTTCGTCAGACAATGTACTTCTTGAGCGATATCCGCTGCCGTCCGTAGTTAATCTTACCCCCACACTTTGCGAGGATACATTTGGTGGCGGCTCGGCCGCGGGTGTTAACCTTACAACGTATAATGCCTCGGTAATGGGTGGAACGCCCGCCAATACCGTTGTAGAATATTACCCTTCTTCGGCCGACCGGACAGCCGGAACCAACCAGATTTTGGCTCCGATCACAGTCACAAATGGCTTGGTTCGCTTCACACGTGTGAGAAACACATTAACGGGTTGCGTAAATGATGGCACAATCACCTTCACCACCCGCACGCTGCCGGCAGTAACTAATCAGACTGCACAGGTTTGCGAAAACTTCCCACCCGGTTCGAATCAACGCACGGGCTTTAACCTGACCTCATTTGAAAATGCCATTACCGGTGGTGCCGCGAATCGCGATGTCGAGTGGTATACGGATGCGGGCTTAACCGCCTTAATCCCCGCGGGCGTGGCCTCCGGAGCTGAACAAAACTACACGGTCAACGCAGACATTACGTTGTTCGCCAAAGTAATTGACACGGCTAGTCCTACCACCCCGCAATGCTTCCGTTCGGCTACGCTCACTTTAGACTACCAGCCACGTCCGCTCGATAATCAGATCACCGACGGTATCGGTACCACCTTGGGTGCATCTTATTCCATATGTGCCAGCGGCAACCTTGTGTTGTTGCAAATCAATCCCGGCCTAAATGCCGGCTCAACATACCAATGGACAATTCCTCCGGTTTCCTACCCGGGCGAATTTGAATTGCTGTCAGGCACCACCGGGTTCTTTGTTATTCTTCGCTTCCCGAATTCCACCAACCCCCCGGCTTGGGCAGGTGCTTCAAATTACTCCACAGGCGAAGTTGTTGCTTTCTCGGGCAACCGCTACCGTAGCTTAGTCAACGGTAACGTCGGCAACACACCCAACACTAGCCCCGTACAATGGCAACTGCTTTCAGTCAATTCGCTGTATACCGCCGCAGGCATCCCCATCTCAATCCGCGAAACGCTGGGAACCGCTGGTTGTTTTGGAAATACGATTACCACCAACGTGGTGGTGGAGGCTTCACCCCCCAAGCCAATCATTAGCGGCCCCAGCTCAGTATGCGAAAACCAATCAGGGGTAGTATTTAGTATCTCAAACCCTGTGGCCGGTACCTATTCTTGGACTTTGCCACCTGGTGCAACGATCACCTCGCTGCCCGTAACGGCGTCAACGATTACAGTTCAAATGAGCACATTCGGTGGTAGCGTTGGTGTAACGCACTCCAGTGGCACGGGCTGTACCTCTCCTGCAGCCGATCCGCTGCCGGTAACGGCGGTATCGCGACCGTCAATAACCTCGTTGCCCACTGCTACCCTCTGTAGCGGTCAAACTGTTTCCGCGGTACGAACACTCACCTCCAGCATCGTGGGCACCACATTTAATTGGCAGGTCATTGCCATCACCGGTTCGGTTACGGGCACTACGGTAGGGAACACCGCTTCTGGTGTTACGGCAATAGCCGAAACGCTTACCAATACATCTGGTCTGGTGGCTACCGTTACGTACCGGATCACGCCTATCGGCCCCTTACCAAATAACTGCGCGGGTGCAACGCAAGACTTGGTGGTTACAGTAAATCCCGAACCTGTGCTGGTGGCCGGCCAAAACAAAACAATTTGCAGTAAGGATTTGGTAGGATATGAGATCCGGTTGTCACCGTTGAACCTACCCGCGGGAACGCGTTTCAATTGGCCTGATCCAGACGGCGCAGGTCCCGCTACATCGGGCAGCAACGTGCTCATGGGCACTGCGGGCACCATTCACATCAACGATCAACTCACCAATACGACTACCGCGCCAATCAACGTGGTGTATGTGATCACGCCAGTAAGCGGCGCGGGTTGCACTGGTGCTTCGCAGCCGGTGACGATAACCATTAATCCTGAGCCCGTAGGGCAGAACGACGCTTCTTTTGCTCCGGTGTGTAGCGGCGCGACGGTGAACTACAATTTAGTAAACAACGTAGCCACGCTCGGAAACAACCTCACGCTCGGAACAACATTTCAGTGGGTCGCGGCGGATAACCCGGCGGTAACCGGGGAGAGTTTGGTTGCGCAAACCGGCAACACTATTTCGGATGTCATTACCAATCAAACGGGCTCGGCCCAAACGGTGGTGTATACCGTTACACCCCGAAACGGTACTTGCGTGGGGAACGACTTCACCGTCACGATTTCGGTCAACCCCGAACCGGTATCAGCCGATGGCGTGGCCACCCGTTGCAGCGATCTGCCCACCGGCCTCACGCTCACCACAACGGGTGGCGCGGCGGCCGCAACTTGGACAATCAGCATAAATGCCAACGGCCTTACCGCCAGTGCGGGATCACCCGTGAGCGGTGCGGGCCAGGCGGCCAATGCCATTGCGGATGATGCGTGGACGAACACCACGCTCAATCCGGTGAACGTTATTTATACGGTAACGCCCGTGAGTCTGGCAGGATGTTCGGGTGCGCCGCGCACAATCACGTTAACGGTAAACCCCGAGCCGGTAGGTTCGAGCAGTGGGGTTACCCGTTGCAGCGATGTAGCGGTGGGGGTGAGTTTGACCACGAGTTTGGCTTCAGTGGCTGCGGCCACGTACAATATTTCGGTGAATGCGAATGGGCTTACGTTGAGCGGAGGCATCAGCTCCGCGGGTACAGGTAGACTTGCGAATGAATTGGTAGACGATGTTTGGCGCAACACGGGCACGGCTCCGGTGAATGTAGAATATACGATCATTCCGGTGAGCGGTGCAGGCTGCGCGGGCGATGCGTTCACGATCACCGTGATGGTTAACCCTGAGCCGGTAGGTGTTGTGGGTAACATCATACGCTGCAGCGATGAGGCGGTAGCGTTCAATTTGGGCACCACGGTAGGATCGGTGGGCGCGGCTACGTACAACATCACGGTAAACCCGAATGGGTTGACGCAGAGTGCGGGTACCCCCAGCGGTGGCACGGGCAAGTTGCTGACGGAGTTGGCAGACGATGTATGGCGCAACACGGGGCTGACGTTTGTGAACGTGATTTATACGATTACGCCGGTGAGTGGAGCCGGCTGTGAGGGCGATTCGTTCACGGTAACGGTTCGTGTGAATCCGGAGCCGGTGGGCAACAACAGTACGGCCACGGTGTGCAGCGATGTAGCGGTAGGTGTGAACCTGACCACGTTGGGCACAGCCGTAGCGGCGGCATCGTACAACATTTCAACGAATGCGAACGGATTGACGCAGAGTGGTGGCACTCCTTCGGCAGGTACAGGCCGCAGCAATACGGAGTTAGCAGACGATCAGTGGACCAATCAGGGTTTAGCAGCGGTAAACGTGGTGTACACGGTCACTCCGGTGAGTTCAGATAACTGCTTGGGCGATCCGTTCACGGTAACGGTCACGATCAACCCGGAGCCGATCGGCAATCCGGTAACGACTACCCGTTGCAGCGATGAACAGGTCAACGTAACGTTGAGCACCAGTGGAGCGGCGGTATCGGCTACGAGCTACAACATACTGGTAAATGCGAACGGACTGACCCAAAGTGGAGGCACGCCAAGTGGTGGCACCTCGAAGGCGGCCAACGAATTAGTGGATGATATATGGCGCAACACGGGCCTGACAGCGGTGAACGTGGTGTACACGATTACTCCGATCAGTGCGGCGGGCTGTGCGGGCGATGCATTTACGGTAACGATCCAGGTAAATCCGGAGCCGGTGGGCTCCAGCAGTACCGCTACGCGTTGCAGCGATGAAGTGGTAGGAATTACGTTGTCTACGAGTGCGTTGTCGGTAGCGGCAGCGACGTATACGATTGCTACCAATGCGAATGGATTGACCCAGAGTGGCGGTACGGTGTCGGCAGGTACGGGCCGGGCCGACAATGAATTAGCGGATGATGTATGGCGCAACACGGGTTTGAACCCGGTGGATGTGGTGTACACGGTTACGCCGGTGAGTGCGGACAACTGTGCGGGTAATCCTTTCACGGTAACGGTAACGGTTCGTCCGGAGCCGGTGGGCACAAGTTCTACACTTACAGTGTGTAGCGACAACGCGGTAGGAGTAACGTTAACCACCAGCCCGCTGGCGGTGGCGGCGGCTACGTACAACATTGCGGTGGTATCGAACGGGTTAACGCAATCGGCCGGTATTGCAAGCGCAGGCACGGGCCGGTTGGCTACGGAGTTGCAGGACGATGTGTGGCGGAATACCACCAACAATCCGGTGGATGTGGTGTACACAATTACGCCGGTAAGTGCCGCACCTGCTTCATGTCTGGGTGATGCGTTTACGATTACAGTTACGGTGAATCCGGAGCCGGTGGTGGCAGCTGCGACGGTGAGTGGCATTTGCAGCGACACGGCCGTTGGGTTTACGTTAAGCGCGGGTACTTCGGTGCCGGCTGCGACCTATAACATTTCAGTGAATGCGAACGGATTGACCCAGAGTGCGGGTACCATTTCGTCTGGCACGGGCCGGTTGGCCAGTGAATTGGCAGACGACCGTTGGACGAACACGACGGCCTTGCCGGTGGATGTGATTTACACGATTATTCCGGTGAGCGCGTCTCCGGCCTCGTGCCAGGGGGATGCGTTTACGGTTACGGTGCAGATTTTGCCCGAGCCGGTGGTGGCCTCCAGCAGCGTTACGCGTTGTAGCGATGTGGCGGTAGGGGTAACCTTGAGCGCGGGCACCGCGGTGGCCGCAACCACGTACAACATTTCGGTGAATGCCAATGGCCTCACACAGAGTGCCGGCACCAACTCAGCTGGAACTGGGCGCCTGGCGGCGGAACTTGCAGACGATGTATGGACCAACACCACACAAAATCCGGTGAACGTGGTGTACACGATTACTCCGGTTAGTGCAGCAGGTTGCGAGGGCAATCCGTTTACGGTAACAGCTACGATCAACCCCGAGCCGGTAGGTTCGAGCAGTGGGGTTACCCGTTGCAGCGATGTAGCGGTGGGGGTGAGTTTGACCACGAGTTTGGCTTCAGTGGCTGCGGCCACGTACAATATTTCGGTGAATGCGAATGGGCTTACGTTGAGCGGAGGCATCAGCTCCGCGGGTACAGGTAGACTTGCGAATGAATTGGTAGACGATGTTTGGCGCAACACGGGCACGGCTCCGGTGAATGTAGAATATACGATCATTCCGGTGAGCGGTGCAGGCTGCGCGGGCGATGCGTTCACGATCACCGTGATGGTTAACCCTGAGCCGGTAGGTGTTGTGGGTAACATCATACGCTGCAGCGATGAGGCGGTAGCGTTCAATTTGGGCACCACGGTAGGATCGGTGGGCGCGGCTACGTACAACATCACGGTAAACCCGAATGGGTTGACGCAGAGTGCGGGTACCCCCAGCGGTGGCACGGGCAAGTTGCTGACGGAGTTGGCAGACGATGTATGGCGCAACACGGGGCTGACGTTTGTGAACGTGATTTATACGATTACGCCGGTGAGTGGAGCCGGCTGTGAGGGCGATTCGTTCACGGTAACGGTTCGTGTGAATCCGGAGCCGGTGGGCAACAACAGTACGGCCACGGTGTGCAGCGATGTAGCGGTAGGTGTGAACCTGACCACGTTGGGCACAGCCGTAGCGGCGGCATCGTACAACATTTCAACGAATGCGAACGGATTGACGCAGAGTGGTGGCACTCCTTCGGCAGGTACAGGCCGCAGCAATACGGAGTTAGCAGACGATCAGTGGACCAATCAGGGTTTAGCAGCGGTAAACGTGGTGTACACGGTCACTCCGGTGAGTTCAGATAACTGCTTGGGCGATCCGTTCACGGTAACGGTCACGATCAACCCGGAGCCGATCGGCAATCCGGTAACGACTACCCGTTGCAGCGATGAACAGGTCAACGTAACGTTGAGCACCAGTGGAGCGGCGGTATCGGCTACGAGCTACAACATACTGGTAAATGCGAACGGACTGACCCAAAGTGGAGGCACGCCAAGTGGTGGCACCTCGAAGGCGGCCAACGAATTAGTGGATGATATATGGCGCAACACGGGCCTGACAGCGGTGAACGTGGTGTACACGATTACTCCGATCAGTGCGGCGGGCTGTGCGGGCGATGCATTTACGGTAACGATCCAGGTAAATCCGGAGCCGGTGGGCTCCAGCAGTACCGCTACGCGTTGCAGCGATGAAGTGGTAGGAATTACGTTGTCTACGAGTGCGTTGTCGGTAGCGGCAGCGACGTATACGATTGCTACCAATGCGAATGGATTGACCCAGAGTGGCGGTACGGTGTCGGCAGGTACGGGCCGGGCCGACAATGAATTAGCGGATGATGTATGGCGCAACACGGGTTTGAACCCGGTGGATGTGGTGTACACGGTTACGCCGGTGAGTGCGGACAACTGTGCGGGTAATCCTTTCACGGTAACGGTAACGGTTCGTCCGGAGCCGGTGGGCACAAGTTCTACACTTACAGTGTGTAGCGACAACGCGGTAGGAGTAACGTTAACCACCAGCCCGCTGGCGGTGGCGGCGGCTACGTACAACATTGCGGTGGTATCGAACGGGTTAACGCAATCGGCCGGTATTGCAAGCGCAGGCACGGGCCGGTTGGCTACGGAGTTGCAGGACGATGTGTGGCGGAATACCACCAACAATCCGGTGGATGTGGTGTACACAATTACGCCGGTAAGTGCCGCACCTGCTTCATGTCTGGGTGATGCGTTTACGATTACAGTTACGGTGAATCCGGAGCCGGTGGTGGCAGCTGCGACGGTGAGTGGCATTTGCAGCGACACGGCCGTTGGGTTTACGTTAAGCGCGGGTACTTCGGTGCCGGCTGCGACCTATAACATTTCAGTGAATGCGAACGGATTGACCCAGAGTGCGGGTACCATTTCGTCTGGCACGGGCCGGTTGGCCAGTGAATTGGCAGACGACCGTTGGACGAACACGACGGCCTTGCCGGTGGATGTGATTTACACGATTATTCCGGTGAGCGCGTCTCCGGCCTCGTGCCAGGGGGATGCGTTTACGGTTACGGTGCAGATTTTGCCCGAGCCGGTGGTGGCCTCCAGCAGCGTTACGCGTTGTAGCGATGTGGCGGTAGGGGTAACCTTGAGCGCGGGCACCGCGGTGGCCGCAACCACGTACAACATTTCGGTGAATGCCAATGGCCTCACACAGAGTGCCGGCACCAACTCAGCTGGAACTGGGCGAGCCGCAGCAGAATTGAGCGATGACGTTTGGCGCAACACGGGTGCGGTACCTGTAAATGTAGTATACACAATTACTCCGGTAAGTGCAGCAGGTTGCGAGGGCAATCCGTTTACGGTAACAGCTACGATTAATCCAGAGCCGGTAGGCGTTGTGTCAAGCACGACGGTTTGCTCAGATTTAGCTGCTGGAATCAATATCTCCACGCTGGGTACAGCGGTGCCGGCTGCAAATTTCACGATTGCAGTTAATTCCAACGGTCTCAGCCAAAGCGGCGGAACATCCTCTGCTGGCGCCGGTAGATCTGCGACAGAGATTGCAGACGATCGCTGGACGAATATCACAACAGCGGCGGTGGACGTGGAGTATACCATCACTCCATTCAGCTCAGCTCCTGCAAGCTGTGCGGGCGATGCATTTGTAATCACGGTAACGGTAAGCCCCGAACCCCGTGGTTTCAACGACATCACACCTACAACCTGTAGCGATGTAGCGTTTAATTACGACCTGACAGCAAACGTGGCGAATACCGTAGCGGGCGGCAATAACCTCACCACGGGCATCACGTTTTCGTGGATTGCCACTGCCAATCCCAACGTGACGGGCGAGAGCCTTGCTCCACAGACGGGAAGCATCATTAACGACATTCTGAACAATATCACCAATACGGTGCAGGTAGTGCGTTACACAGTAACGCCAACCGTAGCTGGTTGCGTGGGCGATCCGTTCACGGTAGATGTGAATGTACAACCCGAGCCCCGCGGCTATACCGACAATAGCCCGATTATCTGTAGTGATGCCGCTGTAAATTATGACCTCGTAGCCAACATCACCAATACGGTAGCTGGCGGCAACAACCTCACCGCCGGTACGACCTACAGCTGGGTAGCGACGGCAAACGGTAGTGTGGCGGGCGAAAGCACAACCCCGCAGGCAGGAAACTCAATCAACGACATCCTGAATAATGTGACCAGCATCAATCAGATCGTTGAATACACCGTTACACCAACCAATGCAGGTTGCGTGGGCGATCCATTTGTGATTCGTGTTAACGTGCGACCGGAACCTGTAGGCCAACCCGATAATTCACTCGTGGTGTGCTCGAACAACGCGTTTACCTACAACATTCAAACAAGCAACATCGACTTGAACAATGCCGTGCCGAGCCGGTTCACGTTTACGGTATCGTCTTCGAACGAAACAGCTGTACCTACACCCACAGGCTTAGACCGTACGGTGGCTAGCAGTTTGCCGATCTCGGGTAACTTCCAAAACCTGTCGGGAGCAGACGTTATTGTATCCTATAACATTACTCCTTTTAGCACCAGCGGCAATTGCGCGGGCAATCCGTTCGTGGTGCAGGTTACTATTCAATCGCAGCCGACTGCGAACCCGCTGACCACTCTCACGGCGTGTAGCGATGAAGGGCTTAATGTAAACTTGCAGGCATTGATCACCAACAGCCTGGCTAGTCAGTTTCGCTACACGGTATCATCCAGCAACCCGCTGGCGGTATTCCCGGCAGCGAACCGAACCGTGGCCACCGCGGCACCGATCACCGATACCTACACCAACCTCAGCAATGCGGACGTAACGATTACCTACACCGTTACACCGGTGAGCACTGCGGGTGCATGCGCGGGTACACCTTTCGATGTGCGCATCACCATTCACCCGGAACCGTTGGGGATAAGCGTAACCGATCCGATTTGTGCTACCTCGCTAAACCATGACTTGCAAGCACGCCATGTGTCGGTTACGGGCGGTAATAGCTTGCCCGCTGTCTTTACCTATACCGTAAGTTCTTCAAATCCTGCGCCCAATCCGGCAGGGGTGCCACCTGGCCCTGACCGCATTACCCCGAGCGCGGCACCGATTACGGATGCTTACGTGAATAACTCGGGAGCAGCCGTAACGATTACGTATTTGGTTACGCCCTTCAATGCGGCTAACCCTACGTGTGGCGGCACGCAGTTTACCTACACCGTTACGATTAGTTCTACACCTGTGGGTGTGTCTTCCACCGAATCTGCTATTTGCTCTGACGTTGCGTATTCCATCAATCCGCAGACCAACGTAAACACACCGCCGGGTAATAGCGTGGCGAGTACATTCACGTGGACGGCCGTGTATGATCTTGGACTATCCGGTGGAGCCGCCAGCGGAACCGGTCTGATCTCAGAAACCATTACGAACAACACCACCGGCGTGAAGAATGCGATCTACACCGTGGTACCCAAAGCAGGCAATTGTACCGGTCCTTCATTTACGATCACCAAACCGATTAACCCGGAACCCGTGGTTGACCCTAGCGTGACGCCGCGTACAACCTGCAGTGATGTGGTCTCGGGCATTGTGTTGGCAGGAACAGCTACTTCAGAGGTGCCGAGTGCGTATGATATCAGCTTATTGTTTAAAGATCCGGATTTGGTGGGCACGCCAACGGCAGGTTTGGCACTGGCAGCGAATGCACTTCAAAACAATCAGTTCACAAACCGGATTCGTACCAATGGCTTGTTTGTGCGTTGGAATGTAACTCCCTACGGCCCGCTGGCACTTGGCGCATGTCAGGGCAATCCGTTGGTGGTACAATTGGAAGTGTTGCCCGAGCCGGTAATGGACCCCGGTTTGGCGAACCTTAATGTCTGTAGCGATGTCGCGAACGGCATTGAGTTGATTACCGATGGGATTTCCGCAACCGCCACTTCGTTCTATGTGAATACCGTGGAGGTAACCAGCCTCGCGATAGCTCCCGGCGCAACCGTGGGTGCGGTGGCAGCCAAGCCTGCCAACGTAGCTCCTAACTCTGACCCGATTACGGGCGCGAAAACCAGAAACGCCATTCGTAATGACGTGTTTACGGTAACTACCAACGTGGCTGCGGCCAGCCGCACCGTGGTGTACAATGTTACACCTCGTACAGGTAATTGCTTTGGCGATCCGTTCAACATCAATCTGGAGATTCGTCCGGAGCCTGTCATTCAAGCCACGGTTACACCTCCGGTGTGTTCGGATGTGCCCTTCAATATTTCGCTTACCCAACAACCGACATCTGTAAGCATTGATTCGTATAACATCAATTCCATTAACTGGGATTTGTTGCCCGCACCGGGCTTACAACCGGGTGCATCTAATTTTGCAACCGGCGTACAAGATGTGAATGGACCAGGCGCGGCCGGTAACTTGACAATTAATGATCGGTATACCAATGCTACAGATATAGTTCTTAAGGCACGTTACACCATTACGCCAACTTCGCTTGACGGGTGCGTTGGAGATCCGTCACTTACAGAAGTGGATGTCTCTCCGGCAGCTACGGTAGCTACAGGTCTGGATCGGATTGTATGTAGCGATGCCGTCTCGGGCATCGTGATTCAGGATCAACGCACCGCTACCGGTGTGGGCTTCCCGGCGCAGTCGTTCCGGGTAACACCCAATGTGGCTTCAACCACCGGATTAGATATTAATCAATTCAACCCAGCGAGCCGCGTGGTGAATGGTGCATCTTCAACAACAATTCAATCGGATGACTTCATAAACCCGACTAACCAGCCCGTTACGGTAAACTACGTGGTGGAAGCATGGACCGGCTTGAACGCTACGGGTTGTACAAGCTCACGCACCATTGGACTCACCGTGGAGCCTGCGATCATTACCAACCTTGCTTCCGCGATGAACCTCAGGCCGGATATTTGCGCTGGTGATGTAACCGAGATTGTACTTGGCTCGCCATCGAATCCTACACCCGCGGGCCTCACGGCTCCGTTCAGTTCTCCTACGGATATCACATTCAACTACACGGTAACGGGCGCATCCGTAGCGCCGGGTTTCAATCTACCCGAAGCTGCCCCGAACAACGTGATTCAGCAAACGATCAACAACAACACAGATAATCCAATCACAGCCACCTTCCGGATTACTCCCATAGCGGCCAATGCGCGTGGCGGATTGGGCTGTACGGGCACACCTACAGACGTGCCAGTGATTGTGCGGCCGAAACCACGGATGTCTGCCAGCACCTCGAACATCACGATTTGCGAAGACGTGGCGCTTGAGGTGACGTTGAACTCAACCACCAACTCCAATTCCGGTTCCGTTACCGGCGCAGGTCCGGTGGAGTTTGATCTGCAAAGTATTTTGGATACGAACACCGGCAATCCGTCTACGTTTATCACGGTTGCATCCAATCCGGCTGGGCCTAACGTGCCGCCTTGGTTTGTGTTGAATGATGTGCCGGTAAGCACAGCATTAGGGCAGGAGGCCATTCGTTATCAATACCGACCGCAGTTTACGTTGGGTGCTGCCACCTGTTTAGGCGACCCCATCGGCATCACGGTAACGGTTAGCCCGCGCCCGCGTATTGCACCCATCGCCAATTTTGATGTATGTAGTGGTGTGCAGTTCGAACAGAACATCACGGTGCAAGAGGCTGATCCTGCGCTTACGCTGATTTCCTGGACCGCTGCGGTAACCACGCCCAGCCCGACTAACGTAACCGGCGCTGCTGGTGGTGCAGGCGACCAACTGACACAAGTGGTGTTCAACCGCAACCCGGACGCCGCGAAAGTAGTGTACACCTTCCGCGGCAACGCATTCGGGTGTATTAGTCCTACACAGACACTTGAGGTAGATGTCTTCCCCGAGCCGCGCATGCAAGGTTTGGCGCGCTCGTTCAATATTTGTAATGGTGCTCCTCTAAACATCAACTTGCAGTCCACCAGCAGCCCGGCCATTACCTCTTTCCGCTGGACGGTAGACAATGGTGGAAACACTGATTTGTCGGGCGGTGTCGCGAATCCGGGTCCGAGTTCGGTCATCAACCAGACACTGTCGAACGCGGGCACATCACTGGGCACCTACACGTACACCATCACTCCGTACGTGATCACACCTACGAAGCAATGTGTGGGTTTGGATGGCATCACTGCGGTAAATGTGGCGCCTCCGGTTGTGGGAAGCCTTGTGAGCAGCGATGGCGATAACTCCGCATTTATTTGTGAGAACGGGCGCGACTTCCTCTTCTTCGAGTTTGATGGTTTACCCCTGTTCGAGGCCGTGTACACCGATGGTACAAGCGATTTCACGCTTACCCGCCAAGGCGCCATCCGCGTGTTGCAGGTAAATCCGGCTACGACCACCACCTACACCTTGAAGTCGTTGCGCGATGGATTTGGCTGTTTTGATGCAAATCTGAATACGCCTTCCAACCGCCCGTCGGTAACGGTGAACGTAGGAGTAACCAATGCCAATTTTGATCTGATTACTCCGGCCATTGCATGTAGCCCGTATCAGGCGCAGTTCCAACACAACCAGGTGGCGGGTGTAAACTATACCTGGAAATGGTTCGATGGTGTGGCAGATTCTACCTATATGGCTGGCAGCAGCGTGGCCAATCAGGTGGTGCGCCACACGTTCTTCAACCCCTCTCCGAATGGAAACGTACGATACAAAGTTTATCTCGAATCGTTCCTTGATAACAACTATCCCGGTGGCTGTCTAAAAACCACGTTCCGCGAAGTACAGGTATACCCCACAATCAGTACCGGCGTGTTTCCGGATAAGAATGTGATTTGTAGTGGTGAAGACGTAACGTTTACCAACTCCTCGCAGGGCGTTACCCAGAGCACCTGGTTCTACCGGCCGCAAGGTTCCACCCAGCAGCTCGAAACCCGTAGTACCTCGAACGTAACGTACAAACTGGAAAACACCTCCACCTCTAATCCGCTGGTGATGGAAGTGGTGTACCGCTCGACCAACGGCAATTGTCCGGCGCCAGATGTGGTCACGCCAATTACCGTATATCGCGGCGTAGCTCCGAACTTTGCAAACACACCGCCTACGCTTTTTGTAGCCGGTAGTTCGCGCACCACCATCACCAATACTTCCGTGCCGGTGGACAATGCCGACTTTAGTTACGATTGGGAATTTGGCTTGAATGCAAATCCGGGTACGGCTAACGGTGTTGGGCCGTTTAACCTGAACTACTCCACGCCCGGGCCGAAGGTGCTGCGGTTAACGGTAACGAATCGAGCCGCACAAACTGCAGGGTTAACGTGCGTGTCGTCCATAGAAAGAACAATTCAGATTGCCGTGCCCCCGTTGATAGCCGATTTCGTGGCTACGCCGCTGCGTGCGTGTTTCCCTACGGACATTACGGTAACCGAGAATCAGGCCACGGGCGATGTGTTTGAGTGGCGCGTGTTTGATAGTAATGGCCGCGTAGCCGCAGTGTCGAATGTGGTGTTGCCGGTGTTCCAGATTCCGAATCCTGGCCGCTATACCATACAGTTGACCACACGAAATACGTTTACCGGAGACCAGAGAACGGCACTGAGAGACGCTGAAATCTTCCCCAAACCGGTGGCCTCCTTCCAGTTGCGCCCGGATGTGGTGTACGTGCCGGATACTGAGCTTACCACGTTTAACTTCAGCGAAGGCGCAAATGAATACGAGTGGGCCTTTGGCGATGGGGCAACGTCTATCGATCGTGAGCCCAAACACAAATACAAGGTGGAAGGTCGATACGATGTGCAAATGATTGCCATGTTTGATCACGGCGGTGGTGTGGTCTGCTCCGATACACTCACCAACAAAGTCACAGCCAAGCAGGGCGGCATTACCTTGTTGCCCAACGCCTTTACGCCCGACCCCAGTGGTCCGCGCGGTGGTGTGCCGGGTGGTGCAGGTACCAACTCCTTTAACGATGTGTTCTTGCCTATCGTTAAAGGGGCCGAGGAATTCAACATGCAGGTGTTCGATCGTTGGGGGAACCTGATCTTCGAAAGCAACAACGCGCAAGTCGGCTGGGACGGTTACGATCGGAACGGCAGACTCATGCCAAATGGGGTGTATGTGTATAAACTTACCTTGCGATTAAGTGATGGCCAGCGAACAACGCAGATCGGGGATATTACATTAATACGGTAATTCTTTATCTTTGATGGCCATGAACCTACGCCTGTTGTTTGTATTTGTGATTGCTTGCTCTGTGGCGAAAGCGCAGGATCCACAGTTCTCGCAGTTTTACCAGGCGCCGCTATACCTTAATCCCGGATTCACCGGGATCACCCAGCAACAGCGATTTGCGCTTAGTCACCGCCTTCAGTGGCCTAACCTGCCGCAGACGTTTGCTACGTATGCCGCGAGCTATGATATTTTCGTGCCCGAGCTACGCAGTGGTTTTGGATTTATGGCCACCACCGACAAGATGGGATCGGCCGGCTGGCGTACCACTACTGCCGGGCTGTTGTACAGCTATAAGATCAAGCTGAACGAGAAGATCGTTTTTTCGCCGGGCTTGTATTTTGGATATGGCATCAACGGTCTCGACCGAACTCGCCTGAGCATGGGCGATGGTCTTGAATTTGATGGGCAAACGTTGGATCCGGATGTGTCTCGTATCGGCAATCAGCAGTACTTCGATTTTGGCTCAGGATTCCTGCTCTATTCGCGCATCCTCTGGCTCGGGGCTTCGTTCTACCACATGAACACACCCAACCTGTCGATTTTGAACAGCGTGAGTCGCCTGCCGATGAAGTCGACAATTCACGGCGGGGCCCGCATTAACCTGCGCGGCTCGTCCATCCGCAGTAGCAATGCCCGCATGTCGTACGTCACACCTTCGTTCATTTTCCGACACCAGGGCCCCATCACCCAGATGGACATTGGTGTGAACTACCATGTAGACCCGGTTTCGGTGGGAATTTGGTATCGCGGCAAGCCTTGGGATGAGAACTTTATCGGTTCCATCAACCAGGATGCCTTGATCTTTACGATGGGGTTGTATCTGAAGAATCTGGCCATTGGATACAGTTATGATTTTAACATCTCCGAATTGTCGGCCGCTTCGGGCGGGGCCCACGAAATTTCGCTGGTGTACGAGTTTTCGGCCAAGCCCATCAGCCGTCAGGTGAAAAAGAAAAACCGCCTGATTCCGTGTCCCACCTTTAACAGCAAAGCCAACTTCTGGAACTAACGCCCAGCCGCTGGGCAGTGCTGCGCTTGGCAGATTCTCCGTACTTTTGCCGCGATGAATTTGCGTTCGCATCTTGAATCAATTCCCGCCATGGCGTGGGTGGCCGAGGCCGCCCGTGATTTGGGCTATCCGTGTTATGTGGTGGGTGGTTTTGTGCGCGACATACTGTTGGAACGGCCGTGTAAAGACATCGACTTTGTATGTGTAGGCAGCGGCGTGGCGTTGGCCGAGCACGTGGGCCGGCGGGTAGGGGTGCAGCCGATTGTTTTCAAAAATTTCGGTACGGCCAACATCACCCATGGCGGCTATCAATTGGAGTTTGTGGGTGCCCGCAAAGAATCGTACCGCCACGACTCCCGCAAACCGATGGTGGAAGATGGAACATTGGAAGACGACCAGCAACGACGCGATTTTACCATCAACGCGCTGGCCATTAGTTTGAATGCTGAAGACTACGGTACACTGATCGATCCTTTTGGGGGCGTTCAGCACTTGAAGCAAAAACTTATGGTCACCCCGTTGGTGCCGGCTACCACCTTTTCGGATGACCCGCTGCGCATGATGCGGGCCTGCCGATTTGCGTCGCAACTGAACTTCGATATTGATGGCGATGCGTTTCAGGCGATGCAACACATGGCCGACCGCTTAAAGATCATCTCGGCCGAACGCATCACCGATGAGCTCAATAAAATCATTTTATCGCCTGTTCCTTCGTACGGTTTCAAATTGCTTTTTCACAGCGGCTTACTTAAGCACTTTTTCCCGGAAATGGTGGCCCTGCAGGGCGTGGAGTATGTAGACAACAAAGCCCATAAAGATAATTTTTACCACACGTTGCAGGTGCTGGACAACGTGGCCAAGATGTCGGACGACTTATGGTTGCGTTGGGCCGCGATTTTGCACGACATCGCCAAGCCGGTTACCAAGCGGTTCGACCCCAAAGCCGGCTGGACATTTCACGGTCACGAAGAGCGCGGCGCACGCATGGTACCGGGTATCTTTCGAAGGATGAAACTGCCGATGAACGAGAAGATGGAGTTTGTGAAGAAACTCGTGCGGTTGCACTTGCGCCCGATTGCGCTGGTGAAAGAGGAGGTAACCGATTCTGCCATTCGCAGGCTGCTGTTTGAGGCTGGCGCAGATGCCGATGCGCTGATGACGCTGTGCCGGGCCGATATTACCTCTAAAAATGCGGAAAAAGTAAAACGCTACCTGCGCAACTTCGAGCGCGTGGCCGAGAAGATGGTGGAAGTAGAGGCCAAAGATCATGTGCGCAACTTTCAACCGCCGGTTACCGGCGATGAAATTATTCGCTACTTCCAGCTTACCCCTGGCAAGATAATTGGTGAACTAAAAGAAGAAATTAAAGAAGCCATTTTGGAAGGTATAATTCCTAACGAACGAGACGCTGCCTGGCAGTATCTGTTAACCATTGCCGAGCGCAGGAAGATAGCCAATCCGAACTTGGCCCCGAAGTAAAACACGTATCACAATCAAACATAAAAGAGTCATGAAATATCTGGTAATTCTCCTACTGCTGGCCACCGGCACATTTGCACAAAACAAACAGGCAAACACAAAAGGAAAGTCTCAGCCGGAGGCGCCCGCCCAAAAGCCCGCAGAACCCCCGGCGCAAGAGCAGCAACAGCAAGTGGACCCGTTCATTGCCCACTTCTTTAAGAAGTATTCGCTGGCGTTGCAATTTAATGACTACGATGTGGCAAAGGATGCCTTGTATGATGTGATTGTGGAAGCTCCCACCGATAGTTTACTTACCTCACTTACATTGCTGTATTACGAAAACCAAAAATATACCTCTGCCTTTTTGGTAGCGCAGGCCATGCTGCAGCGAAACCCGAAAAATCTCACCATGTTGGAAGTAGCGGCTACATCGGCTGAAACCGTTGGCATTTTAGATCGGTCGCTACAATACTACGAGAGCCTCTATTTGCTTACGAATAACCTGAATACGCTCTACAAAATTGCGTTTATTCAATACGATCTGAAACGGTTTGCCGAGTGTAAAACAAACGCGGAGATTCTGCTCTCTAAGCCGGAATTGGAGGCGAACAAGGTGCTGTACAACGATGCCCAGAACAAGCAGAAGGAATACTCGATGAAAGTAGCGGTGCTCAACCTGTTGGGAATGACCAAATTAGAGCAATCGGATAAAGAGGGCGCCCGTAAGGCGTTTCAAGATGCCCTGGCGCTGGCGCCCGATTTCGTCTTGGCCAAACAGGGCATGGAAAAAGCGAAATAGCATGCAACCTTCTTCCGGCGGGCGGGTCTTTTGTGTAATTTAATTGCTTGCTGGCATCGGAAGTAAACATACATGGGGATTTAATTGACCGCTGTCGGCTGGGGGATAGGCACGCGCATTTCCGGATTTACCAGTTGTACAAAAGGGCGATGTTCAATACCGCCTTCAGGATCACCGGTAATGAAGACGAAGCGGAAGATGTGCTGCAGGAATCATTCGTGGCGGCTTTCCGGAGTTTGGATTTTTATCGTGGCGATGCACCGTTCGGGGCGTGGCTGAAACGTATTGTCGTAAACAAATCAATCACGTGGCTGAAGAAACGCAAGTGGGATCGGCTTCCTGAAGATGATCGTTGGGATGTACCCGAAGAGCTAACGACTGATGAAACGGAAAACTTCCCCGCATCGGTTGAGCAAGTAAGAAAGGCGATTGACGCGCTGCCGGACGGCTATCGCACCGTACTCTCACTCTATTTGTTAGAAGGGTACGATCATGCGGAGATTGGTGAGATTCTGGGGATCAGCGAATCTACCAGTAAAAGTCAGTTCAATCGGTCGAAGAAAAAGTTAAAAGAGATCCTTCAATCCAAGATATATGAAACTCGATGAATTTATCCGTGCCCACCGCGATCAGTTCGATGGCCGCGAGCCGGGCGACCGTGTCTGGAAGGGCATAGAAAGTACCCTTCACCCCAACGTGTTCAGTTGGAATTCACTTGTTGTGTGGCGGGTGGCGGCCATTTTGTTGTTTGGGGTTTGCGCGTTTCTGTTGGGCAACCGTTGGCCTGCCGCAGGCGCAACCGGTTCGAACCGCGAGCTTACCGAGCTTACGCAGTTTTATTCTTCTGAAATTGCAAAGAAGGTTGCCTTGATCAGTACGTTTGAGAACCGGCTGGATGAAGATCAATTTTCGCAAGAGCTGCGTAAACTGGAAGCGATGTATCTGGTACTGGAAGCAGAATTGAAGCGCACGCCCAGCCGCGAAGTAATCGATGCGCTGGTGTTAAACATGCTTGTGCGGATTGACCTGTTGAATCAACAAATCAAAAAACTGGAAGACACTCAGGCCGCGGCGGGCACCGCCACGCCTACGGTAGGTGTGTAGTAAGTTCCTGAACCAGTAGCTGCACCTGTTTCATAAACTGCTCCACGCGCTGCCGGTCGCTGCCACTGCCGCTGTTTGCAAGTTCCTCGAGTACCATGGCTTCGGATTTTAAATCGCCTCGACCCAACATGTCCAGCGAGGGCTTCATGCGATGGATGGTGCTGGCCATTTTTTTCTCATCTTTTTGTGCGAGGGCGATTTCAATTTCATGAATTGACCGGGGCAGCGACTCGTGAATTGTACCCAACATCTGGCGAATAAAGGCGGGATCGTTATTACTCACCTTTTGCAGGTATTGCAGATTGATGCCGCTGCGGGGGGTACCGTTGTTGGCTGTAGTTGGCGCTGGCGAGCTTACGCGAGTCGCGCGCATAAATGGCGTTAGGGCGGCAAACAATTCGTGTGGCGTAAACGGCTTGCTCACACAGTCGTTCATGCCTACTTCTATGCATTTCTCGCGCTCTGCCGGATTCGCGTTGGCGGTAAGGGCAATAATAGGCAGGTGGCTTAACGCCTCCGTAGCGCGGATTGCGCGGGTAGCTTCGTACCCGTCCATCACCGGCATTTGAATGTCCATGAGCACAACATCAAACTTCGTGGCCTTTAGCTTTTCTACCGCAACGTACCCGTTCTCCGCCAAATCAAATCGGCAGTTCATGTTTTTGAGTACGCTGCTGGCGTACAGTTGGTTAATGTCGTTGTCTTCCACCAGCAACACGTGGAGTCCGTGCAGATCATGCTGATGGGGTGCACTGCGGTCTTGGAGCACCTGTGGCAGATCTGAGGTTTGCCCGCGTTTGAAATTGATTTCCACCACAAACTCTGAGCCCTCATGCTCCCGGCTGCTTACGCGGATGGTGCCGTGTTGAAGTTCTACCAACTGGCGCACGATGGTAAGACCCAAACCAGTGCCCCCAAACTTCCGGGTAATGCTGGCATCAGCCTGGCTAAAGCTTTCGAAAATGGTCTGCAGTTTTTCAGCCGGAATGCCAATGCCGGTATCGCGTACGGAAAACACGGTATGCCACTGGCTTTTGCCACGCGGTTTTAATTCGCACCGAACAAACACATAACCCGATGGGGTAAACTTAAGCGCATTGCTGATCAGGTTAACCAGAATTTGATTCAGTCGCACCGGGTCGCCCACGAGCACCGGGTTTCCTTCGAAGTCTTTTTGCAGCAACAGTTGTATCCCACGCTGCCGGGCTTGCAGGCTGTATTGATCCAGCAGGTTCTTGAGCAGATCGTTTAGGCTGAAGCCGATTTTCTCAAACTTGAGCTTTCCGGACTCGATCGAGGCCAGGTCAAGGATGTCGTTGATGATTACTTTCAGGTTCTCCGATGAACTGCGGATGGCATTCAGGTAGGTAGCTTGTTCCTCCGTTTTGGGAAGTTGATTGAGCAGCGTGGCCATCCCGGCAATGCCGTTGATGGGCGTACGAATTTCATGGCTGATGTTGGCCAGGAACAACTGCCGCGCCTGTTGCGCGCGCATGAGCTCCGCAGCGTCTTGCTTCCGCTGCGTAATGTCACGGCAATCGAGGATCAACCCCGGTATTTTGTTCTTGTTTTTTAGATTGATGGAGTTAAACTCCAAAAACTTAAACGAGCCATCTTTGCAACGAAACTGAAATTCTACTCCGGCCGTGTACGATTTTCGGCAACTGGCGCTGAATTGTTTTTTGAACTCGACCAAGCCCTCGGGTTTGATGAAATCGAAAAAGTTTTTCTGGATGAGAAAGCTGGCCCGGTAGCCCAACGTTTCATTTACCGACCGGTTGTGATAAAGTATGTTACCCTGATAATCAACCACAAAGATGATGTCCGACCCATCTTCGACCACCGCCTGGTAGAATTTCCCTTTGCGCACATACTCGTTCAGGTTCATATGCCGCGTTGCTCCATTTCTTTGAGATAGCGATAAATAGACGATTTGCCAATGTCCAGCCTGCGGGCCACATCCAACACATTGTTATCGTACTTATTCAAGTAATTGCGGATAATGCGGTAGGTGTAGTCTTGCAGCGACATTTCCTGCATCAGAAATGCCTGATCGCCCGATACCGCGTTGAACGTGATGTTCTCGGCCGTAATCTCACTGTCATCCGCCATTACCGCGGCCAACTCCACCACTGATTTCAATTCGCGCACATTGCCCGGAAAGGGATAGCCGAGAAGTTTCTCCTGAGCTTCCTTCGACAACTTCAGCCTTTGCATTTGGTTGTCTTTAACAAACTGATCGAGGAAATACTTGGCAAGCACTAAAACGTCTTGTCCGCGTTCGCGCAACGGGGTGAGATGTATAGGTAGGCCAATTAACCGGTAGTACAAGTCTTCACGAAATCTTCCGGCCTTTACTTCTTCCAACAGGTTTCGGTTGGTGGCCGAAATGACCCGCACATTTAACTTGATCTTGTCGTTACTGCCCACGCGCGTGAGTTCCCGCTCTTGCAACACCCGCAGCAATTTGCTTTGCAGACTAAGTTCCAGTTCGCCAATTTCATCCAGAAAGAGTGTGCCGCTGTCGGCTTCCTCAAATTTGCCAATACGTCGTTGGGCGGCGCCCGTAAAGGCACCCTTTTCATGGCCAAAAAGTTCGCTCTCAATTAACTCTTTTGGAATGGCCGCCAGGTTTACGGCCACAAACGGCTCTGCTTTACGGCTGGAGTTGTAGTGAATAGCCTTGGCAATTAACTCCTTACCGGTACCCGTTTCGCCCGAGATGGAAACGGTGATGTTGGTCTTCACGGCCTTTTCCAACAGGGCAAAGGTCTTTTGCATGGCGTCGCTCGATCCGATGATACTCTTGCCGAAATCGTATTTGATGTTCAGCTCTTGTTTGAGATGATCGATTTCTTTGCTGAGCGAGCGCTGTTTGCGCGCGTTTTGGATCGAGTTGAGGATCCGGTTTTTTGCGTCTTCGTCTTTCGAGATGTAATCAAACGCTCCGGCCTTCAGGAGTTCTACCGCCGTGCCGATCTTTTCCTGTGCCGAAACCACAATTACCGCGGTAGCGGGGTTCATTTCCAAGATGGAGGCCAGTAGTTTTTCGCCGGAAACGTCGGGCAGCGAATAATCAAGCGTAACTACATCGGGTTTCTTATGCAGGTGCTTTATCAAATCTTGCCCGGTGGCGAAGAAAGTCACCTCATAGTCCGGATTTAACTCCAAAACGTACCGCAAAAACCGGGTGTAAGTCGGGTCGTCTTCCACCACAAAAATCTTAACTGGGTCTTTTTCGTACATAGGAATCGCAAACTTAACGCCTCAGTGCTTTTCGGATTTTATTTTACCTTTAAAATTAGAATTTATTAAAGACATTTGAGCAGGTTTAATCTTTCTGTTAATGATGATTCCGGCATTCCAATCGCTGCGCGACCACGAAATTGAACTCTTGCTGAAGGCTCCGCTGCTGGCCAGTATCCTGATTGCCGGAGCCGACGGCCATATTGATCACAAAGAAATGAAGCAGGCCATTCAACAGGCCCAAAAGAATGCAAGCCGGGCGCGCGCCAGTTTAACCGAGTTTTATAAAATGGCGGGTGAGGATTTTGAAGACAAATTGAAGATTCTTATCGCGGGTTATCCACTTGAATCGGAAGCACGCAACCATCTGATTGTCGATGAGTTAACTCTACTTAATTCAATCTTTAAAAAGCTACCCAAAACCTTTGCCCAGGATCTGTACCAAAGCCTTTGCGACCTCGCCCAGAGCGTGGCTACTTCCTCCGGTGGCGTGTTTGGGATGAACACCGTAGGCCAGGAAGAAGCGAAATGGGTGAAGTTGCCGATGCTCCAGCCGCCCCACGCGTGAGCGCCTTTTCGCTGTTCGAGAAAGCCCTGATTCCCTTTCGGCTCGTGTTTATCATGTGGCTAACGTTTGCCATTCAATTCGTAAACGGGTATAACTTCGTTTTTTTGGGTGTGAAGCCCCGCACGGTGGAGGGGTTGATTGGCATTTTAACCGCACCCATGATGCATGCCAACGTCCTGCACCTGTTGGGTAACACGCTACCGGTGTTGTTTTTAGGTGCGGTGCTTTTTTATTTCTACAGCTCCGTATCGCATCGGGTGTTCTTTTCCTGCTACCTCATTACCAATTTACTGGTGTGGATTTTCAGCCCGAATGTAAACTACCACATTGGGGCTTCGGGCCTGGTCTATGGATTGTCGGCTTTTCTTATTCTGTTTGGATTTTTTCGTAAGCAGGTGGGTTCGTTGTTGATTTCGCTGGGCGTATTTCTGGCGTACGGGGGTATTTTCTATGGAGTAGTGCCCACGCGGCCGGACGTTTCGTGGGAATCGCATTTAGCAGGTGCCCTTGTGGGGATTTCTACGGCCGTTTACTTTCGCAGGAAATAGTTATGGACAGTGCCGCTAAGGCCATCATGGCCGATCTTCAGAAAAAGAAGTTTGCCCCCGTGTACTTTTTGCAAGGGGAGGAAACCTACTACATCGATTGGATCAGCCAGTACATTGAAGAGCATGCACTTACCCCGGCCGACCGCAGTTTTAATCAGGTGATCCTGTACGGAAAAGACATTGCGATGCCCAACCTGCTGACCAACGCCCGGCGTTTTCCGATGATGGCCGAACGCCAGGTGGTTATTGTGCGCGAGGCCCAAGACATGGCCGACTTGCAAAAGGAGGCGGGCGCTAAACTTTTGCTTGATTACCTTAAAGCGCCCGTGCCGTCCACCGTGTTGGTGTTTTGCTTCAAGCACAAATCGCTGGATAAGCGCAAAGAGCTGGGCAAAAAAATCGATCAACTGGCTGTGAGCGCCACGTTTAAGAAGCCGTACGAAAATCAATTGCCAGAGTTTATCCAGAACTACGTTTCGCAGAAGGGGTTCCGCATGGAAGACCAGGCTGTGCGTGTGTTGGCTGAGTACGTAGGCAACGACCTGAATCGCATTGTAAATGAAATCGACAAGGTGCTGATCAGCAGCCAGCCCGGGGTGGCCATTACAACCCAGGAGGTGATTGCCAAAGTGGGGTTGAGCCGCGAGTACAACATTTTTGAATTGCAGAAAGCAATCGTTAATCGCGATTCGTTTTCGGCACAGAAGATTGTAAACTATTTTGAAGCCAACCCGAAGAAGAATCCAGCCATTCCGCAAGTGGCGTTTCTCTATTCGTTTTTCAGCAAGTTGCTCATGGCGGCCAGCCTGCCCGACAAGTCGGAAAAATCTTTGGTTAGTAATCTAAAAATCAGTCCGTTTGCCGCGCGTGAGTATAGTAATGCTTTGAGAAACTTTTCGCTGCACCAACTCATGGCGATCATTCGGTTGATTAAACGCGCAGACTTGCAGTTGAAGGGGGTAGACGCAGGCAACCAAACCGAAGGGCAAATTGTGAAGGAGTTAGTGGTGCAGATTCTGCGGTAGAAAGTGCGGCAGATTTTTTGCAGCCGGTTTATTCAGCGTAACTTTGACCACAATGTTTGGACCGCAACACGGCTCTTCTGGTTTATTTTTTTCGCCTGCTGTATCTCGTTTCTATTTCTCCATTCGTTGTAGTGCTGTGAAAACCATTGCGCTGTTTCTTTTTGGCTGGGTGATTGCCCCACTGGTATGCAGTGCGCAAACCTTGCAATCGCAAGATGAGAACTACCGCCAGTACGAGCGTGGTATGGAACTCTTTGCGTTGGGCAACTACGGTGGTGCTATTCAGCAGTTTCAAGACTACGCGCGCAACCCTGCGGTGAGTGCCACACGCGTGCCTGAGGCGCGCTACTATGCGGCCATGTGCGCAGTGCGGTTGTACCATGCGGCCGGAGAAAAACAACTCGAGCAGTTTTTGCAGGATTACCCGCATCATCCGCAAGCGGCGTTGGCAAACTATGAGCTCGGCAATTTCTTTTATAACGAAAAACAGTTTGAAAAAGCGGCGGCCAATTTCGCACGGGTAGATCTGCTGGCGCTCAACGCAGACCAACAACTGGAGGTTCGTTTTAAGTGGGGCTACGCCCTGTTTAACCTAAAGAAACTGAAGGAAGCAGGCCAGCAATTTGCTTTTGTGAAAAACCAAGGCGGCCAATATGGGCCGGCGGCAAGCTACTACGCGGGCTTCATCAGCTACCAGGAAGGCGATCATGCCACTGCACTTACAGATTTTAAGCGGGCTGAACTCAACGCATCCTACGCACAGGTAGTGCCGCATCTCATTGCCGCTGCACTCTATTACAACCGGCAGTACGATGAGGTGATCGCGTATGCCAACACCGTAAAAGACCGCGAGAACCTGACCAACGAAAGCGAAATCCGGTTGTTCATGGCGGAAGCGTATTTTAAAAAGAAAAATTTTACCGAAGCTTTCTCGGCCTACCGCGACTACTTGCAGGACCACGGGCAAGCCGACAAGGCCTTGTTCTACCGCGCAGGCGTAGCGGCCGATGAGGCCGGCAAGACGAAAGAAGCAATTGATTACCTGAAAAATGCAGCACTTGCCACCGACAGCCTTGGTACGTTTGCCTCATACCGGTTGGGGTATTTGTACCTAAAAACCGAGCAAAAACCCCAGGCGCTGGCCGCTTACGAAACCGCCGCGAAACAAGGGGCAGCAGTGTTAAAATCCGAAAGCCAGTTTCAAGTGGCGAAGCTATTGTACGACTTGGGCCGCCCGGACGAAGCCATCGCCCAGTTGGATCAATTTCTGAAGCAATACCCTGGAAACACCCGGGTAACTGAAGTGAAGGAAATCCTTTCGCAAGCCTATGTAAATGCCAACAATTACAATAAAGCCATTGAATATATCGAGAGTTTACCCAAGCGAGGCCCCGCCATCGATCAGGCCTACCAGAAGGCAACCTATTTGAAAGGAACGGAGCTTTACAACCAGGAGCTGTACCCCGAGGCCATTACGTATTTCAAAAAGTCGCTGGAGTTTCCGGTGAAAAAAAGCCTGGAGGCCGAAGCGAATTTCTGGTGTGGCGAGGCGTATTCCATCGGGCGCAAGTACGCGGAGGCGGCACCCTTTTATCAAAATGCGCTTGCTTCAAGTACAGACGCGGAGCTTACGGCCAACAGTCATTACGCCCTGGGGTATGCGTACTACAACCAGCAAGCCTACCCACGTGCCACCACGCACTTTACGCAGGTGGTTGATGCCGGGCGAATCGCCCAGGCCCGAAAAACAGATGCGTTGCTTCGGCTAGCGGATTGTAACTATATCGCCAAAAACTACTCGGAGGCGTTGGCGCTCTATCGCAAAGCCATTCAACAAAAAAGCACAGACAGCGATTATGCGTCTTTGCAGAGCGGAGTAATCTTTGGCATTCAGCGCAAGTATGCGGAGGCGTTAAGCGAATTAGATAAGGTGCTGGCCCGGCCCTCGCGTTACCGCGATGATGCATGGTTCAATCGCGGTCAAATCAACTTTGAACAGGGTAAATATGGTGCGGCCGTGGACGAGTACAGCCGATTAATTGATCAACCTACGCCCGGTCGGTTCGAACCCTACGCTTTGATGCGCCGGGCCGCAGCCAACTACAATTTGAAAGAATTTGGCAAGGCTGCGGACGATTACATTGCACTAATCAAAAAATATCCGGCTCATCCGGCCTCGCAGGATATTGTGGTGCAACTGCAAGAGGCGCTTACGTTGGCCAATCGCGGCAGCGAATTCGATGAGTATTTGGCGCTGTTCAAACAGGCGAATCCGGATGCCAAGGGAATTGAGTCGGTGGAATTCGAGGCACTCAAAGGGGTCTTCTTCAATCAACAATATGAAAAGACGGTTCAATCGGTAAAGACATTTTTGGTAAGCTACCCCGAAAGCGCCCGGGCTACGGAAGCCCGGTACTACCTGGCGGAGAGTTATTATCGCCTGAAAGACAACGCAAATGCACAAGCGGCTTTTGCCGAAGTCGCGTCCGATCCGGGGTTCAATCTCATCCATCGCGTGTACGCCCGCCAAGGGGAATTAGCCCTTCGTGCCGGAAACCTTCGGCCCGCGATTGCGAGTTACCAAAAGCTGGAACGCATCGCAGCAAATAAAAAAGATCTCTACACCGCCTCGGCGGCCCTTATGGAGACCTACTTCCAATTAGGGGTGTTCGATTCGGTTGCCTATTACGCCCAACAAATTGAAGAGCGCGCCAATGTAAACGCGGGTGCGTTGAACAAAGCCGCTCTGTATCGCGGCAAGGCGTTGATGGCGCAGGGCAAGTATGAGGAGGCCAAGGACGAGTTTATCCAAACCATCAACGCGGCGCAAGACGAGAACGGAGCCGAGGCCAAATACCTGCTGGGCGAAATCTTCTACCTGAGCAAAGAATACAAACGGTGTTTCGAAACGCTCATCGATTTCAATGCCGCCTACCCGGCCTATACCGAGTGGGTAGGAAAATCATTTTTGTTGCTGGCAGATAACTACCTGGCAACCAAAGAAACGTTTCAGGCGAAAGCTACGCTGCAATCGCTGGTCGATAGTTTTCCGTTGGAGTCGATCAAGGCACAGGCGCGGCAGAAGCTGTTGAATTTGAATGCGCCCGAGCAAAAATCAGTAGCACCTGATACCCTCGATAAGAAATGATGCGCCAGGTTTACATCGTGCTTCCGTTGTTGGCGATCTGTAGCGCCGCTTTTGCACAAGAGTGGGGCGGAGAGATCGAAAGTGTGGAGATTGAAATCATCAAGGAAAGACAACTCACATTGCCCCGCGCGAATCGGGCTTTCGACAAAGTACCACCACGGCCAGTAGAGCCGATTGAACCCCGACTCACGTACGACTTTCAACCGGTAAACTTCGAGGCGAAAAGTTTTGCACCGGTGTTGCGTCCGCTCCGCCTGAAGCCCGAAGAGCTAACCCGTCTGTATGGCCGTACGGTAAGTGCCGGGTTGGGAAATTACGCGTCTCCGTATCTGGAGGCTTCGCTCAGCACAAAGCGCAATAAAGACCGATTCCTCGCGGCCCGGTTCTTCCATCGCAGCTTTGGCACCGGCCCGGTGGGGGGTGAAAAATCGGCAAGCGGCCAAACGGAAATTGCTGCACTTGCCAGCAGCTTTGGAAAACAGGTAAGTGGGGGCGGAGAACTTCACTATGTGCACACCGCCGTAAATTTTTATGGATTCCCCAATCTTAACGCGGTGGCAGCCAACACGCTCGCGCAAAACTTCAATCGCGTAAAGCTGAGCGGCCAGTTTGAAAATACGCGGAAGGGCGATTTCAACTTCGATGCCGGTGGGTCTTTTGGTTATTTGGTAGACAACTTTAAAGCGGCTGAAAGCGAAGCCTTTATCTATGCAAATACGCAGTACAAGATCAATGCAACATCTGCTTTTCTCGCTTCCGCGGATTATGTGCTTATTGCCCGGCGCGATGAGAACGTGGATGCGAAGCCGCGGCACTTATTGCGCATTCGGCCGGTGTACCAGTTTGTGCCTGTAGATAAACTCACCGTGCAGGCAGGTGCGCAGCTGGCGTATGAAAACGATACCGTGGGCACCGGCAGCAACTTCCACCTTTATCCACACGCGCATGCACGCTATGCGCTGGCCAAGCGGGTGGAAGCATTTGCTCAGCTGTCTGGCAATATGGAGCGTGTGTCTTTGCATACACTTACGGCTCAAAACCCGTGGCTCGCACCCAACGTGCCCATTTTTCACACCAACAAGAGAATAGAGGTAGGGGGCGGGTTGCAGGGGGGCTCAACCCGTGGGCTCACGTGGTCGCTCGGAGTCTTCTCCGCGGCGTTGGATCACCAATACTTTTTCATCAACGATGCGACTGGTGCTAAATTCGATTTGAACTACTTCTCTAAACCGGTGTGGCGCACAAACCCATTTGCTGAAATCGGCTTTGCCAAAGATGTGCGTACCCAGTTCAAGTTTCGGTTCGATTATTTTGCTTACAACTCTTCAAGCCCCGGTTTTGTGCCTTGGCATTTACCTCAATACCGTACGGAAGTATTGGCCAATATCCTGTTGTATAAGAAACTGTTACTGCAAACCAGTTCAACCGTGTTGGGCGGCATTCGGGCGCTGGAAAACACCTCACTGCGTACCGTTGCGTTGCCCGTGGCGGTTGATTTGAATGTCAAGTTCGATTACCTGTTGTCCGACCGCTTTACGATATTTTTGAAAGGCGAAAATCTGCTGAACAGCCAGTACCGGCTCTTCCTGAATTATCCGGTTCGGGGCTTGCAAGTGCTGGCGGGTGCCACGTATAACTTCTGATTCCATTTTTTTACGTTATTTTGTAGGATTAACAGATAACACATGGCAAAACGTAAGACAAAAGCGTCCAGTCAACCGAAGTCCAAGTCGATTGAAAGCGATGATGATAGTTTTGGATTACCAGAAATTGAGCCTCAGCCGTTAAGCGAGCAACCCGAAGCGGCCCCGGCAGCATCGGAACCGCCGGTAACTGAACCCGCATATGAGGCGCCTGTGTTTTCCACACCGGAACCAACGGTGGAAGCAGCACCAACCTACACTGCGGGCGAAACGATTGAGTTTACGCGCCCTACGTCTCCGCCGGAAGAAGTTCCGGTTGCAGCCTCGCGACCGGTGGGATTGATTGTAGCGGGCATTCTGGTGGTTGTTTTAGCGATGGGTGGTCTGATCTATTGGTTTGTCATCAAGCCGCACCAGGAAAAGGCGAAACAGGAGTTGCTGGCCAAGGAGAAGAAAGAACGTTTGGAACAAGAGCGCAAAGCCATTGAGGAAGAAGAACGGAGGAGACGCGAAGCGGCCGAAGCCGAAAATCAGGCGAAGTTGAACGAAAAGCCGGCGGTTGGTGTGATCGATACACTAACCGAAAGGACGAAACGTTATTACGTGGTGTTGGCCAGTTCAGTAGATGCAGACCTGATCTTAGACTATGCCAAAAAACTGAGTGCAAAAGGAGTGAGTACCAATATTCTTCCACCCAACGAAAAATTGAAATTCACTCGCCTCACCATGGGAGATTTCGATACGTATGCCAACGCGCAGTCGGCCGCAGATGCGGCCAAGCCGGAATACGGAAGTAACCTGTGGGTAATTCGATACTAATTTTTTGAAATGATTTATACCACGCTCGCGCAGATCATTACCAATACTAATACCGCCACACCTGGTGAAGAGTCGATCTCGTTTTGGAGTTTGGTGCTGGCCGGTGGCCCGCTCATGATTCCAATTGTGTTGAGCTCTTTCATCGCAATTTACATCTTCATCGAACGATTGCTCACCATCAACAGGGCCAACCAAAGTCCCGATCAGTTCATGGCGCAAATCAACGAGAAGGTGCTGAAGGGCGATGTGCAGGCGGCCCGCTTGTTGTGTGCGCAGTTTGATAGTCCAATTGCCCGCATGATCGAAAAAGGCGTTTCGCGCATCGGCAGCCCGCTGAAGAACATCGAAGCCTCGATCGAAAATGTGGGGAAGATTGAAATCTTCAAATTAGAAAAGAACCTTTCCGTGCTGGCCACCATTGCCGGGGCAGCGCCCATGATGGGATTTCTGGGAACGGTAATCGGCATGGTGGAAGCGTTTATCGCTATTGCCCAACAGGAAGGGTCTGTGAGTCCGAAACTGCTGGCCGATGGCATTTACACGGCCATGATCACGACGGTGGCCGGACTGGTGGTAGGCATCATCGCTTATCTGGGGTATAACTATCTGGTTACCCGGGTGTCTAAAGTCATTCATAAGATGGAATACGCTTCCATCAATTTCATCGATCTTTTGCAAGAACCCAAGTAGCATGAACCTGCAATCCCGAAATAAGGTAGATGCCGCCTTCAGCATGGCGTCTATGACGGATTTGATTTTTCTGTTGCTTATTTTTTTCATGCTTACCTCTTCCTTTGTAACGCCCAGCGGCCTGCCGGTAAATCTGCCCACCAGTAAAGCAAGCACCATTGAAGTACAAAAGGTATCCGTTACGGTTACCAAAGACCTGCAGTTTTATGTGAACGAAAAGAAAGTAACCAAGGCCATGCTCGAAGGTGAACTCAAGAGCAAGCTGGGTGGCCCGAAGGGAGTGGTGGTGCTACACATCGATGAAAGCGTGCCCACGCGTGAGATGGTGTACGTGGCGGGTATTGCCACATCGTTGGAGGCGAAAGTAACCATTGCCACCAAACCCAAATAATGGATCGCGAGAAGAGAAATAAGAACATTGCATTGTCCGTTTCGCTGGGTGTACACGTAGCGCTGTTTCTGTTGCTATTCTTTCTGGCGGCCTGGCGCGCGCCCAATCCACCGTTACCGGAATACGGAATTGAATTGAATTTTGGACTCGATACCGAGGGGACGGGCGATGAGCAACCGCTGGATCCGGTGGGTACTACAGAAACCGAAACCGAAGACAATCCCACCCCAGCTCCGACAGAACCGGAAGTAACGCCAACAACATCAACGCCCGAAACCGTTACGCAGCAAGAAGGCGATGTGGTGGTAAAAGAAGAGCCAAAGAAAGCGGAAGTTAAACCCGTGCGGAAACCCAACACAGAGCCAACAAAGCCAGAACAAAAGCCGGTAGAAGTACCGAAGACGGTCTACACACCGGCCGAAAGTACCCAAGGCAAACCGGGCAGCCAGGGGGATGATGCGAACAAGACGGGCGACAAAGGAAACCCGGAGGGATCGCTCGATGCCCGCGCCCTTTACGGCAAGCCCGGCGGTGGCGGCGGTGGCGATGGCATCGTGCTGCAAATGAGTGGCTGGGCCTGGGCCGATAAGCCGGTGATTCCAGAACTGCCGGATAACCAGGATGGAAGAATCGTTTTTGAAATTGAATGCGATGACCAGGGCGAGATTCTAACGATCAATACCCTCGAACGCGGGCTAAGTCCGCAGGCCGAGCGCATCCTCAAAGACGAGATTCGGAAAAACTCCCTCATCCGCACGTCTGCCGGCATCACGCCCGAACGATCGAAGGGCCGGGTGGTGTTTGTGCTGAAAACGAAGTAAGCCTACGCGGCCACCACAATCAGGTAGTAATTCTTTTTTCCTTTTTGCGCGAGCAAGTAACGGTTTTGCAGCAGCGTGTACGCCGGCTTGGCGTTCGCATCTTCCACTTTTAATTTGTTGATGCTCACGCCCCCGTTTTGAATCATTCTGCGCGCCTCGCCCTTCGAGGGGAAAATCACGCCTTCGGTTACCTCGGAGAGTAAATCCGTGACGGTTGCACATTGCTGCAAAGCGCTTGCGCGGATGGTGACCTGCGGAACGCCTTCAAAAACGGCAAGCAGCGTGTCCTCATCCAATTGTTCCAAGTCTTCTGTGGCCGAATTTCCAAAAAGAATGTTCGAGGCTTTTCGCGCTTTATCGAATTCGGTTTGGCCGTGCACGCGTGTGGTCAGGTCTTGTGCCAGGGCCAGTTGCAGGGCGCGCTGGTGCGGCGCCTGCTGGTGGCGGGCAATGAGGTCGAGAATTTCCGCTTGCGGCCACTCGGTAAAAATTTTCACAAAGTTGGCGGCGTCTTCATCCGAGGCATTTACCCAGTACTGGTAAAACCGGTAGGGCGAGGTGCGCTTTGCATCCAGCCACACGTTACCCTGCTCCGTTTTTCCGAACTTCGTGCCATCGGCCTTTTTGATCAGCGGGGTGGTGAGCGCAAACGCATCGCCATCACTTTTTCTGCGGATCAACTCCGTGCCGGTAACGATATTACCCCATTGATCGGAGCCACCCATTTGTAGCTTACAGCCTTTGTGGGTAAAGAGCCAGTAAAAATCATAGCCCTGCACAAGTTGGTAGCTAAACTCCGTGAAGGAGAGCCCGGATTCAAGGCGCTTTTGCACCGCGTCTTTCGCCATCATGTAATTGATGGTGATGTGCTTACCTACATCCCGGATAAAATCCAGAAACCGAAACTCTTTAAACCAATCGTAATTGTTTACAATTTCTGCGCGGTTGGTGCGGGCAGCGCTGAAATCCAAAAACCGCTCCAGTTGTTTTTGCACCGCCTGCTGGTTGTGGCGCAGCACTTCTTCCGATAGCAGGTTCCGTTCAGCCGATTTGCCGGAAGGGTCGCCCACCATGCCCGTAGCACCGCCCACCAGCGCCACGGGCTTGTGGCCGCACCGTTGAAAGTGCACAAGCGTCATGATCTGCACCAGGTTGCCAATGTGCAACGAATCGGCTGTAGGGTCAAAACCAATATAGCCGCTGGTAACTTCTTTCCGGAGTTGTTCTTGCGTGCCGGGCATGATATCGTGAATCATGCCGCGCCACTTCAACTCTTCAACAAAATCGTTCATGCCATGTAAAAATCGGGATCGCAAATATACACGCGTCCCCGGCATCGCCCACGGGTATTTTTATTGTGCGCCCGATTTGCCCGGTTGCCTTCGGCTCGTACTTGCAGGTGTTCCTCAGGGTAATGCGAACTACGTGAATTCCGTTAGTTTTGAACTTTAACATCCCAAAAATGAAGCACCCTGAATCTCTTGAGCTAGTGGCGGAATTCCATCGCACGTTTAAACATCCCATCCTGCCAACGCCGGCAATACCCGATGAGGCCCGCTGCAAACTGCGCGTAGCCTTGCTGGCCGAAGAATTAAAGGAGTTGGAAGTGGCCATTCTTGAAAAAGACATCGTTGGCGTGGCGGACGCTTTCGCGGATCTTCAGTACGTGTTATCCGGTGCCATTCTTGAGTTTGGCTTGGCCGATAAGTTTAAAGCATTATTTGAAGAAGTGCAGCGCTCCAATATGAGTAAAGCCTGCACCAACGAGGCCGAGGCAAAAGAAACGGTGGACTTTTATCTTAAAAAGGATGGCACACAGTGTTACTATCGGCAGGAGGGCGATAAGTGGTTGGTGTACCGCCAGGCGGATAACAAAACGATTAAGAGCGTGAATTACTCACCGGCCAATCTGGAGGCGATTGTCTATCGCTAAACGTAGAACTCGAACTGGAAAACATCTTCTTGCCGGGGTAGCTGCAGTGGCCGCATGGCCAAAATCGGCAAATCGTTGTAGGCTTTAATGAACTCGCTGCGGCTAATGCGAATGCGACTTTGCCCCGGCTTGGTTTTATGGTATTGCATGCGCCCGGATTTATTCGCGGTAGCCGAATAGATAAACGAAAACTGAATGGGAATGGGGGAGGGGATGTATTTCATGCGGCAGGGCGCAGGTGGTAGGCTTTCTGAAAGCTGGTTAACAGCATGCGGTTTTGCACTTGGTTGTACTGCGCTAACATGGTGTAGGCCCATTCGGGCACGTAGTTAAAGCGCGTTTGGTACTCGTCAATCTTTACGCATAACTCCCTGAGATAGAAGCGGGTTTGGTCTAGGTTCTTACAGTTGGAAGGCAACTCAAAATTGCGGGCAGTGAAGCTTTTCAGCTCAGCGTCAAGTTTTTTCTTTTCAAAGTCGCTCATAATTTTTTGTGTAATTTTACACAAATATATATCGCTTAAATCCAATAAAGCAATAATTATTGTTGAAAATTACACAAAAAATGTTCGAACGGAGGCTTAAACTCCTATTCTGTGTGCCAAATTGCACAAAAAATCATTCCAATGCACGCGTGGTAACCCAATATCTGTAGGCTACCAGGGCCTTCTGCCACTTGGCCAGCCGGGTGAGATCATGTTTGGCCAGACTAGGCAGTAGTGCTTTGTTGAAGGCCGCAAGTGTTTTAAACAGGAGTTTGCGCATCTGGCGTTGGGGTATTTAAACGTTAATTTATGGATTAATTGCCTTACCTTTAATTCAAACTTTTATTCCGCAGCAATGCAAGTATCCGACGCTATTCCCGTAGATCCTTTTCTTGAACTCTGGCACGATCTGATGATCACCTTGGCCATCGTTTCCGCATTTGGCGGTATTCTGGTGTACCTCATTTATCAGCTCCGGGTTTCCCTCATCAACGATTTTAAAGCCAAACACGACTTCATCAACAGTCAGGAAATCAAGTGGTACAAGGGTTCCTTTGTGTTTTTTGGATTAACGGCCGCTTTCCTGGTGAATTTGTATGGCGAGGGCTCTCTCACGGAGGTAAACTTTTCGTTCTGGGTGCGGATCTTTTTTGGCTTTGCTGCCGGCGTAACCATTGGCTACGTGGCCATTCTAATTTTAGAAAACTACTGGCCCACGCAGATTAACCGGAAACTGCGCAAATGGCGCTACACGCCGCGCATCAACGAAAAAACCGGTAACCGCATGCGCCTGTTGGCGGAAGACGAAGAGGACGTGCACTTACCCGAGGGCATGCAAGCGGAAGAAAACGCGTTCTCGGTAGATTACGATGTGTGGATTGACGAGAAGACAAACGACATCAAGATTGAAAAGTACCCGGGGCAGCTGATTGCCCAACAATGCGGCAATTGTGGATTTTACACCATGCGCGTGGTGCGCGAGGAAGTAGTGGAAAAACACGAAGACGGCACCCCCAAAGAATTGGTAAAGCACTATCAATGCTCGTATTGCAAGAGCGTGCGGGCCACGCAGTTTAAAATCTCCCGCAAAGAGGCAAAAGATTATTTGAACCAAAAACCCCAATTCGCCACGCGCGGGAAGAACATCGAGCTGATCAAGCTCGAAATCTATACCGCACTCGATGGCAAGCTAAATTACGAGTTTCAATCGCTGGACCAGGCCCAGAAATTCCTGAACGAGTACGGCTAGGCCGACTTGAAATAGCCTTGCACCCTTTTTGCTGTTGTACACGTAAAAACATCTCATGATGAAGAACATTGCTTTTTTTGGCCTCCTATTTTCTTTTTACGCTACACTCGCCACCCCGGCAGATACTACTGCGCTTAAACCCAAGCCGGTTTTTGGCAAGGAGGCCCGGGTAATCAGCTATATTCTCGATAACAACCATTACCGCAAGATCCAGCTCAACGATTCGCTTTCTTCTGCCATTTTAGATGCCTTTATCAACGAGCTTGATGATAACAAGAGCTACTTTCTGGCGTCGGACATCCAGAGCTTCGAAAAATTCCGTAAGGTGGTGGATGATCTCACCCGAAATGAAGACGTAACCCCCGCTTATGAGATTTACAACGTGTTCCGAAAGCGGTTTAAAGAGCGCATGGACTATGTGATGAGTAGCCTCATTAACACGCCGCATGACTACACTTTGGATGAGTACTACGAAACGAATCGCGACAAGCAACCTTGGGCGAAAACCCCGCAAGAGTTGAACGACATCTGGCGCAAAACCCTTAAAAGTCAGGCGCTGAGCCTGAAACTGGCCAACAAGCCGGATGCGGAGATCAAAGACGTGCTAAAAAAACGCTACGAGCGGTTCGTTAAAAACATGCTTCAGTTCAATGCCGAAGATGTGTTCGGCATGTATATGAACGCGATTACGGAGGCGTACGATCCGCACACCAACTACCTTTCGCCCAAGGCATCGGCACTCTTCAAACAAAGCATGAGCCTTTCCTTGGAGGGTATCGGGGCGCAATTGCAAGCCGAAAACGACTTTACCAAAGTGGTGCGCATCCTGCCGGGCGGTCCGGCCGATCGCACCAAAAAGGTACAGGTAAACGACCTGATCGTTGGTGTGGCACAAGGCCTGGAAGGCGAAATGGTGGACGTAGTAGGCTGGCGATTGGATGATGTGGTGAAATTAATTAAAGGGCCAAAAGGCACTACCGTGCGATTGCAGATTCTACCGGCGGCCTCCGGGGTGAATGGCCCCAGCCGCGAAGAGATACTCGTGCGCGACAAGATTAAGTTGGAAGATCAATCCGCAAAGAAGAGCGTGATTAACTATCAGGATAACGGCAAAAACCTGAAGTTGGGCGTAATTAGCCTCCCCACATTCTACATGGATTTTGATGAGTACCAAAAAGGCAACCCCAACTACACCAGCACCACCCGCGATGTAAAACGCATTTTGCAGGAATTACAAGCCGAAAAGGTGGATGGCGTGGTGATGGACCTGCGCAACAACGGTGGTGGCTCGCTGGCGGAGGCAATCGATTTAACAGGGCTGTTTATTAAGAATGGCCCGGTGGTGCAAGTAAAGAACTCGGCCAACCAGGTGCAGGTGGGCGAGGATGACGACCAAACCGTGGTCTATTCCGGACCGCTGGTGGTGCTTACCAACCGATTCAGCGCATCGGCTTCCGAAATTTTTGCCGGCGCCATTCAAGATTACCATCGGGGCGTAATCGTAGGTGAGTCAACCTTCGGAAAAGGTACGGTACAAACTGTGCTTGACCTGAAGCGGTTCATCAATGACGCTGAAGAGGTGGGTGAGTTAAAACTCACCTTTCAGAAATTCTACCGGGTAACCGGAAGCAGCACCCAGCATAAGGGCATTACCCCGGATGTGTTGTTGCCCAGCGCCTTTGAAGCGAACGAGTATGGCGAGAGTGCATCGCCCAGCGCACTTCCGTGGGATGTAATACGCGGAACTAGTTTCCAGCGTGCCGACCATGTTTCAGAAAAGGTGCTCGTAGGATTGAACAAGTCGTATCAGGAACGGGTGAAATTCGATGCCCACCTGAAAAAATACATCGGGGAAACCGAGGAGCTGAAGCGCAACCTGGCGCAGACCAAAATTTCGTTGAATGAGGCCAAGCGTAAACAGGAAATGGACGAAGTAGAATCGCGCAAGAAGGCCAACGAAGGTTTGAATACCAAGATCAGCGGCAAAGATGGCTTGCCAGCTACCGACCTGAAACAATTGGACGATGAATACCTCCGCGAAGGGTTATTGATCCTTACGGAATTACTTACCCGCAGAATTGGGTGAGAACACAATCATCGGCTTAAGCGAGTAACCCCGCTTTTGCAACAATTGAATCAACCCGCGCTCGCCCTCCAAATGGCCAACGCCCACCGTGATAAACGTGGGCTGGTCGGTCATCATTTTTTCGATTTTAGGAATCCACTCTTCGTTGCGTTTGAAATAAAACGCTTCGATAAACTGTGGATTATTTTCGGTGGGATGAAGAGTTTTAATAAACACAAGATCAATATCGCCTTTTACAAAGGCCGCTTCTAATTCGATGTACTCGCGTTTTTGAGTAGCAAAATCTTTGATGGTGGCGTCCAGTGCCTTGAACTGGTCGGGCAGCGGGTAGCTTTGAATCGCCTCCGCCTCGCGCTCGATGTGTTCCAGGTTAAAGGCATCCATTTCCTTTTGTTTGGCGAGTTTCAGCAATTCGATATCATAAAATTTTACTTTCTGCCGAAGCGAGAGGCGCGTCATGTTGATGGACAACGCCAGCGGAATCATGTTACCGTATGCCTTTTCAAAAGCGGCCTGATTCATTTTAAACTCCTTTTGAAATAGATCCAACAGGGCCTGGTAATCCGCCGGGCTCATGTAATCGGCCAGCTTTTTGCCATCGGGTAAATGCATGGCTTTGCTCAACTCGTGCTGCGAGCGGTGGTCTACCTCATCTTCAATCGCAAATGCTTCGCACTTATCCATCGCTTCTTTCACTTTTTTAGGTAGGAAGTATTCTTTCGAACCGATGAACTTCAGCGTGCCCATCAAATAGGAGGGCTTCTTCAGGTCTTTTCCGGTTACCTCCCAAAGAATGGAGTTCTGGGCGTACGCCAGCGGCCCAATGCCGATCAGGAACATTACTACAAAAGCGGTGCGTTTCATGGATTCGAATGGTTCAGTGCTGCAATAAAATCACACCAAAGAAAACAATAATGTTTTAAATGCCCTATCTGGCAGCGTTAATTCCCCGGGTATTTGGCATGCGTCACATAAAAGGCGGTAGCCGCCGTGTGTGTAACCGGAGATTTTCGGAAACACTATTTTGGGATGAGTTCCGGAGGCCGCTCAAAAACACCCCTTCATATTGATTGCACGTGCAACACGGTCTATGGCAGCGCCACAGTTAGGGATTTTTTGGTTACGACTCCCACGAAGTGATGCGTTCCCTATTTTTGCGATGAGTGCTACTATTTTTGATCGGGGCTGACCATACACCGTATTTTTTAAGTATTTTTTCGTTTCGAATTTAAACGCCTTACATGAGCGAAGACCTGCTCAAAGCCATCGTTCAACTTTTTGCCATTGTTGCTAAAGAACGCATCACCGATGACGAGCGACTGAAAATCAAGGAGTTCCTGGCGCTGCATTTAAATCAGGATGCCATTCGTAAGTACCTGGGGTTGTTCGATAACTTTTGTAAAGAAACGAACCGCCTCGCGTCTGACCCAAACCTGGGGATAGACGCAGAAACGCAACAGTTTGTAGACGATTGGGCGCAGATCATGAAAATTGCCCGGCAGGTGAACACCGCGCTCACCATGCAGCAAAAAGGCGTGTTGGTCATCAAGATCATTGAGTTGGTTTTTGCCGATGGCGAGCTATCCGAACGGCAAAGCAACCTGATCTTTTACATTGGCGAGGCATTGCGCATTCCCATGAAAGACCTGCAAGCCATGCGTGCCTTCGTGATCGGCCAGGACATTGAGGAGCTGGCTTCGCGAAATATTTTAGTGATTGATGAGGGGGCAGATACGATTGAACATCCGGGGCCACGCATTACCTCCAAAAACCTTACCGGCCTGATCGCCATCTTGCGTTTGCCGGAGGCGGAATCCTATTTTATCAAGTATCTCGGCATTTCCAGCATCACACTTAACGGTGTGCCGCTAAAGAGCCGAAAGGTAGATGTGTTTCCCACCGGCAGCACCCTTCGCGGCAGCAAAATCGACACGATATATTACAGCGATATTGTAGGGAAGTTTTTGAAGGGCGATGTAGACGATGAAGTATCGCTTGTGGCGGAGCACCTGTTTTATCATTTCAAATCGGGTCGCGCAGGTTTGCAGAACATTACTTTGGCGGAAACGGGCGGTAAGTTAATCGGCCTGATGGGCGCCAGTGGGTCGGGTAAATCTACGTTGCTTAGTGTACTTAACGGCAGTGAGAAGCCTTCGAGCGGGCGCGTGTTGGTAAACGGTATTGATATTCACAACCACCACGGCAAGCTGGATGGTATTATTGGTTATGTGCCGCAGGATGATTTGCTGATTGAGGAACTTACCGTTTTTGAAAATCTTTATTTTGCCGCGCGCCTTTGCTTTAGCAACCGTACCCGCGAGGAACTGGAGGAACGTTCACTTAAGGTGCTGCAAAGCCTGGGCCTTTCGGAAATAAAAAATTTGAAAGTGGGCTCACCGCTGCACAAAACCATTAGCGGCGGCCAACGTAAACGCCTGAACATTGGGCTGGAGTTGTTGCGCGAGCCAACCATTTTGTTTGTAGACGAGCCTACCTCTGGGTTATCCTCCCGCGATTCAGAAAACATCATGGACTTGCTGAAGGAGCTTTCGCTTCGCGGCAAGATGGTGTTTGTGGTGATTCACCAACCATCGTCTGAAATATTTAAGATGTTTGATACGTTGGTGATTCTGGATTTGGGTGGTTTCCAGATTTATTACGGTAATCCGGTTGAGTCGGTCAACTATTTTCAGGACATCATCAATGCAGCCAACCGTAGTCCGGGGCAATGCCCGGAATGTGGTAACATTAACCCCGAACAGATTTTTAACATCATTGAAACCCGCATTGTAGACGAGTACGGCCGGTTTACCCACACCCGTAGAATTTCGCCCGGGCAGTGGTATCAGTATTTCAAACAGAAGATCAAGATCCCGAAAGTAAGCGAATCCAAAAAAGTGCTGGAAGGGATTCAAAAACTTCCGTCTGCCTTTGCGCAGTGGCGGGTTTTCGTAACGCGCGATGTCATGGCCAAGTTTGCCAATGAGCAGTACATGGTGGTGAACTTGTTGCTTGCGCCGGTGCTGGCTTTGTTCATCGCCTATTTTTGTAAGTATTACGATGCGCTGGGCTCGGAAAAAGCTGCGTACACGTTTTTCCATAACGAGAACGTGCCGGTCTATTTTTTCATGAGCGTGGTTGTGGCCTTGTTTGTGGGACTGATTATTTCTGCGGAAGAGATTTTTAAAGACCGCAAGATTTTAAAACGCGAAAAATTTCTGCACCTAAGCTGGGGTGGCTACTTGTGCTCCAAAGTGGTGATTTTGTTTGCGCTATCGGCCATTCAAACGTTTTGCTTCTGGCTGGTGGGAAATCTGATTTTAGAGATTCCGCTCACGGAGTACCGGTACTGGTTCATTTTATTCTCCGTTTCCTGCTTTGCCAATGTGTTGGGTTTAAATATCTCCAGCGCCTTTAATTCAGCGGTAACCATTTATATCCTTATTCCTTTGTTAATCATTCCGCAATTGCTGCTCAGCGGTGTGGTGATCAGTTTCGATAAGTTCAATCCGCGTGTGGGTACCCCCAAAGGTATTCCGGTACTGGGCGAGATGATGGCTTCGCGTTGGGCTTTTGAAGCCTTCATGGTAACGCAGTTCAAAGACAACCCGGTGCAGCAAAACTTTTATCCGCTGGATCAAAAGATTGCGCAGTCGGAATACAAGCGGTTGTATTATTTGCCGGCCATCACCACAAAATTGGAGTTCGTACTCTCGCAGCCCTCACGCTGGCGCGATCGGTCAGACACCAATCCCGTGAAACGCGAGTTGCAGATGGTGCGGGCAGAGATTGAGCGCGAACTATCGAATGTGGGCGTTGATCGTTATCCGAATTATACCCGCCTCGCGATTGGCAGTTTCGATTCGCTTGCCTTTAAAGAAGCGTCCAACTTTCTGTCGGTGTTAGACCGAATGTATCGCCAACGCATCGCGCAAAGCACCGAGGAGCGCGATAAGCTGATGAAGCGCCTTACCGATACACCCGAGAAGATGGCCCAGTACAACCGTGCCCGGATGCGCTACGTGAACGAAAAAGTGAAAGAGATGACGGAAAACCAGATGACGCCCACCCGCATTGTAGAGTGGCGGGGCGAGTTGGTTCAGAAAATTTACCCGGTGTACAATGATGAACAACGGCCACGGCACATGCTCGACTTCCGCGCGAACTTTTACAGTCCGGTGAAGCATTTTGCCGGTCGCGATTTCAATACCCTTGGGTTTAACCTTACGGTGATTTGGCTTATGTCTATCGCGCTGTATGTGACGTTATATTTTAATGTACTGGAAAAAGCGGTGAAGTCACTTGAAAACTGGCGCAAGTACAGGCCTGTAAAAAACAAGTAAGTGTTGTACATTTGCCATCATTAAAATCACGAAACGCATGAAGAAAGTTAGTCACCTGCTGGCGCTATGTGTGCTTGCGATGTTGTTTGTGGTTGCATGCGCACCCAAGCAAGAAGCGGCCACCGAAACCACCCCCGAAGAACAAGCCGATTGGAGCGAGCTCGATTCGTTCCATATGTTTATGGCCGATATGTTTCACCCGTATAAAGACTCGGCCAACCTGGCCCCGATTAAGGCCAGCGCAGAGCAGTTTGCTGCGGATGCAGAAAAATGGGCCGCGGCACCACTTCCGGAAAAAGTGAACAATGAAGAGGTAAAAGCCATGCTGGAAAAACTGAAGACCGATACCCGCGCTTTGGCTGATTTGGTTAAATCGGGTGCTTCAGACGAAGCCATCGGCACCAGCCTGAATGCGGTGCACGATCACTTCCACAAGATTCAGGAAGCATGGTATGGCGGTGGTGGCCATGGTGAGCATCACGGGCATTAAAACGATTTGATAGAACCAAAACGGGCGTTGCAGGTTTAACTTGCAACGCTTTTTTATTTCTACGTGTGCTGAAGATCGCCTGGGCCCCCAGCTATGTGCTGCCGCTGCCGCCACATCACCGCTTTCCCATGAGCAAGTACGAGTTGCTGCCCCAGCAACTTTTGCATGAGGGCACCGCAACCGAGGGTAATTTTTTTGAACCTACGCCCATTGATACGAAGTGGATTCTTCGTACCCACGAAGCAAACTACTGGCGGCGGTTACGCGCGTTGCAACTTACGGCTGCGGAAGAAAGACGTTGTGGCTTTCCGCAAACCCAGCAGCTGGTTGATCGGGAAATTACCATTGCGCAAGGCACCCTTGCGTGTTGTGCATTTGCCAGGCGCCATGGCATCAGTTTCAACATTGCGGGTGGCACGCACCATGCGTTTACCAACCGGGGCGAAGGTTTTTGCCTTTTGAACGACCAGGCAATTGCCGCCAACTATTTGCTGGACAACGGGCTGGCAAAGTCAATTCTCATTGTCGATCTGGATGTGCACCAGGGCAACGGCACGGCCCAGATTTTTCGTAGCGAGCCGCGGGTTTTCACCTTTAGCATGCACGGGGCCAACAACTATCCGCTGCAAAAAGAGGTCTCGGATTTAGATGTCGGTTTAGCCGATGGCACGGCGGATGCCCTTTACTTGCGTACGTTGGAGTTGCACCTTTGCAACCTGCTGGAACGCGTGCAGCCCGACTTTATGTTTTACCAGGCGGGTGTGGATATTCTGGATACGGACAAACTCGGAACACTAGCGGTTAGCCAGGCGGGGTGCCGCGCGCGTGATCGGTTGGTGTTACAAGCGGCAAAATCTGCACGCGTGCCGTTGGTGGTGTGCATGGGGGGCGGTTATTCGGATATCCGTGCGATTATTGAAGCGCATGCAAATACTTACCGTCTGGCACAGGAGTTATTCTTTTAGGTGGCTTTCGGTTTTTGTAATTTACGCAGATGAATAAGCGTACTTTTCTAAAGAAGACGGCCGCCGTGGCGCTGGGTGGTCTTTCTGCGCACCAATCGTTGGCCGCGTGGGTGCAGCAGCATGCCCGTGTTCCTTTGGATAAAATTGCCACCGATGAAGCCTTCTGGAAGGGCGTTCGCCAAGGCTACCGGTTGAAGCCGGATTATATAAACCTTGAAAACGGCTACTACTGTTTTGTGCCGGAGGCCACGCTGGAGGCGTACATCAACCACATTCGTGAGGTAAACTGGCAAGGCTCCTACTACATGCGCACGGTGCGGGAGGAAAACAAGAAAAAGGTGATTGCGCGGCTCGCGGTTGTGGCCGGTTGTGCGCCCGAAGAACTTGCGCTTACCCGAAACACCACCGAGTCGTTAGACACCGTCATCAATGGAATGAGTTGGAGGGCGGGCGATGAAGCCATCATGGCCGAGCAGGACTACGGTTCCATTGTGAACATGTTTAAACTGATGGAGCGCCGCTACGGCATTATGCGCAAAGTAGTTTCAGTGCCCAATCTGCCCGCGTCGGACGAGGAAATCGTTGCGCTGTACCAGCGTGCAATCACCCCCAAAACGCGCTTGTTGCTTGTTAGCCACATGGTAAATATTACCGGCCAGATTCTTCCCATTCGCAAAATCTGCGACATGGCCCACGCCCGTGGGGTAGAAGTGCTGGTAGATGGTGCACACACATTTGCGCATCTCAACTTCTCAATCCCCGATTTGGGTTGCGATTACTTTGGCGCCAGCCTCCACAAATGGTTAAGCACGCCGTTGGGTGCTGGTATCTTGTATGTGCGCAAGGACAAGCAGGCAGGCCTGTGGGCGCTGATGGCGGATTGGGAAATGAAAGACGATATAACGCATTTGGCCCACACGGGCACCCACCCGGTAGCCACGGATTTGGCGGTGCTTGATGCGATTGCCTATCACGAAGCACTGGGCGCTGAGCGGAAAGAGGCACGGCTTCGGTATCTGCAAACCTACTGGACCAGCCAGGTGCGCGATGCGAACAACATTGTTGTAAACACCCCGGCCGATCCTGGGCGTGCATGTGGTATTGCCAATGTAGGCATTCGCCACATGAAGCCCGCTGATTTGGCGAAGACATTGCTGGAGCGATACAACATCTGGACGGTGGCGATTGATGGCCAGGGCGTGCGCGGCTGCCGCATTACGCCCAACGTCTACACTACGCCGGCCGAGTTAGATCAGCTCGTGGCTGCACTGCGCGCGTTGGCTTAGCTCAGGCGCGCGGCAATGGGAGCGGCCAGGCAAACTTCTGGAATTGCAAACGCATCAACCAGTGGCACGGCCTCTTTGCGTACGTCCCAACAAAGCTGATTCAAGAGTTTGCGGATGGCTTTGGTTTTGGCGCCCTCCATGTAGCCGTTTTCCAGATACCAACCTTTGTGCTGATCAAAGTGATGGAGCGCAAAAAGCTGGCAAAGCGTGCGCAGAATGCGCTGCACACCCGGGTCTGCGGTTGCCAGCACCTGCCGCTGAAATTGTTCGAGAATAATCCGCTCTACGTAGGCGTGGCCCACTTCAACCAAATGGTGTTGGCACACATTAAACGCATCAAAAGAATCCATACCCGATTGAATGAGCCTGCGCAGGCGTTTTGCAGCCGAGGTCAGGATATCGCGTTCGCGGTAGCGGAATGCGTTTAAGTGAAACTCGAAATCCAGCAGGTGTTCTTCATCGGTATCGCGAATGGTAAACGGATTCATTTCCGTAAGGCTCGTTCCGGCCACCTGCGCTGCGTAGTTCATCAAGCCCAGCACATTCATGTTGCTAAAGGTTTGCTTAAACTCCGTGAGTCGGCTTTTGGCCACGAGTTGCATCAGCACAGTGTTGTCGCCTTCAAAGGTGGTGTAGATGTCGGTATCTGCTTTTAGCGCATCCAGCCGGTTCTCCGAAAGATACCCTTTGCCGCCGCACGCTTCGCGGCACTCTTGCAAGGTGTGGGTGGTATTCCAGGTGGCAAATGCTTTTAGTCCGGCGGCCAGTGCTTCAATTTCCTGCATCTCCTCTTCCTGGCGTTGGATGTAACGTTGTGTTACATACTGCAGGGCGAAGTGTAAGGCGTAAGCGTTTGCCAACAATGGCATGAGCCGCCGTTGGTGCGTGCGATAGTTGAGGATAGGTACCTCCGGGGCACCCTCGGGCCCGAATTGGGTGCGCTTGTCGCCATAGCGGATGGCAATGGTTAGCCCGGATTTTGCAGCGCTCAGCCCCGAACGTGGAATGCCGATACGGCCGCCAACCAGTGCGCCCAACATCGTGAAAAAACGGCGGTTGTCGCTGGCAATGGGGCTGGTGAATTTGCCCGCGGCGTCTACCTGTGCAAATCGGTCTAAGAGATTTTCTTTTGGGATCACCACCTGGTGGAACCGAATCTTGCCATTGTCTACGCCATTTAATCCCAACTTGCGGCCACAGTCTTCAATCGTTACGCCCGGCAACACGTGGCCGCGGTCATCCCGCAATGGTACCACAAAGGCGCTCACTCCGTAATCCTTGCCATCGATAATCAATTTGGCAAACACGGTGGCCATCCGGCCGTGCAGCGCCGCATTGCCGATGTATTCTTTCTGCGCATGTACATGAGGCGTGTGGATGATGAAGGTGCCCTGGGCATGGTTGTACGTAGCCGTTGTTTCGATGCCGCGCACGTTTGATCCGTGGCCGGTTTCCGTCATGGCAAAGCATCCGGGCAAATCGAGCGTGCCAATGCTGCGCAAGTATTTTTCGTGGTGCTTTTCCGTGCCCAGCAGGTACACACTCATGCCCCACAAGCCAAACTGTACGCCAAACTTCACCACCAGGCTCAGGTCGTGATAGCTCAACGTTTCCATGATGGTGAAGTAGCCGGCCAAGTCTTCTTTGCCGCCAACTGTTGTTGGATAGGCGTACGCACCAAAGCCCTGATCGGCCAATAACTGGCACCACTTGAGTACGCGGGCACGGTAGTTTTCTAGCTGGGTGGGATCGGTATAAAAAAACTCAGGGTCGCTGATGATGCGCTTGACGCGGTTAATCAATGCGTGCTGGTCGCCCTCCAGCAACTGCTGCAGGGCAGTAACCGAGAATGCCGATGCTGTTACTTGCTGCTCGGTGATGGTCTTCCTGCGTTCGGGGTAGAAATGGTAGATGGATTCTGCGCTGATTACGCCCAACACCGACTCGATTTCCTGCAACGAACCGAGCGCTTCCGTAGGCAACCCTTTGAACAATCCGTTACCGAGGTGGTGGGCGAGACGCACGCCAATTTCTGCGAGGTTGTTACCCGGCTCAATATGCACGGACCGAATGGCGTGGTACCACGCTTTAAACTCCTGCGGGGAGGGTGGCAGTTTTGGATTGAGGTAACGCTGGAGCAGTTGGCGGTCTTCCGGCCCCAGCCACTGCTGTTGATCGAGCAGGCCCTGCAACGTGTGCAATTCACTGGGCGTTAGCACGGCATCTTCCCAGACTACATACAGCATGGGGATGAAGACAAACGTATTGGGTTGTCCGGATTCAATTAATGAGGCACTCATGTGGTTTCTTTCGAGTGACAATATAACTTACCCACACGAAATCTGTTGCGTTTCGTTCAATGCTTGGCGGCTGGCGGAGCGGGGCGTAGTATGTCGGCTGGCTACACCTGGGGGCAATCGTTGGGTGCATTGGCGTTGGTGCCCGTACGTTGCCGCCCACACTTCAGTGCGAAAAGCATAACACCGAGTAAATCTGCACCGCGCGGCCGGGATAGGAGCGGCACCCCGCAGCAGCGGCGGCCTTGTGCGTGGCCGCGAGGAGTATAGCGGATAGCCCGAACAGCCGCCCACACAAGACCAGCTTTTGATCGTGAGCACGGCGTACGCGAGATAGTAAAATGAAACGGGGTGAGATGGTAGCGAGGGGGGGAGTTGAACCCCCGACCTTTGGGTTATGAATCCAACGCTCTAACCGCCTGAGCTACCTCGCCAGATTGGGGCTGCAAACATACAAAGTTTTTCGATTTTTGCAGGGCGCCGGAAAATCTGGTTTTATTTTTGTTCTACCTTGGGCAGCGCATGAAGAAGATCGATAAACTCATTCTCAGTTCTTTTCTCGGGCCCTTTTTGCTCACCTTTCTGGTGGTGGTGTTTATTCTCCTTACGCAGCACATGCTGAAGTATTTTGATGACATCATTGGCAAGGACTTAGGTTGGGATGTGATTGGCACGTTCTTGTTTTATTTTGCGATTGTGATGACGCCCGTAGCCCTACCATTGGCGGTGTTGCTCTCGTGCCTCATTACGTTTGGCAACCTGGGCGAACACTTTGAGCTAACCGCCACCAAGAGCCTGGGCATCTCGTTGATTCGCAGTTTGTTTCCCATCTTTCTCGCTTCGTTGGTGCTTACCGGAGTGGCCTACTACGCCAACAACACGCTGGTACCCAAAGCTGCGTTAGAAGCCTACAGCCTGTTGTACGACATCAAGCAAAAGAAACCTGCGCTCGACTTGCGCGAAGGGGCTTTTGTAAATTCTATTCCCGAGGTGATTATTAAAGTGAATAAGAAGTTTCCGGATGGGAAGACGATTAAAGACGTGATTGTGTACGACCACCGGGGCAAAGTAGGCAACAAAGAAGTCACCGTGGCCGACTCCGGCAGGATGTACACGATCTTAAACGATCAGTACCTGAAGTTAGAGCTCTTCAATGGGTACAACTATGCGGAAGGCACGGCCGGGAACGATGTGGCCGGCCGCCAAACGCAGGAAGAAACGTACACCAAAACGAAGTTCGCGCGCTCGGAGTTGGTGTTGGATCTGTCTTCGTTTGCGTTGATGCGCACCGACAAGAAATGGTTTCAGAGCAACCGCATCATGCGCAATACCCGCGAGCTGGAAACGGATATGGATTCCATCCATCGCGAAGAGCTGAGGCAGCAGCTAACGGTGTTTAACTATTACCCCACGTTTTTTGCTTTTCATTTCAAGCACGATTCCGTTGCCTACAGCCCCGAGGTGCGCCGGTTTAAAGAAACAACCGATTCTACCCACCAGGCCTATGTGCCTTCGCCCGCCACGGAGTATGCAGTAAACAAAACGCTATTGGCGACAAGGGCCGCCTTGGTGGCGGGGTCTGTCCAAAGCCGTGCCGCATTAGCACCGGCTAAACCGTACACCTACGAGGAAATTAACAACGCGCTTACGTACACCCGCAACATCCAGTCGCAACTGGCAAACGTGAACCTTAACCGGCACGCCACCCAACTGGACTACAAGATTTTCGAGATTCAATGGCACAAGATTTTTTCGAGCTCGTTGGCCTGCCTGGTGATGTTTCTGATTGGGGCTCCGCTGGGCGCAATTATCAAACGCGGTGGGCTGGGCATACCGGTATTGGTGTCTATTCTTTTCTTCATTGTGTACTATGTGCTGGGCTTGCTGGGCGAGAAATGGGCAAAGGCCGGGTTGATACCGGTGTGGACCGGCGTATGGCTGGCCGATACGATTTTGATTTTGATGGGATTTGTGTTTTTGAATCAGGCGCGGATTGACGCGCGGTTGTTTGAGGCCGACTTCTACCAGGTGGCCTGGATCAAGTTGAAGAACTGGCTGCAGAAGATCGGGCTGGTGCGCCAAAAAAGTGCACCCAGATTTGGTTAGAATAAGGGCAACGCCTACTTTTGCGCGATTAAAACAAAGGAAAAAGACTTAAAGCTGTTACAATGTACTTAAACGCGACAAAAAAGCAGGAAATCTTCGCGAAAAGCGGTTTTGCAAAAAAGAAAGAAGACACCGGCTCGGCTGAATCACAAATTGCGCTGTTCACCTACCGAATTAACGAACTCACCGGGCACCTCAAATCCCACAAGAAGGACTACTCTACGCAACAAGGCCTTTTGAAGCTGGTGGGTAAGCGCAAAAAGTTGCTCAACTACCTGCAGCGTACGGACATCGGCCGCTACCGCTCGATCATTGCCGACCTCGAGCTGCGCAAGTAATCGACTGAAATAAATACACAAGGGAACCGCTAACATGGTTCCCTTTTTCACTTTTATCCGCCTGTTCACCGCGGATCACCTCAAACCAAGACATACGATTATGAACATGAATATTATTACAAAAAGCTGCCAACTCCCGGATGGAAGGGAGATTACCATTGAAACCGGAAAATTGGCCCGCCAGGCCGATGGATCGGTTGTGCTGCGCATGGGCAACACCATGATTCTCGCTACGGTTGTTTCCAACCTCGACCCCGTAGAGGGTGCAGACTTCCTGCCGCTCTCGGTAGATTATCAGGAAAAGTTTGCTTCTACCGGTAAAATTCCGGGCGGCTTCCTGAAGCGCGAGAGCCGCTTGTCGGATTATGAAATCCTGATCAGCCGCTTGGTTGACCGTGCCATACGTCCTTTATTTCCAGATGATTACCACTCCGAAACTCAGGTAAATATTCAACTGATTTCGGGCGACCACACTGCGTTACCAGATGCACTTGCGGCATTTGCTGCATCGGCTGCGTTGTCCGTTTCCGACATTCCCTTTCAGGGGCCGATCTCAGAGGTGCGCGTAGCCCGCGTAGATGGCCAGTTTGTGATTAACCCGCCGCTGGAACAGAAAGAGAAAGCCGACATCGATTTGATCGTGGCGGCATCGCTGGACAACATTTTGATGGTGGAAGGGGAGTGTAAGGAGGTAAGCGAAGCGGACATGCTTGAAGCGCTCAAGGTGGCGCACGAAGCCATTAAAGTGCAATGCCATTTGCAAATTGAACTCACCAAGGCCGTGGGCAAAACCGTAAAGCGCACCTACGAGCACGAAGTAAAAGATGAAACATTACGGCAGCAACTCCACGCGCAATTGTACCCGAAAGTGTACGAAGTCGCCGGCCGCCAAATTGCCAACAAAGCCATGCGCAGCGAGTTGTTTGGCAAGATTCTGGAAGAGTACATGGCCAGCCTTCCGGCGGATACCACCATCAGCAAAGACCTGGTAAAAAAGTATTACAAAGAGATTCAAAAGAAAGCTTGTCGCGATTTGGTACTGAATCAAGGCGTGCGTCTGGATGGCCGCAAAACCACCGAAATCCGCCCGATTTGGACGGAAGTAAACTACCTGCCGTCTCCGCATGGCTCTGCTATTTTTACCCGTGGCGAAACGCAGTCGCTCAGCACCGTTACGCTGGGCACCAAGCTGGATGACCAGTTGATTGACGGTGCCATGTTTTCCGGCACCAACAAGTTCATGTTGCATTACAACTTCCCCGGCTTTTCTACGGGCGAAGTGCGGCCTAACCGGGGTCCCGGCCGCAGAGAGGTAGGGCATGGTAATCTGGCGTGGCGTGCATTGAAGCAGGTGCTTCCCGCGGAGGCCGATAACCCCTACACCATTCGTATCGTATCGGATATTCTCGAGTCCAATGGTTCTTCGTCCATGGCTACTGTTTGTGCAGGTTCGCTTGCGCTGATGGATGCGGGCGTGCAGATTAAAGGCGCGGTGTCGGGTATTGCCATGGGCATGATCAGCGACAGCGCCACCGGTAAGTATGCAATCCTTTCGGATATCCTTGGCGATGAGGATCACCTGGGCGACATGGATTTTAAAGTTACGGGCACGGAGAAAGGCATTACCGCCTGCCAAATGGATTTGAAAGTAGATGGCCTAACCTACGATGTATTGTTTCAAGCATTGAATCAGGCACGCGAAGGCAGAATGTTCATCCTCAACGAGATGAACAAAACCATTCAGAAGCCTAACCCGGATTTGAAACCCAACGCGCCACGTGCCATTACCATCACCATCGACAAAGAAATGATTGGTGCACTGATTGGCCCGGGTGGCAAAGTGGTTCAGGATATACAGAAGACCACCGGCGCAACCATTGTAATTGAAGAAGTAGGTGGCAAAGGCATTGTAAACATTTTCGCCACGAACCAGGGGGTAATGGACGCAGCCGTGAAACGCGTAAAAGCCATTGTGGCCGTGCCGGAAGTAGGCGAGGTGTACGAGGGCACGGTGAAGTCGATCATGCCGTTTGGGGCATTTGTAGAATTCATGCCGGGCAAAGACGGGTTGTTGCACATCAGCGAGATTAAGTGGGAGCGGCTGGAAACCATGGATGGCGTGTTGGAAGTAGGCGAACAAATCAAAGTGAAGCTGGTTGAAGTAGATAAGAAAACGGGTAAATTCCGTCTGTCCAGAAAAGTGCTGATTCCGCGCCCGCCGCGCAAGGAAGAGGCCGAGGCACCAAAAGCCGGCTAAGGATTGACAAATCGGTTTTTTGGAACTAATTTTTCACTTTTACGTGTTAACCCAAACGTTGAACGGTAGCGCATGAGACAACTAAAGATTAGTAAACAAATCACGAACCGCGAGAGCCAATCGCTGGACAAATACCTACAGGAAATCGGTAAGGTAGATCTGCTTACACCCGATGAAGAGGTAGAGTTAGCGAAACGCATCAAGGAAGGCGACCAAATTGCCCTCGAAAAACTCACCAAAGCCAACCTGCGCTTTGTGGTTTCGGTGGCCAAGCAATACCAAAATCAGGGACTCTCGTTGGGAGATTTGATCAACGAAGGCAACCTGGGTTTGATCAAAGCCGCCCAACGTTTCGATGAAACCCGCGGCTTCAAGTTTATCTCGTATGCGGTGTGGTGGATTCGTCAGTCGATTTTGCAAGCACTGGCCGAGCAATCGCGCATTGTGCGGTTGCCGCTAAACCGGGTGGGGTCGTTGAACAAGATTTCAAAAACGTTCTCGGAGTTGGAGCAAAAGTATGAGCGCGAGCCTTCGCCCGAAGAACTTGCCGAAGTACTGGAAGTAACCACCGCAGAAGTGGTGGATACACTCAAGATTTCCGGGCGCCACGTATCGATGGATGCACCTTTTGTACAAGGCGAGGAAAACAGCTTGCTGGATGTTTTGGAAAACGACAGCGAGGAAACCCCCGACCAGGGCCTGATGACCGATTCGCTGCGCAGAGAAGTGCAACGCGCACTCTCGACGCTTACCCAGCGCGAGTCGGACGTGATTGCCCTCTACTTCGGGCTGAATGGCGAGCATGCCATGACGCTGGAAGAGATCGGGGAGAAGTTCAGCCTTACGCGCGAGCGGGTACGCCAGATTAAAGAAAAGGCAATTCGCAGGCTGCGGCATACATCCAGAAGCAAGGCATTAAAGCCTTACTTGGGTTAAAAACATTTGATTTTTGAATCAAATAAAAAGGTCTCCGCTTGAGACCTTTTTTATTCGTAAATGTGTTTAAGCAAATATACGTTTAACTATGTCGATTAAAGTCTTGATTATCGGATCGGGTCCTGCGGGCTATACCGCCGCAATCTATGCCGCCCGGGCGGGGCTCAAGCCCGTATTGTACACCGGCGGCCAGCCGGGGGGGCAACTTACCACCACCAACGATGTGGAGAATTTTCCGGGTTATCCCGACGGGATTAACGGCCCGCAGATGATGATTGATCTGCAAAAGCAAGCCGAACGCTTCGGTACGGAGATCAAGTACGGTTTGGTTACCGCGGTGGATACGACCAAGTATCCGTTTCCGGTAACGGTAGACGAAAAAGACCTGATCAGTGCGGAATCGATCATCATTGCCACCGGTGCAACCGCCAAATACCTGGGCATCCCATCCGAAGAGAAGTTTGCGAACCGCGGTGTTTCTGCCTGTGCGGTATGCGATGGTTATTTCTATCGCGGCAAGGAAGTGGCCGTGGTAGGAGCGGGCGATTCCGCCGCGGAAGAATCCACCTACCTGTCTAAACTTTGCACGAAGGTGCATTTGATTGTGCGGCGAGACGAAATGCGGGCGTCCAAGATTATGCAGCAACGCGTGCTCAACACACCCAACATTCAGGTGCATTGGAACACCGAAACCGATGAAATTCTGGGAGACGAGCAGGGCGTTACGGGCGTGCGCATCAAAAACAACAAAACGGGCCAAAAAACGGAACTCGCCATCCAGGGTTTCTTTCTGGCCATTGGGCACAAGCCCAATACCGATTTGTTTAAAGGCCAATTGGATATGGATGAGGCCGGGTATCTGGTGGTGAAGCCGGGCAGCACCAAAACAAACGTGGAAGGCATCTTTGCCGTGGGCGATGTTGCCGATAAGGTATACCGCCAGGCCATTACTGCCGCGGGTTCGGGTTGCATGGGCGCTTTGGATGCCGAGAAGTTTCTCGCGGCCAAAGAAGCGGACGTAGCCCACGCGTAATTTACCCGTGATGCAGAAATTAGACATTCTGGTGATTGCCGCCCATCCGGATGATGCGGAGTTGGGCTGCGGGGGCGTACTGGCAAAACACGTTTCCCTCGGCCATCGGGTAGGGGTGGTAGACCTCACCCGCGGTGAGCTCGGCACGCGCGGAACACCGGCTACGCGCGATGCAGAAGCCGCGGCAGCATCAAAAATTCTAGGCCTTTCCGTGCGCGAGAACCTAGGTATGCCCGATGGGTTTTTCCAAAATAACCCCGAGCACCAATTGCCGATTGCGGCGGTGGTACGCAAATACCAACCTACGGTGGTGATTACCAATGCTCCGGCGGATCGCCATCCCGATCATGGCCGTGCCGCACGGCTGGTGTCGGACGCGTGCTTCCTGGCCGGGCTGGCTAAAGTAGCAACGGCCGGTAACGAGAGCCCGTGGCGCCCGAAAGCGGTGTACCATTTCATTCAAAGCAACTACCTGCAGCCCGATTTTGTGGTGGACATCAGCGGCTTTTGGGATACAAAACTGGCCGCGATCAAAGCGTTTAAAACTCAGTTTTACGATCCGCAAAGCACAGCGCCCACCACGTTTATCTCCACACCCGAGTTTTTAAAACTCGTAGAGTCGCGGGCCATTGAGTTTGGCCACTCCATAGGCGCTACCCATGGCGAAGGATTTATCAAGCAGCAAGCCCTCGGGGTGAAGTCGCTGCTCGATTTTTATTAGAGGCCGTCTCAAAAATATCCCGTCATGTCGAACGAAAGTGAGACATCCCTATTTGCAGCGCTGCAAGCAAGGATTTCTCGGTCGTACCTCCCTCGAAATGACGCTTTTTTAATTTTTGAGATGACTTCTAGAAACCATCGCAAAACTACCCCGTCAATTGCAACTGCGCGCACGGAGCTCTTGGTCGTGTTGGCGCTGGGTGCTAAGGTGCCAGCCGCACCCATTTCCACGTGTCATCCGGTTGAAGTACATAGTTGATGCGGTCGTGCAGGCGGCTTGGGCGGCCCTGCCAGAATTCTACCCGCAGCGGGCGAACGGCAAAACCACCCCATTGTTTTGGTTTGGGCAGCACGGGTTGATCGCTGAATTTTGCTTCGAGTGCACGCAACCGTTCTTCCAGCAGTTCGCGGTTGGCAATGGCCGTACTTTGGGGTGAGGCCCACGCCCCCAGTTGGCTTGCCCGCGGCCGACTTTGAAAGTAGGCCTCCGAGGCGGCCTCACTGATTTTTTCGGCCACACCGGTAACCCGTACCTGGCGCTCCAGTTCCGGCCAGAAAAAGTTGAGCGCACAGCCCGGATGCAGTGCCAATTCCTGGCCTTTCTGGCTCTGGTAATTTGTAAAAAACACAAACGCATCCTGCTCAATTCCCTTGAGCAACACCACGCGCGTAGAAGGGTGGCCCTGCGGCGAGACGGTAGCCAGCGTCATCGCGTTGGGTTCTGGTACCTGCGCATTCAGCACCTCGGCAAACCATTTTTCAAATTGCCGCATCGGGTGCGGCAACACCTCGGCTTCGTGCAGCGCGGCGCGGGTATAGTCTTTGCGGATCTCGGAAATTGCCTTCATGTTTTTGTTTAAGTTTTACGTATTGTTTTCAGTCGATGGCGAAAAAATAACAAGCGCAGGGGTTGTTTTGTGATGTTCGATCCTTTTTATTCACCCCAAGTTATAACGCGGCGGGATGTTTTCCCGTTTCTGTACCAATCACCATGGAGTTTTTCGATTACCAGCATCATCTCAATCCCGAAAAGGGGCGGCTGCTCATTTCAGAACCCTATCTGGGCGACCCGAATTTTGAACGCACCATCATTCTGTTGTGCGAACACAACACGGAGGGCTCCTTTGGATTTGTGCTGAACAAACCCAGCGAATCGTCTGTGGCCGAAGTAATGGAAGACCTGGCAAAAGTAAAATCGCCCGTGTTTATTGGCGGGCCTGTGCAACAAGATACACTGCACTATGTGCACCAGATTGCCGATTTAGAAGATGCCATTCCCGTGGCCGATGGAATATTCTGGGGTGGAAGTTTTGAACAGTTGATGTCGTGGATTGATCTCGGTAAAGTAACCGCTAGCGACATCCGGTTTTTTTTGGGCTACAGCGGTTGGAGTGCCGGGCAACTGGAGGAAGAAATGAAAGCGAAGTCGTGGATTGTAAGTAACCAGGTATCTGCGCGTGTGCTGTTTGAAACCCCAAGCGAAGACATGTGGAAAGAAGTGTTGCGCCAACTCGGCGGCCGTTTCCGCATGTATTCAAATTACCCGGTAGATCCGCGGCTGAACTAGCGCAAGAATGTTTAATTTTGAACATTGGTGAGTTGTTGACGAGGAACGTTATGGAAAATGAGAATGAGCAATCGGTAGAAACCACGGCTTTCGAAACGCCGCCGGTAGCGCTTGCTGCGGATGTGCACGAAACCGACCCGATGGAGGTGGAAGAAGAAATCCGCCAGGTGGATTATGCCGCATTTGCAAAAGCCGATTTTGTGAAGTTGGTGAATGAGCTCACCAAGGGTACTGATCTGAAGCAGGCCGACCGGGTATTGCGCGAGGTGAAGCCCTTGTTTGATGAACTGCGCCAGAAAGACCGCGAAGCGGCGCTGCAGAAGTTTTTGGCTACCGGAAGCAAAAAAGAAGACTTTGAATACCGCGTGCCGGATTTAGACTCTGCCTTTGATGCCGCCTACAAATTACTGCGCGACCGCATTACCCAGCACCAGCGATCGCTGGAGGAACAGAAGCAAGAAAACCTGCGGTTGAAAGAAGAACTGCTGGAAAAACTGCGTGCACTGGTAGATGGCGAAGATACCGAGCACAACTTTAGTGCATTTAAGGAAATCCAGAAATCGTGGAAGGCAATAGGGCCGGTGGCGCCCAGCCAAACCAAAACGCTGTGGGCCAACTACACTGCATTGGTTGACCGGTTTTACGACCAACGCAGCATTTATTTTGAACTGAAGGAATTAGACCGCCGGAAAAATCTGGAGGCAAAATATGAGTTGTGCGCGCGCGCAGAAAAGTTGATCGACCAACCCGTGCTGAAAGAAGCCGTGCGCGAGTTGAATGAGTTGCACAACGAATTCAAACACATCGGCCCGGTGCCGCTGGAAGAAAAAGACCAATTGTGGAACCGGTTCAAGGCCGCGTCCGATCAGGTGTATGCCCGACGCGATGCATATGTGCAAGAATTGCAAAAGAGTTTTGCGCTCAATGCGGAAGCAAAAGCACAGGTGCTCGCCGAGTTGCTGCCGTATGCCGGCTTCCAGACCGATCGCATCAAAGAATGGAACCAGAAAACCCAGGAGGTGCTGGCGCTGCAAAAGAAGTGGGAGAGTATTGGCGTAATTCCGCGGGCGAAAGCACGCGAGTTGAACAAGCAGTTCTGGCACGCCTTTAAATCATTTTTCCACACCAAGCGCACGTTTTTCAAACAACTCGATCAAGAGCGCGAACGAAACCTTGCACTGAAAAAAGAGCTGTTGGAAGCGGCCAAGCAACTGCAGGAGAGTGCCGATTGGAATGCTACCTCCAACACGTTGAAAGAGCTGCAGCGCAAGTGGAAAGAAATCGGGCCGGTGCCCGAAAAATTCCGCGACTCCATTTTTAACGAGTTTAAAGCCGCGTGCGATCATTTCTTTAACCAGCGCAGAAGTGTACACGACCAGGAAACCCAAACGCAGTTGGAGAACCTGAAATTGAAGGAGTCCATTTGTCACCAATTGGAGCAATCCGGCGCCGGTGGCGGCTGCACGTTGCAGGAATTGCAGACGTTACAGGCGCAATACCAAACCATTGGCTTTGTGCCACGCGAAAACGTAAATGCGCTGCGCGACCGGTATGCCAAAGCCGTAGACGCGTACATTGCCAAACTGCCGATGGGCGATACCGACCGTGCGCAAGTACAATGGGAAAGCGAGCTGGCGGGATTAAAGAACGATCCGCAGGGCGACAAAAAGTTGTACCAGAAGGAGCAAGGGTTGCGTAAAAAACTGCAAAAGGCTGAGAACGATCTGGCCACACTTAAAAACAATCTCGAGTTCTTTGGGCGCTCCAAGAATGCCGATAAGCTGAAGGAAGAGTTTGCCGGCAAGATTCAGGAAGCCGCAGACGAAGTAAAGCGGTTGAAAGACCAATTAAAAGTTTTGAAATCGCTGGGTTGATTCCATTGAAAACCGAATAGTTCGGTTATTTTTGCACCTCTTTTCGCGGCCAGTCGGCCGTGTACGCCTCCTTAGCTCAGCTGGTAGAGCAACTGACTTGTAATCAGTAGGTCGTTGGTTCGATTCCGACAGGGGGCTCTTGATTTTCAGAGCGTTACGCTCTTTGCCCGTATGTCACCGTGGCGATTTCATCTCAAGCCCGTAATTGTTGGAGTATTTCTCGAAGCCTCCTTTCCATATTAGCTGTGCGGTTTCAAACGAAAAAACTTGTAGAAATTCCAGTATTTCGAGCGTTTTTGCCTTGGGTGCCGGTCTCCATAGACTGTTGCGGGCTTGTGGGTTATTGAGACTTTTTAGAGCCGCAGGCGAGCCGATTGATACCGAATGTAAAGTTTCTGAGACTCATTTTTTGCTGACAGCCGGCATTGGTAAGTCAAAGAAACGCGACACTTAACGAATTAAAGTTGGCACCCCCGTCAATTTCAACCGCCTTCACAAAGACACCCCTCGTTTCCACGGGATAAAATCTTCCTGCTGCAATCTTACTGCCTGAGGTACCACTTCGCCACTCGCCACACGCAGTACAAATTCCATCAATTCATTCGCTTTGGATTCAAGCGTGTCTTCTCCCGTAATTACGGTGCCTGCATTGACATCGATGATATCGCGCATGCGATCAAACAAGGGCGTGTTGCTCGAAACTTTAATCGTTGGCGCTATGGGGTTGCCAGTTGGGGTGCCCAAGCCCGTGGTGAATAACAATAAAGTGCACCCCGATGCTGCTAACGCCGTGGTTGACTCCACATCGTTGCCGGGCGTACAAAGCAGATGCAAGCCTGCTTTCGTTACTTGCTCGGTGTAATCCAGCACGGCGGTTACGGGCGAGGTGCCACCCTTTTTCGCGGCACCGGCTGATTTCATGGCATCCGTAATCAAGCCATCTTTGATATTTCCGGGTGAAGGGTTCATATCAAAACCAGAGCCGACCTGCTTGGCACGTTCTGCATAGGTCTTCATCAGGCGCAGAAACTTCTCTGCTATGGAAAGACTTACGGATCGATCCACAAGATGCTGCTCAACTCCATTTAATTCAGGGAACTCAGCCAGCACAGGTGCTCCGCCCAGTGCCACCAGCATGTCAGACAGGTGCCCGACAACGGGGTTGGCAGAGATGCCCGAGAACCCATCGGAGCCGCCACACTCCAAGCCAACAATCAATTTGCTGATCGGTGCGGTAGCTCGTTTTTGTCGGTTGGCATGAACCAAACCGGCAAAAGTTTTTCGTACTGCATCGGCTACGAATGACGGCTCTGATTTACTCTCCTGTTGACTAAGAACATAAAGCGGCTTATCGAACCGGGGATTGATGCGTTCAATTGCCTCTTCGAGGATGCGAACTTGGGCATTTTGACAGCCAAGGCTGAGAACGGTGGCGCCAGCCACATTCGCGTTGTTGAGGTAGCCTGCCAGCAGTGCGCAAAGTGCATCGCTGTCCTGCCTTGTACCACCACAGCCACCTTCGTGGGTGAGGAACTTAATACCGTCTACATTCTCAAACAGTCGCTGACGATCGTTTGAGGCGTGTTCCACGAGAATGTCTTCTTCCAAAAGTACCTCCGCGGATGCGCCTGCACGATAGCGGTCAATGAGGTGTGAAACGTTCAATGTATAGGCACGCGGTTTATGGTAGCCAAGCTGTTCAACCAGTGCTTCGCGGATCATGTTGATATTGCGGTTCTCGCAAAAAACAAGTGGAATGACAAGCCAGTAATTGGCTACCCCCACTTTTCCATCGCTGCGATGGTAACCCTGAAAAGTACGCTCCCGGTAAGGTGTCACATCCGGCGGTGTCCACGTCAAGTTCAATTCGCGAAGCACCGCGGGAGTGACAGCGTGTTGAACATTGAAGACGGTAATCGGCTCACCCGCCTGAATGTTTTTGGTTGCTTTGCCAACAATTACACCGTACATCCTAATTTCTTCACCCACAGCCAGATGTTTTTCAGCAAACTTGTGTTTTGTATTCACCGCTAAAGGAAGCGTAATCATTCCTTCGGTGGTGTCTATCCGTTCACCTGCAGCCAGATTGCGTAAGGCGACCCACACATTATCGGATGCGTGTATTTTCAGATACCGCCGCATCCGGTCAATTTAGCTTTTGGATGTCCCGGCCCGAACAATGCGCGGCGGTTAACTGCGTAACGCCAACCATTTCAATATCCCGGCGAGTGGCGGTTGAGTCGTAAGACAAACTAAAGTTTATCAACTTGCAACCGTTCAGGTGCGCTAGTGTGAGGTAAGCGGGAATGTTCGATCGGTCGATGCTTGTCTCAAGTTTTGGAAAATTCTTATTTCCACGTGGTTTCGTTGCCTTATCGAAATTAGCTTCCTGTGCCACGTGGTATTGAACATCACTGAATTCAAGGTTGAGAATAGGGTTTTCGGGGCGTCCGGTTATCAAAATCTTACCGCTGCTCACAATCGAAAGATTTTCGAATACCGTATTGCGAATTGTGCCGTACGCATCCGAAGGTCTTTTTTGGTCGATGTCGATAAAAATTGGGTACTCGTGCTTATGGCGCGAACCACCGGTGAGAATCATATTGGAGAACCGGTTGTGCTCGAATACACCGCCCTCTAACATAAACAGGCTGATGCCATAGCGGCTGTTGCGAATTACATTATTCGAAAATACACAGAAACGAGTGATCCCGGCCGATCCGGTACCAAATTTGATTCCAGCGTCATCGCTTTCGATTACGCAATTCGTTACTACTACGTTTTCCACCACACCGCCCACATCAGTTTTTAGGCAGATGGCATCGTCCCCCGTGCGGATGAAGGAATTTGAAATCGTTACGTTCCGCGTGTCTACAAGGTCTATGCCATCGGTGTTAGGGCTTCGTGGATGGTTGGAGATACGAATTCCATCAATTGTAATGTATTCCGAAGCAGCAAACCGGATGACATGGCTTGGCGCATTTTGTAACTGTACATCACGGATCGTGATGTTCTTTGCGTTCCGAAAGGAAATCCATGGTACCGGGCGGGGCAGAGCGGTGTAATCTGCATCCCAGAATTTATCGCCATTTCCTTCAATGATTCCCGACCCGGTGAAGCGCACATTCTCTACTGCAGTGCCATCTAGCAAAACGCTCAAAACTTCCTGAGCGGACATTTTCGGTTGAAAAGCAATGAGCATGAGATTATTTTCTCCCTCCGGCTTGTTGTAATGCTCGATGTTGCCACTGCCCACCAACACCGAGCCTGGCGAAAAGTGATAGTCTATGTTGCTTCGAAGTTGGAGTGTGCCCGTAAGAAATTTTCCAGCGGGAAATACCACTTTTCCTCCACCTGCCTGAGCGCACGCATCAATGGCTTTTTGAATCGGTATTGTGTTGAGTGTAACGCTATCGCCAACAGCACCAAAGTCGGTAACGAAAAATATTGGCTCGGTGTTTTTCGTCTGACAGCGACCAAGCGTCAGCACAACTACAATCGCCAGGATAACACTATAATGGAATCGTTTCATTTTTTCGAATTAACAAGTGCATTATCAGCCAAGCCACAAGGTAGGCCGAGCCGCAAATAAAGAACATAATGTAATAGCCGGTTTCGATCGTGCCCAAGGCTTTGTAATGATCAAGCAACATGCCTGCCGCTTGAGCAATCAGGATGCCCCCAACCGCACCCGCCATGCCGCCCATGCCTACAACTGAAGCAACCGCTTTTTTGGGAAAGATATCGGATGAAACAGAGAAGATGTTGGCCGACCACGCCTGATGACCCGCGGCCGCGATACCAATGATGATCACCGCAAACCACATCGTGATTGACCCAGCCGCCTGTGCCATCACAACCGGTACTGCCATTAACGCAAAAATGAGCATTGCCCGCTTGCGGGCGGCGTGTGCAGTTTGGCCGCGGGATATCCAATGCCCTGATAGCCAACCGCCAAAAATGCTGCCCGCACTTGCAAGTAAATACACCAATGCCACGGGCACAGCTAATTCCATTTTCTGTAAGTGATACTCTTTGTTTAAGAATGACGGTAGCCAGAAAAGATAAAACCACCAAATTGGATCCGTAAGGAACTTTCCGATTACAAAAGCCCACGTCTCCCGGAAGCCAAGTAGGCGCACCCATTTTACAGGCGTAGTTTCACTGCCGGGCTCTCCGGGGGTGTCCGACTCAATCAGTTCTAACTCCGCTTGAGTGAGGCGTGATTGTTTTCTCGGGATTTCATAATATTTAAACCAAAAAAATAACCACAAAAAGCCGGTAAGGCCAGTTGCAATAAATGCCCATTCCCAGCCAAAGTGAAGTGCAATCAGGGGCACAGTTAGTGGTGCTACGATCGCCCCAATATTTGCGCCCGAATTAAAAATGCCAGTCGCCAGCGCTCTTTCTTTTTTGGGAAACCACTCAGCTACCGTCTTGATTGCCGACGGAAAGTTACCCGCTTCACTAATGCCAAGAAACGCACGCGCAGCGGCAAAACCGGGAATGCTACGCGCAAAGGCATGCAATAAAGCAGCTAAGCTCCACAACACAATTGACAAGGCATAACCTAGCTTGGTGCCAATTTTATCGATCAACCAACCCGCTCCAAGCATACCGATGGCATAGGTCAGCTGAAATGAAATTACCAATCGGGAGTAGTCGGTTTCTGTCCATCCGAAAATGGGTTCGAAATAATCGTCTTTCAATAAACTGATGACCTGCCTATCAAGGTAGTTGATGGTGGTAGCAAAAAAAAGCAACGCGCAAATGCGCCAACGATAGTTACGAAGAGTAGTGCTCGAAGTGGTCATGATATTTTAGCTTCTTGGGCGAGCGCGATGGCTCTTCCTATCGCTGATTCTAATTTTTTCCAGTCACGGTTGGCAATGACTTCCTTGCTGATGAGTTGAGCGCCCAGCCCGATACAGGAAGCTCCGGCACCAAACCAGGCGCGTAGGTGATCGTAAGTAGGTTCAATACCACCCGTAGGCATCAGTTTTAGCGTAGGCATCACTGATTTTGCTGCACGCAAGAACTCCGGTGTTAACGCATGCGCCGGGAACACCTTCATCATCCGTGCGCCTAGCTCATGTGCCAGCGTAAGTTCGCTGATTGTGGCACAGCCAGGAATCCAAAGAGTATAACTCGCAGATTGCACTTGTTGCATGTGAGGCACCAGCGCCGGTGAAACCACAAAATCGCAACCCGACCGCATAAACTCCATCGCTGTTTGATAGCTGAAAATAGTGCCAATGCCCAGCACCATTTCCGGACAATTCTTTGAAACAAATTCACGTAACGCCGCAAACACGGATGGCGCATTTGTTCCGCGATTTGTGACTTCGAACGACCGAACGCCTGCTTCATAGCAGGAGCGTACGACCTCGCATGCGATTTTCGCATCATCATGGTAAAACACAGGCACAAGCGAATGTTCTTCCAAATGGTGTATTACCCGGTGAATATTCTGATAGGCCATTCAGCGAAGTAATTTACCAATTTGACTGCCCGACATGAGTTGTTCAATCTCGGATAAATGTGCACAAATCACATCGCCCTGCACGCTGTGCTTAAAAACTGCGGCAGCCGTGGCAAACTCGATGACTTCTTGCGGTGATTTTTCGGTCATTCGGCCGTGGATCAGTCCCGCCACAAACGCGTCGCCGGAGCCAACTCGATCAACCACAGGCTGGATGTCATACTTGCGCGAGCGATATAGTGTGCCACCATACCACAGCTCGCCTTGTAACTCTTGGTGGTGCGCATGATGTGTAACCCGGATTGTGTTCGCCAGCCAACTCATCCGTGGTGCGTGCACGTGCACGCGAGCAGCAATTTGATCTAGTGGCAGATTCGGATCGAGTGGAATACCGAGGCAATTGGAGAAGTCGGCAGCGCTGCCAACAATTACATCGCTTTCGCGGATGAGTTCCGGCATGATTTCATATGGTTGCATACCATATTGCCAGAGCACCCGGCGGTAATTGATGTCGGCAGAAATAGTCAGTTTTGCTGCGCGCGCAGTAACGATTGCATCGCGACACGCAGTGGCTGCGTTTGCGGACACAGCTGGCGTAATACCCGACCAGTGAAACCAACTTGCCCCATGGATAATGTCCGGCCAAACGTAGCTTTGAGGCTGCGCTTGGGCAAACGAGGAATGAAAGCGATCGTAGATTACTCTTGGCGATCGAACCTGCGATCCTGGTTCTAAATAGTAAATACCCATCCGCCCTGGTCCATGCCCAATGAAGTTCGTTTCTATTCCAAAACTCCGCAATGAACGCAAGGCGGCTTGACCAATGTCGCTATCGGGCAGCACGGTTACATGCGCAGACGAAATTTCCCACTGGGCAAGCGCGGCAGCTACGTTTGCCTCGCTGCCTCCATACACTACATCAAGTGTGTGTGCCTGTTGTAATCGCACTTCCGGCCTACTGGATAAGCGCAATAAAACCTCCCCAAAAGAAATAAATCGGTTCATCAAAATGCGAAGTAGTGTTTGGCATTAAAGTAGCACACATTCTTCACAAGATTGCCTATCAACTCAACATCGTCTGGTAACTCGCCACGTTCCATTTCGGAGCCCATTAGATTACACAGGATACGCCTGAAATACTCGTGTCGGGGAAAAGAAAGAAAACTGCGCGAATCGGTAACCATACCCACAAACTGGGATAACAATCCTAAATTGGAGATTGCATTGATTTGCTTCTCAATGCCTTCTTTTTGATCGAGGAACCACCAGGCAGAGCCATATTGCATTTTGCCGGGAACGGTACCATCATTAAAGTTACCCACCATGCTGGCAAACAGTTCGTTGTCCGACGGATTAAGATTATAGATAATCGTTTTTGTTAACTGGTTGCGGCTATCCAAGTCATCAAAAAAACGAGCCATCGTAGCGCCCTGCAGAAAATCCCCAATTGAGTCAAAACCGGCATCAGCACCCAACTGCCGCAACCCCCGGGTGTTATTATTACGCAATGCGCCCAAATGAAACTGTTGTGCCCAGCCTTGACGGCAGTACATCTCCGACAGCCGGAGCAGCAAGAACGTACGGAGTTGCAGTTGGTGTTCAGTCGGCAAAGCTGTACGGCTCCGCAGCTGCCCGAATAATTTGGCTGCTTCGCCTTGGCTGATGGGCGAATAGGGCAAAAATTCCAGTCCGTGATCGGATGCGCGGCATCCAAGCCCGCTGAAAAAATTAATACGCTTCTCAAGCGATTGAAGCAGATCGGTAAGTGTGCGAATATCTTGATGTGCTACCTGACTGAGATTATCGATATAGGCATTCCAAATCTCAACCGACGTAAACGTGTAAACTTTATCCGGTCGAAACGTGGGCAAAAGCAAAAGTCCACTGTTTTTAAAACGAGCATGATGTTCCAGCGTATCGCACGGGTCATCGGTAGTACAGACCACCTGTACTTGCATCCGCTCCATAAGCCCACGTACGTGGTAGGCCGGTGTGCTCAGCAAGGCATTACATTCATCATAAATTTCGTTTGCATGACTGGGGTTGAGTGGCCGATCGATTCCGAAGTAGCTTTTTAACTCCAAATGAGTCCAATGGTAAAGTGGATTACGAAGTGTTCGAGGAACGGTTTCGGCCCACTTTAAAAACTTCTCGCGCGGATCGGCCGTACCGGTACAATATTTTTCTTGTACACCGGCTGTGCGCATTGCTCGCCACTTGTAGTGATCTCCCTCCAGCCAGGCTTCGGTGATTGTGGAAAAAGCTCGGTCATCGGCAATATCACGGGGCGAAAGATGGTTATGGTAATCGATAATGGGCAGCGGTGCTGCGTATTGATGGTAGAGCGTGGCCGCCGCATCTGTCTCCAATAGAAAGTCTTCGCCTAAAAATGATTTTGAAGTTTGGATCATAGCAGCTGGAAAGAAAGTTATAACATCATCGAGTGAATCCCTAATTCCAATCCGCGGAGCTCCGCCAAGCCGCGAAGACGGCCGATGGCGGAGTAGCCTGGGTTTGTTTTTTTGTTCAAATCGTCCAGCATTTGATGACCATGGTCAGGCCGGAATGGGATTGGTTTCTCGCGACGCTGGTTTTCAATGACTAGTTCTTTCATCACCGCTGGCATGGGCACATCGCCTTCCAAATGATTGGCTTCGTAAAAGCTTCCGTTAGCTTCGCGTTGCGTGCTACGTAAATGCACAAAGTTGATACGATGGGCCAGGCGGCGCACCATTTCGGGAAGATCATTATCAGCCCGCACGCCAAAAGAGCCGGTACAGAAGCAAAGCCCATTGTAGGGAGAATCATAAGCAGCCAGCAATTGCTGCACGTCGGTGTCGGTGCTCACCACCCGCGGCAGGCCAAAGATCGGATAGGGGGGGTCGTCAGGGTGAATGGCTAACTGCACACCGTGCTGTTCCGCCACTGGTGCAACTTCCGCAAGGAAGTAATACAAGTTTTTTCGGAGTTCAGCGTCATCAATATGCTGGTATTCGTTCAATGCCTCCCGAAACTGATCAAGCGAGTACCCTTCTTCGGCACCTGGAAGGCCCGAGAGGATATTGCGTTGAAGCGTTGCTTTCTGTTCGGAACCAGCTTGGTGTAGAAATCGTTCGGCCTGTGCCAGAATGGGCTCCTCGTATTCCCGCTCAGCACCCCGGCGTTGAAGAACAAAAACATCAAACGCGGCAAAATGAATGCGGTCATAACGCAATGCCTTTGAGCCGTCGTTTACTACAAAATCAAGGTCTGTTCGGGTCCAGTCCAACACCGGCATAAAGTTGTAGCACACCGTGGTGATACCGCACGCCGCCAGATTGGCCACGCTTTTTTGATAATTTTTGATAAAACGCTCGAAACCATGTTTCTGCTTTTTGATATCCTCGTGCACGGGGATACTTTCAACTACAGACCAGGTAAGTCCTGCGGCCTCGATTGCATTCTTTCGACTACGAATTTCCTCCACGGTCCAAACAGCTCCGTTGGGAAGGTGGTGCAACGCGCTTACAATGCCTGTGGCTCCGGCTTGCCTGACATCCCTAAGCGATACCAGATCGTTCGGCCCAAACCAGCGCCAGGTTTGTTCAAGTTTCTTTTTCATCTCAAATATTTTGATGTGTCAGACACCAGCATACGCACTAAAGCCTCCATCCACGGGTATTACGGTGCCGGTTACAAACTTGCTGGCGTCTGAGCAAAGCCATACGAGGGTACCGAGTAATTCTTCGGGTTGCCCGAATCGCCCGAAGGGTGTGTGAGAAACGATTTGTTGACCGCGTTCGGTTAAGGTACCATCTGTGTTTGTTAGTAGCTCCCGGTTTTGCTCGGTTAGGAAAAATCCAGGAGCAATCGCGTTTACACGAATGCCTTCACCGTACTTCTGTGCAAATTCTACGGCAAGCCATTGCGTGAGATTACTAATCGCTGCCTTCGCAGCCGAATAGCCAGCCACGCGTGTGAGTGGCCGAAAAGCGGACATGGAGGAAATGTTGATCACAGCACCTTTTTTTCGTTCGGCCAAGTCGCGCCCGAACACTTGAATCGGCAGAAGTGAGCCCATCAGGTTGAGATCAACCACTGCCCGCATGGCGTTGGGGTCCATATCGAACACCGTTTGGTCGATTTGAATAGTGGCGCCTTTTTGATTTCCGCCAGCCGCGTTAATCAGAATCTCAACAGACCCAAATTGCTCTCGCAATTGTTGGTGGGCGCGCTGCAGTTGTTTCAGGTCGCAAACGTTGGCCTCGATCGCTGTAATGCGGTGGCCGAGTGCAGCCATCTTGCCTTGCGCAGACAATAAGCTGGGCACATCGCGGCTTAATACGGCCACGTTCGCACCGCCTTCGCACAGCACCTTTGCCATGGGTAGACCGAGGATTCCTGTTCCGCCGGTGATCAGTACGTTTTTATTCTTTACGCTAAACACTACTTTTTCATAAGTAAGGGAGGCAAGGGCCTCCCTTACGTTCAACATAAACTAAACTAAACTACCCGAATCTTATCTGCGCACGTTTCCATCCGCATTTTTTGTCCAGTTCAGCGTCCAATCCGTCGTGCTGATTGCACCCACAAATGCTCCACTTTGGAACTGGAAATTGTTATCATTTAACGAAGTCGGATTGTAGGGGGACACTTGCGATGCACCTGGTGTGAAATCGTTTACACCAATTCCTGCAATACCCACGCTCGCAGGACTGATGGTATTTGCATAGGGCGCAGCTGCAAACACAACGGCGTTCTCGCGTAATGCGGTGGAGTTACCTTGCGTAGAAATGCCGGTTGCATCCGTGCCGCCAATTTGGAAAAAGAACGAATTATCAATTACCGAATTTGTGGTGGTTACATTATTTGAAAGGCGGATACCGTCTTCGGGAAACTCAGCAAATATCGAATTGCGAATAATCACACGACCGGCGCGCGACTCGGCACGCATACCGTCTGAAGAAGAGGGGCCAGTGGCTACAGTGAAGCTTCGACCGGGCCCGATAAAGGTCATATTTGCGGCCACCAACGTGTTGCCACTGAAACCGGTGGGCGGGTTGCTGATCAATAAGTCGCGTGAATCTTTGTCTCTTAAAGTGGCGGATGTCGGAAATCCATTAACAAATGTTGGAGTAGTGTTCGACACAAAGAATTGTACATAAATATCTGCATGAACGATGTTATTGGCGGTTGTGGTGCCCGTATGGCGCAAATTCAAATTAGCGGTGAGGTTGTCGGTCGCAACGCAGTTTTTTAACGCAACTTTAGATCCCTCAATACGGAAACCTTCGCCAAGGCTTTTGAATACCTGTACAAACTCAATGGTAGTACCACGGCCTACATTCGTCAGCGTCAATCCTCCTTTGTCGGACGTTGGGGTTACTCTGTCGCCTCCGCCAAATTCCACGCGCACGTAGCGTAGCGTACCAGCATTATAATTTAAATCGTTTGTATTGGTGGTGTTTCCTTGCAGTATCACGCCTGCCCACATTCCGGGTGCGGGCGCTGCGGTGCCCTGTGGCTTCACACTAAAAACAATTGGCCGGTTGGCTGTACCAATCGCCTCTACGCGGCCACCGGGTTCAACAATAAATGCCGATATCAATTTGGTTGCATCCTTCACGGGTTTTCCGTCATCCAACGCCAATACATTTACTCCTTCTTTAATTGTGAGAACGGCACCGGATTTAACAGCAATGGTTTTCGTTAGCTCGTAAATATTGCCCTCTTCCCATGTGGTGGCGGTGGTAATGTCGCTTGAAACAGAAACCGTAGAGCCAATTACATTAACTTTGTAGGTGGCAGATGCGGTGCGTTCTTTGTTATCTGTTACCACAAACTCAATCGACTTTTCGCCTGTAGGCTCCGTGGCGCCAACAGCAAAAGGATACGTTACTTTTTGTTCGGTGTTGGCTCCCGCAGTAACAGTCACCGGCGTGCCGTTGGCGGTTAGCGACTTTAGCCCGCCCTGCGCCAAAATGTTAACTTCAATGCTTACCGTCTGGCTGCGTTGGGAAGTTGTTACGCCATCTGTATCTGTAAATGAAAGCGTGGGCGGGAGGGTTTCAGGCTCCTCATCTTCTCCGCACGAAGCGAAAAAGAATAGTCCCCCAACTAACAGAAGGGAGAGCAAGTAATTAAGTTTGTTCATAGTTATGGTCTGTTTTTTTGTTTGCGGAATTTTACTGAGAGGACGTAGCCGATGAAGAATGCCCTTACAGCGAAGGTGCAAATTTTGGCAATAGGTAAATTTCGTATCGGCCGGTAGCTCTTGTTCCGCGCCCTCCCACGGGTCCGCTGCTCGTTCGTTCAAATCGCAACGTAAGCGTGCTTCCCTCAGGATTGAGAATGACATCTACCAAGGTTCCGTTGAAATCAATTTTGTTTAAGTTCTTTCCATTGAGGCCGTCTGCAAAGCGCCATGTGCCTGAAGCAGAAAACAGCCCATTTGAATTATTTGATCGCCAGACGCCCGACGCTTCGAATTCGAGCGTCATCAGCAAAAAGCCTAAATCGGTAATGTCGCCACCATCCAAAAGTACGTAGCCCACTTCCCATGGTTTTGATAAAAGGATTGTTGCTTTTCGCTCCTCCGTTAAAAGCACCTCTTTCTCATCGCATCCCGATGCCAATAGCAGCATCAACACACCGGTATGAGCAAAAATAAAACGCAAGTATCTGGTCATAGCTTTACAATTTTAAGAGTGCTCCGAGCCGAAGCCGTGCGTACTTCCAATACATAAATCCCAGGGGTCCAACCACGCGTATCAATTTGGATATCTTGACCGTTTGATTCGATCCGGGCCACCGGCTGTGCGGTAATTGAGAAGACTATCGCGGTAACCTTTTGCACGGTGCTGAGGCGCACAAGAAGCTGATCCTGGCAAGGGTTTGGGAAGGCAACAAATGCAATGTCTTGTTTCGGAGTAGCCGTAATCACAAGCGAAGCCCGAAAACTCTGCATTGACTGGCGGAGTGAATTCCGGGCGGTTGCCAATGCGATGCCGGAGCTACGCGGATCACCGGCCACACTGGCGGCCGCAGTAATCTGGCTTTGCAACGCGTTTAGCGCTGTTGCATCTGCGGTGATCACAGGGTTGTCTTGCTCTCGTTTTACAAGCGCCAGCGCCTGCTGTACCAAGTCCATTACAGACCATGCAACCTCGTAATTCGGAAACCAACGCAAATCGCCAAGCGGCTCGCCCTTCGAGGACGCGCGAAAAGAGTTTGCTGATATCGGATAGGAGAAGTTGTGATAGGCCAATGCATTCAACTCCCATGGATTGGAAGTTGCTGCTCCCGTCCAATCCCAGTCGGGTACGGTGGAGCCTTGACCGCTTTCGCTAAGAATGATAAACTGTGTGGGCGGCATTGGGCGTGCAGTGAACGCGAGCGGCTCGGAAATCAGGCCAACAGACGTGTTCACGAATGATTGATTGGCTGCCACCACCAACGGGGGCGGTACGCGAGCGGTGCCTTGGCTGGTAAGTGTTGCCCATGCATTCGTCACTTCACGTTCAAAATAGAAGTTGTTGTGACTCAGATTAACGCGCGGGTTAGGACCAAAGGGTGTGAATTCCAAACTTACAATGGGCGATGTGGTGGAGTTACCCAGGAAACGTGGATTTACGATGATATTATTTGTTAACTCCAACACATTTACCTGACCGATTGCAGCGAACCGCTGGCCCACATTCACGAATGTGTTTTGGTTAAGTTTAACATAGTTGATTTCCGCACCACCATCCCGAATTACCCGTGAGGTAATGTTGTACCATGTGTTGTTTTCCACCACAATGGAATCGATCGGGTTGCCTCGATCATCAATCACCCGCCCATTATCTGGGTTACTTGGGCGCCCCATGCGACTAATCGTTGAATTAAGCATGTACACCTTGCATCCGGATGAGTTGATGCGTAAAAACGTTTGACCGGAACCATCGATGAAGCAATCATAGAATCGCAGTCGCAGACCGGGGGATGAAGCAGATACCAGACGAGCAATGTACGTGTTGAACTCGTTGATGGCTGTAAAGTGAATGCCTCGGAATGTGAGATCACCACGTACTTCAAAAATTTCTTCTACCTGCGTACCGCCTTCCAAAAAACCCATGCGCACAAATGGGCGGGGGCCGGTGCCTTCTTCAGCTTCTAGCCGCAAGTGGAACCCACTGGTGAGAATCGTTCCGCTTAGCGCATAAACGCCGCCACGTTTCAACACATACACGGTGTTAGGATTTTTCCGAACACCTCCCGCTAACGTATCCTTCCGGATAATTTCATTCAACGTACCGAAACCTTCGGGCACAATCACTCTACGCTGTGCTTGCACCGCGTGCATCCCCGCAAAAACTAAAAAGAAGCAAAGGAAACTACCACGCATAGTCTGTTATAATTGGAATTGAATGCCGAGATCAGCCGTGAAACCATAGTAATCTTCAGCCGTTCTGCGTCCTTTCTCACCCAGGAAAGAGATCTCGGCTGCGTTGCTCATGTTATTACAATTGAAGTACACCTTCAACAGTTTATTTACTTTCTGCTTTAGGGCTAAATCAAAACGGGTATTTCCCTGTTGAAAGGCATCCAGGGTGGGGCGCGTGCCGAGCGCGGTAAACGTGTCGCCCTGGTAAACCATCGAAAGCCGACCGCTGAAGCCGCCTCGCTCATAACCAATCGACACATTACTGATTAAATTAGCCTGACGTGGTGCGCGACCAGTGCGGAATGCATCGAGCACAGGAAACGCAGTGAAGGGCCGGGTAGCAAGGCGTTGCGGCTCCGGAATAAAAGGGTAGAAGGTCTCCGAATCTAAAATCGTGGCGTTTGCAGAAACGATAATACCATTGAAGGGCTTTGGCAGGAACCGAAAGTTGGCTTGCACATCAATTTCACCACCAATAATTGTGGTATACCCTTGCGAGTTTTCGGGCGAAGTTATGGTATACCCCACAAACGGATCGTCCGGCGGCAAAAGCCGTGTAAAGGTGCGTATATAATCTACATTCTGAAGGCGCTTATAAAATCCACCAATTGTAATGAGTCCATTATTGTTATAGAGCGCCAGCGATAAATCGTAATTCCAGGCACGGATTTGCTGCAACTGCGGATTCGCTTGTTGAATGGTTTGCTCGCTGTCGTTGATTCTACGGAATGGAATCAGGTTGGTAAAATCCGGGCGTGAGAGCGTGCGCGTTGCCGCCGCGCGAATATCGATTCCATTCATTACCCGGTAGCGGGCATGGAACATCGGCAAGAACTCGTTGTAGTTTCTACTCCCTGTGCTGTCGCGTACCACTTGTTGAAAAGCCGCCCCATCGTCAAAGTCGATGCCGCTGGTCATAAAGTTTCCGCGGTAAGATGTAACGGTACGCTCAAACCGAAGCCCGGCCAGAATCAAAAGCTTTTTGGCTACTTCAAATTCCGTCATTGTATAGGTAGCGAAGATTTGCTCGCGCGAGATATTGTCGTCTATATCCGCCAGGAAATCTTTTGAGAGATAGTTAAGTTGGTTCATGTTGCGAATTAAACCTGTTGTGGTGGAGCGGCTTAGCCCTGGGCCGTTGGTTTCGCCAGCACCCGGACCGATGAAGTAATTGCCATTGAGGAAGTTACCAGCCGAAGGCCCGGTTAAGAAATTAGACATGGCAATTCCGCCGTTGCTGGGTACGCGTTGATAGAGGTTGGGGAAGGCCACGAGGAAATCGCGGATTTCTCCGCTCGTGGCCGAGAAAAAATTACCCACGAGCCGCTGCCGCTCCCGATCCCGTTCGTTGTCGCGGTATTTCAAACCAAACTTCAGAAATCCCGCGGTTTTCTCGCCCAGCCGGAAAGGGTATTTCAAATCGGTTTGCGCAGTAATCGCACGCTCCACAATCCGATCTGAATCCAACGATAGTAGATTCATCCACGTTTCCGCCAGGTTATTGCGCGCCAAAGAAATAACGGAATCCACACTTTGGTTTACCAGATTAATTCCTGCGGAATTGAAGGCACTGAGTTCCCGAAAGCGAGTCTCGTAGACCAGTGGGTTGTTTTGCGTGGAGCGTGAGTAGGAACCTTGCCAGGTGAACTCCAGTTTCTTCCCGATGCGATGTTCGCCATTCAGTGCTGATGACAAGACATCTGTTGTGCCCACCCGGTCGCGAATATCAAACTCCTGCCGTTGTTCGTTCCAACGGTACCTCCGTCGCCTGCGTACTTCATCGCGATCTGTTCGGCCAAACAGGTTACTCCAACTAATCGTTCCTTTTGGTAGTTTGTAATCCAATACCAAACTGCCTCCGTAACGTTTGCGGATTTCTGTGATGTCCGCCAATGTTAACTCTGCCGGCTCGATCAGGCTTTGGCCAAAAAGGTCCTGCTCCAAAAATGAATATTCCGCGCGCAACTGGTCTGAGCTGCGATTTGCGCGCTGATAATTGGCCGTGGCCACTACGCCAAGTTTATCTTTCATAAATCTTCGGCTGGCATTTAGCGTGCCCTTGTATTGGCCTAATTCCCGGTCCTGACCGTTATAACCGTATTGCGCTGTGGCAAAGATTTCCGGATCGGCCGAAGCTTTTTTTACCTGGAAGTTTACTGCACCACCAATTGCATCGCCATCCTGATCGGGACGCAACGCCTTGAACACCTCAATGCCCGAGAGCATATCCGGAGAAATCATACTCAAATCAACGGAACGGTCGTTGGGGTCTGTGGAAGGAATACGCAGCCCATTGATCATGATGTTGTTGAAACGAGGCGCAAGGCCACGCACCACTACTTTTTGACCCTCGCCCGCATCGCGCTGTACATATATGCCCGATATGCGACCCACGGTCTCTGCTGCGTTCTGATCGGGTAGCTCGCGAATTTTGTCTTTGGATACCACGTTGATGATTGTGCTGGAACTAATTTGCTGATTGATGGCCGCCGCTTGCCCCAACGCTTGGGCCGTAACTACGACTTCATCCATCATTTTCGAGTCGATCTGTAACGAGACTGTCACTTCGGTCGTTTGGTTGGCGATAATTTCGAGTTGGAGTTGCTGGCTTTGATAGCCCACGTACGAGACCGTGAATATTCTTTTGCCTACCGGCATCGATACCAGTGTGAAGTTACCCTGTACGTCGGCAACAGCGCCAAAGGAGGTGCCAGCCAATGCAATGGTGGCGCCAATCAGCGGCTCTCGAGTGGAACGATCCGTGATGGTTCCACGCACAGTGCCCGTCTCGCGGGTTTGGCCCCACAGCGCACCTGTTACCACAATTGTAAGAACGGCAAGTAAAAATTTTCTCATTCAGTGGAACTAAGATGTATGCGATTGTGAAGACGCTGCCACGCTTGTTCGACAGATATTAACAACTCGGGCGGCGGTTCTTTTTGTAGTCGTTCGTACAGCAGGCGTGCCGTTTGCTTTTCCGCCAGCATGCGCGTTACACGTGCTGTTGCAGCCTGTGGTTCGTGCGCGAGGTAGGCCGCGAAAAGTACATATTCCAAATCGGAAAGTTCTTTCATGGATACCAACAGGACGGTGTTGCAGGTGCATACCCTTACAACAGTTATGTGGGCAGGAGTTCCGCACGCAGATGTTTTAACGCCCGACCCATTTGCGTTTCAACCGTCTTTACGCTAATTCCAAGGCTGGTGGCTATTTCGTTGTACTTCATGCCCAAATCACGGCTCATGGAAAAGATTTGGCGGCAACTGGGCGGCAACCTGTTTATCGCCCGTCGGAGTTGTTGATCGGTGTCGGCTGCCTCTAATTGAAGCTGCGAGCTGGGCGAATCCACTTCCAGGTGGTGTGCCGCCTCAATGTCGGTGTGGTGCATGCGCTGAGTTTTGCGCAAGTAATCGTAGGCGCGATTGCGGGTGGCCACAAAAAAGTAGGACAGCGGATTGTCTGGGATCAAATAGGAGTCTCTGTTTTTCCAAATCGCAAAAAAAACGTCGCCTACCACTTCCTCGGCTACTTCCGGTGCATGCACAAAGCTGCGGCAGTACCGGCAGAGGGGTGTGTACAGCTGCCGGAATAGTTCCTCGTACGCGCGGGTGTCGCCTCTTGTAAGAAACGCCTGCATTAATGAGTGAACCGTTTCTTTGGCAATTGGAACAAGTACGCGAAAGGCGTTGGTGGGGGCGGAGGGTACAGGCGCGATCATAAAGCCAGTGATAATTGGTTTACTTTTTCAACCGATTGCATTGAATCATTGTGCGATTGTACACGTTTTACTAAAAGAAATTACAATTTTTCTTTGAAATGTGAATACTATTTTTATGGGAACGTTCCCGGGAACGATCCCATGTTTTTCACTACCTTGCCTTAGGAACATTTTCAGATCGTTTTCATGAACAAGCAGGCCATTACCATCAAAGACATTGCGCGATTGCTGGGCATCTCCAAGTCAACAGTTTCGCGCGCGTTGAGTGGACAGGGTGAAATCAATCCCGAAACCAAACGCAAGATTCTTGAACTGGCACGCAAACTCGACTATCAACCCAACATCGTTGCCGTGAGTTTGAAGCAGCAGCGTACGAACACCATTGGGGTCATCATTCCGGAAACGGTGAATCGTTTTTTTGCTAAAGCGGTAGGTGGTATTCAGCGTGTGGCTAACCTGGCGGGGGTTAATGTGATGATCTGCCAATCGGATGAATCGTACGTGTTGGAGAAAAAAAATTTGCAGACGCTGGTGGCAAGTCGTGTAGACGGCCTGCTCGTCTCCGTGTCGCGTGAGACCGACAAGTTTGACCATTTCGATGCGGTCATTTCCAAAGGTATTCCCCTGGTCTTTTTCGATCGCATTGTAGAAGGATTACGTGCATCGCGTGTTTACTCCGACAATTATGAAATTGCCCGGGAGGCGACCCAGCACCTCCTTCAACAGGGCTGCCGAAACATTGCGTTTATGGCCGGCCCGCAACACCTCTATAACAGCCGAAATCGGTTGAAGGGTTATCTGGATGCACTCACTGCGGCCAGCGTGCCCGTTCGGGAAAACCTGATCATTCGCACTGATTATAAATCCGGTAAAAATGAAGAGTTCGCCCGTTATTTGATGACACTCAAAGATCCACCAGATGGAATTTTTGCGATCAACGATTATGCGGCGTTAGAGATCATGCACGTATTGAAAAAAATGGGTTTTAAAATTCCGCAAGATGTAGCCGTTCTTGGTTTTAATAATGAGAACATCTGCAAACTGGTGGAACCCGGTTTGAGCAGCATAGACCATCCGGCTCATGAAATGGGCATGGCGGCCGCTGAAATTCTTTTGCAGGAAATAAAAGAAGGTACGAACACTTTGGTCAATAGACTCATCCGCAGTCGATTGGTAATCCGCGAGTCCACCCATCGGCAGATTCGCTAAAGCATGGAATCTTCATTCAACTCCCGCAACACATCAAGCACACCAAGCTGATCGATTTGGTAGAGATAATAGGCTACCCGTTCGGAAAAGTGGGTTTGGCTTGCCAACTCAAGGCCCCACCATTCTTTCTTTCCCAGTACATCCTGCACCAATGCCCGAATCGATTCGGGAGTGTATCGGGTCGCCATCCAACGTTCCTGAAAATAGCGAATCACCGCGGGGTCATCCTTCATTGGAATGGGCTCCCCGGATTTCCATCCGCGGTAAAAAAACACCAACGCAGCAAATGCAAAAGCCAAACGCTCCGGCACGAATTGTTGATGACGAATATGCGCGAGCACCGATGGCACAAGCCGTACACGATATTTTGCAATGCTGTTCAGGGTAATGGCAATTAGTTCATGCCGGATCGCCGGGTTCATAAACCGCGCTGCGATTTCATTCCAATAGCAGGTTATTTCCTCTGCTGACCCGGGCACAAAAGGAACAATCTCTTTCTCCAACGCGGTGCTCAAAAAGCGGCCTACCACCGGATGTTTCATCGCCTCTTGCACCGTGGTAAGGCCGGCCAAGTACCCCACCGGTGCCAAGATTGAGTGCGCACCATTCAAAATGCGAACCTTGCGCACGCGATAGGGCTCCAAATTATCCGTAAAAACTACGTTCAGTCGCGCGGCAGGCAGCGGCAACGCGGCCTGAACCCACGGCGGGGCTTCGAGCACCCACAGGTGATAGGGTTCGCAAAGCGTGAGTAAATGATCTTGAAATCCCAGGGCGTGCCAAAACGGTTCAGGTTCAGCCGGAAAACCCGGCACGATTCGGTCAACCAATGTATTGCAAAACGAGACGCTTTCGCGCAGATAGGTGGCGAACGTTGTGCCGAGATTCCACGCGTTGGCATACTGCCAAACAACATCGCGTAGTACTTCTCCATTTCGCTCAATGAGTTCGCAGGGAATCACCGCAATCTTTACATCGGGAAACGTTTGAGCGCGTTTGTAAAGCAGGTAGGCCAGCTTACCCGGAAAGGTGGTCGGGCAGTCTGTTTCTGAAAACGGTTCATATTTAAACTCAATCCCGGCCTCTGTTGTATTTGAGAGTATAAATTGTAGGCCGGGCTGACACGCCTCTTCAACCACCGCCTGCCAGTTTGTTGAGGCGTGGTGCCAACGCTGAATCACGTGAACATCGTGATTAACTGAGACCACGTTTCCGGCACGATACGAACGTTCAATCACCGTGTATCGGCCTTGCTGCCGCGCAAGCAGGTTATCTTTTCCCATTGACTGAACTACGGCCACGCCCATATTGAGCCCTACCGTGTTGTTGGCTTGTTGAATCATCCAATCGGCAAAGCCCCGTAAAAAATTGCCAGTGCCAAATTGCAGTACCTTCACCGGATAGGTTTGGCGGGGTAAGGATTCGATAGGCGGAAGCTGAATTATTGAGTCATCCGTGTTCATACAAGATAAAGACAGTAGATTTACACTGTACCCTTACAAAGCGGGTTAGTTAATTCAGGGTTTTAACCGGAAGAAACGTCCTGTGTAAAGAAACGCAATGCCCACCGCTTACTTTTTCCTTCTTCTCGTCGGCACAATCGCTTTCATTATTATATCTGGCGCTTACTGGAAATGGCATCCGTTCTTTAGTCTATTAACTGCCTGCTTGATCTTTGGCATATTCACAGGAATGCCTTTACTCGCGATGGTTAACGCCATTACCACCGGTTTTGGATCATTGGTTGGCAGTATTGGTTTGGTGGTGGTGCTGGGCAGTATTTTGGGTGTTGTGTTGGAAGAATCCGGAGCCGTTCATCGGATGGGCCAGTTTTTGCAACAACGTTCTGCGGTATCACCGCCGCTGGGCATTTCATTGCTAGGTATGTTATTGGGGATACCTGTTTTTTGCGATTCTGGTTTTATCATTTTAGTGAGTTTGGCGAAATCGATTGGCGTTGCGTCCGCTGTGCCGTTGCCTACCATGACATTAGGACTTGCCGGAGGCTTGTACACCACTCACACGCTCGTGCCCCCAACGCCTGGACCGATGACGGCCGCAGCAAACTTGGGGGTGGGCGATGCGCTCGGCTTGGTGATCGTGCTCGGCATCATCGTTTCGATACCTGCCACCTTGGTTGCGTTTTTGTATGCCCGCTATATTGGCAAGCGGTTGCCTACTACGGCCCTTAGCGCTGCCCCTGCGGAAGCGGTCGATCACCGGGTACCGATAATCATTGCTTTGCTCCTGATTTTATTGCCGGTAATTTTAATTGCGGGCGATTCAATTTTGAAACTGTTTGAAGCCGATTTCCGGGGGATGGAAGTAGTTCATTTTGCCGGGCATCCGTTGGTGGCATTACTGATTACTGTTGTTATTGGCCTCCTTGTTTTTCGATCTCAAGGAAAAGCAAATGCATGGGTAGAAAGAGGAGTGAGACAGGCCGGACCGATTATTTTACTCACCGGTTGCGGTGGTGCCTTGGGCGCTGTATTAAAGGCAAGCCCGTTGGCAGCGATAATCGCTTCGTGGACGCAATCACAATCGTTGATGGGCGTCGGGTTTTTAATTTTAGGATTTGCCATCAGCAGTGTGTTTAAAAGCGCTCAGGGTTCCAGTACCAGCGCGTTAACGATTGTAAGTTCTTTACTGGCTCCATTGGCCGCCTCTGCGGGATTGACCACTGGCATCGAGCTATCATTGCTGGTGTTGGCTATTGGGGCGGGCGCCATGTCAGTTTCCCATGCCAACGATTCCTACTTTTGGGTGGTATCGCAGTTTAGTGGGTTTGAATTAAAAGCTGCCTACCGGGGTTGGACAATGATTACCTTCCTTCAGGGGCTGGCTGCCTTGCTGAGTGTTATCATACTATACGTGATCTTGGTATGAATGTGCTCATTGCCCCCGATAAGTTTAAAGGCACCTTAACAGCAGTGCAAGTTTGTGCGGCAATTGAACGCGGTCTTAAGGCAGCCCATGCGGACCTTAACATCCGAAAATTTCCATTGGCCGATGGCGGCGAGGGTACGCTGCAAATCTTTCAATGGCATACGGAGGCAAAGCCTAAAGAAGTTGCCGTGCATGATCCGCTCATGCGCCCGATTTTAGCCTCATATTTAATCTCAAAAGACGGTAGCACAGCATTTATTGAGATGGCACAAGCCAGCGGACTGGGGTTGCTTGCCGTAAGCGAACGCAATCCTTTGCTTACCTCTACGTTTGGTACGGGCGAGTTAATTAAAGATGCACTCGATTGTAACGTTGAGAAAATTCTTTTGGGGATTGGCGGAAGTGCCACCAACGATGGCGGCCTGGGGGCATTTGTGGCTTTGGGTGGAAAAGTGTACCGGAATGAGCATCAACTGGCACCCGTCGGGCAATCGCTGTGTTTACTCACGGATATTGATAGCGCTGGTTTGCATCGCCGTTTAAAGGAATGCACGCTTACGGCTATTTGCGATGTAAAAAATCCTTTCTACGGGAAGCGCGGCGCCGCGCACGTGTATGCGGCACAAAAAGGTGCTGACTTGGCGATGATCAAAACCCTTGATCGTGGACTTCAACATCTGGCCCGCATCATCGAAAAAAAAACAACAATTAACCTTCAACAAGTGGCCGGAGCCGGTGCCGGAGGTGGATTAGGAGGTGGCGCATATTCCTTGTTAAATGCAAGTCTCAAACCTGGCACTGACGTTGTTTTTGAGCTGACGCAATTAAAGCTGGCTATGGATTGGGCAGATATCGTGATCACGGGCGAAGGAAAACTGGATAGACAGACGTTGCAGGGTAAGCTCGTTGCAGGAGTAGCCGCAGCGGCCCGGAATGCCGGCAAACCGATGGTGGCGGTTTGTGGCGTAAATGAACTTACGGAGGTTCAGGCAGAAAGCGCCTTTATACCTGCCGTATTTTCCATGGTTGCTTTTGCGGGCCAACAACAAGCATTGACCAACAGCGAGGGTGTACTGGAAAAGCTAGCGGCCCACGTCCTGTCTAAAGCAATTCTAAACTAACTTATGCATCGCGGAGAATTCATTAAAAAAGCAGTACTCATCGGAGCCAGCTCCTGGTTAGCTCCCTATCTGGCAGTGGCGCAATCATCCGCCGTTATCATCAAATCCATTGAACTACTAAAATGGCGGGAAAACCATTTTGTTGTGGTTACTTCCGCGGATGGGGTAAAAGGCATTACACTCACCAACACGCGGATCGATTACCTCTACGGAATCTTCAACGGATTGGTTAAACCGTTTTTCATTGGCAAAGATGCGCGTCAACTCGACCAACTTGTGGATGGTGTGTATCGCGATGAGCGCAACTACAAATTCAGTGGCATGCCGTTTTGGAATTGCGTAGGCCACATTGAAGTAGCCATTTGGGATTTACTGGGCAAAACCGAGAACAAGCCGGTTCACCAATTATTGGGCAGGCAACTGCATACCCAAATTCCAATGTATCTCTCCAGCCTCACGCGCGACAACACTGCTGAGGATGAAGTAGGAAAAATCAAAGAGAAGCTGGCGCTTAGCGGTTGCAAAGCAGTGAAGATAAAAGTGGGCGGCCGCATGGGTACAGACAGGAAAGCCGAGCAACGTAGTTACAAGATTGTTGAGCTATTGCGTACGTATTCCGATACGCTAACTATCTATGCCGATGCCAACAGTTCATTTGATGTAAATCAGGGAATTGCCATGGGTAAATTTTTGGAAGAGCATGGCGTGGATGTTTACGAAGAGCCCTGCCCCTGGGAGGATTTTGAAGCCAATAAAAAAGTAGCAGCTTCCCTGAAAAAAATAAAGGTGGCCGGGGGTGAGCAAGATACGAGTTACCACCGTTTTGAGTGGTATTGCAACAACAACGGACTGGACATCTTACAACCCGATACATTCTACAATGGTGGTATCTTGCGCACGTTGGCAGTGGGTAAACTTTGCGCGCAACACAAGAAAGGTTTTGCGCCACACTCGCCAAAATCCGATCCACTGGAAGCGCCATTCCTGCATATAGCATCCGTAAGCCCTGCGCTGTATGGATATCAGGAGTTTCCGTTAACAGCCGTAGGCAAAAAACAGCCCGACTGGTTTGGTCCGCACTTTGAAATAAAGAACGGCAGACTTGATGTTCCGGCCGGCCCAGGATTGGGCATGGTCTATTCCGATGATATCTGGAAAGAATCAAAACTAATTTCCGAATGAGCCTAACCCGAAAAAAATTCCTTCACACACTTGGACTTTCTTCGCTGGCGATAGCTGCACCGGCTTCGCTTGCGCAAGCCCAGGAAAGGAAGCTCGAAAAATCTGGTGTTAAAATTACCAACGTAAAAGCCTACGCGCCCGATAGTGCTACGTACGTAAAAATTGAGACGGATGCGGGCATCAGCGGGTGGGGTGAGGGCGATCACTTCCAAACCCCAATTACTGCACAGATTATCGATCGGATCATAAAACCGAAACTGATCGGCCAGGATCCATTCGACAGCGAATATCTCTGGATGCAGATGTTCTTCGAAGGTTTTGAAGGTGGCAACTCCGGCTTTGTGCCCGGGGCAGTGGCCGGCGCAGATAATGCGTTGTGGGATTTAAAGGGCCGGCTCACCGGCAAACCGGTGTCGAAGTTGTTGGGTGGAAGTCAGCTGCAGAAAGTGGCGGTGTACGGCAGTTATGGCCGCAAGAAAGAAGGCGGCCTCAAGTCGATCGAGGAGATGGTAAAGGAGGGAACGGGGTTTGTAGAACAGGGTTATAAAACCATTAAAGCGCGCATGCAGTTGTATGATCGCGGACGCAATCCGGCCGACAATTTTACCTACGAATGCATTCGTGCCATACGGAAAGCCGTGGGCGATAACATTGATCTGTTTGTTGACTTCAATAACGGGTACACGGCCGGCAAGGCCATTGAACTGGGTTTGAAGCTTTACGAGCATTTCAATATTAAGGTAGTAGAGGAGCCCGTAAGCAGCATGGACTACCCCGGCTTGCGCCAGGTGGTGGAAGCACTGCCGTGCGATGTCAACGCGGGCGAACATGAATACAACAAATGGCAGTTCCGCGATTTGATTACAATAGGCAACCCCGATTGCCTTAACCTCGACACCGCCAAATGTGCCGGCATTACCGAATGCCACAAGATTGCAGCCATGGGGCATGCTTTTGAAAAGGAAGTGATGGTGCACAACACCCGGCCTACGCTAGCCACCGCCGCGAGCCTGAACTTGCTCGGGGCCATACCCAATGCGGCCAAGGTGCAGGAGTTTAGCGGCATGCGCCCGGAACTTAACCTTACCCAATTCTTCCATAACTCCCTCAAATTTGAAAATGGATTTTTGTTCATCCCCACTGAACCTGGGCTGGGGTTGGACGTGAATGAAAAGGCGATGGAAAAGTTTTGGGTTCGGTAACGGGCTCCCATTCAAAGAATTAGCTGGTTTCAGATTTTCGGTTCGCATAATCACGTTAAATGGTTGCCTCATTCAGGGGTTGCCATTCTTTTTTCGTCCTCCGGTATATGAGAAATGTTCTTTTCGGTCTTTTCATCGTTTTGTTCATATCTGCTGCCACTGCTCAGGAGTTAAAACCGGGCGGCCTTCAAGGCGATAAGCCGTTGCTGCTCACACCTTCGGCTGAAGAAAACAAGAAGATTGAGGGACAATCGGTTTATAAACTGGATTACTTCGGGTTTAAGGAAACCGACCGGAGCTTTCAGTTTACACCTACGCTGCGCGAGAACTGGAACTGGCTGGCAATTTTCAACGCTCCGCTGAAAGGCAAAAAAATCAACACCTTCTTTTACGATAGCTGGGTGGCTACCGACCAACCCAAGACCATGAGCAACGGCCGCAGGCGTAACTTCGATCAGGACATCACAAAGCTCATTCGTTCTAACGCATACCACATCGGCTTTCAGCGCAAGCAATCGGTAGAAAATGAAATTTTCTTGCTCATTGTGAGTCCGTCCAGACAAAAAGTAGTACTGGAGTTGGACGATAAGACCATTGGCATAAAGCGTAGGCTCACCTACGATATGGAAGCCCTGGAAGCGAAGTTCGTACACATCGTTATCCCACCGCAGGAATACACGGTGGTTACCTGGAAACCTGAGCAGACCCAGCGCCAGGTGCGCGACATCAGCCCGGGTTGGAAATTTTACAAAGGCGACGTGGCCAATGCTCAGGCCGAGGCATTCGATGATACGAACTGGTCGTCAGTCGATATTCCGCATGCGTGGAACGCGGATGAGTTATTCGACTACCGCAACTACCGCGACACCATTGATGTAACGGAAATGATTTACCGCGGTATTGGCTGGTACCGCAAATCGTTTACTATTGACCCAGGCTGGAAAAGGAAATATATTAAAGTGAATTTTCTGGCGGCTAACCAGGTAGCCGAAGTATATCTCAACGGTAACTACCTCGGCAAACACACAGGCGGTTATACCGAGTTTCATTTCGGTCAACCCTTCATGAAATACGTGCGCTTCGATAAACCCAATGTGCTGGCCGTGAAAGTAGACAACCGCTTTAGCTACGACATTCCGCCCCACACGGCCGACTACAACATGCAGGGCGGCATCTACCGGGCCGTGCAACTGATTGCCACTGATCATGCTTTTGTTAAAGAAGCCCGAATCTTTACCCCGCTTGTATCACCCGAGACGGCCACGGTAGAGGCCAACGTGATGCTGCGCAACATGGCCGATAAAGACCGCCCGGTGAAGCTCATCACCAACATCATCTCGCCCTACAACGAAATCATAGCATCCGATGTGCGCACGGTTACAATCGGAGCAGGGGAGAAGCCCATCTCGAAAATTAACTTCACGATTAAAAATCCGTTGTTGTGGTCGCCCGACTACCCGAATCTGTACCGCGTATCGGCCGCCATTTACGAACCGGGCGACTGGCAGCGCAACGGAACGTGTATCGACCAGCAATTTTTTCCCCTTGGGTTTCGAACCGTATCGTTCGATGCGAACAAAGGCGTAACACTTAACGGTAAGCCGGTGAAACTTAAAGGCGTAAACGTCCACCAGGACTTCATCCATCAGGGCTGGGCCGTTGATCTCGCGCAGAAGCGCAAAGACTTTATCCTGATCAAAAACATGGGGGCCAATTACGTGCGGCTATCGCACTATCCGCACCATCCGTATGTGATGCATCTGGCCGACAGCCTCGGCTTGATGTTGTGGTCGGAGATTCCCGTGGTGAATACCATCGGCCGTGATACGTTTATTGAGAATGCGGTGAACATGATGGATGAGCTGATCGCCCGCGACATCAACCATCCCAGCATCATCATGTGGGGCGTAGGCAATGAGTATTACCGTAACTTTTTTACGAAAGAAGATGCAGAGTACGCATTGAAGTGTACGCAAGCCGTGGCAAAGAAAGCGAAAGAACTCGATCCGTACCGGCCCACGGTGCAAGCGCAAAACGATTTGATTGATGAGCGCATTTTGTCGCTTACCGATATCCAGGGCCGAAACCGTTATTTCGGCTGGTATGAAAAAACCTACAACGACTTTGATCACGAAGTAAAAGAAGAACACCAAAAGCATCCGGATTGGAAAGTGCTGGTGAGCGAATACGGTGCCGAAGGCAAGTACGGCTATCATCTCAATGAGCCAACGCTGTTCGATCACAGCGAATCGTATCAGGTTAACCTTCACAAAGCCTACTGGACAACCATTCGCGATAACGATTTTATTTTGGGCGGCACCATCTGGAACATGTTCGACTTTGCCTCGTTTGCCAAAGTGGGCAACATTCCGCACGTCAATCAAAAAGGCATGATGACGTACGACCGCAAACCGAAGTCGGTGTACTACTACTACCAAAGCGAGTGGACAACCGAGCCGATGATTTACATTCACTCGCACACGTGGACCCACCGCTACGGAAAGCCGGGCGAGAAACAGCGCATCGAAATCTTTAGCAACTGCGAGAGCGCAGAGCTGTTTGTGAACGGTGCCTCGCAGGGTAAACGCCTGAAGGCTGAGGGCTATGTCTGGCCGGTTGATCTGATGGTTGGTATGAACAGCCTGAAGGCCGTGGGCACCAAAGAAGGGGAGACCGTAAAAACATCAATGGAACTTCACTTCCGCCATGGGTCCGACAAGCCCCAGGTGAAAACCACCGGCCGCGGAGACGGCTGATTCATTTCCCGCAACATCAACTCAGTAAGTATGACCAAATGGATGCGTATCCTCTACGTGCAGGTAATTATTGCAATTTTCCTTGGCTGCCTGGTGGGCTACTTCTTCCCCGGCTTTTCACCCCATGCCAAACTTATTAGCGACACATTCATCAACCTGATCAAGATGTTGATCGCACCCATCATCTTTGTTACGGTGGTGCTGGGCATTGCGGGTGTAGGCAACATGAAAAAGGTGGGGCGGGTAGGGGGCATCGCCATTTTGTATTTCGAAGTTGTTACTACCGTGGCGCTGCTCATCGGCCTTTTTGTGGCCAACTGGATACAGCCCGGCAAAGGCGTTCAGACCACAACAGCCAAAGCCGAGCAAGTTCAAAAATATGCCAGCCAGGCCAGCGACCTGAATTGGGGCGAGTTCTTCGCGCACATCGTGCCAAGCAACATCGTGAAGGCGTTTGCCGAGGGCGATATTTTGCAGATCCTGTTTTTCAGCGTGCTGTTTGGGTTTGCGCTGATTCACTTGGGTTCGTACACGGAGGGCATTGTAAATGGTCTGAATCGATTTTCGCAGGTGCTGTTTTACATGATGAAAATGGTGATGAAGGTGGCGCCCTTGGGCGCATTTGCCGGTATGGCCTACACCATTGGGCATTTTGGTTTGAGTACGCTCATCCCGCTGGGCAAGTTGATGGTGAGCGTGTACGTTACCATGGCTGTATTTATACTGGTGGTGTTGAATCTCATTGCGCGGCTGTATGGATTCAGTTTATGGAAGTTATTGAAATACATCAAGGGGGAGTTGCTGATTGTGTTGGGCACATCCTCCAGCGAAAGCGTGTTGCCCAACATCATGCAAAAACTGGAAGAAGCCGGGTGCAAAAAGAGCGTGGTGGGGCTGGTGATTCCCACCGGCTATTCCTTTAACCTGGACGGCACCACCATTTACTTGAGCATGGCCACCATCTTTCTTGCCCAGGTGTATGGCGTGCCGCTCACGGTAACCCAGCAACTCACCATTGTGGGCGTGTTGATGCTTACCAGCAAGGGCGCGGCAGCTGTTACCGGTGGTGGCTTTATTGTGCTGGCATCCACCTTGGCGGTGATTAAAGTAATACCAATGGAAGGTCTGGCGTTACTGTTGGGCGTAGATCGTTTCATGAGCGAAGCCCGCAGCATTACCAACCTGATTGGCAATACCGTAGCCACCGTGGTTGTGGCGAAAGTTGAAGGCGAATTAGATGTGGCTGAATATGAGCGAAAGGTGCATTCCTGACCACACGCTGTTGGAAGGTGAGAAGCGGAGATCGAAGCGGGTTGCTACTGATTACAGGGCTGTGTGCAGTCATTGGAAACCCTGCTTTGTTTATTTAACATAATATAAATTATGTAACTTAAAGCTGGCTAACGTGTTGATTAACAATATGGTTAATTCCGGAAAAAAGCCGTCCAAAGCCGCGCGGCTCCCGGGCCGTGCACATTGCCCACGGGCATTATTTGCAACCAACCACGGCATGCATAAAAACGCAGGTAACATATTCCTGGCGCAAATCGAAGCCGGCAACTCACGGGCTTTTTGCCGCGCGCTTTACGGCAGCGGTTGAGATTACAATAAACGATTAGGAGTGAGGCCCGAAGAAAAACGGGATACCACTCTCCCATTTCATCGGGACTTCAGCGCCTGGTGGCAATCTCGTTTTGCCTTGATGTAAAAAGTACGGAAAAAATCAAGGCCCAAAAATGTCTTCCGCTCACATGCTTAAGCGCCACCCCACCTTTGGCTAAGGCCATCGCGCTACGTCCCCGATTACAATTCGGAGTAATTAAAAATCAAGTCCCCATAAACATGCCCGATTTATCTGGGGCAAGAATACCATTCTAGAGTTATTTCTTAGACGAATCGAGAATAGATCATTTGTGGTTGAGTTGTTAACAATATCATGTTTGATATCTGCTATCGGAGTTTGAACGTCCGTCCATAAAACATCAAAATCTGCTGGAATACTTCCGCTTGGCCAAAATCCGTTATCAATGCCATAGCTATTCCAAACAAATCCAAGCTCATTCTTTGTGACATCTCCGCTCCTATAGAGTTGCGAAACAAGCCCTACGGCAATGCGTAGTAGTAATGTCGCTCTTGCCATAATTGAAAGAGGTGTCAATTCATCTACTCTGGCATGCCGAAATATCAAGTGATCATTTTGATAGGGTGCTGTGAACGACAATAGATTAATTAAGGTCTGGTCATGAAGCCCCCGCTGTTCAAACGCGTTCACAACTAACTCCTCAAATGTTTGCGCTGGATTTAATTTAACGTATAAAGTCTGAAACAATTTTCGCAACAAGTATGTATCCAGTAGCATAAATCTATCTCTTTGGGAAGGGCTCAATGCCTCCCAAAAAAGAGTCAGATCTGTTATTATGCTATTGAAGTCTAAAGGTTTTTCGAACCCTTTTATTCTTTGTGGTCTGTAGCTTACTTCGTTCCGATTGTCTCGATCATTCCTATATGACTTAATATCAAAGCACCAATCCTTTAACCATTCCTTTACTATTTTAACACTTAACACGGGTGTCGCTCCTGGGTGAAAAAATTCGGTTAGCTCAATAAAATCAAAGCCCCTAATTTTAAAAATTCTCAATATCTCAGAGTTAGGTTTATAAGCTGAGTTAGCCCATTTCTCCATTGCATCCCAAGTAAATACATGGGTTCTTGCAGTAGGCTGTTTATAAGAAGTATTTGGAGGTGTTCCTTTAAAAAAGTTCTTCGGGTACTCACAATTCGTTGTAGGAGAAAACGCTCCAATATGTTTTTCATCAAATACCCCCACTCCTTCTGTTGCAAGAATTGCCATCGCACTTCTTAATTCTGCATAATATGAAAGATGTATAGCCGCACCTTTATCACCGTTCAACAATGCACTAAATGCATTCGACAAATACATCCAGCCATCTAATAAATGTGACAAAGAAGAAGCGGCTAAAAATGTATTGATTTTTGATTGACCTATGGTGTATGACTTATTAACATTTGCATGCCTTTTTAATGCATTAATGCCATTAGTTACAAGTGGATTGCGCAGTGAAATTATTTGCTCATCGGGAATATGATATCGTTTTACATTTTTAACTCCTTCAATTACAGCTTCTCTTGAAGTATGTCGGATGAAATAGCCTAGCTTCATATTTACTTCATTTGTGCTAGGATTGACGAATAGTGTTTTACTTTTTCGTTCTTTGACGAAAGGAAGATTTTTAGCAAATCATTCCAAATCTCTCGATAACCACCACTTCCTCTATATTTCTTTTGGAATTCTCTTTTATTCTCATCTTCAAACTCTGCAGAAGAAGTACGCCAATCTAGTTTAATGACTTCTCGTGCAAACAACTGGACGTAGGTATAAACTGGATGACTTACAAATTTATTGATCGCGAGATCAATACTCCCAGAATCAATTTGCCGCTCATCAATTTCACTATCCCAGTCAATTTCATTTAAATCGATCTCAGATTCATTTGCTAAGACATAAAAGAAATCATTTGAAAACATTGAGATCCCAGTTACTCCTTGATCTCTTGAAAGATTAGAATTCTTGCTTATAAAGGATTTGTCTAGTCGTAACTCCTTTTCAAAAAGAGTCATCTGCACATTTTCCTTACGCAACATATCAACCCATTCTATTTCTCCATCTTTGGTGTTATCAGTATTCAGGGCTTTAGCTATTTCATCCCATAAAAGAATCAAGAAGCCTGCTTGTTGAGCCCTAACCCACTTCAATTCTTCAAAATTTCTCTTTTTTAAAACATCACCAAATAAGCCACTTATATCCCTTCGTACTTTTCTGAAGTAGCTGTCCGAGAGAGCTCTAATAAAAGCATTTTGAGAAATGTACGATGATTCCTCTCCCAACATGCTGATTCTCTTGTGCCAAGGACTCTCTTCAAATAACCAAAGTGCTTCAACAAGCTCTTGGGCACGGGTCTCGCGGTAAACCTTCAATCCTTCCTTAGAATTCTCAAGCCATTCCTGTGTACGTAACAATGGATAGAGATCATAGCCAAGGCTGGTATTTATCTTCTTGGGTTTGATATTAATCATGTAAAAAAGGTAGGCTTGCCATGCCCTATCCAAATCATAATAGGCAACTACTGGAACCTCAAAGTCCCCATTAATTTTCTCCGATTCATCAAAAGCCCATAATCTATGCTGGCCATCAATTATCTCTATGGGTTTAAGCTCAGGCATCCAAGTGTCGGAAAATACATTTTCTGGTAACACTAGTTTAGTTATCCCTGCCTCATTCTTAATTGTAATTAGATCAGCATCATTTATTATTGAATTCCCTCTTTTTTGATTCTTTCCCAAAATATTTACAAGAATTGCAGTAGGTAACATGCCTGGCATTTTCAACTTTTGATTTTCAGGATCAAGCCTATCTTTGTCATTAAGAGTAGACAATGGGAAACCACTTTCAACGTAATTTCGGATTTCATGTGATCTTTCTTCTTTTAGTGATCTTTGAATATTTATTTCTTCAGCCCTCGGTTTTTTTGCTTTCCTTCGATGAACATCAGAAATTCTTTTAAGAACTCTTATATCCATCTTAAACATATAAAAATGACCCTGTGGTTTTTTTCGCATTGGTAAATCAAAATTAACTTCATCCCACGAGGTTAACCATTGCGAAACTTGAATACAGTTTGTTTCATGGTAGGTTTTCTTTAGATCATTTAGATCATAGTTAAAAGCCTTTAATTGTGATATGCTTTTGCCTTCCAGCCAATTTTTAAATTGCTGCTTATTTAGGCTAATTGTTTTATGAAAATTATTTTGAAAAGCAATTTCAAAGAATTCTTCAGTAATCTCCTCTTTAGAAAACCCGCACCGAATAAGCCTTTCTTTGAGTAGGTCCTTAAAAAGGACACCAATATTTTCTTGTTCAAAAATTTTAGTAAACTCATAAGGTACGTTAACCTTTCTTCTGTAACTCGTTAACGAAGCACCTCCTTCAACCAAAGCGCTTCTCATATTTGTTTGATGCTTCCCTCCCTCACCCATTTTGAACACGCCTCCCATGTTGAATGACGAATACTGGTTGGCAAAATCCTCAATATTTGAATGGTGAGTATACAAGCCAGCTAATAGCGTAAACATTTTTCTGAGATGAGGATAGTTTTTAATTACCTCATACCAATATTTTGGAACAGGATCAGTTAGCTCTTTTATTCCGAGGTAGGATTTCAATATTGGATGGTCAATACCCTCCTGGCCACTTAAATAGTTGGCTAGCTCGTTATTGCCGATAATATTTATAACTTGAACTGCATCAAATTTTGTCCATGATGTTTTAAGTCTTGTGATGTCGCCAGCCATAGGTGATGTTAAATAAGATTTGCAACGATCAAATATTCAATAACGTCTCTGTCCTTATCTTCAGCCCTCCCCATCGTACTATGTTTGTAGTCAAGAGCTAATTTTTTTATACTGTATTCGGCTTTATTAAAGTGAATAGGAAGTAATCTCATAACTTCTTCTATTGAAATTACACCAGTACCACTATAACTTAAAACCATTTGGCATTTTCTTTTGGCTATTTTCTTAAACATTTCAGAAAAAGCCGTTGGCGCATTACTCTTTTGCGAGAACGGAGACTGATGCCTATCCATCCGATACCTTCCTTTGTGCTCAAGATCAGGGTAGTCATACCTAACCAAAGTCTCTAGCGCGTGATAGAATCTTGAATAATGTACAGGAGCATAAGGTGGATCAGCGTAAACGGTTGTTCCTTCAGGAATTTTTTCAAGACAGTCTTTAAAATCCAAACTATAGGTTGTTAGGTCTTTACTGGTGGATCTATATGTTTCGAGCAGTTGTGTAAACTTCTTTTTAAAAAGCTTAGATATACTCTTTTGTCTGTATGTAAGTATATTTTCTATCGCTTCAATAGTGCTTCCATCCCGGTATTGAGCAAAGTGTCCTGTACTTTGAGACGTGTATGACATTGCATACATTAAACTCGAAAGAATAGCATAATAAATTGGAGTACTTTTGTAAGCCTCAGCTGTTCTCCTTAATGAATCGATCCAAACACATTGCTGAAAAGACCAATATGTGCCAGAATAATATTTTGTATATAGGTAATAATCAACACCAGTAAAATCTTTATCAATTAGATCCCGTTGTTTCTTCTCAAATTTTGCAAAGCCGTTTAATGTACCAATCTTGTATAGATCATCAAAAAGTTCGGGAAAAATTTGATACAATTCTGTTACGTGGATATTCGATGTACGTTCAATGTCTTCATAGACTTCTTCTGCTGTGTACTGAGAGAAGTCTGAGAAGTAGGTGTGGGCAAAAATTTCGGAGTAAGTTTGAATATCATTTGAAATGACATCGTACCTATTGCGGAGCCCTCCCGAAATAGAACAAGATCCTGAGAACAGGTCACAAACTGTTCCATCTGGCGGTGTTATTTCGGAAATTTGATCAAGAACAAAATCAAGAATGGGCTTTTTCGAACCCATGTACTTAACTATGTGAATCAATTTCGCGAAATCATTGTCATCTAATTCTTTTCTCTTCTTTTGTTCAGTTATCATTAAATCAAATAACAATTAGACCAAGTAAAGATCCAAGTTACATTTTTTGGCCGAATTTGTATTCGATTTCGTGATTTGTAATTCCGTGCTGAACCCCCACCGTAAGGGTCGTACCCCCCCCCCCCTGGCGCAAGCGTCACGCTTGTGCCACTTTTTAAATAAGACAACATCGTTCAAAAATCATGTCGGATTTATTCCTTTCGATTTGCCCTTGGTTAGAAAGTACATGAAGATGAATCCAATGGTGATGGAGGTAAAAAGACGGGTGAGGTATACATACAGCTCTGGCGTAGCGATTTCTATTTGCGAAATAATTCCTTGTTGGATGCCATTACCGGCGCCATGCGCCATGGCCGCTGGGATAAAGCTTTTAGAATGTACCGTAAGCCAACCCATAAAAAATGAGTAGCCAATCATGATCACGGGCGAAATGATTAAGCTGCCAACCACCGGGTTTTCTGGGTAGTTATAGCCAAACAATTGGATGGGCAGGTGCCACATGGACCAGATAAAACCGAGCAGCATCAACCCTTTCCATACGCCTAAACGCTCAACGAGCAATCCCTGCAGGAGCCCGCGCCAGGCGAGCTCCTCTCCTGCCGCAAAAAAGCTATTGATCAACGCGAAGGAAAAACCCGTGATAAAAAGGTTGAGCGCAAAAATGATCCAGGATTGAGCGCCCATGCCCAATATGAAAGGCCCGCCTGAAATGACTACCTGTTCAGCGGAAAACGCAAACCACGTTGATGTACCCCATTGTTGTGAAAAAAAAACTGCAACAACGATCAGGCCGAACAACATCGGAACCAAAACCGAAAGGAAGGTAGTGCTGATCAACTTCCAGCTGGGTTTCCACATCAGTTTTGATTTTAACTCCGGATGGAAGCGCAAAAAGAAAAACGTAACGATACTGGGCGATAGCATGGTGCCCGCCAACCAGAACCTCATGACCGGGTCGGCTAAGCCGGTGGTGGTTGCAATAGCGGTTAGTTGCAAGCTCCAGCTTACCACAAACATCCAACCGCAATACGTGAAAATTAACTTCCAGGGAACAGACGCTGGCACCATGATGTGTTTGGTTAATAATTTTTTCGCAAAGGAATGACATTTGCGTAGCCGGAAAGTCCCACTTTATCAATGGGGACAAATGTGTAACCAAAAATGGTGGCGCCTATGTGGCTGATTATCAACGCCCCGCGCAAAGGGAACTGTTAGTGCCCGGTTTGAGGCCTGATTTGAACTCAGTCCACGGCAATAGCGATGTGCTGCTCTTTTAGGTATTGTGTGGGCGACTGGCCGGTGAGATTCTTAAAGTTTCGGTAAAAGGCGGTTTTAGAATTGAAGCCACATTCAAAGGCCAGCGCCAGCAAGGTGTACTTTTGATTGGCGGGTTCGGCCGCGATTTTTTTGAATTGATTTACCCGCCAGGTGTTGATAAAATCATAGAACGTTTTTGCTTCCTGCGAGTTGATGACTTGCGACAGATGGTGAGGGTGAACCGCGAGTGCTTCAGCCAATTGCGTGAGGGTAAGCTCAGGGTTGAGAAACAACTTCTGTTCATTCATGGCGCGGATGAGTTTTTGGTGAATCTCTGCCTGCCGCGCTGAGGATAAGGTGGATTTCAGGTATCGGCCTTTTGTTGGTTCCGCAGCCAGCGAATGGTCGGTTGCGGGGGCGGGTACCATGGCATCCGGAACAGTGGCGGCAACGCTCGCGCTCGTTTGGGTGAAAATGCCTACTTGCTTGATGCCGAAATAACCCAGCACCAAAACAAGTATCGCGATCAGTGAAAAGATGATAAAGTCGTTTCGGGTGAAAAGCGTGAGCCAAACCACACCGGCTCCGTAAATGAGGTATCGCAGCCAGACGAGGTTGATCTTCTCCGTATGCGAGAATCGGTGTTGCACGTTGCGAACATGCGCACGCAACAGCCACAACGAGAGCGCAACGTATGCTACACCGGAGGTCCACACCAATACGCGCTGTGTGAGGAAAACCCATTTATAGCCCGCGCCTTCACGGGCAAGTACGGCCAGTTGTTCAGCATGAGGGCGAAGGTAAAAGGGAATGAGCGTGGAATAAAGGAATACTATCGGCACGAGGTGCCAGACATAATTTTTTTTTAAGTAGGCATGTTGGTTGGTGAGCGAAGCGGTGTAGAAGTACAGAAACGGTCCGTGAAACAATGGAAAAGGAAGGCTCACCAGCAGGTAAGGATGATAGTACCGATCGGTTACCTGAACGAGGTAATACAAGGCCAAATGCACCCCGATGATCACCAGCCAGCAGCCGAGTATCAGATCGGCTCTGGTTTTTCCAATCTTCGTGAAAAGTATCAGCGCTAAAAGGAATGCCAGCGAGGTGGATACGATGTACAACATACCAATCGGGCGGCAAAGCTACGTAATCCCGCCAAGGCGGTACAGGCGCAAAGCAATAAAGTTTTATTTGATTTGTGCTCGCGCCACGCTTACCTACCGGGTGGGTTCAGTTGAAATCGCCCGTGCTATTTTGGTAACAATTTCCGCTGCTGAATTTAAACCGATTACTCTTTTTCTATCTTGCAACGTTGACGCACGGATTCTTTGCGTTAGCCATTCCAAGTATGATTTGGTTGTGTGCAACGGGCATTGCTCAGAAAAGAGTGATCACTATTCTATTTGAAGTATAAAATATTTATGTCCCACGGAGATTGGAAAGATATGTTTCGGGCAGTTCAGGAAAATGACATGGAACCAGAAGCCATCTCAAAAAAAATGAAAAGCGTCATTTCGAGGGAGGTCCGACCGAGAAATCCTTGATTGCAGTGCTGCAAAAAGGGATGTCTCACTTTCGTTCGACATGACGGGATATTTTTGAGATGGCTTCTAGTAATTTATTACATCAACGAAGGCATTGATGTAAACTATCAGCATCCGGAGTTACTTGAAGTCGGAGTAAGCGCATCTCCAATGATTAAATGAGGAATTTAATTTTCGCATCGATGTTTTGTCACGCGGTAGTTAATCTCGGTATGATGTTTTGCATTTTTATTTTTTTTAGACAGCGAATCGGTTAGAAATGAGAAAAAGCTTGAATAACTTTATATTTTACAAAACCCGACTGACAATGATTACTACGATGAAAACCATCAAAACGTTTACTGGTATTGTACTGATGACGATCCTGATCACGTACAACAATACACAGGCGCAAAAATTAGAAAGTGAATTTCTTTACACGATAGATCTATTGTTGGAACCTGGGATTGATCTTGGCAATACTCCGTTGGGTAAAAGGGTAATCTACACGATAAAGGGAGGAACATTTAGCGGGCCCAAATTGAAAGGGAAAGTTAAGCCTGCGGGTGGTGATTGGGTTTTGCGTGTAGATTCTGCAACCACCCAACTTGATGTTAAACTGATTCTGGAGACGGACGATGGTCAATTGATCTCAAATACGTACAAAGGAATTGTTCGCAATAACCCAGACGGTACCACGTACTGGAGAATCGCCCCTTTTTTTGAAACGAGTTCAGAAAAATACCACTGGCTAAATCACATCGTGGCAGTAGGCATTGGCAGGTTTGGTCAAGGTGGGGTAAGCTATGATGTGTATGCGATTAAATAGTTTGGTTCTGATGCACGCAGCTACCCCGCTTTCTACCCATTTATGTAGCAAGAATGTATAGACTCATCTTTTTTGTTTTCCTTGCGAGTTCCGCTTCAGCGCAGGAGATTAAAGCGATTCAACTCTACCAATGGCTTACTGAACAGAAGTTATCGATCGTGAATCGTGTGGTGACGGGAGTAAATGAGCCAGATCATCCGTTTATCCGACTTTCTGAGAAAGATGACGAACGTAAATGGAAGTAAAAGTTGCTTCCCCGGCCCAGCTGGCTTCTCACGCACAATTCACTTCCCATCAATTTCAACAATTCATTGGAGATCGTTAACCCAAGCCCCGTGCCACCATATTTTTTTGTACTGGAAGCGTCTACTTGCGTAAAGGCTTCAAATATCCGTTTCTGGTCTTTGGGATCGATGCCGATACCGGTATCCGTTACGGAAAAACAAAGCGTAACCTGACTTTTTTGGATTTCGATGGGCTTTACGCTTAACTCGATCTGGCCTCCCTGGGTAAATTTAATTGCGTTTCCTACCAGATTGATCAGAATTTGCCGCAACCGAACCGCATCAACAGAAACAAACAGCGGAGTTCCTTCGGCAATCGTAAGTATCAGTTTTTGATTCTTTTGTTGCGATTGAAGCCGCATGGCATCCGTTACTTGTGCGCAGAGCTCATGAATGTTTGTCTTTTCGATTTCCAATTCAATTTTTCCCGCGTCAATTTTCGAAAAATCCAACACATCGTTAACGATGTCAAGTAAGTAATGTGCTGATTTATTCAGCATGTCCATGTATTTCGATTGGCTTTGGTTTAATTGTGTTTTGATCAATAAATCCGAAAAACCAATTACTCCATTTAGTGGTGTGCGTATTTCGTGGCTCACATTTGCCAGGAATTCGGACTTTGCTTCGCTGGCGACCTCTGCCATTTTTTTCGCCTGCAGGATTTCGCTTTCAATTCGCTTTCGTTCCTCGATTTCGGTTAATAAATCCTGCTCATTTTTGTCAATGCTGTAACGGAGGATATAGAGCCCCACAACTTGCCCGGCATAGGCCGCAAGAACAACGATATTGATAAAAAAATACGATTCGTCTTGATGGCCTGTCTGATAAAAGCCAACGCCAAAGTAGTTGTGCAGTGGATCGAATAACAATAACAAGAAAGCAATGTATGCCACAGAAAAGTAACTCCAACTTCGTTTTTGCTGGTCGTACAGTACCAGGGCTACAACACCTGATACCATGATGAAAAAGCGGTAGCCATAGTAGTGGGATTCAAAACTGACGGCCATTTCGATGTTCGTGATTTTACTAAACAGGGAAGACAATAAAATACTGGTAGGAAAGTAAACGCTAAGAAAGATCCGGCTAAACAACGTCCATCCACGGTAGTTGGCCAGCATCGTTACAATAAAGCCGATCCCAACGGCACCGGTAGACATTGCCGCTAAATCCCACCCAAAAAAGCTTGCTTGCAAAATGCAGATCAACAGGCAAATGAAACTGGCGAGCAGGCCTAATTGATTGGACATGGTGATGGCTCGATTAACATCACGCGGAAACTCACGATTTACACCAAGAACGAAAATTCTTTTAAGCATGCAATTCGTCATCGGTTTTTACAAGCAGATGAAAGAAAAAGGTACTCCCCTGACCAACTTCGCTAACGAGTTCTAATTTGCTTCCCATTAATGCCAGCAACGCATTGGATATGGTGAGCCCGAGGCCGGTGCCCCCGTATTTTTTGGTGCTGGAACTATCGCCTTGGGTAAAGGCTTCAAAGATCCGTTCCTGATCTTCCGGTTTAATTCCAATGCCGGTGTCCTGAACGGAAAACCGGATGGAAGAATCGCCATTTGGCAGTTGATGCATCCGTTGAATGTGTAGTACGATTTCACCTTGATGCGTAAATTTCAATGCATTGCCCAGCAGATTTACAAGCACTTGCCGTAGCCGGATGGGATCAACCCACACATACGAAGGACAAGCGGTTGAGAGTGCTAATGTTATTTTCAGTCCTTTTTGCTCTGCATGGATCGTAAATGCCTCAATCACCTGGTGAGTTATTTCAACCAAGCTACATTTCTCGATTTCCAATTGTAGCTTTCCGGCCTCTATCTTCGAGAAGTCGAGGATGTCGTTCACCATATCCAGCAGCGATACTGCGGATTTGTTTAATACCGTGATGTATTTCGATTGTGTGGCATCCAGTTTTGTTTTTAAAACCAGATCGGAGAAGCCGATAATACCGTTCAGGGGCGTACGGATTTCATGGCTTACATTCGCGAGAAATTCGGATTTGGTTTTGTTTGCCTGGATCGCCTGATCTTGTGCTTTCCGTATTTCGAACTCCACACGTTTGCGCTCCTCGATTTCAAATAAAAGTGCCTTTTCATTTCGCTCGATATTCTGCCTGATGATTAAAATGCCCGTGAATAAAGCACCATACGCCAGTAAGATCGTAATTGTGGAGAAATAGTAGTTGGGGTCTGTGTGGCCGGTTTGATAATAGCCTACCCCGAAAAAGCTGTGCAACAAATCAAAACAACAAATCAACCCTCCTAAATAGGCGGATGCCAAATAGCCCCACTTTGCTTTAGCGCGCTCAAAAAGACCTATGATTCCGATTGCTGTTACAATCAGGAAGAAGTGGTAAGAGTAATAGATGCCTTCAAAGTCAAGTTCGCTTTTGCTGCTGATTAAAAGTTTCGAGGCAATGGAAACCAGTAGCACGCACGAGGGCAGATAAAAGCTTAAGAATATCCGGCTGCCCAACGTCAGGCCACAGGCGTTACACACTACGGGAATAAGAAAGCTTACCCCTACAACAAAACTAATCAGCGACACCGCACTCCACGCCACAAGGGTACCGTGCAGGAGCGCTAATAGAAAGGCGATGGCTCCACCCAGCAATGCAATCTGATTGCACAGGGTAATTCCCCGGGCTTCGTCAATGGCCATCGTTGGGGTTACGCCTAACGAGGTGATCTTGTGAAGCGATAACGTCATGGCTCCGTAGGGCGATTCCTCGTATCGTCTACAGAAAACATGAATTTTCTTGCGCTTGGTACGGCAGCCCCAAGTTTATCGATTCTCATTTTTCCTTCACTAGGCGAATGAATGGTGTTGCAGGTACTGTACCCGCCCGCCCAGCTTACACGATCAAGAGGCATTTTCTTTGTCTTGGTCGATTAGTTTTTTTACAAGCTGGATTTCGATGGAAATCGAAGTAACCAGTTGATGCATGTGTTCTGTATCGCCCATTTCTGCTTCCTCTAACTGGGTGGCTTGGGCCGCTAACTCGCTAAAACAAGCAGACAACGCAACGCCTTTTAACTTGTGTGCGGTTTCCACCAGCCCAACGAAATTTTCACTGGCCAGGTGTTGGCTTAGCGCTGTGTTACACTGATCAAGGCTTGCCTTTGATGCATCAATCACTCGTTGGTACACCGGCTGATTGTTTCCTAGTTGCTGCATCAGTTCACCCTTATTAAAGTGGTTAAGATTTTCGGTACCGGCCGAAGCAAGTCTTTCAACGGCAATAGGTGCGATGTCTAACGAAAGCCACTTTTTGAGGGCTTTTTGAATGGAGTCCTGTACGATGGGCTTGCTGATGTAGTCGTCCATTCCCGCTTCCAGGCATTTGTCGCGGTCGCCTTTTGCGGTGCCTGCGGTTAGGGCGATGATCGGTATTCTTCCATGGGTCTCCATACGCCGGATTTCGATCGTGGCTTCAAAGCCGTTCTTTTCCGGCATACGTACATCCATAAAGACGATATCCGGATGTTCGCTTACAAATTTCTCTACTGCTAAAACCCCGTTTTCGGCTTCTACGATTTTTGCATTCGGCACAATATTTTCAAAAATTGATTTCACCAAAAGCATGTTGACCGTGTTGTCTTCCGCGATCAAAATAGTGAGCGGCTTTTCGCGCGAATCAAGTTTACTGTCGGGTAACTCATCCGGCTGTAGCGGTTCTTCGGTTTTTTCGATGAGGCGGGATAATGAATTGAATAATTGACTCATTTTGGCCGGTTTAACAAGCCGCTGTCGGATTTCTAGCTCATCGCAAATGGTGTTGATGTATTCATCATCGGATGAACTGTAGAGCAAAATCACCGGTTGCTCTTTGGGTGATAGCAGTTTCCGGATGTTGCGTATGGTTTCAAGGCCATCCATTTCCGGCATATGGTAGTCCACAATTATGGCATCAAAAAATTTACCTTCCTGAAAGGCATCAATGGCTTCCCGGCCGGAAGAAACCTGCTCGGATGCAATGTCTTTGAGTGCCAACATCTCTTTTAAAATCAGCTGGTTGTTTCGATTATCATCAACGATCAGCACCCTTTTTATTCGATCAATATTCACCCATTCCATCGCCTTGCCATCCTGCGATTTGAAACGGATATCAAAAGAAAACGTGCTCCCCTTCCCTACTTCACTCTGTAGCGCCAGTTGGCTTCCCATCAGGGCCAGCAAGCTATTGGAAATCGTTAATCCTAACCCGGTACCACCAAATCGTTTCGTTACTGAGGCATCTCCCTGTGTAAAGACTTCAAATATTTTCTTTTGATTGTGTGGCTCAATACCAATACCCGTGTCGCGCACGGAGAACCGGAAAAGCCGGTCTGTTTCCGAAATTTTTTCCAGTACTTCAATCTTTAATTCAATTTCGCCCTGCTCAGTAAACTTCACTGCGTTGGCGAGCATGTTAACAAGAATTTGCCGCAGTCGGATTTCGTCCGTCCAGATATACCGGGGAACATCGTTGGAGATATTTACCAACACCTCCAGCCCTTTTTGGTGCGCCTGGTATTTGATCATATCAGCCGCCATGCCGCCAATTTCAAACAGGTCTGTTTTCTCGATCGACAAATCCAGTTTTCCGGCCTCTATCTTCGAAAAGTCTAAGATATCGTTGAGTATATCGAGAAGCGCATGCGCGGATTTCGACACAGTACCCATGTATTGACGTTGGGTATCAGTCAGTTTTGTTTTTACCAACAGATCAGAGAAGCCGATTACCGCATTTAGCGGCGTGCGAATTTCATGGCTCATGTTGGCCAAAAACTCCGACTTTGCGGCGCTGGCAACTTCCGACTGCTTTTTACTCTGCTCAAGTTCTCGCGTTCTCTGGCTCACCAGGTTTTCCAGTAGCTGATTTCTTCTTCTCACAGCGCGGGTCCGCAAAAAATACCACGCGTATAACGATATCACGACAAACAGTGTGGCGATTAACTCAAACCACCAGGTGTTCCACCAGGGCGGCAGTACATGAATGACCAGCGCCGCGCCCTTTTCATTCCAAATGCCGCTGCTATTACTGGCTTTTACCCGAAATGTATAGGTGCCTGGCGGTAAATTGGTGTATGTAGCATTGCGTTGCGTGCCCACATGATTCCATTCTTTTTCAAAACCTTCCAATAGATACGCATATTGGCTCCGCGCCGGATTGCTATAGTCAATGCCAACAAAATCAAAACTAATCACAGACTGCTTGTGATTGAATGTTACTTCTCTTGTCTGGGTGATGGGTTGTTTCAGGATCGAATCGGGTGCCAGCACCATTACGGATTTATTGAACACCTTCAGGTCGATGATATGGATGGGCAATAAATTGTTGTTATTCTTAATGCTATCCGGATGGAAAACCAATACGCCTTTATCGTGCCCCAGATAGATGGTACCGTCTTGGTCTTGAAAGGTTGCGCTTCCTCTAAACTCCAAACCGTCCAGTCCATCATTGCGATCATAATTGCTAACTGCTGCACTTGCCGGATTGAATTTTACAAGCCCGTTGTTTGTACCCAGCCAGAGCCGTTGCTGTTGATCTTGAGTAATACTTCGCGCACCGATTCCCCGTATCAATGTCTGGAATGTACCTTTCTCGGTATTCATCAGGTTTACCCCTTCCGATAAACCCAACCATGTTTTACCAGACGAATCTTTAAGAAGGGTATACACGGTGTTATCTGAGAGACTGGTTGAGTCTTTGGTATTGTTTTGGTAGCAAGTGGTTGTAAATGTTTTAAAATTAAATCTCACCAGACCGTTTCGTGTGCTGATCCACAGGGTGCTGTCGGAGTCCGCGTCTATTTGCATGTTAAAGTTATCAAGCTCTTGGTTTGCACAGTACTTGGTTGTGAAATTCGTAAACTCCCCCACCCGGTTTAGCGGCATCAACGAAATGCCTTTTCGTGTAGCGATTTGTAACGTATTTCCATCCGGGCTTTGCAACAAGCATGCTACTTCATTTTCTGCGATGCTTTTTGGGTTTTTTGGATCGTGAACAAAGCTGATGAACCGATCTGCTTTTTCGTCAAATAGCTTTAAACCTTCGCGGTGTGTGCCCACCCAGATTCGCCCGATTTTATCTTCAGAAACCGCCAGTCCGGGATTACCTGGATAGGCGGTAGAGATTCCATTCGTTATTTTAATAACTCCTTTTTCGGTAGCTAACCAAAGGCGTCCTTTTCGGTCTTTCGTAATCGCATTTACAGTCGGGTTATCCAGCGGCAACTCTATTTTACCAAACATGTTCTTGTATGGATCGATGATGTTTACGCCTCCAAAATGCGTGCTAATCAAAATCCGACCTTGCCGATCGCGGTAGATGCCACCGCCCGTGTGTGCGATGGAGTTGCTGTTGATACTGCGCGGGTCTTTTGCATCGGGTAAGTAATTGGTAAATGTTTTCTTATTCCGATCAAACAAACTGAGGCCACCGTTTTGGGTTCCAATCAACAGGAAATTGCCAAACTCTAAAAAGGACGTAACGGTATTTATCGGGAGTGATTGTTTATCGTTAATCTCGTGGCGGTAGTTCGTAAACGCACCGGTATTGAGGTTCAGGCAATCCATGCCAGTATCTAGCGTTCCTACCCAAACAAATCCGGTTTGATCTTCAAAAACAGTATACAACTTTTCTGAGCTTATGCTGTTTATCCCCTTCGGCACATAATGGCTGATGACCTGCCTGGTTTGGGTGTCGTAGAGATAGAGGCCGTTGTTTTCGGTAGCGACCCATATTTGGTTGGCGCGCGATGACTTGCTTACGCCCATGATGTTGTCTTGTGCATTTGGCCAGTCAATACTTTCAAACTCGGTTTTTGCCGGATTGAAAAAACCAATAAAGTATTCTCCGGCTGCCCACAGGGTGTGTTGGCTATCTTCCCAAAAAACATAGATTTTCTTCTTTTCCGCAAAGCGAACAAATCGATCATTCGCCTGATTGTAGCGGCAAATGCCAAAACCATAAGTGCCTACCCATAAATTACCTTTCCGGTCTTCAAACAACGTATTTATTTGGTTGCTGCTTACCGTTGATGAATCCTTTACATCGTGGATATACTTTTTGAATTGATACCCATCAAACCGGTTCAATCCGCTGTGCGTGGCAATCCACAGAAAGCCCTCCTTATCCTGAAGTGTGCTGGTAACAAAATTGCTGGTAAGACCGATTTCGGTAGTGATGTGGTTAAACCGGATTCGCGGCTGCGCGTGTAAAAATTCGAAACATAGAAAGAAGCTAATCGGTACGAGAAACAAGACTGATCTTTTCATATCAAAACAACATTAGCGCCGGCAAAACATGCAGAAAATGGATAGTATGCGGTTTTTAACCTTCAGCATTCAAATCGTCTGGTTTACTTCTTTAACGTACTCTCATCCCGTGTCACTTTTTTTCCTCAACATGGGTGTTTACAAAATTGGTCAGTTCCCGGGTGGCTACGTCCATTTCTGCGATACTGTCTTTTACAAATTGCGTAATATAACTCATCTCCTCCTTCTTGATGTGCCCATTTTCCATTAAACTTATCAGTCCTTGAATTCGGGCCATTGGCCCGCGTACTTTATGAGAAGCCTTAAAGGCGATGTCTTCTAACATTTTGGAAATCTGTTCTTTTTGTGCTTCGGCTTCTTTTCGTTCAGTAATTGGTAAGCCCAGTGTAAGAAAATAGTTTGTAGTGCCAGTTTCATTTTTGAGTGGTATAATTACTTTATCTAACCAAAAATTGGAACCATCCTTTCTTTTCTTTTTTACCTCCCCCCGCCACGTCTTGTTCTGGGAATGAAAAAGTGCGCCGTTACTATAAAACGCGATGTCTTCATCATTGTCTGCATGAAGAAATCGGACATTCTTTCCGATAATTTCGTCTTCGCGATAGCCGGTGACTCTCAGCAGCGGCTCATTTACTTTTAGAATAGTGCCGTTCGTATCCGTTACTGATGAATAGACATGGACGTTGATTGCATCAATGTACGACTGAAGCTCGTTACTTTTTTGCTTTACAATCCAATCCAATTGTTCGCTGAGCGAATGCAATTCTTCGTTTGATGCTCTCAATGCTTCATTTGTAGAAAGACCTTTTTTGTGCGCTTCCTGCAAATCTTCTGCGTACTTGTTGATCAATGATCGGAATACGAGTAGCTGAACGGTAACGGCACAAGCAGAAACAAGCATCACTACACTTCGCATATATTCATACGGAACGGTTGGGTTCGCTACAAATTCATGATGGGTATCATACCACAGGTAAAAGCCGAAGCTCGTCAGGGCGAAAACAAAACCAGCAAGAATTTTAAAAACGTCATCAAAAATCAATATCGAAGAACAGGCAACTGCAATGAGCACGAATTCAGTTCCGGTGCGGCGGTCGGAAAGTGCCATAACCAGGACCACCAATGTTAACGAAAAGATCATGAAGGTTTTTGCAGTCTCAAATCGTTTTCGGGAATTAAGCCACAAAACGAACAGCATGACCACCGCAATCGGAAGTGCCTCTAACGCACTATACGAACCCAGCGAGACAAATACCGCAGCAAATACCACCACAAATAAAATTGATACAAATGCAAACGCATTTAATGTTTGTAATCGAATTTGCTGCCTTTGATCCAAAGCATCGTTATGGCCAATACGCAGTAAGCGTTTCCAGAAATTCAAAAGCGCCATTTGCGTTCGGATAGACTTTCAAAAAAAGGAATGCATACTTCTGTCATACAAAAGAACTGGCCATATTCAGATACATTCTGGTTTGGGTGTGATGCAGATGTTTGCTTTTGTCTTTGGGCAAGATCAGATAATTTGAAATAAATTCAAAAAGGCGATAACAACATTCGAAAACAAAATGTAATGGTACACGGGGAAGTTATGATCGCGGATTGGTAAGTCGAAATGAGTCAACCGTGTGCCTGAAGTGAACTAGGCTTTGCCTGTGCTGAGCCAGTGTCCAACCATAGATTTTAAATACTACGTCCGGCGTATCAATAAATGCAACCAGGAACACCAAAGGCTCACCGTTCACCTGCCATTCGACCTCTTTTTGAAATGATTCGAACCCACCAACTTTTTTTTGGGTTTCTTGAATTACACTTCCGCCCCGTTGCAGTAGCTCTGATTTGAATTGGCGCTCCATCATCGATAAATACAATTGCGGTGTCTTTGATTTCGGATTGGCGATTATCATTAGGTAGCACTCAATGAAGACGTTTTTGAATTGCAAAACCGCTTCAGCATCTAAATCATTCGTTTCTACAAAGTAGTCGGGGATACTGATCGAAAAGAGACTATCCTTTTGAAAAGTAGAATAGGTTACGGTATGCGGCACGATGTTTTGCGCTTTTGCAGGCGAAGCAAGCAACAAAAGGCCGCCAGTGGCCATTAAGCCAAAAATAATGAGGTGGAACAGAAACTGCCATTGGTGTGCCATGAAAATTTGGACTGTTCTTTCGCTTTTCATTTGAGGCGTACGGGGGCTTTTCTCCATACCTTTTGTTTCATGTATTCAGCGTGTTTTACGGTTACTCTATAAATCAGAAAAGAGGCGGCGCCAGGTAGTTTGGGCCGGCGCCGGCTCACTTCCAAGTGTAAAACGTTTCGACTACATCAGGCCTTTAATCGGTTTAAGATCCGGGTTTTCGGTTCGTGCCAACTGCTGTTCTTGCGCGCTGATTTTTTCCGCTTGTTTTTGAACCAATTCTTCCAGTTTCTTTTCTTTCGAGATGTCTCTTGCCAGTTTAATTACTTTTACTGGTTTTCCTTGTGCATTACTGATCGTACTATAGTTCGCGAATAACCATACGGGCGAGCCGTCTTTTGCTTTTCGTAAAAATTCACCTGTTTTTGACTTTACGGTTTTAAAGGATTCCCAAAACGCACGATACTCGGCGGTTTCCGCGTAGCTCTTTTCAACAAAAATGCGATGGTGCTTACCTTTGATTTCTTCCAGCGGATATTTCATGGTGGCGCAGAAGATGTCGTTCGCGTTAACAATGTTACCTTCTAAATCAAACTCAATGAATGCCTGACAACTATTGATCGCATCCAACGTGCCCAGCATTTCCGATTCTTTGCGTTGCATTTCCTCTTGCGTGGCCGTAAGTTCTTCCATGTTCTGCCTCATTTCTTCCTCCTGGGCTTTCATTTCTTCCGCTTGCTGTTGCGACTGCTCCAACAAAAGTTTGGTTTTGGTATTGGTGCGTACGGTGCTGATTGCGGCCGCAAGATTTTCAGATAATTTTATGATAAAGTCGCGCTCGTAATCTTCCATTAGCTTGAACGCGGCCAGTTCCAAGACACCGAAGACACCCTCGTTTACTTTCAATGGAACGATAAAAATGTTTCTGGGATTGGCAAGGCCTAATCCGCTTGTAATTTTCACGTAGTTCTCGGGTACTTGTGTCATGTAAATCGGGTCGCCCTCTTGCCAGCATTGGCCGGTAAGTCCAACTCCGCGTTCAATTTTTTCTTCTACGAACTTCTTTTTATCCCAAGCGTAGCAGGAAATCATTTGCAGGTACTCGTGATTCTTTACATCGTCATTAACCACGTACAACCGGCCCTGGTTTGAATTCGAGTACTTGACGATAAATGAAAGCACCTGGTCGCCAAACTTTTCCAGATTTTGATCTTGATTCCGCAGTATATCGCCCAATTGGGCAAGGCCGGTAACTGCCCAGTTTCTTTTTCTTTCTTCTTCTGCGTTTTGCTTTAAATTCTGTCGCATGGTAAGCAGCGCCTTGCCCATGCTGTCGTGCTCGCTCAGCAATTCAAATTGTTCGTCATATTTACCGTTACCAATTTGAGATGCAAAATTTGATTTTGCGTTGATGCCCTTGATCAGGTCGGACATGGCGCCTTGCATTTTGCCAATCTCATCGCTTCTTGGCTGAACGCTGGTTTGAATTACTTTACCGTAGGATAGGTCGACCAGCGAGTCTTTTATGGCAACAATGGGGGTAACAATTCTTCTTTTCACGTTGATATAGGCAGCAATGGTGGTAACAATGAACAGCACAATCATGCCCACTAAGAGTAAGGTAAGCATCATGTACGATTTTTCTTTCTCCGACTGGGCGACGGCTATCTTTTGCTCCTGCTTTTTAATGATTTGTTCAAGAGTTTGAACAAGGCGAACGGTGGCAGGGGTAATCGATTTATCCAACAGGTCAATCGCCCTTTCAACTACTTCGTCATTACTGTACAGGCTGTCGGCATTTAAGAGTGCAGTTACGTTTTGTTCGTCTTTTGAAATTGCGCTCAACATGGTTAATGTTTGGCGTACGGAGTCCATGGCTTCCCCGCCTGAATGATCAATAAGGTATTGAATCTTCTCGTTAATCCGGGGATGTGTTTCGGTCAACAGCTCGGCCAGTCGTTTCTTATCGGTCGGGTTGGGCTGGTAGATCCAGCTATTGGTTAGTTTGCTCATTTCTCCCGCTAACGAACTCATCTCTTTCAAACTGATGTAAATAGGGAGGTTTACATTCGTGATCCGATCGTCTATTTTCCGGTTTGTGCGAAGTGAGATAATGCAAACAACGCTTGCAAGCACGGCTACCAAAATAATTACTCCGTAGCCTGCCAATACCTGATTTGCCAGATTGAATTTAAGTTTCATAACTGAACTTTTTTATTTGTTATTGCCATACACTAGAATTCCAACACCACCTTTACCTTGGCTTTTACTTCTGGGGTGAGGGATTTCGAATTGATGTAGCCAATCGCTCCGATTTCCTGTTCCACAAACTCAATGATCTCAGCATCAGATGCGAATTTATCGGGAAGTCTTTCTGCATTTTGAAACTGACGTTCCGCGAAATAGGCGCTTACCTCCGCCTCGGTCATCTTCAAAATTGTGCTGTAGAACGCTTCCCGTTCCGCACATTTCGATTTACGGTCTGCCGGCCGGATTCCTTTATTGATGCCAGGCCAACGCGATTTCAACTTGCGTAGATAGTAGAGTTTTGCCTCGCCTGCGGACAGCGCGGAAATTGTATTTTCCTTATTAACGATGACTACGGTGTCGCCCGGCGGCGGAGAATTGAACGAACTTAAGAAAACGATGGTGGAAAGAATGAAGATTAAATACGAAAGCTGTTTCATATCCTTGAAGTTTCAGGTTAGGTAGTTGATTTTAAAAACGCGCCGCTACTTGAACGGAAAGCACATTTTCCCGATTGATGACGTCCGTGCTTACGTACTCATATTCCAATTTAATTACGGCTGCTGGTGTCATCGCATAACGTGCACCAATCACAAATTCCGAAAGATCATTGGGAATGAAGTATCGCTCGCGGGCGGTAAAACGCAAAAAGTCGGTCAACACGTAGGGTGTAATTTTTCCAAAACGGTAACCCAGATAGCCATACAAAAGATTCGACCTGCTTTTGCCAAATGTGGCCACATCATTGGTTACATTGAAATACTCTGCGGCCAATTCAAACGGAGACGCCTGCGTCATATGAGCCACGCCCACATTGTAGATGGTCTGTTGAACATCGTTAGCTACCGGAAGACCCTGTACTGATTGTGATCCGGCGGTGAGATAGTCGGTTCTGATTGATGTGAACAATTCAAAGTTTTCAATGGGTTCAATTTTAATCTTGGCATTTACAGACTTTTTGGTTGTATTGTCTGTATTGATCGAGGGTGCGCCTGCGGTATTATCCACCATCAGGTAGTAGCTGAAGCGGTATTTACCGATATTTTCGCCATCCAGTTGAAGTCCCACGCTGTTTGTGGAAATGATGCCCTTGTCGTCCTTGTTCCGCACGGGATACGGCCGGTTGATCGTGGGTTGGAAAACCAGTCCTTGTGTATAACGATTATTCCAGAAGCCCAGTGGAGTATACATTCTGCCAAGCCGGATGTTGAGCTTATCATTAACTGCATATTTGATATACAGCCGCTCAATGTTAAAATTCACAACTGTGCCGCCGTCGCCTTTAAAGCCCATGAAGAATTCACCCAGTACCGTAATTCTTTCATTCAGCTCAGAAGTAATGAACATGTTGAAACCACCTGTATTGAAGGCGCTTTGATCGTTGGTAGCCGAGTTATCATCAAATTTGGCCGTGTAGCCGGTGTGGCCGAAGTAGGTTACTTTCGTATCCTGACTGACACCCATCGTGGCCAGAAGCGAAAAAGTAAGCGCAAGCGCGCCGGTTTTTATCATGTGTATGTGTTTCATAAGTTTAGGTTTGGAAGTTCCTTTCGATTTTCCGCAAAGGTTTGTAATTCAGCAGGCCATCTTTAATTTTTTAGATGAATGAACGTTCCTGCTCGGTAAAATTGCTGTCTCACGCCACCAATAGCACTAAACCGATTTATCCACCGGTACCAGGTAGTGTGCAGCATGGTGAAGTGGGCCGTGGGTGAAATTGATTTGATCAAAAAACTAAGTTCAGTGTGTTAACCTGCTGCTCGTCAACTATTCAAGTGCGGTACCCGCTCACTTTTTCCGGATTTCATTCAGCCCCGGGAACGGTAGCAAGCAAGGTCATCGTGTGAAAAGCCGAACTTGTCGGCTCGGAGCGGGAATTCGCCTAAATTGTAGACCTTGTGCATTTAGAAATTGACATTTTCGTGCCAGATTCTAAATTTCCGGTTTTTAACGACTGAGGTCTTTGATCTTTTCAGTTATTTACTTCAAATTATTTTCCAGCCATGATTGTTGATGTGTCAGAGATTTACAGGACGTTGAGAAGGGAACTAGCGAATTTATCCGCCACGCTGGATGGGGATCATGACCGGGTAAATCGAATGATGCAAACACTTGTGGATGATCTTGCGCCCGATTTCCAGAAGTTACGCGATGCCATTGAGAACGAAAAGAGTGGCGAGGTACTTACCCTGTTACACAAGTTGAAGCCACGCTATGGTTACCTCGGGCAAGAGCAGGCGATGAATGAAATGACCCGATGGGAAAACGAAGTTCGGGTGTTTAGAAACAGCGACAGAAACCGGGAACGGCTAAATTATTTCGAAAGAATCAACGAGTTGATCACGAGTGAATTAAATCAAATCAGGCAGGAGCAAAACGCCTTCGGTGGCCCGGAGCGCAAACTTCCGCTTGCGGGGAAAAAAGTGCTTGTTGCCGAGGATGACGAGATTAACGCCATGGTATTTGAGTTGTTTATTGAAGAGTTGGGCGGAGTGGTGTACCGGGCAATAGATGGAAACCAAGCTGCTATGCTTACTAACGAGCATAAACCGGACTTGATATTCATGGACGTGCATATGCCCTACTTCTCCGGAGTAGAGGCGATTAAGCTCATCCGTTCGAAGAATGTTACCATCCCAATTATATCTTTGTCGGCCTCTACCCGGTTGCATGAAAAGCAACAGTCGCTCGAGGCAGGAGCCACATCTTTTTTAACAAAGCCTGTAAAGCGAGAGGCAATACATCAGGTACTATTGCAGTATTTGACTTAATCGAAATAGCGAATGACCCGTGTAGGCGATTTTATGCCAAAAATAGATACCATTGGATGGGTTGAAAGCGATTCCGCCATCACACGGGCCGCGAAGAGCTTGTTGGTGTACCTGGCCATCTTCATGTCTTTTGGCGGCTTGGTTTGGGGTAGTTTGCTGCTCTTTTTTGATTTGCATTTCGCGGCCCTCATTCCATTTGGTTATATCCTCCTCTCATTTTTTAATATTCTTCACTTCTCGTGGCGTAAGAATTTTCGAACGGCCTCGGGCTTCCAGATTACAATCAGCATGTTATTGCCATTTCTTTTACAATGGCAGTTGGGCGGCTTTTTTGCTTCTGGCAGTGTGATGTTATGGTCGATACTGTCATTGGTTGGCTCGGTCATCTTGTTGCGGGGGCGGTGGGTTTATTCTAGTCTTTTTTTATACGTCTGCTTTGTGCTGGTCTCCTTTTTTGCAGATGCCTATTTCGTCCCTCATAAACCCGCAATATTAACCCCCGAGGTGTCACTGGCACTACTAACACTCAACATATTGCTCATTATGGCCATTGTTTTTGTATTAGCGAAAATAAAAGTTGACCGGGATAGAGAAATACAACACGAGCTGCTGAATCTGTACGACGTTCATGAAAAAAACTTAGCTACTGAACAAGAAACGCGTAAACAACTGCAAATCAGCGAAAACCGGTATCGCCATTTAGTAGAGGAAAGTCGGGTGTTGATTTGCACGCATAGTGTTACCGGAAATATCATTACCATCAATAAGCCAGGGGCCGAAATCTTAGGCTTTGCATTGGAGGAAATTCAAGGAAAGAACATCTCCTTTTTGTTGCCGCCGGAGTCGTTCGACAATTACCATCGATACTTACACCAAATTGTACGCCATAAAACCTTCGAAGGCTTTATGACCGTGATCACCCGAAATGGCGATAAGCGAATGCTCCTTTTTCGAAATGTGTTGGTTGAAGACAAAGGGCAAAGTCCGTATATCCTCGGCTCTGCGCAAGATGTAACAGAGTGGAAGGAATCCCAGAACCGGGAGCGGCTGATCAGAAAAGAGCTTCAAATGATTGTTTCATCAATCGATGATATGGTAATTGAATTTGATGAAGCTAACCGATTCAAAAACTTTTGGTGTAGAGATGAAAGTAAGTTGAGCAGACCTGTTTCGCACTATCTCGGAAAGACCATTCAAGAAGCATTTTCGTTTATACCCGCATTTGCCAACAAAGCACAACTTGTGTACGAAAAAGTACTTCAGTCGGGTAAACCGTATAGTGTTGAGATTGAACAAGGGGTTTTTCCCACCCCGATGAGTTATTTGATTAGACTGAATCCGATTATTGAAAAAGACGGAAGTATTAAAAGGTGCACTGCATCAGTGAGCGACATCACGCTTCGGAAGCAGGCGGAAATGCAATTGAAAGAGGCACTTCAGATTCGTAACGCACTGCTCGATAACATTGAGGGTGGAGTGATTATTGAAGATACGGCACGGCGCATTAAGCTTGTGAACGATGAATTTTGCCAGATATTTGGTATCCCCGTTTCACCCGACAAATTAGTAGGAACGGATTGTTCCGAGTCGGCCGAGCAAGTGAAGCACTTATTTGTGGATTCACCACGTTTTCCCGTAAGGGCCGCAGAGATTTTAAGTAATCGAACAAAAGTAATTGCAGAGCAACTGGAGATGACCGACGGCCGGGTACTGGAACGTGATTATATTCCAATTGTCATCAACAAGGAGTACCAAGGCCATTTGTGGCATTATCACAATGTAACCAAACGAAAGCAAACCGAACGTGAGTTAAAAGCGGCCAAAGAAGAAGCCGAAGAATCCAATCGATTAAAAACCATTTTCCTCGGCAACCTGTCACACGAAGTGCGTACCCCGTTACAAGGTATTTTGGGTTTTGCGGAAATTCTGGAAAACCCAAATTTAACGGACGCAAAGCGAAGGGAATACCTCGGCATCATCAAACGCAGAACGAATGATATGCAAAATATTATTGAGTCGCTGCTCGATTTGGCTAGCCTGGAAACCGGCGAGATCAAAGCTTTTCCGGTAAAAGTAGATTTACACGAGTACATCGAATACGTTTTCGCTAAAGCCAAACAAGATTTCGACTTGGGGGGTAAACCCGTACAACTTGTATTGGACAATAAACTGAAAGCCACCGATACCACGTTAATTGATCCACAGCACTTGCTTCAAGTGCTTACCAATTTATTCAGCAACGCCGTGAAGTTTACCAACCGGGGCACGATTACATTGCGGTGCGAACGATTGCCTGAGGCTTTCAGGGTAAGCATAATCGATACGGGAATCGGTATTCCGGCGCCCAAAGTGGCGCATATCTTCGAGCCCTTCCGCCAGGCACACGAGGGCATAAGCCGGTCGAAAGGAGGAATTGGCTTGGGTTTAGCAATTTGTAAAAAGATGGTGGAGATGTGGGGTGGCGTAATCCATGTAGAGTCGCAGCCGGGCAACGGCAGTAATTTTAGTTTTATAGTACCTTTGGACAGCAATTCGAAATTGACCGTTTGATCGTCAATCAAAATATCCGTAAAAAAATAACCTCTGGCTAACCCCCAACGATAAACATAAGTTGATTACATGATCTCATGTGCAATCATAGAAGACGATAACTTCTCCCGCAAAATGGTGGAGACATTGTCTGAAAAAACAGGTCTGCTGATGGTGAAGAACGCCTTTTCGTCTGCCCAGGAGTCCATGCCTTGGCTGGCAAAGAATGAAGTGGATTTACTTTTTTTGGATATCGAAATGCCGGGTATTTCCGGAATTGATCTTTTAAAAGTGTTAACGCGCAGGCCGGAAGTGATTATCATCAGTTCCAACCCGAGCTACGCAATTGATGCATTTGAATTTTCGGTGGCTGATTACTTACTGAAACCCATCAAAGACTATAACCGGTTTTTAAAAGCCGTGAATACGGTGGCGGTGCGGCTGAATAAGCACCTTGCGGATTCTGACATGAGCATTTACATTAAGTTGGATTCGCTGCTGCACAAGCTAAATGTGGACGATATTTTGTGGGTGGAAGCCTTCGGTGATTACATTAAAATTCAAACCAACGACAAAGTGCACACCGTATATTCTTCCATAAAAAAGATAGAAGAAAAGTTGTCCGCCAAAAAATTCGTCAGAGTTCATCGCTCATTTATCGTGAATGTTTCGCAAATCTCGAATGTTTCTGTCAGCAACTTAGAGATAAACAAGCGAATCATTCCCATCAGCGAAACCTACAAAGACCACCTTCTCCAGCGGTTGAGTATTTTGTAACTTAAAGTTTCTACCACGGGCTTCAATTCATTGTTGGTTTATTTCGAAGTTGTGTTTTTGCCGTCACTGAGTTGATTTTTGCCAGTGTTTTTACATCTGTTGGCGCGCGTTTGCAACGCGTGCCGTTCCTCATATAATAAAAGCATCCCTTCGGGATATCTGAACTTGTACTTCCCTGGAGTGCTATAAAGGTAGCTGTTATTGGATTGAGGTTAGGAAAAGCACGCGTTGCAAACGCGCCCTAGCGGGGGTGTAATCTATTATCTATTGAGTATGCATTAGCGCGTGCGGCCCTCCACAATCTTGTCGTACTCACGATCATTGGGCTCCCACAGTTCTATTTTATTTCCCTCGAGATCGAGAATGTGTACAAACTTGCCGTACTCTACCGTTTCAATCTTATCCACCACGGTAACTCCGGCTTTCGTCAGCTCCCCTACCAGCCACTCCAGATTTTCCACGCGGTAATTGATCATGAAAGGTTGATCAAATTGAGTTGACTTTTCACTGAAAGGGCTCCACTGGGTGAATCCCTTCTGGGTGGAATCGCCCGCCTGGCGCCATTCAAAATTGGTGCCCCATTGATCGGTGTTCAATCCCAAATGCAACTTGTACCAATCCTTCATCTTGTCGGGGTTTTTGCACTTGAAGAAAATGCCACCGATGCCTGTTACTTTTTTCATACGTTCACCTTTATTTTATACGGTCTTTATTGCGTGCTGATGGAACTCGCTGCATGAAGTGCGATTACCCGTGCAATATAAAATAAACGGTGGAGCTTTGCCGCTATTGTTAGGTACCTGATACAGCCTGCAAAATCATGAGGATGGCCGTTAGATCAATCAGCGCGTGAATAAACATGGGTAATGCCAGGGTCTTGCGCCAAACAAAAAGCAACCCGAAGATCAGACCGGGGAAAAAGTAACCCGGAAACCGCTCGAATACCACCATGCCGTGCACAAACGTGAAGCTGAGCGAAGTGATGAGCAACGCAACCCAAGTATTTACTTTCCGACTTTCGAGTGCACGAATGCCAAACCCGCGGTACACAAATTCTTCGCAGAAGCCAGCCGAGAGCGCAGTAAAAATGAAAAGCACCCGCTGTGCAGTTGTCTTTGGGAAAAAATCTCCGATCTGTTTTAGTTTTTCCGCATTCAAATCCGCTTGCATCACTACCACCTCAATCAAAAAAAGTAACCCCAAGGCAATGGCGAAATAGATCGCCAACCCGTTACGGATATCTTTTTTCGAATAGCCAAAACCCACGTGCCCGGCCGTCCAGCCGGATGATTTTACAAATCGCCAACAGATGAAAAACGAGACCCAATGCAAAACGATCAACCCACCGAAAAACGGAATGAAGTAATTGCTATCGGAGTGTGAGAATAATTTCACCGACCACGGCGCAAGGCTGTACAGGAGGTAGCACCCGGGAAACACCAGCAATACCACCATCAATCTCCAAAGGGATACAGGTTTTACCATAGCCATTTATTTTGGGTAAAGGTGGAGAATACAGGAAGACAAAAAATTATCAAATGATAATTAATGGCCTTTGGCAATGTAGGCCCGTATACGGCTTAGGCTTACGGGCGTGATGCCAAGGTAAGAAGCAATGTATTGCTGTTTTATTTTCTGAATCACTCCGGGGCGTTTCGCCAGTAAGTCGAGATAGCGCTCTTCGGCCGTTTGGGTAATAAACGAGATAATTCGCTGCTGAGAGCCAAAAAATAGTTGATCGGCAATCTGTTTGCAGTACTGAAGGCCTTCGTGCGAGCTGAGCACGAGTTGCATGTTTTTGTGCGAGATGGAAGCCAGCGTTACATCCGCCAACGCACGAATGAACAGTTGAGATGGTTTGCGCGACACAAACGATTCGTATGAACTCAGGTATTCATTTTCAAATACAAACGCATGACAAACTTCTGCGGATCCTTTTGCAATGAAGATGCCTACAGAGCCGCTGCAGACCAGTGAGATGAAATTTTCTACACGGCCCTTGGGCAGGATGATGGCGTTCTTTTTGAAGTGTCGGAACTCCGTAAACTGTCCAAAGACTTCGGGATACGAGTTGACGGGTGGTTTGCGGGAGCCGGCCATATACAAAGTTGCAAATAATTGGGCGCTGATTGTGTGGTGGGTTTTTTAGGCGAAATCCCCTTCCTCCAATTGAAAGATAAGTTCCACCGGGGTGCCAAACTCTTTGGCCATTCGGAGCGCGAGCACCGTTGACGGCACAAATTTACCCGCTTCAATGGCATTGATGGCTTGCCGCGAAACGCCAATCTTTGCTGCGAGCTCGGCCTGCGTCCAGTTCTTTTTGGCGCGCTCTACCTTAATCGTGTTCTTCATGGCCGATGTGGTATTTGCGTTTCGAGATGAACAGCCCGATGAAATAGTACGCCACAAAGAGAGGCACTAAAAAACGGTACGACCAATCTTCCGCCTTGAGTTCAACAGCCAGATCAATCAGGCCCAGCGTCATGATGGTGAACAGCGCCAGCGTGAAGGCCACCACTACGGCCTCCATCTGGATTTTAATCTGTACCTCGTCCATGAAATACACGCTGCGGTAGAACTTGTACAGAAAGAGGGCGAAGGCAATGGCCGGCACGAGGGTAAGCATGATGCCCACCGCGGGCGATAACTCGAGCGTTTTCATCGCACCCAAACTACCGATGTAGCTTACCGCCCAAATGAGCGCATACACCGGAACCCGATCCGACAGATGCTTTTTTGACTTTTCCATGGTTTGTTGATTTGATGGATCAAATGTAAGTGTATGTATTACATAAAGTCAAGTATAATTTACTTTTAGATAATTATAATTGTCATTCGGCCGTTTAGAGAGCACCTGCCTAGAAGTGTCTGAATCCGAACACCACCGTTCGAATTAGTAACAGCCCATACCTCAAAATGCGCTAAATTCAACCATTCAATCACTTTACCTCACTTGGCATAATGATTGGCAACTAGCACTAACATGCTGCACAACTACTACACGCTGACGTTGCGATTTTTGGCGAAGAGCAAAATGCACACGTTTATTAACCTCTTCGGGTTGGTGGTTGGATTTACCTGCTTCCTGCTCATCTCACTTTTTGTTGCCGATGAACTTACCTACGATCACTCGCCTCATGCCGACCGCCTTTACCGGGTGGTGAACACGGCACCGGAAAACGAACCGTGGCTTAAAGGGATGCCCCAAATGCCCGTGCACATGATGAACGAAATTCCGGAGGTGGAAAACGTCTCCCGGCTTTTGTTTGTAAACGGGCTGGTGCAGGCAGAACAACAGACCATCGAAGAACCGAACGTACTTTTCGCTGATCCCTCCTTTTTCGCACTCTTTCCTCTTCCGCTGGTAAGGGGAAGCAATTCCTTCGCGGATCAACATTCGGTGTTGCTCACACAACAGGCCGCCACGCTTTACTTCGGATCGGATGATCCCATTGGCAAAACCATCGCGTTTACGCTTGAGGGCGATACCAGTCGAAGTACTTACACCGTGAACGGAGTGTTGCGCGATCTTCCTTCCAACATGCACTTTCATTTTGACCTGCTGCTGCCTTACCGCGACAACATGGTGTATCAGGGCAATGTGGGGGTGTACTCCTACTTCCTGTTGCGTGCGGGCGCATCACCGCACACGGTAGCCGTTGCTTTTGAGAAGCTGAACACCAAACACCACCAGGCCTGGGGCACCGACCTGGCGCAGCGCATCCTCTTGCAACCGATCCGTTCCATTCACCTCGATTCGCACTATGGCGAGGAGATTGAAGCAAATGGCAACCGACAGGTGGTGTACATTCTGGGCTTTACGGCCGTGCTGGTGTTAACCGTGGGCCTTATCAACTTCATCAACATCTCGCTGGCGCGCAGCATCAAGCGGGGTAAAGAAGTGGGCATCCGAAAAGTGTTGGGTGCGCAGCGGAAACAAGTGTTCACGCAATTTCTTTTGGAGTCGCTGTCGTTACTGGTGGTGGCTGCCCTCGTGGCGCTGGCCGTTGCGCAGTTGGTACTGCCGGTGTTTAATGCGTTTACACAGAAAACCATTAACCCCAACTTTATTGAGTTTCTGCCGCTGTTGGCTGCGGCTATTTTGTTTGCGGGCTTGTTGGCCAGCGCCTACCCTGCCCTTCTCCTTTCCGGAGTGCTGCCGGCCATTGTGCTAAAGGACGCTTCCAGTCTGAAATTTTTACAGGGTGCCAAACTGCGTAGTGTGCTGCTCGTGGCACAATTCGCCATCGCCATCACCTTGCTCATCGCCACGCTCACCATCTGGCAGCAGTTGAACTACATTCAATCCAAAAATCTGGGTTTTGATAAAGATCATGTGATCGTGATCAACATCAACAACCCGGTGTTGCAACAGCACTATGCTACCGTTGTGGAGCAACTGCGGCAGCAACCCGGTGTTTTGCAGGTAGCGGCTTCGGGCGCTGTACCGGGTCGCGAGTTTCCCGGCCGGCCGTATCAACTTCCCGCGGCCAGCAGTCCTACCCGGGCCGGCATGGGCATTGGCACCAGCACCCTTTTTGTTGATGAAAGTTACCTTGGCCTGATGAACATCGCACTGGTAAAGGGCCGTGCGTTCGATACTGAAAACCGCGCAGCCGATAGCCGGTACGGCATCATTGTAAATGAATCCTTTTTGCACGCCTACGGTTGGCGCCAGGAGGAGGCCATCGGCAAACGAGTGCAGTATTTTGATCCCACCCTACGCGCGTTTACGGACAGCCAGGTGATTGGTGTGGTACGGGATTTCCATTTCCAATCGTTTCGTTCTAAAATCGAACCACTTGTGATCCGCCTGCGCAACCCCGAAAACAATGCAACTCATGCCGTTCTCGGTATTACTTCGGTGTCGTTGAAAGTATCCGGTGAAAATGGTGCGGCACTGCTGGCTGCACTTCAGCAAACATGGAAGCAGATTGATGATCGGTATCCGTTTGACTTTGCGTTTCTGGATAGCCAAATTCAGGCACACTACGAGGCCGATGAGCGGTTTGGCAAGCTCTTCATTACGTTTTCGGTTATTTCGATCTTGATTACTGCGCTGGGTCTATTCGGCATTTCGCTGCTCACGATTGAGCAACGAACCAAGGAAATCGGCATTCGAAAAATACTGGGTGCATCGGCAAAAAATCTTGTTGCGTTACTCACGGGCCAGTTTATGAAACTCCTGGCCGTGGCGCTGGTGGTGGCGGCACCGGCAGGCTACTGGGCCATGGAACGCTGGCTAGCTGATTTCTCCTACCGGATTCATGTCTCCGTAGTAGTCTTGGCGGTAGCCGCAGTTGTGGTGGCCGCAGTCGCACTGCTAACGGTAGGCCTACTGGCATTAAAAGCCGCTGGCCGCAACCCGGTGGAGTCGTTGCGGGCGGAGTGAAGGGTCAAGCGCGAGCAATCCACGAAATGATGTCGAGTAACCGCACCGATTGAATTTTCATTTTGCTAGAAGCCATCTAAAAAGTAAACATCCCGTTGATCGAAAATGCACCACCTCGCCGCAAGTTTCGGCATGCTCAAGTCATCAGTACCGCCCAATCGCTCGCTACTTCTCATACTCAATCTTCGTAATCCGCCAAACAAAAGGGCGGGCAGGTGTATGCACCGTTACCTCCTCGCCTACTTGTTTCTTCATCAGTGCCTGTGCCATGGGCGAGTCCATGGAAATGTAATCCCTACGGCCAATCAACTCTTCGCTCCCCACAATACGGAAGCGGTTTTTCATACCTTTATCATTCTCGATCTCCACCCACGCGCCAAACATCACTTTACCCTCCTGGTGGGGCGAGTAGTGCACCACCTTCAAATCATCTATACACTTGCGCAAGTATAAAATACGTTTATCAATTTCGCGCAGGCGCTTTTTGTTATAATGATAATCAGCATTCTCCGAACGGTCACCCAGACTCGCAGCCCACGCCACTTTTTGCGTGGTATCCGGCCGCTCCACGCGCCATAAGTGGTCTAATTCGGCTTTAAGTTTTTCTAATCCTTCGGGTGTAATCAGCAGCGTCTTCATTGGTGGGCGCGAAACTATTTAAATCAACTGACTTTTTTCAATCATCACGTTGCGCAAGAGTTCGATATTTTTTTTCGGGCAATGCCTTCGGCCCGGGCTATTCGCTGCAATCCACGCGAAACGCGTGGGATTTCCGCTGCTATCCCTATTGCGGCGGCTCCGTGTGCAGTTATTGTTCGCTTTAAAAGGATGTGGATGGGCCGTGTTCAAAACAACGCAAAAATTCCCGTAAGGCATTTTAAGTCCGCACTAATCGCTGATCTCCACCACGCGCTTGTTTTGCAATTGTTTCATGGGCTTCGGCACAATCTTCAATATCTCATCGCGCAGCGATTGGATCAATCGGGTTTTTATATGGTCGCGGTGGGTTACCAGGCTCACCTCGCGCACGGGGCTTGGCTCTTTCAGGCGCTTCACCAGCTTGCGCTGGGGTTTAGTAAACTCCATCACCGCTAATTCCGGAAGAATGGTAATTCCATCGCTCTTGTCCACCATCCGCTTCAGCGTTTCCATGTTGCCGGTTTCGTACCGAAAGTGGAAGTCGCTGCTTTTGCGCAACTCACACAAGTTCAACACCTGCGATCTGAAGCAATGCCCTTCCTCCAGCAGCCAGAGTTGGTTCGGGTCAATGTCTTGCGCTAACACATATTTTTTGCCGAAGAGCGCGTTCTTTTTAGATACGTACACAAACAGTTCTTCGTAGAAAAGCACATCTTCCTTAATAGAAGGATCTTTTAGCGGTGTTACCACCAGGCCGCAATCCAGCCGGTTGTTTTTCAGTTCGTGAATCACTTCCTCAGTAATGGTTTCTTTCACAATCAAATTTAGCTGCGGGTATTTGCTGCGCATGTACTTGTATAAATGCGGCAGCAGGTACGGAGCCAGCGTGGGTATAATGCCCACGCGCAGCTCTCCGGCCATGGCGTCTTTTTGATCGCTGATCAGTTGCTTTACCAGCTGCGCCTCGCGCAGTACTACCCGTGCTTGTGCAATAATGCTAATCCCGATCTCGGTGGGAATCACCGGCTGTTTGGTGCGATCGAATATCTTAACGCCCAACTCCTCCTCCAGTTTTTGAATTTGCATACTCAGCGTAGGCTGTGTAACAAAACACTTGTCGGAGGCCAAAACAAAATGCCGGTGGGTATCCAGTGCCACCACGTATTCCAACTGGGTTAAAGTCATAGATAATAGCTATATAATCATAAAAATAATCAATTTGATTTATTGCCGGGCTGATCGTAGCATTGGCCTGTTTTTATCGTAACATCAAAATTCATTTATAGACTATGGCAAATCAAACACACGCGCCCGCAGCGCCCCACGCCCTGAACGGCAACGGCAAATGCCCGTTTCATGGCGGTGAAGTAAAGCAAACCGCAGGTACCGGCCCGCGTAATCACGATTGGTGGCCCAACCAGCTCAAGTTGAACATCCTTCGGCAGCACTCCGCACTCTCGAACCCGATGGACCCGAAGTTCAACTATGCCAAAGAGTTCAAAAAGCTTGATCTCAAGGCAGTTAAGAAAGACATCTTTAAGTTAATGACCACCTCCCAGGACTGGTGGCCGGCCGACTATGGCCATTATGGTCCCTTCTTCATTCGCATGGCGTGGCACAGCGCGGGCACGTACCGAATCTCCGATGGCCGCGGTGGCGCTGGTGCAGGTACCCAACGCTTCGCACCGCTCAACAGCTGGCCAGACAACGCCAATCTGGACAAAGCCCGGCTGCTGTTGTGGCCCATCAAAAAGAAGTACGGCAAAAAACTTTCGTGGGCAGACTTAATGATTTTGGCCGGCAATTGCGCGCTGGAAGCGGCGGGCTTCAAAACATTTGGATTCGCGGGTGGTCGCGAAGACGTGTGGGAACCGCAGGAAGACATTTACTGGGGCCCGGAAACCGATTGGCTTGGCGATAAGCGCTACACGGGCGATCGTGAACTGGAAAATCCGCTCGGGGCTGTGCAAATGGGTTTGATTTATGTAAACCCGGAAGGCCCTAACGGAAAACCCGATCCGCTTGCCGCGGCACGCGATATTCGCGAAACGTTTGGCCGCATGGCCATGAATGACGAAGAGACCGTGGCGTTAATTGCCGGTGGACATACGCTTGGAAAAACGCACGGTGCTGGCGACCCAAGTAAATACGTGGGCCGCGAGCCCGCTGGCGCCAGCATTGAGGAGCAAAGCCTCGGTTGGAAAAACACGTTGGGCACAGGCCATGGTGTAAACACCATTACCAGCGGCCTGGAAGGCGCATGGACAACAACGCCTACCAAGTGGAGCAATAACTATTTCGAAAACCTGTTTGGCTTCGAGTGGGAACTCACCAAAAGTCCGGCCGGTGCGCACCAGTGGAAACCGAAAGGCAATGCCGGTGCCGGCACTGTGCCCGATGCCCACGATCCTTCGAAACGTCATGCGCCCATGATGCTCACCACTGACTTGGCGCTACGCTTCGATCCCATCTACGAAAAAATCTCACGCAGCTTTTTGGAGAACCCGGAAAAGTTTAACGATGCCTTCGCCCGGGCGTGGTTCAAACTCACGCACCGCGATATGGGGCCGGTGGCGCGGTACCTCGGGCCGGAAGTGCCGAAAGAAGTGTTGATCTGGCAAGATCCGCTACCTGCAAAAAAACAAAAGCCGCTCACGCCGCGCGAGATCAGCGATCTCAAGGCGAAGATTCAGGCGACTCGGCTAACCATAGGCGAACTGGTAAATACTGCGTGGGCTTCGGCTTCCACTTTCCGCGGCTCCGACAAGCGCGGGGGTGCCAACGGTGCACGCATTCGCCTGGCACCGCAAAAAGACTGGGCCGTGAATAACCCGGTGCAGCTGGCAAAAGTGTTGAAGACGTTGGAAGGCATTCAGAAAGCTTTTAACGCCAGCGGAAAAAAATACGTGTCCATGGCCGACCTGATTGTACTCGGTGGCTGTGCCGCCATCGAGAAAGCAGCTAAAAAAGCAAAGCTGGATGTGAAGGTTCCGTTTACGCCTGGCCGCGTAGACGCGTTACCCGAACATACCGATGTGGAGTCGTTTGCGGTGTTGGAACCCGCTGCCGATGGATTCCGGAACTACAAAAACAAAAAGCACAAAGCCAAAGCCGAAGACCTGCTGGTTGATAAGGCACAACTCCTTACCCTAACGGCACCTGAAATGACAGTGCTTGTGGGGGGCATGCGTGTGCTGAACACCAACTTCGATAACTCCAAACATGGCGTTTTCACCAATAAACCCGAAACGCTCACCAACGACTTCTTTGTAAACCTGTTGGATTTTGGCACCACCTGGAAAGCGACAGACGCTACTGAAGAAGTGTTTGAAGGACGCGACCGGAAAACCGGAAAGGTAAAGTGGACCGCCACGCGTGCCGATTTGATCTTTGGGTCGAACTCCGAGTTGCGCGCCATTGCCGAAGTGTACGGTTGCGAAGATGGCCGCGAGAAGTTTGTTCAGGATTTTGTTGCCGCCTGGCACAAGGTGATGAACCTAGATCGGTTTGAGTTGAGCTAAGCGATCTGCTTTTTACACGTAAAAAAGCGAACTGCAAACAGTTCGCTTTTTTGTTTTCACCAAGAACCGTCACTTCGAGTTCCGCCTCCTCAAGGTGAAGAGCACCGTTACGACAACGCCCCTGGCGCAGGCATTCCTGCGGGTCGGGATTTGTCTTCGGGTAATGGAACGAATTCGTGGTTGTCGTTTGGGGGCAGTAGAATACGCCCCGCCTTCCAATCGGCTTTTGCTTGTTCGATCCGTTCTTTGCGCGAGGACACAAAGTTCCACCAAATGAAACGCTCGCCTAACGGCTCGCCACCCAACAGCAGTAACGTGCACGCTTCGCCCGCTTTCAGTACTGGCGTGCTGTTTTTTGTGAACACCAAAAGTTGCCCTGCGGTGTATGTGCGGCCATTCACCTCCAGTGTGCCGTGCACAAGGTAGGCGCCGCGCTCGGTGTGCCCCTCGGGCATCGCGAACTTCGCCCCGGCGGCTAACGTAACGTGGGCGTAAAACAAGGGCGAGTGCACCCGTACCTCGTTTTTTAAGCCGTATGCCTGCCCAGCGATTAAACGCAGCCACACGCCCGAGTCCGTGAACACGGGAAGTTTTGTTTCCGGGTAGTTAAAAAATGTGGGGTCGGCTTCTTCATCGCGCTCGGGCAGGGCCACCCACGTTTGGATCATTTCCAGCTTTCCCCCGGCGAGTACGGCAGGATCTTCAAACCGCTCGCTATGGGCAATCCCCTTGCCTGCGGTCATCCAGTTTACCTCACCCGGCCGAATCACTTGCTGCACGCCAAGACTATCGCGGTGGGTTACATTGCCACCAAACAAGTAGGTAACTGTGGATAAACCGATGTGCGGGTGTGGCAATACATCCATCGATCGCGCTTGCGTGGGTGCCACGGCAACGGGGCCGGCATGATCCATAAAAATAAAGGGGCCCACCATCCGCTTTAAGCGAAACGGCAAAATACGCTTCACTTCCATACCGGGTGCTAACGATGCTTTTCGCGCTTCAATCACAAGTTCGATCATGGCCTGAATATACGGATTTGGTTATCGAATAAATCCCGGTAATTCCGCAAAGAACTTACCTTGTTCGAGATTGAGATAGTAATCTTTCAATGCCCACACGAGCGCCTTGTATGAGCTGAACAACTCGCGGTTGAAATTGATCAATGTTGAGATCTCCACGTCGGTTAAGGTCGCGAGCGTGGCGGGGTCGTACAACTTCTGCAACTCTTCGGGATAGCTGGCACGTACCTTTTGAAATAGCTTCACCAAGGGTTCGAATCGATCGCTCTCTTCTCCTGTTCGCATCAGCGCTTCCACTTCGCGGCAAAAGCGAAGCATAGATTCCTTCATATATTCGTAGTAGCGGTACTTCGCTTCGTTAGATGATTGCCGGAACTGGGCAATGTCGTCCAGTGAATCACGGATGCTTTTGGAGGCAAACAACGCGTTTCGCATGGCAGCCGCTAACCGGCCCGCGTGTTCATCTTCTTCCGGCGTAAGCACGCTTTTGTTGATACCAAGGTAGTAGCTGTGCATCTCGCCATGCATGCGCTTTAATTGCTCGTATTTTTCACCGTGCGGTTTTTTGTGGAACGACTCGTCTACCGACTCCGGATGAAAGTCGTTATGGAGATGAAACGAGTGCAATAAGAAATCGAGCGTATACCAAAGGTAACGGCCCGCTTCTTTCTCCAGGGCCTCCACCGCCAGATCGCCCGAACTTGAGGGCACCAATTTTAAGAACTGCGTGCCACCGTCATCCTCGACAAAACGCCTGGTGAGGAACCGATCGAAAAGGTTAAGGAAGGGAAAAAACAACAGTACCCCCGCCACATTGATGAACGTTTGGAAAAATACAAGGGCCGTGAGTGGGTTGGTTAGTCCTATGCCATTCGTGACGAGCGCATACACGGGTTGCAAAAAAATCAGGACTACGCCAATGATAATCGTGTTGAAAAAAAAATTACCGAAGGCAACTCGTTTCTTTGCCGGAACGCCGCGCATGGAAGCGACCAGCAATTTCACCGTTGTACCCACTTCTGATCCTAACACCAGTGCCATTCCTGCATAGAGTGTGATCGCGTCTGCATGTAATGCGCTTAGTACGATGGCAACGGTGGCAGAGCTTGACTGGATGATTGAGGTTAACCCAAATCCCACCAGCACAAACACCCACGCCGGATAATTGCGCATCACGCTGAAGTCGACCTCACCTGCCAGATGGATGAAGCTGCTCTTCATGAATTCCAAGCCAATGAAAAGCATGCCGAAGCCTACAAGGAGGCGCATCCAATAGTACGCGCGGCTCCCCGACCGCGCAGCAGCAAGTGCAATGCCACCGATGCCTACGAGCGGCCATGCCAACGCTTCTATTGATACTTCAAAACCGACGGTGGCCACGAGCCAGCCGGTGAGCGTGGTGCCAATATTCGCACCCATAATTACCGCCAGCGCATTTTTCATGGTAATCACGCCCGCGCCCACGAATGCCAACACCATCAGGCTCACCACCGAACTGCTTTGCAGCACCGCCGTTACCATTGCCCCGCCTGCGATCGCTTTAACTTTGTTATTCGTGTGCCGGCGGAGAAACAGTTTGAACGTTCGGCCGGCGAGTCTGCGCAGACTTTCTTCCAGAAAGCCCATCCCCAACATGAAGATGCCGATGCCGGCAAGCATCTTAAAAATATCGGCCCATGCAATCACGTCCGTTTGCATTTATGATTCCATCGAGACGAATGATTCAAAAGTGAAATTTCGCTACTTCGGCACCATTTGGCGTAAACGTGACCATGAACAATTCGCCATAGTCATCGCTGGGGGTAATATCCGTGCGCCCGGTCAGTGCTTTTAGGAGTTCCGCCAGGTTATAGGAGTGGCAAACAACCAATGTGGTGCGCGAGATATTTTTTAAGTCAGTTGCCAGACTGTTATTCTTCACGTCATAGTTTTTGATGGACACGCCTGCTGCGCGTGCCACAGGTTCACCCGTTTGCATCGTGCGTCGGGTGGCCGTAGAAAATATCTCTTCTATGCCGGCACTCTGCAACAAATAAGCCAACCGCTCGGCCCGTCTTTTCCCTTCGTCCGACAGGTTGGGATCGTCTGTACTTTCAAGGGCTTTTTCGCAATGGCGCACAAGAAAGATGCGGGGTGCACTTTTCTGCCCCCAACCCCAGGAGGCAAAAACGATCGACAGCACCACCGTCAGCACCCATTTGCCACCGACGCGAGTTCTTTTCATTTGATTCATCGACCAAATATACAGTTCGCATGAAAACGTGGCAAAGGGTGGTCCCTGCCGCGGTCTGAAGTTACTTCTTGAAAAACATTCCCGAGCCAGGAATATGATTTGCATCCCGCCAATTCGGCTGCCAGAACATGCGCTGGGGTTTTGCCGTTCCGTCTTTGTCTTGCACCACCACATTCAGGCGTAACGTACGCCAGTCCCCCTGCATTTTTTTGAAGTAATCAATTGGCACCGCTACTTCAAACGCATAGCCGCCGCTGTTTCGAACACACTTCCACTCAAGTCCTTTTTCACTCTCCTCCATGTCCCACACGCTGTTCTTGCCTTTCGCATCTTCCGGACTGACGATAAAATACAGTGATTTTTTAAACCAGTCCTCCCCCGTTTCTGACGCACTTTGCGCCTGCGGCTGCCCGTCCATCACAAAGCCCACAAAATCCTGCGAGAACGTGGGCACGTCAGTTTTGTTTTGGATGTCCTTGTCGTTCACCTGTACGGCCAGGTACACATGTGTTGCTCCGTATTGAATGTGGAATGCGGCTCCTTCGGGGGTTGTGAGCGCGTACGGCAAATCCCACTCGGCCAGGTTACCATCTATCTTCACATCTGTTTTTCGTTTCGTGAGCGAATAGCGTTTCACGGGAGCTGCGTGAAATTGGAAGGGTACAAAGAATTCCGCCTTGCCCCGCTGATTTTTTATAGCAACTTCTGCTTTTACTTTTACCGGTTGTAATTGTTCCACCGGTTTATTTTTTCGCGGCTCTACTCCCATCGCCAGAAACACCACGGAATTCGGAGGAACGGTTGTTTCCGGTTTGGGGAAATCCGATTTGATGTCCCACGAGAAGCCGGAAGAAAAACGCACGGTCATGGGTACATCGTAGGAGTTGGTTACGCGAAAGCGAATAGAATCTTTCCGAAAAGGGCCATCCAAGTACAAAGGTTCTACGCGGATGACATCGGACGACCACAGTTTGGTGGTGAACGACTCCACCGCCTCGGTATGCATTTTCTCATCGAAAATACCTTCCAGTTGCAGGTTGGCCAAAACGGGCCCGCGGTCAGTCATGGTGATCAACGTAAAGTGATCGAACTCGCCAAACTGCGGGCCACGCAGTGATGATGCACCACCAGTGGTAGCCAGCATGTAGTAGTTGGATTGATTGCGCTCGTACTGCACGTAGTGATGGCGGTGGCCCACAAACACGGTGTGTTTCCGGGCAGTGAGTAATTTTTCTACATCAAACCACCTTACGGGATCGGTATCTTGTACCCATAGTGGTTGGTGCATGAAGAGCATCGTCCAGCGCACGTCCGGGTGCGTTTCCAACGTTTTTTTGATCCATTCGTATTGCGAATCTGAAATACTGCCGCGCCCGGAGCCGCGGGTCTGGTCTTCGGAGTTCATGGCAATGAAGAGTACGTTCTTGTACACAAACGAGTAATGCTTGGCACCTAACCGCCTTTCCCAAATCCGCTCCTGCACGGGGTTGGTAAGGTCGTGGTTACCCGGCACGAAGAAGAAAGGCATGTCGAGTTGATTAACAAAACCGGTGAACTCATCCCACTGACGGTTGAGTTCAACGGTGTCTGTGGTGTAGCCTTCAATCAAATCGCCCACGCTCATCACAAACTCGGGCTGCAGCAGGTTGAGTTTCCGTACGCCTTCCTCAAACACACCCGGCCGGTGGCCTCCGGTACGATCGCTAACGATGGCAAATTGAAATTGGCCCGGTTTGTCGTTAATGGATTTGGGCGTCCACGGCTTCGGCCCGGCAATTTTCGGGAGTTGAATATTGGGATGATTCTCAGGTTGCGCGGATAGCAGTTGTGTGAGCAGGAACAGACAACAGGCGAATGCCATTCTAATTTTCTGCACTATAGCGGAATTTCTCATAGGTCAAATGTAGTAGAAAAGCGGCTTAACCGGGTTATCGAAATGTTATGCAATGGCTAGTTTCGATGTAAGGGAATTCGGACTTCCACTTTGGTGAACTCGCCAAATACTGACTCTACGTTTATTGAACCCCCAAGTTTCGCAACCGTTTCCTTTGCGATATATAGTCCTAATCCAGAACCTGTCTTTCGATCGGTAGCCCTGTAGAACATGTCGAAAATTCGAGGAATATGAGTGGAGTCGATACCAATGCCATTGTCCTCAACTGTTAACGCAAGCTCATTATCCGTTATCCGAAAAGTAACAATAATCTGATTTTCGGTTTTTTTTGTGTCTCGGAATTTGCACGCGTTTGTAATGAGATTGTTTAGAATCACAAGCATCCGCTTGCGATCGAGCAATACTACTTCCGCTCCTTCAACACGCTCTTGAAACCTGACATCTTCGGCTGATAACTGCACATACTCGCGTACCTCGGCCAACAACACCCGTACATCCACCAATTCATACTCAACATCAATACGTGTATTACGTGAGTATTCCAGTATGTCTCGGGTAAAAGTATCCAAACGTGTAATACTGTTCCGAATGTATTGAAGGTACATCGGCCAGCTATTTGCGTCTTTATCCTTCTCTGCGATATTGACTAGTCCAAGTATTGTGGCAAGAGGGGCCCTGAGGTCGTGGGAAACGCGGTATACAAAAGAGTCCAATTCATAATTGGTTTTTTGCAACTCTTGGAATTGAGTTTGAAGGCGTTCCTCCGCATTTTGCCGCTCAATGGCGCTGCCAATCATGCTCGCGGCTGCTTGCAGCGCACCACGTTCTGCGGCTGACCAATTGCGTTTGTGATCGCATTGATCAAATCCGATGAAGCCCCACCACTTCCCGGTAACAAAGAACGGGATCACGATGAGTGATTTGATTTGCTGCTGCTCCAAAAGTGGCTGTTCATTTTCCGGAAAGTCGTCAACCGAACCAAAAACGGTCTTACCCTCGCTCATTAAATCGATCCACCGCTGAAAGCCAACTGCTTCAACTTCGATGTGCTGCAGTTCAGGAGCAGAAATTTGTGGTGCGACACCCGGCGCGCACCACTCGTAAGCCAAGCTTGTGTAACGCCCTGCAGGTTCGCCCGGCTCGTGCCGAAATACATACACGCGACTCGAAGCCGTTGCTCGCCCCAAACGCATTAAAATCTCATTAATGCTGTTTTGCCAGTTCCTATTGGACAGTAACTCTTTCGCTGAAAAGGCAACCGCTTCTAAAAGCTGTTCTTCCGGAGTGAGCGTGCGGTTTACGAAGATGTTGATATTAGCGGAGTCCTTCATCATACTACTACAAGGCACAGATGTGTAAATGTAAGAACCAAATCGGTTACCTGCAGCAAGGCTGTAGATTCCAAGCTTCGCCCCGGAACTGCCCCAGATGTACTCCCGCACTCTCTCCACCCTCACCCGCCAATTTTTGACATTGATCGAACTACTCGCGGGCATTCATCGAAATCCTGACCCCTCGCCCTGTTTGCGCATGTACTTTTGGGCGTTGAAAATTAAACACATGAACGCTAAACGCCTGATCGACATTACTGCCTCTGCCACTGGCCTGCTGCTGGTATCGCCCCTGCTGCTCGTTATCGCCATTCTAATCCGCCTGGAATCCAAAGGCCCGGTGTTATACGGTGCCTACCGGGCCGGCAAAGGGTATCATCGTTTTAAGTTGCTGAAATTCCGGACGATGTACACCGGGGCCGACAAGAATCTGAAAAATCTGGCGCATTTGAATTTGTACGGGGGGGCAGCAACTGTCACCAGCGCGGATACCTGCCAGGTTTGCGCACCTGTTGGGCGCCAGTGTGTACAGATGATTGATGAACGCGGCCATTCGGTATGCGAGTATCAATGGAAGGAAAACAAATCGAAACCGGCCGCATTTTTCAAGATCAAAGACGACCCCCGCATAACTCCGTTTGGTCGGTTTTTACGCAATACCAGTCTAGATGAATTGCCGCAGTTGATCAATGTACTGAAAGGCGATATGTCGCTGGTGGGTAACCGGCCGCTGCCGCTTTATGAAGCTGAGCAGCTAACCACCGATAAGGCGGCTGCCCGGTTCTTGGCTCCGGCCGGAATCACGGGTTTGTGGCAGGTTACCAAACGCGGCCGAAAAGGCGAGATGTCGGAGGAAGAACGGATTGAACTCGACACCGAATACGCGCGGACGCACTCCGTGGCGCAAGATCTTCGGTTGATGGTAAAAACCATTCCCGCGCTGTTTCAAAAAGAGAACGTGTAGAAAAACGGCCGGTGCCCCGTACCGGTCTGTTTTCCAAAAGGTTGCGGGCTGTGAGCCGATCGCTTCCCAACTCTACCTCTCCATCGAAAAGAGTAAACAGCCAGATGGGCCATGGGCTGTAATTTGTATCTTGCCCGTGCGATTGAAAACCCCGCTGCGCGATGAGGTGCCTACTTGTTGACGATGACGAAATGTCGCGGAAAATCCTGGCCAATCTTTGTTCGCAAATCGAACAGATTGAAATTGCCGGGATTTGCGAAAATGCCTTACAGGCGATACCGCTGCTGGAGAAGGGCGACATCGACCTGATTTTTCTGGATGTGGAAATGCCCGACATGACGGGACTTGATCTGGTGAAAAACATTGCGCACCTGCCGCAGGTCATCTTTATTACGTCTAAGCAAGAATATGCGGTGGAAGCTTTTGAACACCGCGTAACCGACTACATCCAAAAGCCCGTGCAACTGCCACGCTTACTCAAAGCGATTGACCGGGCCCGCGAGATTAAAGGCAAGCAAGTCGTTGCCGATGCCAATGATTTGTACGTGCGGGTAGATGGAAAACTGGTGCGGCTGGATCTGCGCGATGTATTGTACATCGAGTCGATTGGCGACTATGTGATCTTTCACACCGAGAAAAAGGAAAAGTTCATCGTGCACTCCACGCTCAAAAACATCGATGACAAAATCAGCAACCCGAAGTTTTTGAAAGTGCATCGGTCGTTTATCGTTAACCTCGCTAAAATCGTGGACATTCAGGAGACCAACCTGGTCATCAAAGACAAGGTTATTCCTATCTCGCGCGCACACCGCCCGGTGCTCATGAATCACATCAAAACATTGTAAAAAACCGGTCGTTCAGCACGTGCAACTGAACGACCAAATCCTACCAAAAAACGAATAATCCGCAATCGCCCTGCCCACTGCCCTACTTTTGAACGAAATAGTATGGCATGGTTTCGGTGATTACAGTAAACTATAACAACACAGCCGTTACACTGGAGCTGCTGGAAAGTGTGTTTACCCACGAGCGCGGCCCGCTGGAGGTAATCGTGGTGGACAACGGTTCCCGGGAAAATCCAGAACAAATCATCCGGCAGCGATATCCGCAAGTTGTGTTTGTTCGCAGCGAACGAAACCTGGGGTTTGCCGGAGGTAACAATCTGGGTATCGCCCACGCCACGGGCGATTATCTTTTCTTCGTCAACAACGACACCGAGTTTACTGCGCCCATCATCGCCTCGTTGGTGACCGAACTTCAAAACAACCCGCGGCTTGGCGCGGTTTGCCCACGGCTGGTGTATCCCAGCGGAGCAAATCAGTTTGTGGCATTCACTGCCGTCAACCGCTGGACGGGCCGCAACGCGTGCCTGACGGAAGCCCCCGTTGGCGCAGGCACTCGTGTGAAAAGCAGTTTTGTACACGGTGCGGCATTCATGATTTCGCGGGCACTCTACGAAAAAATCGGCAACATGCGCGAAGAGTACTTTCTCTACTTCGAAGAATTGGATTGGTCGGCTGCCATGACGCGCCTCGGCTATGAGGTGCTGGTGTTAACGGATCGCACCATCGTGCATAAGGAGTCGCAAACCGTGGGCATCGCCAGCGAGTTGCGAAGCTATTTCATGGCGCGCAACCGGCTGCTGTTCATGCGCAGAAATACCGGCACACCCTCGCTGGGTGTATTCTGGCTGTATTATGTGTTGGTGGCCAGCCCCTATCAAATGATGCGTTACCTGTTGCACGGGCAATGGCGTTGCGCACGGGCACACCTGGCGGGTATTTTCTGGAACATCGCCTCGCCCACCAACTCTCTTTCACTTGGCTACAAATACAATCAACTGAATCAATTATGACGAAACGCTTCCGTGTGCCCGCCTGGGTCGATCATCACGATATGATGCACAGTGCCTGGAAACTTCATCAGTTAGAAGACATCGCCAAACTACGAAAAGGGCTGAGTCGCTTTCGTGCAACGCAGCCAGTAGTGTCTATTGTTATTCCGGTTTGGAACGAAGAAGCAAACCTGGTGCGCACGCTTTCTTCATTCGCGGCCATGCAGGTGCCTTTTGAAACGGAGTTGATTGTAGTTAACAACAACTCTACCGATAGCACAGCAGAAATTCTGGAAGCCCTGGAGGTTAAAACGGTTTTTGAGCCCCGGCAGGGTATTGCTCATGCACGCCTGGCCGGGTTACGAGCCGCGCGTGGTATTTATCACTTGTGTGGCGATGGCGATTCGCTGTATCCACCCGATTGGATTGCGGCCATGGTGCAGCCGCTGGTGCGGGATGAAACCATTACCTGTGTCTATGGCAATTACAGCTTTTTGCCAGCGGGCGGCACTTCGCGCGGCATTCTTGCCTGCTATGAAATCCTTGCCGAATGTCTTTTTGAGATGCGCAGGTGGAAACGTGAATTCTTAAACGTGCGGGGCGCGAACTTTGGCTTCAGGCGTGCACAAGGGCTTGCCGTGAAAGGTTTTGAGATGCCGGTTACACGAGTTTTTGATAACGCAGAAGGGAGCAAAACGTTTGTGGTGTTTGGAGAAGATGGCCGCATGGGCCGGAAACTCGGCACGCTGGGCAAGCTGAAGCTCGTACGTACCCACCGGGCCCGCATTTGGACCAGCTCCAGGCGGTTGCTGCGCGATGGTTCATTAAAAAATGCGTTCGGCAAGCGGATCAAGAAAGAGTCAGTTCGCCTATTTGAATATCTGTTTGGCGGCCCGGTAAAGAACACGACCGATCAACTCTCGCCTGCTACTCACTAAATCAAGAAAGAACAAACATGTCAACCACCACTACATCCACCAATAATGCCGGTATGAATACTGTTGCAAAAAAAGTCATCGTTACATTTGGCGTGGGCTATAACCACCACCACATTAAACCGTTTATCGTGAGCTGTACCCGCCATGCACCCGATGCCGATATCGTAATTTATGTCGGCAATAACATAATGGAGTTGCAGGCACGGTTCAGTCAGTTTCCGCGGGTGAAGTTTATCCGTTACGAGGAGAATCTGTTTGCCAAGCTGATCAGCAAAGTAGTGATGAAGTTACCACGACTGGCCCGAGGGTATGCCACCTTTGTAAAATTTCTGCACGGCACGGGTCTGCTGCGCCCCGTACACATTGGCCATTTGGCTGCACCGTTGGTGCAGTTTATGGTGAAGCGATTCTTTGCGTTGCACCAACTCACCCTTCGCGAGCAATACGATCAGTGGATGTTTACCGATTTGCGGGATGTATTGCTTCAGGCCGATCCGTTTAGTCAGCTAAGCGAAAACCGGTTGGTTACCGGTGTGGAGCCGGTACGCATAGCAGCATGTGCCATGAATCGCAAGTGGGTACTTCGCACGTATGGGGCTGCAGTGCTGGGGTCAATCGGCAATCGATCAATCGCCTGCGCAGGCGTTACACTCGGTTCGCGAAAAGCAATGCTGCGCTATCTCGCTGAAGTAATCAACGATACGTTGCAGCAGTTGCCAAGAATCATTGGCATGCTCGGGGCCGATCAAGCCATCCACAATAAAGTGCTCTACACCGGCTTACCGGGTATCGCAAAAGAATTTGAGCGAAATGGAGACGGAAGCATTGCCACACTGCATTACTCAGAACTGGATGAGTTTGTACTGGAAGCAGGTGTTTTGCGCAATCCATCTGGTAAGGAGTTGGCAGTGGTTCATCAGTACGATCGCCATCCACATCTGGCTGCGCAACTGTTGGCCGGGTTTAAATCGCAATCGGTACCGGCCTTTGCACACACGGCCTAACCATGACGCGGGCCTATCTTTTTCTATCGTTGCCACGGCATGATGCCGAATACACGTCCACTCCGTGGCAACTGGCGCGCGAGTTAGCCGGTAAGCATCAGGTTTTTTTTGTAGATCATCCCTACACGTTTTGGGAAGCCATCCGCAAAATAGCCAGCGCTGCCATTCGCAGGCGCTGGGCCTCCTACTTCACCACTGGCATCTCCAAAAAAGATGGCGTATATGTTGTTGCCGCGCCTTTTGTATGGCCCGCCAATTTTTTACCTCCTGGCCGATGCTATCGACTGGTAAAGCGCTGGAACGAAAAACGGATGGCGGCACGGATAAATCTTGCCTCTGCCCGTTTTGGGGTTGAGCAGTGGCTGTTTGTAAACTCATTCAATTTTTACTTTCACGACATGCACCAGTTTTTGCATGTGCCCGTGCGCCTGGTGGTTTATCACTGCATTGATCCCATCATCAAGCCGTATAGCCAAAAACATGGCCAATACCTGGAACCAGACGCGGCACGGGAGGCCGATCTTGTGATTTCCACCGCCCCGGCACTATCTCAACGGTTTATTGCCGAGGGCATCAATCCGCAAAGTTACCTCGTGCCGAATGCAGCACAGGTAGAACTATTTGCCACACCGCCACCTGCTATTCATCCCACGGTGCAAGCCATCACCGGCAAGGTAATGGGTTACCTGGGTAGTATTGAACGCAGAATTGATTACGAGTTGCTGCTTGACGTGCTGCGGCTGTTGCCGGATTGGAACCTGGTGCTGGCGGGTCCGGTGGACTGGCACTATGTGCCGGCCGAGGTACGGCATCACCAACGGATTTTCTTTGCCGGGCCGGTGCCCCATACGGAGGCCCCGGCCGTCATCAAACGATTTGATGTGGCGCTCATTCCGTTTCTCACCGATGAGGCGAGCTCCGGCATTTACCCACTCAAACTCTTCGAATACCTCGCCACGGGCAAGCCTGTGGTTTCTACAAATTTTAATCCCGATATTTTATTGCCATTGACCGATGTGGTAAGTGTAACCACCGGTGCATCGGAATTTGCTGCGGCCTGTACGGAGCAATGGCGTGCGCAGGAACCGCGGCACATCGAAGCGCGACAGCGTGTGGCGGCCTGCAATACGTGGGCGCACCGCGCGCAACAGTGGCAGGAATTAATCGAAAAACATCTTACACGCGATCATCATGTCCATTCGCACATTACTCACGCATAATCCCAGGCTCAAAAAACTTGCGCTTGCCTTTATCTTCCGCAGAAAGCCCTACCAGGCGCGTGTGCGGTGGTACATTTGGCTGTGGCTGATTTTTCCGCGCTACTTCCAAAGAGGAATCGACTGGGGTTCGCGGCTCGACCTCGTACCTTTTCATCGCTTTGCGCTTGGCAAGTATTCGCGTATTGAACGCGGTGTGGTGATCAACAATGGCATGGGCGATGTTATCCTGCACGATGAAGTACACACGGGCATCGGCTGCGTGTTAATCGGGCCGGTTACGTTGCATAAACACGTGGGCCTCTCGCAGTACGTTCGCATTCTAGGCATGCACCACGGCAGCGATGTGTTATCGCCACATCACCATCAACCCGTGATGGCTGCGCCCGTTATTTTGGAAGAGGATGTTTTTGTTGGCACCGGAACGGTAATTATGGGCAAGAAAAACGGTGAACCTCTTGTGTTAGGCCGGTATAGCCGCATTGGCGCAAATTCGGTCGTTACCACCGATATTCCGCCTTACTCGGTGGCGGTGGGTAATCCTGCGCGTGTTGTTCGGGTGTGGGATTTTTCGCGGAACATGTGGGTGAAGCCGGAGTCCAACTAAATGCACTATTTGCGCTTGTCTGTGTTGGTTTTTTCCGAACTGTGTAGATCTTTTAGAAGCCGTCTTAAAAATATCCCGTCATGTTGCACGAAAGTGAGACATCCCTATTTGCAGCGCTGCAATCAAGGATTTCTCGGTCGTACCTCCCTCGAAATGACGCTTTTCATATTTTTGAGATAGCTTCTAAGTAAATTTTTGCAGGGGGTAATCCTGCGCGTGTTGTTCGCGTGTGGGATTTTTCATGCAATGTGTGGGCGAAGCCAGTGGGAAATTACGCGCACAGTTTGCGCTACCTGCGTTCGCTTTTCACAAGCTACTGAAATCTTCAGAGTAAAATCGTGGCGGTGAGTAATCGTACGCGTGTTGTTCGCGTGTGACATTTTTTCACGCATCTTGTGGTTGAAGCTAGAAGGCAATTACACGCACAGTTTGCGCTGCGCGCATTCGCATTTTATGAGTAACTGAAATCTTCGGAGTAAAATTATGGCGGTAAATAATCCTACGCGTGTTGTTCGCGGGTGGGATTTTTTGCGCAATTTTTGGATGGAGCCAGTGCGCAATTACGCGCACAATCTGCGCTGCTCGCGTTCGCTTTTTACAAACTGCGGAAATCTCCGAAGTAAATCAAAACCCCAGATAAGGGTGAGCGCCATGCCCTGAATCATCAGCTTTGGTTGCCGGTAATATTTGAGGCGGCTGAGTAAGTAGTAGCCTAATGTTTTCACACCAATTTCCCAATAGATGTTTTTCCACGGGGAAGATGCACGCTTGCGCTGATAGGCTGCGCGGTTGCGAAAGAACAACCGAAATTCACTTTCCATGATTTTCATGCGCTTGGCTACCTTGGCAAACGAATCTAAACGCGGTGGATGGTACAAGCGCATCGCACTCACAAAAGTGATATCACCCAGTTGCTCTATTCGCCAGGCAAGGTCGGCATCTTCATTGTGCGGATACGGAAACTGCTCATCAAACCCATTGATCTGGAGCAGCGCAGCACGCGTAAATGCCGCGTTGCACGTTGGCACACTGCTATTGCCCTGCTCATTATCGATTTGATGGGTAAGTGGTGTAATGTCTTGCCGGTCGGTGTACGTGCTGCCCTGTAGTCCCACACTATTGGTGGTCTGGAACGTGGTGTGAATCACCTCCAACCAATTCTCCTGCGGAATGCAGTCGTCATCGGTAAAGGCAATCACCCGGCCACGGGCGGCAGCAATGCCTTTATTTCGGGCTGCAGCCGGGCCGGCATTGGCCTGACTGAAAAAGCGGAACGCGGGCCAGCGGGTGGCCAGCTCGCGCAAGTAGCGCGCAGTGCCGTCCGTTGAACCATCATCAACCACCAGCACCTCATACTGATGAGCGGGTAACGTTTGTTGTTGTAGTGCCTGCAGGCACTGTTTGAGCGAGTCCACCCGGTTGTAGGTGGGAACAATTACGGTTATTTCCATTGCCATTTTTTTATTACGTTGTTTTCCGCCACAGCGCGCAGCTGCCGGAAGATGTTGATGTAGATCCGCGCCACTTCACGCCAGGTATCGCCCAGCGCCAGATTCGCTTCCTTTTTGAGAATGCGGGTGACCCAGAAAATGCCAAAGACTTCGGTGAGCACCATGGCTACGGGCGCACCGGGTAATCCCCACGCGTGCATCAACGCAAAGCTTAACAGAATGTTGATGGCACTGTTTACGAAAACCACCTGGGTGGCCAGGTGCGGTTTGCCCAGCGCAGTAACCAGGCTGCCAAAGGCCGTTCCCAATGGTGTGATGAGCGCAGCAACCATTACATAGAGGCCGAGTAAGTAACCAGCCTCGCGATAGCTGGCACCATGCAACTGCTCCAGCAGGAAAGGCGAAGCCAAACTAACGAGTAGCGCTACCGGTAGCGTGAAGGCGATTAATTGCGCAAGCATCTGATGAAACAGGAGGCGCGCATGCGACAACTCCTGCTGATTTACCCGCGCAACCAGGCCGGGAAACAAAATTGACTGAATCGCTTGATTCGGTAGCAGAAACAATTGTGCGAATCGCTGCGACACACCAAGCCACGCGGCATGCTGCGTTGAGATCAGCGCAGACGCATAAAAGAGGCTGATGCGCGAGGAGACAGCCGAGGTAGCTTCGCGCAGCATGGCATAGCCGCCAAAGCGCAGTGTGTGGTACACCTCGCTGCGCGTAATGTTCGCGCGAAAGATCATGACATACGGAATGGCTGGCGCACCGATAACAATGCCCGCCACGCTGGCAGCCCCAAGTGCCACAATTAACATGGTGAGTGGCTGCTGGCCGTGCCAAATCCACAGGAACCCCGCCCACTGAATGAGCGCCACCAACGCATTGCTCAGCGCAATGGTTCGTATGTTAAGATGGGCTCTTAGAAAAAATGTTTGCCACCGGAACCATGCGTTCGGAACGGAGTAGCTGCCATAGATAAGCAACAACGGCTGAAGTGGTCCTTGCACAAACAATGCCACAGCCAACACAACCAGATTGCTCATCATCTCAAAAGCGGCCATCGCCAGAAAATTTGCCTTCACGCCCGGATGGCAGCCCGGCCCTTCATTACCGGCCACCCGCTTCACCAGTGCAGGTTGGATCAGCGCATCGCGCAAACCGCTCACCAGCGCAAACACGGCTATGAACATGAACCACACGCCCATTTCGCCTGGAGAAAAAATACGGGTAAGCAAGATGATGCTGCCCAGCCCGGTGGCTAACTCCAGGCCGTTGTTCAACAACGCCCAGCCGCGTGTCTTAAATGAGATCATGGAGTCGATACGGTTTTGTGCGAGCCGTCAAGCGCAATGGCACGGAATAAAATCGCGATAAGCATCCAAAACAAAATGCTCATCGGAAAAACTCCGATCACTTCCTGCCCCCACTCTACAATCAGCAACGGCGGAACAACCGCAATAATACCGGTGGCCACTGCCTTCAAACCGGCATCCTGCACGTGCCGTGACTTGCGGATGCCTTCCCAAATGATTTTTGCATATAGCCACAGGAAGAAAAGCAATCCAACCCATCCTAACTCTACCGCTACACGAATCAAACCTGAGTCGGGCGCGAACAACGCCAGGAACGTACCGGGTGTAAACCGCTGGCCCCATACACCCGTAGAGCCAAGCCCTCCGCCAATCGGGTGCGCCAGTATCCACGGAAAAATCATTTGCCGGTTGCGTGCCCGCGTTTGATACGATTTATCTTCCGAGGCTTTGAACACCGACTGGATGCGTTGAATATGATAGTTGTTGCTCGGCATCGTAGCAAGTGCAAAGAAGGCAACGGCAGCTACCCCCAACGAAGCGTACATGGCACGTTGGCGGGCCAGCAGCACCCACATCAGATAGAATACAGGAATGATAATGAAAGCCGACCGGGTGCCCGAGTACACCATCGCGATTAACGTGGTGCCGCTCACCACCAAAAGCAGGGCACGAACCCACACCGTGCGGATGGCAACCAACAGCGGGACGCAGAGCATCGAAATGACGCCCATCAAAATCCCGAATTGCGCAGGCGAGCCGATGGAGCCAATCGCGCGCCAGCGCCCATAGTTAAACACCAGGTGCACCAGATCATGACTGAACACATATTGATACTCCCACGCAAAATAGCCCACCGTGGCTTGCCAAATGCCCCACACTGCGGACACGAAACTCAAAAAGAAGATTGCTGCCACCATGCCAAAAAGTTTTCTGCGCGTATTCAGATAGCTGGAGGTCAAGAAGAATACCATCATGTAGCCCACAGCCGGACGAATAACATAAAACCACGCCACCCGTGAACCTGCCCAGGGGTTGACCAACTCCACGAGGTTCATTGCCGCCCACAAAAAAACGGCTACCGAAACGGGCGTATCAAAGCTGCTCCAATCCCGACTCACTGTGCAGCGGTAAAGCAAGCCCACAAGCATCACCAGTATCATTACATCCAGTGCAATGCCCATGGGGATTCCTTCGGCCAACCGGTTGGGGATGCTGATGAAGAACGCAAACAGCAGCATGATGTAAAGGCCGATTCCCGTGTTCCACAAAGCCGAAACGGCCAGCGGCACGGCCACCACCGCCACTACGATACTCATGCCCGCCAGGAACCCGAACTTCATCGTTGCACCTGCTACTACCGGAACGCAAGCCAGGGCGAGGCACCAGCCTAACCACGCGGGCGAAGCATGTTCACCACGGATAAACCGCGCGATGGTTGTACCAGCCGAGGGCGCTACCCGAATCATTTATAACTGATGAGGTGTGTGGATGAACGTACCCCGGTTCTCTTTCCGCAGGCTTTTCATTGCGTTGCTAAAATTGTGCAGCGCCAGCGAAGGAAGGTAAACGGCATACCGTAAACTGCGCGCCAGCGCGCGATGGCGCTGAAGGAAAATCAGGATGGCCACCACCTGCAGCAGCGCAGCCGCAGTAAACAAAGGATATTGCAGCGGCCACGCCCCGCGCCACCAGAAAACAATCCACTCGGCCACGGTTAATGCAGCGATGAGCACCAACTGTACCGAGCGCGGTGGGCGGCAAAGCGTAATCAGGTAATCAATTGGCGCAATGCGCTTGTATTGCCACGCAGCCTTCAAAAGAATGCCGGCACTGTAACATGCATTATAATACTGCTCGCCAAACCAGCGCACGCGTTGCGGATTGTGTGCGGCCTGGCTTGAGGTTTTCTCTTCGCGCAGCGTGCTGTGTGGCCAAAAAATCGTGCGCACCGTACGGGCACTTTGCAGCAGTTGCACCATAAAGTTCTTATCAAAGCCCGGTGCGTTGGGGTCAAGTTTGCCAACGGTTTCCAAAAACAAGTCGGTTTCAATCAGCGCACCACTTCCACTCAGTTCCACCATCAGCCCGAGGTTCTGTTTCGCTTGCCGAAACATGGTATCGTTCAGCCGCTCGGTGAGGTGATCAAAAAACGAAATCGCATTTTTCGTATCAATGGAAAGCCGCTGGCCTTGAATGATGTCGTAGCGGTCGTACACGTGCGATGGAATGTGGTCAAAAAAATCGGCTGAGATCAGGTTGTCTTTATCCAGCAGCATCACAAACTCAGGATTGATCTCGCCTTCGCTTTGTAAAGCAGAAATACGCCCGCAGAGATATCGTAACGCGTGCTGGTACGAGTTTCCGGGGAGATGATCAAACGCCCGTTGTTCTACAAAAAAGCCTTTTGTGCGTGCAAGCTTTGCAAACGCTTCGTCTGCGTGCTGTAAAAGCACCAGCACCTGAATGTTACGTTTACCGATGGCCTGAGCTACCGCCTCTAACACTTCACGAAAAATCGGACCCGGGCGATACGCGGGCAGGATGATGAGAATTTCCGGGTTATAGGAATGTAACTTTCCTGACGTGTTGGATTTGCTTTTGCCCACCACAATCCAGATCAAGCTTAGTGCCGCATACCCACCCAGGTATAACGCTACCAGCAGGCCCGCCAAAATCAATAGTGTAGTCATCTTAAGTTTCGCGTAACGATTTTTTTAATCCACTTTCGTATTGCACTTTTTTTGGATGGCAAGCCGCCCAGATCGTCTTCCATCGCATCCGGATTGGCTTCCATCAGCACGGTTCCCAAAAAGGACACGGGCGACTTTCGTATCAACTCTTCTGCCCGCTTATCCAGCCGGGTGAAGACGCGATTCGCCCGAAACGCCAGCATCATGTGGTTTGCCTGTTCCATCCAAAAATGAATTTCCGCAGTCTGATCCATGGACGATGCGAGTACAAGCACCACATCGCACGCCTGCTTCTGTTGCTTTACCTGCTGCAAAATGTGGGTGCGGTTCGCCATCAGTCGGCCTTCACCAAACGATTCGCGCAAATCCACATCGCTTTCGCCTGCTGGTGTATCGCACGCGGGGTTTGCCCAAATTACTACCACCCGAAGGCTGGCTTCCTGCAGATATTTTTTGATCTGTGCCGCAACGGTAGCCTGGCCTTGTTCGCCAAAGGCTGACGTAAGCAGCAACATGTTTTCGTCTCCGCGGCAGCGGCTCCACACCAACTGCGCAATCTGCATCCACTGTTGGGTTTGCACGGTACGCCACGCATCTTCCCACAGGCGGTTGCCCGGTAGCGGCAACTTCGGCACAACACCCGCAATGGGCAGGGTCGTATTCGCCTGCAGCTTTTCGCCCGATGAGATGGTAGCATCCAGCAGGTGCAGAATGATGAAACACGCAGCCAGCAAAACAAATGTGGCCAGTCCGCCCGAGGCCACCAGCAGCCAACGCTTAGACGGTTGCGGTTTCTCCGGTTGTTGGGGCGGGTCAATCACTTCGATCACATTCTCGCCAGAGCCGTACTCCATCGATTCGGTGAGACTGAGTTTGTTCAGTAACGTGAGGTACACATGGTTGGCGGTGCTGATTTCCTGCTCATACGCACCAATGGTTGACTCGAACGGTGCGAAACGTTTGGCGTAATCGTTTACCCGTTGGATTTCTTTGTTGATGATGGTGATCATGTCGGTTGAGGTTTCCGCTTCCAGATCATACGCTAGGTATTTGCTGGCTAACTCCATTTGAAACTGGCTGGGGTCGTACGGAGTTTTTCGGGCGAGCTCCACCAGCTTTTCCTGAATGGCAGTTTTTGCTTTCGCGATGTTTCCGTCAATGGTTTTTGAGTCGCTGATCTGCTGGTTGCGAAATGAACTGCGCAGCGCTTGCTGGTTGAGTTGCATCAGTTCATTCTTGAGCGCGAGGATTTCGTGGTGACTAGAGAGATCCAGCGACAGCGCGTTGCCGGTCTGCACGGTAGCCAACACCTCTTGCCTGCCTCGGGTGCTGGCGGCCATGCGCGCCATCAGGTTGGCGCGTTGCCCCTCCAGTTGCACCAGGTACACCACAATGGCCTTGGTGTGTTCACCCAGATTGATAATCGTATTGGTAGATTTAAACTGTTCCAGCCGTTTGATTTTGCTGTCGAGATCTTCTTTGGCCTGGCGTACCAATCCTTCGATGATTTCTTTGTGGCCTTTGATTTTGTTCTTGGCCAGCGCACGGTTTTCTTCAATCAGCGCATCGATAAACAGTTGCGCCAGTACCCGGGTCTTTTCGGGTTGCTCGGCTGTAATCTCCACTTTCATGAAATTGCTGTCCATCACCCGGAAGGCAAGCAAGCCGCTGCGCATCGTGTCGTCCGACAGGCGGTGTGCCTGCAGAAATGCCAGCACCAGTCGATCGGCCGAATTGGCTGGGTTGAGCTGCCGCCCCGCTTTCCACTCGCGCAGGCATTGCTCTACCGGCTGGCGGTTGGCGCGCAGTGCTTCGTTGCCCTGATGAAAGAAGTTCACGGTGTCCGACAAGGCCAACTCTACCGATTTGATCCGCACGCGCTCCAGCGTACGCTTGGATTTCAATAACTCCACAGTGTTTTGAAAGTAGCTGTGCACCTGGTACTGCTTAAGATCCTCATCCACCAGGCTTAGGCCTTTGCTTTCCTGAAGATTAAGGTACAAGCGGGCTTCTGTGCGGTATTGCAGGGGAAGATTCCGTGTGAAGTAAAAAATCACCAGCATGGTGAGCAGCGGCACTGCTACCAGTTTCCCCTGGTGGCGTAGCAGCGCGCGCAGTATGCCAATTAGTGTTTCCATTTTTGGTCTTGATCAGGTTGACCCTCGGTGGGTTGAATCAGCAGGTTTATTTCCTGCCGTATGCGTTGCGCCTGCACCTCGGCCCGCAGCACCGCCTCATGGGCAAGTGCCAACGCGTTTTGATTGAGCAACACGGCCTCAAGTTGTACTTCACCGCGCTTGAATTTTTCTTCCAGCAATGCGCACTGCTCCTGCTGAGTTTGCTGCGACTGCTCGCGCAGCTCCAAAATGCCGAGTGTTTCGAGGTACTGATAAAACAGTTGAACGATTTCCAATCGCAACTGCCTGCGTTGGTGCAATACCTGGTTTTCGGCTCGCACCACCTGCAGCCGGGCTTCGCGGATGTAGCTGCTACGGCTAATGAACCGCTCGGGATCAATACTTAACGTGAGGCCCAGTTGCGGAAAAAGCCCGGCAGTGGTAACCGACTCGTTGTTGGCGTTCACCTGGGTGTTGACCGAGAAAAAGTTTACCCCCATCCGAAAGGAAGACACCCACCGGTTTTTTTCCTGCCGTACATTCTCGTGTTGCTGGCCCAGTTCGGCCTCGAAGCCTTTGATCCAGTACGAATTCTGCCATGCCAGCGTCACTAAAGAATCCAATAGAGCTTCATCTTGTAATACCGACTGAACCCACGCTTTTCCGGTGGCAGCATCCAGCCGGGTTTGTGCGCCCGCGCGCCCAGTTAGCAACAGGCAGCATAACAGCAAGCCATGTAACAGGCCGATACGGATTTTCATGATTTTGATTTCCACGGTAAGCGACACCACTTCTGATTTTTATTATGGTGCGAAATTAGCGTGGCCGATAGGGCGCTTTGGCTTTTTTAGACGATTGGAGCGGGTTTGCCGTTGATTGACTTCTGCCGCAAGTTTTTGGAAAACAAAAATCCGGACGGTGTGCTACCGCCCGGATTTCATGAAGGCAAATGCGTGCCGGTGGCTATCGAAAGATCAGCTCCGGTAAACGATTGGCGCCTTTGTTGCGGAACCAGTCTTTGTCGCGTGTGCCGCCACTCTTGGCCCACTCGCTGAAACGCAGGTGTGCTTTATCGATTGCGCGGCTCTCCAGCGGGTAGTCAAACTTCTCCGGCAGGTGAATTGCCCACGGCATGTTATCGCCCGACTTATAGAACCTGCCTTCGGCCGGGCGGCTACTGTCGGCCTGCTTGCCCAGTAGTGCAGCATTTGCTTTGCTGGTGGGCGGCATACCGGGCAAATGCACTTCCACCGATCGGTCGTTCACAAAAATGAATGGATTAAACGGGGCGTCTCCCAGATCAATCAATTTCACCGGCTTGGAAAACTTAATCCGAAAAGTGATTTGCACAGGCGGCACACTCTCCGACCGTGGCAACGTGTTGACCATGCCGGGGCGGCCAAATAACTCATGGCTGTTATCGAACAACACCACAACGGCCCGCTCCTGTCCTGCCTCGGTGCCGTTGGGCGACAAGGCAATGGAACCACTCCGGATTTTATCCAATTCCACCGATGCGATGTAGTCCGGTGCTACGGGCAATTCAATCGCTAATCCATTTCGGTGCGAGGCGCCCAACGCGCGTATCCGCCAATCGCCTTCCAGCTCGATTACTTCGTTGGCAACATTGGTTACTGCTTTGAAGTTGTAATCTACCACCAGATCATTCATGTCGTAATCTCCCTTCTGGGGCCACATGTCTTCAAATGCCAGCGAACCAAATACGTTTTCGGCCGGTGAGAATACATGAAATGCGCGATTGGCATCGTTAGGATACAAATCATTTCGGTCGAGTACATTATCGCCATCGGAGTCTCTTCCGGTGGCCGCTTTCGCGGATGCCACATTATCCGTGATTACCGCCCGGTAGGGATTGGCCGTAACGAAGAACACCGCATCGTTAAAGTCATTGTCGCCACCCGGTCTTGAAGTGTCTTCAATTCCCAACAACACCAATTCCCGGATATCGTCTTTGAGTGCAGCCACGTGCGGGCGGTGAGCCGCAGCCGTAAAGGTGTTCAGGTTTTTGTCGGAGTACTTGATCTGGCCTTTATCTACTACGTTGCTGCCGTTCCATCCATCGGGCACCAGAAACCAGCCGATGCCGGTATTGGCCGGAAAGCGCCCCAGGTAAACCCGGTTGCCGGATTTTAGATTGCCACCGCTCCCGCTGAGCGAAACATTCGGGAAAATGATGTTGTGAATTTTGATTTGGTCTACCGATGTGGGCGGGGCATCCAGATCGTACGTGTAATAGCCTAACGCATTGCGCCAGCCTGCGCCCTCGTGAACAAACGTAATCCACACATCGGCCGTCTCGCGGAAACGTGTGTCGGAGTTGATGCGTTCGTCAATGTACTCGGGGTTAAACTGCGGAACGGGTCTTCGCTCCGGCAACGAGTTGTTTACCAGGTCCAGAAGATCCTGGGGAATGTAAGTGTTTTGAGCCTCCAGATTATTCGGCACTCCCTGCGCATCAAACGCAGCCAGGAACGTAAACTTGCCGCTATGCGTACGACCGTTGCTGGCACCGGTGGGCTTGCCCGGCACGGACGCTGTGGTAGCTACGCCTCCAATTTGAACATGGTTTACACCCGGACGCACCGCGGCTTTGGTTTCCTGAGGCAAACCTAAATAGTCGGTGCGGATGCTAATCGAATCAAGGTAGGCCGGAATTTCGCCTGTTACAAACGCCTCGCCAGCCGCATTGGTTTGCAACGTTCCCAAGGCATGAAAGCCTGTTTCATTTGTGTAGCCGTACGTCAGCGGCACACGGCCTAATGGTTTGCCACCATTGTCGCGCGTAGCCAGCGCAACGCGGATGTCTTGTGTAGTGGCGTAATTGAAATGATCGGGGGCTACGGGTACAAGCGACTCCGTTTCAACTGCGGAATCGGAATTGAGTATTTCCACGCATCCGGTGGCAAGCCAGCAGATCAACAGAAAGTGTATGTAATTTTTCATCACTTGAAACATTTTCCGCAAAACTATTTCCCCGCAAAGGCTTTGCGGTTAATTTTAGGCCAAGCGCATGTTTCGTATGATGAACTGACACTCTTCTTCGTTTTTTGGCAGGCGGTTTACCAGGGAAAAAGTTTTTTAAACAATTGCTTCAGCGTGCCGGAATTTTGCTTTTCATGCAGTCGGTCTACCGTAGTGCGCAGCCGCACATAGGCCGCTGAGTTTTTCTCGATGTAATCGAACGAACCAAATTTGAGGGCTTGCACGGCTGCCGAAAGATCATTCTGTGCCGACAGGTAAATGACCGGAATCTTCGGTTTTACGCGTTTAATATCGCGGAGCACATCAAGGCCGTTTTCTTCCCGCCCCAGCTGATGATCGAGGATGATCAAATCCGGATTCTGATGCAAACCTTCCACACACGATTGGCCGTTGAAAAACGACAGCACGCGGTATCCCAGATTCTTCATGTGTTCTTGCATAAACTGCTGATAGATCGGGTCATCATCAACTACAAACGCCAACTTCTCCATGGGTTATTCCGATTTTTGGTTTTCTTTAAATGTCTTCACTTCATCCATTAATACCTTTGCCTTGGCCAGCGCCAGGTGCCCTTCCAGCAGCATTTCATTGGTGTTGGAGGCGCATGCCAACAGCTCTGCGCGTTCGGCCTGCTGCACCAGCGCATCTACACTAAAAATCCCGAGAGAAGCCTTCAGCATGTGAATGGCGCGGGCCAGCGAGTGCCCGTCTTTATGTTGCAGTGCGTTTTCAACCCGGCCAATCATTTCCGGAAAATACGTAAGGAAAGAATCTACGAGTTGGTCGCGGATCTTTTGATTATTCAGCGCTTGCAGGTGCAGGCGCTTTTCATCGAGGTACAGAAACGATTGGGGTTTCATCGTGTTTTCTTTCCCGGAGGTTCAAAAGGCGTTCCAACCACTTTTCGACTTACCTTCCCCTTGGGTGCTCATCGCCCAAAAGTCACCAGCCAACCGTCTGACGCGTACAGATAAACGGCATTCAGCCACCATTCATCGAAACGCAGCTGCCGGCACCGGCACCGCTAATCCATCGTCTTGAAATTTCATTTTGGGAAAAACCGGCCCCGAATTGAAACAATCAGAGCACGTTGAGCCTCCGGAATAACTCCGGTTTATACGACTCGCCTATCGGGATCACCTTCTGGCCAATGACCACGGCAGCATCTTCAATGGCCTGAATCTTATCGAAGCGCACGATAAAAGAGCGATGAACGCGCACAAACTGATCGCGCGGCATCTTTCCTTCAATGCCCTTCATGGTGCCGTGTACCACAAAGCGTTCGCGGGCGGTGAAAATATTAACATAATCGCCATACGCTTCAATCCAGTTGATGTCCGCCAGTTTAATGCTGATGATTTGATTGTTAGCTTTTACAAACACCGCATCGGGTGTGGCGTAGTGCTCGCCCTCGAGGGCGAGCCGTCTTTCTACGCGATCAATGGCTTTCAAAAAGCGCTCCAACCCTACTGGCTTCAACAGGTAATCGGCTACTTCAAAATCGAATGCCTGCAGCGCATAGCTTTCCTTGGCGGATACCACAATGATTTCCGGATAACTGCTAAGCGACTTTAGCAAATCCAAACCCGACAAATCCGGCATTTCCATATCCAGAAAAACCAAATCCACTGGTTGCGAAACGAGGAGATTCCGGGCAACCAGCGGATCGCTGCAGGAGTCGATGAGGTGCAAATTCTTCGCGCGCTGTACCAGCATCTCCAGCATCTTGCGCGACATATCGTCATCGTCTACAATAAGGCAACGGATTCTTTTCACCATGGATGATCTTCAGGCAAAACGCGCCTCAAGATAGCATGAATTCTGACTCGAATTTCCTCCGGGTTAAAAGGCTTTATCACAAAATCATCGGCACCGGCCCGCAAACATTCAATCCGGGCCGTACTGTTTTCTGTAGCCGAGAGCATCAGAATGGCAATTCGCCTCCATTCGGGGTTCTGCCGAATGCGCTGGAGGGTTTGCAGCCCGCTCAGCCCCGGCATGTTTAAGTCCAGAATAATCACGTCCGGAGCCAGACCACGCTCCAGTTGGTCCAGGCACTCTTCGCCCCGAGCCACGCACGTAGTGTGAAAATCACTTCGGAAAAACTCCTTGAGTAACCGCGGAAGACTGGGTTCGTCATCGGCTATCAGCAAATTCAACTTAGGTATCATATCATGTGTTGTTTAAATTTCTTTCTGATTATTTCAATTTCCGCCTGGGCATGGTCGATGATGATTTGCACCTGTGCCAGCAGCGCGGCTATTGTCTCACCATCGCCATGGGCAGCCGCGGCTTCTTCTATTTTTGCGATAATGGCCGAAAGCGAATTGATGCCCACGTATGAGCCTTGCGGTTTAAAAGCATGAGCCAATCGTTGCAGCGTGAGAAAATCCTCGCGCAGGAAAGCGGCCCGCGCCTGGTGAACAAACTCTTTCGATTGCGTTTCAAACAGTGCAATCATCTCCATTTGAAACTCCTTGTTGCCGGGCGAAATGCTTTCGAGGTAATCCATTTGAATGTACCCTTTGTCGGCCGTTGCACTTCGGCTGGCTGTGGCCGGCTGACCCGGAGTTAAAAACTGCGCCAGTTTTTGGTTCAGTTGGTCGGGCTGGAAGGGCTTGGAAATGTAATCCTGCATGCCTGCTTGAATCACGCGGCCGCGCGGATTGTGCAACACCGATGCAGTCATCGCCAGAATGTTAATCGACCGCACCGGCTCCGGAAATGTTTCTCGTATCTGGCGGGTGGCCTCAATACCATCCATCTCCGGCATCTGCACGTCCATCACCACCAGATCAAAGTGGAGCTGAGTGCGCAACACGGCCAGCGCCTCTACACCATTCTGCGCTACGGTTACCTCAATTTGCCAGTTTTCGAGTGTACGTTTGGCCACCAATTGATTGATGGGATTGTCTTCCACCACCAACACACGGCTGCCGGGGAAAGACAGGAGCGCCACGGGTTCACCTGCCGCCAATTGAACCGTAGTTTCCGGAGCGGCATACGGTATGATGATGGTAAACACCGAACCCTTACCTACTTCGCTGGTTACCTGAATGCGGCCGCCCTGCATCTCCACCAGTTGTCGGACGATGGTAAGGCCCAGCCCGGTGCCGCCAAAGCGCACCGCGGTCGACTGATCGGCCTGGGTAAAACTTTCAAAAATCAGCTCCAGCTTATCCTTCGGAATTCCAATGCCGGTATCTTGTACCGAAAACTTGAGTTCGTACCGGCTGTCGTTTACTGGCTGTACTCGCCCGGTAACGCGCACAAAGCCTTCCATGGTAAACTTGATGGCATTGGAGAGCAGATTCATCAACACCTGGCTCAACCGCACCGGATCGCCCAACAACGTAGCCGGAATGGCGGACTCCCACTCCATCTGCAACCTGATCTTCTTGGCCTGCGCCTGTACACTCAGGTTCTGTACGAGTTGGTCGATCACTTCGCGTGGATTAAACGCCACCGACTCAATCTGTAACTTACCGGCTTCAATTTTCGATAAGTCAAGAATATCGTTGATGATGGAAAGCAGATGTTCTCCGGAAAACCGAATGCCGTTGAGGTACTCGCGGTTTTCTTTCGACAGCTCGGAATTGATCATGAGATTGGTCAGCCCCAGCACACCGTTAATGGGCGTGCGCAGCTCGTGGCTCATTTTGGCCAGAAAGTCCTGCTTCGCATTCATGGATACCTCGGCCAGTTGTTTCGCCCGCAGTAAGTCGTTCTGAATCTGGCGGGCCTCCGTAACATCGCGGTACAGCCACAGGTGGCCGCGGTATTCGTTATCAATAAAGATAGGAACGTAATCGCGCGAGTACACGCGGCCGTTGCCAAGTTCGCACTCCTCGTTTACCTCAATTTCCCGTTTTTCCAGCAAGGTTTTTATGCGCGACACAAATCCATCCGGATCTTTGAACAGGTTCTTTGATTGCTCCGCTGCATTGGAGCAATCCATGCCAATGAGTGAGTCGGCCGGGGCGGGTATGTGAAACATCCGGCAGAACTCTTCATTACACAACACCACGTGGCGGTTTTCATCTTCCACCAAAACCCCCGCCTGAATCGTCTTGATCAGGTTTTGCAGACGCGTGGTTGTGGATTTTAAAATCTTCTCATTCTTTTTTCGCGAGCTGATGTCGCGCAGAATGCCGCTGAAAATTCTCCGGCCGTTAGAAAACGTTTCGCCAAAACTGATCTCCAACGGAATCTCGTGCCCCAGCTTGTGCAAGCCGGGCAATTCCAACGAAGTCCAACTGTGTAGTTTCTTCTCACCGGTTTGGTTGAAGCGCTGAAAACTGGCTGCGTGCAACGGTTTAAAATAATCCGGCATCAGCACCTCTAGTCTTTGCCCGATTAACTCGCGCGTTTCGTAGCCAAATATCTTGCCGGTTACCTCGTTGCTGAAGATAATCACGCCCCGGTCGTCAATCGTAATCACGCCATCCGACAGCGTATCAAAAATCACCTGCTTCAGCGCCTGTGTATCGCGTAGCTCGGCTTGTGTTCGCCTGGCTTGCGTAATATCCCGCGTTAGCACCAGTGCTTGCTGCTCGTGCAACGGCACGATGCGCGCCTCAAAAAAACAAATTGCATCTTGCTCGCGGGTAGTAAACTCAAACGAAACCGTTTCCTGCGTGCGCAGCGCACGCGACAGCTCCTGCAGGTATTGTCCGGTGATGTTGGCCGGAAAGATATCGGCCAGGCTGGTGGCACGGGCACCGTAAAAAGAAGTTCCTTCCAAAATACGGCCTTGGCGATCTACTTTGATGGGATGATCGGGCACCGCGTCCAACAGCGATTTCAACATCTCCTTCTGCTCGGCAATTTCACTGATGAGTTCGATGTTCTTTAAGGCCAGTGAAGCATAGGACGCGAGGAACTGGGCGGTTTCAAACTCATCGTGGGTAAACTGTTTTTCGGAGAGCCGGTTCACCATAAACGCACCCCAGCAGTGTGTTCCAATTTGCAGCGGAATGGCAATTACCTGTTCGCACTCGATCGAAACACCTTTTGGATATACGGTGCGCGGATCCCGATGGGCATCGGCTACGTTCTCGCCCAGCACGCTGGAAATGACCGACCCCAAAATGCCTTTACCAAAAGGAATCGACCAGTCTTTAGTCGCTTTCTCGGCTGCCTGGCCTTTTAATATTACTGGCCGAAAGAGGTTATCCTGGTGATCGGCCTTGTAAATGGCAATGGTGTCGTACTGAATGAGTTGAGCCAGTCCCTCGGCCAGCAATACGGTAACCTGCTCAGTATCGAGCGTAGCGCCAATCCGGGTAGAAATGCGCAAAAGTGTTTTTCGGGTGACCGATGTGTCTAAATTCATCTTTTAGAGGCTCTCAATTCGGTTACAAAGCTCTTACGGCAAACGTAGAAAGCGAAAGGTTTTATCGAAGGATTCGGTCGATTGATCGAAATCTCAACTCCGGCCCATTCAAAAAGGCCAGTTTTGCGGCACAAATAAACAAAAAGACAAATGGACAACTTGTCTATCGCCTTTTGGCTGATGCTTGCGCTGGTGGTGTATGCCTATCTGGGCCACGGTTTGGTTTTTGGAACGCTTACTCAAATCAAAAAGAAGTTAAAATGATGAATCGCTACGAGCCGGAGGTGGCAGTGGTTATTGCCGCTTACAACGAAGCGGCTGTGCTTCCGGAAAAAATCAAAAATACATTGGCGCTGGATTACCCGGCCGACCGCATCAAGATTCATTTGGTCACCGATGGATCTACCGATGAAAGCGCTGCGATTGCCGCTGCGGAAAAACGAGTGCATCACTACCACCACGCCACACGCCAGGGCAAGCTGGCCGCCATCCACCGCATTATGCCTTTTGTGGACTCGCCTATTGTAGTGCTTACCGATGCCAACTGCTGGCTTAGCCCGCAAACGCTTCGCTTATTGGTGCGCCATTACGCGGATGAAACCGTGGGTGCTGTGGCGGGCGAAAAAAAGATCATGGCCGATCACTCCAAAGCGGGTGTGGGCGAAGGTTTGTATTGGCGATATGAATCGTGGCTGAAGAAGATTGACAGTGATTTGTACTCCGCAGTAGGTGCTGCGGGCGAGCTGTTTTCTTTTAGGAGAAATTTATTTGAAGAACTTCCCGCGGATACCATTATCGAAGACTTTGTACTCTCGATGCGAATTGCGCAGCGGGGTTATAAAGTGCGGTATGAGCCGGGCGCTTATGCACTGGAGGCACCCTCGTTTTCGCTCGCTGACGAGTGGAAGCGCAAAGTGCGCATCTGTGCCGGAGGATTTCAATCCCTGAAGTACCTGCCGGGCATCTGCAATCCGTTTCGGTTTGGGTGGCTTAGCGTTCTGTTTTTGTCACACCGCTTTCTGCGCTGGGCGGTAGTTCCATTTCTATTGCCGCTGCTCTTTCTGGTTACTGCGTTACTGGCGCAACGATCTGATTTTTTTGCGCTGGTTCTTTTGGCAGAAGCGGCCGGGCTTTTGGTGGCACTTACCGGATTGCTGTGGCATTCCAAAAAATCGTTACCGTCATGGATGATCATTCCCGGTTACGTACTCATGATGAATGCGGCTGCGTATGCCGGGCTGTTCCGTTACCTCCACGGAACGCAGAGTGTAGTGTGGGAGAAAGCAAGGCGACAGTAGGCGGTAATGGTTGCTGACTCAACCGATCAATCGCGAAAGCGCAACATGGTCAGTTCTTGCTGAATCAGGCGTGAAAGAATGTGAAAGTCCGACTTATCCAGCTTTTCGCTTGTCAGCTGCTCCACCGCTCGCTGGAATAAAGCATCCAATTGCTTTACTTTCACAGCCACATCTTCGTTTGATCGGATTTCAAGAAACTCCAGGAAATACTTATCTACCTGATCTTTCTTTCGCTTTGCAATCGAGTTTCGGATTGCCTGCAAACCCCCGTAAACAACCGCAATAATCGACAGCACCAGCGCTATTGTGTCGGCATATCGCTCAAAGAAGGTTGGCTCATCTCGCCTGAGGTAAGCGGCCGTGCCGTCATGCAACGCAAAAAGAAGTGAGTTGGGGTCAAAACCCTCATTAATCGAACGGTACATGATGTCGCGGTGAACCATTTGCAAGCGCCTCTGAAAAATAAGTTCGGCAAGTTTATACACGGAATTTTCTCCAACATTCTGATTGGCTACTAAAACGGCCTCGGTTGCGATGGTATTGATCTCAATCGAGTTGGCTTCTCCGGGTATCGCGGGCAGTTTGTACGGCCGAAGGGCAGGGTCGTTAAGGGACAAAAACTCAATCCAACCCTGGTTAAACGAAAATGGGTGCCATCCTTCTTGCAAATACCGGGATGCACGCTCCCCATAAAAGGTACCCCAAAAAACCACCACCTCGGGGTTGTCCTGAAACGTAACGAGCGTTGAATTCTGAATCCGTGCACGGCTTAAAAAGCGCTGCAAGTTCAGCGCGGCCTCACCTCCCAATAATTCAACACCAACTCTCTTGCCCTCCAGTAAATGCTTGGCGGTAGAGCCGGGTGGAAGCGGTTCTTTTGAAAAAGCAAAGAGCAATCGTGTTGTGAGTGGTAAAATCGACCGCAGGTTCCCCGATTCCTCACCCAATTCTTCAGCTAGCGGCACACTGTGGTTGTTCACGAACGCAAGATCGGCCTTCCCTTGGGCAACCAGGCGGTTAGCCTCAATAGAAGAAGCGGCCCGAACGATCGTAATGCGATAGCCGTTTTCCTCCAGAAACGGAACCAGGTGAGACGCCATGTAATTGTAGAAGTAATCCTTCTCCGGAATGGCTAGTCTGAACGAAATCTGAGGCTTGTAAATATCGCAACCAGAGACCCCCAGTACGAAAAGCAGCGTAAATACAGTGACACGTTTCATTGCCAACTATTTCTTTTAAAGTTACAATCTGGCGGGCAATAAAAATGCCTCACTTACGGAAAAAGGACAAACGGGCTTAAAAAAACCTATCGGAAATTGCGCCCCTCCGACCAGATTTTGGTTTGTGTCCCGAGCCTGTTTTTCTCCCCCGCTCCTGTGGAGAGGGGGCCGGGGGGTGAGGCTCTGCGCGAATCATGCACGGCTGTTTTCTCATCGGCCCGCGATACGGCCAGGGGCAGTTCGCCCGTCATCTGCGGAGTGAGCGTGCGCAGCAGGGCCGATAAATCAAAACAGCGCTGTACCACTACGTGGATCACCTCCCCTTCCTTCTGCACTTTGCCTTCCACCATCAGCAACCGCGACTGAATGATTTCCTTGCGATACTGATCGAACTGCTTTTTGAAAATCACCAGGTTGGCTACACCGGTCTCATCCTCCAGCGTAACAAAGCAAACGCCCTTGGCGGTGCCGGGCCGCTGGCGCACTAAAATCAGTCCGGCCACTTTTACGCGCGACCCATCGGGTAAGTCGGCCAGTTGGGCGGTGGCCACACTGCGCAGTTGCTCCAGTTGCGGGCGCACAAAACTCACGGGGTGCGCTTTCAGCGACAACGTGGTGGCGGCATAGTCGTGTACTACGTGCTCGGAAAGTTCCATACCGGGCAGCGCTACCGCGGGCTCTTCCATCAGGGCACTGCCAAAAACAGCCGTGGGTTTTTCCTGAGTTGATACCTGCCACAGCGCCTGCCGCCTGTCGTGCTGTAAGGAACGAAACGCATCGGCATCGGCCAGTTTTTCCAGCATGGCCTCTCCTACCTCCAGCGCATGCAACTGCTGAATGGAAGTAAACCCGCTGCCGCGTGCGCGAATCAATCGCTGCGCATCTTCTTCTTTCAAGCCCCGCACTTGCCGAAAGCCCAATCGCACTGCGCAGTACTTGCCCGATTTTTCTTCCAGCTTGTAATCCCAATCCGAATAATTCACATCCACCGGCCGAACCTCTACGCCATGTTTTTGTGCATCGATCACCAGCTGCGCAGGCTGGTAGAAACCCATCGGCAAACTGTTCAGCAGCGCGCAGGCAAACACATCGGGGTAATAGCACTTCAGCCAGGCGGACACATACACCAGCAGGGCGAAACTCACGGCATGGCTCTCCGGAAAGCCGTAACTGCCAAACCCTTCCAGTTGCCGGAACACCCGCTTGGCATATTCTTCTGTATATCCATTCTTTACCATGCCGCTGATCAACTTCTTTTCGAAGTGTGAGACCATGCCCTTGGCTTTGAAAGTGGCCATGCTCCTGCGCAGTTCATCGGCTTCCGTGGGCGAAAAGCCGGCCGCCACGATGGCGATCTTCATGGCCTGCTCCTGAAACAACGGTACGCCCAGCGTGCGGCCCAGTATCTCTTTCAACGCGGGCGATGGATATTCAATGGGCTCCTCGCCATTGCGCCTGCGCAGATACGGATGTACCATGTCGCCCTGTATGGGCCCCGGCCGCACGATGGCGACTTCAATTACCAAATCATAAAAACACCTGGGCTTCAGCCGTGGTAACATCGACTGCTGTGCGCGGCTCTCAATCTGGAACACCCCAATGGTATCGGCATGGCTTACCATGTCGTACACGGCCGGGTCGTCTTGCGGAATGTTGGCCAGCGTAAGGTCCAGGTTGTAGTGTTGTTTGGCCAGGTCAAACGCTTTGCGGATACACGTGAGCATGCCCAGCGCCAGCACATCAATTTTCAAAAACTTCAGCGTCTCAATGTCGTCTTTGTTCCACTCAATGTTGGTGCGGTTCTCCATGCGCGCGTTTAAAATCGGGCACAGATCGCTGAGTTTGCCTTGCGTGATCACAAACCCGCCCGTATGCTGCCCGAGTTGGCGCGGAAAGCCCATGTACTGAGCCGTGAGCTCCAGCACTTTTTTGATCAGCGCATCGTCTGGGTTAATGCCCTGCGAGCGGATGCGGTCGCGGTCGAAGCCATCTTCCGAAAAACTCCAGATCAAACCCGACAGCCGCGTGGTGGTGTCGGCCGATAAACCCATGGCCTTTCCCACATCGCGGATGGCGCCTTTGTGATGCAGTTCGGTAACAGTAGCTACTACGGCTGCCCGGTCACGCCCGTACTTGTTGTAAATGTACTGCATCACCTCTTCGCGCCTTTCGTGTTCAAAGTCGACATCAATATCGGGCGGCTCGTTGCGCGCAGCGGAGATAAAGCGCTCGAACAGCAGATCGAACTTGGCCGGATCTACGGATGTAATACCCAGGCAGTAGCACACCGTGGAGTTGGCAGCCGAGCCCCGGCCCTGACACAGAATTTTCTGCTCGCGGGCGTAGCGCACAATGTCGTACACGGTGAGAAAATATTCCGCGTAGTTCATCTGCTCGATAAAATTCAGTTCGTACTGAATTGTAGCTTTTACCTTGTCGGGAATGTGGTCGCCAAAGCGCTCGCGCGCGCCCTGCCAGGTTAAGTGCACGAGTTCCTCCTGCGGACTGCGCCCCGCGCTGGTGATCTCTTTCGGATATTGGTATTTCAATTCATCCAACGAAAAGCGACACGCCCCGGCAATGGCACGTGCATTTTCAATTGCTTGCGGATAGGGCCGGAACAGCCGCTGCATTTCTTCCACCGGCTTCAGGTAGCACTCAGCATTTGGGTGCAGGCGGAAGCCTGCCGTGTGGATGGTACACTTCTCGCGCACACACGTTACCACATCTTGCAGTTCTCTGCGCTCGGCCCGGTGGTAGTGCACATCGTTGGTGGCCACCAGGCGCATATTCAACTGCTCACTGAGTTGGTGAATGCGGTGCAGTCGCTTGCTGTCCAGCCCGTGGTACATGCGCGTGGCGGCAATCGATAGTGAGTCGCCCAGCGCTTCGCGGTATTCGCCAATCATCTGTAAAAATTCTTCCGGCCACGAAAAATCATCGCGCAAAACAGCCGGTGGCACCACCACCCACTGCATGCCGGCCGCGTGTGCGTACACATCGGCCCGGAACAACTCGCACTTGCCTTTCTCCGTGCGCAGATTACCAACAGTGAGCAAATGCGATAACCGCGCATACGCGTGGATGTCCGTGGGGTACGCCAGCAGACTGGGGCCATTCTGCACATCCACCCGACACGCGGGAATAAAACGAATGCCGTGCTTCTTCGCGGCTCCATGCGCCCGCACAATGCCCGCCAGCGTGTTGCGGTCGGTGATGGCAATGGCCTCATAGCCCAACTCCGCAGCCCGCTGCACCAACTCCTCCGGGTACGAAGCCCCGCGCAGAAAGGTGAAGTTGGAAGTGGTTTGGAGTTCGGAGTACACGTTGGTTGTTAGTTGTTAGTTCACAGTTGTTGGTTGGTGGTTGTTGGCCTCTGGTTACTGGTTTCTTGCTAGAGACCAGTAACCAGAGACTAGCGGTTATCGTGGGCGTGCCCGGGGCTGGTTTCATATTTTTTTGAGGCCAGCCCCGGTCGGGCTTTCGCGGCTGGCCACCCACTGCACATGCCGTTGCGGGCTCAAATCACGCGAGGCGCGTGACTCAATCCCTCACGCAGTTCGTATACGCCATGAGATTTACTCATGTAGTTAACGAGCAAACGTCATCACTCCAATCGGCCGCTGTCGGAATTTCCGGGTTACAACTCGAATACCTCAGCAAGTGCGTCCTTAATGCCATCAATTTCGTCTTGCTTCAACCGGCCGATGGGTTGCTTGCTTAACCTGCTTTCATCCACCGCCCGCATTTGATCGAGGCACACCTCACCACGCTTACTTTGGAAACGAATTTCTACTCTGGATGGATAACCGCGTATTGTGGATGTCATCGGAGCGATGATCACGGTACCCAGCACGGAATTCATTTTACCGGGTGAGAGTACCACACAGGGTCTGCTTTTCTTGATCTCCATGCCCACCGTGGGATCCAGGTTGACAATGTGGATGTTGTATTCTCTTACCATACCCATTCCTCGGAATCAAACTTGTTTACAACAAAATCGGCTTTCTCCTTCTTCGCGTTCTTAAAATCAGCCCACGTCTTTTTTTTCTTTGCTTCAGCGGAACTAATCATAATGACTTTGTCTTTCACCACTATTTTCACAGTACCCTTAATGCCGCTTTCCTCCAGAACAGTCTTGGGCAACAAAATACCCTTAGAGTTTCCCATTCGCCTTACTTTAGTCAGTGTCATAGTTTTCATTAATGTTATAACGTAAAGTTATAATATTTGACTCAAAACAAAAATAACTCCTTGTCATTCGGGCTTGCGTGAAGGATTGAGCGGGCCCGATAGCTATCGGGGTGCCTGAGCCTCCCGCCTATGGCGGGATAAACTCCAGGGCGAGCCGCGAAAGCCTGAGCCCGAGGCACGAGGGGACACGCCCAAAACGCCCCACAATCAACCAACAACCAACAACTATCAACTAAAATATCCATGCAAAAACCATTGAAATGTTTCATCGTGGTAATGCCCTAACCGAAAAAGCCAGTAGCGATTTCCCTCATCGTCTTCCACACGGTAGTAGTCGCGGTGCTGGCCCTGCTGCAGCCACCACTCCTGCTCAATGCGCTCGGGGCCATCGGCTTTCACAATGGTGTGCACGCGGCCCTTGTGCCGAAACAGTAAAGGCGGGTAATCCGGAATCGGGGCCGTGACTTCGATGCGTTCGGGCACGGGCAGCACGTGCAACGGGCGGTGTACGTCTGTGCGCCACTCGGTCATCGCTTCTTCCTGCAGCGAAGTGGCTTCGCGAAACGATCGCTCCGGCCAGTGGTGTTCATCGGGCAGGTAGCGGTAAATGCGCTCGCCTATTTTATTCGACAGCCGATCGACCAACTCCGCCAGCCGCACATCGTCTAAGCCGCCACCGGCTTCCCACATCTTTTCCTGCTGCGGCAGGTGCGGTTCTACCTTTGGGGCTTCGAGCACAAAAAGCTCGATGCCCAACGCAGGCTCAATGGTGGCCAGCTTGATTTCAAACAACTTGAACAGATGACTCACCTGATGTGACGCGCGGCTCGTGGCAATGGAAATCTGTTCCACTTTTCCATCTACGCGGTGGCCTTTGAACACGGCTGCGCGCACACCTTTTTGTTCTTGCTGCAGCCGCAGGCACAACATCTCCAGCAGTTGCTTCAGTGCGATCTCAATTCCCGTGGCGGTAACAATCGGCTCGAGGCACGGCAGTCGCTCGTGGTACGGCTCCACCGGTTGGATGGGCTGCAGCGGCTCCAACTCCTGCCCCACGGCTTTATCCAGCTGCTGCAAAAAGCCCACACCAAAACGTTTGCGCAATGCCGCACGCGGCAAGTGTATAAATTGCTTGATGTGGTGTAAACCCAACTTGTGCAGGCGTTCCACCACCTGGGGTTCGAGTCTCAACGCCTCGGGCGGCAGGGGCAACAGTGCTTCCATATGCCCACCCGCGGACACCACGCCCGGATTTTTTCCGTAGTGTGCCACGGCCCAGGCGGCCCCGGGTGTATCGGCCATGGCTACGCGCACGGTGTAACCGCGGGCGGTGAGTTTCTTTGTCATCTCTTGCACATACTTTTCTTCACCGCCCCACAGGTGGGCACAGCCGGTAGCATCGAGAAACAAGCCGTCAGGCGGATCGAGCGCCACCCACGGAGTAAAGCGAATGCACCACTCGGCCAGCTTGTACAATACGCGCTGAATTTTGTCGGGCTCATCATCCAGCACGTGCAAGTCGGGCAGCAGGGCACGCGCATCGGCCAGCGCCATGCCGCACGAAATACCACTGCGTACGGCTGCTGCATTTACGGCACTCACAATCATGCGGCCATGCGAAGGCTGCCGCAGCACAAACGGCATTTTTTTGTATTCCGGGTTCAGGAGACTGAACCAATCGGTAGGCAGGTATCGAAACCAGATGGAGATAAAACGCGCCATGGTTAGCCGGCTTGTTGAAAAGGTTGCTGATCGCTGGTTGCTGGCGGCTGGTCAGGTGCTATCACAAACCGATTCTTTTGCCACTGCACCTGCCACACACCCGGGCGGCCGTTGCGGATGCGCAGCAACTCCACGCGCCACTGCGGCAAGCCGATGCCGGGCAGTGCATCTGGGGTTTCGCTCGGCAGCGAAGTAATCCGCCAGCGCGACACGCAGGCGGTGGTGGTTGGCTTTACATTGCGGTTGATGATAAAGCCCGTTACCTGGCTTTGTTCTACCGCCAGTTGCAGGCGCCTGGAGGCGGTGAAGCTGATGTCGCGCAACTCGCCCACCACGGCCGTCAGCGCGGGCGACTTCAGTGCTTCTTCCATGGCCCACAGTGCTTCGCGCTCGCGGGGCACTTCCACAAACAGCACGCGGTCGGGTTTAATGCCGAAGGCTTTCAGTGCAGGGGGAAACACCGTGCGCTTCGTGCTGATCCACACCGCCACACCGCGTGGGCGCATGAGGGCAGCCATCAGGCCAGTCATGAAACCACTGCTGGCGGCTACCGCTTCGGGCGCAGGTGCCCACAGTTCGTGCACGGCAGCCAGGGGAAAAGAGCGGTTGGGAAACGCCTCATCGATTACACCCAGCGAGAGCGCACCTAACCCACTGCCAGCCGGCTTAAAGCCCTGCAGCCGGAGGATATCCGATTGGAGTTGAGCGCGAAGTTGGGCTTGAGACAGCACGAGTTGATTGTTTTTCGAAACCTTCTTAAAGTCAAACGCATAGCAAAGTGTTAAAGCATTGAAAAACAATGATTTAAAACCTTTTAAAAAAGTTAAATTGAACTATAACGGATTTTCGAAATGCTAAAATATTTAGCAATTATGAGAACTACAAACGTCGGCTTCTTATTAAGGAATTTTATTAATTAGCTGCTCTTTGAGTTGGCTACTGGCTATCCGGCCATTTCAGCGCACCAACTGAACATAGCCTTTAACGGTCTTACGCTCACCGCGACAAGAACTGAAAGTTAGCAAGAAGTAATACGTTCCTGTCGCAGCGCGATCGCCATTCCAGCCCTCATTGGCGGGACCCTCGTAGACTGTTTTTCCATATCTATCCATAACGAGTATTGTTCCTTGGTAGGCTTCCGTTAAGGGAATCAACCGCTCATTTATGCCATCTCCGTTGGGTGTAAATACGTTGGGTACAAGTACAGAATCGCTGGGGTAAATAAAAACCTGTTTGAGCGAACTTGAGTAGACACAAGAGCCTAGCGTGACGATCACCTGATAGAATCCGGAATTGCGAACTACCAGAGAGGAGGCGTTGCCCGGAAGTTCTTCTCTGCTTCCCTTTTCGCTGGATCGGTAAACCCACTTATAACTTGCGTTGCTCGGGTTCGTAACCTGCAAGAGTAACTCTTCCGCCCCACACAACTCGGTGTATGTTTCTGCGGGCAGTAAAGAAGCGGTGAAGGAGTCATCAACTACAAATGGATTTGACTTCACCTTGCATGGCCCATAGTCAGCCGTTACCGTGTATCTGCCATTTTCATACACACGCACAGAAGCTCCTGTTTCATTAACGGATGTTATGTTGCCGTTATGGGAGGCTTCCCAACTGTAATTGGTATCGGAAGAAGTGTTTTGTATTTGCAATAAAATCGACCCGGCTTCACAGATATTTTGCTGCGACCGAGTGATAACAGGCAGCGGGGCACGGATTACTGTAATCGGCACTTTCACTTCGTAAAAACAGCCAAGTGGAGAAGTGTATCGATATAAGGCCTCGTATGTAGCCGCCACAAGCCCCGTTGCAATAAACCGATTGTTACTGATACCCGGCCCACTCCATTGGCCGTTTGGGGTAGATGGTAATAAAACAGGCGTGGCAACTCCCTCGCACCCACGAATAGGTACTGCTTCAAAGTTGGGTACTTCATCTACTATTGTAATAATCTCTGAAAATGTATCACAGGCATCATTCATAACTCTTACCCGATATTGCCCTCGTTGCGTGGCCATCATTTCGCGGCTCGTTCGGAGCGGAATAGGTAAAAAAGATTGACTGCTGTCTGCCCGGAAGAGCCATTGGTAAAACACATCTTCCTCTGGCTCGGCAGCAAGCGCTACTGAAATGTTACGCCCCCGACATACAGCAATCGAGAGAGGTGAAATCAAACGGGCATGCGGAGGATATTTTACAACAATGCGAAGTACTCCAACATTTGCACAACTAGGGGTTTGATAACGAATTTCATGAGTGCCTGCACCAGCGCTTTTGGGGTCAAAAATACCTTCGCTGGAGTTGGTAATACCAGGGCCGAACCACTCTCCGCCAAACGGATATCCAAACAACTTGAAAGGTGCGGCATTTGTACATGTGGGAGGCACAAGCCGGATCATAGGTGGCGGTGGGGTTATATAAACGGATCCAGACAGACGGCCAGAAGAGAGATCTTCAATAGAGGCCCCAATAAAAAAATCAGATTCATCAGCATATACTGAAATACCAAAATAATCTTTTTGAAATTTGTCACCAGTCAAATCTTGCAGCCACTCCGCAGTTTCCCAGAGGTAGTCTTTTGCCTGGTATACATACACTCGACCTGGTTTGTTGCGGGCCGTTAATCCATCGAGATTAAAATCGGCTCCCGGTGTTCCAACTATGAGTGTGTTTGCGTAGGCACGTAAGGATATCCCAAAAAGTTCGCGTTCAGATTTTATCCGGGGCACGAGTTTAACAGACTCTGTTCTGGAAGACCATGACTCTCGTGGTTTTTTTGTATAAACATAAACCGCACCCACATCCCATACACCATCGTAGTCCCGAGTTGGCGCGCTAATGAAGATTGTGTTGTTATGAATTGCATTGGCGTAGCCAAAATTTGAACCATTGCTGACAAGACGAGTAAAGTCGGGAGAAACTTGGATATACTCCGGGTCAGACGGTATTAATTCGTGACGCTTTTCCCATTTACCGTTTGTATTTCTTTGGAAAAGCCAGCTTCCACAAAGCAGTATATCGCTTTCCAAGGCAACGGCAAGCGTTTGAGTCTTAGAAAAAAAATCCCCGTATCCACCCAGCAGATTTTGGAAGAAATTCCATTGTCGACCATCAAATTTGTATATCGCAAGCATAATGGCATAGGGTGAATTCTGCACATAAGGGATAACCAGCCAATCTTTGTCCATAGCCAGATTATCTCCATAGGCGTAAACGGTGAGGGAATCTTCCGGCAGAGCGATTTCTTGAGTTAGTTTTGCATTCGCCCACCCATCGGCTGATTTTTCGTAAATAAAAACCCGACCCCATGCTTTTTTGCCAGTCTCAAAACTGGATGCTCCGATCGCTAATTGATGCCGGTTGGTAGCTATTGCACTCCCGAATCCATCATCGTGCAAACTAATGCTTGGCGCAAGTAGCTTGTTGCGCAGGTTCCACTGCGTACCTGTCTTCTCGAAATAGTAGACTGCCCCCACGCCTTGCAATCGGGTTCCATCTTCTGGAGCGGAAACAAAAAGATGGTTATCGTAGCCGACTACCCTAGCTCCGAAAAAGTGTGACGATGTACTCGTTTTCTCATTGGAAATCGAGCTTTTACGCCAGTGATTACCTTGTTTTGAAAATGTTTTTAGCGAGGGCTTGCCTGAATTTTGATCTTGCGAGGAAATTAAGCTGATAACAAAATCTGTGTTTTCGTTGCTGACTAAAGCATGACCAAAGGGATTGGCAGACAGTGGCGCGGCGGAAGTAAATATTTCTAAGTTTTGCAGAGATGGTTGGCACCAGCCATCGGCACCTCGTGTGATCAGGACAAGGTGCGACTCATTTGTCTTTGTAACGAACGTAGCCAGCAAGCTGTCTCCCCGAACCGCGATAGATCGGGCAAGCTCAATGGCATTTGACTGTATTGTGTTTGAGAGGGGAATCAAACAAGTGGCGTTAGCATCGGCCCAGATTCCTGATGAAGGTTTCTTGTAAAACAAAATACCGGGTTCTGCAACGCCCGCCAGGTGGCGGAAACCTGGGATAAATAGTCCTTCATCATTGACAGTGAACTTGAATTGGCCAAGGAGAAAAGATTCTGAATTGAATGGGCGAAGAGTTGCAACAGGCATGCGAGGTATGGCGTCGGAAATTGGATAGATGTAAATCGATCCAAAGCCTGTGAATGGTGTGCCTGTGATGAGGTAGTTGTCGTGGAGGGCCACGCCAAATCTCCCGAAATCCGCCAAATTTTCCGCGGGGGCTATGATCCGTTGTGGTTGAATGGTTCCGGTCCACTCTTGGAAAAGGGACTTCCGATATACGTAAATGGCGCCCAGGTAATACGAACTCGTGCTGGTAGGTGTGATCGGAGCATGCATATCGGCAATAGCGATTACTTGTTCATCTTCTGAAATTGCCATTGGTGTTACGCTGTTCCAGTTACATCCAAAACTGCCGCTACCAGTTATCCGAAAACTCGTGCTCTCGCTCTGAGAGGTCCAACCGGAAGCCGGCTTTTTGTACAGGTAAACCTTGCCCCCGTTGCCGTAACTGCTCACAAGCAGATAGTTTCTGGATAACGTAACGTTAAAACCAAAACGAGATCCATCGTAAGGATCGGTGGGTGTAATCGTGGCCACCTTCTGCCACGTAACATCGGTCTTTTTGTAGATGTAAACCAAACCGGCAAACCGACCAAGGCTATCATGGCCAGGCATCCCCACGGCCAAATAGTCATCAAACATATCAATCGACTGGCCGAAGCCCGTAGAATAATCGGTTGTAGGTGTGGGCGCAAGTTTGGTAAAGTCGGTTAGGCATTGTGCGTGTAAGTTGACAAGCGCACTAAACAAGATGCCGATAGGTAATAGAGGTCTCACGTTAACAATGAAGTCTTACAGCGAAATTTAAAATTGCTTGCTTTAAATGATGGGTAATTTACAAAAAAGGACGGTTTCAACGAAAGAAAAAAAGCGCTGACGTTTACCCACGTTACGTACGTGCCAGTGAGTGAATTGGACAAGTCTTGAAATATTCGGTGTTCGTGGTATAGAGATTGATAATTACAAAGTATGATCAAGGAAATACACGCCTGGGTAGTTTTGAATCGGCCGGTGGTAGAGCGGGCAATTGCCCGCGAGATCACGTTTGCCGATGAGCTTGCAGTGCTGCTCCATCACGAGTTGCCGCTACGTCTGAAGCGACTTGAAAAAGCCCTAAATGAAGAGAATTGGGCGGTTATTCGAGAGCAAACCGGTTTACTGCTGCAATCAATCGCACCCCTAAAATGCAATATCGTTCCTGGTTTGTGCCGGTTAATTATGCTCGAATCCGAGGCGGCCGCACCACCGCTAGTCCCGGTTTGTAACCTGATTGAGTTCCTTCGAATCCTGATCATCGAACTCAAATCTTTCTCAAATCAGGAAAAGAGTTTCTTAAAATTGGAAAACGCGTTATGAAATGGCGATCGCAATCGGTGCCACCAACTGAAATGACTATGCTGAATATTCCACTGGACCTGAATCGAAAAATAACAAACAAATGAAACTGGCATATCTGATTGAAGCGAGCGGCACGTATCAAAAAATGATTCAGCAGCATTTACAACAGTTGGGCTTTGAGGTTCGCAGCTTTGTAACCGCCAGCGAATGTTTGCGAAAATTACAGCAGAAGCCTGACCTCATTTTGTTGAGCCAGCAGTTGGAAAATGATGAGAAGGGTACAGATTTTATCCGCCACTTTAAAAACAAGATCGATAATGTACCCGTGGTTGTACTCTCCAACGAAGGGGATGTGTACACCGGCGTAATGGCGCTGAAATTGGGTGCGATGGATTACATCGAGAAAAACGGAGCCGCGCTGGTGCGATTGCGTACCGCCATTGATGGCATCCCTGATTTTTTACGTCAGCAAAGACGAAAACGACTACTCCGATGGATGATTGGAATTGCCGCTTTGTCAGTGCTGGTTGCAGCAATCTGGATGGGCAGGGTGATGTAGCTCAGGTCCTTCAATTTTATATCAAATTATTGATAAACAGATAGTTAATCATTTTTGAGCTGTGGTTTGGAATGCTGCCTTAGTTGATTTTTAGTTTTTGAATTAAATATTTGAAAATCAGCTATCTACATATTCCGGCTTTCTTTTAGGATTGAAAAATTTCGGGGAATGATGGCATTCTGACGCGAAGACCCGGTGGAACCCCGCGGCCCTCTGACATTTTTTGTCATCTTTGCGCGCCTTTCGCGAAGTTCTGTCAGCCTTTCGAGCTTTGGCATAGAAATCGAGTAAGGGTGAGAGATAACCCGTTTTATCAACTTTAAAATCTATTAACCACATATGTCGAAGATCAACTTCAAACCCAATGAGGACCGCGTTCTGGTTGAACCGGCTCCCGCTGAAACCAAAACTGCTTCGGGTATCATCATCCCGGACACGGCTAAAGAAAAGCCGCAAAAAGGAAAAGTGATTGCAGTAGGCGAAGGCCTGAAGGACAAGCCGGTAACCGTAAAGGTGGGCGACCACATTTTGTATGGCAAGTATTCCGGTACTGAGATCAACATCGATGGTAAGGAATACCTGATCATGCGTAACTCCGACATTTTCGGAATTATCTAATTCAGTAATCACAAGAACTCAAATTTGTATAAACTATGGCTAAAGAAATTACATTCGATACCTCCGCCCGCGACCGGCTGAAGAAAGGTGTGGATAAACTGGCAGATGCCGTTAAGGTTACGCTTGGCCCGAAAGGCCGCAACGTAATTCTCGATAAGAAATTCGGTGCTCCTTCAGTAACAAAAGACGGGGTATCCGTAGCAAAAGAAATCGAGTTGAAAGACCCGATCGAGAACATGGGTGCACAACTGGTGAAGGAAGTGGCTTCTAAAACAGCCGATGCGGCTGGCGATGGTACCACTACGGCTACCGTGTTAACGCAGTCAATTGTTACCCACGGCTTGAAAAACGTGGCTGCTGGCGCTAACCCGATGGACTTGAAGCGCGGAATTGACAAGGCTGTTGTGGCCGTTGTAGAGCATCTGCAAAAGCAGTCGAAAAACATCAAAGGCAACCAGGAGATTTCCCAGGTGGCTACCATCTCGTCAAATAACGACACCGAAATCGGTACCATGATTGCTACCGCGATGGAAAAGGTCGGTAAAGATGGTGTGATTACCGTTGAGGAAGCGAAAGGCACGGAGACCGAAGTGAAGACCGTAGAAGGTATGCAGTTCGACCGCGGCTACCTCTCCCCTTACTTCGTAACCAATACGGAGAAGATGGAAGCTGACCTTGACAACCCTTACATTCTGATTTACGACAAGAAAATCTCCTCGATGAAAGAGCTGTTGCCCGTATTGGAAGCAACCGCACAAACCGGCAAGCCGCTGGTGATCATTGCTGAAGAGGTAGAAGGCGAAGCACTGGCTACTCTTGTGGTGAATAAGATTCGTGGTGCACTCCGCGTTGCCGCGGTGAAAGCGCCTGGTTTTGGCGACCGCAGAAAGGCCATGCTGGAAGACATTGCCATCTTAACCGGTGGTAAAGTAATCAGCGAAGAAACCGGTATGAAACTGGAAGACGCCCGCCTCGAGTTCCTCGGTCGTGCAGAGAAGGTAAATATCGACAAGGACAATACCACAATTGTAAACGGCGCAGGCAAAAAGGCGGATATCCAAGGCCGTATTGCCCAGATCAAAGCGCAGATCGAGACCACTACCTCCGATTACGACAAGGAAAAACTGCAAGAGCGTTTAGCTAAATTGTCGGGCGGGGTGGCGATTCTTTACATCGGTGCCGCAACCGAGGTAGAAATGAAAGAGAAAAAAGACCGTGTAGATGATGCATTGCATGCTACCCGTGCAGCCGTACAAGAAGGTATTGTGCCCGGTGGTGGTGTGGCCTACATCCGCGCGATTGAAGCCCTGAAGACGGTAGAGACCGACAACGAAGATCAGTCTACAGGTGTGAACATCATCCGCCTGGCGTTGGAGTCGCCCCTGCGCGTGATTTCTGAGAACGCCGGTCAGGAAGCATCCGTAATTGTAAACAAAGTACGCGAAGGCAAAAAAGACTTTGGTTACAATGCCCGTGAGAACAAATTTGAAGAGTTCTTTGCGGCAGGTATTATCGACCCGACCAAGGTAACCCGCCTGGCGTTGGAGAACGCAGCGTCTATTGCAGGCCTGCTCCTTACCACCGAAGCGGTAGTATCGGAAATTCCTGAAAAGAAGGAAGCTCCTGCGATGCCCCCCGGCGGCATGGATGGCATGATGTAATTCGGATTTGAATTTCTAAAAAGGCTTCATGGAAACATGAGGCCTTTTTTATTAACTTTCCGACATAAACCCTGTGCTATGGTGATTCACCAATCGTTTGCTGACTTTGTTCTCTTTCTGTACGTGCACATGGCCCACGTAGACGGGGAGTATCATTCTTTAGAGGAAGAGCTGATCTTAAAAAAGGCAAAAAAACTGTACCCGGATGAGTCCGTGGCGAAATCAAAGCTGCACGAAGCCGCGGTATTGTACAAATCGATGGATGCCGCGAAGATTCCCAGCGTTATCCGCGATACCTTCAAACAACATGGCGAAGTAAAGTTTTCGCAGAAGTACAAAATCTATACAGATATGTACGAGATCATCAATGCAGACGGCCGCATTGATGAATCCGAAACCAAAGCCATTGACGAGTTGAAGCAAATTATCGAGATGGCCGCGGGCCGCGAGTAAACTACACCTCTTCTTTCCAGGTATGATCGGCTAACAGCCGAACGGCGGCTACAAAGCTCTTGAAAGGGATTTTTGCGCCCCATTCTTTCGGGCCTACCATGGAGAGCAGGTGGGTGTCGTCTTTTGTTTCGTACAAATAGTAGAGTTTACCAATTACCGGGCTAAAACTAATCTTGGCATTGTAGATCAACATGCTCAGCTCTTTGCGTTGCTGAATTTCCTTGGCCTGAATGGCCAGCAGTTCAATCTGTTGACGGATTTGGTTGAGCTGCATATTGGTTTGCTCTTCCATTGCCGTAAGCGCATGATGGCGAATCATGCCTTCCTCGTTTGGCCGAATCACCGCGCCGGAAACGGCTGCCGAATACGGCAGTACACTCATTTGCTTGTGATAGACCTCTACGTTGGTGAATTCACGATCCGGGTGTAAGTGCTTTTGGGTGATCTGCAAGTATCCTTTAGGTGTGATTTCGTGCGTTACCACCAGTACACGGGTGTCGCCCTTAAAGAACTCGGTTTGAAAACGGATCGCATCTAAAAACCGAGCCACAACACCATCCGCCAAGCCCTGATAGTCAATGGATTGCTTTTCGCCATTGGGTGCCACTTCATATCCGAACTCAAACCCCTGATCTTCAAAGGTTATCCAACTCATGGCAATGGATAGCACATGGGTTGCATCGGCAATTTTAATGCGGTAAATGGCAGATTTGGGGCGCTCGCCCAATTCGTACGAACCACGTTCCGGAAAGAGTTGCCAGGAGGCAATGAAGTTATAGGCGTCAACCATGGATAGAATACCCTGTTGAAACGGCTAGAACGCCAAAGTGTTATTTGTGATCGGTTTTCGTAGCCGTGCGATATAAAACTGCTGCCATTCCAGCAAAAAGAAGTACCCCGAGGAGGTAATATCCCGATTGCCCCAGGGTATCCACCAGCGCATGTTCCAGATTTACCTTACCCATGCCTTCCGGAGAAACAACAGTGATGATGGCAACCACAACACCCGTTAATGCACCACCGGCAATTAATCCGGTAGCAAATAGGCTGCCTTTGCCTAAATCGTCTTCTTCTTTTGCAAGCTTTTTCTTTTCTGCTCTATAGTCAACATAACCCTTGATCGCACCACCGATAAAAATAGGGAGCGTGGTGGCCAGCGGCAAGTATAATCCAATAGCAAATGCCAATGCCTTAATTCCGCAAAGCTCAATCATCACCGCGATGAACACGCCCACCATCACAAACTGCCAGTCGAGATTGAAGGAAAGAATTCCTCTTGCCAGCGTAGCCATGAGCGTGGCTTGTGGGGCGGGAAACTCGTCACTGCCCACGGCGTGTTGGATGCCTTGTGCAAGTAACTCGGGCGAAGGTGTATCCAGTACTTTCACCACCAAGCCAATCGCAACCGATGAAACGATTGCTCCAATGAAAAGCGCCAACTGCTGATATCGTGGCGTAGCGCCAACGATAAAACCCGTTTTTAAGTCTTGAGATGTAGCCCCGGCGTTTGCCGCTGCAATACAGATCATGCCCCCGACTACAAGTGCCAGCGGCTCGTATAACTTCCCGCTCCAGCCTACCGCTGTAAAGATCAAACACGTACCCATAAGCGTGGCGATGGTCATTCCGGAAATCGGGCTGTTGCTTGAGCCCACCAAACCCACGATGCGGCTGGCCACGGTAACAAAGAAGAACCCGAAGATGATGATCAGTACACCGATCAACAATTTCTCAACAATCGTATCTCCCGGAATAATCTGGCCCGGCAGCAATGCAATCAAGGCCACCAAAATCAAGCTGCCGATAATCACCACTTTAAACGAAAGATCTTTTTCGGTACGCGATGCGGTAACCGCGCCTTTTTCTTTTAATGAACCCACGCTTTCTTTGAATGAAGAAATAATCGTAGGAATGGTTTTCATGAGTGTGATAAACCCACCCGCGGCTACCGCGCCTGCACCAATTTGGCGAATATAGGCGCGGTAAATGGCGTCGGCATAGCTGCCAAATGTATGGGTTGCCGGATCCCAGCTACCGGGCCCGCCCGCAGTCGCAACGTCCGACAAATACCCCAGCTTCACTAGTTGTAGTGCGATGGTATCCGCAGGAACCAACGTCGCCAGTAAGGGCGTCATGGCATACCACGCCAGTACCGAGCCCGCAACCAGCACACCGCTTATTTTAAAACCAATGATGTACCCTACACCCAAATACTCCGGCGTAATCTCGCCCCGCGTGGCGGCCGAAGGCCAAAATTTGTTTGCCTGGCTGGTAACGTACGAAGGCGTTTCGGCAATGAAGTGAAACACTTTTTGCAGAATGGCATAACCGAACGCCACGCCCATCCCAATAAATGCGGTCTTCGCGAAATCGCCCCCCTTCTCGCCTGCCTGCAGCACCGACCCACAGGCGGTGCCTTCCGGATACGGCAACGTGCCGTGTTCCTTTACAATCAACGAGCGCCGCAGCGGAATCATCATCAGCGTGCCCAGCATCCCGCCAAAGGCAGCCAGAATTAAAATTGTGAGGTAGTTAAAATATCCCTCGCCAACGCTCACACCATCTTCACCGGGCGAAAGAAAGAGAAATCCCGGCAGGGTAAAAACCACACCTGCTGCTATCGACTCGCCCGCAGACCCCGTGGTTTGAATGATGTTGTTTTCTAAAATGGTTGTCTTCAGGTACCGCCGCCCCAGCGTTATGGCAATCACGGCAATGGGTATAGACGCAGAAACCGTTAAGCCGGCTTTCAAGGCCAAGTACACGGTAGAGCATCCAAACAAAATCCCAAAAAGAACCCCGAATACCACCGACTTGATGGTGAACTCCGGGATGTTTTGCTCTGCAGCAATATAAGGTTTAAATGTTTTTTGTGCGTCCATGACAAATGCAGGTTATAGAATAACAAAGAAAATCAGCGCGTGTAAAAAGATGGATAAAATACTAAAGGCCATGAACGAGCGGTTGCGGGCTGCAGCCGGATAGGTTCGACTTATCGCCACACTGGTTACTACTAAACCCAACAGCACCCAATAATCATAACGGTAGGCGGCAAGCCCATACAACACAAACAAAAGTAACGGCAAAAAACTTCCCCATTGCTGCTCCGCGCGGTCAATCCACGGGTTAAGCTGGTCGTATAAAATCATCAACACCACCGAGCCAAACCCAATGCCCGATACCACGTACCACATCATCGAAGGATCGGTAGTCATGTAGCCCAGCCGCAACACATCGGCTACTTTACCTGCACTGAACGAACCGATGGCCACGGGTAAAAATGCAAAGCCCATGAACGTGCCAATTTGATCTTTGGGTGCAAGGCTACTTACATACTCATAAAAGCGTGGCGCCTGTGTGGCTTCGCCCAGCGCATAGATGCCAATACCAATCACCGTAAGCAAAATGGTGGTGCTTGCGCCCACAAAAATCCAGGCAACGCTGGCAATTACAAAGCCAATGATCATGGCTGTAAATGGCTTCCACTTTTTCACCAGGGCGGTCATGGGTATGGTAAACAAAATCACCCCCCATGCATCCACGGTTTCAATTACTTCAAATCGCGAGTACTTCAACACATCGGTGGTGTAGAACGGCAGCAGGTAAAAAATCTGCCAAAACATAATCCAGAAGCCCGAGAAAATCACCAGAAAGAGAATGAACTTCAGGTTGCCGAACACCAGAATCATATCCGTAAATACTTTGGTAAACGTGCGCCGTTCCGGCTCGCCTGCGGCCGCCTGCGGTTCATTAAAAAACAGCACCGTACCCAGTAGCAACAGGCCGCTGGTAATGGAAGACATAATCAACACAAACTCAATTCCAATATTCTCGCGCACCGTCAGGGCGATCATCGGGCCAATGGCGCCCCCCAAATTCACCAGTGTGTAGTAGATGGAAAAACCCAACGCGCGCGAATCCTCGGTGGACGTGCGCGCCACCGTGCCCACAATGCAAGGTTTAATTAACGATCCACCCACCGCAGTAAGCAGCAATACTGCAATCATGTACGGCTTCGTGCCGATGCGTTGTACCAACTCTGCACCCCAGGCCATACCGCCCAAGCCGATCAAGAAGTAGCCAACACAAAAAATGAAGAAGCAGGCGATGAGCGTTTTCTTAAATCCGTATTTGTCAACAAAAACACCGGCAACAATGGGCAGCGAGTAGATCACTCCGGAGAATAAGCCCGCCAGCGTGCCGGCCTCGTTGGCCAGCCCTACTTTGTTTGCTAAAAAAACAGTGAGCACGGCTTTCGATCCGTAAAATGCAAAGCGCTCAAAAAGCTCCAGCACGTTTGCTACCCAGAAAGTGGGGTGAAATGCCCGGCGCGTTTCTTGCCAGCGTTGAGATAGATTCATGTAGGTAGGTATAAGGCGTTTCAAAGTAGAGTTTATCAGCCATTCTTGCAAGCGTGCACAGCCGGCAAAAGAAGGGTTACCCGGGCGTGCCCCTGCGGCCGCACGCTCACCCGCAACGGAATACAATTCGGTTTGGCCGCAGGGTCGCGCTGTCGGCACTCGCCACCCACCGCACCGGCCACGTCGGGCTCAAACAAATGCCTCCATCGCTCACGCAGCACGCGGCCCACAGTGGTTGGGCGTGCGAAAATAAAAAACCCCGGTGGTGCCGGGGCTTTTGCAGACAAAAGAAGCTACATCAATGCTCGTCCTCGCGTTCCGGGGCCAGAATCCACTTCTTGGGCGAGCGCCATAAGCTGGAGAGCAACAACTCGCGCATGAAGATGAACTCCTTCGGCAATTTGTCGTACATGCGCTCAAACAACTCTGCATGTTGCAGAAGTTCGTTCTTCCAATCTTCGGAGTCAATCGCCATGATACTTTCAAACTCCTCGCGGGTAAAGTTGCTGCCCTTCCAATCAATATCTTCATACGTGGGCATCCAGCCAATCGGACTTTCCACCGCGTTCGATTCGCCACGGATTTTCAACACAATCCACTTCAGCACCCGCATATTATCACTAAAGCCGGGCCAGATAAACTTGCCGCTAGCATCTTTGCGAAACCAGTTTACACCAAACGTGCGGGGCGGCGCGGGTATGTTGCGACCAAATTGCAGCCAGTGGTTGAAATAGTCGCCCATGTGGTATCCGCAAAAGGGCAACATCGCAAAAGGGTCGCGTCTTACTTTGCCTACTTCACCAAAAGCGGCGGCCGTCATCTCGCTGCCCATCGTGGCTGCCAGGTACACGCCATATGCCCAGTTAGAGGATTGATACACCAGAGGAATGGTAGTGCTTCTGCGTCCACCAAAAACAAAGGCACTAATCGGCACACCTTTGGGATTCTCCCATTCCGGGTCGATCGATGGGCACTGGTATGCCGGTGCAGTAAAACGCGCATTGGGGTGCGCCGCGGGCTTACCCGAGGCAGGATCATACTTCTGGCCGCGCCAGTCAATGATGTCTTTCGGAGGCTCTTTGGTCATTCCCTCCCACCAAACATCTCCATCTGGTGTTAGAGCCACGTTGGTAAAAATCGTATTCTTCTCGATCGACCGCATCGCATTCGGGTTCGTTTTTTCATTCGTACCCGGAGCTACGCCAAAGTATCCGGCTTCTGGGTTGATGGCATACAACTTGCCATCCTTGCCCGGCTTAATCCACGCAATGTCATCGCCCACGGTGGTCACTTTCCAGCCCTCCAGGCCGTTGGGCGGCAGCAGCATAGCAAAATTTGTTTTACCGCATGCACTTGGAAACGCAGCAGCAACGTAATCTTTTTTCCCATCGGGGCTTTGTACGCCCATAATCAACATGTGCTCCGCCAGCCAGCCTTCCTCCTGCCCCATAGCCGATGCGATTCGCAAAGCAAAACACTTTTTACCTAAGAGTGCATTTCCACCATAGCCCGAGCCGTACGACATGATTAGCCGCTCTTCCGGGAAATGAACAATGTACTTCGTAGTCGGGTTGGTGGGCCACTTCGCATCGGGTTGTCCGGGTTTTACCGGCGCGCCCAAGGAGTGCAAACACTTCACATAGTCACCGTCTTCGCCCAACACGTCCATCACTTTCTTGCCCACGCGGGTCATGATGTGCATGTTTACCACCACATACTCCGAGTCGGTTACTTCAACGCCAATTTGCGCAATGTCTGAGCCCACCGGCCCCATGCTAAACGGGATCACATAAAGTGTGCGGCCCTGCATTGCGCCTTCATACAACGCCTTTAATGTGCGCTTCATCTCTTTCGGGTCCATCCAGTTATTGGTGGGTCCTGCATCTTCTTTGCGTTTGCTGCAGATATAGGTGCGGTCTTCCACGCGGGCCACATCGCTGGGATCAGAAAAACAAGCGAAGCTGTTGGGGCGCTTTTTCAGCGGAATAAACGTGCCTTTGTCAACCAGCTTTTGGCACAATTCGTCATACTCTTCTTTAGATCCATCGCACCAGCGCACAGCTTCTGGTTTGCAGAGGGCCACAATCTCCTTCACCCACGACTTCAGCTCACGGTGCTGTATCGGGTAAGTCGATTTTTCAACAAATGAATCGGTCATATCGGGTAGAGTTTGGTTCGTTATCTACACTGCTAAAGTACTATGCCCAAGACGGAAATGAAAACTCAGTCAACCGTTTGAAATTATGATTTTTATCAGAAATCCACCCGGTAAACGAGAACGGGAATAATGCCTAATTGGTAGCGTGTTTCAACGCGTTGTAAAAATGAATCAAAATACTGAAATGCCACATTCTTGTGGTTGGCCACATTTTGAATATCCAGCGAAAGGGTGCGTGTATAATTGGGTTTATTCTTTCGCCAGCTGATGCGCACATCGGGCCGCCAGTAATCGGGTTGCCGCACAACGTAGCCACGGCGGGTATCAAAAATGGTAGTGCCATAGAGTTGAGAGGTAAGTACGTCTATCGGCTGTTGGCGTAATCCACCAAAGTAAAGAAAGCGAACGTGTACTCCAAAGGTGCGCGCAGCACGGCCCCACTCCTTGCCTGCCAACATCGTAAACGCATAACCTCCGTTGAAGCGGGCAGTATACGTTACTTGGCGGATATCGGTAAAGGTAGCGTGATAGCGCGTACCGTTTATTCCGTAGTAAAACGAGTTGGCGAACTTGCGATCAATAGCTCCGGAAAAACCCGCATGAGTACCGCGACCCTCGCTTACCAGTCCGGTGGGCGCAAATTCATCGAATTGATTGACGGCGGAGAACAGCGAACCGTCAGTTGATATGGGTACGTTACGCAACTGATGATAAAAACCTTGTGCGGTAAATTGATGTTTGGCAAACGTAGCGCGCCACTCTGCCAGCCACTGTGCCGACCGGGTAAGCGCAAGGTTACGATTGCCGGGCTGTAGATACGTTGGAACACTTTGTGTCTGGCCTACCTGGCTGTACGACAATTGAAAAGAGTTGGCGCGGCCCATACGGGTAAGCGCTAGCCGCGGCTCCAACGCATGGGTGTTGTTATACGTAAAATAGGGTGTACGAAACCCGGCTTGCAGTTCCCATTTTTTTGTGAGACGATGCGTGTAGTGTATAAAAGGTTGAATCAGCGCGCCGGTTACGGTGCCCTGAAAATTGGGGAAGCCAAGTGCGAAATACTGTGGCACCACCGTCTGTACGTTAAGATTACCGGATTGCTGATTGAGCTGCACTCCGGCCTCCACCTGCTGGCGCTTCCAACTCCTTCGGGTAAGCAAACATTGTGTAAGCAACCACTGCTGCTGCTCGAAAACCTCTGCATTGATATGCGGCTGCGGAATATCCACGCTCTGCGAAAAGCGATTTTGCGACTGAGCCGAAAAAGCAGTGCCCCACTCCCAGCGCCAAACGCGGCCCCAGGTGTGCTTCGCTCCTACTGCCCATACCGCGCCGTCAAAATCAATAGTGTAGCGATCTTTTTCGGTTTGCCATTCCGGTTCGGGTTTACGCGTAAAACGGTTTGAGCTGATGCCGCCCCAGCCGAAAAAAGAGGTCTCCCCATGCGGGTGGCGAACATGGCCATGAAAACTGAAATCCTGAAAATTGATACGCTCGTCTCCAAAATTCAAACCAAGCCCTGACAACAAACCAACCGTGGAGTACCTATAGTTCGCCAAAAAAGATGAACTCTTCTTTTTCGTTAACGGCCCCTCCGCCGCTACATCTAAGCCAATCACACTCGCCTGGGCAGTGAACTCGTATTGATTTTTGTTGCCTTCGCGTAGGTGCATGTCCACCACGGCCGATAGTGCATTTCCGTACCGGGCCGGATACCAGCCAGAAGCAAACTCGGTGTTATCCAGCACTTGCGCGCTGAGTACACTAATGCTGCCACCAAACGAAACGGGCCGATCGCTTAATGTGCCCGCGTTGGCCAAGTGATTGGGGTTAAGCACATCCAAACCCTGCACCCGCCAAAGCATCGCGTTGGGCGAGTAACCTTTTACTGACAAAACGTTGCCTTGATCGTTTACCGCCACTGCACCCGGGGTAGCTACCGCCAGCCGCAGAGGATCAAAAAAATTCGCAGGCACACGTAACGACTTTTCAATTGAGAGATTGGTTGTGCCCGCTTGTACATGAACAGAGGTTGGCGCAGTAATTTCCACTTCATCCAACTCGAAAGGCTGCTCGGTAAGCACCAGATCTACCACCGACTCTTTGCCGCCAATCACCAGCCATTCAACCTCCCGCGGTTGATGCCCAACAAATGATGCCCGAAACAGATAACGCCCCGGTTCGAGCTGTAGCGAGAAGCGGCCCGTAGAATCCGTAACCGCCGTTGCGGCCACTGCTTGATCTACCAAAACAACAACAGTAGCACCTGGCAGCGTACGGCTTTGTTCCGAACTAACCCTGCCGCGAACGCTTTGAATGATTTGCCCAAAGGCCACTACGTCCGCCCATGCAACAAGCGCGGCAACCACTGCCCACTTCCACACGCTATAGAATCTTTTTCAGGTTTTGAATACAGTTTTGCGTGCTCGTGATCGAGTTTACGGAGTAGCTTTCCTGCTCTACGTAAAAGTGCTTTAAGCCGGCGAGATCCGCCTTTGCAAAAAGTACAGAAAAGTCGATGGAGCCGGTACCCACATCTGCATTTCGGGTGGCATCGTTCTTATCCATGTCTTTTACATGCCACAACTCGAAGCGTCCGGGATGCTGTGCGAAGTATTCCAGCGGCTTTTGGCCCGCTTTCACTACCCAGTAAATGTCCATCTCCATGGCTACAAGATTTTTGTCAAGCCCGGCCAGCATCATATCGTAAGGACGTTGTCCATTCAATAAATCAAACTCAAATGCATGGTTGTGGTAGCCCAGCCGAACACCATACTTCTTCGCTACTTCCCCCGCTTTGTTGAGGTCATCAATTACACGCTTGTAACCGTCTTGGCTGCGTTCTGCATCGGGTAGCCATGGCACCACCATGTACTGCTGCCCGGCTTCCTTTGCATCTGTAACGGCCTTCTCCCAATTGCCGCGCACCAGATCAATGCCATAGTGGCCGCTGGTAATTTTCATACCAAGACTTCGCACGTAGTCAATAAACTCTTTGTTTGTCATGCCAAAGAGTTTTCCATCGCGGTAGCCAAACGTTTCCACGTGCGTATAGCCCATATCCGCCACCTGCTTTAATACCGCTTTTGGGTCTTTGAAGATCACATCCCGTAAGGTGTAAAGCTGAAGACCTATGGCCTTTTGATTTTGGGCCAACGCCTGGCTACCCAACCAGACGCCCGCCAGAGCCAAAGATGATTTTTGTATGAAAACTCTGCGTTGCATAGGTTATTTTTTAAGGTTGAATCCGGCAAAATAAAACAAGTTACTATCGCCAACATCGGGGTTTTTAAACACCAGCACCAGATCGTGAATGCCACTCACACCCGGGGCAGCCGTGGCTACTTTCATGTTTACGCCTGCCATTACTTTTATCTCGGGCGAGTTTTTGAAATCCACTGTGGCCAGTTTCGTGCCTTTCGCATCGTCAAGAAAAACATCGATGGTGCCGCCCTTGGTCATCAGCGCCACTTCCGCAATAACAAACTCAATCGTGTTGACGCCTGTAAAGTCCAGCGCTTTAAATACGGCTGAGCTGTTATGCGTTATGCCTTCCAGAATTTGTTGGCCATTAGGCGTGTTGAACTTTCGCGGTCCGTTCAATGCACTGGCTTCGCCACCCGCTACATAGGGTGCACGGAGCACCAATGCTTTTTCCCCAGCCAGCGAAGGAATAGCACCATTTCCTCTGTCGTCATACGAGGCGGTCAACACATAGGCTCCTTTCGGAGATTCGTTAGGTGGCGGTGGTGGCGGATTGAATGATACCTTGCCCGTTACACCCAATGACTTTGTGCCCTCCTCTTTCGCCAACGAAATGATGTACTCTACCATTTGAACTGCCTGCTCTTTGGTGATTTGCGGATGCGCCGCCATGGCCACTTCGCCCCAAACTCCTGAACCGCCATTGATGATTTTGTTTGCCAGCAGTTCCAGCGCGCCCGGATCTTTTTTGTATTTGCGGGCAACGTCGCGATAGCTGGGGCCTGCGGATTTATCATCCACCATGTGGCAGGATTTACAGTCGCTCTCGGCAATGAGAATTTTGCCGGGTAACTCCGGGCGTTGATGCCCTTGAGCAATTTTGGTCATATCATAGCCTTGCGGAAGGTAATCAAATGTAACCATTACGCGCTCGGCCTTAATTTTCCCATCGGTCAGGCTGCCATCTTCTTTGTCGGACACGGACACGGTGTACGTGCCGCTCGTGCCATCAAGATAGAATTGGGAGTTTCCTGACCACGCAATACTAACTTCCGGCGGTTGGTTACCCGCGATGATCGTAAGCTCGGCAGCGGATTGATATCCTTTGGAGTCGGTTACGGTTACTTTCGGCTTGTAAATGCCCGGTTTATCAAACACCTGCGTAAAGTTACCGTCGGCCGAAGTGGTGATGGTGCCGTTTACATCCAACTCAAACGTGATCGGATCGCCATCCGGATCAGTTGATTTTGCTGCCGACAGCTTTACAGTTAACGGTACCGCACCTTTTGTTACATCCGCGCTGAGCTGCGCATCGGGCCCACGGTTGTCTTTATTGTAATCAATGCGCGACAACCGCGCATCCATGTTTTGCTTAAACCACGCGGTGCCATACTCTAAGGTGTAGAGTTTGCCATCCGGCCCAAACTCCATATCGATAATGTTGTTGAAGGTCATCCCCGAAAGGAAAGGTTCGATGTCGGTAATATTGCCTTCGGCATCCATGCTTACCAGGCGCACCCAGTTTCGCATCCAATCGTAGATGATCAGCTTTCCGTCAAGATACGCCGGGAATGCGGCCGCCTGGTCTTTAAACTTATCGGAATAATACACCGGGCCAGCCATGGCGTTACGGCCGCCTTCTTTCATCAACGGAAAATCAGGAGAAGCCGCATAGGGATACCAGATGAACGCTGGGTTAGCCACGGGTAACTCTGTCTTGCCGGTGTTGTTTGGCGAGGTGTTCAATGGCTTCGTTGGATCGTGCTTCGCGCCCACCGTTTTCTTTTCAAAATCATATTTCCCGTACGCATAATTATTGCCCACAAATAATGGCCAGCCAAAGTAGCCGGGCTTTTTTGCCTGGTTTACTTCATCGTACCCGCGGGGGCCGCGATCCGGATGATCCGCACCCGAATCGGGACCTACCTCACCCCAATACAAGAAACCGGTTTTTTGATCAATCGAGATGCGGTACGGATTGCGCGTACCCATCACGTACACTTCAGGTCTCGTTTTTTCCTCGCCTTTGGCAAAGAGATTTCCTTCCGGGATGGTGTAGCCGCCTTCTGCTGTAGGACGAATGCGTAAAATCTTTCCGCGCAAGTCGTTGGTATTCGCAGATGACTTTTGCGCATCAAACGGGGCCCGGCCGGGCCGCTCATCTGCCGGACTAAAACCATCGGATTCAAAAGGACTGGTATTATCGCCTGTTGAAATAAATAGACTTCCATCCGGACCAAAGGCAAGCGAGCCCCCGGTATGGCAACAGGTTTCGCGCTGGGTGGCTACGTCCAGAAGTTGTTTTTCAGAAGCCATATCAATCGCACCGTTTTTAAATGTGAACCGGGAGACCACGTTGGCCGAGCGCTCCGGGTGCGAGTAAAAAATGTAAAGCCAATTGTTGGTGGCGAAATCCGGGTCTTTTGTAATCCCAATCATGCCATCCTCATGCGTGGTGTACACATTAAACTTATTGATTTGCGAAATTGAATCTGTAGCGGGATCATACAACTTCACTGCGCCTTTGCGCTCAATAAAGATGATTCGGCCATCAGGTAAAATTGTGAATTCGGTAGGCTCGTCTAAGTTGTAACCCAGCACCACTTTTTTAAACCGATTGTCTTCCGGTAAACGGCCTTCGCGGGCCTTGGAAAAATCCGGCTTACGGGTGCCGATGGCATACGTAATGCCCGTTAAGATCTGATCCAGGAATTCTTTTTCCTGAAAGCTTTCATTGGTGTGCCCCATGCCGGTGTAAAACACCCGGCCACCATCGAACTCGTGATACCAAACAATGGGATGATCTGCTCCGTTCTCACCGCCCTGGTAGGTGGATTCATCCAGCTTGTAGAGCACGTTGATCTTATCAGAAATATTTTTGTAGTTGTACCATTCATCAAAGCGCTCCCACGGCTCAGGTGTTTTTTGATCCAGCTTGTCTGTTTTTACTTTGATCAGTTTTGCTTTTTGTTGTTGCGGGTGGCTTTTGAAATACGCGCCCACCATTTTTCCGTACCACCACCAATCGTATTCTGTATCCGCGGCAGCGTGAATGCCCACATAACCACCGCCGGCCTGAATAAAGCGTTTAAACGCGTTTTGCTGTTGAAAGTCCAGTACATCGCCCGTGGTGCTTAGAAAAACTACGGCACGATAATTTTTAAGACTATCTTCATGAAAGTAAGCGCTGTTCTCGGTGGTGTCTACGTCAAAGTCATGCTCAGTGCCTAACTTTTGAATTGCTTCCTTTCCAACGTTGATCGACTCATGGCGGAAGCCTTTCGTTTTTGAGAATACCAGGATGCGGGGCTTGTCGTTAAAGCAAGATTGCAACACCAGGGCAAGCGCTACTATCGGCAAAAATTTCTTCACGTTTTTACTCTTTAATTGAACGAATTTGACATGCAAAAATAGCAATGCCTTTGGGCGGTGTTTACACACCTATCCACAAAGGCACTGTAGTGATTTTTCAAAAAAAAAATTAATGTTCTGTTTCCCCATCCAGCGACAAAACGTAGCGCGCCATTTTCTCGGCATCGGCCTGCGATAGGTCTGCGTGGGCCGTCATGGGTACCTCACCCCAAACGCCGGAGCCGCCGGTAATGATTTTGCCGGCCAGATACTCCACATTCGCTTTGGTAAACTCATATTTTTTCGCAACGTCTGTGTGCGAGGGTCCGATAATCTTATTAGCTACGTGATGGCACGTTTTGCAATCGCTGGCTTTCACCAGTGATTCGCCTTGCGCAATAATGTCGGACGCGCTGACCTCCATGGCCGTAGTGGCCGACTCCGGAGTGCCATAGTCTTCTTTTACGGTTTCTTTGGGTGGTGAACATGCTGCCAGAGCGGCAACGGCACCTGCAATCATCAATCTATTCATCTCGGTTTTCAAATTTTTGATAGTTGTGTTTTTCTAGCTCAGTCCTAAAACAGCGCGGTTGAGTTTGGGATCTTTACCTGCCGAAGCAAAATCGTCAAACGCTTTTTCTGTTACGCGGATGATGTGATTTTTAATAAACGGCGCACCTTCTGCGGCACCCTGTTCCGGGTGTTTAATGCAACACTCCCACTCCAGCACGGCCCAGCCCGCGTAGTTATATTGCGCTAGTTTCGAAAAGATGCTTTTAAAATCCACCTGACCATCGCCTAACGACCGGAACCGTCCGGGGCGATCAATCCAATCCTGGTAGCCGCCATACACGCCACTCTTGCCTGTGGCATTGAACTCGGCATCCTTTACGTGGAACATTTTGATAAACGTGTGGTAAAAGTCGATGTATTGCAGGTAATTGAGTTGCTGCAATACGAAATGACTTGGATCGTATAAGATGTTACAGCGGGTATGTTTTCCGGTTGCTTCCCAGAAGCGTTCGAAGGTAATGCCATCGTGCAAGTCTTCGCCCGGGTGAATTTCGTAGCACACATCTACGCCATGCTTATCGAACGTGTCCAAAATAGGCAGCCACCGTTTGGCAAGTTCTTTGAAACCGTCTTCCACCAGCCCGGCCGGGCGTTGCGGCCATGGATAGACGGTAGGCCACAACAGCGCGCCGCTGAATGTGGCATGCGCTTTCAAACCCAGGTTTGCACTTGCTTTCGCTGCATACTTTAGCTGGTTCACCGCCCACTCCGTCCGCTCTTTCGGTAGCCCGTGAACTTCTTTTGGAGCAAACGCATCGAACAACTTATCGTAGGCCGGATGAACGGCCACGAGCTGGCCCTGCAGGTGGGTAGAGAGTTCAGTAATTTTCAGCCCGCAACTTTCCACGGTTTCGCGCACCTCGGCTGCGTACTCTTTATCTTCTGCGGCGCGCTGAAGATCAATGCATCGTTTATCCCATGAGGGAATTTGCACACCCACATAGCCAAGGCTGGCCGCCCATTTACAAATGGATTTCAGATTATTGAAAGGCGGCTCATCGCCCATGAACTGTGCCAGGAAGATGGCAGGACCTTGAATATTTTTCATTCTCGTTTTTTTGAAATCGTTAAGGATTAATACGCAGTAGCCATCTTTATCCTTACCCCTTCAACTTCGTCCATTTTGCTGTGCCTCGGGCGGATTTCACCACGGTTTCAACAAAGGTCATCCCACGAATGCCTTCGTCCACGCTCGGAAAATCGTACTTATCGGTATCTATTTTCTTGCCGGGTTTGTAATCGAGCACGGCATTCGTAAACGCGCGGTAGATATTGGCAAAAGCTTCCAGGTATCCTTCCGGGTGACCGGCCGGAGTACGCGTAAACTTCTTCGAGGCGTCCGACAGGTAAGGCCAGCCGGTACGAACAATTTCCTTCGGGCGGTCCAGCCATTTCATCACCAGCGTATTGGGTTCTTCTTGTTTCCACTCCAGGCCACCTTTTTCGCCATACACGCGAATGTTCAGGTTGTTTTCTTCGCCCGCAGCCACTTGGGTAGCCAACAGCACACCGGTTGCACCATTTTCAAACTTGATCAGCATCGAACTGTCGTCATCCAACTTACGCCCTTTCACGGTGATGTTGAGCATGGCGCATACTTCGGTGATTTTCAACCCCGTGATGTACTCTGCCAGGTTAGCGGCATGGGTACCAATGTCGCCAATCGCGCCCCCGGCACCAGAACGCTTCGGATCAGTACGCCATGAGGCCTGCGCATTGCCCGTGCCCTCCAAAAACGTGGATAGCCAACCTTGCGGATATTCAACATAGACTTTCCGTACTTCACCAATTTCGCCTGCGGCCACCAAATGCTTCGCTTCCTTCACCATGGGGTAACCCGTGTACGTATGTGTTAACGCCAGAATGAGCCCCTTCTTGTCCACCACTTTCTTCAGCGCTTTGGCTTCGGCTACGGTAAAAGTCATCGGCTTCTCTACCACTACGTGAAAGCCATTGGACAACGCTTTTTTGGCGGGGTCGAAGTGAACGTGGTTGGGCGTCACAATCGACACAAAATCAATGCGCTGATCTCCCGGCAGGTTCTTTTCCTTTTCGAACATCTCATCGTAAGTGGCGTACACGCGATGGGGGTTGAGGAATAATGCTTCCCCGGTTTCTTTAGATTCTTCGGGCAGGTAACTAAATGCTCCGGCAACCAGCTCGATGTTGCCGTCCATCAAGGCGGCTTTGCGGTGAATCGGACCGATGAACGAGTTGATGCTCCCTCCGATCATGCCCATGCGTAATTTGCGCTTCATACGTTATGCTATTGTTTGGGTGAAAGTAATCATTTTTAGAAATCGTGTTTGCTAAAACTCCACGGGTGGGTTTAAACAAATCTGGCTAGTAAATTTTCAATCCATTCCTGCCGGCCGCTCCGCTGTGCGGGTTCGCCCAACTGCTGGGCCAGATCGGATAAGTGGGTTAACGTTAACTTACCGGCTTCAAAATCGCGACCGGCGCCTTCATCAAAACTGGCATAACGCTCACGCATAAACGTGGTGTAGGTGCCTTCTTCCAGAATGGCATGGGCAGCGAGTAGCGCTCGGGCAAAGGCATCCATCCCACCGATGTGCGCATAGAAAATATCCGCAGGGTCGGTGGAATTTCTGCGCGTCTTGGCATCAAAGTTTACGCCCCCATTAGCAAATCCGCCCGCTTGCAAAATCACGAGCATCGCCTCGGTAAGTTCGTACACATTATTCGGAAACTGGTCGGTATCCCAGCCATTTTGGTAATCCCCGCGGTTGGCATCAATACTTCCGAGCACGCCCGCATCGGCTGCAACCTGTAATTCGTGTTGAAAGGTGTGGTGCGCCAGCGTGGCATGGTTCACCTCGATGTTCAACTTAAAATCCCGCATGAGATCATATTGCCGCAGAAACGCAATTACGGTAGCGGCATCAAAATCATATTGATGTTTGGTGGGCTCCATGGGTTTGGGTTCTATCAAAAACGTACCATGAAAACCATTCTTGCGCCCATAATCTCGGGCCATCGTGAGGAACCGGGCCAGATGTTCCTGCTCCCGTTTCATGTTGGTATTCAGTAAGCTGAGGTAACCCTCGCGGCCGCCCCAGAAAACATAGTTCGCGCCGCCCAACGCAACTGTGGCGTCTATCGCATTTTTCACCTGGGCCGCCGCGTAGCATACTACCTGGAAATCCGGGTTAGTGGCCGCCCCATTCATATAGCGCGGGTGCGAAAACAAGTTGGCGGTGCCCCACAAAAGTTTCACTCCGGATGTCTGCTGTTTCTGCTTGGCGTAGGCTACAATCTTTTCAAGCCGTGCTTCGGATTCTTTACTTGTGGCCGCTTCCTCTACCAAGTCGTAATCATGAAAGCAGTAAAACGGGATACCCATTTTTGTAATGAACTCAAAAGCAGCATCCATCTTGTCGTAGGCCCGCTGCAGCGGATCGTTTGCCTGCAGCCAGGGGAAATTCTTGGTAGGTGCTCCAAACGGGTCCGCCCCGGTGCCACAGAACGTGTGCCAGTAGGCTACGGCAAACCTGAAATGCTCGGCCATGGTCTTGCTGCCTACTTTTTGTGAAGGATTGTAAAACCGGAAGGCCAGCGGGTTTTTGGAGTCCTTGCCCTCGTAGGTAATCGCTCCAATGGATTTGAAATAGCTTGTGGTTCCTGTGGTGATGTTCATTGGGCCAAGTTTAGCAGCGCAGGTTAAAAAAGCAACAAAACCACGTTGAATTGTTACGCGAAAGCATGAACAAGCGCGGGCCTTTTAAAATCAGAAGAATCAGTACCTTCGCCTGTCTACTGAAAATGAGTTCTGCAGCAATTGCCACCACAGCCGCCCGCTTTCGGGCGCAGCGCATTGTGCCCGTTTTCTATCATGCCGATCGGGCCGTTGCACTACACGTGTTGGAAATTTGCTATCAGGCCGGACTTACGGCTTTTGAGTACACCAACCGCGGGCCGGAGGCGTTGGAAAACTTCAAGTTTCTAAAGGCGGCCACGGGCCACCTACCCCACCTTTGCCTCGGGGTGGGCACAATCTTTGGCCTGGACGAGGCCGAACGGTTTCTTGCCGCCGGTGCTGATTTCGTGGTGTCGCCTGCATTAGTTCCGGAGTTGGCGGAGCTTCAATCTAAACACAACTGCTTGTGGATTCCGGGCTGTGCTACGGTAACGGAAATTGTTCATGCCCGGGCGTTGGGAGCAACCGTGATTAAGGTCTACCCGGCGGATGTGCTCGGTCCCGGGTTTGTCCGCTCAGTAAAGGCTGTGTTACCCGATGTGTTTTTGATGCCAACAGGCGGTATTCCTGCTGATGCGCAGGCATTGGAGGCATGGTTTGCCGCCGGGGCCGGTTGTGTAGGACTTGGATCGCAACTGTTTCAAAAAGAATTACTTCAACCCAGCCACCACCACCAACTTAAACAAAAGTTGCACGCGCTGGTGCAGGGAAGCACTATCCTATCTTAAGCGAATGCACGTATTACAAGTTCATCCTCACGATAATGTGTTGGTTGCCTTACGGGATTTTAATGCCGGACAATCAGTGCATTGGCTGGAACAAGCCGTAACTACTACGCATGCCATCCCTGCCAAACACAAGATCGCCCTTCAATCATTTGCCGCAGGCGATGCGGTGATCATGTACGGAGTGTTGGTGGGGCGCGCAGTGGTGCCGATCGAAAAAGGCGAGGCGATTACCACACGCAACGTAAAACATGCGGCTGCACAACCTGTACTACGACCCAGTTCGTTCAAATGGACACCGCCCGATGTTTCGGCTTTTCGGCACGCAACCTTTCGTGGCTATCACAGAGCGAACGGCACCGTTGGTACGGCCAACTACTGGTTGGTGGTGCCGCTGGTTTTCTGTGAGAATAGAAATATTGAGGTGCTGCGAGAGGCGCTTATCGAAAAACTGGGCTATGGTCCACCGCGGCCGCAGCAGTGGAGTGTAGATGGTTTGATTCGCAGCTACCGATCGGGTGCCACGGCCGAGCAATTGTTGCAGATGGATGTGGTAACCCATGACGACAATCGCCAAGCCGAGCGCCTCTTTGCAAACGTAGATGGCATTAAATTTTTAACGCACGCGGGCGGCTGTGGCGGCACACGGCAGGATAGCGATGCGCTATGCGCGTTGTTGGCCGGGTATATCAACCACCCGAATGTGGCGGGCGCCACGGTGCTTAGCCTGGGCTGCCAACATGCGCAGGTAAAAATCCTGGAAGAAGCGATCACAAAAATAAATCCCAATTTCAACAAGCCACTTTTCGTGCTCGGTCAACAAGACAGCAAATCGGAGCCCGAGTTTATTGCGCAAGGATTGCGGCAGACGTTTGTTGGCCTTACTGAGGCAAACAAAATCTCAAGAGCCCCAGCTCCGCTAAGTAAGCTCGTTGTCGGACTAGAGTGCGGCGGCAGCGATGGCTTCTCGGGCATTAGTGCCAACCCTACGCTAGGCTACTTTTCTGATCTGCTCGTTGCGCTTGGCGGAACGCCGGTGTTATCGGAGTTTCCCGAGTTAAATGGTGTGGAGCAAGACTTGGTTGATCGATCGGTTTCCGCGCCGGTTGCGCAAAAGTTTCTCGATCTGATGAACGCCTACGCTGAACGGGCAAGGCAGGCCGGATCAGGTTTTGATATGAACCCTTCGCCCGGAAACATCAAAGACGGTTTAATTACCGATGCGATGAAATCTGCTGGCGCTGCAAAGAAGGGTGGTACTTCGCCCATTGTATCCGTTCTTGATTACACGGAACAAGTGCAACAGTCCGGTCTCCATCTGCTCTGTACACCTGGCAACGATGTGGAATCTACCACCGCCTTGGCGGGATCGGGCTGCAATCTTATTTTATTCACCACAGGCTTGGGCACGCCCACCGGTAATCCAATTTCCCCAACCATCAAAGTCTCCAGCAACACAAGCCTATATCAGAAAATGCGGGATGTGATTGATTTCGATACGGGTGATATTATTGCCGGAAAAAGTACAATCGAAGACAAAGGCAGAGAACTGCTTGCGTACGCCATTCAAGTTGCCAGTGGCGAGGCTACTCCACACGCGGTGCGCTTGCAGCAAGACGATTTTATTCCCTGGAAACGGGGAGTATCGTTATGAACTGCCGCGTTCTCCGGAGTTACATTTTACTTCCGCAGTGCGATGGTAACCGGTGAACCCGGAGCGAGTTTCGGATCTGAACTCACACAAGCGACCGATAACCGCTTCACATCCACCAAAATCTCATAGCCATGGCCTGCGAACTTCTGTGACAAAACGGTTCCCACCACACCTTTTTTCATCTTTCCTCTGCGCACCGCCAGTTCCTCCGGCCGGATGATCACCTTCCCGGAGCCACGGCCACCCAGCGCCTTGTACATTTTCGCGTCTACCACCGAGTAGCGCCCGAATAACCCGGCTACATATTCACTCCGCGGCTGAAAATAGACTTCGTGTGGCGTGTCCTGCTGCACGATTTTTCCGGCTTTGAGAATAATGATGCGATCGGCCCAGGGCAGCGTGTCCTCCGGATCGTGCGACACCAGCAGCGTGGTGATGCCCAGTTGCAGCGAGATGGATTGAATGACTTCCTTCAAAACACCCTTCACAATCATATCCAGATTGGTGTAGGGTTCGTCCAGCAACAGCAGTGCGGGTTTGCCAATCAGCAAACGACAAAGCGCAATGCGCTGACGCTCGCCTCCTGAGAGTTCATCCGTTTTTCGCGACAGCAAATGTTGAATTCGACAGAGTCGAAAAATTTTCTCAGCCTCGCGGGGCGTGAGTTTGCTGGCATATTCAAGTACCTGTTCTACGCGCAGGAACTTCGGCAACTCAAAGTATTGTGGCAGGTAAGCAATGCCGGGATGGCCCGGCACCAGTGTCTCGCGCGGGCCCTTTACTGGCTCACCCTGAAACACCACCTCTCCGCTGTCGGGTTGCAACAATCCGGCAATGATTCTTAATAGCGTGCTTTTTCCAGATCCGGTTTCTCCGGCAATCACAATGTGCTGACCCTGCCCCTGCGTAAATTGAATATTGCGCAAGGAAAAGCCGCGCTGATCGGTTAATCCGACTCGGGTTACCAGCAGTAACGGAGCCGTCATTGGATCGCCTGGTAGCGTTGTTTCATCTCCTCTGTCCGCTTGGCCAACCGCTCAACCGCATCCAATACAGCCTGCGTAGGACGGGCATCCGCACCTTGGATCAACGCGATGACATGCAGCAACTTATCCTGAAGACCTACGAGCGTTTCCTTTTCCAATGGCGTTTCAGTTGCAGCGCCATACAATACGTCCGGATTTTCCGGCTGACCCTCTCCCCGCAGCGCGAGCCACTTCTCTTTCTGGCCCTTCTTCCATTTTACTTTGGCATCGGCCAGCCGCGCATCGATTGTCTCGCGCAAGGATTGCACCTCATGGTACAACTGGTAACACTGCAGCGATTTGCTGCTCTGTAAGCCAATGTCATCCGCGGAAGCGGTAACCCGCGGATCCATCACAACTGAAATTTTCTGCTTGGAGGACTGACCATCAACAACCAGTGTAACCTCATACTCACCGGGCGGTACAAAAATTCCTTTCGGAGATGTGGCCGTATTCCGGTAGTTGGCAGCAATCGATAACTCCCGCTTCGCCCCTCGGGGTGGTGCGTACGACAAATCCCAGATAAACCGGTGATGCCCTGGTTTTATAGAAAGTGATTCAGGCTGGCGAAACCAGTAGGTTGGGTAGGCCAGCGCTGCCGTATCTGGTTGTTCGCTGGCGTCAGCGGAACTGAATGAGCGCACCAACTCACCCTGCGCATTTCGGATTTCAAGTTGAACCCGCGTGGCAGCCTTGGGCAAGTAATAGTCCAAAGCGGCACCGTCTGGTGGATTTTGGCCTGCCGGTTCTTCGGGTGGCAGTGGTGTATCGCTAAACATGTTGAAACGCACCCGAACAGATTTTTCAGGAGCAAACAGTTTGGCTTCGCGGTTATTCAGTTGTGCGAGTTGGCGCAGCGGAGAGAAGTTATCCAAGATCCAGATGGAGCGGCCGTGCGTAGCCACTACCAGATCACGTTCGTGGATGACCAGATCGCGAATGGAAGTTGCGGGCATGTTCAAACGCAGCGGGTTCCAGGTAGCCCCGGCATCGGCAGAGAAGTAAACGGCTTTCTCAGTACCTGCAAAAAGTAAACCGGGCTGCACCGGGTCTTCGCGCACTACATTCACCGGTTCGTTCGGTAAACCCGCCACGATGCGCGTCCAGTTGCGGCCTGCGTCTGTTGTTTTGTAGATGTGCGGGCGCAAATCATCTTTCCGCAGCGCGTTCACCGAAATGTAAGCGGTGTTGATGTCATGCTGCCCGGCATCGATCTGTGAAATTTTGTCCCACGAAGTGAATCCTTCAGGTGTTACCTCGCGCCAGTTTTTGCCGCCATCGGTCGTAACGTGCACCCTTCCATCATCGGTGCCGGCCCAGATCACATCTTTGCTGAACTTCGATCCGGCCACAGAATAAATCACACCACGCTGCGGGATCGTAGGCTCTTTTCGGAAGTCGCCCACGCTGGCAGGCACCTCAGGATTGGGTCGCGATAAATCCGGGCTGATGATTTCCCAACTGTTGCCACCCGTATGCGACTTCCACAATACGTTGGTAGCAAACAGCAGCATAGTGTTGTCGGCCGGATGAAACAATACTGGTAGTGTGCGCAGCAAACGATACTTGCCGGAACGCAAGGCCTCGGGCGCTACATTTTGCGACTGCCCGGTGCACTTATCGAAACGCGTGAGACGCCCTCCGTAAATGATGTTCGCGTCTTTGGGGTCAGCCACAACGTAAGCGTACTCATCCGCACCTACGCCCATCCAATCCCGAAAGGAAATCTGCCCGCCCGGACCGCGACTCGCCACGCCAATGGCGCCACTCTCTTGCTGGCCACCATACACCCAGTAGGGAAACTGGTTGTCGGTGGAAACGTGATACAACTGAGCCGTGGGTTGGTTGTACCACGTTCCCCATGATTTGCCTCCGTTAACAGTGACTACGGCACCCTGATCGGCCGCAAAAATCATAATGTCCGGGTTTACGGGATTGATCCAGATGCGGTGGTAGTCGTCACCGCCCGGGGCACCTTTGAAGCTGAACCACGTTTTGCCGCCATCGAGTGATTTGTAGGACGCCACGTTAGCTGAAAAAACAACGTCAGGATTTTTTGGATGCACTTTCAACTCGGCAAAGTCGCTGCCGCGCCCAAACACACGGCCATCGGTTGACACGCGCTGCCACGACTCACCGCCATCCTCGCTGCGGTAAATGCCGCTGAGTTGGCGAGCATCCACCGTGGCATAGAGCCGCTGCGAGTTGCCGGGTGCAATGGCGATGCCGATGCGGCCGAGGCCCTGTTCGCCAGTAGGTAAACCAGTCGTTAGTTTTCTCCACGTGCTGCCGCCATCGGTGGACTTGTACAAGCCGCTGTTGGGGCCACTGAACGATCCGTTCTCCCACGGGCCTTCCCGGTGTTCCCACAAATCAGCATAAACGGTATTGGCATTGTTCGGATCGAATTCAACCTGAATGGCTCCGGTATTGGCATTGATGTAAAGCACTTTTGTCCACGTCTTCCCGCCATCGGTGGTGCGAAACACACCGCGCTCCTCATTTGCTCCGTACGGGTGACCCAGGCCGGCAACGAAAACGATATCCGGATTGGTGGGATGCACCACTAACCGGCCCACCTGCTGTACGTCTTTGAGGCCCACATGCTGCCAGCTCTTGCCTGCATCGGTGGATTTAAAAATTCCCTCGCCAATAGCCAGGTCGGGGCGGTGAAGCCCCTCGCCCGTTCCGACATACACGATGTTGGGATTGGAGGGTGACACTGCGATGTCGCCAATGGAGCCGGTGGATTCGCGATCAAAAATCGGCCGCCAGGTGCGGCCGTAGTCGTCTGTCTTCCAAACGCCACCGTTGTTCACCCCCATGTAAAAAACATTCGGCTGCGATGGCACACCCACGGCACCTACGGTGCGGCCCGCCCGGAACGGGCCGATCACGCGCCAATGCAAGTCCTGATATGCAGATGGTTCAATAGGCTGTGCATCCGCGAAAGCGAACAGCAGTGTAAAAAGGAACGTGAAGTAATTCTTGCTCATACGGCAACGAAGTAAGCAAATCCGCACGAAAAATGTATTTATTCGCTCGCATCGCGCAATTAAATAGTTACCTTTCCAACAAATTAACCCCGCATGACGCTAGACCACAATCCCTATATGCCGATATGGAACAAGTATCGTCCCGCCATTTTAAAGTTGATGGTCGAATCGGCTAACGAACCGCAGCAATACAAGTTATCGGCTCATGAGTTTCGTGCGATGACGGCTAAACCCAAAACGACGTACACATTCGCGCTGGAAGCATCGAATGGTAAGGCATTGAATCGAATTTCGGATATTCCGGTGGCTGTGGATTTGCTCCTGATGCTTCAGCAATCCAATAAGGCCATGGAGTTGATGAAAGAGTCTACCTATGCACTCAGCATGGATCGCAACTTTGTGTTGCACGTTTCACGCAAGTAAGGCTACCCCAAATACGATTTTAGCAGCTTGCTTCGCGAGTTGTGGCGCAATTTGCGGGTGGCAGTTTCTTTGATCTGTCTTACGCGCTCGCGGGTGAGGTCGTATTTGTCGCTGATTTCTTCGAGCGTAAGTGCCTGTTGGCCGTTCAAACCGAAATACAACGAAATCACCATCGCCTCCCGTTCCGACAACGTAGCTAACGCACGTTTCAGCTCCTGCTGCAACGATCCGTCCATCAGCGGCTGATCCGGACTTTCCTCGAGGTGATCTTCCAGTACATCCAGAAGGCTATTGTCTTCCCCTTGCACAAACGGGGCATTAACGGATACCGATCGCCCGGAGACTTGTTGCGTGCTGGTTACTTCGTCTACAGTTACATCCAGTAACGATGCAAGTTCTTCGGCTGTTGGCTCTCGTTGAAATTTTTGTTCCAGTTCGGAGAACGCTTTTGAAATACGATTCAGCGCGCCCACCCGGTTGAGCGGCAACCGCACAATGCGCGATTGCTCTGCCAATGCCTGCATGATGGACTGACGGATCCACCACACGGCATACGAGATGAACTTGAACCCGCGGGTTTCATCAAAACGCGCGGCCGCCTTCATCAAACCAATGTTGCCTTCATTAATTAAATCACCCAACGTAAGGCCGTTATTCTGATACTGTTTTGCCACAGACACCACGAATCTCAGGTTTGCCTTCGCCAGTTTTTCAAGGGCTACCTGATCGCCTGCGCGAATACGCTTGGCCAATTCTACCTCCTGCTCCGCCGTAATTAAATCGACTTTCGCAATTTCGGAAAGATATTTATCGAGCGAGAGGTGCTCGCGGTTGGTGATTTGTTTAGAGATTTTTAGCTGACGCATAAAATCGGATTAACTTAATTGCGCGGGAAGTCCCGCTTTTCGTAGAAACACAAGATGCGATACAAATGCAGCCCACATGCTGCCGTACTCCCGGTACGTAATGTTAAACTCGGCACACGTTTCGCGCACCAGCCGGCTGATGGCCGGGTAATGAATGTGGCTAACCCGCGGAAACAGGTGATGCTCAATCTGAAAATTCAAACCGCCCAGCATCCAAAATAAAAAGCGACTCTGGGTGGCAAAATTCGAAGTGGTTTCTACCTGATGTACAGCCCACTCCGTGTGCATCCGCGTGGGCGAATCCACGGTTACCGGGAAATGTGTTTTCTCCACCACGTGCGCTAATTGAAACACAATGCTGATGAATAATCCACAGGTAAAAGTTACAATCAAGTATCCCACCAGCGCGTATAGCCAGCCGGTAAAATACACGGGTATGGCCAGGTAAATGGTCACGTAAAATATTTTGGTTGCCCAAAAAATGAAATGTTCGCGCACGTCCAGCGGCTTAACTTCGGTGTGCTGCGCGATCTTTTTCGAGAAGTATTTTACAAAATCTTCATAAAACACCCACGCGATGTACGAGATTCCATAGAGGAAGACCCAGTACACGTGCTGAAAACGATGGGCTTTGTGCAGCGGTTGGCTGGGATGGAGCCGCATGAACGGTTCCACGTTAATATCCGAATCGCTTCCGTGAATGTTGGTGTACGTGTGGTGGTTTACGTTGTGCTTGATTTTCCAAAAGTACGTATTGCCCCCCAACACGTTAAGGAAATAGGCAGCCACTTCGTTCACCCAGCGGTAGCGGGAAAAACTTTGGTGGCCACCTTCATGCATTACATTGAAACCCAGCATGGCCAAATGCAAACCCAACAGCACCGCCAGCGGAATGGCAACCCACACCGATGGCTGTAATACGATCAAGATCAGGTAAATCGTTACTGCAGACAGAAACTGAACACTGCCTTTAAAAAAAAGCCGTGCCCCTCCTGCCCGATTCAGTTGATTGCTCTGGAAATAGTGATCTACCTTGCTCTTGAGACGTAGAAAAAATGCTTGCTGACCTGTTTGGAATGTGGGTTTCTGCATGCGCTTAGTCAATCAGTTGAACCCGCACGGCATTCAAACCTTTTTTGCCGCGTTCAACCTCAAATTGCACTTTATCGTTTTGTTTGATGGAATCAATCAAACCGGATTGGTGTACAAACACGTCTTCGCCTGAGTCGGAGGGCTTAATAAACCCGAATCCTTTTTCCTGATTAAAAAATTTCACCGTTCCTTGTTTCATTGTATTAATTGTTTTCGTTAATGGTTTTCTTGTTTTCTGTGGTTATCCTTTTTTCGGGCGGCTCGGTAGTAAGGTTACCGTTTTCGTCTACATAAGCCAGCATATTCTCCAGTGCGCCGCCTTGCGAGTTTTGCTTGCGTTCTTCTTTACGCTGTTCTTTTTCCTGCTTTTTCTTGCGTCTTTTTTCTTCTTTTTGTCTTTTAATGAATTGATTCGATCTCGACATGCGTTAATGTTTGGTTATTCTAAAACGGCAGTCGGGGCTGAAAAAATACACCGGCCACCCGTATTTTCAGCTAAAAAGATTGAGAATAGAAAGAACTCTGAAAAGAGATTTGCCTTACTAGAACAGAATGATTTCTGCTAAAAACGTTCACAAAGGTAACCCGAATTATCCGGATCGTTACTACACTACGCAGATTAAAGTTATGATCTTGCTGTGATCAATCTTTTTTGGCCGAAATCCGCGAAAAGCGCGAAATTCCACCTTCCTTAACCTTTCCCTGAGATGTACCTATCGCGCAGAAAGTTTATCCGGGCAGCGGGATTTAGCCTCGCAGGCCTGGCCCTCCCCAAAGTTGACAGTTGGGCGCAAACGGCCAAAGTCTACCGCGTGGGCGTAATCGGCACCGGCTGGTACGGTAAGAGCGACTTATTCCGCCTCATGCAGATTACCCCGGTGGAAGTGGTTGCCCTTTGCGATGTGGACAGCAATCGTTTAGCAGAAGCAAATGCACAGGTGAAATCGCGGTTACCCGGCGCAAATCCCCGCCTGTACCGCTTCCACGAAGAAATGCTCCACAAACATGCACTTGATCTGGTGTTGATTGCAACGCCCGACCATTGGCACGCGCTACAGGCAATCGATGTGTTGCAGGCCGGTGCGCATGTGTATCTGCAAAAGCCAATTAGCGTAGACGTACTGGAAGGCGAGGCAATCTTGAACACACAGAAACGATTTCCGCAAGTTATTCAAGTGGGCACGCAGCGCAGAAGCACACCTCATTTGCTGGAAGCCAAGCGCGAGATTATCGACAAAGGCCTGCTGGGAAAAATCGCGCAGGTAGACATGTTTTGTTATTACCACATGCGCAACAACAGCGCCCCGCAACCGCAGGCAGTGCCCACCTTTTTGGATTATGAACGATGGTGTGGCCCCGCGCCGCTGCGTGTGTACGATGGCTTGCCACACGGCGGCTGGTGGCGTGCGTTTATGGAGTACGGCAACGGAATCATGGGCGACATGTGTATCCACATGCTGGATGCGGTGCGGTGGATGTTGCAGCTAGGTTGGCCAACAGAAATTTATTCCGAGGGTGGGATACGCGTACAAACAAAAGGAAAGTCAAACATTACCGACACGCAAACCGCGATTTTTAAGTTCGATGAACTCACGTGTACCTGGAATCACCGCACCTGGGGCGAGCCCGCGGACCCTGCCTACCCGTGGGGTTACAAGATCATTGGCGAAAACGGCACACTGGCCTGCAGTCCATTTCAGTATGATTTCACTTCCGTGGATGGAAGAAAGATTCACCGCGATGCGGTATATGAACGTGAACAGTTTCCGGAAGACACACGCGAAGAAGGTATCGAAATACATGCCGCGCCGGCTACCCGCGCGCATTTAAAAAACTGGCTTGAAGCGATTGAGAACAAACAGCCGCCCGCTGCGCCTCTGGCGGAAGCACACTGCAGTACCGCAAGCTGTATTCTGGCTAACCTTGCGATGGAACTGAAGCGTCCACTGCAATACGATCCCTTAAAAAAACTCGTGGTCAACGATGTGGAGGCAACCGATAAACTGGCCCGCGCATATCGGGCACCCTGGAAGCATCCCTACCTGAAATAGCCGACCGATTGCTAGAAAAAATGGAGTTAAAACTAGCAGCCATATTAAAAATATGAAATGCGTCATTTCGAGGGAGGCACGACCGAGAAATCCTTGATCGCAGGGCTGCAAATAGGGATGTCTCACTTTCGTTCGACATCACGAGCTATTTTTTAGCTAGCTTCTAGTTTACTTTCACCAGCAAATTCTCGCCTAACAAGGCAAACTGTTCCTTCCACTGGGGGTCTTCCGGCGCGTTACCGTTTTTCTTGTTCGCGATGGACATCTCAAAATACAGATTCTGACTTTTGTAAAGATGAAGCCGCACATCTACTTTGGGATTGAACTTGAGTAGAATTGGAAACAACCGGTTTAATCGTTGCAACCTTTTCACATTATGATTTTCGTTGCTAATCCGTCTAAGTTCCTTAAAAACCGCCTCGGCCGCCATGCGCGCTACCTTATCAACATCTTCCACCTTCAAGCTCCACTTGGTCATCTCAGCAGCAATGCGCTCAAGCGACTTTACGTTGATCCGTTCCGGCTCGAAGGCGTCCAATAAATCCGCATTCAAGATATACTCAAATGTAGAACGATATGCGGGGGGAATGGGAATGCCGTTGTTGGCGAGCGCATTTACCAGCGGATAATCGCGGTTATACGTTCTTCGTAGCGATGCCTCCAGCGATTCGAGGCTTTTCTGCGCAATAACATCCAGCACCTTGCGCTTCTCTTCTGTGAACAACTGCCAGATCGTGTATTTGTCCGGCCCGAAATACGTTTGCATTACACCAATCACATCACCCAGGCGGCCTTCATCAAACGCACTTGTAATGCGAAACTGCATGCTGGCAAACTTATCGGCTTCCATATCCAGCGAGATATTGCCAATGATGTTGTGCACACCAATGCAAACTACCGCAAAAGCAAACCTTTTTTCCGACCATGTAACTAACGAGCGCACTTTTGTGATTCCCAATACCAAAACCTGCTCGCCCGCCTGTTTCTTAAGGAAGAAATCATTTGTAGCGGTGTAGTTGAACAATGGCAGCGACTCGGGTTCTTCCTCAAAAATGGAAGACACTGCATAGTGCATCCCCACACGGGTAAGGTTGGTTTTCGCGGGCAACACCAATTTTTCGTACACATTGGCCGCATGTTCATAAGTGGCCACGTTGCTAGGCGCTTTCTCCAACAAGCGCTTAAATTCGGGTTCGAGACTCAGCTCCCCAATCTGATTGGCTAATTGAATCACCCGGCAGGCATATTGCATGACTTGCGTGGTTTCAATGCCGGACACCTCATCAAAAAACCAACCGCAACTGGTGTACATCAACATGGCGTGGCGCTGCATTTCCATGAGCCGCAGCACGCGTGTAGTATCTGCTTCCGGGCGGGCGTGCTTGTGTAGAAATCGTTTAACGGTTTCTTCGCTACGCTTTAATATAACTTGCACGTATTCATTGCGGGCGCGCCAGGGGTCGGTCAGCACTTTTCCACCTTCGCGCTCAAACAGTTCCGCTGCCGTGTCGCGCAGCCAATCCAAAGCATCGCGCAGGGGCCTGCGCCAGAGTTGGTGGTAGCCGGGTTTGCCACCCGAATTACAGCCACAGTTTTCGCGCCAACGTTCTACCCCATGCACACAACTCCACGAGCTTAACTCGTGCACCTGCGCTTCGTACACCACTTCCGTTTTGCTCAGGAAATAGGGGTAATTGGCAAGTTCTACATGCTCATTTTTTTCGATGAAGTCGAGACAAAACGCCAACGCCATATCGCCATGCCGGTGATGATGGCCGTAGGTTTCGCCATCGGTGGCCATGTTTACAAGCTGCGGTTCGCCATCGGCCGTATTGAAACAATTCATCAGGTTTTCGGCAAACCGTTTTCCGTCTTGCAATAACCCGTTGAACGCCACCGATTGAGAAATACCGCCATCGTAAAAAAATACGATGATTGATGTGCCGTTGGGCAAGGACACCCGGTAGGCCTTGCGCGTATCCACGGTTTGATCGTTCACGGATTGCCAATCGTTCGTGCCGATTTTGCGAGTGGCTTTCGCCTGACGCGGAGCGAGAATGGTAAATTGAATTTCATGCTTCACCAACAGCTCCAGGGTTTCGGTATCTACGGCGGTTTCGGCCAACCACATGCCTTTTGGAATCCGCTTAAAGCGATGCTCAAAATCGCGGATGCCCCAAATGATCTGTGTTTCTTTATCCTGGCGGCTCGCCAGCGGCATGATCATGTGATTGTACACCTGCGCAACTGCGGAGCCATGACCATCAAAAAATTCAAAACTCTCCCTGTCGGCATCCAGCACGGCCTGGTACGTTTCGGGGTCGTTTACTTCCATCCACGAAAGTAAGGTGGGCCCAAAGTTGAAACTGATCCGGGCGTAGTTGTTCACGATCTTTCGGATGACCTGCTGCTCATCCAGAATACGCGATGCGGCATTGGGTGCATAGCACTCGGAGGTTATCCGCTCGTTCCAATCGTGGTAGGGATGCGCGGAATCCTGCACCTCAATCACTTCCAGCCAGGCATTTTCGCGTGGCGGTTGGTAGAAATGCCCATGAATACAAATGAATCGTTGCTCTGCCATTAACTTCCAAGTTCGAACTCTGCTTCTTCCGCACTTAACCTGAACACCATAACGGCCAGCGGAGCAACATTAATCCTGATCGAGTAATCTTTGAAATGATACTTTACCGGTGCAGTGACTAGCGGAGCGGCGTTGAGTACTCCGCTACCACCATATTTAGGGCTGTCGGAATTAAACAGCTCCTGCCATTTGCCTTTTAATGGCACACCCACCCGGTAATGGGTATGTGCTGCGGGCGAGAAATTGCAGACTACCAGCAGTTGTTCTTTCGGGTTTATACCCTTCCGCATGTAGATCAAAACGCTACTGTCGCGGTCATTGTAATCCACCCACTCAAACCCGCGGTCGTCAAACGGAAACTCATACAATGCGGGCTGCGATTTATACAAGGCATTCAGGTCTTGCATCATTTTCAAAATGCCCAGATGAGGTCCATGATCAAGCAAATGCCAATCGAGGGCACGGTCGTGTGCCCACTCGGCAAACTGGCCAAACTCACCACCCATAAACAGTAGTTTGGTACCCGGGTGGGTGTACATGTAACCAAATAATGCGCGCAAATTGGCAAAGCGCTTCCAATCATCGCCCGGCATCCGGCCCAATAGTGAGCCTTTGCCGTGTACTACCTCATCGTGCGAGAGCGGCAGCATGAAGTTTTCCGTGAATGCATAGATGATACTAAATGTTACTTCATCCTGATGGTACTTCCGGTAAAGCGAATCGCGTTTAAAATACTTCAACGTATCGTGCATCCATCCCATCATCCATTTCTGGCCAAACCCCAGTCCGCCCAGATACGTGGGTTTCGATACGCCCGACCACGCTGTTGATTCTTCGGCAATTGTTACTACGTCAGGGAAATTGGCATACACCACCTCATTAAATTCTTTCAAAAATGAAATTGCTTCCAGGTTCTCGCGCCCGCCGTGTTCGTTGGGCACCCACTCGCCTTCTTTGCGCGAGTAATCCAGGTACAACATAGACGCCACGGCATCTACGCGCAAACCATCAATATGAAAATGCTCAAGCCAGTACAGTGCGTTGCTGATCAAAAACGAACGCACTTCGTTACGACCATAATTAAAAATATAGCTACTCCAATCGGGATGATAGCCCTTTCGGGGATCGGCATGCTCGTACAAATGCGTTCCGTCAAACCGGAAGAGTCCGTGAGCATCGCCAGGAAAATGCGACGGTACCCAATCCAGAATTACCCCAATTCCTGCGTTGTGAAATGCATCTACCAAATACTTAAACTCCTGTGGCGTGCCGTAGCGACTACTGGGCGCGAAATAACCGGTAATCTGGTAGCCCCAAGATCCAAAAAAGGGATGCTCCATCACGGGCAGAAATTCCACGTGTGTAAATCCCAGCTCAGACACATACTTCACTAACTGATCGGCCAACTCGTGGTAACTCAACGAACGGTTACCTTCCGCCCAACTTCTGCGCCAGCTGCCGATGTGCACTTCGTACACTGAATATGGTTTGGCCTGGCCTGCCGTGTTTTTGCGTCTTTCCAGCCACGCAGCATCCTTCCATGCATAGTCGGATTTCCAAATGATAGAGGCCGTTTTCGGTGGCGTTTCAGCAAAAAATGCAAACGGATCCGCTTTCTCCAGATATTCGCCCGAGTTGGCGTGGATCGCAAATTTGTAGACTTCGCCCGGCATAACTCCGGCAAAAAAACCTTCCCAAATGCCGGATTCATCCCATCGTGGATTCAATTTGTGCTGGCCTGCTTGCCAGTAATTGAAGTTTCCAATCACAGAAACAGCCGTGGCGTTGGGTGCCCACACGGCAAAGTACGTGCCTGCTTCCCCCTGGAATGTAGCCGGGTGCGCACCTAGTTTTTCGTACAGCTTGAAATGCTTGCCGCTTCGAAAAAGGTGGATATCAAAATCCGTGAACAACGAAAAGCTCTCAAACTCACCGGTATCTGATTTTTCGGATTTCTTTGCCATGCGTCTGTTGATTACTTCGTTTTTTCTTTTTTACGTTCTTCCTTCTCACGAACATATCGATCCATAAGGTAATCAATTCCCCGTAAGGGAATAATTACCCAATCCGGCCGGCCGTTTAGCTCGTATCCTAATTCGTAGACTGCTTTTTCAAGCAGGTAGGTACGGATGAGCACGTCGTTCTCGTAGGCAAGTTTTGTGCCCATGCCCATACGTTCCATATAGGCGCCCAGGTAAAACCGGCTTACATAGTGCTGCCACTGTTCGGCCCACTGCTCAAGCACTTCAAGGTCGCGCTCGCGATAATTTTCGTTTAGCAACATCTTTCCAAACGCGGCATAATGAAAAGAGCGCATCATGCCGGCAACATCTTTAAACGGATTTTTCTTCAATCTCCGCTCGCTAAAGCTAAAGCCGGGCTCCCCTTCAAAATCGATGATGATAAAATCTTTTCCCGTAAACAGCACCTGGCCCAGATGGTAGTCGCCATGAATGCGTGTTTTGATGGCTTCGATGCGCAGCTGGTAGATTTCCGAAAAACATTCGAGAATTTTTTCTTCCATGGCCAGCAGCTTCTCCGCCAATGCACGCGTGGTTGGATTGAGTTTATCCAGCGATTGCTCTAGAAGCTTAAAACGATCGCGCACTAGTTTTCGCAGTGATGAATACAGCGAGCGTTGGTAGTTGGCCGTAAAATACTCCGGTGCAAATGCGGCATTGTTCGAATCGGATGCAAGCGCGAGATGCATTTCTGCCGTGCGCTGGCCAAGGCGCACCACACGTTCGTAAAAACCACGACCTACCAGTTCTTGAATAATTTCGGGGGCATCTTCAAACACCTGGCCGGGCTTATTTACCAACTTTGGCAGCTTCTCGCCTTTTACTTTGGTTAAGACGCGCTCGTAAAAGCGACCGACCGAATCGATGGTCATCGCCCATGAGTCGCCCTGATTTTCAACCTTCTCTTGCAACAAGCCAAGTACAAACGTACCGCCCTGATCGTCCCGGAACTCTACACTGCCTGCGTATTTTGGCGCATTCCGGAAACTGGTGGCTTCTGATAAGAAGCGAACAATTTCTAAATCGGGATTGATTTCATTCTCCAGCTTTCTGTAGAATTTGAAGAAATACTGATCAATGTAGAGAATGGCTGTATTGCTGGAGTCTGCCTTCAAAATTTTAGACTCCACCTTATCCGCATTCAGCTTTACGTACACACTGGCATTAAACTCCAGCGTACCTGCTTCTTCTTTTACTTTTTGTTCGCGCGCTATGCTGCTAAAGACGTGGTCACGGAACGTACGATCGTAACAGCTATCCAGAATAAATCCTACCTTATCCTGAATCTCGGCCCGGCACACCACGCTTTGCGGCGTGTATTCCACCCGATCGAAAATGGAATCGGATGAAACAAACGTGAGGGGGAGAAAATAGAGCTCGGGCAATCGTTGTACGTACGACACCTCAATGATGGTAAGGTAATGCGTAGTGCCCTCCACTTTTAGCGGAACGATCTTATGAAAACCTACTTTATTTACAATCTTCGCCTTGCCGCCAAACCAACGGCATTTTTTCATGAAAGGCTGCAATACTTTACGCTCCAATACGCGCAACTCATTGTAATTTTTATCGATTTTCTCCCACGATACTTCCGTTTTAAACAACTGCAATTCACCGCCACCCACTTCCTTTTTTTCGGATGCATCTACCTGGAACCAGTAGTAGCCATACGGCCCAATGGTAATGTAGTACTCGTTCGTCTCCACCGATCGAAACCGATTCTGGCTGAATACTTCCGTGATGTCCGACTCTTTAAATTCGGTGAGATTAAGGGTAGTTGATTGCGAGAATTGCGACAAATTAGCAACTACAATTACCTGCTGTTGTTCATGCGTGCGCACAAACGAAAGTACCTTGCTATTGCTGCTCTCTATAAACTTCAAGTCGCCACGACCAAATACACCCAGGCGCTTTCGCATGGAAAGTGTATTTTTTATCCACCACAATAATGAACTTGGGTTTTCCTCGTGCGATTCTACGTTCACCGACTCGTACCGGTACACCGGATCGGTAATGATGGGCAGGTACAACCGCTGCGGATTTGCGGTAGAGAACCCGGCGTTCAGGTTCATGTTCCACTGCATAGGCGTGCGTACGCCATGCCGATCGCCCAGGTAAATGTTGTCGCCCATCCCAATTTCATCTCCGTAATACATTACCGGTGTGCCGGGCAGGGAGAACAGCAACATGTGTAGCAGTTCGATTTTTCTGCGGTCGTTGTTGAGGAGTGGTGCCAGTCGCCTACGAATACCCAAATTATGTTTCATGTTGGGATCATTCGCATACGCTTTAAACAAGTAATCCTTCTCCTCCTCCGTTACCATTTCCAACGCAATTTCATCATGATTACGCAGGAACAAGGCCCATTGGCTATTGGCAGGTGTTGGTGGTGTTTGCTCGATGATATCAATAATCGGATAACTGTCCTCCGTGCGCAGACCCAAAAACAGGCGCGGCATTAGCGGATAGTGAAAATTCATGTGGCACTCCTGGCCATCGCCAAAGTACGATGCAGCATCTTCCGGCCACAGGTTAGCTTCGGCAATCAAAACCCGATCTTTGTAATTCTTATCGATGTGGCTCCGAAGCTTTTTTAAAAAGGCATGCGTTTGCGGCAGGTTCTCGCAATTGGTGCCTTCTTCTTCATATAAAAAGGGCACAGAGGGCAACCGGAAACCATCTACGCCCATTTTCATCCAAAAATCTGCCACCTTGATCATCTCCAGATGCACCTCCGGATTATCGAAGTTTAGTTCGGGTTGGTGCCTGTAAAACCGATGCCAGTAATAGGCTTTTGCTTCCTGATCCCACGTCCAGTTTGAATTCTCGGCATCGGGAAACATCACGCGTGCTTCCTTGTAACGGTCGGGTGTCTTACTCCACACGTAGTAATTTTCGTATCGCGAACCGGCCCGTGCTCTTCGCGATTTTTGAAACCACGGGTGTTGATCGGATGTGTGATTTAGAATTAGCTCAACAATCACCCGGATGTTTCTGCGGTGGGCTTCCTTCAAAAATGTTTTGAAATCCGCGAGCGTACCATAATCCGGGTGTACGTCCATGTGATCGGTTACATCAAATCCGTCATCCCGCAAAGGCGAAGGAAAAAACGGTAACAGCCACAGTGTGTTTACGCCTAAATCTTCGAGGTAGTCAAGGCGCTGAATAAGTCCCTGAAAGTCGCCCACACCATCGCCATTACTATCAAAAAAAGCGCGTACACTTACTTCGTAGATAATGGCGTCTTTAAACCAGAGCGCAGTTTGTTGCTTAACCGATGCAGCCATATTACATGTTGGATTCGTGCAGCGTTACATGAAATACATGAAAGGGCAACTTGTGGGGATTCAGTTCCACATAGTTCCATTCCTGCGCCCAGGTGTAACGTTCGTCTGTAAAAAGATCATGCAGTTTCATGTTTACCCGATCGGGCCGGATGGAAAGCTTCGCGTACGGCACTTGAACATATCCGGTTTGCACATTATTGGGATCCAGGTTTACCACGACCAGCACAATATCGCTTAAATCATCCGTGGCTTTCAGGTAGGCAATAATATTGCTATTTTCCACAGGGCAAAACGTGAGATTCCATGTGGAGTGGAATGCAGGATGTTGATGCCGAATTCGGTTCATCAACGTAATGATGTCGGTCATGCGGTTGGTCTTCCGCCAGTGATAATGTTTGATCTCGTATTTCTCAGAATTAAAATACTCCTCTTTACCTTCTACCGGGGTGTTTTCAAAAAACTCATACACGGGGCCGTACATGCCATAATTTGAGCTTAACGTAGCGGCAAGTGCGTACCGCAGAATGAAAATATTCTCGCCTTGATACTGCAAATGATACGGCAGAATGTCTGGTGTATTTGGCCAGAAATTCGGACGGAAGTAGTTGCGGGATGGCCCCTGCGTGAGCTCCGTTAAATACTCTACGATTTCCTGCTTGGTAACACGCCAGGTGAAGTACGTGTACGACTGCGTGAATCCTGCTTTGGCGAGATTGGCCATCACCTTTGGCCGGGTAAATGCCTCCGAAAGGAAAATCGTGTTCGGGTAGATTGCCTGTACTTCAGCAATCACCCACTTCCAAAACACAAATGGCTTGGTATGCGGATTATCCACCCGAAAAATTCGTACCCCTTGTTCTGCCCAATACAAAAAGACTGATTTCAGTTCGTTCCACAGGTTTTTCCAATCTTCGGTTTCGAAGTTAAACGGATAAATGTCCTGGTATTTTTTAGGCGGATTTTCCGCATACTGAATTGAACCATCCGGCCGCTGCCGAAACCAATCGGGATGCTCCTTTACATACGGGTGGTCTGGGGCGCATTGAAACGCCACATCCATTGCCAGATCAATATTCAGCTTTTTTGCTTCCGCGATTAACGCGGCATAGTCAGACAATGTGCCCAACTCCGGGTGGATGGCTTTGTGCCCCCCCTCATCGCTACCGATGGCCCACGGAGAGCCTGGTTCTCCGGCCTGCGCACGTACATTGTTGTTCTTACCCTTTCGGTTGATTTTTCCAATTGGATGAATGGGCGGCAAATACAGCACGTCAAAACCCATGGCGTGAATCCGCGGCAACAGTTTGATCACATCGCGAAAGGTGCCATGGCGACCCGGCTCCAAAGCGCTCGATCGGGGAAACAACTCGTACCACGTACTGAATAATGCTTTCTTAAATTCGCATTTTACCGAATACGTGGCGCTGCGTGTGCTGAATTGAATCAACGGATATTGACGGACAATTTTTTCAAACTCAGGGGTCCAGATTGATTGAATGGCTTCGGTAGTCTTTGTGCGGGCGGCGAAAAGTTCAGCATACTTTTGTACGCGTTCATCTTGATACTGCTGCGCGAGCAACGAAAGCATCTCCGCCCCTTCCATCACCTCTACGGCAACATCAACCTTCGCGTTTACTTTCTTCTTGATCCCATCCCACCACGTATCAAAATGATCGATCCATGCTTCTACATAAAATTCATATAAACCCTCCTGCATTACCTCGAAACTGCCGGTCCATTCATCGTTACCAAGAGGAACGAGTTCGCAGTAGTTCCATGCTTTTTCGGGTTTTGTCTTGTAGGCAACGCGGGCCCGAACATGATCGTGACCATCGCCAAAAATATGTGCGGCAACATCTACCCGCTCTCCTACCGTGCGTTTGGCGGGGTAAACACCGCCATCCACCACGGGTTGAACATTTTCAATGATAACTCTCGCTTGCGACATAGGTTATGGAACTAAAACGACTGAATGAAATGCAGGTATCTTCACGCCTTCGGTGGTGATTTGCGCCTGCGCGTGTGTGGAAAAATCAATTTTTGATACATCTGTGGGCAGTGGCAGGGTTACCTCTACGTCCGACAAATTGTGGACGGTAAGCACGCGTTGTCCACCATGCACACGGTAAAACGCAACAAGTTCCTGCGGCACCGCCGGGCCCAACTCCAACGATCCGTACGTTAAAACTGCGCTACTATTTCGGTAGTGAATCCACTTCCGGTAAAATTGAAACATCGACTGTGGATCCGTTTTTTGCTCAGCCAACGGTACCACCGTCTGGTCGGTAGAATAGCGTGGTTCCTCCCACCGGGTTTGAAAGGCATCCGTACCGCCGCGATCCCACAGAAAAGGCTCGCGGATATACTCATCAGGTTTCTGGCCCTTCATGCCGATTTCCTCGCCATAGTAAATGTAGGGAGTGCCGGGCAAACACATCAGAATAGAAGCCGCCACTTTTTGTTTTTCAGGCTGATTCAACTCACTTAGAATTCGGTTTTGGTCGTGGTTCTTCAGAAACGTAGCATCCACATACTCAGGGGTAATAGAGTTGTAATAATCATTGATCTCCTTGTATCTCGCAATGAGTCCTTGCGTGTCTTTACCCTGCTGAACAGCGGCCGTAATGGCGTAGCCCATATCGAAGTTAAAAAGTGCGGGTAATCCTTTGAGGTAGGGTGCAACATCCTTCGCGGACGACCAAACTTCGCCAACCAAGTACACGTCCGGTTTAATTTTTTGCATCTCGGTTCGGAACCAAACCCAAAACGCATGATTGTCGGACGCCCGGTCGGTAGGGAAAATATGTTTAGCCGCATCCAGGCGAAAGCCGTCTACATCCATGTCTTGCAACCAATACCGCCCGATTTCCACAAACTCCGCCTTCACTTTCGGGTTATCAAAGTTAAAATCGGGCATGCCCCCGTAGAAGTATCCATAATATTGTTCGGCAAGCGTGTCGTTGTTTACCGGGTGCCATTGGCGGATGTTATCAGAATCAAGCGCGGTTTCTTTTTTTGAGATTTGGTCGCGAATGGAGTCGCGCTTGGCCCACACAAAATAATCGCGGTACGGGTTATCCTTACCCTTGATGGCCTCCTGAAACCACGGGTGATCGTACCCGGCATGGTTGAGAATTAAATCTACGAGCACTTTAATACCACGCTGATGCGCGGCGGCAACAAACGCTTTGAAATCCGCTTCGGTGCCGTAGTCGGGATGAATGCCTTTGTAATTTGTTACATCGTATTTGTGATAGCTGGGCGAAGGCATAATCGGCATCAGCCAAATGCCTCCCACCCCCAGATCGCTCAGGTAATCCAGTTTCTGCGTAAGTCCTTTAAAGTCGCCCTTGCCATCGCCATCGCCATCCGCAAAGGAGAGCACAAACACTTCATAATTTACGCCGTAGGGCCACTTGGTGACTTTTTCGGGCGTTGAGTTACATCCCAGCAGAAGCACTGCCGCCAGAAATGCAGGAAAAAGAAATCGCTTCATTACTTTAATTTCAGAATGAAATATCCATAGGGTGGCACATCCACCGTGCACGTAAAGTTTGCATCAAAACCGATTTCCGCACCGCTGCGGAGAAGATCCCGGCCGATGAATTGAGTGGGATCTGTGAGGCCGATTTGATTTCGCACATGCTCTGGCAATTGCAATTTGATGGTGATGGGCTGCGGGTTAAATCCGGCAATGATTAATAACTTCTCCGTTCCTTCGGATCGCACAAAAGCCAACACCTTATCGGGAATGTTGCCAAAATGCAGATTATGGTGGGTTATGTCATGATAAGCGCCTCGCGCAATGGCTGGATTGGTTCGCGCCAGGTTCAACAAATCACCATAAAACTGTCGCAAGGCTTTCTGCTCATCGCTTAGCGCGCCGCCATCGTACTTGCCGCCGTTCACCCATTTCTGGTGTTCGGGCACGCCCCAATAATCAAAAATGGTTGTTCGTCCATCGTTGCCATTAAAGCCTTCCTCGCCGGCTCCCGGCTCGCCCACTTCCTGGCCAAAGTAGATCATTACCGGACCGCGGTCGATGGTGGCGCTCACCACCATGGCCGAGAGCGCTTTCCAGGGATCGCCCGCAAAGGCCGGGCTGGCAATGCGTTGCTCATCGTGGTTTTCAAGAAAATGAAGCATCTGGTCGTTGATGCCGCTGAGGTAGTTTTGAATGTGTGGAATATCCGCAGAGCTGCGTTGCTGCTGTACCAAACCGCGAAGCGTATCATAAAGCTGCACCTTATCGTACAGAAAATCGAATCGGCCCCGGTCGATATAATTTCGATACTCGTTCGGGTTGTAAATTTCTGCGATGAAGATCACATTCGGGTATGCCGACTTTATCTTGGGAATGGCCCAAGCCCAGAACTCCACCGGCACCATCTCAGCCATGTCGCAGCGAAAGCCATCAACACCCTTCGCGGCCCAATAGGCCAGGATATCGTGTACTTTTTGCCACGTATCCGGAATCGGATCAAAATATCCTTTGCGGCCGCCCTGAATGTCCACTCCGTAATTCAGTTTTACGGTTTCAAACCACTCGTTGATGCCCGGCGTGGCCGTAAACTGGTCGTTACCAGTAACTTTGGCCGGTACCTCCTGGAACTTGCCATCTTTGGTGGGGAAAACGTTTTCTGGGCCTAATGAGATGTAATCTTTGGGCGGCTGAAACGACTGGCCGGGTAAGTAGTAGAAGTTATTGGAGGGTTTAAACGAAACAGAAAGATCGTCATCGGCCCCGAAGTCTTTTGCACCTGGCGGTTTGGTATCCGATTGGTAAGCACGTGCAACGTGGTTCGGCACCAGATCGATGATTACCCGAAGACCTTGTTCGTGGGTTCGTTTGATCAGCGCTTCAAATTCGGCCAGGCGATTCTTTACGTCAACCGCTAAATCCGGGTTAACATCATAGTAGTCTTTAATGGCATAGGGCGACCCCGCCCTGCCCTTCACCACATCGGCATCGTCTAACGGAATTCCGAATGCCGTGTAGTCTGTGAGTACAGCATGCTCTAAAACGCCGGTGTACCAAATGTGTGTGGCCCCAAGCTCTTTCAGGCCTTTTAAAGCGGCCTCGTTGATGTCATTGAACTTACCCACTCCATTTTCATCGCGGGTGCCGTATTTTTTGTTGATTGTTTTGGTGTTACCAAACAGGCGCGTCATCATCTGGTAGATAACGACTTTCTCTGTTCCAACAGCACTGGCAGGCATGGATTCCGGGATTTTGGTTTGCGGGGGGGTGCAGGCAGCAACAACAACTAACGCCAGCACACAACTTCTACTATACCACATTGAGGCAAGTTAGAAAATGATCGCGGCACTTGAACGCATCAACCGAATAAAAAAGGCCGCTTTTGACGGCCTTTTTAGTTTTATTAACTGAATGACTAGTCGGGGCAAGTGCTGATATTGCACAATTCTAGCATGTTCAAGGACGGATTTACATAAAACACATTATGCATTTGATATGGCAAATTACCGGTACAACAAACCACCCGGATTGACGAATTCGCAAACGATTGCAAAATCCTGAGATCGGCTGATTATCCCAAAGTTCACCACTCATCAAAAAACAGAGTTTGTCTAAATCGATTTTCTTATCGCGAAATCTTCTCAACAACTAATGCCCGATAACTGAATGCTTGGCGCAATTCAATCGACCTGCATTGAATCATTATCTGCAAAAGTCTTTTGGTAAAGAGGTTCGGAAAACCCCAACGCAATCAGACGGCCCTCACGCTCGATGATCGGGCGCTTAATTGCGCTGGTGTGTACCATAAGGAGCGCGATGGCCGATGCCTGGTCTACAACAGCAGCTTTCGTGGTGTCTGGCAACTTTCGCCAGGTTGTGCCGCGCATGTTAACGAGTTCCTTCCACTCCAGCTGCTCACACCAACGCTGTAATACCTGGGTTGATATTCCTTTTGTCTTATAATCGTAAAAATTGAATTCAATTTGGTGTTCTTTTAACCACGCCTGCGCCTTCTTCATGGTGTCGCAGTTTTTTATTCCGTACAGGAGTACCATCCGTATTGCTTTTCTATGCTTTTAAGTTGGCGATAAATTTGTTGATGTCGGAATCCAAATCGGTGGACGTCGCCAAAAGGTTAATAAACGCGCTGCCAATAATCCCTCCGGCGGCATACCGACAAACTGTTTGGAATGTTTCCCGATTCGAGATACCGAAACCAATTAATAAAGGCCGTTGCAACTTTCGCGTTTTCAGCAAGTCGAAGTAAGCAAGTTGCTCTGCTGAGAAACTGGTGCGAACACCGGTGGTGCTCGAGGCCGAAACCGCATAAATAAAACCAGAACTCAGTCGATCAATCGTGGCGATCCGGTCGTCTGATGTCGTGGGCGCAATCAGAAACACGTGGCTAAGTTGGTGCCGTTCAAAAAATGCGGCATACTTCGATTCGTATTCGGCCAGCGGCAAATCCGGAAAAATCAATCCATCCACTCCGGCCGCTGCCGCGTCTTGAATAAAACACTCAATGCCGTACTGCAACACGGGATTTAGATAGCCCATGAGCACAATCGGCAACTTTACGGTTTGGCGCAACGTGCGAACCTGTTCCAACAAAAGCGGTACGGTCATTCCGTTTTCCAGCGCTACTTTATTGCTTTGTTGAATCACCGGGCCGTCTGCTAACGGATCAGAAAACGGAATCCCAATCTCAATCAGATCTGCACCTGCCTGTTCAAGGGATTTTGCAATCGGCACCGTATCACTCAGCCTTGGAAAACCAGCGGTGAAAAAAATGGAAAGAATATTTTGCTGCTTAGATTCAAACAGTCTTGTTAATCGATTTTGCATATCAATACTTGCCCCAACGGATATAGGTTTCTAAATCTTTATCGCCCCGACCGGAAACATTCACCACCACTACATCCGCCGCTTCCAACTCCAATTTGTCCAGTGCCGCAAATGCATGTGCTGTTTCAATGGCGGGGATGATTCCTTCCAAACGGCTTACTGCGATTCCCGCGAGCATTGCTTCTTCATCGGTCGCGCTAACGAACTCCACCCTTCCGGTTGCAAAAAGATGCGCGTGCAACGGGCCGATGCCCGGATAATCAAGGCCTGCTGAGATGGAATAGGGTTCAATTACCTGGCCATCTTCTGTTTGCATGAGCAGTGTTTTACTTCCGTGTAAAACACCGGGGCGCCCCAGCGCGGTGGTGGCGGCAGATTCGCCAGTATCCACGCCTTTACCCGCAGCTTCAACGCCAACCAGCCGAACATGTGCATCATCCAAAAAATGAAAAAACGCCCCGGCTGCATTGCTGCCGCCCCCTACACAGGCCACCACGTAGTCTGGAAATGGATTTCCTTCCACTGCCGTAAGCTGGTGTTTGATTTCCTCGCTGATGACCGACTGAAAGCGGGCCACCATGTCGGGATACGGATGGGGCCCTACGACCGACCCAATGATATAATGCGTGTCTGTAGGATGGTTGATCCAGTGGCGCATCGCTTCATTCGTGGCGTCTTTTAGCGTTTTGTTTCCACTGGTAACCCCTACCACCTTGGCGCCCAGAATCCGCATACGCTCTACGTTGGGGCGTTGGCGTTCCATATCGAGCTGCCCCATATACACTACGCACTCCAAACCCATCAGCGCGCACACGGTAGCTGTCGCAACGCCGTGTTGTCCGGCACCGGTCTCTGCAATTATTTTTTTCTTTCCCAGCCGTTGCGCCACCAAAATCTGGCCCACCGTGTTGTTTACTTTGTGCGCACCGGTATGGCATAAGTCTTCTCGCTTCAGATAGATGTTGGCACCATATTTTTCTGAAAGTCGTTCTGCCTTAAACAGTGGCGTGGGTCGCCCAACATAGGTATGCAAAAGCTCCTGAAACTGTTTTTGAAACTGTGGGTCTTGGATAAAACCCAAATACTTCGTGCGTAGTTCTTCGATGTTTGGGTACAGCATTTCCGGTATAAAGGCGCCGCCAAACTCACCGTAATACCCCTGTTCGTTAACTTGAAACTTCATGGTCTGTTTTTTAATTCGTTGATTACTGTGCCAACTAATTCTATCGATTTTATTCCTGGCGCTAGTTCTACCCCACTGTTAAAATCAAACCCAGCCAACATGTTGTGGTGAACCACTTTCAGCGCGTTGAGCGCGCTCACCGCTAAACCGCCGCTCAGCAAAAAGGGAACGTTGCCGGTGTAGTTTTTTAGCAGCGCCCAGTCAAAGGCACGGCCATTCCCGCCCGGATGCGCCCCTTTTGTATCAAACAAAAAGTACTTGCAAAACGGCGCAAACTCCAACGTGGAAGCGAAATCAAATTCCTCATCTATCGAAAACGCTTTAATCATCGACCAACCCAACCGGTACCCTTCTTGCACCATCGCTAACGACTCCTGCCCATGCAACTGAATCCAACGCAACTGGTGCTGTGTGCGTAGCGCTTCAATTGTTTCGACTGTCTCGTTTACAAAAACACCTACGCGCTTTGCACTCGGCAAAACATCGCTTAATTGAAAATCCGATCCTACAAAACGAGGTGAGTGTTTGTAAAAGATCAACCCCAGCAAATCCGGCTCAAGCGCAGCTACGGCCGCCAGATTTTGCCTATCGCGCATCCCACAAATCTTTACCAGCGGCTTCATGGTGCACCAAGTTCGGTGATGAATCGATGGGCTGCCTGCTCCGGAAAATCGTGCTTCATAAAATATTCACCCATTAGAAATCCTTCATACCCATGTGCGCGGAGCTCGCGAATCACCGCCACATCATCAATACCACTTTCGGAAACCTTGAGGACTTCTTTTGGCAGGATGGCCACCAGTTCTTTTGAAGTTGCAATATCAACAACAAAAGTTTTCAAATTGCGGTTGTTCACTCCCACCACATCGGCACCCACTGATTCGTGTCGCGCCCATTCATCCTCGTTGTGTACCTCCAGTAACACTTCAAGGCCCAGTGAATGCGCGAGGGTAGCCAATGTTTTTGCTGTTGGCGGATCAAGAATAGCAGCGATGAGCAATACCACATCGGCCCCCAGGGCACGTGCTTCAATGATCTGATACTCATCAATTACAAAGTCTTTGCGGAGAATGGGACATGAATTCACCCGTGCGTCTGTCAGGTCCCGATCGCTCCCGCCAAAAAACGATTCATCCGTTAACACAGAAAGTGCAGAAGCGCCCGCACGCACGTAACCTGCGGTGGTGGGCACAACTTGGGCCTTACCGTTGATGATGCCTTTCGAAGGCGATTTGCGTTTGAACTCAGCAATGATACCGCTGGCCAATGGGGCAAGCAGCCGGGCGCACAGCGAGTGCCTATCCTGAGCAAACCAGGCGCTTTCCTCCAATTGCCTGACGGTGCGGGCTTGTTTGCGTGAAGAAACCTCAGCCTTCTTCGCGGCTACAATCGTATCCAGAATATTCATCGTGCTTCCTTTTGGTTGATCTCGAGAAGCATTTTAAAACTCCGAAGCGCAGCACCGGAGCGTAGTGCATCCATCGCCACCCCGCGTGCATGTGCGAGCGATAGCTTTTGATCTGCCGCCCATAGCGCCGCAGCGGCGTTCGCGATGACCACGTTATTTTGGGCAGGTGTACCACGTCCTTCCAGTACATCAATGAAGATGCGTGCGGACGCTTCCACCGTTTCGCCACCGGCAATTTCCGCTTCGTGAAGTGGGGGGAAACCAAAGTCGTTCGGTTCCCACATCCGCTCCCCCATATTGCTAAAGACTTTTGTTCCGCGCGTCAGCGAAATCTCATCGTATCCGTCTACCGAATGGAGAATGGCAAATGATTTTGACGTTTGCTGGTACAAGTATCCATACTGGCGCGCCAGCTCCAGGCTAAAAACACCCACCACCTGCCGGGCGGGGAATGCCGGGTTGACCATGGGGCCCAACATATTGAAGAACGTTTTTACGCCAAGTTCTTTCCGGATGGGTGCCACGTTCTTCATGGCTGGATGAAACAGCGGCGCATGCATGAAGCATATATTCGCTTTTGCGATACTCTGTTTGAGCTGATCGGTTTGGTTTGTAAAGCGATATCCAAAATACTCAAGTACGTTAGATGAACCACAGGCGGAAGACACCCCGTAGTTGCCGTGTTTGGCCACTGGTTGCCCGGCTGCGGCCACCACAAAAGAGGCCAGCGTAGAAATGTTGAAGGTGTTCTTGCCATCTCCCCCGGTGCCACATACATCCATCACCGGCTCTTCAAACTGGATGGGTACACATAACTCCAACATCGCATCGCGAAAGCCTTCTAACTCTTCAATGGTGATGTTGCGCATCATGTACACGGTCATGAAAGCGCTTGTCTGACTTGGGTTGTATTTTCCATTTGCCAAGTCTACCAACACTTGTCGGGCTCCTTCTTTGCTTAACGTTTGATGGTTAATGAGATCGGATAGCAGGTGTTTCATTTGGAGGAATGGTTTAACCAGTTAGCAATCATCCGCGGGCCTTCGGGCGTCATGATCGATTCCGGATGAAACTGCAAGCCCCGCACATCAAAGCTACGGTGGCGTAAGCCCATAATCAGTCCGTCCTGGTTGGTGGCGGTAATCTCGAGCGAATCCGGAAATGGCTCCGGCGCAACGGCCCATGAATGATAATGGGTTGCCTGGAACGCGGGCGATACACCTGAGAACAGGTATTCATCCGCACACACAACCCGAGTAGTTGAGGTTACTCCATGCAACACATTCGGAATATTAAACAACGTGCCCCCAAACACTTCGGCTATCGCCTGATGACCGAGGCAAATACCCAAAATACTTTTTGTGGCACCCCACTTTTGGATTAACGGTTTTAGTACACCTGCTTCATCCGGAATGCCGGGTCCGGGCGATAGCAAAATCTTATCGTACGCACCGGCTTCATCCACAGCGATCTCATCATTCCGCACAATGCTGGGCGAGTGGCCTAGTTCCCGAAGAATATGCACCAGGTTGTAGGTAAACGAATCGTAGTTATCGAACACAAGTATTTTCATCGCAGTATTTATCCGTTACATGGTTGTAGCCAGTTCAATTGCCTTGCGCAATGCGCCAAGTTTGTTGTTCACTTCCTGAAGTTCGGAGTTAGCGTCCGACTTCGACACCACGCCCGCGCCTGCCTGATAGATCAACTGGTTTCCGCGACTCAGGAACGTGCGAATCATAATGGCATGGTTATACGATCCGTCTAAGCCAACAAAGCCGATGGCCCCACCATAAAATCCGCGGGGCACGGGTTCCAGCGCCTGGATCAATTGCATTGCTTTATGCTTGGGCGCGCCCGAAAGTGTGCCCGCCGGAAAGGTATCGGCCGCCAACTGCAGGCATGAAACTCCCGGATGCAAGTGGCCCGTTACCTTTGAAACGAGGTGAATCACGTGCGAGTAAAATTGAATTTCCTTGAACACGTCCACGCGTACCTCGCTGGCATGGCGACTCATATCGTTGCGGGCAAGGTCCACCAGCATCACGTGTTCGGCATTTTCTTTTTCATCTTTTGCCAATTGCGCCGCCAACTCCGCATCTTCGGTATCGTTGCCCGTTCTCCGAAAGGTACCGGCAATGGGATAGATGTGCGCCTTGGCGTGCTTCACTTGAAGCTGTGCCTCGGGTGAAGAGCCCATCAGCTTAAAGCTTCCGTAATCAAAATAGAAGAGATACGGTGAGGGGTTGATCGATCGAAGCGCCCGATACACGTTGAACTCATCGCCCCGGAAACCAGTGGCGAAGCGCCGGGAGAGCACGAGCTGAAAAACATCGCCCCGGAAGCAGTGCTGGCGGCCGTGCTCCACCTGGCGTATAAAGTCAGCATCCGAAGTGAAACACTGCTCCTCGCCTACCCGGTGGAACGGATACGTGGAAAACCGATGGCTGAATAAAATTTGCCGCACGCGTTCCAGTTGAGGCGGTGCATCGCCAATTTCATGTTGGTACAACATCATCTCGTTATTGAAATGGTTGACCACAATCACATAGCGGTACATCTTGTACATCAAATCCGGAATTTCCGCATCGGCCTGCGGTAGGGAAATTTTTTCGAAGTATCGCACAGCATCGTAGTTGGTGTACCCAAAAAAGCCGGTGTGCGCATAGCTGCCGTCGGGCGATGTAGCTTGAAAGGAACCCGTGTATTCAATCCATGCGCGCAACACCGCGCTGGGCTCAGCAACGGGAGTGATCTGCTCCGTGCCATCGGGGTAGGCCACACGAATTTCACCGTTTGCTACGCTGAAGGAGGTCATTGGATCGCAGCAGATGTACGATAAGCTGTTTTCATCGCCATGATAGTCGGAGCTTTCCAACAAAATACTGCCGGCAAACACATCGCGTAACTTCAAATACATGTTTACAGGCGTAAGCGTATCGGCCAACAATTTCTGGGTATGGGTATTGATCGTGTATTTCATCGTATTAAAAAACAAAAAGCCCGCTCCGGTTTTGATCGGGGCGGGCTCGGTAATATTCCGTTATCCACTCTATCGCGCATGCGCGCACCGATCAACATCCGTTGACGGGCGCCACCACCATGCTTGATAGGTTGTATTCATTTCAGGCTTCGGCTTTCTTCTTAGCTGCACGCTTCGGCTTAGCTGCCGTTGCTTCCAACTCTACTTTTACTTTCTTCGAGGCCGCGCGCTTCAACCGCGCCTTTATGGCCTGCTTGTTTCTTGAAACACCGTACGAATTCCTCCAGCGTTTTCCTTTTTTCGATTTTTTATCTCCTTTTCCCATGATTCAATATTACGGGGCAATAATAGCAAAGGGAACCATTTCTACCAAATCACGGCCCGATACTTCGTTTCGCGAAACATCTTGTCACGCGTGGTGATGCCAAACTTTTGATAAAATGGTGGAAAGCTCGAGAGTGCATCAAACACCTCTGCCGCCCGCTCCGCGCCTACGGCCGGGTCGCCCAGGTTGATCTCGCGGTGATGATACGCTACGGCAGCGAAAAACGAGAAATCGTCTGCGGCAACTTGGCCCGATTCCATTTTGTAACGCTGCCAGGCGCGGTAGGCCACGTCTACCATGTTTACCTCCAGATTGGCACCGGCAGAGGTAGCATTCATCTGGTGTAGTAGTTGGCGGCTTAATGCCACACCTAAGCCACCATAATTCCAGGCGGCATCCGATGTTAAAAATGGTGGTTCCAACAGTGCCAGTGGCACAAAGATTCTATCATGTGCGATGAGTTGTACGGCCGTTGAAAACGGCTGCGACCGCATCACCGAGTCGCCCGGCGCATGAATCGTGCGCTGCGAAAGTAGCCCCAGCATCCGCGCGGCCCAGGAATTCACGCCCTTTCGCCCCGCCTCCAACGTCTGGTAGCTCTCGTACGGTCGGGCGGGCAACACGGATGTTTCTTGCACTGCCAGCGTTTTCAGCCAATACCGTTTCAGCGAATCCGGCCACCGACTTGTTTCCTTTACTTTTTGTGCGAGCGCCAGCCGCACGTGCTCGCCCAATTCTGCTACACGGTTTTGTTCATTTAAGTCCAAATTGCCGCGCACAAACATCCGCCCGAAAACATCCGGGAAGACGCGTTGCGTAACCAGCAGGCTGTGGCGTTGCCAGTCGATTTTGCGATCGCCATACACCACCCGCAGCCACGACGGTCCCAAAAAAGGCGCGCTTGCTGCCAACACCCGCCAAATTAGAAAGTCCTTCTTACGATCGAGATTTGAGGTGGCTGCAATAAACTGATTTACCACCTGCCAGTAGGCCGGCCGGTGGATCACCAGCGTATCGTTACCGGCGAGCGAGAAGAAGGCCTCCCAAGCTACCTGCGTGGTACGAACAAATTCTGCCAACCTGCGGCGCACCGGCTCGGCGCCGCCCTTGGCATACGCTGCGTCTAAGGCTTTCTCAAGGCCATCAATTTCCTGCGCCCTTCGGCTGCTCTCGGTTTCCGTAACGCCCAATTGCTCCAAAGCGGTTTGTATAACCTGGGCGCGTACACGCTTCGCACCGGGGTTCCAGCTTTCCAATGCCAGGCGATCCTCCCGCGAAAGCGGCAACACCATTATCGTTGTTTCTGTGGTTTGTTCAACATCAAAAAAAACCGGTATCCGTGCGGATTGCAACTGGCGCAACATGCGCAAAAAGTCGACCTCTGTTTTTATCGCCTGGATTTGCCGAAGCCACGGTTGAACTGCGCGAATGCCCTGCTCGGCAGCGGCCGAGTCACTCGCCCAGGTAAAAAAATTCAATGCCTTTCGTTGATCCGTTCCCTCCGGAAAGCTGCCGTCAGTTTCAATCGCCAGCAAACGCGCCAGAAGTATGCGTTGAACTTCCTCCTGCCTTTTCAACACCGGGCTGGCCGCCACCTGCCCCGGGGCAAGCTGGGGCTGCCCCAGCCAGCGGTGGTTAATGAAGCGGTAAAAATCATCTTGCGGCCGGAAAGTTGAGTCCACCTCAGGATACCAATCCGCGCGCACCGCCACCGGCGGGGGCGCAGGGGTGCAACGGCTTAAGATAACCGCAGCTAACGCAACCCAAAAAATCAGGTAAACAAAAAAAGGCCGACCAAACAATTCGCTATTTTTAAAGTTATAAAGTTGATTAAAAAATAGGTTATGGCGAAGGAAAGTGTGGAGTTGATTTTGGCCATTCGCAAGGCGGCGCACCAACTCGGGCAAAGCAGTTATTACCAGTGGGGCCACATGGGCTCATGTAACTGTGGTTTTTTGGCTCAACAAATCACGAAACTAAAAAAGGAAGACATTCATAAACGCGCCATGACCGGACATGGCGATTGGACGGAACAATTAAACGACTATTGTCCCACGAGCGGCCTACCTATGGATGATCTGATCTCCGAACTGCTCGCGGCCGGACTCTCTACAGACGATTTAAAGCACCTGGAACGCTTGTCTGATCCAGCGGTTTTGCAGGCCCTGCCGCCACACACCCGCCATCCAAAGCACAATCAAAAGGCAGACGTTATTACGTACATGCAAACATGGGCCGACGTGCTGGAGGCGCGGTTGGTAGCCAAGATTTCACTTCCCGACTTCGCTTTGCCGGCAGAAGTATAGTTGGGGGGCTGGCGCGAAAACGCGCCACCGGGCTATTCGCTCCAATCCACGCGAAGCGCGTGGGATTTCCGCTGCTATCCCTGCCCCGTGGGCTCCTCTCGAGCTGGAGGTCAGGTGATCACTATCCCTTCTGTTCCGCCACCATTTTTTTGTACTCTGTTAATACCTTTTCGTACGAGGCTTCATCGGCTTTTTTAAGGGTGTTCATCAGCACCCCTAGCCCGGAGTCCTTAAGCGAAATCCGGTGGCTACGCACCTCTGCCATCTTGTTGCGGATGGTGGCCTCGAGTTTTATGAGTTCGCGTTCGGTCATACCCGTTTTATCTAAAGTCTATTTTTATAAAATCCTGCCTCAAGCCGCTGGTGTATGGCGCGAAATGCCTTTATCGTGTCGGCTATATCGGCTTCGGTATGTCGCGCAGTAGCCACCAACCGAAAAAGAATAACTCCCTTTGGCACCACCGGGTACACTACCCCCGAACAAAAAATGTGGTGATGTTCGCGGAGGTCATACAGCAGCTGTGCTGCCTCTTCCAGGGAACACGACAGATACACGGGTGTAATGGGCGAATGTCCCGTGCCAACCGATAGCCCGGCCGCAGCCAACCCGGCACGCAACTGCTGTGCGTTGCGCCACATCCGGCCACGGGCTTCGTCACCTTGTTGAATTAACTCCAAACGCTTCAACGCTCCCAGGGTGATAATCATCGGCAGTGACTTTGCATACACTTGCGAGCGTGCATTATAGTAGAGATACTTTACCACATGTGCCTTTGCTGCCAGGAAGCCGCCAATCGAGGCCATGGCTTTTGCGAACGTAGCAAAATAAAAATCGATGTCATCTTGAACCCCTTGCGCCTCAGCGGTGCCCGCGCCATGCTTGCCCAGCACGCCAAAGCCGTGTGCGTCATCAATAAAAAAGCGAAACCCGTATTTGGGTTTTAACGCAGCAATTTCCTTGAGTTTGCCCTGATCTCCGCGCATGCTAAATACGCCCTCGCTAATCACCAAAATGCCGCCCCCGGTAGCCTTTACCATTTCCTGTGCCCGAATGAGTTGTTTTTCGAGATGATCGATATCATTGTGCTTAAACGCCATGCGTTTTCCCAAATGCAGCCGTACCCCGTCTATGATGCAGGCGTGCGACTCCTCATCGTAAATGACTACATCTTTTCGGCTAAGAATAGCATCGATGGAAGAAACCACTCCCGGATATCCAAAATTAAAGAGGATCGCGGCCTCTTTGCCCGCATGTTGGGCCAATGCATGTTCCAACTGTTCGTGCTCATCCTGGTGGCCAGACATGATGCGCGAGCCCATGGGATACGCCATCGAAAACCGCGCCGCGGCCGCTGCGTCCGTCTTCAACACCTCCGGGTGCTGGGCAAGCCCCAGGTAATCGTTCAAGCTCCAAACTGTCTTTTCATGCCCGTTGAAGTTCATCCGTGGCCCGAGCTCACCCTTAAGCTTGGGGAACGTAATGTAACCGTGTCCTTTTTCGGTGACTTCACTAAATGCACCTTTGCTTATATGCAAGTTATCGAGTAGGTCGTGGGCCATAACAATTGGAGGTGGGAACTTTGCCTTGCGAATAAAAATGGAAGTAACGGAAATTCAAGACTAAAAAAAATTGGCGATACAGACGAATTTTAATGAAGATGATTGACCCGTTAGGCAAAACAAAAGACCAGAAGCCGTGTCATAAAATACTGCCTCCCATCAAACGAACGAGAAATATCCGCAACGGCCGCCACCATCTGGAATTGCCCGTTGGCACTACCCGCGAAGTGATACCGAACTGATTTCGAGATGCCTGCCGAAAATAGGCGGTCGATTTGCCAAATTCTATTTTAAATCAACGGGAGCGCGTACCTTCGTTTCAACAAATTAAGTTATGCGGCAGCAACTCCTCAGTGAAGGCGCCAGTGAACTGAGTTACGAAATCCGGGAGATCGTAAAAAAGGCGGAACAAATTCGAAAACTTGGGTATGAGATTCAATGGGAAAACATTGGCGATCCCATCCAAAAGCATCATCAACTTCCCCAGTGGATACGGGAAATCATTGCTGACCTGGCGCTGCAAAACGACAGTTACAGCTATTGCCCAAGCAAAGGCATTCTGGAAACGCGGGAGTTTCTGGCTGCGCAAACCAATCAACGCCAGGGGGTAAAAATTACGGCCGATGATATTTGCTTCTTCAACGGCTTGGGCGATGCCATTGCGAAAGTGTACCAATACATTACGCCCACGTCCAGAGTAATCGGCCCCTCGCCCGCATACTCTACGCATTCCAGCGCAGAGGCCGCCCACGCCAGTCATGAGCCCCTCACCTACCGGTTAGATCCCGACAATAAATGGTACCCGGATGTAGATGACCTGTACAACAAGGTAAAATACAACCCAAATGTGGTGGGTATTCTCATCATCAATCCCGACAATCCCACGGGCATGGTCTATCCGTTGGAAACGTTGCAACGCATTGTGGCCATTGCCCGGGAGTTTCGCCTGTTTTTGATTTGCGATGAAATCTATATCAACATCACATACAATGGCGCGCGCGCCTACGCATTGGCTGAAGTGATTGGCGATGTGCCCGGCATCGCGATGAAGGGCATCTCTAAAGAATTACCCTGGCCGGGCGCCCGCTGCGGCTGGATGGAGTACTACAATCGAAAAACCGATCCCGACTTCGACCGGTTCTGCCAGGCACTGGACAATGCGAAGATGATCGAAGTATGCTCCACCAAACTACCACAGTTGGCCATCCCACGGTTGCTGGGTGACCCCCGCTTCCCCACCTATCGCGAAGCAACCAATCGCAGTATTGGGCGCAGAAGTAAAATCATCGCAGATATTTTAGGGCAGGTGCCGGAACTCACTTTTAACGAAACCTTTGGTGCATTTTACAACACGATCATTTTTCGCACAGGGAGCTTACGCCCCGGTCAATACCTGCGTATCGGGGATAGCCGTGTACAGGCATTGGTGGAAAATTGGACTTCAGCCGAGATGCCGCTCGATAAACGATTTGTGTATTATCTGCTGGGCGCAAAACAGGTGTGTGTGGTACCGATTTCCTCTTTCTGTTCGGAACTACAGGGCTTTCGTGTTACGCTGCTCGAAGAGAACGAAACCACATTAATCAAAACCTTCGAAGCCATTCGCGATGGGATCATCGAATACTTACGCTCAAACGAACAGCCATCTCACGAAAAATAGTTGTGCCTGTTGCCTTGCGGTAGCGTACGCTGCCGAGGTTTTACATTGAAATCAAGATTGCTGTAAAGATTGCATCATCCCTTCGGGCCACAACACATGGCGAAATGCGTTAATAACTACAAAATGGCTATACATGTGCAGATCACGCACGTGCAACGGCCGAGGTGTTACGCGCTGTGCCGCGAGCATCCATTCGCGCATGGTGCCGCAGAGGAGCGGCTGCTCAGGGGTGTACCATACCCCGTCTTTCAAAAAACAAATATTGCCGTAGGAGGTATCTCGTACCCAACCTGCTTGCGTGATGAGCACATCATCGCAACCGTTGCGCTCGGCAAACACGGCGTTAAGCGCATCGCGATTCGCATATTTCAAGTCGTACGTGAGGTGTGGTGCTTCTACACACCGAAGCGATCGAATGGGCTTTAACGTGTAAGGCTCAATTTCAACTACCGCGGTTTGGGCATTATACCGGAGCCGGCATTTGTGCATACCAACCGGCGGTACGTTGGTTTTCGAAAGTATTTCGTGAACATCAAAAGCAGGACGCACGCCAAATAGTTTTTGGCACGATCGTTCGATTCTTGCCGCGTGGCCAGGCATATTGCGAAACGTGCCCGCGTCAATACAAATCGTCTCAAGCAAGGGGTACATACACTTTGTTGGTTAGCTCCTGGTACTCGCGCGCGGCGGTACTGCCGAGTGTGATTCCCCCGCCGCTGCGGTATACGTATTTTGTTCCGCGTTGCTCCAGAAAACGGATTAACACACAAGAGTCAAACCGATGTCCATCAAACTACCCGGCAACGCCCGTGTAGAAACCACGCGCTTCGCCTTCTACTTCACGAATAAGCTCCAGCGTTCGTTTCTTTGGCGCCCCGCACACGGACCCGGCGGGTAACAGCGAGAAAAAGATTTCGCCTAACCGCTGCTCGTAGCCACCAGCCAAGCGTCCTTGAATCTCCGAGCTTAATTGTATCAGTCTGTGCCGCTCTGTTTCCACGTACGTAACAAACCGAAACCGCTTCACTTCCACTTTGGTAGCTACCTGCGCGAGATCGTTGCGCAGTAAATCCACAACGGTTACATGCTCAGCTAATTCCTTCTCATCTGCCAATAGCAGCTCCAGCGCTTTTGGTTGCGTGGCATCCGCTGTGCCTTTCATCGGGAAAGTGGCGATCACCCCATTCTCGATGGTTACAAATCCTTCCGGAGAAAAGCATACCCATTCGTTAGGCATCAAGATCTTGTATGGGGCACGGCTGTTGGCAAATAACTCTGGCAACGACCACGAAGTTTCTACGCTTGAGCATCCGGTTAAATTGAGTACATAGGTCTCGCCCCGTTGCAGCGCCTGCCACACCCGCTGAAACTGCTGTTCATAAAACCGTTGATCGGGCGGTTGAAATGAAAATGCAAACGGACGAGTTGCTGCGCGTGGCACGAATGGTTTTCCGTAGAAAGAGAACTGAATGCCGTTAGCTGCCGCTTCATCCGGTGTTAGCACGCGCGGCCGCCGCATCTCAAAATCCACCAAAACCAAAAACGGAATACGAAGGCTGGCCAACTGATTCATGCGTGCGATGGCCTCCGGTACTGACATGGATTCCAAAGTTAGCGATTTAGGCGCTAAGGTATGCGTGTACATGCAATTAGAAACTATCTCAAAAACATGAAAAGCGTCATTTCGAGGAAGGCACGACCGAGAAATCCTTGAATGCAGCGCTGCAAATAGGGATGCCTAACTTTCGTTCGACATGACGGGATATTTTTTGAGATGGCTCCTAGCATTAGTCGGCAGCACTCGCCACTTTTCAACCGGCAAGATCTCGCTTTTCGAAAATCAGTGATTACTCTGTAATACGCTACACGTCTTTGTAGCACCCATAAGTCGGTGCCGTGAGACACAATCTAAAAAATCGCGCCTGCAATGGTAGCGGTCATCATCGTTGCCAACGATGCTGCGATCATGGCCTTAAGTCCAAGCTTCGAAAGGTCGCCCTGCCGGTTAGGCGCCATTCCACCGATGCCTCCGATTTGAATCGCTATGGAGCTGAAGTTTGCAAATCCGCATAGCGCATAGGTGGCAATGCGGATGGACTTCTCGCTCAACACACCGGCTGTTTTCATGTTCGCCAAATCCAGATACGCCACAAATTCGTTGATTACCATTTTTTGGCCGAGCAAGCTGCCCACATAAATCGATTCCGACCAGGGCACGCCCATACAAAACGCAAACACGCGAAACACCTGCCCCAAAATATACTGCAAACTAAAGCCCGAGTAGGCCCCGGCCGAGGTGGCCTTTACCCATTCGTTTAATCCGGTATACGCGCCAATAAAATCGACTAACACCCAATTAACAGCAAAGATAATCGCGATGAATGCCAGCAGCATAGCCCCGATGTTCAACGCCAACTTCAACCCATCAGAGGCGCCAGTGGCCAACGCGTCCACAAGGTTAACACCAATCTGGTCTTTGTTCACCCGCAGCGTACGATCAATCTTATCGTGTTCAGTTTCCGGAAAGAATATTTTTGAAAGCACAATTGCCGCTGGCGCATTCATGATAGACGCGCTAAGCAAGTACGTAGCAAACCGAGCCTGCTCGGCCGGGTCTCCACCTCCCAAAAAAGAGACGTATGCGCCCAACACGCTGCCGGCGATCGTGGCCATACCGCCCACCATGAGGCAGTTCATCTCCGACTGCGTCATTTTTGGAATGAACGGCCGCACCAGTAAGGGCGCTTCGGTCTGGCCCATAAAAATATTTGCTGCTGCAGAAAGACTCTCTGCCCCTGACAGGCGCATGGTGCGTGCCATGAGCCATGCAAAACCCCAAACAATTTTCTGAAGTACGCCCAGGTAATACAGGCCCGTAGTAATCGCAGAGAAAAAGATTACTGTGGGTAACGCCTGAAATGCAAATAAGAAACCGAGATTGTGTTTTACATCCGGGTTGCCTGCACTATTCTTCGATAAATCGCCATACAAGAACTCCGCACCTTTTTGTGCAAAGCCAAGGAAGGTGACGAACTTCTCGCTCATGTACACGAAAGCGCTTTGCGCAAACGGTATTTTACCAATGATTAACCCGAAGATAATCTGAATGGTGAGTCCAACGGCCACCAGCCGCCAGTCAATCGCCTTACGGTTGCCGGAGAGCAAAAAGGCTACTAATAGTATGACAATGAGCCCGAGAAGCGCGTGCAGGTAATCCATCCGGGGGTTTAGTTGCGTTTACCTAGTTCATCGCGCAACTTCGCAGCCCTTTCGTAATCTTCTTTGTCGATTGCTTCGCGCAGTAACTCGTTTAGTTTTTCAACCGAAAAATTCTTGAGATCGTCCGCCCCTTTCTTTACGGTTTCTTTTTTGGCTTTCTTCTCTTTCGGTTCTTTTTTCTCTTTTTCTTTTTCCTTCTCTTCTTCCTCTTCGTCTGTCAGCACAATGCCGGCCTCGGCAAGAATATTTTCATACGTAAAGATGGGCGCATCAAAACGCAAGCCGATGGCAATCGCATCCGACGGGCGGGAATCAACATCCACTTTCTTCAAACCATCGCTACACACCAGCTTGGCAAAGAACACGCCTTCTTTCAAATCGGAAATAATAATTTCCTCTACATGGAAATGAAAATTGCTGGCAAAGGCTTTGAACAGATCATGGGTCATGGGCCGGTTGGGGATAATCTTTTCAATTTCAATGGCGATGGCTTGCGCCTCGAACATCCCGATGATGATGGGCAGCCGCCGGTTGCCCTCGGTTTCACCCAGCACCAACGCAAACGAACCCGTTTGCGATTGACTGGAAGAAAGCCCTAAAATTTCGAGTTTAATTTTCTTCAATGCCTGCGATTCTTAAATCAAATTAAAAAATATTCGGATAAACGGTTTCTCAATCACCAGTTTTATTTCGCGGCTTGAAACGCTTCGTTTAGCTTGGGCAATACATCAAACGCATCGCCCACAATACCGTAATCCGCAGCTTTAAAGAAAGGGGCCTCCGGATCTTTGTTAATCACCACAATGCATTTTGACGAGTTAACACCGGCAAGGTGCTGAATTGCTCCGGAAATACCCACGGCTACATACAGTTGCGGCGCTACCTTTACTCCGGTTTGCCCTACGTGCTCATGGTGCGGGCGCCAATGCATGTCGCTTACCGGCTTGCTGCAGCCCGTGGCCGCGCCCAGTGTTCTTGCCAGGTTTTCGATTAATGCCCAATGTTCTGGGCCCTTCATGCCGCGGCCACCCGAAACAACAATCTCTGCCTCAGGCAGTAAAATGTCGCCCGTAGCTTTGTCTACCGAAGTAACCTTCACATTGAAATCGGCATCGGATAACGCGGGTGTAAACGGAGTTACTGCAACAGCACTGGCTACTACCTTCGCCTCCGCTGCGTTCTTTTTTAGTGTGATAACTTTTTTAGCGTTCTTCAGTTCCACGTTGGCAAACGCTTTTCCGGTGTAGATGCTGCGCTTCACTACAAAGCCCGCGTTGGTTTGCGGCAACTCCACTACGTTCGAGGCCAGACTCGCCTGAAAACGTACCGCAATCTTGGCGGCAACCGGAGATCCCAGCGATGAGTTGGCCAACACCAATACATCGCTATTCTCGGCTTTCATGGCCTGATCAATTGCGGTAGTGTAACTCTGTACCAACGGGTCGTTCAGCCGGGCGTCGTTGGCATGCAATACCTTGGTGGCTCCGAATTTTCCCACGTCTGCAAGCGCCTGCGCATCGGCTGCGCCCAAGGCCAGCGCAGTAACTACGCCACCCATGCCGTGGGCGTAGGCCACTGCTTCCAATGATGTCTTCTTTACTTTCCCTTCTGCCGTTTCAACAAACACCAGGATGTTCATATGTTCTTCAGTTAAATCGTGATTAAATTACTTTCGCTTCGGTCTTCAATCGCTGCACCAACTCAGCCACGTTATCGGCAGCAATCATCTTTACCGCACCCTTGGGCGGCGGTAACTCAAATTTTTGTAGGCTTACGCGATTCTCCACGCCCACGGGCTCCACAACCTTGAGTGGCTTCGTGCGTGCGCTCATAATGCCGCGCATGTTAGGAATTTTCCATTCGGCAATCGGCTCCTGGCACCCCGCCACCAACGGAAGTGCAGCTTCAAGCGATTCTTTGCCACCTTCGATTTCGCGGGTCATTTTTACTGTGGTTCCTGCTATTTCCAAACTCATCACCGGCGAGAACGAGGGTAATCCCAGCAATTCGCCCACCATGGCGTGCACCACACCACTGTTGTAGTCAATGCTCTCGCGGCCCATCAATACCAAATCATATCCTTGGGCATGGGCAGCAATTTGGCTGGCTACAAAAAACGAATCCGTTGGCTCTGCGTTTACGCGGATGGCATCGTCTGCACCAATCGCCAACGCCTTGCGAATCGTTGGTTCGGTGTCTGCCAAACCCACGTTTAACACGGTAATGGTGGCACCCGATGTTTCTTTGAGTTCCACCGCGCGGGCCAGCGCATAGTCATCATACGGCCCGATGATAAATTGAACACCGTTGGTATCGAACCGGGTACCGTTGTCGACAAAATTAATCTTCGAGGTGGTGTCTGGAACGTGCGATATACAAACCAATATCTTCATAATCAATGCTTTACAAAATTTTTACAGAAACGGCCACAAGATAGTAAAACAGTTGATTGCCACAGGGCTAATTTTGGCCAATCGCTCCGAAAAAAGTCGGATTGTTAAACGCGATCTTTTATGTCGCCACGCATTTTACAACTACAAACCTTTCTGCAAGAAGATCCGAACGATCCGTTTCTACTGTATTCGCTGGCGCTGGAGTTTATTGTTGAGCAACCGACTGAAGCCGACCGACTGTTTAGTGACCTGTTGGCGCGGTTTCCAGACTACCTCGCCACGTACTATCAGGCGGCGCTTTTAAAAATTCATTTTGCAAACGTGCCCGAGGCGAAAGTAATTATCGCCCGCGGAATTGAACTTGCCAAAAAACAAGCCAATACCAAAACCGCCACTGAGTTGCGCCATCTGTTGGATGGCATTGAAGACGAATAAGCCGTTTATACCTGGAAAACGATCTTACCCACCTTATTGGGCTTCGTTATGTCCGGAAAAGATTCGGCAATCTTCGTAAACGGCCGAATGCTATCGATGATCGGCTTGATCTGCGAGCCGCTTACAAACGCCAGCATTTCGTTAAACTCATGATCGTTGCCCATGGTGGTACCCATCAGCGAAAGCTGATTCCAAAACATCCGGTACAAATCCAGCTTGGAAGGTAAACCGGTAGTGGCGCCGTAAAAAACCACTTTGCCGTTGGGCCGCAGTACTTTAATAAAGCTATTGATCTGGTCGCCTCCGGCACTGTCAATCACCAGATTAAACCCGCCCTTTGTTTTCCAGAGGTCGCTGTAGCTCGCTTCGCGTTTGTAGTTGTACGCCCCTTTGGCACCCAGCTTCAGTGCTTTTTCCACTTTCTCATCGCTGCCGCTGGTAACGTACACATTGGCACCCACCGCCTGAGCGAAGAGAAATGCAAACTGGGCCACCCCGCCTCCAAAACCGGATATCAACACGTTATGCCCGGGTTTAAGACCGCCGCGTTTAAACAAGGCACGAAACGCTGTGAGGCCGCCTAAGGGCAAAGCCGCGGCTTGCAGAAAATCAAGATGCCGGGGCTTGCGTTGCAGTCGATCAATCGATACCACAATGTACTCGGCAAAGGTGCCGTCTACCGGCATGCCTAAAATGGTGTATTTGCTGGATTGAACTTCCGGGTCGGTTCCCCAATCAATGTTGGGATTAATCACCACCTCCTGCCCGATCCACGGCTCATCTACTTCATCGTGCACGGCTTCCACAATGCCAGCTCCATCCGATCCCATCGTAACGCCCAGCTTGATGTTAGGATACTTGCCCTCGCGAATCCATTCGTCTCTACGATTTAGCGCAACCGCTTTTATCCGAATGAGTGCTTTCCCCGGCGCAAGTACGGGCACCGGCCTGTCGATGAGTTCTACGCGATTGGGCGCAGTTAGAACAAGTGCTTTCATAGAACTGAAGTTGAGCTGTTGAAGCGTGGAACTTGCGTTTGAATTTTACTGCACAAAATAAACGATGTGCCGCAATTAAAAAACAGCAGCGGTTAAAAGTTGTAACCGTTAAAACGGCGTTTCGTCATCGCCCGGGGGCGGCCCGGCCGGGGGCGTATCGCGGAAGGTATTCAGGCGGCTCTCGCGGGTAATACTGCTTAGCGGTGTAAGACCTTCGGGCGCATCGTAATCAGCAAACTTGGTGTACTTACCCAAAAACTTCAGCTTCACGTTTTCCAACGATCCGTTTCGATGCTTGGCGATGACCACCTCGGCCATCCCTTGCGTGGGCAGCCCTTCCTCATCTACGGTGATCTTGTAGTACTCCGGGCGGTACAGAAACATCACGATGTCGGCATCTTGTTCGATAGAACCCGATTCGCGCAAATCCGACAACTGGGGGCGTTTGTCACCGCCACGGGTTTCGACCCCGCGGCTCAACTGCGACAGCGCAATCACCGGCACATTCAGTTCTTTTGCGATGCCCTTCAACGCACGCGAGATGGAAGCGATCTCTTGCTCACGGTTGCCACCGGCATCGCCTTTCATCAATTGCAGGTAGTCGATCACGATCAACTGCACGTTATGCTCCGCTTTTAACCGGCGGCACTTGGCGCGTAGCTCCAGGATCGATAAGGCAGGTGTATCGTCAATAAAAATGGGGGCGCTGGAAAGGCGGTTGGTTTTGTGTACCAATTGCTGCCATTCAAACTCCGCCAGATTTCCTTTTTTGATTTTTTCTGATTCCAGTTCCGCTTCCGCGGAGATGAGGCGATTCACCAATTGCAAAGACGCCATTTCCAGCGAGAAGATGGCCACCGGGTAATTGAAGTCTACCGCCGCATTGCGTAGGGCCGATACCACAAATGCCGTTTTACCCATACCGGGCCGCGCCGCAATGATTACCAAATCCGACTTCTGCCAGCCAGACGTAACCCGATCTAAGCGCGAAAAGCCACTGGGGATGCCCGTGAGACCGTCTTTGTGGTTCTTTTTTTCCTGCAGTTCCTTAATCGCCTGAAACATCAACGACTTCATCGTGTCGTAGTTTTTGCGCAGGTTCGTATCGGAAATCTGAAATATGTTTTGTTCTGTTTTGTCCAACAGTTCAAACACGTCCGTGGTGTCTTCGTAGGCATCGTGGTGAATCTGCGAGGCGATCTGTATGAGATCGCGTTTTATGGCCATTTCGATCACGATCCGCGCGTGGTATTCCACATTCGCGGCAGAACTTACTTTGCTGGTGAGCTCGGCAATATAATAGGCGCCGCCCACGGCTTCGATCGTGCCGTTCTTTCTGAGCTGTGCTACCACCGTGCGCATGTCTACCGGCTCGGATGCCTTGAACAAATCGATGATGGCGTTGTAGATCAGTTTATGTGCCTCGGAATAAAAGTGTTCCGGGCGTAGAAACTCGACTACTGCGGTAAGCGCATTTTTTTCCAACATGAGCGCACCCAGCACGGCTTCTTCCAGATCAGGCGCCTGAGGGGGGAGTTTTCCCAGGCTTTCCGAGATATCTCGTACCAGCTTGGTTGACTTACCCATACCGCTTAGCGCGGTACTGGCCCTCAGAGGCGTTGATCGTTGCTCCATACAGTGGTTGTTGTACGTAGTTTCTTTAGTGGAGGGCAAACGTACGGTTACCGCAAAGAACACTATCCCCAAAATGGAGAACTTGTTCACATTCAATAAACACCGCAAAATGTGAATTGATTCTCGCCCACGGGTTGCACAGCCGTGCCGATCTGCCCAGACCACCCCTTTTATTTTTTTAATGCGCTTTTAACCAACACACTACGCAGTTCCATCACAGCCAATTTTTTACTTATTTTATTGGATGTATTTTCGCCCCAAATGAGTGTGAAGAAGTACCACTTTACGGCTATCGGTGGCAGTGTGATGCACAACCTGGCCATTGTATTAAAAGAACACGGTCATCAGGTTACCGGCTCGGACGATGAGATTAACGATCCGAGCCGATCGCGCCTGCAAGCCGCAGGCCTTCTTCCCGACTCCACCGGCTGGCATCCGGATAAAATTACCGCCGCGCTGGATGGCGTAATAGTGGGGATGCACGCCCGGCCCGATAATCCGGAAATCCAAAAAGCACAGGCGCTTGGAATTCCGTTGATTTCGTTTCCGGAGTTTATCTTTCAACACAGTAAAAACAAACAACGGGTAGTGGTGGCCGGAAGCCACGGCAAGACTACCATCACCGCCATTATCGTTCACGTGCTGGAGTTTTACAAGCGCTCGTTCGACTATGTCATTGGCTCCCGGGTACCCGGCCTGCCGCACAGTGTACGGCTTTCCGAAGGTGCGCCACTCATTGTTATCGAAGGAGATGAATATTTCTCCTCGCCGCTCGATCGCACCCCCAAGTTTCTCCGGTACCAGCACCACATTGGCGTGATCAGCGGCATCGCTTGGGATCACGCCAACGTATTTCCCACCGAAGACGAGTACATCCGGCAGTTTGACGCTTTCGCGGATGCCACGCCAAAAGGTGGAATTTTGGTTTTCAATGAATTGGATGCAGTAACTGCTGTGCTCTGTAACAAAGACCGGCCGGATATACTGCACGTGCCCTTCAAAACCCATCCGTATGAAATTGAAAATGGCAACGTAATCCTGATCAGTAGTAACAAAGAAAAAATTCCGCTGCGGGTGTTTGGCAAACACAACCTCATGAACATTGCCGCCGCTAAAGAGGTGCTGAAGAAAATCGGCATCACGGCGGAGCAGTTTTATAAAGCCATCCCGAGTTTTGTGGGGGCCGCAGGGCGTCTGGATAAAATCCGGGAAGATCAACACCTGGTGGTGTTTAAAGACTTCGCGCATGCCCCATCTAAAGTGCGTGCCACCACCGAAGCGGTAAAAGAACTTTATGCCAGCCGTCCGCTTACGGGGGTGCTGGAACTTCACACCTTCAGCAGCTTGCTGCCCTCGTTTTTGCCCAATTACAAAAACACCATGAAAGCGTGTACAGACGCCATCATTTTTGTTGATCCTGAAAAGCTAAAAACCAAAGGCGCTGCGATTGACGCGAACATGATTCAGGCCGCCTTTCAGCATCCCCGGTTGCGCGTGGTGAACTCAGCCGAGCAACTGCAGTCGGAGCTACTTGGTACACGTTGGGCCAACCAAACCCTGCTGCTCATGAGTTCGGGGGCCTTTGGCGGATTAGAGCTGAACCAACTCGCCACACAACTACTGCCCTGAGTGGCAACCCCATGAAGTTAAACTTAAAAGTGCCCCTTTGCCTGTTTGATTTGGAAACAACGGGCACCAATCCAACCACTGACCGGATCATCGAAATCGCAGTGATAAAACTCACGCCACACGGTGAAGAACTGCGAAAACGACATTTGGTAAACCCCACGATTCCCATCCCGCCCGATTCCACGGCCATTCACGGCATTACCAATGAAGCGGTAGCCCAGTTGCCCACCTTTAAAGATGTGGCAAAAGATCTGGCTCGTTTTCTGGAAGGATGCGATCTGGGCGGCTACAACATTTTGAAATTCGATTTGCCATTGCTTGTAGAGGAATTTTTGCGCGCAGAAGTAGAGTTTGAATACAGCCGCAGGCGCATCATTGATGCACAACGTATTTTTCATCTGATGGAAAAACGAACGTTGGGCGCGGCGTATAAGTTTTATTGCGGCAAGGAACTGGAGAATTCGCACTCGGCCGAGGCAGACACGGCAGCCACACTGCACGTGTTAATGGCACAGGTAGAAAAGTACGAACAACAAGACGTTACCGATAGCCTCGGCAAAAAAGTAGGCACTATCCGTAACGATATGGACTCGCTGGCACAGCTATCAACGCTAGATACCATTGACCTGGCCGGCCGGATGATCAAAAATGCGAAAGGCGAAGCCATGTTTAACTTCGGAAAACACAAAGGTAAACCCGTGCTTACCGTGCTCCGCGATGAACCCACGTATTACGATTGGATGATGAATGGCGATTTTGCTTTGGATACCAAGCGTAAACTCACCGAAATCAAACTCAGCCTGATGGCAAATAAATTTAAAAATTAGAAGCCATCGCAACAAAACGGAACGCGTAATTTGGTGGCAGGCACCACCGATAAATCAAAGCATGCACTGCTGCAGGCGAACCAAGACCCGCCCGCGTGTAATTACTTTTTGTAATACTGCATTGCCTCCGGAATCCAGCCATTAAGGTCGTTGATGCGCGTTTCGTGCGACGGGTGAGTGGATAAAAACTCCGGCGGCTGTTGGCCACCACTTAAACCGCTCATACGTTCCCAAAACGCAGGCGCCGCACTGGGGTCGTATCCTGCCATGGCCATAAAAATCAACCCCATATGATCTGCCTCGCTTTCGTGCTCCCGGCTAAACTTAAGCATGCCCACACCTGCACCTGCACCCACCGCCTGCAGTAACAACTGGCTGCCCAGCGTGGGGTTTTGCCCCATCAGCGCCCCGATTGTTCCCAATGCGCCCTGGGCAACCATCTGCTGGCTCATCCGCTCGCGCCCATGGTTGGCTATGGCATGCGCCACTTCATGGCCCATCACCACGGCCACGCCAAGCTCATCTTTGCAAATTGGCAAGATGCCGGTGTAAAACGCCACTTTGCCCCCTGGCATACACCAGGCGTTTACCGTTTTCGGATCATCCAGTAAGTTGAACTGCCACGAAAAGCCCTGTAACTCAGCGGACATATTTTTCTCGGCCATATACCGCTCAACCGCCTTTTGAATATTTACCCCGGCGCGTTTCACCATTTCGGCCTGCGGCCCGGTAGAAATAACTTTCCCTTCTTTCAATACCTGGTCGTACTGTTGCGCGGCCATGGGAATTAACTCGGCATTGTTGACTAGCGACAATTGCTTGCGGCCGGTTACCGCCACCGTAGCACACGCGTAAGCCACCAGCGCCACCACACTCAACAGTACAAAAGAACGGATCATAGTTGTATGAATTATTCGATTCAAAAATACGAAGTAGCACCAATATTGTTGATAGCTTTGCACGAATAAACCTCTAGCGGATATGCGGATCTTTGCCATCGGCAGAAACTATGCCGAACACATTAAAGAATTAAACAACGAACGCCCGGACGAGCCGGTGATTTTCACCAAGCCCGACACTGCGCTGCTGCGCAACAATGCGCCTTTTTACTATCCCAACTTCTCGAAAGACATTCACCACGAAGTAGAACTGGTGCTGAAGATCAGCAAAGAAGGCAAACACATTGAGCCGGAATTTGCATTAAAGTACATTGACGCCATCGGCATTGGCATCGATTTCACCGCGCGCGATCTTCAGCAAAAGGCAAAAGACAAAGGCTTGCCGTGGGATATCGCAAAGGGCTTCAACGGCTCCGCTCCGATTTCGGATACATTTTATCCTGTGGCAAAATTTGCCGATCTTAAAAATATCAACTTCAAACTGGAGGTAAACGGCCAACTGCGCCAGCAGGGCAATACCGGGTTGATGTTGTTTCCCTTTGAATACATCATCAGCTATCTGTCGAAATTTTTCACACTGAAAACCGGAGATTTGATTTTTACAGGCACACCAAAAGGAGTAGCGGGCATTGCCATTGGCGATAAGTTGACAGCGTATATTGAGGATGAGAAGTTGTTGGAGTTTGAGGTTAAGTAGTCTTTTCATTTGCATTTTGATCAGTGGGCCTGTGTGGGCCCAGTTGCGTGGCGAAGAGAATCCCCCACCCCCCGGGATTTATCTCTTCCCGATTAATCCCGGCAAGCCCAACATGCTCACCGGCACCATGGGCGAACTGCGAAACACGCATTTTCATGGAGGCTTGGATATCAACACCCCCGGTATTCGGGTGCCCGTGCGGGCCACACAAAGCGGCTACGTCAAGCGCGTTACCATAAGCCCGTTTGGGTACGGCAATGTGCTGTACGTGCAACATGCCGACGGTCTGACTTCAGTTTATGCCCATCTGCATGAACTGCGAGGCGCGTTGGCCACATTTGTGCACGAGCAACATTACCAACGCAAAACCTGCGATCTGGATCTTTTTCTGGAGGCCGGTCGCTTTCCCGTTACTCAGGGCGATACCATTGCCCTTTCCGGCAATACCGGTTCTTCGGGTGGGCCGCACCTGCACTTCGAGTTGCGCACAGATAAGGAAGAATTAATCAATCCGTTGGCATTTGGCTTTCGCGAAATCGTTGACCCCTTGCCGCCTACCATCCAGAAAATTGCTTTGCGCACGCTTAACATCGATTCGCGCATCAATGATCAGTTTGGGCGGTTTGAATTCTATCCCGTGAAAACGGCAACCGGCTACGAGCTTTCGCCCATTTTGGCTCACGGCAAAATTGGTATTGAACTTCTTGCATTTGATAAGCTTGACCGGTCGCGATTTAAGTGCGGCATCAACTACATCGATGTGTACGAGAACAACGAGAAAGTCTTCTCCCAATACATTGAAAAATTCAGCTTATCCGAAACCCGTGGTATTCTCACACTGCTCGACTTCAAGGTGCTTGAGGCCCGCGGCTTGCGTTACAACAAACTGTATGTGGCCGATGGTAACCGGCTGGAATTCTACCAGCAAAGCAAACACAACGGAGAGATTGAAGTGACAGATGCACCGAAAAATGTACGCGTGGTGCTGCGCGACCAAATGAAAAATGAAACTGAGCTGCGGTTTACCCTGCTGCCCAGCCGCCCAACACCAACGCCTGCACTGTTGCCGGCGCCGGTTACACCGTTGAGCTATGAAATCGATCACCAGGTGCTGGCCATCACCGCAAAGGCATGTGGCAAATCCCAAATCGATGTTTTTGCAAACGGAAAAGCGTACGCCATGAATCCCACCTACGCAAATTCTCAACGCATGGTGTACCTGATTGATCTGAAAAACATGCTGCCCGACTCAGTAGTGAGCTGTTGGGGCAGTCAGGCGTTTCTTTTTCGCGATCGTATTCCGGGCCACCTGCCCTACCGCTTTTACAGCGATTGGGTAGATATTGAATTCCCGGCTCAGGCCCTGTACGACACGCTGGCATTAGAAACCAACTACTGGCAGCGAGACGGTGCGGAATTCTTTTCCATTGGCAGCCCCTTTGTGCCGCTGCACCGCACCATCAACGTAAACTTGAAGCCAAAAAATAATTACGTGGCCTCAGGTAAATGGAGTGTGTACCGGCGGGAAGGCAACCGCTATGTACCCACCGGCGGCGAGTGGAAAAATGGCCGGGTTCGATTTAGCACGCGCGAATTCGGAGTTTTTACGCTTCGGCAGGACACGGTACCGCCCACCATTACCATCGTTAAAAGTCTTACGCACATCAAAAGATTCAAAATCCGTGACGACCTCTCCGGCATCGCATACTACGAGGCAAACATAAACGGCAATTGGCTGTTACTTTCTTACGATTATAAAACCGGATTTCTCGAAACCGATCGGCATCGCAAAGATCTGAAAGGTTTGCTTGAAGTAAAGGTTGTAGATTATGCAGGTAACGAAACCATTGTAAAACAAAACATTCTCTAAACCATGAGCTTAACCGTTGGAACAAAAGCCCCCGACTTTTCCGCACCGGATCAAGACGGAAAACCTGTGAAGCTAAGTGCGCTGAAGGGCAAAAAAGTAGTGCTGTACTTCTACCCCAAAGACATGACGCCCGGCTGTACAGCCGAAGCGTGTAGCTTGCGCGACAACTATCCGGCATTACAAAAGGCCGGCTACGTGGTACTTGGCGTAAGCAGCGATGATGCCAAATCGCATACGAAGTTCATTGAGAAGGAAAAACTGCCGTTCACGCTGTTGGCAGACACGGATAAGAAAGTGCACGCGTTGTACGGTACGTGGGTTGAAAAGTCGATGTACGGCCGCAAATACATGGGCACCGCGCGTGTCACGTACGTGATCGATGAGCAGGGCGTGATTCAGGAGGTGATCGAAAAAGTAGATACCAAGAACCACGCAGCGCAGATTTTAGGAGGCACGCCCCAAACAGCTACCAAACCCGCAAAAGCCGTAAAGAAAACTGCAAAGCCAGCAAAGAAGGTGGCAAAGGCCGCAAAAAAGGCAGTCAAAAAGAAAAAGAAATAACCGGGTTGCAAACGCATCAGGTGGCGAGTTGGTTGCGCGCAAATTGCCCGCGGGCCACTCGCACCTTTTTAAACCTTTCGGTTGAATAGGTCAGGACTATTGAACATCTTCGCGGCAAATTTTTTCACTTATGGCCGCGCAGCCCGATTTTGCTCACCTCAAGAAACTTGCTACCCAAATCCGTAGAGACATCGTGCGCATGGTGCACGCCTGCCAAAGCGGGCATCCTGGCGGTTCACTAGGCTGCACCGAATTCTTTGTGGCTCTTTACTTTGCGGTATTGAAGCACAACAAAAACTTTAATATGACGGGTGCCGATGAGGATGTTTTTTTTCTCTCCAACGGCCATATCTCGCCCGTTTGGTATGCTACGTTAGCGCGGGCCGGTTACTTTGATGTAAAGGAGCTTGCCACTTTCCGCCAGATAAATTCACGCCTCCAGGGTCATCCTGCCACACATGAGCATCTGCCCGGTATTCGTGTGGCGAGCGGCTCGTTGGGGCAAGGTTTATCGGTAGCAATTGGCGCGGCGCAAGCGAAAAAACTGGACAAAGACCCGCACCACGTGTACGTGCTGATGGGCGATGGCGAGCAACAGGAAGGCCAAATTTGGGAGGCTGCCATGTATGCAGCACATCACAAAGTAGATAACCTGATTGCCACGATCGACTACAACGGTCAGCAAATTGACGGACCTGTTAAAGAAGTGATGGACCTTCAGGATCTGAAAGCCAAGTGGGCGGCATTTGGTTGGACGGTAATCGAAAGCGATGGCAACAACATGGAAGCGCTCGTAGCTGCCCTCGAAAAAGCAAAGTCACTTACCGGGCAAAGTAAACCCGTGTTAAACCTGATGCGCACCGAAATGGGTTTTGGGGTTGACTTTATGATGAACTCGCACAAGTGGCACGGAGTTGCCCCGAATGACGAGGAGCTTAAAAAAGCGCTGGCCCAGCTCGAAGAAACATTGGGCGATTACTGATGCGCAGGTTCGGCCGAATCGTTGCGCTTGCCTTTGGGGTGTTGATCATGCTCATCATGATTGTGGTGGCCGTGTGCTATCGCCCTGAGGTTCCGCTAGAAGTGCTAAAACCAACCTACTTCACCGATCAGTCGAAATTCATTTTCGCCCAAGGCGATTCCATCCATACCCGCGTGCGTGGCCATGGCCCGGCGTTGTTCTTGTTGCACGGCAGCTTTGCGTCGCTCCACACGTGGAACGAATGGGAAGAAACGCTTTCGAAAAACTATCGCACCATCTCGCTGGATTTTCCCGGTCACGGCCTCACAGGTCCATCCGCACAGAAACATTACTCTACAGACCACTACGTAAATACCGTTTTGGCTGTAGCCGATGCGTTACAGATTGATTCGTTTTATGTGGCCGGCAACTCCATGGGCGGTACTGTTGCCTACAAGCTCGCCATCCGATCTGCGCGCGTAAAAAAACTCATCCTCGTAAATGCGGCCGGAGCCCCCCTACCGGTTGGATCTGCACCCGCTGCGGGCAAGCGCCCCTGGATTTTTGGATTACTTGCCAACGACATGACCGCCAACTTGCTTACGCGATTAACGCCGCGCTTCCTGTTCGAAAAAGTGATGGGCGGTGTTTTTGCCGACCGCACCAAAATCACTCCAGCCATGGTCGATCGTTACTACAACCTGATGCTGCGTGAAGGCAACCGGGTGGCCACCGTAGAGCGGCTCAGAACACCCAACATCGACAGCCGCGACAGCTTGAAAACGATTCAAATTCCTACGTTGATTTTATGGGGCGAGCAGGACACGTGGATTCCGGTAGCGCATGCGCAACGGTTTGCCGCCGCCATTCCACAAAGCGCAGTGAAGATTTTTACGAATGTTGGGCACGTGCCCATGGAAGAAAACCCACATGAAAGTGTGCAGGCAGTGGTTGAGTTCCTAGACCAAAAACCAAGGCACGATAGCCAGCAGTAAGGTAATGATCAACCAAAACAACATCTTGCGTTCCTCGCGCGAAAGGGTAGAAATCCGTAGCATACGGTTTTTTACGCACGCGCAAAACGGCAAGTTGTATCCGGAAATCACTTTAACGAACGATTAACAAATGGCCATGACAAAATACAGTTTCACGGAAAAAAAAGACACCCGCTCCGGATTTGGTGCCGGCTTGTTACAACTCGGCCGCGAAAACGCGCAGGTAGTAGGGTTGTGCGCTGACCTGACTGGGTCGCTAAAAATGGATGCCTTTAAAAAGGAGTTTCCCGAGCGCTTTTTTCAAGTAGGAATTGCCGAAGCCAACATGATGGGCCTGGCTGCGGGCATGAGCATTCACGGCAAGATTCCGTTCACAGGTACATTCGCGAATTTTTCCACGGGCCGGGTGTACGACCAGATTCGGCAGTCCATTGCCTATTCCGGCAAGAATGTAAAAATCTGTGCTTCGCACGCGGGGGTTACGCTGGGCGAAGATGGAGCCACCCACCAGATTTTGGAAGACATTGGTATGATGAAGATGCTACCCGGCATGACCGTAATTGTTCCGTGCGATTTCAATCAAACCAAGGCCGCAACGCTCGCGCTTGGTAAGCACGTGGGGCCGGCGTACTTGCGTTTTGGTCGCCCCAGTTGGCCCGTGTTTGTTCCGGCAGATCGCCCATTCACCATCGGCAAAGCCGATAAACTAATCGAAGGCAAAGACGTAACAATTTTTGCGTGCGGGCACCTGGTGTGGAATGCCATCGAAGCAGAGGCAGCCCTGGCCGAAAAAGGAATTCAGGCGGAGGTAATCAACATCCACACCATCAAACCGTTAGACGTAGAAGCCATTCTACAATCGGCACAGAAAACACGCGCGGTGGTAACGTGCGAGGAACACCAAATCAACGGCGGTCTGGGCGACAGTGTTGCGCAAGTACTGGCGCGCTTTGCTCCTAGGCCTATGGAAATGGTGGCGGTGAACGACTCTTTTGGCGAAAGCGGAACACCCGCCCAACTGATGAAAAAATATGGCTTGGGGCCGGAGCACATCATTGCGGCCGTAGAAAAAGTAATCGCAAGGAAATAATCAGGCGCCAACAGGCCGGAGCCAGCGTTTCGCGAGGCTACCTACCACCAAGCCCACCAGACTAATAGACGTGGCGGTTAGCATCGGTGGGATTTCGGTGTGCATGTTTTCGAGTACGATCCATGACGCGAATCCGGTAACCATGGCTAACCCTGCACCCCAACTGTTTGGCCAACTCGCATACAGCCCGAATACCATGGGCATGAAGAGTGAAACCAGACTAAAAATGGAACTCTCGCCCACCAATTCGTAAATGTTCGAGCGCCAGCATGCCACAGCGGTCGCCACTGAGGCAAATGCCAAAACGGAATACCGCGTGATGCGCAATAGCTGCTGATCCGAGAGCTTATTTTTGGCCAGCGGCCGCACCAGATTCTCTGAGAAAATAGCCGCCGGCGCAAGTATAGCCGAGCTGGTAGTGCTCATGATGGCGGAGAGCAATGATCCAAAAAACAGGATCTGCACCATCAGTGGCGTATGTTGCAAAACCATGGCGGGCAGCGCCAACTGCGTATCACCGGCCAGTTGCTCAGGATACAGCTGCAGCGTGCAGAGGCTAATGAACAAGGGCAGCATGGCCACGGTGAGGTACAGCAGCGCGGCCCACAGACTTGAATGTACCGCAGTACGGGCTGAGCCAGACGACATCGCGCGCTGAAAAACGTCTTGCGAAGGAATTGATCCCAATCCCAATACCGACCAGGCCGCCAGCCAACTTAAGATTGAATACACATCGGGCGGTGGAAAAAACCGCAGGCTATCCGCAGGCATGCGCTCCCAAACTACGCTTACCCCACCGGCCTTGTCCGACAACACCAACGCAAGCACGATCAATCCCGCAATGATGATGATGCTTTGAATAAAGTCAGTGATGGAAATGGCCCACATGCCGCCAACGTAGGTGTAGAAGGTAACCACCAGCGAACTGATCACTACCCCCTGCCACGTTTCCATGCCGGTTACGATGTTCAAAATCAACCCCATCGCCACAAGTTGCGCGGCAATGTACCCGATATAGCTTGGCACAATAAAGACGCTGGCAAACAACTCGGTACGAGCGCCAAACCGTACCTTAAAAAAATCGCCCAACGTCATCAGGTTCATCTGGTATAACTTCCTGGCGAAGAAGAGGCCAAACAAGATCAGGCAGAGTGCGGCACCAAAGGGATCTTCAATCACGCGGTAGAGCCCGCCTTTTAAAAACTCGCTGGAGGCCCCAAACACCGTCTCGCTACCAAACCACGTGGCAAACAAGGCCGATGTGCTGAGTACCAGCGGTAAACTCCGGCCGGCCAGCATAAAATCTCCGGACGTACGAACTTTGCGCGAGGCCCAATAACCAATAAAGATGGTGCCCGCGAGGTAAAGAATTATGGAAAACAGCAGCAACGTTAGCCGGTTATGAAAACCAAAACTAAAGAATGACCGGCACCTGCTAAAAGAAAATTATTTCACGGGCTTGTATTGGAGGTCTACCGATACCTCTACTTCCTCGGCTATTTTCTGCCAGAGTAATTTGGGCCGTTCCACATTGTAATCTTCAAGCTTCACCACGAATTTCGACTTGATCGACAGCCGGTCGCCCAACCTTTCAATTGTTCCAGGCACGGTAACCTCCTTAGTTACCCCGTGGATGGTGAGCTTGCCCCGCGCCATCACGTTTTGAATCCCGGCTTTGGCCGGGTCGAAATTCTCAATCTTGCCTTGAAAGACAGACTTGGGGAATTTCTCTGATTCCAGATACTTCTCATTAAAATGCTCTTTCATCAAACCCTTATCGAAGGCAAACTCTTTAATGGGAATCGAAAACACAATGTCTTGCGTATCCAGATTGTAGAGGCTTGCAGTTTTGGTGTTCTCGGCATAAATGTCCTCAAGGGCAGCATCCGAAAAGAACGTTACTTTCGATTGATCAACAGTAAACTTCTGCCCCAGTAACGCCATCGGCAGCAAAAGAAGAGTCACCACTATTTTCATTGCAAATCGGTTATCCCACAAGTAACGAAAACAATGCCACTAAAATTCGGAGATCAAAGGAATTTACAGTCCGGGCTGGCATCGAACCAAAAATGGCAATAACGCGAGGCGAACAATCTGAATGAGCGTTTCCAAACGGCATGTACGATAGCAACTAGTTGTTAGCAGCGCCATCGTCTACCCAACAGCCAATCAACGCAATTTGTGCGGCAGAGAGCCCGCCTCCCGGGGGCATCGATCCATTGGCCGTGCGGGCCTTCACCTGCGCGGCACGGGCTGCGACTCCAGCTTGGGTGGTAAAGTCGCCCGGACCGCTTCCACCTACCCGGTGGCAGTTAATGCAATTGTTGTCGATGATCGTTTTCACCTCGTTTGCAAAGCTGGTACCTGTGTTGCCGCGGGGCACGGTAACGGTTAGGGTTTGCAGACAGTTGGCCGCATCGCGAACGGATATCGTGTAATTTCCTGACCTTAATGCAGAAAATGAACTTGAGTTACCAAAAGCGCCGGTACCCAGCTGAAACTGAAAAGGTGCCTGGCCACCGGTTGCAGCCACGGTAATCGATCCGTTGTCGGCCACGCACTGGTTATCGGGTACAACGGCCGTAGCCGCCACCGCCAGATTGGTTGCAAACCCCTGCACGGTAACGGCAAGCGTGCGCTCGCAGCCGTCGCCATCGCGTACAGTAACAGTGTAATTTCCAGCCGATAAGTTTGAGAACACGCCCGACGCTTGAAACGCCAAATCATTCAATCGAAACTCGAAATTGCCTGAACCGCCCGAACCTGAAACGTTTATTGCGCCATCCAACAAACTGCACGAGCTCACGTCTTTCTTGCTATCCAGCCGTACCGCCAGCGTAGAGGCAGCGCAATCTACCGCGGGCGTCTCATCACTGCCGCATCCGTAAACAAACAATAGCCCCACTACCACCGAAACTGCCAACGTAATTTTCATGAAAGCGAATTTACTTGTTTAAACAGCCAAACATCCCAAAGAGTTGTAGCATCTAGATTGCAAAAGGGCTAAAATGAGAAAATCCCCCAAAGTCCTTGACCCCAGGGGATTTTCTTGTCTATAGTTGGCTTTAATCTGATTCAAAGGTAAACCGCCGTTGTACGCACACAAACCCGGTTCCGCCCGATGTCTATTTTGGCGGTTGAGTTGCCATTACTGCCGATGAATCGCCACCAACCGCTGTTTTAACCTGCAGCGTATCCGTTGCAGGGCCATCCAACTGCTTTTTTATCCGTGCTTTTAACTGCGATTTTGAGCCCGGAAACGTGGTGCGTTGGCTAATGTCGTAACTGGCATACACCAGCAACCCGAAAAACACCACGGAAACCACAATGAATATTTTCTTCGAAGTTTGCATAAATAAAAAAGGGGCCTTGGCCCCTTTTTGTTTTCAACTGGTTGCGTTATTTCAACTTCTTCACTACCGCCGCAAACGCCTCCGGATGGTTCATCGCCAGATCCGCCAACACCTTGCGGTTAAGCTCAATGCCCGAATCTTTCAATTTGCCCATGAACTCAGAGTACGACATGCCGTGCAAACGCGCTCCGGCATTGATACGCGAGATCCACAAGCTGCGGAAATCACGCTTCTTGGCTTTACGATCGCGGTACGCATAACCGAGACCTTTCTCTACTGCGTTTTTCGCAACCGTCCAAACGTTTTTCTTACGGCCAAAGAACCCTTTGGCTAGTTTAAGTACGCGCTTTCTTTTGGCGCGCGATGCTACATTGTTTACTGAACGTGGCATACATTTTTATTTTTGGCAGCTGGCGCTTCGGGTACTCCGAAAACTTGTTGGCCAGAAACCGGGTTTAACAAACCTGCCGCTTCTTGCCGCTGTATGTGCTCAGCAGCGAAACGACAGCACCAAAACAGGAATAGCGGAGAGCACACCTCCCCCTGCTGTATCTTAAATTCCCTCGTAGGGGAACATCAACCGAATGTTGTTCTCGTCCACCTTCTTCACCACCGCCTTGTTGGTGAGGCGTCTCTTCTGTTTGGTTTCCTTCTTGGTCAGGATGTGGTTCTTATAGGCTTTTTTGCGCTTGATTTTTCCGCTTCCGGTAATCTTAAAACGCTTCTTGGCTCCTGACTTAGTCTTTAACTTCGGCATGACGATTCTACTTTTATTTTTACTTCTTCCCTTTCGGGGCTAACAACATAAACATTCTCTTTCCTTCCAGGTGCGGCATCTGTTCTACTTTGCCGTGATCTTCCAGGCTCTGTGCAAACTTCAGCAACAAAATCTCACCGCGCTCTTTGTAGATAATCGATCGGCCGGCAAAGTGCACATAGGCCTTCACCTTCGAGCCCTCTTTCAAAAAGTTCACGGCATGCTTCAACTTAAAATTGAAGTCGTGCTCCTCGGTATTCGGGCCAAAACGAATCTCTTTTACTACCGTCTTCTGCGCGTTCGCTTTGATCTCCTTTTGCTTCTTCTTCTGTTCGTATTTGAACTTCGAGTAATCGGTTACTTTGCAAACCGGCGGATCGGAGTTAGGCGAAATCTCGACCAGATCAAGCCCTTGTTCTTGCGCTAACTTCAGTGCCACCGTTAACGGGTAAACATCCACCTTAATGTTTTCGCCCACCACGCGTACGCGTTGAGCGGTAATGCGTTCGTTTACTCGATACGGTTCCTCAACCACACGCGGTCGGAAGCCCGGCCGGGGTCTGTTACCACCGGGTCCACCGGGAGGTCTGTTAAATGGTACTGCCACCTATTGGGTTTAGTTAGTTCAAAATCTTGCCATTTTGGCAAAGAGCGTGCAAATATCGCGATTTATTCAGATTGCACAAGTTGTTCGGCTAAAACGGTGGTTAAGTTTTTGGCGGCCCCTCGCCCGGCCCACACTGCCGCCCTTCGCTCGGCCAGGCTTTCCGCGTCAACTCCGCGCCCACGCGCCCGCTTGCCCTTGGCGGGGTTTCTGCTCCAATCCTTGGCCGAATGCCGCGCGCACTTCACGCCATCAGCCAATTAACTCGGCATCCCAAAGTCGGCCTGGAAGGTGCTAATAAACTCATCCAGCAAAATACTGCCTTTGTCGCCCTCGCCATGTTTGCGCACGGCTACCTTGCGGTCGGCCACTTCTTTCTCCCCCACAATCAGCATAAACGGCACTTTCTTCACTTCTGCATCGCGAATCTTGCGGCCGATCTTTTCATCCCGATCATCTACAAACCCGCGCACATCCTTCATCTTCAGGGTATTAAGTACCTCTTCCGCGTACGCGTTAAACTTCTCCGAAATCGGCAACACGGCAATTTGCTCGGGCGCCAGCCACAGCGGGAAGTTGCCCGCGCAGTGTTCAATCAATACGGCCACAAAGCGCTCCAACGATCCAAACGGTGCGCGGTGAATCATTACCGGTCGGTGGCGCTGGTTGTCTGAGCCTACATACTCCAACTCAAACCGGTTGGGCAAATTGTAATCCACCTGAATGGTGCCCAACTGCCAACTACGCCCCAGGGCATCCTTCACCATAAAATCCAGCTTCGGGCCGTAAAACGCGGCCTCACCTTTCACCGAAACGGTGGTTAACCCGCGCTCATCGGCAGCCTCCTTGATTTCGCGCTCAGCACGATCCCACAACTCATCAGAGCCGATGTACTTGGTTTTGTTCTCGGGGTCGCGCAACGACACCTGAGCCGTGTAATTCTCAAATCCTAAAGAAGTGAACACCTTCAATACCAGATCAATAACTTTAATGAACTCACCTTTCACTTGATCCGGCCGGCAGAAAATATGTGCATCGTCCTGCGTAAATCCGCGCACGCGCGTTAAGCCGTGTAGCTCGCCACTTTGCTCGTACCGATACACGGTACCAAACTCCGCCAGGCGTATCGGCAAATCTTTGTACGAGCGCGGCCGTGACTTATAAATCTCGCAATGGTGGGGGCAGTTCATGGGCTTCAACAAAAACTCCTCGCCCTCGTCGGGTGTAGAAATGGGCCGGAAAGAATCCTTGCCGTACTTCTCCCAATGGCCCGAAGTTTCGTAAAGGCTTTTGCTGCCAATATGTGGGGTAACCACCGGATCGTAGCCCGCTCTAACCTGCGCTTTGCGCATAAACTGCTCCAGGCGCTCGCGTAGAATCGTTCCTTTCGGCAGCCATAACGGCAAGCCCATGCCCACCTTTTCAGAAAACGTGAATAGATCTAACTCCTTACCGAGCTTGCGGTGATCGCGTTTCTTTGCCTCCTCCAACAACCGCAGGTGCTCATCAAGTTCCTTCTGCTTTGGAAAGGTAATGCCATAAATGCGGGTAAGCATTTGGTTGTTTTCGTTACCCCGCCAATAAGCTCCGGCCACATTTAACAACTTAATCGCTTTTATAAAGCCGGTGTGCGGCAAATGCGGGCCGCGGCACAAATCAGTAAAATCCCCCTGCTGGTAAAACGTAATCGTTCCGTCCGACAAGTCTTGCAACAATTCAATTTTGTACGGATCGCCTTTCTTCGTAAAGTAGTCGATCGCCTCTGCTTTCGACACCTCCCGGCGCTCGAACACTTCGCTTCGCTTGGCCAACTCCAACATCTTCTGTTCCACAGCCTTGAGGTCTTCCTCGCCAAAGGCCTTACCACCCAAATCCACATCGTAATAAAAGCCATTATCAATGGGGGGGCCAATTCCAAATTTCACTCCCGGGTAAAGCGCTTCCAGAGCCTCTGCCAATAAGTGGGCAGACGAATGCCAGAAGGCGTACTTGCCCCCCGCATCATTCCACGTTAAAATTTTTATGGCAGCATCACCGGTAATCGGGCGGCTCAAATCCCGGATCTCACCATTTACCTCAATGGCCAGCGATACGCGGGCAAGGCCTTCACTAATCGATTGTGCAATCTCAATACCTTTCACCCCTGACGGAAACTCACGAACGCTTCCATCGGGCAATGTAATTTGTATACTCATGTTTTTGCTTCGGAGTGCAAATATCGCATTTCACTGCACCCGAAAAACCGCAGCATCTCAATTTTATAATTGCAGCTGCGCGGTGAAGAGCACGCCAAACCGGCGGACATCCGGCCGGTCGAGGTAGGTTAGCCGGTGCACGAAGTCTACCCGTAAAAACCGGAAGATGTTTTCCACGCCGTAGCCCAATTCAACATACGGCACAGAACTGGTAAAGTACCCGGCACGCAACGCTTCCAAACCATTGGGCGTGAATTGCGAGATCAGGTTTCGATTGGATGCGCGCATCCCGCCCAGAATAACGTTACCTGTGGCCAGCAACCGCCAATTGAGTTTCTTTAGCAGTGGCACCCGGTTCAAGAGAAAACCTTCCAGATACTGCCGGTAACGCACGGAAACATAATGGTCGCTGATGAACTCTCCGAAATTCATCAAGTTATATGTAACAGATGAATACAAAGGCGATTGGTTGCCCAGGTGAAGCGCCAACAACGGATACGGCACCGGGTTCAATACATACTCTCCGGTAATGGTGGCATAACCAACGCCCAACGGACCGGTTTTTATCCGCTTGTCGATGTTGAGCCGCACTTTGTCATAATGAAAATCGCTACCCAGTATTCCACGGATGCCGCGCGTGTAGCGGAAGGTAAAAACGGGCGACTTGTTGGTGCCTAAACTGATACGTTCGTTATCGTTAATCAGAAACGTTTCATCGCGCGCATATCGCGACTCCAGCGTTACTTCGGCCGTTTGAAACTGATCGGCTACCGAAGAGTTGGGCAACTCGGGGTTTTCAAAGTACCCAAAGTTGTAAATGGGGTCGAACGTCCAGTACCGCACGCCAATCTTTTGCGAGAAGCCCCGGAAAAACTCGCGCTGCCAGGCGATGCGCGTATCGTAGGAATAAAACCCCCTTCGAAAGAAACCCCAGCGCGTAGCCGTGAGGAACAATGGGTTTTCGGCCAGATTTTCATCGTCCACACCCAGTCGTTGTAAATCATGCCGGGTGCGCACGGTCAGGGTCGTCCATCGTTGGCGGTCAAGTATTTGCTTCACGCTCACATCGTATTTCACTCGGGTGTCGTTAAAGCCGTAGCCCACTTGTGCAGCGAATATAAATTTGCGACTGAACTGATAGTTTGTTTTGAAGCCACCTTGAATTCGCACCCCCTCAATGTTGTTCCACGCCAGCGCACCCAGGTACGGGCCAAGTTCCACCTTGTTTACTTTAACGTAACCATCCAGAATCACTTTGATGATGTCCGTATAAGTGCGGATAATCGGGATGTTTTTTAGCGTATCAATCATCTTGTACACGTTCACCTCTGTGGCCGATAACGGATCGTGCCGCAGCGTATCCCAATAGTGTTCTTCTTTAAACATGCGTGCATCTTCTTCAATCTGAATGGCACGCTCGTAAAAGCGGGGATCTTTAGGTTGATTTACCACGGGGTTACGGTTGCTGGTGTAAAACTTCGCCAGCATGCCCGCAGAAGATTCGGACAGTTCGCCAATATCAATCAGCACCCGGTTTTTTACCGGCAACCACGCGCCCTCTTTCGTAGGACTCAATTCCTGTTGAATCTTCAACTTTTCCACAAAATTGATGTTCGCCTGGGCGCCCATCGTTACATCAATCTGCTTCAGCGCAAACTCGTTTTTGGTAATCCAGATTGTACCCGTAAATGCCAGATCTTGCGGGCTCTTCGGAAAAAAATCGAGCCGGTAACAGAAGTGATCGCCTATGTACACACTATCCGTAAGATCATATTCGTAATACAGACGCCACGCATCGGAAATGGGCGACACAAATTCTTTGGATAAAATATTAAGCCAGTTTTGATAGAAATTATATTCCTGAAATGACGAACCGATTACCTGATTCACCAGACTTCCGTCTTCCACACCAACGCCGCTGATCTTTGTTTTCAGGATGTGTTCTTTTTTGAGCGTGGGACTGGTGCGGTAATACAGTTTCGAAACACTTTCCGTAATGAACAGCGGTAAAATCGGCTTACCATCTTCGCCTGCGATGCGATCGATGCTATCCAACACCTGGGAAATCTGTTTCATGATTTTACGTTCCCGGAATTTATCCGAGATGTGATCTACATCCACCTCAATCTTGGTGTAGGTATCGTACTCGTAGGCGGTAAGTCTGCGCTTGTCGTTGCGTGCTTTATTGCGCATGACTTGCCGCAGAATTTCGAAGGCCGGATTTTCACCCGACATTACTACTACCTCCTGAAGATTTGTAACTTCTTCCGCAAGTTGAAAGTTGATAATCTGGCTAACGCCGCGCTTCACCACCTTTGTGCGTGATTTGTACCCAACGTACCGTGCAATCAGGGTATCCGACGGGTGGGTGGTACGAATCAAAAAATTTCCTTCAAAATCGGTGGTCGCCCCGATGGTTGTGCCCGCAAAAACAACGTTTGCAAACGGTATCGGATCGCCCGAACCGGCATCCGTAACCTTGCCTCTAACGATGGTCTCTTGCGCATCAGAAATCAATGGAAAGGTTAAACACGCAAGAATAACCGAATAAAATCGAAGAATCTTCCCCACAGTTAAGCTACAAAACTAATCAATTAACGCAATCGAAGCGAAGGGGTTACCGCCTACCTGGCCAGCGTAACAGGTTGAGTGTGTAAAACAAATAAATCGAGCACCGCCTGGGCGCGCGCAAAAAACTCGCGCACGTACACGCGGGCACTTGCCGAAGATAAGTCAATGCCCGTGGCCGCAAATGCCTGCGCGTGCAAGTGGTGGTAGTGACCAATAAATAGCGCCCGGTGGGCATGAAACCCCTGAGTAATGATAATCACATTCGACTCGCCAAATACCGCCTGGCACCGAACGATGGAATCAAGTGTTCGAACACCCGCATCGTCCACCAGAATGGCGCCCGGCGGTACGCCTAACGCCACCAGGGCTTTCTTCATTTGCAGGGGTTCATTATAAAAAGGACTGCTCTGGTTATCGCCACTTACAATCAGTCGTTTAATTTTCTTCTGGTGATACAACTTGGCGGCCGCGGCAATCCGGTTTTCAAAAAAAGGATTTGGATGGCCTGAGGTGGTTTTGTTGCTGGTGCCTAACACCAACCCTACAGGCTGCGGATCAATTTGGTCTACCGAGCGAATTACATCGGATGCGGTGCTACGCACGACCCAAACATTCAGGAAAATCGAAACAATTAACAGCACCCCAAAACTGTACGCCGCCCACCGCACTACCCGTTTCAAAACCTGCATTTGCAAAATTAAAGCCGGGCAGCAAGATACACATAAGCCGCGGCTCAACCTGCGGGAGCAGCGAAGAAACGTTTTTTAAAATCCTTTTCCAGCGTTTCCGCTTTGCGCACGCTTTTGAGCGACCACTGTACACGAAGTGCACTTTTTTCGAGTTCCGTAAGGTGCCACGGAAGTTCGCTGGCGTGAAGTTGCGGAACGAAATGACTGAGTAAAATCGCCACCGTAGCCGAAAGGTTAAAGCTTTCGGTAAACCCATACATGGGTATGGTAACGCACGCGTCCGCCAGGCGCATCGCTTCAGGCGAAACGCCTTCCAATTCATTGCCAATGATCAGTGCGGTTTTCTGATCCAGCGGCATCTCGTTCATCGGTCGTGCGTGCACGCCGGGGGCTGTGGCCCACACTTGATATCCATTGTCTTTCAATCCACGAATACAATCGGAAATGCTCTGCCCAGCACTTGCTTTGTATTTGCGTAGTGTCATCCATTTGTGCGAGCCCTTCAATACCTGCCGGTTCGTTTCAAATGCACTTTGCTTCTCCACTACATGGATGTCCTGCAAACCATAACACTCGCACGTACGGATTACCGCACTGGCATTTTGTGATTGGTAAATGTTCTCCAGCACCACGGTAATCCACCGGGTGCGGTGCGCCAGGATTTTCTCAATTAACGCCTGCTTGTGTGGCGTGAGGAAGTTTTGCAGGTAGGCAAACAGGCTTTCTTCGTAGGTATTCAAAACAAGTAGATCAAATTCGTGTTTTTGCTACGATCGAAAAGTACAAAATGACAAGCGAAAAGCGTAATTACCTCATTGTAGGCGGATCGAAAGGCATTGGGTTGTCGTTGGCACAGCTCCTCACCCCGCACCACCAGGTGCTCACTACCTCTCGCCAGCCGGGCGCGAGCCTGGTTTGGAATGCGACAGACCCCTTCCCTACCGAAGGACTTCCTGAACATCTGGACGGATTGGTATATGCCCCAGGCACCATCAACCTCAAGCCGTTTCATCGGCTCACCGACTCCGAGTTTCAAGAGGACTGGCAGGTGAATGTGATGGGTGCCGTGCGCGTGATCCGCACGGTGTTGCCGCTGTTGAAGAAAGGCATCTCGCCCTCGATTGTACTTTTTAGCACCGTTGCTGTTCAGCAAGGTCTGCCATTTCACGCCTCGATCGCCATGGCCAAAGGGGCGATTGAAGGCCTCACCCGTTCGCTCGCCGCAGAGCTTGCTCCTACCATTCGCGTAAACGCGATTGCCCCGTCCATCACCGATACGCCGTTGGCCGAAAAACTGCTGGGCTCGCCAGAGAAAAAAAATGCATCGGCCGAAAGGCATCCCCTCAAAAAAATCGGCCTCCCGGAGGATCATGCCCAACTCGCGGAATTTCTTTTGTCCACGCGGGCGGGCTGGATCACCGCGCAGGTTTTTGGCGTAGACGGCGGCCTCTCGCGCATTCGGTAACATTCAGAACACACAGAACCGTTATTTTTGCGGCTTATGGGTCGCGTGATTCTTTTTGTTTTGATGTTTTTGAGCGCGGTGGGCGTCCATGCGCAGCGCGTACCCTACACGAAGGAGTTTAACGAGTTGCAATGCGCCCTGGCAACTTGTTTTTTGGAATTTGAACAGGACCCGCTACCGGCAGATACTACCGCCGCGTGGTTGCGTTGGAAAACGGTGAGCAACTATGCGTTTGGCAAAAACCGTGGCAATTTGTTGATGATTGCGGATGTAGATGCGCTGCACCCACACTTTCGCGAATTGGTGAAAACGCTGATAGCGCAATGTAAAGCAAAAGGGATTACGTTGGCCGTAGTGGAATCCTACCGAACCCGTGCCAAGCAAAACGAGTATCGCGCCATGGGGAAAAAATACACCCGCTCGGCTGGGGGTAGCAGCAAACATCAATACGGCCTGGCCGTAGATGTGGTGCCCATGGTGGACGCTGTGGCCGTGTGGGACAACCTTGCACTCTGGCGGAAGGTGGGAACCACGGGGGAAAAGCTGGGTTTGCGCTGGGGCGGCCGCTGGCGTCATCCGTTTGATCCCGGCCACTTCGAATGGACACAAGGGCTTTCTGCCCACCAACTGGCGCAAGGGATATTTCCGCAATTGAATGCAAAACAAGATACCACCGGCATCCAACACGAACTGCAGCGCCTGAGCGCCTACTGGAAAGCCTGGGAAGCCGAGCAAGCAACCGTTGCCCGACAAACCCAGCGATGAAGCGATTTCTTTTTCCCAAAAATTTCATCTTTGGAACCAGCACGGCCGCAACCCAAATCGAAACCGCATTTGAGCACGATTGGGCCGGGTTCGTAACCAAAGATCAGCACATTTTTTCGCGAACCACCGATCATGAACTGCGCTTTCAGGAGGATGCAAGCATCATTGCATCGTTGGCGGGCCACTACCGGATGAGTTTGCAATGGAGCAAGCTGCAACGTGGGCCAAACCAGGATTTTCATCCGGAAACCCTGCATGCCTATCTCGGGTTTATCCAGTTGCTCCGGGCCAAGGGCGTAAATGTGATGATGGTACTGCATCACTTCACCAATCCACTCTGGTTTGTCGAGCGGGGCGGTTGGGAAAAAGCCGACAACGTTTCACTTTGGATAGACTATGCCCAACGTGTGGTAGACGTATTTGGCCCGCACGTTTCGTATTGGAATACGTTTAACGAACCCAATGTCTACGCCAGCTACGGTTGGATAACGGGTTTTTTTCCGCCCTTTAAATCAAACCCGGTAACCGCTGCCACAGTAGTGAAAAACATGGGTATTGCCCATCGGGCGCTGTACACGTACATCAAGCAGCGTTACCCCCATACATGGGTGGGTATTTCGCATAACGCGGTTGTATTCACGCAGGAAAACTTGCTCGGGTGGTTTCCGGCCCGGCTGGGTGATTGGTGGTTCATGGAGTACGTACCGAGCCACTTTGAAGAAGCGGATTTTTTCGGCATGAGTTACTACGGTCGCATTTCGCACGATCCCTTTCCCATCACCTATCTGGAAACCCCCGACAAAATTAAAAAGCTCGGCCGCAGGCATGACGACATCTGGGAATATCACCCTGAGGGAATGCGTACGTGCCTGGATCGATATTGGGCGAAATACAAAAAGCCGATCATCATCACCGAAAACGGAATTTGCACCAACCGCGATGAGTTGCGCCAACAGGCCATTCGGGAGTATGCCCAAATTCTGCATCGGGCGTTGCGCGATGGAATTGATATTCGCGGCTACTACTGGTGGAGTACCTGGGATAACTTTGAGTGGCACCTGGGCCCCGAAATGCGTTTTGGGCTTTACGCGTGCGATTGGGAGACCAAAACACGCACCGAGCGACCAAGCGCTGCCTTATTCAGAAAATTGGCGAAAACGAAAATGTTAGAAGTGCCGGCCCACGAGCCAGTGCACGCAACATAGATCAAACAACGGATTTCACCAGAGTCGAAACCGGAGGACCGGCGGCTTACTCAAACCGCAACGACTCAATCGGATCTAGTTTTGAAGCTTTAAACGCCGGGTAGTAACCCGATAGCAGGCCAACCACTACACACACGGCCATGCCCACAAACATCCACAACCAGGGCAACACGATTGACTTCACGCCCAAACTCAACGACACCACATTCACAATCACAATGCCCAACACAATGCCACCAATGCCGCCCAGCAAACAAACCACAATGGCTTCGATTACAAACTGCTGACGAATGCGAAGCGGTGTAGCGCCCAGCGCTTTTCGCACACCCACCTCGCGGGTGCGCTCCGTTACGGATACCAGCATAATGTTCATTAACGCGATGGCTGCGCCCAGCAACGTAACAAAGCCTACACCAAAACCACCCACACGTAAACCATTGGTAATGCTGGCCAGGTTTTCGGCCAGCGTTTCACTTTTCACTAATTCAAACGAATCTTCGGTTCCCACCCGGTCTTGACGAATGGCTCGCATCAAGCCAGTGGCTTCGCCCATGGCAAAATCCATCTTCGATACATCATCAATACCCACGGTTAAGTAATAATCGAGGCCACGGCCAGAGGCCATTTGGTTGGCAACGATAATCGGAATAAACACCATGTTATCGTAGTTGTCTTCCGAAAGTTGCCCCTTCTCCTTCAGCACGCCAATCACCCGAAATTGAACACCTTTGAAGGAAACTGTGCTGCGAATCGGATCTTGACCGCTTTCAAACAACTTACCCGCTACTTTACTTCCTAATACCGCTACTTTGCTTCCGTATTGAATTTCGATGGCGGAGAAGTTTCGGCCCTTTTCAATCTCCAACGCTTTGATCGTCATGTAATCTTCATTCACGCCATCAACGCCAATGTTCGGATCTGTTTTTTTTGATTTGTGCTTTACTTCTACAATGGACGATAAGTTGGCCGACAAACTGATCCGTGCCGGCACCTGATAGCGATCTATGAACTTCTGCGCTTCATTCAGTTGCAGCGGTTTATACACTTTCTGCTTAACGCCATCCTGGCTGGCTTGGCGGTTACGTCTGCTGTAAATATCGAACGTGTTCACCCCCAGTGTGGAAAGACTCTCCGCTACAGACGCCTCGATTGCCTCTACGGCGGTAAGCGAACCTACGAGCGAGAAAATTCCAATGGCCACGATTAACGCGGTAAGTACCGAGCGCAACAAGTTGGCCTGGATGGAGCGAATGCCCTCGCGGAAATTCTCAATCAAATTCATAAACTCGCAGAAATAAAAGCGGACAAAAGTATATCTTTATTTTTTATGGGGATCATGGAGCGCGCGCAGAGAACAGTTTCGGGTATTCAAACGGTACAAATTGCGTTTTTGTTTTGCTTTTTGGGTTTTTCCGCTGGGGTGCGGGCCAACTACCTGTTCATTCCGATGGACGAAAAGCAAACCAACCACCTGAAAGCATACGGTTTGGCATACTGGGTGCTGAAAAAAGATGTGGAGGTAGACTGGTTGCTAAACTATCGGGGCGGAAGCTTTATGTGCAAGTATCACCCCGCCATTCAAAACGAACTTGTCATTCGCGGCGTGGGCTATGAAGTACTATCCGACGCAGACGCCAACGCCATTATTAACGAGATTGCCAGCCCGGCCGTCAATTATGACATCATGAAGTTAGAAAAGTGGCCGCGTATTGCGGTTTACTCGCCCAAATCAAAACAACCGTGGGACGATGCCGTGACCTTGGTGCTTACCTACGCGGAAATTCCGTATGACGTAATTTTTGATGACGAGGTGCTAAACAATGGCTTAGTAAAGTACGATTGGTTGCACCTGCACCACGAAGACTTTACCGGCCAGTACGGTAAGTTTTTTGGCAGCTACTCCAACATGCCCTGGTACATTGAGCAGCAAAAAGAAGCGGAGGACATGGCGAAGAAACACGGATTTCGTAAAGTCTCGCAGCTGAAACTGGCGGTCGTGAAAAAAATCCGGGAGTTTGTAGCCGGTGGTGGTTTTTTGTTTGCCATGTGCTCCGCCACCGATTCGTTTGACATCGCGTTGGCCGCGGATGGTCTCGATATTTGCGAACGTATGTACGATGGCGACCCGGCTGATCCGATGGCGCAACAGAAACTGGATTTCAGCAACACGCTCGCGTTTTCTGAATTCCGGTTGGTGCGCGATCCGTACCAATACGAGTTTTCGGATATTGATAACAACGCGCAAGAACGCGGCTTGCGGCAAGACAACGACTACTTTCAGCTATTTGAGTTTTCTGCAAAATGGGACCCGATACCCACCATGCTTACGCAGAATCACACGCGCGTGATCCGCGGCTTCTACGGGCAGACCACCGGTTTTAAATCGCAATTGGTTAAACCCGATGTGGTTGTGATGGGCGAAAATAAGGCCATCCGGGAAACAAAGTATCTGCACGGTGTTCTGGGTAAAGGGTTCTGGACCTTCTATGGTGGCCATGATCCGGAAGACTACCAGCACACGGTGTACGAAGAGCCAACGGACTTAAACTTACATCCAAACTCAGCCGGTTACCGACTGATTCTTAACAATATTTTGTTCCCGGCTGCTAAAAAGAAGAAACAAAAAACGTGATTCGACTCTTACTCTTGTTTGCGCTGATCGGCAGTTGCCGCGGCAGTGCTCCGCCAACGGCCGACCAACAAAAGGAGCTTGAACGGTGGGCAACCGGAAAATTCGGTTCTTCAATAGCCGTAGTGCAAAACACCGCGGGCGATCATGCCATTGTAAAACAGATCATGAATGGAGCGGGGCATCAAAAACAAACACTCCACTTTTGGGTCGTTCGCGTGTCCGACAAAGCCGAAATTGCAGCCGGGCAGTTTGCTCAAGGTTTAATTGAGTGGCGAAGCAACACGGAAGTAGCCTACCTGCCGGTAACCTCGCAGTCCAAAGTTGCTACTGAGCCCGAGCTCACCCTCATCGACATCAAAAAACAGAACTAAGCATTTTTATGAAACATTCGTCCCTATTCGTAGCGGCCCTGCTGGCTGTTGTTGTGTTCGCCTGGTGGGCCGTTCCGGGTATCCAGTGGCCAACGGGCTACACGCATGAACAGCAATCAAATCATCATCCGGCGGAAGCCGAAAAAGAAAAAGAAAAAGAATTCGATGAGCCCCGCAAATTCTTTGAGTTTCATCGCGCCATCCGTACGCCAGACGACCGCGCTACACCCGGGTACGAAGCGGGCCACAAGCTGCGGGCATTTCGCCAATCGCCACATATCAAACATGGCCCGTACCGAAATTTACCCAACGCCCGCACCCAAAGCGGAAATGGCGTATTGGAATGGCGCGAGCGTGGCCCAGCAAATGTTCCCGGACGTACGCGGGCAATGATCGTGTTGCCAAACGACCCAACTAACCGCTCATGGCTTGCGGGCAGCGCCACCGGTGGCATCTGGAAAACAACAGATGCGGGCCTTTCCTGGACGGAAAAAAGTGCCGATTTCCCGGTGCTTCCCATCTCCTCTTTTGCCCACGCACAAGGTGTGATCTACGCCGGTACCGGCGAGTTTGAATCCTCCATCTTTTCGGCCATTGGCGATGGCATCTTCAAATCCACTGACTTTGGCGAAACCTGGACGCAGTTGCCTTCCACCCGGGGAAATCCCGAGTTTTCGATTGTTACCCGGCTCATTGCCGATCCAAACAACAGCAATGTGATTTTAGCTACCGGTGCGCCCTCTGATTTAGACCCCGATAATACCTCGGCTATTCTTCGCTCAACCGATGGCGGCACAACCTGGACGAAAGTGCATGAAGTAACCGGTGCAATTGAACAGATTATTTTCACGCCGGGAAATTTTTCAATTCAATACGCAGCCCAGCGTGGCGTGGGCGTGCTGAAATCAACCAATGGCGGCCAGACCTGGGCGCTCTCAAATCAGGGAATGAGCCCAACGGGGCGAGTTGAAATTGCCGTGGCTCCCACTGATCCAAACCGGTTGTATGCGTCTTGCGTGGGCCCTACCGTGCCGTCCGGTACCGGTGGCTTACGCCCGGGTGCAGACCTATACATGTCGAGCGATGCCGGAGCCAGTTGGGGGCTGGTGGATGTAAATTTTAGTGGGCGGGTTTTTGATTTTCTGGGTGGCCAGGGAAACTATGACAATACCATTGCGGTGGATCCGTTCAATAAAGACGCGGTGTATTTTGGCGGCGTGAACTACTTCCGCACCACCATTGGAAGCGGAACCACGAAACTGGACAACTACGAGTTTGTAGAAAGCAACACCCAGACGTTTTTATCGCTGATTGCATTTACGAATGCCGGATTTTTTGCGGGCGGGCGCCTCCAAATCGGGGGCGAGGCAAATCGCAGATCCGTGGAAATCCGTTTTGGACCGGGGCTTAGTCAACGCGCGCACCGGTTTTTGGTGCCCGAGGGTTCCACCCAAGGTGTGCCTACGACCGGCTACACCTATCAGGATTACGTAAACGTGCCGTTACAAGCCTGGGATGTGACCAACCCTGCATCGCCAAAGCAACTCATGGTAAGTTTCCGGGATCAATCCCGTAACGGCGCGTTAGACTTCCTGACACAGAATTTTGATGCTGCCCAACCGCTGCTAAATAGCCGTGAATACGTGTATGTTCACAGCGTGGAGTATAATGCATCCACTCCCCTGTTCGCGGCAGGTTCAACCGGTGGGCATGAAACCCAACTTGCTTACGCCTTTTTTCCCGCGCTGGCCGCAGGCGGAACCTGGGCACCAAATAATTTGCCCGCTGCTGTTCTTGCAATTCGCTACGCCAGTATCGACAAACTTGTGGCCACTACAGTTACCTGCGCAGATGCCTACAATGGCTTCGATGGTAAAAACCGGTTTAACCAGGTAAACCTGGATAACGGTGGCGTGCATCCCGACCATCATTTCACCACCATCATTCCCGTGGACGCTGCCGCCAAAACGTTTCAAGTAATGATTGGCACCGATGGCGGTGTATTTTTATCGAATACTTCAAGCACACCCGGCATTGCGGAGGGCGATTGGTCGTTCCGCGGCCGTAGCTACAACACCAGCCAGTTTTATGGAGCAGACAAGCGGCCGGGAAAAGACGAATACTTTGGCGGCATGCAGGACAACGGCACGCGCAGATCGCCTGCGGGGCAGAACGCATCACAGACCAGCAACTACATTTTTTGCATCGGTGGCGATGGATTTGAAGTAGTTTGGCATCCCACAGACGAAAAAAGGCTGATTGGGAGCCTGTATTACAACACGTTCTACCGCTCGGCAGACGGTGGCACCACGTGGACTACCGCATTCTCGGGCTTCCCGATTTCGGGCGGATCGCCCGACCCGGCCCGCTACCCGTTTGTTTCTAAGCTTGCCAATTCCCGAAACACACCTGATGTCTTATTTGCTGTTGGGTCCGATGGCGTGTGGAGATCGGAGAACTTTGGAGGAAGTTGGACGCTCTCCCCGATCACCACCAATTGGGGCACACTTACTACACTTTTTGACGTTGAAGTCTCGCGCGCCAATGCCAACATTGTGTGGGGCGGCAGCGGCATGAGCGCCACACGCAGATTGCATGTATCCACCAACGGCGGAGCCACATTTACGGCTACCAATAACTTCACACAGGTACCCATGGGTGTGATTACCAAGTTGGCTACTCACCCTACCCAAATGAACACTGCGTACGCGTTGTTTTCATTCTCAAAACGACCGAAGGTTCTGAGAACAACAGATCTGGGGCAAACCTGGCAAGACATTTCTGGCTTTGGTACCGGCACCAGCAGCAGCACGGGCTTTCCGGATGTTGCAGTATATAGCCTTTACGTGCGCCCGGACAACCCGGATATTATTTGGGCAGGCACAGAAATCGGGATTGTTGAGTCGCGCAACAATGGGCAAACCTGGGCCATTTTAGACGACTTCCCGAATGTTTCTGTTTGGGATATGAAAGGGGTAGACGACCAAGTCGTGCTCGCCACCTTTGGCCGCGGCATCTGGACAGCCAAGATCGACAAGTCGCAAATCGTGAGTAATAATCCTTCGGTTGTTCAAGTGGGCACATCGCCCCGCGGCCGGTTTATGGTTCAAGTGCAACTGCCCGATGCGTATGACTCTACACAGGTTTTCGTTAACAATACGCGCATTGGCCGACTAGGTGCAACTACATCCGGAACCTACAACGTGAGCATTACGAATCAGGCCCCGGGTTTGAAAGACGTGCGCGTGGTGGGTTTCAAAACGCGTGCTCCCTTTACATCACCTACATTTACCGGTGAGCACATCTTGGTAACGGCCAGCCAGCGACAGTATTATTCTTTCTTTGACGCCGCTAATGATTTCGCCTTGCAGGGCTTTAGTGTACAAGCTTTGGGCAACACCTTCACGCTTCAAACGGAGCATAGTTATGTGATCAATAAAGAGTATCAGGCGCGACTTCGTACACCGATTATCATCAATGCCACCGGAGCAAATTTCAGCTACCGCGATGTAGCACTGGTAGAGCCCGGGCTTCCGAGTTCGGTATTCGGTCAGCCTGCGTTTAAGGATTTTGTTGTTGTTGAAGGAACGAAAGATGGACTCACGTGGGTGCCAATCGCAAATGGATACAATGCGAACCAGCAATCCGATTGGCTCACCGCATTTCAGGCAGCTTCCGTGGGGAACCTCACGTTAAAAAAAGATCAAAACTTCGATTTACGCCAGCGGTTTCAGCCGAACGACACCGTGTTATTCCGGTTCCGGATGTTCTCAGACGAAACGGGCGTAGGCTGGGGTTGGTCGATTGACGATCTGTACATTCAGATTCCGCCCGTGGGTGTGGAAAAAACCTGGGCGTTAGACGTTCGCGCCTACCCTAACCCGGCCCGGGAACAAATCCGGATTCGTTATTCACTCCCATCAACATCAACGATTCAAATCCAACTGCTGGCGGCAAATGGCAAGAAAGCACGAAGCCTTGCGGTAGGCGCTGAAGCTGCCGGACAATACGAGCAAGTGTTGAACATTGAAGACCTAACACCAGGAGTATACATCCTACAGGTAGAAAGCCAATTCGGCAAGGCTGTGCAGAAAATGGTGATTCAGGATTAATGCATGCGGTCGCCACGTACTTCCAGCGTGGCGACCAATTTGCCTTCCCGGTCTAAAAACTCGTTCCAGCGGTTGATGACGTAGCCCGGGGCTTCAACGTTTTTGGCCAGTTGCAAGAATGTTTTGTAATGCCCGGCTTCGGATACCATGAGTTCATAGTAAAACGTGCGCAGCTCCTGGTCGTGAATTTCTTTCGCAAGCAGTCGGAAACGCTCGCAACTGCGGGCTTCAATCAAGGCATTTAGCAGCAGCCGGTCTACCAAACGTTGCCGCTCAGTGCCGCCTTTCATCACAAAATCCTGAAGACCGTGTACATACATATCTTTTCTTGGCTTGCCCAGACCCCAGCCACGTTTACGAAGCTGTTCAAGCACACGCTCGAAGTGGCCCCACTCTTCGGCAACAATGGGTGTAAGCGTGGCCACCAGCATTTCGTAGTGTGGATAGGTTACAATCAACGAGATGCAGGATGAGGCCGCCTTCTGCTCGCAATAGGCGTGATCTATCAGAATTTCCTTAATGTCTTTCTCTGCGATCCGCACCCAGCGCGGATCGGTAGGCAGCTCCAAACCCAGTACGTGTTTTTCTACCATCTCAATCAAACAACAAGAGCTCAAATCCGAAATCCAACACATTGCGGAAACCCGGGTAAATGGACGATGCCAGATAGCCCTGGCGCGTAAAAAGTTGAACGATGTTGTGGTAGCGCAAGAAAAACCGGCCGCGCTTTATTTTACCGTTGAGAAACACATCAACTATCGGATACGCCGGCACCACCGTATCATGCTGCACGAAAAACTGTTGAATCACGGGGTCATACCCGAGGGCTTTATAGCCTGAACGCCAGTTTACTTCGACTCCGGTTTGTACCTGTATGGCCTTGTTAAACCAGTACGTTTCATAACTCAGTTGGCCGTTCGCAAACCAATTGGGCATTTGTAGGGCACTATCCGGATTCGCCAGAATGCGTGTTTGAATGATCTGCGTACGCAAATGGATTCGCTTGAGCACTGTAAGTTGCATCCGCCACTCCGGAAGCCAATAGCGGATATTTTGCCTAGCTTGCACGGGCAACACGGTTTGGCTCTTGCCGGGAAACGAATCTTGCAAAAAATAGATGAAATTGTTGAGTTCAGTGTACGTAGCCCCGGGCTCTAACAACAACGGGCCTGCCTTTAAATACAAATTTGCCTGGGCACGTGTGATGCCGGGCGCAGAAAAACGATTGCTCCACTCATCAAACCTTCCGCGATAAGACGAGACAAGGAAAGAGGGCTTGCTGACGGAGCGATGCAACGAGAAGTTGATGAACGGCAGTGTGCCTTCTGCATCCAGCCGGTAGTACGTTTGTTCTAATTGCTCGCCACGTACAGCAACAGCGTGTATCGAATCAAATTCAAAGCGAATGCCGCTGCCCACAAACAACTCATTGCCGGATAGTGGCAACGTGGGCTGCGATAACGTAAACCGATTGAAGTGCTGATACGAGCGGTTTCTGAGATAGCCGTAATAGAACAGTTTGCCAACGGTTCCTTTAAGTCCGATTTCGTTTTCGAAGGTAGACAACCGCACACTATCCAGTGCGCGGTTTCGCTCCCGTTCCGGAACCGCGTAGGTAATCGTATCAAAAAAAGATATGTTTGGGCCGCCCTGCGCAACATCGGTTCGGAACCAATTCAATTGGCGCGCCCGCTTTAGGCGGTGATACACCTGCACCTCTTTCGCCACTTTGTACCGATGAAATAAGTTTACCTCGTTGCGCTGATCAAAACTGGTTGTGCCCGTGAGTTTGGGCGTGACGTTCGGATCGAAAAATGAGGCATAAGTTGAATCTCGTGTGGTGGTGCGCACAATGTTGATACCCCCGGTCTCCTCCACCCGATGCCGCATGCGCCTATAGTTCAACGACATCCAGTACCGATCATTTTTAGACTGATACGCAGTGAAAAAATCCCAGTAGTACGACTGTGTTTGGCGGATGCCACGCCTGCGTTGGAACTGAACATCGGTTAAGATCGGCCGGAAGTTAAAGCCGAAGTTCCAATTGGGTTTGATGTTGCGGGCAAATTCAATCTTGGTGGCTGCGCGGCCGAGGCCACCCCAAATTAATTGCATGCGCGTGTAGGGCGACTGGGTATCGTAAAAACGGGGCTCTTCTGTGTTGAAATAATAGTCGTACGCCGTATAGCCGGTAGAAACACCAATGGTCTGCGGAATCGTACCGGTAAAAATCGGGCGCATGGCCGTGCCATTGTGGCCCAGATCGGTAAGGAAATAGTTAAACCGCGATACGTAATTCCAACGATGGTAATTGAAGATGCTGGTATCCAGAGGTTGATACCGATAGCTGTTACGAAAGAAGTCGGCCTGCGAGATCCAGCGCGTGGTGTTTGGCCCGTAAATGCTTTTTGTAGAATCGTCCACAATTTGTGAACCCACACGCAACGTGGACTCGGTACTTGGGGCCTTCAAGACTCTGCGTTTTGCCGGCTCTGCAGTCTCCGCCCGATTCTGGGCGCGGGCGGAAAAAAAACCAACGAAAATAAAAACCAATAGCCCCCAGCTTTTCACGCGGCAAATATAATTGATGTTTCAGGATAGCCGTGCTTGCACACGTTCACGAAGCATGCTATCAAATACCTTACCATCTTTGCCCACGAACATCATCTCAATGGGAATGTAAAAGCAGGGTACGCCTTCGAAGCAATTGGCTTGGCAGAACACCTGCAGCCGGGCAAAATCCTTTTCGGTAGTCAAGATGTTTACCGGCCCGGAAGCCCTGCGGCATGCCGTTAAGATCTTTTGGATATCGGCTTTGGTAAAAGGGTGGTGATCCGGAAAATGCACGTGTTGGATAACCTGAAAATGCTGCGCCACGTACTCCAAAAATGGGTGATAATTTGCGATTCCGGTAACGACCACTATCGGTTGCGTCCGCCAGGTTTCGCTTTGGAAACCAACCGGATTGCTATAACGCACCGCGGAGAACAAGACGGGTTTTGGCCCAACAAATCGCTGAATTTCATGCACACGCTCATCGCGCCAAGACTGCGTGGCGGTATCGGGGCACTTGGTCACCACCACTACGTCCGCCCGCTTGGCGCCCCCGCGCGCCTCGCGTAGCCGCCCTAGTGGCAGCACAAAATCATGGTAAAAGGGCTTACGCGCATCGGTTACCAAAATTGAAAATTGTGGCCGCACAGACCGGTGCTGAAAGGCATCATCCAGCAAAATAATGTCGATCTCCGGCTCTTCGGCTAACATGGCGGGAATCGCTAACGCACGGTCTTCGCCCACAAATACAGAAACCCGGTGGCCAAACTTTTGAAACATTTGCAGCGGCTCGTCACCCACGGTTTCGGCCGTTTCCTCACGTGTTACTTTGCGAAAACCTGTAGATCTGCGGCCATAGCCGCGGCTAAGAGTGGCAACTTTGTGGTGGGCCGATAACTGGGAGATGAGGTATTCCACCATGGGCGTTTTGCCGGAACCGCCTACGTTCAGATTGCCCACGGAAATCACCAGCCGGTCGAACTCGTGGCTGGCAAAGTAACCGCTGGTGTATAAATAGTTACGGAGCGCTGTACCTAAGTGATACAGCCACGCCAGGGGCGCTAACAACCAACGTAGCATACCAAACAAACCATAGCCCCTACTTTTTTTGCCAAAGTTAGAAACAGTAGGCAACTTGCCCTACTTTCGGCTCACATGACAATCGCAGAAATTATTCACTATCTGGAAACCGTGGCCCCCCGCGCCTATCAGGAATCGTACGACAATGCGGGGCTGCTTACGGGCTCGCCGGCCTGGCAGGCAAAAAAGGCGCTGGTTACGCTGGATTGTACGGAGGCGGTGGTAGACGAGGCCATCCGCGAAAGCGCCAACCTGATTATTGCTCATCACCCAATCATCTTTAAAGGGCTGAAAAGCATTACCGGAAAAAACTACGTAGAGCGCGCAATCATCAAGGCAATTAAACACGATGTGGCTATTTATGCCATTCACACCAACTTAGATAACGTAATGGGTGGTGTAAGCCACCGCATGGCCAGCGTATTGGGCCTAAAAGAGATAAAGGTGTTGCAGCCCGGGCGACAAACCCTGCAAAAGCTTACCACGTTTGTGCCGAAGTCAAGTACGGACCGCGTTTTAGCAGCGTTGCACGAAGCCGGAGCGGGCCAGATCGGGAAGTATTCGGCATGCAGTTTCCGCGTGGAAGGAACGGGTACCTTTCTTCCGGGCGAAGATGCGCAACCCACCCTGGGAGAGCGAGGCCGGCTGGAGTACGCGCAAGAGGATCGGGTGGAAGTAATTTTGCCCGCATACCTGCAGGCATCCGTGTTGGCCGCGCTGCGCCAAGCCCACCCCTACGAGGAAGTAGCGTATTATTTGCACACCCTGGAAAACGAGAACCAGCATGTTGGGTGCGGTGTGGTGGGTGAATTAGATGTTGAAATGCCCACAATGGAAGTATTGCAACGGGTAAAAACAGTTTTCAAAAGTGGTTGTGTTCGGCATACCGCCATTACAAAAGCCAGCATAAAACGTATTGCCCTTTGCGGCGGCGCCGGCAGTTTTTTGTTGCCTCGGGCGATACAGGAAGCAGCCGACCTGTTCATTTCTGCTGATTTTAAATATCACGAGTTTTTTGATGCCGATGGGCGCATTACCATTGCCGACATAGGTCATTATGAGAGCGAACAATACACGAAAGACCTGCTGGCCGAGGTTTTGCGGGAAAAATTCCCTACTTTTGCAGTCAATTTTTCAAAAACGATCACCAATCCAATCAGTTATCTGTAAATAATGGAAAATCAAGCAGTTGCACAAAAACTGGAGGCCCTTGTAAAGCTTCAAAGTATCGACACAAAACTGGATGAGCTAAAGAAATTGCGGGGGGATTTGCCAGACGAGGTACAAGACCTGGAAGATGAGATGGAGGGCTATAAAACCCGCCAGCAGCGGTTTGAGCAAGAGCAGAAAGAGTTGGAGGAGGTCATTAAGAAAAATAAAGAAGGCATTAAGGAAGCGGAGAAGTTGGTAAAGAAATACAACGACCAACAGAAGAATGTAAAGAACAACCGCGAGTACGATGCGATCACTAAAGAGATTGAACTGCAGGAATTAGAAGTGCAGATTTGCGAGAAGCGCATCAAAGAAGCGAAGGAGAAAATTGAAGGCAAGAAAGAAGAGATCAAAAAGATTGAGACGCTAATTGCCGAACGCAGCCAGGATCTCGAAAATAAGAAAAACGAATTGCAGGACATTCTGAGCGAAAGCCAGGAAGAAGAAAAGCGGTTGCTGGCCGAGCGCGAAAAGGCCGCGAAGAAAATTGAAGACAAGTTATTGAAGTACTACGAGCGCCTGCGCAAAAGCCTCTCCAACGGATTGGCCGTAGTACGCGTGGTACGTGGCGCGGCCGAAGGCTGCAACATTATTATTCCTCCTCAAAAAATTGCCGAAATCCGCGAGAAGAAGAAACTCGTGATTGATGAACACTCCGGCCGAATCCTGGCTGGTGTGGAAGATGTAGAAGTTGCAGAAGAAGAAAAGCCGAAAAAGACTACCGCTGCAAGGCGTACGAAAAAAGTTGGTTAGTCGGGCTGCCCATAACACATACCAGAGAGCAGGCGTAGCAGCCTGCTTTTTTTTACTTTCCGTTGCACTTGTTGCGGCTGATAAAGACTGGCAGTTTGATGCAGACGGTGCCCGTGCGCATCAATTGATCATGAACTTACAAACCGATGCGGCGCAGCAGTTGCTCGGCCGCATGAAGGGCAATGAGTTGCATAAGATGTACCTCTTAAGTCTGAATGAAACCATCGATGCGCTGATCAGCGAAGACGAAACAAAATTCGAAAGGTCGGAGGTGCTGTTTAAAGAACGCCTCGCCTATCTGGAAAAGTTGGGTGCAACACCCGACGCCCTGTTTCTGCGTGCGGAACTACAACTGCAAAAGGGCTTTAACCAAATTAATCTCGGCCAGGAGTTGAGCGCGGTGCTCTCTATCCGCGCTGCGTACAACCTGGCACAACAGTGTGTAAAGAAGTTCCCGGATTTTGTGCCGGTGAAAAAAACATGGGGTGTAATTCAGGTGATGATTGGCTCCGTGCCCGACAAGTACCACTGGTTTATGTCCTTATTGGGGATGAAGGGCTCGGTAGTAGTAGGTCAAAAAATGCTTAACGATTTGCGGGCGTCTCGCTCCTCGCTCAGTTCAGAAGCCGGTATTTTATATTATACCATCAAAGGCCTCATCAACCAACAATTTGATGAAGCCAGCAAAGGGTTAACGGATATGCTGAAACAGCAACCCGATCAACGCCTGATTTCGTTTCTGGCGGTAAACATGATGATTAAAAACAGCCAGAGCGAAGAAGCGCTGCAAATCATTCAACATTTGGATGCCAATACCAAAGGCCTTCCGATGTATTACATCGATTACATTCGGGGCGAAATTCTGCTGCAGCGGGCGGATTACACTGCATCCATTCAGGCGTTTCAGCGGTTTATTCAAAACTACAAAAGCCAGAATTTCAAAAAAGACGCGTACTTCAAAATCAGCCTCGCTTATTTTCTTCAAGGCAAAACCGAGCAAGCCAAAGGCTTCTTTGAGCGCGCGAAAAAAACCGGTCGAGCCACGGCTGAACCCGACCGGTATGCCGACGCACAACTGAAGGAAGGAATCTTCCCAAATCCAAAGTTGCTGCGTGCCCGTTTTTATACGGATGGCGGTTACTTCAAAGAAGCCAAAGAAATACTTACCGCCATCACCCCGATCGATCTAACAACACTGCTAGATCGCACCGAGTTCTATTACCGAAAGGGGCGCCTTGCGCATAAAACAAAAGATGTGGCCGCAGCCAAAATTTTTTATCAGCAAACCATTGATCTGGCCAAAGACAACCCGTGGTATTTTGGGCCCAGCGCCGCTTTGCAACTGGGGTACATTGCCCAAGAGGCGCGGCAATACCCGGAGGCCCGGGTATTTTTCGAGAAGGCGCTGAGCTACAAAAAGCACGAATACAAAAACAGCATCGACAGCAAAGCGCGTTTTGCGCTGGACCAACTACCTAGGTGAGTTGGTGTTTTTCTCGTACCTTCATTTGGAGGTGGGCTACGTCATTGTGTTTCTCCAGACGAAACATGCGCCCCGTGCCCTGCACCACGTACAGACATAAATTTTGGTGCTCAAACACATCCATCGACTTTAACGGATAGTTCAAAATTTGCGTGAGCAAAATGCGCATGGCGCGCCCGTGCATACAAATCAAAATGGTTTGCTCATCGCTTTTGCTTAAAATGTAATTCCAAGCGGCACTTTGGCGGGCCACTACATCTTCAGGGCTCTCCCCCCCTTCGATCTTGATGTGCGTTTGGCCATTTTGCCATTGCTTCAACATCCAATGATAGTAGGCGTCTTCCTCCGGGGTAATCTGCTTTCCCTCATGCACGCCCCAGCTAATTTCGTTTAGGCCGGGTAAGGACTCGTGCGGCGTTCCCTGTTGTAAAAAAGGTGCCACGGATTGCACGGTTCGTTTCAATGCCGACGTGTAAATTTTATCGAATTGCACATCCCGGTAGGCCTGAAAAAACGCCTCGCTTTGCCGCGTACCCTCTGCGTTCAGCGGTGCATCCACCCCACTGCCCTGCACAATTCCTTTGCGGTTGAGCTCCGTTTGCCCGTGGCGAATAAGGTAGATTTTTTTGCTGGTCAATTTCTTCTAATTTGGCCGCAAAAATAAGGAAATAAGCCATTGGCCAATACACCAGACGCCCGCCCCGCTCACTTGTTTCCCCCCGTCTCGCTCAGTAAGCTAAACGCGATGTCTGCAAATACGTTAGTCAGTCACCTCGGGATTGAGTTTACAGAGCTTGGGCCAAACTACATCGTTGCGCGCATGCCTGTAGATGCACGCACCCACCAGCCGTTGGGCATGTTGCACGGGGGCGCATCCGTTGCGCTGGCCGAAACCCTCGGCAGCGTTGCCGCTACGCTCTGCGTAAACCCGGAAACACAATATTGTGTAGGTCTGGAAATTAACGCCAATCACATCAAATCGATGCGGCAGGGTTTTGTGTTTGGCAAGGCCATGCCGATACACGTAGGGAAGCGTACGCAGGTGTGGGAGATTCGCATCACCAACGAACAAGACGAACTGGTCTGTGTTAGTAGAATAACATTGGCTGTAATTGACCGGAGATGAGGGAACTTGCATTACAAGACCGGCTGCAAACCGACACGGTGTTGCGCAAGGTCGTTGGCCAGTCTTTAATGGAAGGTAAAGCCGTGGCGGTTTGGCGGATGCCTGATACAAAAGCCATCGAGCTGATTGCCTGCGAACAGCCGCAATCACTAATCGAACTTGCCCTGGAGGAATTGCCCAGCGGATTTTTGGTTGGCCCATTCGATACGTCCCGGACCAAACTGTTTATACCCAGCGAATTCCATCTGCGTATCGAAAACGATACCGTTCAGGTGATTCGAACTCCGGCTGAGTTCAACATCCCGCAACTGCCGCTTCGCCCCTGCCAATGGCACATCCAGAAAAAAAGTGCATCAAAGGAAACACCCGCGCCAGCATTTGCTGACATGGTGAAGCAAGGCGTACACGCGATTGAAGTCGGCAGGCTCGAAAAAGTGGTGCCCTCACGGGTAAAGGATATTGTACTGGATGCTCAATTTGATCTACTCCAGCTTTTTCATTCGTTGGCTGATCAATACCCACATGCGTTGGTCTCGCTCGTATCGTCTCCACAGACGGGCACGTGGTTGGGAGCTACCCCGGAGTTGCTCGTAGCGCAAAACAACAACGGCATGTTTGCTACCGTAGCGCTGGCGGGTACGCAACCGTTTGTGGCGGGTACGGATCTCAAAAAAATTTCGTGGACACAGAAAGACATCGAGGAGCAGGCGTTCGTAAGCCGGTACATCATTAATTGCTTCAAAAAAATTCGCTTGCGCGAGTATGAAGAACACGGGCCCCGCACCTACCGCGCGGGTAACCTGTTGCATCTAAAAACGGATTACATCGTAGACACACGGGCCACGCACTTTCCGCAACTGGCATCGGTAATGCTGAAGCTGTTGCACCCCACCAGTGCCGTTTGCGGAATGCCGCTTGAGCCCGCATTGGCATTTTTACGAGCGCACGAGGCACACGACCGCGAACTGTACACTGGGTTTTTAGGGCCGGTAGACGTGCAAGGCAGCACCCAGCTCTTTGTTAATCTCAGGTGCATGCAGTGGTTCGGAAACGGGGCGCGCCTTTACGCAGGCGCCGGTGTTACGGCTGACTCCGACCCAGCGGCGGAATGGAATGAAACGGAAATGAAAATGAACACCATTCTCAAAGCCATTCAACACTAATGCATGGCGTACTCCTTTCGCTGGCCGAAATCGCTTCGAAAGCCGGTATTACCGATGTGGTGATCTGCCCGGGGTCGCGCAGTGCCCCACTGGTATTGGCGTTTGTCCGACACGGGGCCTTCCGCACACATGTTTTTAGCGATGAACGCAGCGCAGCATTTATTGCACTGGGCATTGCCCAACGCACGGGCAGGCCGGTGGTGCTAATTTGTACGTCCGGGTCGGCCGCCTACAACTTTGCACCGGCAGTAGCCGAAGCCTTCTTTCAGCAAATCCCGCTCGTAGTGCTCACGGCCGATCGGCCCAAAGAGTGGATTGACCAGCTGGATGGACAAACCATACGGCAAACCAACCTGTTCGCGGGCCATGCGAAACGCGCGTGGGAACTCAACGCAGATTATACCCACCAAGACTCTGCGTGGTATGCGCAGCGCGTGTTCAATGAGGCCATTTACACCGCGTTTGAAGCACCGAACGGACCTGTGCATGTCAACTTCCCGTTTCGGGAACCGCTGTACCCGGAAACCGGGGAACATCACCACACACAACCGTTCAGGCACATTGCGATCCAACCACCCGCGTTGTCGATCGCGCCCGAACCACTTGCTGCCTTGGCCGCACAGATCAAGGAAGCTAAAAAAATTCTAATTGTTGTTGGACAGGGCAACTACTCCTCCGCCACGCTGGCGGCTGTGCAGCTTTTTTCAAGGCATCACGGCGCAGTAATCGTGGGCGACATCCTTTCGAATTTCCACGGCTGCGAAGACACGATTCGGCTGGCCGATGGGTTTTTAGGCGCCATTGACACACAAAAAAAATCTGCGCTGGCACCCGACCTGTTAATTACATTCGGCCTGTCAGTCATCTCAAAAAACCTAAAGTTGTTCTTGCGCGCACATCGGCCGAACCAACACTGGCACCTTCAACCGAGTGGCGTAGCACCCGATACGTTTCAATCGCTTACGCGGATTATCCGCACAACGCCGCAGTGGTTCTTTCACCAGTTTCAGCACGAATCGGCCCACACGGAGCGCTCGGAATTTCAACTTCAGTGGCAAGGACTTGAAACCGCCTGCGAAGCGGCTACGCGAAACTTTTTAGCACCGCCAACCGATAGCGAATTTTTTGTGGTGAACGAGTTTTTGCGGCATTTGCCCGACAACGCCACGCTACACTTATCGAACAGCATGCCCGTGCGCTATGTAAACTACATCGGCCTGGCGCCAAACCGCAATGTGCAGGTTTATGCTAACCGCGGCACCAGCGGTATAGATGGGTGCACCAGCACCGCTGTAGGTCACGCGCTGGCGGATGCCTCCCGCCAGGTGTTACTCACGGGCGACGTTGCTTTTTTCTACGACAGCAATGCATTTTGGCATAGCAAATCACTTCCCAACTTGCGCATTGTGCTGCTCAACAACCATGGCGGCGTGATTTTCAAGTTAATTGATGGCCCGGGCGATTTGCCCGAGATGTCGCAATACTTCGTTACCGAACAAAAGCGAAGCGCCCAGGCCCTCTGCGCGGAATTCGGTATTCGCTACATACGTTACGCGCCCGGTATAGCGTGGGCCGATTTCTTCTCGGGCGATGGCCCCGCTTTACTTGAGGTTGTTTCTACGCCGGAGCAAAACAAGTTATATTTTACACAGTTTAAACAGCATTTAAAATCATCGATATGAATCTAAAGTACCCGTGGAAACCCATTAAAGAATACCAGGAAATTTTGTTCCACAAATACAACGGCATTGCACGCATCAGCATTAACCGGCCTAAAGTACACAACGCCTTTACTCCGTTAACAGTAAAAGAGCTCATTGATGCCATGAATGTTTGCCGCGAGGATAACGAGGTAGGCGTAATCATTCTCACGGGCGAAGGCGGTCAGGCGTTTTGCAGCGGTGGCGACCAAAGCGTGCGCGGCCATGGCGGGTACGTAGGTGGCGATGCCGTGCCCCGCTTAAATGTGCTTGATCTTCAGAAAATCATCCGCTCAATTCCTAAACCTGTAATTGCCGCAGTCGCGGGTTGGGCAATTGGTGGCGGCCACGTGTTGCATGTGGTGTGCGACTTAACCATTGCAGCCGAAAACGCGCGGTTCGGACAAACCGGTCCTAAAGTAGGCAGCTTTGATGGCGGCTTTGGAGCTTCGTACCTGGCGCGCATTGTGGGACAAAAGAAAGCACGCGAGATTTGGTATTTGTGCGATCAGTACGATGCCCAAGAAGCATTGGAAATGGGTTTGGTGAACAAAGTGGTGCCCCTCGATGAATTGGAGGCAACCTATGTGGCTTGGGCGGAAAAAATTCTGAAGAAAAGTCCGTTGGCCATCCGCATGCTTAAGTGCGCATTTAATGCGGAACTTGACGGGCAGGCGGGCATTCAGGAGTTAGCGGGTAATGCTACGCTTCTGTATTATTTGAGCGATGAGGCCAAAGAGGGGAAAAATGCGTTTTTAGAAAAGCGTGAGCCGGATTTCTCGAAGTTCCCAAAGTTTCCGTAATGTGCACTCATTAGCAGGTGTTCTTCTTGTATGTGTTAGCAGCATGGCCTTGAGTCAGTCTTCCGCTGGCCGATACTTTGCCCTTCGCCTGAAGCCGCATCAGGACGTAAAGCAAGAATTACTGCGGTTTGCGCAGGCAAACAAACTGGAAGCCGCCGCCATTGTTACGTGTGTAGGAAGCCTTGAAAAAATCAATCTCCGGTTTGCCAATCAGGAGTCGGGTTTCTCGCAAGCAGGCTTTTTTGAAATTGTTTCGTTAACCGGCACGCTCTCTGCATCGGCATGCCACCTCCATATCTCGGTTAGCGACGGTCAGGGCAACACCACCGGCGGCCACATGTTAGACGAAAATCTGGTGTACACCACGGCCGAACTGGTGCTTGTGGAACTCACCGATCTAAGTTTTGATCGTACCGCTGATAGCACGTATGGCTATCAAGAACTGTCCGTTCGAAAACGAAGGAAAAATGAGTAGCACAGTCCATGTAGATGGTGCAACCTATGGCGAAGAAGAACTGATTGCAGGTAAGTTTGAAGCCAGTACCGACCTGGCGCGAAAAGTTCTCCCCTTCTGCCGGGCATGGCTGGCAGGGCAAGAAACATTCGAGCTCCGCACGTCGGGCTCTACCGGAGCACCCAAATCCGTAACGTTTCATCGCGCTGCGATGAAGGCCAGCGCAGCGCTTACCCAACAGGCGCTACAGCTTCGTGCCGGCATGCATGCGCTGGTGTGCTTAGATACCGATTTCGTTGCCGGGCAAATGATGTTGGTGCGCGGTTTGGAAGTTGGCATGCACGTGCATGTGGTAGCGCCAAGTGCGAATCCGTTTGCCACGATCAGCGCAAAAACACCCATCGATTTTGTTGCGCTCGTTCCCTACCAACTTGAAACTATTCTGCAAAGCAGTGCGTGCGCTCAGCTTCGCGATGTAGCGTGCACGATTATTGGGGGCGCGCCACTGGAAGCGGCTACGGCACAAAAACTTGCCGCATTTCCAGGCCGGTTTTATGCAACCTATGGCATGACGGAAACCCTAACCCACATTGCACTACGTGCGTTGAACGGACCGCGGGTTGGGGAAGCATTTCGCACGCTCCCCACCATTCAGGTTTCCACCGATGAACGCGGCTGCTTAATCATTCGGGCCCCGCATCTGGGTGATCCCGTGGTAACCAACGATGTTGCGCGACTGATTAACCCAAATGAATTCGAGTGGCTCGGACGATTGGATTTGGTAATCAACACCGGCGGCATAAAAATTCACCCGGAAATGGTTGAGCGTAAACTTGAGCCGGTGTTTGCAAGCCAAGGCGTAAACAACCGTTTTTTTATCGCTGCCCAACCCCACCCGCAGTTGCATCAACAAGTGGTTTTGGTTGTGGAAGGTGATGCCACAGCCGTCCTCACCAAAATTTGGTCGATTGCCCACCCACTGCTTACGAAATACGAGGCACCAAAGCTGCTGCTTTCGGTACCGCATTTTGCAGAAACCGCGTCAGGAAAAATAGATCGGATAAACACGCTGCGGGCACATGCACAGACCTACGTGCTCACAGGGCAACCGTAAGATCATCAGGGCTACGATACTTTCGCTTGTACGCAAAGCGAATTGCTACTGTGTGCAAAAATCCAACTCACAGCCCCTTCCCGGAAGGAAGAGGTGTGAGTGGCAACCGCTAAGTTATTTCTTCAGCTTCGTTTTTAAGGAGGCAACTTCTTGTTGCAAATTCACCAGCGCCCCAGCCAATTCTCCAACCGACGCTTCTCCTTTAAGATCCACATCCGGAAACTGCACGCTGATAAACGCTTTCGCCTGCCAAGCCTCAGTTACCTCTTCGGCCGCGACCTGGTACGGAGAATACTGCCGGTTATCGGAAACCAAAAACAATTTTCCGTTTTCGGAGATGTAGTTAAAAACACGTTTGTACACAATCCCTTCACTTTGAGTAACCAGCACATAGGTCTTCCCATTGCGGATGTGCTGGAGGTTTTCCACATACTCGCCCACGATAATCGTTCCAGGCGTAATTGGGAGCATGGAATCTCCTGAAATTTCGAAAGCCCGGTACGTGCCCGTTGGTAAATTCGGGAGCCGGAATGAAGGTAGTTCTTTGATGAACTCTGGATCGGCATACCCATTCAGATAACCGGCTGCGGCTTTATGGGGTACAAGCTCAATATTGTCGCGCGAGTGCTGATCTACCGTTACCACCAACACATCTTTGCCTGGCGTGGGTGTGGCCACCGTTTTAAACACGCCCTTCGCGTTGGGCCCAGCCATAAAGCTTTCGAGTGGTATCTTACCCAGTTTCGCGATTTGTTGGATCAATTCCAGCCTCGGCTCGGCCCGCCCTTCTTCGTATGCCCCCACGAGCGAACGTTTAATTTTCAGCTTGGCGGCAAACTGATCTTGCGTTAAACCCAATTGTTTTCGCAGCGCTCGAATACTTTCGTTAATCTCCATACGATTATCGTTTATATACTACGATCTTTCCTGACGATGGCGCCCGTTTAAGCACGGAAAAAAGGTTGCGTTGCAGGTAGCGTTCTGGCTCTATCGCGGCCAACACGTGGCGCTCAATCTTCTCCATCACCTCGCGCAGCGGCGTGCGCGGTTCAGCCAAAACATAGCCGTAATACATCTCAGGCTGCCCAAATGAAAACTGCACCTGATACCGGCCGGAAGAAAGCTTTTTGCTCTTTAAACGGAATTGCTGCGCGTCCACGATTAACTAAATATTTTAGTCAAAAGTGGCCCTTTACGCGGGCAATAGCAAGAAGATTTAGCTAAATATTTTAGCTAAACAGAAACATACTGACGACCAGCGTTAATAAAATGTTGAAAATCTGCGCTAACACAAAGGTATACAGCGCTTTACGATTCTGTTGCTGTAACAACTCGCGCAGGTTGGTTTCAAGGCCAATTGCCACAAACGCCATCACAAACCACAGTGTTTGCATACTTTTCACCCCTTCTTTCACCATCGCCAACTGGGTTGGGGTAACCCAAAGCGTATAGATGAGTGAGGCCGCTACAAACCCTACCACGAATTTTGGGAATCGCTGCCAGACCACAGCCAGTGTGGGGCGTGCAGCAGTGGCTTGCGTCTGGCCGTATGCCCAATACACGCTGATCGCGAAAGCGGCTACACCCAATAACACGTTTTGCGAAAACTTTACGATTGTGCTCATCTTCAGCGCCTCATCGCCGGCCAGGGCGCCTGCGGCTACTACCGCACCGGTGGTATCAATCGTGCCGCCCAGCCACGCACCGGTTACCGCATCGGGCAACTGGAGATATTCGGCCAAGTAAGGCATCCCCAGCATCATCGGTATCGCCACCAACAGCACCAACGAAACCACCATGGAAAGTTTCTTTGTGTCGCCCTGAATGGCCCCGGCTGTGGCTATGGCCGCAGACACGCCACAAATGGAGACTGCGCTGGCAATCATGAGTTTTAGATCTTCTTCCAATCCAAAATAGCGGCCAACAAAATACGCTGCATACCAAACCGCTACCACCACCACCCCGGCCTGTATCAACCCAAGACCACCCGCCTTCAATAAATCAGAAAAAATCACACTCGCACCCAGCATCACCAATCCCACCTTTACCCATAGTTCGGATGAAACCACCGGCTGCCACGCCGCAGGCATCGGTCTGAACTGCCCAATCGCCAGCCCAAAAAGTAAACTAAAGATCACCGCTTCCAGGCCGAGTCCGCGCGCCCAACTCATCCCACCAAAAATCAACGCCACTTGCGCAATGATCCACACAACACCAAACGAAATGAGACTTGTCTGCCACGGGCGATGGGTAAACAGCGCTACCAGCATCCAAACGAATAACGCCAACGCACCTTGCACCAGCACGGAAATTCCTAAGGTGGGCAATGCAGTCAACTCAAGTTCTCTGTAGGATGGCGCCGGCAGCACGAATACCAGAGGAACCATCACCAGCAGCAATCCCGCGCACGTGATGAGCCAGTCTTCTGAAATTTTCGTAGTACGATTCATCGCTTCAAAGCTGTTTGCGCTCCAGCCCTTTCTCCTCGAACGAGACCGGGGCATCTTTTCGGATGTGTAGTTTCATGGTCACCACGAGCTCGGCAGCACCTGCCTGCAATGCGGCTTGTTGTGCCTCCCGGGCAACGCGCATAACCATGTCGTAGTCGCCTTCTAACACGGTTTCCATCGGCCCGACGGTAAATCGCAATCCCGATTGCTGGATCACCCGGATGGCGGCATCAATGAGGGAATAGGCGGGTTGATCGCTGAGCGGTACAATTTGAATGGCCAGATGGACGGTGTGCTTCATGTGCTAGCGTTAAGATTATTCCAAAGGCGCATCGCTTTCGGTGTGCGCAATGGGACTCCAGGGCAATGTTGCGTCATAGCGGATCTGGCCGGCATCAACCACTAACGGACTCTCCCAATTGTTGTGATACAAACCGCCTGTGCCGAGACCTTGAGGTAAGGTAGGCGCATACCCCGCGGTGAATTGCGCAATGGCGTTCAAACCAATGTTGGATTCGAGCGCAGACGTCATCCAAAAATCAATGCCTCTCGCTTTCGCCACGTCAATCCACTCCGCGCAGCCGCTAAGGCCACCGTGCAGGGAAGGCTTGAGGATGATGTACTGGGGTTGAATCCGATCCAAAAGTTCTTCTTTATGATGCCGATCCGCCACGCCAATCAACTCTTCATCAAGTGCGATGGGGATGGGCGATTGCCTGCACAAATCTTTCCATTCGGGCGAGCCCACCGGCACCGGCTGCTCGATGGAGTGAATCTCGAAGCGCGCCAGTTGATTCAGTTTGTAACGCGCATCACCTTTTTTAAATGCACCATTTGCATCCAGCCGCAACGTAATTTGATCGCGAAAATATTTCCTTCGAACATATTGCAGGATGTCGCACTCTTTTTCAAAGTCGAGGCCGCCCACCTTCATTTTAATGGTGGTAAAGCCATCGCGGATTTTGATTTCGATTTGTTGCAACATGGCATCCAGGCCGCCCATCCAGATCAAGCCGTTGATGGGAATCGCCTCGCCCTGAACAAACGCGTTTGGAAAAATATGGCGCTTACCGCCCAGCTGCCAATCCAGTAGCGCGGTTTCAAACGCAAATAGAAGGGCCGGGCTGTTGCCGATTGCGAGTCTCTTTTCTGCGAAATTCCTCAACTCCCCGAAAGGGAATAATGCCGCCTCCGCAGGCATGGCGCGCAAGGCATTGGCTAGCGCCGCCAATTGCGACTCAATATTTTCTGGATTTTCAGGACTCAGCCCCGACAACAAACTGCACTCCCCCACCCCTACACGCTCGGGCTCACGGTCATCCCACAGTCGTAAAAACCACGATTTTTTCTGTGTCATCCGCCCACGCGAGGTCCGCGCCTCGAAGCGGAAATCAAACGTGCGCGAAAAGAAATCGGCTTGCCACGACATGCGGGCGAAGATGCAACGCTTCCGCGGATTAAAAAAGATGCTAAAGTTCCAAAAAATTCAACAGGCCCTTTTTGCTTTCGCGATGGAAACCTGTTCAATTTTCAACGAAACGTAAAACGTGTTGCGCTTTCACGCTTACGCGGATGAAAAAATGCTCGAAAATTAACGGGTCTTTGTATTGCCTGTGGAGATTTGTCAGAATTTCAACGAGAGGCAATGTCGTTTCGCGATTTCCCCAGTTGGTAAGATACCGTTAGCCGAAGCGACACATACGATCCATTCGTAGTAATTCTATTTTCCAATGTCCTACCCGCATTCGAAAAGAAAATCCGTTCGCTTGCGAATCGAGTGGGTGAAATAAAGGAGTCGAAAATCAATCCATAGGTAAATCGGCCGTCGGCTTTCGGCTTTAAGCCGATGCCAGTGCCTACTTTCAAACCAACCACGTGAGGCCGCTCAATGATCGTGGTAGTGCTGTCTGGCTGATCGGGAGTATTCGGAAGACCAGTTTGTGTTTTGGGTTGTTCATAATCCACGCGATTTACCGGAGGTAAAAAGTTGTATGAAATACCGCCCCGAATAATCCATGAGAAATCCCATTTTTTGTCCGGCAGGATGCGTTTTCGTCTTTCAAGGATGAACGCCAACTCCCGCATACCGATTCCGCGTGCATAACCAAACCCGACGGGCCTCACACCGCGCACAATGTCGATGCTGTACGAATACTTCAACATAGAGGGAAATAGCGAGTAGTTCACGGCCACCACATACCCCGGCGCCACGCGATAGCCAACACCCAGCGTTGCCCCAAGCGAGGCGTTTGGCATGGTGCGAAAGAGGGACGACTGCCCATACTTTTCAGTAAAGTAGTTGAACGTGCTGAACGTGCCGAGTTGAAAGTCGAGCGACCATTTTTGGGAAGAGGCTGGGATAGCAAAAACTAACCCAGCTATAAAAATGAAGAACCGCATGGCCTAATAATCAGCAATTCGATAGGTTATTGATCTAGCACCAACTTCGGAGTTAACATGGTTGTAATAAAATGTCGCTGTCACTTCATAATCTTGTAATGCAGAAGTGCTTGAAAAATAGGTTTGCTTGCATTTGCCAGGGGAGTTCGCAAACGAATAGGTTGGCCAATCATGACTGGCGAACTCAGAGCGGCCGCACCTCACGCGAAAGTAGTAGTTATTCGTTATTATTCTTGCGAATCCATCATTGACATTGTCGAACCAAAACGGAACTTGATACTTAAGCGATTTCACATCTGCTTTAAGTTCAAAATATATGCCGACTGCATTATATTCGAGTTCCACTTTGGCCGAATACGACCTATCTGTTGAAGTAGATGAATCAGTATACGCCAAGTCATCGTTTTTACTTTGCTTTTGTTGAGAATTAGCCCGTCTAGCTCTGCAAAACCATTTCCAAAAATCAGTACGCCCGCGAGTATCTGCGCCGTAGTCTGGAGAGTTGGTATACCCTGCTTCCATGAGTTCGAGAACGTTTTCATCTGTTGAAAAAACCATAGCGTTTTTCAGGTTTTCTCCTTCCAAATCGGCTTTGTTGATGGATACCAAAACTGTTGATTTATTTAGATCAATTTGAAAGAAATAGTCCCCTAACTTAATAATTCCATCCTGATTCAACAGTTTGGTGATAAAATCATCGTCTGTAACAAATTCCGACTCTTTGGTCTTACCGCTGGCAGCTTGAGACATGACCTGCTCTTTCAACGAACGAAATCCATTCACATCGTTTACAAACTTCACTAACTCTGCGCGGGTTTCGTCTGTGCTGTTATCGATCAGATTTCGATACGCCTGTATCGACTTAAACGAAACCGTATTGTTGGCAACGGTTACAACGTCTTGGAATGGAGAGATTTCATCCCCCCCCCGCGGGTGGTTGGCAGGAAAATGGAATGGTAAGCACGCAGGCGTACATTAGATGCCTTTGAAAATTGATTTTTTTCATAATCGTAATTGTTTTGTTAGTATAAAATAAAACCGGAGCTAACGTTTCAAGTGCGCACATTGATCGTAGCTCTTGAACGAAATTACAATCATTGTTTAAAAAAATCACAGCAACAGCGAGTTTTTTTTTCAAAAACGGTAAACAATTACCCTAAAATATCTCGCAGCACTATTTTTTGTTTATCATGCTAAGCTTTTGTTTGAACAGGAAATCATGCAATCCATCGATATCAACGAATTCACCTACCCACTTCCGCCCGATCGGATAGCGGCCTTTCCGCTGGCGGAACGCGATCAATCCAAACTATTGCATTACGATGCGGGCAACATTCTTCACCGCACGTTCATCGACCTGCCGGAGGTGCTGCCGCCCGATGTTGCATTGGTTTTCAATAACACAAAAGTAATCCCCGCACGCCTGCACTTCGAAAAAGAAACCGGGGCCACCATCGAGTTGCTGTTGCTCCAACCCGTGGCGCCCTCTACCGTGATGTCCGTTGCAATGGAAGCAACGGGTGAAGTGGTGTGGCAGTGCGCCATTGGTAACGTAAAGCGCTGGCCAACCGATATGGTGTTAGAAAAACAAACCTCCAACGGCAGGTTGCGCGCACGGCTGGTAGATCGCACCGCCGGGCATGTGCAAATCTCCTGGCAGCCCGAAACAAAGAGTTTTGCGGAGGTAGTGCAACAGGCAGGGGTAACACCTTTGCCGCCATACATCAAACGCGCGGCCCAAAAGGAAGACCGCGACCGCTACCAAACAGTTTATGCCCGTTGGAACGGAGCCGTGGCGGCCCCTACCGCAGGTCTGCATTTTACCGAGCGCGTGTTGCAAAAGCTTAACGAACGCAAAATCCCGCAGGAGTTTGTTACCCTGCACGTAAGTGCCGGCACCTTTCAACCGGTAAAGGTGAGCAATGCCGTAGAACACGATATGCATGCAGAACAAGTAGTAGTAAGTCGGAAGACAATTCTGGCACTATTGCGTGCGAAAAACACCGTGGTGGTGGGTACCACTTCCATGCGCACGCTGGAAAGCTTATACTGGTTTGGGGTGCTGCTGCATGAGCAACCCACGGCCGGATTTTACATTCCGAAGTTGTACTGTTACCAAACGGCGCTACAACATATTTCGCGCGAGCAGGCACTCGAAAAAATTCTCGCACACATGGCGGTGCTTGGCCTTGAGGAGTTGCTTGGTCAAACTTCCATTTATCTTTTTCCCGGCTACCGCTTTCGCATGTGCGATGGGCTGATCACCAACTTCCACCAGCCCGGTTCTACGCTGATGTTACTGGTGGCCGCATTCATCGGGGCGGATTGGAAAAAGGTGTACCAGGCGGCGCTGGATAACAATTACCGCTTTTTAAGTTATGGCGATAGCTCGCTGTTGATTCCCAAACGTTAATATCGAAATGGAAAACAAACCTATCCGTATCGGCATCATCAATGTATCCGACCGTGCCAGTCAGGGCATTTACGAAGACATCCCCGGCAAGGCCATTGTAGAGCTACTCAACGAGTACCTCATCAGCCCGTGGGAAAAGGAATATGCTGTTGTGCCCGACGAGCAACCTGTGATTGAACATACGCTAAAGGAAATGGCCGATGTAAAAGGTTGTTGCCTGATCGTTACCTCGGGCGGTACGGGCCCCGCAAAGCGCGATGTAACCCCCGAAGCAACCGCAGCCGTGTGCCACAAAATGTTACCCGGCTTTGGCGAACAGATGCGCGCAGTAAGCATGCAATACGTAGCCACCGCAATTTTGTCGCGGCAAACGGCCGGCATTCGCAACCAAACACTAATCATTAACCTGCCCGGGCGGCCCCGGGCGATCCGCCAATGCCTGGAAGTAGTCTTCCCCGCAGTTCCGTATTGCATCGATTTGTTAGAGGGCCCGCATTTGCAGTGTAACGAAAAGGCAATCAAGGCGTTCCGACCTCCAAAATCCTAAAAATGCTTACCTTTGCCGCGGCTCGCGGATTAAACCGCTTTAATCCTTCAAAAACCCAAGGATGGCGAAAATCAGATACTATTACGACACGGAAACCTGCAAGTACGAGCGGGTAAAGACATCCAAGACGGACATTGTTCTGAATTTTCTGGGCATTTTTTCACTCACCCTCGCCATGGCGGTAGGGTTACTCATTCTGTTCAGCAATTATTTCGAATCACCCAAAGAGCTGCTGTTAAAAAATCAATTAAAAGAACAAGAATTTTATATCGATAACCTGCGACAGGATGTAACGAAACTCGAAGCCCTGCTGAACGATATGGAGTATCGGGACGACAACATCTATCGTGTGGTACTCGGGGCTGAGCCAATTGAAAAATCCATTCGCGAAGCGGGCGTGGGTGGCACCGATCGGTACGAAGAAATCCTGGCAAAGAATATCATTCATAAAGAAGTGATCGTAAACCTGAGCGAGCGGGTAGACAAGCTCCGCAGAAAGATGTACATCGAGTCGAAATCGCAAGACGAAATTGTACTGAAAGCCGAGAACAAAGAAAAACTATTCGCAGCCATTCCCGCCATTCAACCTGTGGCCAACAAACAACTGGTGGCGTTGGTATCGGGGTTTGGTATGCGTGTACACCCCATTTATAAAGTAAAGAAAATGCACACCGGCATCGACTTTGCCGCAGCCATTGGCACGCCTATTTATGCTACCGCAGATGGCCTCATCGATGAGGTGCAGGTAAGTTTCAGTGGCTACGGTAAAATGGTTGAAATCGATCATGGCTTCGGCTACCGCACCCGCTATGCACACATGCACGGTTTTGCGGTACGCAAAGGGCAACGGGTAAAGCGTGGCGAGTTGATTGGATACGTGGGTAACACCGGCCTCTCTACAGCGCCACATTTGCATTATGAAGTGCTGATTAACGGAGTGCAGGTAAACCCGGTACACTACTTCTTTAACGATTTGAATCCGGCCGAATACGAAAAGATCATCGAGTTGGCTTCCATCGAAAACCAGTCGCTGGGCATGTAACCGCCACCTAAGTCCGGGCACCGCGGCGCGCAAACAAGCGGGCGGGCCAGAAACTTTGACTCATCTCATTTTGAATTTTGCCAAAGGAATTTAATCTTGAGCAATGTTCTTGCGTACGCACATTTTTGTTGGATTATTACTCTCGCCGTTTTTTGCCGTGGGGCAAGGCTGCAGCGATGCCGGCTTCTGCACCATGGGCGCCATGAAGCCCGATCAACCGTTCAACAAAAAACTTCGCTTCCAACTCAACTCCATGGAGTTTAGTTTTTATCGCGGCACCACCACGCTTACCCCCGTAGTGCATGTGGCTACGGCCGATTTGAATTTCAGTTTATCAAACCGAAGTTCGTTGCAAGTAAAACTCCCTTATCAGTGGGTAACGGGCCGCCTGGCCAACACAGAGGGTGTGGGCGATATTTCGCTTTGCTTTACGCGAAATTTTTTGCGCACGGACCGGATCGACATCAACTATTCGCTCGGGGCGAAAATCCCTACAAATTCGTCCGACAAAAACATCAATACCTTACCGCTGCCCATGTATTACCAAACCAGCCTGGGCACATTCGATTTTGTAGGTGGGTTCTCATTGCTTTCGCGGAAATGGCTTTTTGCCACCGGCATTCAGGTGCCGTTTGGGCAAAATGAAAATCAGTTTGTGTGGAGCGCATGGGATGGTACAGAAGAAGAAAGCTATGTGGATCGTTATACGCAAGCCAAAGACCTGCGCCGGGGGATTGATGTGATGCTGCGGGCGGAACGAAACTTCCGCTTATCGCGATGGAATTTCTCAGTGGGGCTATTGCCCATCTATCGCATTAACCGCGACGCATTTACCAACTCGCGTGGCTTACGGGTGATCTCCAAAGATGCATCGGGCCTGGCCTTGAGCGGTATTGTTACCACAGGCTATAGTTTTAATGTAAAAAGCCAGGTGCGGCTACTGCTGGGCCACGTGCTGGTGCAACGAAAGTTAAACCCTGATGGACTCACGCGCGAATTCGTGTCGTCCATCACGTATGTCTATCGGTTTACACTGTAAGCGATGAAAAGCGGTTGGTTGTTTTTTCTTTGCGGATGGCTTTGGCATGCGGCCATGGCACAACCGGCCACCGAGGATCTGCTGGACTCCCTGTGGATCGCGGGCGAATACCAACAACTGGTGCAACGGGCAAACGAACTGGCACCCTTGAGCCACACCGGAGCTATTCGAAAAGCCGAGGCATTAACAGCGCTGGCAGATTATGGCGCAGCAAAAACGCTGCTCAGCCAAGTGGCGAAAGAAATACAAACGGCCGATCAAGCCGGATTCGAGACGGCCCTGGCGTATTTTGAACTGACCTCCGGACGCTCCGACCTTGCGTTACAGCGGTTGGAAACCGCGTGGGATATCCACCAGCGCGCAGGTACTGCTGCCACACGCGCAGCCGCACGTACGCTGGGGCTGTTAAGCACAACGCTAAATTCGCTGGGCAAATACAATGAAGCCATTCGCGTTGCCGAGCAGGCACTGGCCATTCGCCAAAACCTGCCACGGCTTTCCAAAGAAGAACTGGCGGCAAGTTTCAACGACTTGGGGTTGGTCTATAGCAAGGTGGATCCGGATAAGGCCCTCACCTACTACGATCAGGCATTGCCACTCTATGCGTCGCTCCATGGAAATATCCATCCCAAAATTGCGATTATCAATACCAACATGGGTTACGTCTACAACGACTTAAAACTGTATGGCGATGCAATCACAAACTTTGAAACCGCTTTAGCCATTTGGCAAAAAATCTACCCACAGGGGCATCCCAACGAAGCGTTTGTGCGCCTGAATCTCGGCCGCACCTACGGAAAACTAAATAACCTGGCGGCCACCAAAGGGTATTATCGGCAAGCCCTCGCATTATATCAAAAAGTGTATGGTACCGCACATCCGGACATCGCTTCAACGTTTAACCAACTGGGCTCCGTATTCTTGACGGAGTCCAAATACGATAGCGCTTTGTATTGTTTCCAACAAGCATTGGCCAGTAACTCGATCGGTTTTGCTGCATCAGACGTATCGCGATTTCCAGACATTTCGGAATACTACAATGGCCAGGTGTTGCTCTTCTCCCTTCACAAAAAATCAAAAACGCTGGAAGAACGCTACTATGGTAAAACACTGGGTCCAAAAGATTTAACCAGTGCGTTGAAAGGACTATTGCTGTGCGATTCGCTGATCGATCGTTTACGGCAGCAGACTGAAAACGAAAATGATAAACTTGCCATCAGCAGTCTTGCAAACGAGGTGTACCAAGATGGTGTGCGCGTAGCGAAAACATTAAGCGAGGTAACCACGCAGAACCGCCGCTACCGCGAGTTGTGCTTTTACTTCGCGGAGAAAAGTAAATCAGCCGTACTACAGGAAGCGATTGCAGACGCCCAGGCAAAGTCTTTTGCTGGCATTCCTGAAACATTACTGGAACGCGAAAAAGAATTGAAAGCTGCCATTGTGCTGCTGTCTCAGGAAATTCAAAACAAGCCCGACCCAACTACAGAAGCAACGCTGCGGCAACAGTTGTTTGCCAGCCATGAAGCCTATCAGGATTTTATTCAACAACTAGAGACTGATTACCCAGCTTACTACAACCTCAAGTTTAAACGCGCGTTGCCGCGTGTGGGAGATTTACAAGCGCAATTGGCACCGCAGGCCGCGATTGTAAGCTATTTCATTGAGGATATTACGCAGGGCAATTCGCGTGTGTACATTTTCATTATCAGTAAAAAAGGTTTTCGTGTGGAGAGCCGCACCTTGCCAACACCCGTTACCCGGGCGTTGATTGGCTTCAACAACAGTTTGTATTTTACTGATGCGGCCGTATTTCAGGAAACCGGGCGCCTGTTAAATCAATGGCTTCGCCCGCATTTACCGAAGGCCGTTCGGGAGGTTACCATCATCCCTGATAGCCAGTTGGGCACGTTACCGTTTGAAGCATTACCCACTTCGCGCAGGATCAAGTCTTTTGCCGATGCACGCTACTGGGCCGATGCGTTTGCGATTAGTTATCAGTTTTCTGTGGGCTTGATGGGCACGCCTGCCCCGACCACCACAACCCCAAGTATTTACCTGTGCGCCCCGGTTGATTTCGAAAAATCCGGCCTGGCCAGTTTGCCTGCAACCGCAGAGGAAGTACAGGCAATTGCTACGCTATTTGACGGACGAGCCCAAACCGATTTACGCTCAAATGCCACCGAGGCGCGCGTGAAATCGGAAGCGCTACGCGAGTTTGAATACATTCACTTTGCCACACACGGTGTGGTTGACGCACGCGAACCCGAACGCTCGCGCTTGTTCTTAGCGCCCTCCGAAACCGAAGACGGCTTTTTGTATAGCGGTGAAATTTACAATCTGGAGTTAAATGCAAAGTTGGCGGTGCTCTCGGCATGCCAAACCGGTCTGGGTAAAGTAAGCAAAGGCGAAGGTGTAATTGGATTATCCCGAGCGCTGGTGTACGCCGGTGCACAGAATTTAGTCGTGTCGTTTTGGAGCGTGGCCGATCAATCCACCATGCAACTTATGCGCTTTTTCTATGAGCATGTAAAAGAAAATCCGCAGGCTTCCTTCCGCAGCAGCCTGCAGGCAGCCAAGTTGAAGCTGCGCCAAATGAGCAACTACGCTACTCCGTATTACTGGGCGCCTTTTGTGCTGATCGGATCGTAAAAAACAACAGCACCGCAGGGGTTGGCGGTGCTGTTGCTCAGCGCGACTACTTCGCTACGCGGTACCGAAATCCAGCGTACCACATCCGCCCGAATACGGGCCCCCAAACCATCGAACTGTCGAAGTACATCCCAAACGGATCATTCGCGGCTACAATCGGGTTATCAAGACGGAAATTGGAAAGGTTCTCTACACCTATGTACACGCTCCAGCGCTCACCAAAATCCTTACTTACCTGGGCATTCATCAGCCAGTACGGAGCCGAATATTCGGGCAACTGGTATTCGGTCGGGTTAGAAAAAGTGAAGGGTATACGCTGGCGGCCTACCCGCTGTACAGTAAAATCAAACTTCCAATTGTTCTTTGTGGCATAGGCAAGATTAAGAAACGCACGGTCGCGCGGAATCAATGGCCGCTGAAAGCGCCCCAGAATGTAATCGGTTTGTACATCTAACCAACGGTAGGCCAATCGCACATCCAGCCTTCGTACAATTTGATAATCTACCTGTGCCTGTAAACTGTGGCTAAACGATTTTCCACTCAAGCCATAAAACGTAGCCGCCTGCGTATTTGCATCTACATCCAACACTGCCTGTTGTTGGAATGAAGTGTAGAAGTAATCCAAACTCAAACTACCCGGGCGGTAGTTCAGTTCAAACTCCTGGTTGAAGTTCAGGCCGTAATTCCAGGCTTGGTCGGGTCTAAATCCATACGCTGCGGCAGCGGTAGGATTGCGGAAGAGTACTTCGCGGGAAGACACCAGTACCCCGGTATTTTCGATGAGCAAATTTGCTACGCGAATGCCCCGCCCGGCCGACACCCGAATGACCGAAGTAGGCGTGATGCTGTACCGCGTGTGTACCCGTGGTGTAAACAACGTACCAAACAAGTTATGCTGGTCTACACGCGCGCCCGCAATGACCGAAAACTTGTCAAGGTAGTCGTACGTGTATTCCACAAACGCGCCCGGCACACGCTCTACGCGATCGAACTGCAAAGCACCTCCATGGCCGCCATGCACACCACCGGTACTCTGATCAAAAAACTCATTATGATCAATCAACTGAAAACTCAAACCGGTTTTGAACTTATGAGCCGTGGTTCCGATGATCGATTGATAAATCAAGTTCGAGTACAAAGACCGTTCGCGGGCATCGTGCACCGTAAATCCGTAGTAGCTTTCATGTCGGTGCTCCAGCGCGTTGAGTTGAAAGCCCACGCTTTTGTAAGTTTTACCCGCAAACTGATAGCCCAGTTTGCCGGTAAATTCGGCACGCGTAGTGTTGATTTCCAATCCGTACCGATTGGTAGTGAACTGATCGCGCTCGGGATCAAATCCGGTCTGGCCGCCTTGTTTTGTATCTTCCAGATACTTCAACGAAAACTGACCCAGCCAGCCCGTTCCAGAGTTGTACACCCAGCGATTTATAAAGTTCACTTGACTGCCCAACGGAAAGTCAAGAAATGAATCGCGGTTTTGATCCATCTCAAACGGCCGCGTACTGCCATGAACCAGGAATGTAGTTCCCCATTTTTTGAACGGCTGTGCGGTGTAGATCACATTTGCCTCAGAACGGCCTGCGTTATTTACATAACCGTTCAAATACAAGCGCTCGCTTTCCTGCGGCTTTTTTAGTTCTACGTTAATCTGGCCCGCAATGCTTTCATAGCCATTTACCACCGACCCCACACCTTTCGTTACCTGAATGGAGTTGATCCACGTACCCGGTATAAATTGAATACCCTGGCTGGAGGCCAACCCACGTACACCCGGCATATTTTCGATGGAAATAAGTGTATTCGGCCCGGCCAACCCCAACATCTGAATTTGGCGCGTGCCCGTAACCGCGTCTGTAAAAGCCACATCCACCGCCGGATTTGTTTCAAAACTTTCGCTCAGGTTACAGCAAGCCGCCTTGAACAACTCTTTCTCATCCATGACAATGCGGTTAATACCCGACGCATAGTCAATGGCCGAGGTTGATCGCCAACCAGTTACGGTAACTTCGGCAAGCACGGTTTCGGGTTTTAACTCCACCTTTACACTCGTTTGTGTGCCAAGTTCAAGTGTATCGGATCGATAGCCTACATAACTCACCACCAATCGGGTTTGTCCGGGCACGCGGTCGATCATAAACACTCCGTTTTCTTTCGTACTCGTACCCTTGATAGTACCTAACCAATACACGTTTGCACCCGGCAACGGCTGCTCAACGCCTTTTTCGGTCTTCTCCACCACTACGCCCATGACTTTCTGCGCCAAGGCAACCGGTGCTGCCAGGGCGAACCAAAAAACCAGCACGCGCATGTTAACGGCGGTTATCTTTCATACCGGAGTGGTCATGATCCCGATACAAACAACAGAACGGCAAATCGGCATAGACTTCATCTTTCGCCTTTACCTTGTCGGTATCATGGCCAACCGCAGCCACCGCTTCATGAATTTGCTGTTCGGTAATTTTTGATGCGTTGTAGGTTACTTTCAACTCCTTGCTCTTGGTGTCCCACACGGCCTGCTTAATCCCGGCTTTGTCGAGCGCGGTTTCGATGCGCTTTTTGCACATCGAACAGTTGCCGTAAACCTTCAACGAGGCAGTTACCACTTTCGCTTGCGCGGATGCACCCGCCACACCAATCAATACAAATACAATAACCAATAGATTTTTCATTATGCTTTAGTTTTTTGAAACGACTTGGAAAAGAAAAAAACGCAGGGGCGCTCAGGCGACCACCGCCTCAGCATCAATGAAACGAAATGCTGAGTAAAGCGAGTACAATGGAACGGGCGGAGGCGGCCCGTTGAAATTTAGCAACAATCTGCTGTGCGTGGGAATACGTGTTGGCGGGACAGCCGGTAGATGTATTGGAATAACGAGTTCGGACGTGTAGTCGGTGGCAATTAACACGCTACCGGCGGCGTGGTCGTTCTTCACTTTTACCAATTCCGATTCATCGCTGCAGCATTTTCCGGTTTTTTGCCCCGCAAAAAGCCAGCAACCACATTTTTTTGAGTCAAATGAGAAAAGTGTAGTGGAAGATTCCCTGCCCATACAGTAGTGGGTGGTTTTGGCCACTCCTACTGTTAGGGTCAGGTATACACAGGATAACGCTATGGCAAAAAGCTTTTTCACTGTGTGTTGAGAACCCCAAAGTAGTTGGTTAGGTTTCAATTTTCCTAAAGAATTTATGAAACTTTGTTCTGGCTGAAAAAATGGCCTTTTTTGCGTCAAAATAGCATGTTTGAGGACAATTATAAACAGCGGGGCCTGCGAAATAAACTCGTGAAATTGCTGCGATTAAAGGGCATTTCTGACGAAAAAGTGCTCGCTGCAATTGCAAAAGTGCCCAGACACGTTTTTTTCGATGATGCGCTGCTTAGCCACGCGTATGAAGACAAAGCTTTCCCAATTGGGGAAGGTCAGACCATTTCGCAACCATATACCGTAGCGTTCCAAACTGAGAAACTGGAAATCCAAGCGGGAGACAAGGTACTGGAGATTGGAACCGGTTCCGGCTACCAAGCCTGCGTTTTGCTGGAACTTGGTGCAAAGGTTTTTACGATTGAGTATAATCTCCGATTATTCGACAAAACAAAGGATACTTTACCCAAGTTAGGGTATAACCCGTTCTTTTTTCAAGGCGATGGATCGAAGGGCCTTAGCAGCAAGGCACCGTTCAACAAGATTATTGTTACCGCTGGGGCTCCAGCCGTGCCTCAAGCGCTTACCGATCAACTCGCAGAAAACGGTATTCTCATCATCCCGGTCGGTAATCGCGAAAGCCAAAAAATGATTCGCATCCGAAAACGAAACGGAAAACTAACACAGGAACAATTTGATGCCTTCGCTTTTGTACCGTTATTGGGCCAGGAAGGGTGGGGAAAATAAATCAACCATGTCGCGCAAAAAGAAAACTCCAAAAGAATCCTACATCAGCATGACCGAACTGGTCTTGCCCAACGATACCAATACCCTCAATAACCTGATGGGCGGGCGACTCATGCACTGGATGGATATTGTGTCTGCCATTGCTGCGCAGAAACATGCCAACCGCATTGTAGTAACCGCCTCGGTGGACAACATCTCCTTCAAAAATCCAATCCAACTTGGCAATGTAGTTACGCTTAAGGCCCAGGTAACCCGCGCGTTTAACTCATCGATGGAAGTGCGCATAGATGTTGAGGCGGAGGATATTCCAGCGGGCAAAAAATTCCTCAGCAATAGCGCATACTTCACGTTTGTAGCTGTAGATCAAAACGGGCGGCCTATTGATGTGCCGGAAGTAGAACCGGAAACAGCCGAGGAAAAAGAGTTGTATGCCGGCGCCCTACGCAGACGCCAGCTTCGGCTTATTCTGGCTGGGCGTATGAATCCCTCCGATGCGCATGAGTTAAAGTCGATCTTTGAGATGAAGTAAAGGTGGCTGCTGCAGCGATATATCAGGAAGAGCTCTACCACATTCCGCAGCCGGTGGTCGTGATCATCGACAAACCATGGAAGGAGGTCTCGGAACCCGAGCGGCAACTATTGTCGAAAATTCTGGGAGCAATCGAAATTCGTCCGGGCCACAGGCTTTCGCTGCTTGCGGTCCAGATTGTTACACAATCAACCCTTGCAGTCAATCAACTTACGGGCCATCCAACCCACATTATCGCATTCTCACCGGTGCCCCCTGGCGTGCCCTTATTTGAAGTCATCAAAACCCCCGATTACCAGTTGGTCGCGTCTGAACCCTTGCATCAGCTTATTTTGAATGACGATGGCAAAAAACGGCTTTGGGGAGCTTTGAGGGCACAGTTTGGCATGGGCGGCAAACCTGCCTGAGCCGGTTTTTATAATACGGGCCATCGTTTATATTTGCGCGTCTTTTTGGAGACTGGCTTGCCCGATGGATAAGCCATTTTTTTAAACCCTAAATAACGTATGCAAAATTTACTCTACGCCCTACCCGTTTTTGGATTACTGGGGCTGCTCTATGTGGTATGGAAAAGTGCCTGGGTGAGCAAGCAGGATGCCGGTACAGACAAAATGAAAAAAATTGCCAACCACATTTCGGAAGGCGCCATGGCCTTCCTTAAGGCCGAGTATAAAATTCTAAGCATTTTCGTGATTTGCGTGGCACTGTTGCTGGCATTCACTGCCAACAGCGAGACTTCTCACCCGTTGGTGGGCCTTTCTTTTGTGATTGGGGCTTTCTGCTCCGCGCTGGCGGGTTTCATCGGTATGCGTGTGGCTACAAAAGCAAACGTGCGCACCACCAACGCAGCGCGTACAAGCTTGGGTAAGGCCTTAGAGGTGGCGTTCACCGGCGGCTCAGTAATGGGCATGGGTGTGGTAGGTATTGGTGTGCTGGGCTTAAGCGTGTTGTTTATCATCTATGCCAACCAATTTGGTGTTGATACGCAACAAAACCTGAATAAGGTAATCACGATCATTACCGGGTTTTCCTTTGGTGCCTCTTCCATCGCACTTTTTGCACGCGTGGGTGGTGGTATTTATACAAAAGCCGCTGACGTGGGTGCTGACCTGGTTGGAAAGGTAGAAGCAGGTATCCCGGAAGATCACCCGCTCAATCCCGCCACGATTGCCGACAACGTAGGCGATAACGTAGGCGATGTGGCCGGTATGGGTGCAGATTTGTTTGAATCGTATGTTGGCTCCATCGTGGGTACCATGGTATTGGGCGCTGCATTTATGGGGCTAGCCGAGTTTGCAAGTCCTGACTTTATGAACGGCCTCTCCCCTGTTATTCTGCCGCTGGTGCTGGCGGGCGTGGGCATTATCATGTCGTTCGTGGGTACGTTTTTCGTACGTGTAAAAGAAGGTGGCGATCCGCAAAAAGCGCTAAACGCAGGCGAGATCATTTCTGCCGTAGTCATGATTGTTGCCTCATGGTTCATCATTAAATGGATGCTTCCGGAAACCTGGCAATACAGCGATCCGCTGTACAATGCAGCCGGTGAGTTCACCACGTACACCTCTACCGGAATTTTCATTGCTACGGTAATTGGTTTGGCTGCCGGCGTTGTGATCGGTTTGATCACGGAATATTACACCGCCATGGGCAAAAAGCCGGTGTTATCGATTGTGCGTCAATCCTCCACGGGCGCAGCTACAAACATTATTGCTGGTTTGGGCGTAGGCATGATGTCTACCATGTACCCCATCCTGATTATTGCTGTAGCGATCATCGGTGCCTTCAACTTTGGAGGCCTTTACGGGATTGCCATCGCCGCCGTGGGTATGCTTTCTAATCTGGGCATCCAGTTGGCGGTAGACGCCTACGGGCCCATCTCCGATAATGCTGGTGGCATTGCTGAGATGTCGGAGCTACCGAAAGAAGTACGCTCACGCACGGATAAGTTGGACGCGGTTGGAAACACAACTGCCGCTATTGGCAAGGGCTTTGCCATTGCATCGGCCGCGTTGACTGCGCTGGCGCTGTTTGGGGCCTTTATGACAACCGCTAACCTGAAGACGATTGATGTATCCAAAGCGAATGTGATGGCGGGCTTGTTCATTGGTGGTATGCTTCCCTTTGTATTCTCTGCCTTGGCGATGGGCGCGGTGGGTCGCGCGGCCATGAGTATGATTGAAGAGGTAAGGCGCCAGTTTAGTGATATTCCGGCGCTGAAGGCTGCCCTTGCCGTGATGAAGAAAAATGGCGACAAAGAAATGAAGGATTGGTCGGCCGAAGACCAGCGCATCTTCCAGGAGGCAGACGGTAAAGCCGAGTACGGCAAGTGCGTTGAAATCTCTACGAAAGCGGCCATTCGCCAAATGGTAGTGCCGGGTTTGATGGCAGTTGTCGTTCCGGTAGTAGTGGCCTTCTTGCCAGGATTTGGTGTAGAAGCCCTTGGTGGGATGTTGGCCGGTGTAACGGTAACGGGCGTATTAATGGCGATCTTCCAATCCAACGCGGGTGGTGCGTGGGATAACGCAAAAAAGAGCTTTGAAGAAGGTGTGGAAATAAACGGAAAGATGTATTACAAAAAATCTGATCCCCATAAAGCCGCGGTCGTGGGCGATACTGTAGGTGATCCGTTTAAAGATACCTCTGGCCCCTCGTTGAATATCTTGCTGAAATTGATGTCGGTAGTGGCGTTGGTCATTGCGCCGTTGTTGAACACCCAATCGGCAGCAACAGCAAAGCAAGAAGTGAAGTCGCAAATCGAGACGGTAACCAAAGTGGAGACGCCGGTTACTAACCCGCAATAAAAACCACATAACAAACCAGAAGAGCCGCGCGTTTACACGTGTGGCTCTTTTTTTATTTCACATGCACCCGATTCTTTTCTTCATCGCACTCCTTGTTAGTGCAGTAAGCCATGGTCAAACCATTTTGCGAAAATGGAAGCAGGTGGATGACATCACTGGCAAACCAAGATCGATCATTGAGCTGTATGAAAAGAATGGGAAAGTGGCGGGAAAAATCCTGGAGATCATGGCCCTTCCGGGCGAGGACCCCAATCCCGTTTGCACCGCCTGCAATCCCACTGATAGCCGATACAAGAAACCGGTGATCGGCATGGAAATACTCAACGAACTGGAAAAAGCCGGCAAAGAATTCATTAACGGGTCCATCCTTGATCCCGAAAACGGCAAAATTTACCGCTGCAAAGTTTGGCTGGAGGGCGGTAATCTTAAGCTTCGGGGTTATTGGGGTGTGTTCTATCGTACGCAAACCTGGCTACCCGCTGAGTAATCTAGCTGGATTTTGTGTTACTTTAACCGCACATTGCGCATAAAGCACCAATAATCGGTTACCCCTGTGAATTTTCGTGTATCAAGGTCTGATTCCCAGCTAGACGAAAAGGAAATTTTCGATCGGATCTGCAAAGGAGACGAAAAGGCCCTTGAGTTGCTGTACAAAAAGTACTACCGGATGATGACCAAGATGGTGATCTCCAACAGTGGAACCGAAGACGAAGCCCGGGATGTTTATCAAGACGCCCTGGTGGTGTTCTGGCAGAAGGCCAGAAGCGGCAATTTGGTGATGACGTCCAAAATGAGCACCTATATCTACAGCGTGTGCCAGAACCTTTGGCGTAAGGAACTGGACCGCAAAAAGCGCCTCTCAAACGAAGAAAAAGATGGCGCGGTGCAAATGGATCTTGACAGTGGCGAACGGGACAAAATCATTGCGAAATGCCTGAACCAACTGGGTGAAACCTGCAGAAAAGTATTGATGTACTATTACTTTGACGAACTTTCGATGCAAGAAATTGCCGAAAAAATGGGCTTCGCCAACACCGACACGGCCAAAACAAAAAAGTATAAGTGCAAGGAAAAATTAGACGAACTGGTAAAAACACAATACTCGGAAAAAGATTTTTTAGACTGATTGCGTAGTAGGCTTATGAAGAATTTTGAAAGGATAGACGAATACCTGGCAAACCGGATGAATCCGGCCGACCGGGCGCGCTTTGAACAGCAGTTAGAAGCCGATCCGGCGTTGAAAGCCGAAGTGGAGATGCAGTCGCAGATTGTCGCGGGCATTCGCTCCGCCCGGGCGTTGGAGTTAAAATCCATGCTGAAGAACGTACCCATTGAGACCGGTACGTTTTCGTTAAGCAGTCGCTCGGTTTTCCGGATCGCAGCAGGGGTTGCCGGTATCGGGGTGTTGATTGCGGCCACGTTCTACTACATCCAAACCGGTCATTCCAATCCGGCAGATACCTTAAGCACCAGCATTTCCAAACAACTGCCACGTGTAAAACCCGCTGCAGAGCATGCGGCAAAACCTGGCGTAAAAGAGATGGTGCCGGCCCAAGAAACGCCAGCCATCAATCAATCCGAAACGAAAAAAGAACCCGCCGCAGTTCCTGCAACATCAGTACAGAAACCAGCAATCAATGTGGCCGATCCTTCAGCAGAACTGGCGGAAGAATCAGCACCGGTACAACCGGCCCCAGATGTACCCCGGCGCGGCACCATTGCTGTTGCTGATATCCGGGTGTCGGTAGACCGTGCAAATGCCAAGTACAACTTCCATTACCAGTTCGAGCAAGGTGCACTGCGCTTATTTGGTCCGTTTGATAGTGGCCTTTTTGAAGTGCTGGAAGTTCAGGGCGAAAGTGTAAATCTGTTTTTGTTCTATCAGTCGGATTATTTCAGTCTGGCCGAAAAACAGAACCGCATCACCAAACTGGAAGCGGTAACGAATCCCGAGCTGTTACGGTTGTTACGCGAGTACCACAAGAAATAGACTTCTAAAGACTCCCGAACGGGAGTTTTTTGTTGCTGGCTGCCCCCTAAGTGGCTTTGATTATCTTTGTGCCATGGCAGCGCAGTCCTCATACAAAAAGAAAAACCTCGGGAGTTACCCGTTTGCGAGTGTAGTCTTTAGTATCACCTTGGCTCTGCTGGTGATCGGGTTATTTGGCGCCCTGGTGATCTATGCCCGAGAGTTGGAGCGCATTGTGCGCGAGCAGGTGCGGGTACAAGTCTACCTGAAAAGCGGCCTATCCCCCGTGCAAATCCAGCAACTTCAAAAAAATCTCTCCGCGCGGTACTTCATCGCAAAAGAAGCCGGCACCGATGCGATACGCTTTGTCTCGAAAGAAGAGGCTGCCAAGCAATTTGTAAAGGAAACTGGTGAAGACTTCTTGCAGTTTTTGGGTGAAAACCCGTTGCGCGATGCGTTTTTGATACAAATTGATCGGGCCTACCAAAACCCCAAAAGCTTTCAAAAGCTAAAATCGGAAATGGAATCCATCAATGGCGTTTTTCAAGTGTACTATGTCGAGTCGCTGCTGGAATCGATTAACAAGAACGCAGGTACTATTGCGTTGGGCCTTATGGCACTGGCTGCCATTTTGCTGTTGTTGGTCGTGCTGTTGATTCATAATACCGTGCGCCTGGCTTTGTTTTCGCAGCGGTTTATCATTCGCAGCATGCAGTTGGTAGGCGCCACGCGCGGCTTCATTCAAGCCCCTTTCCTTTGGCGGTCTGCACTCTATGGATTTGTGGCGAGCGTGCTTGCCTCCGGTGGCCTGATTGGGTTGCTGTTTACTGCCAACCAAAAACTAGAGGGTTTGGTGCTGTTGCAAAACAACGAACGGTTGCTGTTGCTGCTTGGCGCTTTAACATTATTGGGTATTTTTGTGGCTGTAGTAAGTACTGCACGGGCCATTAACAAATACCTTCATCAATCACTAGACGACCTGTATTGACCATGAGTAAGCTTCCATTCAGCAAAAGGAATTATCAATTAATGGTATTGGGCCTGGTTGTAATTGCAGTGGGGTTCATCATCATGGCGCTGGATACGGAACCCCATGGGTTTGGATTTCTGGGGATTACGTTGAGCCCCGTAGTGGTGCTCACTGGATTTGTGATTGAAATCTTTGCCATCCTTCACACGCCCGCCAGCAAATCATAAAAACGTATGTCGATTGGGGAAGCTATCGTTCTCGCTATTGTTGAGGGCTTAACGGAGTTTTTGCCCGTATCTTCCACGGGGCACATGATTATTGCCTCTTCGGTTATGGGCATCGCCTCAGCACCTTTCACAAAAACGTTTACCATTGCCATCCAATTTGGGGCCATCGTATCCGTGCTGGTGCTTTACTGGCGTAGGTTTTTTCAGAGCCTTGAATTCTACTTCAAACTTTTTGTGGCCTTTCTTCCGGCTGCAGTGATTGGATTCTTTTTGAACGATTATATCGATCAGCTATTGGAACATGTAACCGTAGTTGCCTGGATGCTGATTGCGGGCGGTGTTGTTTTTCTTTTCATCGATCGCTGGTTCGAAAAAAATGAGATGCAGGCGGATGAGAAAGTGTCGTTCCCCCGTGCCTTCAAAATCGGGCTGTTCCAATGCGTAGCCATGATCCCGGGCGTATCGCGCAGCGCAGCCACCATCATCGGAGGCATGGCGCAAGGTCTCACAAAAAAAAGCGCCGCGGAGTTTTCTTTTTTTCTGGCGGTACCCACCATGTTTGCCGCCACCGTGTACAAGTTGTTTAAATTTTGGAATTCCGGCGTTACCGTCAGCCAGGGCGATTGGCTGGCATTTGGTATTGGTAATGTCGTTGCGTTTTTAGTAGCCATAGTTGCGATCCGATCGTTTATCCAATACCTAACCCAGCACGGCTTTAAGATTTTTGGATACTATCGAATTGTGCTGGGAACCCTGATTCTCGTTTTGCACTATCTGGGTGTTTCTTTGCAGGTTTTGTGATGGAGACCCCGCAGGACCGCGTTTTGTTTATCGACAAACCCTACGCGTGGACTTCGTTTGACGTGGTGAACAAACTGCGAAAAAAACTTCGGATCAAAAAAATCGGACATGCAGGCACGTTAGACCCCCTCGCCACGGGTTTGCTGATTATCTGCACCGGCAAAAACACCAAAGCAATCGATCAATACCAGGCGCTGGAGAAAGAGTACACAGGCACGCTGGTACTTGGGCAATCTACCCCATCGCACGATCTTGAAACGGCAGTGAACGAAACATGGGCCATCGATCACCTGTCAGAAAAAATGATTCGCGATGCTACCCTGCATTTTCTTGGGGCGATTGAGCAAATCCCACCCCTGCACTCGGCCATAAAAATTGATGGTAAACGTGCGTATACGTTCGCCCGGCGAGGCACCGAAAAAGAACTTAAACCCAGAACTGTGTTTGTTTCCGAGTTTGAGATCACACGGTTGGCGTTACCTGAAGTGGATTTCCGTGTGGTTTGTTCCAAGGGTACCTACATCCGCAGCCTGGTGCGCGATTTTGGCCGCAGCCTGGATGGCGGTGCATATCTCAAAACACTTTGCCGAACCCGAATTGGCGAGTACTCATTACAACAGGCACTATCCATAGATGCAATTGAATGAAAATCTACTACAGCATTGAGGACTTCAACCCCCTACCCTATGCGGTAGTAACCAGCGGAACATTCGATGGCGTACACGTGGGACACCAAAGCATTCTTACCCGACTAAAAGAAGTGGCTTCTGCCAATGGCGGTGAGACGGTGCTGATCACGTACTGGCCGCACCCGCGTACGATCTTGCGCCCGGAAGAGCCTACCATTAAGTTACTCACTACCTTCGAAGAAAAGGCACAACTCCTCAAAGCGCAGGGCATCCATCATCTGCTGCGAATACCCTTTACGAAGGATTTCGCAAATATCAGTTCGCTTGATTTTATTCAAGAGATTCTCGTAAAGCGAATCGGCACACGAAAATTGGTGATCGGCTATGACCACCGCTTTGGAAAAAACCGTGAAGGAAGTTTTGAGCAACTGAAGCAAAACGCGCCCAGCTATGGCTTTGATGTAGAGGAAATACCACGCCAGGAAATCGACCATGTTACCGTTAGTTCGTCAAAAATCCGAACCGCGTTGCAAGAGGCCGACCTCGCTACCGCCACGCACCTGCTGGCGCGCCCGTATGCCCTGACCGGCCGCGTTGTGCGGGGCGATAAACTCGGCCGCATGCTCGGGTTTCCTACCGCCAATCTTGATACGGAATCGGCCAACAAACTCGTGCCTCGCGAAGGTATCTATGCCGCGCGGGTAACGTTTCACGAGCGTTCATTTGGCGGCATGTTGTATATCGGCACACGACCGACTGTGGACGGAAAACGTCAGGTGATTGAAGTGAACATCTTTGATTTTCATCAAGACATCTACGGAGAACTACTTACGGTTGAATTCTTACATCTCATCCGCAACGATATTAAATTTACCGACCTTGAGGCCCTAAAGGCACAGTTATTTCAAGACCGCAGCGCGGCCCTGCGCATCTTAAATCCGTAACCCATGGAGAAGAAACCGCTCTGGCAACCCACGCGCAGTTTCGTAGAGAGTTCAAACCTCACGGCGTACCGGAATTGGTTGGCCCAACGTGGAAAGTCTTTTGCGAACTACACTGAATTATGGCAATGGTCGACCTCTGACCTTGACGCCTTCTGGCAGTCGATGCTGGAATATTTTGATGTTCAGTATTCGGGAAAAATCCGGCAGGTGCTGTCCGGCACGATGCCTGAGTGCACCTGGTTTGATGGCATTTCCCTAAGCTATGCCGAGCACATCTTTCGCAACGCATCGCCCGATCGGCCCGCGTTGATCTGCCTGGATGAAAATGGAAATCGCAGGTATGTTTCTTGGGAAAGTTTACGCCATGAAACCGCGCAGGTGCAACGCTGGCTGCTGGCCCACGGTCTGGAAAAAGGAGATCGGGTGGCGGGAGTGATGGCCAACGGTGCCGAAGCAACGGTTGCGTTTCTGGCTACCAATGCCTGCGGTGCGATTTGGTCGTGCTGCTCGCCCGATTTCGGAACCGCCTCCATTATTGATCGGTTTGCACAAATTCAACCGCGCATCCTCATCGCATCTGCGGAATACTTTTACAACGGGAAGAAATTCGATCGGTGGGCAGCCATTGCGGAACTCCGGCGGCAGCTACCCACGGTGGAGCATGTTATTGTGGTTGGCCAAAAATCAGCGCACGGAATTACCACTTGGCACGAGGTCGTATCCCTACCAACACCAACCGAGTTATCCTTCGCTCGTGTTCCATTTTCCCATCCCATTTGGGTGCTATACTCCTCCGGCACCACGGGCCTACCCAAAGCCATTACCCACAGCATGGGTGGCATTTTACTTGAGCAGCTGAAATACGGAACCTTCCACAACGACATTCGGCCAGGAGAACGGTTTTTGTGGTACACCACCACCGGTTGGATGATGTGGAACTATTTGCAGGGCACGCTACTTTGCGGCGCCACGGCCATCGCGTACGATGGTAGCCCCGCCTACCCCGATCTGCATGCGCTCTGGAATCTGGTGGCCGACTTACGGCTGCAGCATTTTGGCACCAGCGCAGGTTTTTTGCTCGCCTGCCGCAAGGCAAACATTGATTGCACGGGGCTTGATCTAGCTGCGTTACGATCGGTGAACGCCACGGGCAGTACGCTACCCCCCGAAGGATTCGATTGGGTGTACGAGCACGTAAAGAAAGACGTGTGGCTGGTGTCCATGAGTGGGGGTACAGACGTATGCAGCGCTTTTATTGGCGGCAATCCCTGGGCGGCCGTTTACCGCGGAGAAATTCAATGCCGGGCGCTTGGCTGCCGCCTGGAAGCGTGGGATGAAAGCGGCCAGCCGCTGGTACAAGCCGAAGGCGAAATGGTGATCACGCGACCCATGCCTTCCATGCCGATCTATTTTTGGAATGATCCCGAAAAAAAGCGCTACCGCGAAAGCTATTTCGAAAACTATCCGGGCATTTGGCGGCATGGCGACTGGATTGAAATTACGGAAACGGGCGGCATCATCGTGTACGGCCGATCCGACGCAACGCTAAACCGCGGTGGCGTACGCATTGGCACCAGCGAAGTCTATCGTGCGGTAGAAACTGTTCCTGAAATTCAAGATAGCCTGATTGTATGTATTGAAACAGGCGAGGGTGAATTCTACATGCCTTTGTTTGTTGTGTTGCGGCCTGAACTTCAGTTAACACCAGAGATAAAACAAATCATTAACCGGCAGTTACGCACGCAGTGTAGCCCACGCCACGTGCCGGATGAAATCATTTGCGTACCGGAAATCCCTTATACCATTAGCGGAAAAAAAACCGAACTTCCGGTGAAAAAAATTTTGAGCGGAAAAGGCAACGCCTCTTCTTTGCAGACCGGGAGCCTGCGCAACCCCGACTCGCTCCGGTTCTTCCAGCAGTTATACGATCAAAAGAAAAAGTCATGAAAAAATCAACGATACGCTTCGAGGTTGAACTAGACAATCAAAACGTGCCCGATCGCATTGTTTGGGATGCGACCGATAAACCGGATGCCGAATTATCGGAAACTAAAGCCATCAGCATTTCTTTATGGGATCATATCCAAAAAAACACCCTTAGAATTGACTTGTGGGGTAAAGATATGCCCGTAGATGAGATGAAACGCTTCTATATCGACTGCATCGGGGGTTTGGCGCAGAGTGTACTTTCCTCCACAAGCGATGAATTTATGGCTACGGAAATGCGCGCCCTCTGCGATCGCCTGTCGGAGCACGTGCGGAAAAGCGAACAGCAATAGTTCTGTCTTAAACAAAACCGCTCCTCAAACGTTTCCAAAAAAATGGAATCGGAAACGTTTGTTTTCTTGTCATTTATTGTAGTTTTAACACCCAATTAACCTATTATCCTATGATTAAACTCTACTGGAAGACACTCGTTCTGGTGGTGTTGTTTGGAGTGGTTGGCTTTTCGGCCGCAGCCCAAACAAACATTTCCGGCACAGTGAAAGACGCAGCTTCAGGCGAAGGCCTGGGCGGTGTAAACGTGATTGTTAAAGGTCGCGTCGTGGGCACGATTACCGACATTAACGGTAACTTTAAACTAACCGTTAAGGACGCCCCGCCCTTTGTGCTCGTGTTCTCATTCGTTGGCTTTTCTACCCAAGAACTTGAAATCCGGGCGACCACGCCCGACCAGAAAGGCAACAATGAAAATATCGAGATCAAACTTGAAGAGCAAACACTACTTGGCCAAGAGGTAGTTGTTTCCGCATCGCGCGTAGAAGAAAGTATTCTCCAATCGCCGGTGTCTATTGAAAAGGTCGACATTCTCGCGATCAAGAGCTCCGCTTCGGACGACTATTACAAAGGCTTGATCAACCTGAAGGGTTTGGACATGACTTCCAGTAGTATCAACTTTCAAATTATAAATGCACGTGGTTTCAATTCTACCGGTAACACTCGCTTTGTGCAGCTAACGGATGGAATGGACACGCAGGCACCTGCATTGAACTTCCCGATCGGAAACTTGAACGGCCCTTCCGAACTGGATGTAGAAAGCGTTGAGTTTATTCCCGGTGCGGCTTCTGCACTTTACGGGCCTAACGCATTCAACGGGATTTTGCTGGTGAACAGCAAAAGCCCCTTCGAATACCAGGGTCTGAGCGCCTCCGCGAAAATGAGCGTGAACCACGTGGGCGGCACCTCAGCATTGGATAATGCGGGTGCATCCGAACCAATTGGCCCCGGTTCTGCACGACCGATGCAAGAGTACGCACTGCGGTATGCCAAGGCATTTAACAATAAGTTCGCCTTTAAAGCTGCGTTTTCGTACAGCCAAGCAACCGACTGGTACGGCACCAACCTTCAGGACAAAAATCCAGAACGTCAAGGTTCGTTGCCATTCAACCCCGGCGCTGACCGCGTACATGCCTTTGGCGATGAAGTTGCGAACAGTTTAGGGCTTTTGCGTTTGTCACTGGCTCCGGCTCTTGCAGGCTCGCCCCTCTCGCCATTCGTAAACTTTTTGCCTGACCAGACTGTGTCCCGCACTCCTTACGAAGAGCGCTACTTGGTGGATTACAATGCCAGAAATATTAAAGCCAACGTAGGTCTCAACTACCGCATCACCGACAAGGTAGAGCTCTCGTACCTGTTGAATTACGGTGCAGGTACTTCGGTTTATACGGGTGCACAGCGTTACTCTCTAAAAGACTTTAGCATTCAACAGCACAAAGTTGAACTGAAAGGCTCTAACTTCTTTTTGCGTGGTTACACCACCATTGAAGATTCTGGCGATTCTTACATCGCTGACCTTACAGGGGTAATCATCAACGATACCTGGAAATCGAACAGCAATTGGTTCCGTGATTATGCGATTGGGTATATGAATAACCTCGCATCTCAAGGATTCAATCCGCTGCTGGGTCAGCAACCTACCATTGCCCAGCAGGCGGCTGCCCACGGATTTGCCCGCGGCTATGCGGATAATACCGACACAGACGGTGCAGGTCCATTTGGAACTCGCCTGCAACCCGGTAGCGCTGAGTTTAATGCTGCCAAAGCCAACGCCGTGAGCCAGGTGATTCCGCGCGGTTCGCTCTTCAATGACCAGACTCGGTTGTATCATGCGGAAGGTCAATACAACTTTAAAAACCAAATCAAGTTTATGGATCTGGTGGTTGGCGCATCTTACCGCCTGTACGACCTCCAATCCAACGGAACCATCTTTGCCGATACAGCTGGAAATGATATCACGATTCAGGAAATTGGCGCATACACACAAGCCTCAAAAAAAATCCTGAACGACAAATTACGCCTGACCGGCTCCGTGCGCTGGGATAAAAACGAGAATTTCGATGCGCAAATTAACCCGCGTTTATCGGCTGTCTTCTCGCCCAAACCCACGCAAAACTTCCGCGTATCGTACCAAACCGGCTTTCGAATGCCCACCACCCAAAACCAACACATTGACTTGAATGCGGTTAGTGCCCGGTTAATTGGTGGTCTTCCCGAATATGCTGCGGCCAGAAATGTGTTTCAGTATGCGTATGATCTCCGCTCGGTAGTAGCATACACGGCCGCCGTTGCCCGGGGTGTTGCCGCGGGAAACCCGACAGCTATTGGTGATCCCAATAACCTCGCACTGTTGCGCCCCATAACGAGCGTTTCGCCTGTACGGCCAGAACAAGTGCAGTCGCTGGAGGTTGGTTACAAGGGTCTGGTGGGTGACAAACTATTGGTTGACTTAGTTTACTACCGGAATACGTATAACGACTTCATTGCTGCTCAGTTTATCCGTAAAGCAGCCGGTGCAATCGATATTCAGAACATGCCTACAACTGCTGCATACAACTTCGATCCCCGCACAGAACAGAACCTCCGGAATGCACAAACGTTGCTCACCCCGATTACCACGATCGGTCGGGAGAACACCTTCTCCGTACCCACAAACATTGATCGCACGCTTACCGCGCAAGGAGCTGCAATTGGTTTGGAATATAGCTTGCCGAAGGGTTACAAATTGGGTGGAAACTACAATTGGAACAGCCTGAGCGATGCCGAGCAATTGGCAGCCGACGGCTTCCTGGCGGAGTTCAACACACCTGAGCACAAATACAACATCACGTTTGGCAATCGTAAGGTGACCGATAAACTTGGTTTCAACGTTGCCTATCGTTGGCAAGATCAATTCCTGTGGGAGTCTTCGTTCGCACAGGGCATTGTACCAGCGATCGGTACAGTTGATGCACAGGTAAGCTACCGACTGAAGGACCTGAAGTCGGTACTTAAAGTGGGTGGATCTAACCTCACCAATGAGCGGTATGTATTGAACTACGGCGGCCCAACAATCGGGGCGATTTATTACATCAGCTTAACCTTTGATGAACTGTTTAAATAACAACATGCTTCGCATCATGAGAACAAAATATATTTCAGCTCTGGTGGGCGCGTTTGCCCTTGGAGCGTGTACGTACGATTTCCCGGTGCAGGACCCTCCCACAACTGGCCAGGCAGATTTCACCAAATTGGTTGCAGTGGGGAACTCGCTCACGGCCGGTTTTATGGACGGGGCACTGTACACGGCGGGCCAGAACAGCAGTTACCCAGCGATTATTGCAAGACAAGCGGCTATTCTTGGCGGCGGCACGTTTACGCAACCGGCAGTGAATTCCACCAATGGCTGCTTTAATGCCGCGGGCGGATGCACGCAAGGTCGCCTTGTACTTCGGAATCCACTTTCACCTGCGCCTACACCCACCGCCGGGGATAATGGAGCTGCGCTCGCGCGCTACACCGGCCCGGCCATTAACAACTGGGGTGTTCCCGGCGTAACATTGCAAACCGCGTTGATTCCGCAAACGGGTGGACCTGCGAGTCCAGCGAACCCTGCCTTCAATCCGTACTATGCACGAATCGGATCAAATCCAGGTACCTCTACCCTAATTGGGGATGCGGCGGCCTCGCTGGCGAACGGTGGAAGTTTCTTCACGTTTTGGCTGGGCAACAACGATGTTTTAGGATATGCAACTGGTGGAGCGGCTAACCCGGCCATCCTCACCAGTCAGGCAGATTTCCAAACTCGCTTTAACGCTGCACTGAATGCGATGTTAAACGCCAAGTCGGATGCCGAAGGTGCGGTAGCAAACATTCCGAATGTTACCAGCATTCCATTTTTCTCAACCGTACCTTTTAACCCGGTGCCGGTAACAAGCACTGCGCAGCGCGATCAGCTGAATGCGGGTTATGCCGCATACAATGGTGGTCTTGATCAAGCTGTAGCGGCTGGTTTGTTAAGCGCTGCAGAAAGAGATCGCAGACGTATTTCTTTTGCGGTAGGCGCTAACCGCGTGGTTATTCTGGACGAAACCCTTACAGCTCTGCCCGGCCCTTTTGCCAGCTTACCGCTGATGCGCCAAGCGACCGCAGAAGACAGGATTGTTTTGCCAGCAGCGTCTTTTATTGGCACATTAGTAGGGGGTAATCCCGCAGCCGTAAACGGAGTGACTGTACCGCTTGGTGACCAATGGGTGCTGCTCCCGAGCGAACAAACCGAAATCCAAAATGCCATTAACGGCTTCAACAACACCATAAAGGCAGCCGTAGATGCGCAGGCAGCCCGCCTGGTTCTGGTTGATATGAACAAGGCGCTTGCCGATGTACGCGCCGGTTTGGTATCCATCAACGGTTCTTCGTTCACCGCCTCGATCACGCCCCCTTTCGGTGCGTTTTCATTGGATGGCGTGCACCCGAACCAACGCGGCCAAGCTTTCATTGCGAACCAGTTCATTCAGGCCATCAACGCAAAGTGGGGCGCAAAAATCCCGCTGTGTAACCCGAATGATTTCGTGGGTAATGCGTTTCCGACGCCCTAACCGATACAACTTTCCTCGACGTCAAGAGGCTCCAATAACTCGGAGCCTCTTTTCATTTTAGGTCTGCTCTAGAACAGCTGTTTCGCGATTTTGTAAATCGGATCGGATTTGCCCATAGAATAAAAATGCAAACTTGGCACTCCAAACTGCATCAATTCCTTTGATTGCTTTACGGCCCACTCCACTCCTACTTGTTTAACAGAGGCATTGTCTTTGCACTTTTCAACCTCGTCAGCCAGTTCTTCGGGAATATCGATATGAAACACTGTGGCTAAAACGCTCGACTGCGCCTTTGTTGTGATCGGTTTAATGCCGGGAATGATTGGCACCGTAATACCCGCCTCCCGGCACTTGTTCACGAAATCAAAAAACTTAGCATTGTCGAAAAACATTTGCGTTACGATGTACTCCGCACCAAGGTCGACTTTCAATTTCAGATATTTGAGGTCTGTCTTCAGGTTCGGTGCTGCGAAGTGCTTTTCCGGATAGCCTGCTACCCCAATGCAAAACTTTGTTGGATTAGCGTTCTCCAAATCTTCATCCAAAAACTTGCCTTGATTCATGTGCACAATTTGTTCCACCAAATCGGAGGCATACTTGTTGCCATGCTGCTCGGCCACAAATCTGCCCTCCGACTTTATCCCATCGCCTTGTAAGGCAAGCACGTTATCGATGCCCAAAAACTGGAGGTCAATCAATGCATTTTCTGTTTCCTCCTTCGTAAACCCTCCGCAGATGATATGGGGTACGGTATCCACCTTGTAGCGGTTTTGAATAGCCGCACAAATACCCACGGTACCGGGGCGTTTCCGCGTTACTTGTTTTTCCAAAAGCCCGTTTTCACGTTTCTTATAGACGTACTCCTCGCGGTGGTAGGTAACATCTACAAAAGGCGGCTTAAACTCCATGAGCGGATCCATGTTGCTGAACAATGTTTGGATGCTATCGCCTTTCAAGGGCGGCAAAACTTCAATGGTGAAAAGCGTTCTTCCGTTCGCGTTGTTTAGGTGTTCGGTGACTTTCATTTATACAATTTGAAAATTCGATAATTTGAAAATTTTGAAAATGGCTAGGGTTTACATCGAATAAACTATTTTTTGGATGACGAAATAATTTTTGAAATTACCTTAATGATGGCTTGAACGTCTTCGAGCAGTTTGCCAGGATCTGGATAGCCATCCGACGCCTTACACAACTGCAACCAGTAATCCGTTTCATCTGCTTCTTTGGCAGCAATTTTGAACTTATGCACAAAGTCTAGCTTGCTTTCCGCATTCTGCGCCTCACGCGTGTTTGCACCAATGGAAGTGCCTGATTTCAATAACTGCTTAGCAATTACATATCGTTTTCCTTCCTCCAACTTCTCACAAAAAGCAATAATATCCAACGCGAAATTGAACGTTAACTTAACAATGATATTTTCTTGGTCGTTTCGCAATTCTTAAAATTTAGTTCACCTTCAAATTTTCGAATTGAATGATTTTCAACTTCTCAAATTGAATAGCCTAACACGGGCGACAACCATTTTTCTACCTCATCCACGGTCATGCCTTTTCGATTTGCATAGTCCTCCACCTGATCTTTTGAAATCTTTCCGAGCCCGAAATAGGCTGACGCCGGGTGCGAGAAGTAATAGCCACTCACAGCGGCGGCCGGATACATGGCGTAGGACTCCGTCAATCGGATACCAACGGTCTGCTCAGCCTCCAGCAAATCGAAGATCTTTTGCTTTTCCGTGTGATCCGGGCAGGCCGGATAGCCGGGCGCAGGCCGGATGCCCACGTAGTCTTCGTCTATCAGCTGCTCATTGCTTAGTTGCTCCGAAGGCTGGTAGCCCCAGAACTCTTTGCGCACGCGTTCGTGCAAACGTTCGGCAAAAGCTTCAGCCAACCGATCGGCCAACGCCTTAGCCATAATTTCCGAATAATCGTCATGATCGGCTTTATACCGCTCAATCAATTTCTCCAGACCCACCCCAGCCGTAACGGCAAACAACCCAACGTAATCTGTTTTTGCAAAGGAACTTGGGCACACGAAATCAGATAAACAAAAATTGGGTAGGCCTTGCGCCTTTTTGTTTTGCTGCCGCAGGAATTGAAGTGTTGATACAAGCTTTCCTGATTCATCGGCCGAAAAGAGTTGCACAGAATCGTTAGGCTGAGCCACGGCCGGGTAAAACGCCACCACGCCATGCGCTTGCAAAGATTTTTGATCGATAATCTCCTTTAGCATCAACTGCGCATCCGCGAATAACCGCGTTGCCTCCGAACCAACCTTCTCGTCTTTTAGAATGCCCGGATAGCGGCCGTACAACATCCAGGTTTGAAAAAACGGAGTCCAATCGATGTATCGTGCCAGCTCTTCGATGGGATAATCTAGGAAAACCCGCCTCCCTAATATCGCAGGGCGTGTGGGTTGAAAATCGCTCCATTCAATTTTTGCGGGATTTTTTCGGGCCTCAGCGAGTGAGATTAGATTTTTCTCCTGCTGCCGGGCGGCGTGATCCGTTCGCAGTTTTTGATATTCCTCTTTTGTTCTTTTTTGAAATCCGGGCCTGGATGCCTGATTCACCAACTCGCTTACGACCGGAACCGACCGCGAGGCATCAAGCACGTGCACAACGGGGCCCTCGTAGGCAGGATCAATCTTCACCGCGGTGTGGATGCGCGATGTGGTAGCCCCACCTATCAGCAATGGCAACTTCAGATTTGCATGTTGCATTTCTTTGGCTACGATTACCATCTCATCCAATGATGGCGTGATCAACCCGCTGAGGCCAATCACATCCACCTGATGCCGGGCTGCTTCCGCCAATATTTTTTCCGTGGGCACCATCACACCTAAATCAATGATCTCGTAATTGTTGCAAGCCAGCACTACCCCTACGATGTTCTTTCCAATATCATGCACATCGCCCTTCACTGTAGCAAGAAGAACCTTTGCTGCGGGTTGGCTTACCGCGCCCGATTTTCGTTTTTCCTCTTCCAAATAAGGAGTAAGATACGCCACCGCCTTCTTCATTACGCGGGCACTCTTCACCACCTGCGGTAAGAACATTTTACCAGCACCAAACAAATCGCCCACCACATTCATACCCGCCATTAGTGGTCCTTCAATTACATGTAATGGCTTACCATATTTTTGTCGGGCTTCTTCGGTGTCCGCATCAATAAAGTCGATGATTCCCTTCACCAGTGCGTGGGTGAGACGCTCTTCGATGGTTGCAGCCCGCCAGGCATCATCTGCCTCTTTTTTCTTTGCGCTGCCTTTTACGGTTTCGGCAAAATCCAGCAGTCGTTCGGTCGCATCGTCTCTTCGGTTCAGCAGTACATCTTCTACGCGCTCGAGTAATTCTTTGGGAATTTCATCGTACACCTCTAACATGGTGGGGTTTACAATGCCCATGTCCATGCCGTGTTGAATGGCATGGTAAAGGAAGGCCGCGTGCATGGCCTCGCGCACAAGTTGATTTCCGCGAAAGCTAAAAGAAACGTTACTTACACCGCCGCTTACATGGGCATGCGGCAGGTTTTCCCTGATCCACCGGGTAGCCCGAAAAAAGTCAAGCGCATACGATCTGTGCTCTTCAATACCTGTAGCTACCGGGAAGATGTTTGGATCGAAAATAATATCGTGAGGATTAAATCCAACCTGCTCCACCAAGATTCGATACGCGCGCGCGCAGATTGAAATTCTACGTTCGTAGGTATCGGCCTGGCCTTGTTCATCAAATGCCATTACCACGGTTGCCGCGCCATACCGCTTCACTAACCTGGCTTGCCGAATAAACTCTTCTTCACCACCCTTTAAGCTGATGGAGTTTACAATGCCTTTACCCTGCAGGCATTTCAAACCCGCCTCGATCACCTCCCACTTGCTGGAGTCTACCATGATGGGTACCCGGGAGATCTCAGGTTCGGCCGCGACCAGATTCAGGAAGCGAACCATGGCGGCTTCGGAGTCGATCATGCCTTCGTCCATGTTCACGTCAATCACCTGCGCCCCACCCCGAACTTGGTCTAACGCCACTTCCAGCGCTTGCTCGAATTTGTCTTCTTTGATGAGCTTTAAGAACCGGGCGGAACCGGTTACATTCGTACGCTCACCCACGTTTACGAAATTGGAGGCAGGTGTAATGGTTACTGCCTCAAGGCCACTGAGCTTAAGCATGCACAGCCACCTCTCTGGGCTTGTATTTTTTTGCTAACGCCGCGATGACGCGGATGTGATCGGGCGTGGTGCCACAACATCCCCCCACCATGTTCAACCAGCCTTCTTTTAGAAATTCCTCAATCTGCTGTCCCATCTCGGCAGGGGTCTGATCGTAATGCCCAAATTCATTTGGCAGACCGGCATTAGGATAGGCGGTTACAAAAAACGGCGCATTATCGTTTAACACCTGGATGTAAGGCCGAAGTTGTTTGGCCCCTAACGCGCAATTCAAGCCTACCGACAAGAGTGGCGCGTGGGAAACAGAAATAAGAAACGCGTCGGTGGTTTGGCCCGACAACGTGCGTCCGCTGGCATCGGTGATCGTTCCGGATACCATGATTGGCCATTCCCGGCCGGTATCCTCAAAAAGTTGAGTTACAGCAAAGAGCGCGGCCTTGGCGTTGAGTGTATCGAAAATAGTTTCGATCAACAACAAATCAGCGCCACCTTCCAGAAGCCCTTTTGCTTGTTCGTAATAGGCATCTTTGAGTTCATCGAATGTAATGGCCCGGTAGCCGGGATTGTTTACATCGGGCGAGAGGGAGGCCGTTTTATTTGTAGGGCCCATTGCGCCGGCCACGAATCTGGGTTGCGCCGGGTTGCTTTTGGTAAACTCTTCGGCCGCCTCCTTGGCAATTCGGGCACTTTCGAAATTCAACTCGTAGGCCAACGCCTCCAGGTGGTAGTCGGCTTGTGCAATGGGCGTGCTGCTAAAGGTATTGGTTTCCAGTACATCGGCACCCGCGGCCAGGTATTGCCGATGGATGTCTTGGATGATATCAGGGCGTGTAATCGATAGCAAATCGTTGTTCCCTTTCAGGGGATACGGGTGATCTTTAAAACGCTCACCACGGAAGTCTTCTTCCGTAAGGGTATGGCGCTGAATCATCGTACCCATGGCGCCATCAATTACCAAAATACGCTTCTTAAGTTCTTCGCGAATATTCATGCATCTGAATTAAACTGCACTTATTCCAGAAGCGGGTAGAAATCGCTCACTTATCTGGGCCGCACAACATGCGCGGTAGGATTTGGCACAACGCTTCTCAATCGATTGAAGCAGGATGCCAAGACTTCGCGGGGCCTATTCCCTCCGTCTTTCTGGATAAGTGCTGCAAAGAAAAACAATTAGGTAACAATTATGAACGTTTGTTGTACTTAATTTGAATCAATTTTACGCTTTTGAAGCTCGCTGCCATAGACATCGGCTCTAATGCCATTCGCTTTCAGGTCTCATCTGTGCTGGATGATGGACATAAGCTCCTGTTCAAGAAGATGGAGTACGTGCGCTTCCCGTTGCGGCTTGGGCATGACGTGTTTACCACGAATGCCATCAGCCTGAAAAGCAGGAACAAGTTCAAAAAACTGATGCAGGCGTATAAGCTGCTGTTAGACCTCTACGAGGTTGACGACTATATGATTTGCGCTACCTCGGCCATGCGCGAATCTGAGAACGGCATCCAACTGGCGAAAGAGGTAAAGGAAGAAATCGGTTTGAACATCAGCATTATCGATGGCCAACAAGAGGCTGATCTCATTAACAAAGCCATTCAATCCTACCTGAATGAACAAACCTATCTGCACATTGATGTAGGTGGTGGCAGTACCGAGCTGAACATTTATGCGGGTGGAAAAAAACTGAAGACACGTTCGTTCCGGGTGGGTTCGGTGCGCATGTTGGAAAACCATGATTTACCAGTGGTGTGGCAAGAAATGGAGAATTGGATCAAGGAGAACATCAAGCGTGAGATGGGTAAGGTTACCGCTGTGGGCACCGGGGGAAACATCAGCAAAATTTACGAACTGGCACAATTGAAACCTCACCGCCTGATGTCGCTTAAGCGGATGCTGGAAGTGAAGGAGATGATTGAGCGCCACACCCTTGAAGAGCGGATTTACAAACTTCAAATGAACCCCGACCGCGCAGACGTAATCATTCCTGCCAGCCACATCTATATCCAGGCGATGGAATGGGCCGGAGCAAAATATATTTTTGTACCTGAAGTGGGGTTGAAAGACGGCATGATGCTGCATCTGTACGAACGTAATGCAACGAAAAAGAAATTTGCCTTTGTTAACACCGATGACCAATCGCAAGGCAAAAAAGTAACGTCGGTGAAGAAGAAATCAAAAACGTAAATACACTACGCGCGAACCGCCTGCACGCTAGACGCCTCCGGCTACAAGCTGCAAACTACACTTGGCGCTGGGCATGAAACGCATCGCGCCCAGCGTGAAGACAGCGGCGCCGTTAGAAATTCCACTCTACGGTTTGCCCAGGAGTAAATCCGTCTTCGCCTTTATCCTGATCCGGGGCTTCGCTCCTATTTTCGTTTACCCTTTTTTCTTCCGTTGGCTTTTGCCTTGGCGGGGCTTCGAAGAGCTCGGCTTGGTCCTCCTTTTTTGGGCGGGGTGGCTTTTCGTTTTTTGGTGGCTGCGGGGGCTGGAAGAGCGCGGTTTGTCCGTCGGGTTCGATGATTGCCTCCGTTTGCTCTTTTTTTTTTGACCCACGATCAGCATCGGGGTCTCCACTTTCATTATCGGCATCATCTTCAACGGCCTCGCCACTTTCCGGATCTTCTAGCGCAGTAACCTTCGTTACCTTGTGCGTAGAGAGGCGGTTGCCCACGGACTTCCAACCCTTTACATCTACCAGTTCTTCCAGGTTTACCACTTCGGTTTCTTTCTCCTTGCCTTTGCCTTTTACGATTTCAATTTCCACCTCGGGCGACTCTGCCGAAGAAATGTACTCCAACCTGGAACCGATGGCCTCTGAGATGAAATCGAATTCCTTATCCAGCGTGGTGGTTTCCACCAAAAAACGCTTCACAAAATGCTGTTTGGAATCGCCATCCAGATACACGGCGGTAAGCACTTTTTTGGGATTGAATTTTTCCACCCAGATCACCTTCTCAGGATCATACCGGTTGGTGAGTTCAAAGTTGGTAATCTTGTAAACACCCCCACGGGTTGCCGCGATGATTCGGTCTTCTTCATGAAATTTGCCTAACCGCTGGCCCCGCTGCTCTTTGTTTAATCGGCCGGAGGCCATGTCGTACCAAAGTTCCAAACCACCCAGTGTTGAACCTTTCGACTCTTTAAAATCTACTTTCCGGATGGGGTACTTGGTAATCACATTACCACGCGCAGCGCGCCCTTTCACTTCCATTTCCGAGAAATCGAAATCAAAAATCTTTTTTCGGGCTGTGCTTGAGGGTGTTAATTTCACTTCTACGATTTCGGCCTCGCCATTTGGGTTGGCGCTGAGGTAGTGAACTTTATTGTTGGGATGGCCCGTAGTGAGATCGTATTCTTTATCGCGAATCACCGCGGGCATGGTAAACCGCTTGGCAAAACCTTTACCGGTTTTCGCATCGGTGTACACCATGTTGTAAACCATGCGCTCATCTCCTTTCCGCCAAACACCCACGTGCAGAATATCTTTGCCCACAAAAACCTTTTCGTTAATGCGGCTCACCACCGCCTTACCGTCTTTGCGCAACACGATGATGTCGTCCAACTCGGAGCAATCGCACACAAACTCGTCCTTTTTCAAGCCCCAACCAATAAAGCCATCCTCACGATTAACGTATAGCTTCTGGTTATTGGCAATTACCTCCGTGGCAGCAACCGACTGGAAACTCTTTAGCTCCGTTCTGCGCTCGCGACCTTTGCCATACTTTTCGAGCAAACCTTGAAAGTAGCTGATGGCATACTCGGTGAGGTGCTTCAAGTGGTGCAGCGTTTCCTTCAGCTCCTTGTCAAGTTCGCGAAGCAATTCATCTGCTTTAAACGAATCGAACTTGGAGATACGCTTGATGCGAATTTCCATCAGCCTCAGAATATCATCGCGGGTAATCTCCCGATAGAACTGCTTCTTGTACGGCTTGAGGCCCTTATCAATTGTCTCGATTACGCCCTCAAACGTATCCACCTCTTCTATGGAGCGATAGATGCGCTTCTCAATAAAAATCTTCTCCAATGAGCCAAAGAGAATCTTCTCCATCAACTCTGCCTTCCTGATTTCCAGCTCGCGCTTCAGCAATTGCACGGTGCTCTCGGTATTGATCTTGAGCATCTCGTTTACCTTCAGGAACGTGGGTTTATCGGCCACGATTACGCAGGCATTGGGCGATATCGAGATTTCGCAATCGGTAAAAGCATACAGCGCATCGATGGCAATCTCGGGCGACTGGCCCGACTGCAGGTGGATGATAATCTCCACATCTTTTGCCGTGTTATCGATTACTTGCTTTACCTTGATTTTGCCCTTTTCGCTCGCCTTAACAATAGATTCAATCAAGGAAGTAGTGGTGGTGCCGTAGGGTATCTCGCGAATCGCCAGCGTTTTTTTGTCGATAATCTCCAAACGCGCACGTACTTTGATCTTGCCGCCCCGAATGCCTTGTTCGTACTCCGCCACATCAGCGATGCCGCCCGTTGGGAAGTCCGGGTAAATCTTTGGGTTCTTGCCCTTCAATACATCGATAGACGCTTTGATCAACTCCACAAAATTGTGCGGGAGAATCTTGGTGGAAAGCCCCACAGCAATACCCTCCACGCCTTGCGCCAGCAACAACGGAAACTTCACCGGCAATGTAACCGGTTCTTTCTTGCGCCCATCGTACGACAATTGCCACTCGGTAGTTTGCGGGTTGTACACTACATCCAGCGCAAATTTAGAGGGGCGTACTTCAATATAGCGTGGCGCTGCGGCGCTGTCGCCCGTACGCACATCACCCCAGTTTCCCTGGGTATCGAATAGAATATCTTTCTGGCCGAGATTAATAATCGCTTCACCAATCGCAGCATCGCCGTGCGGGTGGTACTGCATGGTGCTGCCAATCACATTTGCTACTTTGTTGAAACGGCCATCATCCATTTCGCGCAGCGCGTGCATGATCCTGCGTTGTACGGGCTTGAATCCGTCTTCGATGCGCGGTACTGCACGCTCCAAGATCACATAAGAGGCATAATCCAAAAACCAGTTTTCATACATGCCATCAATGGCAATGGTATGAATTCCTTCATTGCCGGTGGCTCCTGCATCCTTGCCGGGCTTTATGGGCTTCTTACTCATTTACTACCTCCTCTTCCGTTTCTTTTTCTACTTCAGGTGCCGCAATTTTGTCTAAATCCACACGCAGGTTTTCGATAATGAAATCCTGGCGGTCGGGTGTGTTTTTACCCATGTAGAACTCCAGTAACTTAACCAAATGGCTTTCTTTGTGGATCAGCACCGGGGCTAACCGAATGTTATCTCCAATAAATGTTTCGAACTCATCGGGCGAGATTTCGCCTAATCCTTTAAAGCGGGTGATCTCCGGCTTACCTCCGAGTTTGTTTAAGGCAGCGGTTTTCTCTTCCTCCGAATAGCAGTAAATGGTTTCCTTTTTGTTTCGCACGCGGAAAAGCGGCGTCTCCAACACATACACATGCCCGGCTTTGACCAGATCGGGGAAGAACTGGAGGAAGAACGTCATGAGCAAGAGCCGAATATGCATACCGTCAACATCGGCATCGGTAGCAATAATCACTTTGTTGTAGCGCAGCCCTTCCAGCCCGTCTTCGATGTTCAGGGCGTGTTGCAGCAAGTTAAATTCTTCATTCTCGTACACCACTTTTTTGGTAAGCCCGTAGCAATTCAATGGCTTGCCACGTAAGCTAAAAACGGCCTGCGTTTCTACCCTGCGTGCTTTCGTGATCGACCCGCTGGCCGAGTCGCCCTCGGTAATGAAGATCATCGACTCTTGTGCGCGCTCGTCTTTATCCTGATCAAAGTGAAAGCGGCAGTCGCGCAACTTGCGGTTGTGCAAATTGGCTTTCTTTGCACGCTCGTTGGCCAGTTTTTTAATACCGGCTATTTCTTTGCGCTCCCGCTCCGACTGCAGAATTCGCTTTTGCAAAGCATCCGCCACAGCGGGGTTCTTGTGCAGATAAATCTCCAGCTCTCGGGCTACCAGGTCGCCCACGGCGCCGCGCACCGAAGGCCCATCGGGGGCCATATTAATCGAGCCTAATTTGGTTTTCGTTTGAGATTCGAACACCGGTTCCTGCACGCGCACCGCTACTGCGGCAATAATGCTTGCGCGGATGTCGGACGCATCGTAATCTTTTTTAAAGAAATCGCGCACGGCTTTCACCACCCCTTCGCGAAAGGCTGCCAAATGGGTACCGCCCTGCGTGGTGTTTTGTCCGTTTACAAACGAATAGTACTCTTCGCCATATTGATTTCCGTGGGTGATGGCAAACTCCACATCATCGCGTTTTACGTGGATGATGGGATACCGAATCTCTTCCGGATCGGATTTTTGTTTCAACAAATCCAAAAGCCCGTCTTTCGAAAAAAACTTGCGCCCGTTGTATTGAATGGTGAGCCCGGCATTTAAAAATGCATAGTTCCACATCAAATCATCCAAATACTCCGGAATGAAGTGGTAGTTCTTAAACATGGTATTGTCCGGTTCGAACTCCACCAGCGTACCGTTCTTCTCCTCGGTTTTGGATTCCTTCGCATCGAGTGTAAGCACCCCTTTCTTGAACTCCGCTAACTTCGTCTTACCATCGCGAAAAGCCTGCACCTTAAAATAATTGGAAAGCGCGTTTACCGCTTTAGTACCCACGCCATTCAAGCCCACCGACTTCTGGAAGGCGCCGGAATCGTACTTTGCCCCGGTGTTGATCTTGGAGACAACATCCACCACTTTACCCAGCGGAATACCACGGCCATAATCGCGCACCACCACCTTTGATTCCGTAATGTCTACTTCAATTACTTTACCGTAGCCCATCATGTGTTCATCGATACAGTTATCGATTACTTCCTTTACGAGCATATAAATGCCATCGTCTTTGGCCGAGCCATCGCCCAGTTTGCCGATGTACATGCCCGGCCTTAGCCGGATGTGTTCGCGCCAGTCGAGCGACTTGATACTGGCCTCGTTGTATTCAACAGGTTCTTTCGCCATGGGCGGATGTGTGGTTTTACGTCAGATCAAAAAATTCGAGTGCAAAGAAAGAAACTTTGAAAAATTGCACCCTACCAAAGAAATGAAATTTTGAGCGGTTGTACTGCCGGTGCGGGGCATGGCAACTTTAGTGTTTTCTGCACATTATTGGCAATAAGCGGCTGACTAACTGATGATAACTACAACTTTAATCAACTACTTTTACAAGCATTTTCTTGCGAAGAAATTGATACAGCGGGTACCCCACTACCCATACCAGCAACACGGCCAGGCTTCCGTTAATCAAAAAGCCCATGCGCGCGTAATCGAATTTTTCGAGACTGTTGGTAAGGTTTACAAACGCCAGCGCAACCATCAAAAACAAATGAAAGAAAATCAACATCCCAAAATACCAGGTTTGAATGGGCGGTTGCGAGGCGAATAACGTGCGGGCAGCAAAACCTAATGCATTGAGTGCCCCAACGCCTGCCAAAGCAGCGTAAAAAAAGACCGAACGGTCAACCTGCAGACGGTTGCCTAAATCCACAGCCTCCGGTAACCCGGCATATACGTACAACAAAAACGCGGCGGCAACCAATAAAGAAATAAACCAAACCGCTTTTACCACTTTCAACACCATGCCCTTACTTTTACGTGCGCAAAAATAACAAATCGCAGTTCGGCATGAGGAAATTGGCATTGGTATGTTTTTGGGGATTTGTGGCGATTGCTTGCAACAAGCCGCTACCCTCGCTTTCTGGCCTGGACATGGCCCAATGGCAGAAAGACGCCAACGGGTGCAGCGGCTACCGGGCTCAGCACGAGCCTGTTTTGGTGGCGGAAACAGAGGCCCTGCGCGGCCTGAGCCAGATGCAAATTGTTGAACTATTGGGCAAGCCCGACCAGAACGAGCTCTACAAGCGCAACCAAAAGTTTTTCTATTACTGGCTAAGCGGTGCGCCCGATTGTTCGGAAAAAAAGATGGCCAAACGTCTTTCCGTTCGCTTTAACGCCATGGGGTATGCCAAAGAAGTGTTGATCGAATAATTACACACCCCTACCGCGTTGAAAAAAGACGGGCTCAGTGCAATGCAAGGTCAACTCATTAATGCATTGCGCTGAAAATCTTGCTTCTTACGCTTCGCTTTCTCTATTGCCGACCAAAAGCGATCGACCAGCGCCTCCTTAGAACGGTGGTTAAGTGGGTAAAGTAGGGAAACCTTGAAATAAAACGTATCGCCCAATTGTTCTGGCGAGTACAGTTTCACTTCATACGTTCCGCCCAACGATTTGATTTCCACGTCTTTGATGTTCTCCAACGGAATGAGCAACTCATGATCTTTGCGTTGCACATAAAGAAACTCATCGTCAAAGGCAGCCCGCACCAGCTTGCCGGAAGCACGAAAGGCTACAACATAAAAATAGATGTAAAGGGCAGACTGGCACAGCCCAAGCACCCAATCTCCCGGGCCGTCTGCGTGTGCAAGAAACGACCACACAATGGCAACCACAAGCACCGTATATATCACCACCGTAGCCTGCCGCCACTCGCCCAGCCAGCGAGACGACAACCGGATGGGTTTGGTTTTTTTCACCACGGGTTCTTTTAACTTTACGACCGAAAAGATAAACAAACAAAAAAGAATCGCATGAGGCAGGTGGCAGTTATTGGGTCGGGTACGATGGGCAACGGTATTGCGCATGTGTTTGCGCAACATGGCTTTTCGGTGGCGTTGATAGACGTTTCGGAAGAGTCGCTCAAAAAAGGCGTGGCAACCATTGAAAAGAATCTGGGGCGGCAGGTTGAAAAAGGGATACTTACCGATACCCAAAAGAAAGAAACGCTTGCGCGGATTATGCCCACCACGCTTTTGAATGAAGGCGTGCGCGAGGCCGATGTGGTGGTGGAAGCCGCCACGGAAAATGTGGATCTTAAGCTGAAGATTTTTAAAGATGTTGATGCATTAACGAAACCGGGTACCATCCTGGCGTCTAACACCTCCTCCATTTCCATCACCCGCATCGCATCGGTTACCAAAAGCCCGGACAAGGTGATTGGCATGCATTTTATGAATCCCGTGCCCGTGATGAAGCTCGTAGAAGTAATTCGCGGCTACAGCACCAGCGATGAAGTAACCGCCACCGTAATGGAATTATCGCGTACGCTGGGTAAAGTGCCGGTAGAAGTAAACGATTATCCCGGTTTTGTGGCCAATCGCATTCTTATGCCCATGATTAACGAAGCGATCTATGCCTTGTACGAAGGCGTTGCGGGTGTAACGGAGATCGACACTGTAATGAAATTAGGCATGGCCCACCCCATGGGGCCATTGCAGCTTGCCGACTTTATTGGGCTGGATGTTTGCCTTTCGATTTTACGTGTGTTGCACGATGGTTTGGGTAACCAAAAATATGCCCCATGCCCCCTGCTGGTGAACATGGTACAAGCCGGCCATAAAGGCGTAAAAAGTGGCAGCGGGTTTTACAAGTACTCCACCGGCAGCAAAGAGCTGGTGGTAGCCGATCGGTTTACGAAATGACCCCGCAAGACCAAAAGTTTATTGCGTTCTGGGCGCCAAAAAGCCGCCTAGGTCGCTTAAAATACAGCCTTTATTACGGTGCATTGATTTTTGGTGGGATAACGCTTACCGGATCGCTGATTTTTGGACAATTCCTTTTCGATAAGCCCATTACCCTGGAACGGGTGTTGGTGGGTATCCCGATTTGGACAATCACCGGCTTTTTCGCGTTTGGCTGGTTTCAGTGGAAGCCCAACGAAGATCGCTACCAAAGATTGATCAATCGTGATTCGAAGGAAGATGTTCCCGGCCCTGGTGCCGTTTGAAATCAAACTGCACACCTACCTGAAAAAACCGAATGCCCGTTTCGTTATCTACACGGTAATCTAACTGGTATAAATAGCCCACATACGCAGTTACCTGCTGGGTAAACTGCCGCCCCAAAAGAACCGCAAAGCGGTTTCGCTCAAAATAGGTGGGCCGATCGATCAGGAAAATTTCGTTGGAAGCTGCCACGTACCAGGTGCCCGGCGCCATTTTGCGTTTGTTGATGGGTACGATGGCATTCACACGAAAGCGGTAGCGCGTGCGAAAGCCATTGCTGGTCCACCGTTGTTCCAGCCGGTACCGATGCTCAATCTTGATGCGCTCCAGATACTCGCTAATCGCGATTTGCTGCCACAACCGAAACTCATCATTTACCTCTGGCTCCAAAAAGTTGCCGCCTTGCTGAAACGTGTTGTAGCGCCCACCCGCCAACGACACAGAAAAGTTCTTGTCGAGATTATATGTGCCGCCGCCCTTAAACTCGTAGTAGTGAAAGTTGTTGTAAAAACTGGTCGATCGGATTTGCGCTTCGCCAAATACAGACCACTTTGGCGAGAGACCGTATTTGGCCGAGAGAATACTCCAGGAGCCTACCTGCGCGTGCGTGCCCACTGCCGCCAGGCTGGCCACAAAAAAGAAAAACCCCCGAATGCTCATCGGGGGTAAACATACTATTTTTTGAGAAGGTCGCGAATCTCGGTCAGCAATTGAATGTCGGCCGGTGGCGGGGCGGGTGCCGCGGGTTTTGCATCTTCCTTTTTTTGCGCGGCATTCATCGCCTTTACAATTAAAAACAGAACAAACGCAACAATAACAAAGTTGAGAATGGCGGAAAGGAACGTGCCGTACTTCACTGTATTAAACATGGTAAGTTCTTCCAACTTTGTTAAATTCGCTGCGTCTAGCGCCGGCTTCAACAACAAGGGAGTAATTACATCATCGATCAATGAGCTTACAATTTTGCCGAATGCTGCGCCAATGATAACACCGATTGCGAGGTCTACAACGTTACCGCGCATGGCGAAAGACTTAAATTCTTTTAACATGGTTAGGGGGTTTAGTTCTGGTGTTCAAAAGTAAAATATTTGCCCGGGAACTCCGCCGGGCGACCTAACGAAAATCTCGCTTTGAAGAAAAAACCAATAAAAAAACAGCGCACAGTGAAGCAATCAGCTCGCAGCGCCAAGCCAAAATCGGCTCTGCACGTTCCGGATGAGTTGATTCTATTCTCGCTCAACACCCGGTATGAGTACCTCAGCTACTCGCCCAACCACGCCGCTACGATGAAAAAAATCTGGGGCGTTGAAATCAAGGTTGGCGACTGCATGCTCGATTTTATTCTGAGCAAAGCAGATCGGGCGAAAGCCAAAAAGAACTTCGACCTGGCCTTGCGCGGAAAAACTTTTTCGGTGTTGGAAGAATATGGCGACCCCAACCTCTTTCGCACGTTTTACGAAGACCGCTACTCGCCCATCCGCGACGCCCGTGGCCAAGTGGTTGGGCTAACCGTACTGGTATTGGATGTAACCGAGCTAAAGCAAAAAGAACAGAGACACGCGGAGAGCGAACGTAAGCTTACCATGGCGCTGCGCGCGGCGCAAATGGGTATTTGGGTGTGGGAAATACCGGAAAACACAGTCGGTTGGTCTGACGAAGTGTATAAGATATTCGGTTTGACGGGCGAGCAGCCGATTGATTTTGAAGGCTATCAACGGTTAACGCACCCAGAAGACCGGTTGACTGTACTTGACCGGATCGAGAATTCACTTCACAAACAGACCGATTATGTGGTGGAGCATCGGGTGATTTGGCCAAACGACCAAGTGAGATGGATTGAGGCGATTGGCAACGTAATACGCAATGAAAGCGGACAGCCCATTCGCATGATGGGTACTGTGCGCGACATCACCGAAAAAAAGGAAGTGGAATTCGATCGTGCCGAATGGAAAACGCGCTACGAACTGCTTACCGCAGCCACCGGCGATGTGGTGTACGATTACGATGTGACCACCGGAAAGATTGTGTGGAGCGGGAATATTGGAAATGTGTTGGGCTTTGCCCCCGAGGAGATTGATAGTATAGCGCATTGGATGAGTTTGATCCATCCAGACGACCGCGACCGAAGCGTGACCGAATTGACTTCCGCAGAAGAAAACCTGCGCACCTACGAAGTGATGTACCGGTTCTGCAACAAAAGCGGGCGTTACCTATCCATTCAAGATCGCGGCTTTTTTATGGCCGATGAAAGCGGCAAAGCCGTGCGGATGCTTGGCAGCATGCGCGATGTAAGCGCCTCCATTCAAAGCGAACAGGAGAAACGCGAGCTACAACTTAGTTACGAAACACTCTTCAATAGCACGACCGATGCCATTTTTATTATGCAGGCAGAAGGCCCAGAAACCGGCAAAATTGTTTCGGCCAACCGCGCGGCCGCCAGTATGCACGGCTACACTATGGATGAGTTTCTTCAACTCAATGTGCGCGACTTAGATGCACCCGAAGAAGCCAAACGACTAACTGAGCGACTGGCACGGGTTTTAGAAGGCGAGAACCTCATGTTTGTTATTGACCATGTAAAAAAAGACGGTACCGTATTTCCCGTTGAGGTGACCACCGGCCTTATGGAAGTTAACGGAAAGCGTTTTGTTATGGCCATTGACCGCGACATTACCGAACGCAAAAAGGCGGAACAGGAACTGCTCGAAAGCGAGCAACGATTCCGACGGCTGCAGGAAGCCTCCTTCGGAGGTATAGGCATTCATGATCAAGGACGAATTTTGGACGCCAATTCCGGTCTGGCCGCGATGTGCGGCTACACGCTTAATGAATTAATTGGCATGGACGGTCTGCAACTCATTGCACCGGAATACAGGGCGCTGGCGATCAAAAACATCACCACCGGCTATGAGCGGCCCTATGATATGGAGCTTGTTCGCAAAGACGGTTCGCGCCTGTTTATCGAAGCGCATGGCAAGAGTATTCCCTTTCAGGGCAGGCAGGTGCGCGTAACCGAGTTTCGCGACATCAACCAGCGTAAACAGGCCGAGCAGCAAATTATGCAACAAAACATCCGCCTCACGGCCATCGCGCAAAGCCTTACCCGAAAAAATGAGCAGTTGGAGGAGTTTACGCAAATCGTATCGCACAACCTGCGTTCTCCGGCCGGCAACCTGGTGAGCCTATCGCAAATGATGGAAACCGCTTCCTCGGATGAACTGCCGGAAATGATCCGGTTGCTGCAACAGGCAAGCCAGTCGTTGGTTACCAGCCTTACCGAGTTGAATGAAATCCTGAAGATCAAACAAAACCGGAACATCGAGCGCCAGCACCTGGAGTTTGCGGCCGAACTTGATCATGTTCGCACCATGTTGGTGGCACAGATTAACGAAACGCAGGCGGAGATTCGGTCGGACTTTAGCAACGCACCCACGATTGACTTTCCTAAAGTGTATTTGGAAAGCATCTTGCTCAACCTGCTCAGCAATGCATTGAAGTATCGCCACCCCGACCGTCCACCCGTGGTAGAGGTTAGTACTCAGCAGGAAGGCGGAGTAATCCGGCTCACGGTGCGAGATAATGGGTTAGGCATTGATCTGGCTCGGCACGGCCACCAGGTTTTTAAGCTGCACAAAACTTTCCACGTACACCCCGAAAGTCGCGGTGTAGGCCTGTTTCTGGTAAAGAACCAGATAGAAACCATGGGCGGAGAAATCTCGGTGGCCAGTACCGTGGGCCAGGGCAGTGTGTTTGAAGTGCATTTTAACAAGCACACCGATAATTGAAGTTAGAACACTAACCGCAGCTGATTGCGTAAGCCACGAAAGCCGCTAAGCTCAATGCCGGTGCTGCCAATGAACATTTTGGCTTGAATCTTTACGGGTATTTTATTGGCATCGTCAGAGATCCAGGCGGTAATGGAGTTTTCGCCATCGAACAGTTTATTGTCGGGCATGATGGGTACCAGTTTGTGGCAGGGAATTTTACCGATTTTAGTGCTGATCGTTTCTTTTCCGGTGTACATCACCTTTAGTGTGTAAGAAGTATCCTCGAAAAAGCCCTGGATGTTCAACGTGTCGCCCACGCGCACCTTCCGGAAGTCTATTACCCGCAAAAGCATAAACCCGCCCACCAGATCTTTGGCATTTTTGGGGATTTCATACACCTGCGGGTTTTCGAACACCCCGGTTTCCTGATTCATCACCTTTACTTCCGCCTTTTGTTCTTTGTGATTGAACGTAATCAACTCGTCTTTCCGGTATTTTCCTTCGCGGATTTTGCGATACGAAACGTGTGTATTGAGCGATGTCGTATCAAGGTACGCCCCCCAGTTATCTTTTACGCGAGTAACCCAGGAAATCCAGTCGCTGGTTTCGCCATAGCAATCAATCTTGAAGCACGCCTTCTGGTGGATGTTATACACCTTCCGGTCGATTTTAGTGATGGCCTTTCCTACCGTCATAAATGCGAAGTTCACCCGGTACTCTAACTCCTCGCCAGCCGAAAAACTCGTGTTGGGGGTAACGGGTAGTTCTTTCAACTCACGCATGGGCGCCTGCCATGCGGCAAGCAAAGCCGAACTTACTACCAAAGCAACTGCTAACATCCCACGAAAAAGCACCGCCTGCCTCATATCTGCAAAATTAGGGGGTTTAGCAGGTAATGACAAAGCGCATGCCAATGAAGAAATCGTTACACCGCCACGTTGTTTTCGCGTAAAGCGTCATTCAATGATGTTTTCTTATCGGTGCTTTCTTTCCGTTGGCCAATAATCAAGGCACAGGGCACCTGGTACTCCCCCGCCGGAAACCGTTTGGGCAATGAGCCCGGAATTACCACAGATCGGGCCGGCACCTCGCCTTTGTACTCTTTCGGGTGCGCGCCCGTTACATCAATGATCTTGGTGCTGCCGGTAAGTACCACGTTTGCACCCAGCACGGCCTCCCGCCCTACGCGTACCCCTTCTACCACAATGCATCGCGACCCTACAAACACATGATCTTCGATGATTACCGGCGCCGCCTGCACGGGCTCCAAAACACCACCGATACCCACGCCGCCGCTGAGGTGCACATTCTTTCCGATCTGGGCGCAACTGCCCACCGTGGCCCACGTGTCCACCATCGTGCCTTCGTCCACATAGGCCCCAATGTTTACGTAACTCGGCATCATAATCACACCCTTGCTTACAAAACTCCCGTGCCGCGCAATGGCATGAGGCACTACCCGTACACCTTTTTCTTTGTAGCCACGCTTGAGCGGAATTTTGTCGTGAAACTCAAACGGCCCCACCTCAATGGTATGCATTTGCTGGATGGGGAAATACAGAATGACCGCCTTCTTCACCCATTCGTTTACTTTCCAACCATCAGCCGCGGGTTCGGCTACGCGCAATTCGCCCCGATCGAGCAGTTCAATAATGTGCCGGATCGCATCCTGCGTGGCGGGTTGTTGAAGCGCCTCGCGGTGTTGCCAGGCGTGTTCGATGGTGGCGATCAGTTCGTTCATTTTACATTACTTTTAACGGCCCGCAAGAAAACCACAAATCGGCAGATGTCCATATTCGCAGTTCGTATTCTCCATTTAATATTCCGATGCCGCCCGCAATAAGAAAACGAGTTGTTCTGGCCGCCATTTTAAAGCCCGTTAACGATACGCGGATGTACGAAAAGATGGCGCTGTCGCTTGCGCAAACCGGGGTCTATCAAGTAACCGTAATTGGTCGCGGTAGTGCTGCGGCCAACCACGCCGCCGTGCATTTTTTTTCACTTGGTAACTTTGGCCGCATCGGTCTGGCCCGACTGGTAGCACCCCTTAAAGTATTGGTTAAGTGCCTTCAAGTAAAGCCCGAAATACTAATCGTTACAACCCATGAATTACTGATAGTTGCGCTTATAAACAGAATTTTATTCGGGACTCGGATTTGGTACGATATTCAGGAAAACTACTACCGGAACATCCGCTTCGGGGGCGCATTCCCACCAGTAATTAGCGCGCTGCTTGCGTTGTTTGTGCGCCTGAAAGAAAAGGCAACCGCCCCTTTTTTTCAGGGCTTTTTTTTGGCCGAAACGGGGTACACGCGTGAGTTGAATTTTGTTGGCCGCCGGGCAATTGTTCTCGAAAATAAAGTAGTGCGCGCCCCGCTGCCCACGCGTAAAAAAGCAACCGAGTTCACGTTTCTCTTTAGTGGCACGCTGGCCGCGAGTACCGGGGTTTTTTCCGCCATCGAGCTGGTACGGCGCATCCGCGAGACCGGGGCCGCAGTTCGGCTGCTGATCATCGGCTACGCGGCTCAGACTTCCATACAACACCGTTTACGTGCCGCGAGCGATACGCTTGACTTCATCGCGCTCGAAGGCGTGCATGAACTTGTGCCGCACACCCGGATTCTGGAAGCCATCGCAGAAGCGCATGCGGGTATTGTGGCGTACCCTGATTCTCCGCATACGCAAAGCGCCATCCCTACCAAGTTGTACGAGTACCTTGCCCACCAGCTACCCATCGTATGCATTAACCATCCTACGTGGAGCGCCTGTATCACCAAATGGCACGCAGGCTTGAGCATCGATTTTGAAAACTACGAACCGGTGGAGGTTTGGAATCAACTTCGCCACGCACACTTCTATCCCACCCCGCCCACCGGCGTTTTTTGGAAAGACGAGGAGCCAAAGCTGTTGGATGCACTCCAGGTGGACAAGTGAACCCACTTAAAATATTTTTTAGACTAATCTAAAATTGTATTTTTGGGCATCCCAAACACGATGCTCAGCTTAACGGAAGAAAACTATCTGAAGGCCATCTATCATCTTTCTGATGGCGGCCAGCAAACAGTGCTAACCAACGCCTTAGCCGAAGCGATGAACACAAAAGCTGCCTCGGTAACGGACATGATCAAGAAACTTTCGCAGAAAGATCTCATTCAATACGAAAAGTATTATGGCGTGCAGGTAACCGCCAAAGGCAAAGCCGAAGCATTATCCATCATCCGCAAACACCGGCTTTGGGAAACCTTTTTGGTAAGCAAACTTGGCTTTCGGTGGGATGAGGTGCACGATGTAGCCGAGCAACTGGAACATATCCAATCGCAACACCTCATCGAACGATTGGATGAATTTCTTGGCTTCCCGCAGGTTGACCCGCATGGCGACCCCATACCGGATGGGAACGGCAAACTCCGCACCCCACCTAACGTGGCGCTCGATAAAGTGGCGGTTGGCTACGAAGGCAGCATTTTGGCGGTAAAGAGCAGCGATCCGCAACTCCTCCAGTACCTTGATAAAATCGGGGCCCATCCCGGCAAACGGGTAAAAGTACTCTCCCGGGAACGTTATGATGATTCCCTGGAGATCAATATCGAACGCAAGCAACATTTCATTTCACGCGAAGTTTCTCAAAATATTCTTGTCTCAGCGTAATCATGGAAAGCAAATCGGTTCAGCGTCGGTCGCTTAGCGAAGTTCACTCCTCGGTAGACCCCAGCCAACGCAAAGGTTGGCGCAAGCTATTGGCCTTTTTGGGTCCGGCCTACCTGGTAAGCGTAGGCTACATGGATCCTGGCAACTGGGCTACCGATATAGCCGGGGGCAGTCAGTTTGGCTACGCGTTGATTTGGGTTTTACTGATGTCTAACCTCATGGCCCTGCTGCTGCAAAGCCTCAGCGCGCGGCTGGGTATTGTGCGGCAACTGGATCTGGCGCAGGCATCGCGCAACACGTACCACCCCGCAGTGAACTTTGTGCTCTGGATTCTTGCCGAAATCGCCATTGCAGCCACCGACCTTGCCGAAGTACTGGGTATGGCCATTGGCTTGAATCTGCTATTTGGCTTGCCGCTGATTTGGGGCATCTCGTTAACCGTTTTGGATACACTGCTGCTGCTGTTATTGCAGAACTACGGCATCCGCAAACTGGAAGCGTTTATCATTGCACTTGTGGCCATCATCGGGGTATCGTTTTTTGTGGAGATGATTTTAGCGAAACCTGCGTTAAACGAATTGGCCAAAGGCTTCATCCCGAGTTTGCCAAACGATCAGGCCTTGTACATCGCCATAGGCATTATTGGGGCTACGGTGATGCCACACAATCTTTACCTCCACTCCTCGCTGGTACAAACCCGGCGCTTCGAAAAAGGGTCGCAGGGGATTTGGAGTGCAATAAAATACAACTTCATCGATTCCGCCATCGCACTCAACGCCGCCTTCTTTGTGAACTCCGCCATTCTCATTCTGGCGGCAGCTACCTTTTTTAAAAATGGCTTTTATGAAATTGCCGATATTCAGGATGCCCACCGCATGTTGGAACCGTTGCTGGGCAGCGAGTGGGCGCCGCTCCTGTTTGGTGTAGCGCTGGTTGCCGCCGGGCAAAGTTCTACCGTTACCGGAACACTTGCCGGGCAAATTGTGATGGAAGGATATTTGAATCTGCGCATTGCCCCATGGTTGCGCAGGTTGCTTACGCGGTTAATTGCCATCATACCGGCCTATGTGGTGATCTTGTTGTATGGCGAAGCGCAAACGGGCACGCTGTTGGTATTCAGCCAGGTGGTACTGAGTTTGCAACTCGGTTTTGCCATCATCCCCCTGATCCACTTTACCAGCGACCGCGAGAAGATGGGCGAGTTTGTGATTAAACCGTGGATGAAGATCGCGGCGTGGCTCATTGCTGCCATAGTGGTAAGTCTCAATGCAAAACTGGTGGTGCAGGAAATTGCCGGTTGGCTGGAAACTGCCGGAGACGGGCGAATCTGGATTTGGATTTTTGTGATTCCGGCCTGCCTAGGTGCTGCGGCACTGCTGCTGTACATCACGCTATTTCCTTTAGTGAAAAAGCCCGAGGAGAAAACTACCGATCTGCCCCACGGCCAGGCGAGCGAACTGCAAAACCTTGAGCAACCCGTATATGAGCGTATTGCTATCTGCATTGATTTTACCAAAACAGATGAGCTGGCTATTCGAAGTGCGCTGGCTCAGGGCGGCAGCCGTGCGCACTATGCACTCTTTCACGTGGTGGAGAGTGCGGGTGCGATGGTGTATGGCGATAACATTGCCGACCGCGAAACCGACCAGGATTGGTTGGCGCTGGAAGACTATGCCAACCAGTTGCGTGTGCGTGGCTTCAACGTGATCTCCGAGATTGATTATGGCAGCCCGAAAAACCAGATTCCAAAAATGGTAACCCGTTTCAAGGCCGATATGCTAGTGATGGGTGCACACGGCCACAACTGGTTTAACGACCTGATCTTTGGCACTACCGTGGATGCCGTACGCCACCGGGTGAATATTCCTGTCTTCATCGTAAAGCAGCGCTGAAATGGCACGTATACATGCGTTTGACGATACCATTGTGGCGCTGGCCACCCCGCAAGGCGTTAGCGCCATTGCGGTAATACGTTTGTCCGGCAGCCAGGCAATTGGTATTACCCAGAAAATCTTCAAAGGCAAAAATCTCGAGTCCGCGTCTTCCCACACGGTGCACTTCGGCACGCTGGCAACGGCCGACCGCACCCTCGATGAGGTGTTGGTTACGGTATTTCGGGGTCCCCACTCGTTTACGCGCGAGGACAGCGTAGAGATTTCCTGCCACGGCTCACCGCTGATTGTGAAGGAAATCATGAAGGCATTAGTAGCGCAGGGTGCACGTTTGGCCGACCCGGGCGAGTTTACCAAACGCGCCTTTTTGCACGGCCGGTTCGACTTGGCCCAGGCAGAGGCCGTGGCGGATTTGATTCACGCAGAAACGGATAATGCCCGGCAGGCGGCCCTGAACCAAATGAAAGGCGGGTTTTCGCGCGAGATCAAAGCGCTGCGCGAGGAATTAATCCATTTTGCTTCCTTGATTGAATTGGAATTGGATTTTGGTGAAGAAGATGTGGAGTTTGCCAAGCGCGATGAATTGCGCGTACTTATCCGGCAACTGCAAAGCCATATTCAACCGCTTATTCAGTCGTTCGACCACGGGAACGTGATCAAAAACGGTATTCCAACCGTGATTGCCGGCAAGCCCAACGCGGGTAAATCCACGTTACTGAATGTGCTGTTAAACGAAGAGCGAGCCATCGTCTCGGAGATTCCCGGCACTACGCGCGATGTAATTGAAGATGAAATGGTATTGGGTGGCATTTCGTTTCGATTTATTGATACGGCTGGCTTGCGCGATACCACAGATACGATTGAATCGATTGGCGTGCAGCGCACGCGCGAACAGATGAATCGCGCAGCATTAATTTTATATGTATTTGATTTATCCACGGCCACAAGCGCGGAAATTGATGAACAAGAGGCGGAACTGAAGCAACTTGGTAAAGCAATCTTAAAAGTGGGTAACAAAATCGATCGGGCTAACCCCGCATGGGTGGAATCACTTCGTGCGCGCGACTTTGTCTTTATCTCAGCTTCGCAGCGCGAGGGGATTGAGTCATTGAAGGCGCGAATCTTGAACACGTTCCAAGTCGATCGCGTAAAGCCGGGCGATGTTATGGTAACGAATTTGCGGCACTACGAAAATCTGCGTCAAACCAATGCTGCGTTGCAACGCGTGCTCGATGGCATGGATCAGCAAGTAACGGGCGACTTTCTGGCGATGGATATCCGGCAAGCGCTGCATTTTCTTGGTGAAATCACCGGTGAAATCACTACGGATGACCTGCTGACGAACATTTTTTCGAAGTTTTGTATTGGGAAGTGACAAGCAAACGCAGAATGCGCTGACCTGTCCTAATGCTTGATAAAGGCGATCTTTTTTGAGCCCGCGACCAATCACCCCTTACCCCAGCCCAGCCAATAACCCTGCCATCAGCTGGCGTTGACAAAGCAAGCCAGCCACTGCGAGCGCAACACCCAACACGCTGGGCACTTCATCGCGTATCAATATCGAACCGCTACTGGAACTCCACACCGTTTCACTTTTAAAAAGCACCTGCTTCACTCCACGTGCATTCACCCATGCCGGGCTCCCGCCCCAAAAGTTTGTCTTCCAGTCAAATCGTACCTTATTAACGGTGGTAAAACGGCCGCCCGAAGAACCAATTTCCAAGACACCCAACAACTCATGCTGATGAAAAACCTCCAAGCGGGTTTTCCAAATGCCGGTAGACCGGAATTTTAGATCGATTTCTTCCCCGTGGAATTGAATCTTGCTTGTACTCAAGGCGCTGGTGCGGAGTACGCCCACTTTTCGTGTGCCCTCAGTCAACACCAGGTTTTCACCGGTCCAACTTTCCGTGCTCCACCGTAGCCTCATTTTTTCTGCTTCTTCACTTTCGGTTCATGCACCAAGAACACCCGCATGCGCATCGGATTCAACGGCCTATCAGTTTTGTCGGTAGGCGTAGCCGCCAGTTTGTCAAGCGTCTCCCAACCACTCACCAATTCGCCAAATACCGTGTAACCGCCATCCAAATGCGGGGTGCCACCTACGGTGGTGTACAACTTGCGTTGCTCTTCATTCAGCTGTAATTTGCGCTGTACCACAAAGCTATCGAGTTGTGCGGGACGGTATGCTTTTCGTTGTACGATGTAAAACTGCGCGTTGCTGCTCGCCTTTTCGGGATTGTTGTCGCGCGCCATGCCGAGCGCTCCGCGCTTATGGTAAATGCCCTGCTCGGTGCGAAACTCTGCAGGAATCATGGGGCCCGGTGCCTCGCCATCGCCCAATTTCGTCTCGGCCGTTGCATACTTGCTGCCGGGGTCGCCCCCCTGCACCACGAAGTTGTTAATCACCCGATGAAACAGCAGGCTATCAAAAAAACCGGCTTTGATCTTTGTTATGAGGTTATCGCGATGCAAAGGCGTTTCATTATACAGCTTCAACACCATCTCCCCTTCGGTGGTGAGCATCAACACATGGAAACTCGATTTTTCTTTTACCAACTTCCTGGCCTTTCCTATCGCTTTCTTCTCGGCCGACAGCAATGGCCGGAAAGTTTGGGCGAGCGAATCAGAAAAAACCATCGCACACATCACGAAAAGTAGTGGTGCGAACTTTGCACTCTTGAATTTGTTTTTTAGATATTGCATAAAGTAAAGATGGTTTTCCTCGCATTAATTCCCGCATGTTTAGGTTTCTTTTTTTCACAGGAACCCACCGTAGTGATTTCGATCACAAACCTGCAAAGCACCACCGGTAATTTGTACATCGGCTGGTATGTGCAGCCGGAAGGCTTCCGCATTTTGGAAAAAGCAAAATACAAACGCATCGTGCCCGTGGTGGAGCAGGAAAAGATAACGGCCCGCTTTCAGGTGCCTCGCGGCACCTACGCGGTGGCGGTATTTCTCGATACCAACGACAATGGCCAATTGGATACGAATTTTTTCGGAGCCCCTACTGAGCCCTATGGATTTTCCAACAACAAACTATTTGCATTTCGCCCCACTTCGTTTGAGGAAGCAGCTTTTCGCGTAGACGCGGAAATGGAGATTGAGGTAAGGTTGAAGTGAGTCTGTTAGTTGTTAGTTGCTAGTTGTTGGTTGTTCGTAGCTGTGACACGTTCATGCTAAAATTTTTCTGATCAATTCGTTGTAATTAAAAAACGTGTTGATTTACCTTTGCATCATGCTTCAAGTAAAAGCAACATATCGATTGCACACTGAACCAGGTAGCGATATTTGGTTTTGGCCGCGGATTTTCAGTTGATCACTTCGTGATCGCACACTGAAAACCCGGCTTCGACCGGGTTTTTTTATGCCCGGCTCCCTTCGGAGCCGCATCAATAAAAACTCGATGAGAAAAAATAAATCACCAGCAGGTGAGGTGAAATCACTTTGCCTGTTTGAAAATCCCCGCAAGGGAAAAAATGAAAGACGATGAAAAGAAAAATGTTGAGTGGAAAAGATGTGATGAAGTTGGGCTACCCGGAAGGGCGGGCGATTGGCATGGCCATCAACACCGTGCATAGACATTTTCGCAGAAGCGAGAAGGAAGATATCTACACGATGCTGCGAAATGTGTTGGCCGATCCGCGTGCGTATATCAACGATGCCATATGGAGCAAAGTAGCGCTGGAGTTGGTGCCGACAGAAAAGAAGTCTCTCGTGCATCAATTGAACACGCAGCACCTGGAATATCGGATTTACGGTGCTGGCGAAATTGACGAAGGCGCTCGCAACCAGATGGAAATCGCGATGAAGCTTCCGGTAACCGTAGCGGGGGCGTTAATGCCCGATGCACACCAGGGCTATGGCTTGCCCATTGGTGGTGTGCTGGCGACACGCGAAGCGGTTATCCCCTATGGCGTTGGGGTTGACATCGGCTGCCGTATGTGTTTCAGTGCATTTGCGATTGATGCAGCGTACCTGGAGCGCCACCGCAGCAACCTGAAGCAGGTGCTGTTGGCCAATACGTGTTTTGGCCGCCAAACGTTTGATCGCCCCAAAGAACACGAGGTGTTGGATCGTGCGCTGTTTCAGGAGATCGCGGTATTGAAGCCGCTGCAGGGAAAAGCCGCACAACAGATTGGCTCATCTGGCAGTGGCAACCACTTTGTGGAGTTTGGTCTCGTGGAGGTGCCTGCTGAAAACGAGTGGCAACTGCCGCAGGGAACCTACCTCGGTTTGTTGTCGCACTCGGGCTCGCGTGGGTTGGGGGCAGAGATTGCCCGGCATTATACACGCGTGGCGAAGCAAGTATGCTTGCTGCCGGGTGAGGCCGCCAACCTGGCGTGGTTGGATCTGAACACCGCAGCCGGTCAGGAGTACTGGCAGGCCATGAATCTGGCGGGCGACTATGCCTCGGCTTGTCATCAGCAGATTCATGAACGGATCGCGCAGGCGTTGGGCGAGCGCCCGGCACTGCGGGTGGAGAATCACCACAACTTCGCGTGGCGCGAAGAGTTGGGCGATGGCACCGAAGTGATTGTGCACCGTAAAGGAGCCACACCGGCCAGCAGCGGAGTGCTGGGCATCATTCCCGGTTCTATGACGGCACCGGGCTTTATCGTGCGGGGCAGAGGCGAAGCAGCTTCGTTGAACTCAGCTTCGCACGGAGCCGGGCGACTAATGTCGCGAAGTGCTGCGCGCCAGCGCATCACCAACAAAATGGTGAAGCAAGAACTGGAAAAGCACCAGGTGACCTTACTGGGCGGTGGCTTGGATGAAGCACCGATGGCATACAAAGACATCCGCACGGTGATGCGACACCAGGCGGACTTGATAGACGTGCTGGCTACATTTTCACCACGCATCGTTCGGATGTGCGGTGATGACTCGCCAGCCGAAGATTAATCCGGTTCCCACACTCGTCCGGAATGACACGATTGGTAGTTTGTAGTTGATAGTTGTCAGTTGTTTGTTGGTAGTGGTTGGATAAAAGGGCGGCTATCAACTAACAACTTACTAGTGTCAACTGTCAACCAAACGAGGCGATGAGGTTAACCATGCAGAGGTAGATTTGAGATATGAGACTTGAGATGTGAGATGTGAGACCAATGAACTATGTTGTGTCTCATATCTCATATCTCATTCGAACGGCCGACCCGCTTATTTCTGGAGTTGCGCCTGCAACCATTGCGCCATTTGAAATGCTTCCACGGCCGAGATCCCGGAAACGGAAAAGGAAAAAGGTTTTTGCTCACCCGGAAAACTCTCGCTCAGCGGCCTATGATAAAGGCGCTCCAGTTCGGGCAACTTGGCCAGTTCTTCCTGGGTCAACACCGAAATTGATCCGCCAAATTGGCTTCCCGGCAACGCGGCAAATGAGTAGATCACGTGCGCAGCATCTGTAGAAGTAACGGCATCCAGTTTACGCGGAGTGCCGCCCCATCGCATCCGACTGAAATACACAAAGTCTTTTTCGCGCAATAAGAGGCCGTATTCGGTAAGCACGGTAAATCGTACTACCAGCAGTACCACCAGCAGAATAAAACCGGCCACAAATGCCAGCACCCAGCCACCCGGATCCTGACTGCCGATTCTTACCATATCTAAAATCATGGTAGCGGGTAGCGAAATCAGCAGAACGCAAAAAAGTACAAAAATCAACGTAGGCACAAAACCAACCGTGCGCTTCCAGCGCAAATCGTAGCCGCGCGCGGTAGGCGTTATCTGCACCGACTTCCTGTTAGATCGGCTCGACTCCAACTGTGCGGGGGCATCCAGTTTCACGCTGCGCATCAGCTCATCATACACCGTGGCGGTCTGTTGAACATCGTTGCTATAGTACAGAAACCACACGTTTCCATTCGTTTGCTTCGCGTAGATTGCATGGGCTACTCTTTCCACCCTCCTTTTGTTGGATACCTCATCGTATTTGTACCGATGTACTTCAATCGCAACCAGGTCTTGATAGGCAATATAAAGCTGGCCGCCTGCATGCGGCATCACCACTTCCAACCGGCCTTTTGCGTTGTTAAACACAAACCGCTCTGGAATGTGCTGCTCGTTGGAAAGCATGACAACAAGCCAGTAAATGATGCCTATCACAAACAGGGCGATGCCAACGGGCTGCGCCATCATGGCGATGGTGGCCATCATTAAAAAACCAAGCAGAAGCATCACACCCAGGAAAAAAGGCGAGCCCGGGTCCCGATGGCGAACGCCACGCGCAAACGTGGGCCGACCGGGGGTATTCAAAAAATGAAAAAACATATGGCGCAACAATTAATCGAAGATACCCCTTAACACCCAAATAAAAACTACTTCAAAGAAAGTGCATCACGTCACGCCACCGGCAACCCGCTGCGGTTGGAGATTTGTGCCTGTAACCAGTGCTCCAAGGCTAACCCATCCACCGGTGCGAGACCGGTAATCGGCAGCGACAAGGGTTTATCATTTTCCCAAAACACGACATCTATGGGCTGCTCCGGTTTCCGTTCGCGCGTACTTACCTTTTCCGCTTGTTCTTTGGTTAGCAGAAAAATTTCCGGAGAAATGATCTCCCGATCGGTTTGCATAAACGAAAACACTACGCGCACCACGTGGCGCAACGGCAGTGCAGTCCGTTTTTCATTACCACCGAGAAACCGAAACCGGGTAGTATAATTCAGGTGCTGTGCATCAAACGAAATCCGATGTATCTGCAACATTTTTCGCAGCAGCAGCGCGATCGTTACCACAAACACCAACGAAACCACCACCGCCAAAACCCAGCCGCCCGCCTGCTTGGATGAAGAGGCCGTTGGATCCAAAATCATGGAGGCCGGTATAATGCCAAACATCCCAATAAAGAGGCCCACGATCAGTAACCCCAGCCACCCAATCTCACCGCCCCATTCCAGCACGGGTCTTTGCGGTGTTGACACGTTTTTCAAGCCACCCAGCCCCGCAGTTTGCGTGGGTGCAATCAAAGGTGCTTGCAGGTTCACGCCCGCCACCAATTGCTGAAACACATCATCCGCATTGTGCTTTGACACGTGGTCGTACACGAACCAAACTCCACCATCTTTCTTGCGCAGGTAAATCAGGTGAATTTCACGCTGATAACCGCGTTCAAGAAACCGCAGCGTATGCTGAAAAAAGCCTTCAATTTCAGCGTACGGAATAAAACTCTGCCGCCCCGTTGCACTCATCACCACATCCAGCCGGCCGGCCGTATTGTTAAACACAAACCGTTTCGGAATAATGCGCTTTTTTTCATCCGGAGAAAATACGCCCACCAGAAAAATCAGAAATCCCAGCGCGGCAAAAAAAGCACCAAACAGGGCTTCCCCCCATAACAATACGCAGATGCCCGCCAGCATAAAAAACAGCGCTAAGAAAGCCACCAAACCGTACGTGCGACTGTAATCGATGCGCTCGAAAGTCAGTTGTTGGGGCGTGGTTTTAAAACGAAACGTCATGGCTTTTTACTCAAAGATATACGTCAGGCCATGCCGTACATGCGCCTCTGCGCAATCCAAAGGTTAAACAAAAGGCAGTTTTACCTGATGCAACATTTGTTGGGCGTGCCCACGCAAGGCGATTGGTCTGGCTGCTCCGGGGTTCGCTTGGGCTCCCGTGGCCCCGCGAAACGCGCGGCACCAAGCCCGAAGTTTATCCCGCCAAGGCGGGGCATCCCTCACGCAGTGCGGGTAACGCTAACGCATCTAGCAATAAGCCATCGCGAAAATGTGAAAAGCGGCATTTCGAGGGAGGCGCGACCAACAAATCCTTGATTGGAACGCTGCAAATAGGAATGTCTCACTTTTGTTCGACATCACGGGATATTTTTGAGATGGTTGCTCATCTTTTTGATCTCCCCGACACAAAAGCCCCGAAATCCACAACCGTGAAAAATGAAAATTGCATTTTAGATTTTCACGGTTAGTGTTACCTTTGTTTATGGTTACGCGAGACCTTATTCAAACCCTACGGAAGAGCCTGAAGCAATTTCCCGCTGTTGTTTTACTCGGTCCGCGGCAAATCGGAAAAAGCACACTGGCATTACAACTGGCTGGTCAACTTGCAAAAAAATCAATCGTGTTGGATCTGGAAAAGCGATCCGACCGGGCCAAAGTAGATGATCCCGAAGCCTTTTTTGAGAGTCATCAGGATAAACTGGTCATCATCGATGAAGCACAGATCCTTCCCGAACTTTTTAGCTCGCTGCGCCCCGCGATTGATGAGCACCGCAAACCGGGTCGGTTTTTACTGCTGGGCTCGGCATCACCGCAGTTGGTGCGGCACGTAAGCGAATCGCTGGCGGGCCGCGTAACTTATCTGGAGTTAACATCGATCACCCTTAGCGAAGCTGGCAGAAGTCGGCACGACCTCCAAACGCTGTGGCTGCGAGGTGGTTTTCCTCTGGCGCTCACTGCCCGGAGCGATACCAACAGTCTTGAGTGGCGGCAACACTTAATCCGCAGTTTTGTAGAGCGAGACCTCACACTCCTTTTTGGCGTAGAGCTTTCGCGGGTAACCATTCAGAACTTTTGGCAAATGATCAGCCATAACCAGGGCGGCATTTGGAACGCCCAGACATATGCCAATTCATTGGGCGTAACCGGGCCCACCATCAAGCGGTACTTGCAATTCATGAGCGGTGCCTTTTTGGTGCGACTGCTGGAGCCGTGGTTTGTCAATACCAATAAGCGCCTCGTTAAATCACCGAAGGTGTATGTGCGCGACAGCGGTCTTTTGCACGCCATGCTGGGGTTATCCACCTACACCGATTTGCTGGGGCATCCCGTGGCCGGCGGATCGTGGGAAGGCTTCGTAATTGAACAGATTACTGCGGTGATGCCGCCATCACTCCGTGCGTTTTATTACCGTACCCACCATGGTGCCGAAGCTGATCTGGTGCTGGTAAACGGATTGAAGCCCGTAACCGCGATCGAAATCAAACTCAATAATGCACCTGTAATCAGCAAAGGTTTTTATCAAACGTTGCACGATCTCGGTATCCGAAAGGGTTATGTCATCACACCGGCAGCAGATCGCTACCCTGTTCAAAATGTGGAAGTAATGTCGCTGCCAGTTTTCATCGAGCACATTCTACCAAAACTATAACGACTGTGAGCCAAAAACTCCCCCGCCAACTCGGCCTGCTATCGCTCACCGCTACGGGCATCTGCTCGATGATTGGGGCGTCCATCTATGTGGTACCGTTTATGGTGCAGCGCCACGTGCCGGGCATCGGGCCGTATGTGTGGGCCGCGTTTTTGCTGGCGGCTGTACCGGCTGTGCTCGCAGCGTTTGCCTACGCCATATTGGCTTCGGCCATGCCGCGTGCGGGCGGCAGTTACATCTTTGCCAGTCGCGGGCTACACCCCTACTGGGGTTTTGTAGCGAGCTTCTCGCAGTGGTTCGGCCTGTGTATCGCTATCGGTGTTGTGTCGTATGTAATCGTCCCTTTCCTGCGCGACATTGCCGTGGCCGCGGGCTGGCAAGCGCTTGCCGCACAGCTCAGCATGCCCACGGTGCGGCTGTTGCTGGCGCTGGCGTTGTTGTGGACGTTCGTGGCCGTGAACATCCGCGGCATTAAGGCGTATGAGAAAACGCTGCTGCCACTGATGATGCTCATGTTTGGTCTCGGCTTCATCGTGATCATCATCGGGTTCTATTTTAATTCAACTGAATTTATGGCTGCGCTGCAACGCAGCGGCCGTGCGTTACCCGAAATCTCCGCACCTTTTTCCTGGCCGGTACTTTTGTCGGCTGCTGCTGTTTTGTTCTCCAGTTTCATCGGCTTCGACTCCATTGCGCAGGCCGGTGGCGAAGCCCGCGAACCGGGTAAGCTGCTGCCACGCGCTATCGCGCTTGCGGTGGGCATCGTAGGTGCATTTTACTTTTTGTTTGCCTCGGCTGTGTACCACACCGTGCCGTGGCAATTTGTAGCGGCCGAAGCGCAGCAGGCAGACGTTACCGCTCCGGGCTTGCTGGCGTACGTGGTGCCAGCGGGACTTTCCGTTTGGATCGTAAGCGGTGCTGCGGTAGCACTCACCAACGATTTACCCGCCATGTTGCTGTCCGTGTCGCGGTTGTTATTTGCGTGGGCTGCTGATGGTGTTTTTCCCGCAGGCGTGGCCGCTATTCACACCCGCTACCAAACGCCTTATCGCGCTATCGTGCTCAGCGGCCTGATGGCTACTGTGGGCATTGTAGGCTGCCACCTTGCTGGCGATTTTTTTCTTGGTGTTGATGTGCTGGTCATTGCCATGCTGTTTAACTTTCTGCTGATGTGTGTTACGGTGCTCGCCATCCACCGGGTAAACCCCGGCTTGGCAGGCGACATCACAGTCATTCGAAATCGAAGGGTGCAGCAAGTGGTTGCGATGGCCGGGATCGTTGCACTTGCATTGTTTTTCGTCATCCACGTGAGGCGCGATCTGGCTTCCGACCTGCCTTGGTATTTTCATTCCACCTGGATGTGGCTGCTGGTGATGTTTATTGGCTCGCTCATCTTCCTCGTGAAGTACCAAAAGCTCAAACAAAATGGCAAGACTTCGGAAATCTTCACCAACTTACCGAACGAATGAGTACTGTTGAACTGGCACCCGGCCTGCGCATTGCGCGATTGGTAAATGGCCTTTGGCAGATTGCCGACCGTGAACGGAGCGGACAGAAAGTAGATCCGCGCGAAGCATCAAAAGCGATGTTGCCTTATGTGGCAGCCGGACTCACTACGTTCGACATGGCCGATCACTACGGCTCGGCAGAAGAAATCGTGGGAGCCTTCACGCAAGCCTACCCCAACCAAAAGATACAGGCGTTCACGAAATGGGTACCGCAACCGGGCCCTGTTTCCCGCGCGGATGTAAGGGCAGCCGTAGACCGCGCATGTGCACGTTTGCAAACCAACCGCATCGACCTGATGCAGTTTCATGCCTGGAGTTACGCGCACCCGGCCTGGTTGGATGCGCTGTATTTCCTCTCGGAAGAGAAAGAAGCAGGCCGCATTGCGCACCTCGGTGTTACCAATTTTGACACCGCTCATTTGCACATCGCGCTGGCCAGTGGCATCTCCATTGTGAGTAACCAGGTTTGCTTTTCATTGCTCGATCCGCGCGCAGCTGGCGCGATGTCCGATCTGTGCAAGCGTTTTGGTGTGAAGCTGTTGGCATTTGGTGTCCTGGCAGGCGGATTTTTGTCGGACAAGTGGTTAGGCAAGCCCGAGCCGGTTTTAAACGAGTCACTTTCGTGGAGCCAGATGAAGTACAAACGCTTTATTGATGTAGCGGGCGGCTGGGAGAAATTTCAGGCGTTGCTTCACGTGTTGCACACCGTGGCCCGCCAACACAACACGTCCATCTCAACGGTAGCCGTACGTTGTATGTTAGATGAGCCGGCCGTAGCGGGTGTGATGGTGGGAACGCGGCTGACGAGTGCTGAAACGATCGATGAGAATAAAGCTGCGTTGCATCTTTCGCTCAGCGCCAGCGATCGTGATGCAATCCGTGCCGCGCAGGCGAACCTCAACCCTATTCCGGGAGATTGCGGAGATGAATACCGCAAGCCTCCTTTTCTTACCGCCTCCGGTGATTTGAGTCATCACGTGAACAACTTTCCCAAACCCTATCCGGTAAAGCGCGATGAACTGGGCGTAGCGCATGCGCTGAGCGGCACGGTGTGGGAAGATCTCGCGGGTTTCAGTCGGGCGGTGCGCAAAGGCAATCGCATTTTAGTTTCGGGCACTACGTCAACCCACGGAAGCCGCGCGATTGGTGGCCATGACGCTGCTGCACAAGCCCACTTTGTTATCGACAAACTGGAGGGCGCGTTACAATCGCTGGGTGCAAAACTTGAAAACGTGGTACGCACCCGCATTTTTATTCGAAACATCAATGAGTGGGAAGCCGTAGCGCGTGCCCATGGCAGCCGCTTTGCGCACATCCAGCCCGCCAACACTATGGTGCGAGCCGATTTGATTGGCGATGAGTACCTCGTGGAGATAGAAGCCGAAGCTGAACTTTAGCTAGTGAGTACTTTTTTTGAACTGCCGCGTGAGTGATTGAGCGGGTCTGATCGAGCCCGAAATGGCACGTGTGTTGGATGGCGAGCCGCGAAAGCACGACCCCGCGGCCACTCACGAACTGTGGGACACGGGCCTGGCAGCGGCGGGGGCACGCCCAAAAATTCTAGCGCGCAAACTTGGCCTTCAACTTGGCCAGTTTCTCCTCCATGGTCTCTTCTTTTACCGCCGGCCGTTGGTTTTTCGGTTTACCCGGTTGGGATTTTTTTTCGGGTGCCGGTTGGGCGCCAAACGGATCAGACTTCATTGACAATGCAATGCGCTTGCGCGGCACATCTACTTCGATGACCGTGACGTTCACTTTTTGCTGCACGGCAATGACCTGTTGGGGATCTTTTACAAACCGATCGCCCAAGTGGCTGATGTGCACAAGCCCATCCTGGTGAACGCCAATGTCTACAAAAGCGCCAAAATTGGTAACGTTCGTTACGATGCCGGGAAGCAGCATGCCAATTTTTAAATCGCTGATTTGATTAACACCTTCCTGGAAGGAAAATATCTCGAACTGTTCGCGCGGATCGCGGCCGGGTTTTTCGAGTTCTGCAAGAATATCGGTTAATGTGGGCAGACCGACTTCCGCACTGACGTACTTATTCAAATCCAACTGCTTGCGCAATTCGGTATTCGTCATCAGATCTTTGACTGAGCAATTCAAGTCTTTTGCGAACTGCTCCACGAGATTGTACCGCTCCGGGTGAACGGCGCTCGCATCCAACGGGTTGGCCGCTTCGCGGATCCGCAAAAAACCCGCACACTGCTCAAACGCCTTGTCGCCCAAGCGCGGCACCTGACGCAAATCTTCACGGTTTTTAAATACCCCGTTTTTCGTGCGGTACTCTACAATACTTTTTGCAAGTGCAGGGCCGAGACCAGATACGTACGACAGCAATTCTTTACTGGCGGTGTTGACCTCCACCCCGACCGAGTTTACACAGCTGATGACCACATCATCTAGTCCTGCTTTCAGGCGAAGCTGATCCACATCGTGCTGGTATTGTCCGACACCGATCGATTTGGCATCAATTTTTACCAACTCGGCAAGCGGATCGGTAAGCCTGCGGCCAATGGACACAGCACCCCGCACGGTAACGTCCTGATCGGGAAACTCTTCGCGGGCCACATCACTGGCCGAATATACCGATGCACCGCTTTCGTTGACTACTACGATCAGGATCGCGCGGGGCAGGCCGATGGCGCGAACAAACGACTCCGTTTCGCGACTGGCCGTACCGTTACCAATGGCGATGGCTTCGATGTGGAAACGTTCACACAACTCTTTTACTACCGCAGCCGACTTTTGCGTTTCGCGTTGCGGCTCATTCGGATAAATTACCGTATTAAACAACAACTCGCCCTGCGCCCCGAGGCAAACCAACTTGGTGCCGGTACGAAATCCAGGATCGAGCGCGAGCACCCGTTTCTGCCCAAGGGGTGCTGCGAGCAAGAGCTTTTTCAGGTTTGCAGCAAAGACCTGAATGGCCTCTGCATCTGCTTTTATTTTTGTTTCCAGCCGAATCTCCGTTTCGATAGAGGTTTTGATCAGGCGTTTGTAGCTGTCTTGAATGGCGAGTTCCAGCTGTGCACGAGCGGCAGCACCCGCGGTTTCCCTAATAAATCTTTTACCAAGGATTTGAAGTGCATCGGCTTCGGGCGGAAAAATATCCATAAGCAAGAAGCCTTCCTTCTCGCCTCTGCGCATCGCCAACAGGCGGTGCGAAGGCACTTTGTTTACCGGCTCGCTCCATTCAAAATAATCTTTGAATTTTTGCGCCTCTTGTGCCGCCGCCTTGGATTTAATCACGGCGGTTTGTACCACCCCTTGGTGCCAGAACAAATCGCGGACGGATTGCCGCGCGTCCTGATTTTCGCTGATCCATTCCGCTACGATATCGCGTGCACCTTCCAGCGCTTCCTCAGGTGATGCTACGCCAAGTTCTGCATTAACGAAAGCCGCAGCCTCCGCGAACGGATCGTTACCTTCCTGGGCGAATAGCTTTTGCGCCAGTGGTTCGAGGCCTTTTTCTTTCGCCACGGATGCCCGTGTTTTGCGTTTCGGTTTGTACGGCAGGTACACATCTTCCAGCGCTGCCAGCGTCTCCGCACCCACCACCGCGGCAATCAATTCGGGCGTGAGTTTGCCTTGTTTTTCAATGGAGTTGAGAATGGCTTCGCGGCGCTTATCCAATTCGCCCAACTGTTCGTGGCGATCGCGCACCGCTGCCAGTTGTACTTCGTCCAGGCTACCGGTAAGTTCTTTTCTGTAGCGGGCAATAAAAGGAATTGTGGCCCCTTCGGCCAAGAGGTTTACTACGGTTTCTACCTGACGTGTTGAAATGGCGAGCTCGTTGGCAATGCGCGAAATGTTGTTCATGCTAGACTAAATCCGGGCGCGAAAATATCGGATTTATTGGAGTAGCCGCGCGAAAATCAGGAATAATTCCGGGCAGAATCACGCGGATCAAAACAAAACATTTTTGCTACATTCGTTGTATCGTTAGCTTTCCTTCACTATGAGAATCCTGTTCGCCTTCAGTATTTTTACCACAGCACTGGTATGGAGTTCATGTGATGATGACGTGGAGTTGATCTCCCGGTACCAGCAAACTTGGGAAGTTGCTGTAAATGACATCACCTTGAGTCCCCTTACGGTTTGGGCAGGTACGCTTCAAGCAGACGGAACAACAACAGTTTTGCTTACGGAACAACGAACAAGTAGTGTAGACCAAAAAATTTGGGTCGTTCGGATCGATGCTACTGGTGGGCAGCGCACGGTAAAAGAAATTGGGGCTGGCGTGTTTCTGATGGACGTAACGGCACAAAGCAACGGAGGGATTTTTGCTGTGCTGCAAAACGCCACGACCGGAGGCCGGTTTGAGCGTGTCTCCATCGATCCAGCGCTTAATGTGCAGCGGATCGAATTTCAAATCAATCTCCCCAGCACATTCCATGATTTGACATTTACACCCAACCACTACTTCATCAGTGAATACCTAAGTGGTTCAGCAGGCATCCGCGTGCGCCAGTTTACCTATGAGCATGCGGCCGGATGGAACCAAACACTTACGAAAGAGCAAATCAAGCCGTTTCCGGTACCGTTTGGCGATGATTTGATTTTCTACCGTACCGATAGCGAGAATTTTCTGGGGCTGACCTCAATTATTGCCGCTACAGGAGCAGAGCGCTGGAACACGAATTATATTCCCGGTGTATTGGCGAATCGGCTTCCACCGGGTTGGATGTTTTCTCCTTTTTTTTCCCGGGATGAATTACTCCTCGCAAACTTCAATCTGAACACCCGCCAATTTGTAGCGGCAAAAGTTAACACGAGCGATGGGAGCATCAGTGAGGAACGAACGGTTGCGATTCCACCGGACCTGGACGCGGCAAACCCAGTTTCTTTGTTGTCCGATGGCGGACTTTTAGTTGTTTGCAACACCATCACCGGCACGAGTGTTTTAAAAACAGATAGGCAGGGTAATATTGGCTGGCGCGGGAATTTTGTACCTAATGGGCGAGTTTTTGCGCGTGCAAATGGCCCGCTCGTGGTGGCTACACCACAAAAGATTTACATGCTAGAACCTGTAGTTGAATAATTTTCCGGTTAGGAGAGAGAGTGCGACATCCCTATTTGCAGCGCTGCAAATAAGGATTTCTTTGTCGTACTTCCCTCGAAATCACGCTGCTCATACTTTTGAAATGGCTTCTAGCTGAACAACATCGCGTTCACCAACCAGAGCTCACACTCAGGTAGCCTAAAGTAAAGCTCAAGTCCTGTTGGGTGCAGGCGCCTTTCATTTCAATTTGTCCGAACAAAAACACGAAGGAGCAGGTGCTGAGAAAAGTCGTGCGGGTTGCTCATCTTCTAAGTTGCACGTTAACGCATTCGAGAATCATCTTTTTAACAATTCTTTTACAGATTTTAACAAACCTGTAACACGGCTTTTGGTGCCGCTCGGATTTCTTTGCACGCAAAAAAAGATATGAACAAAAAAATAGTGTTTGCGGCGGCTGGTGTTTTCATTGCAACAGCAATGGGGTGGTTCTTTTTTAACAAGTACCGGGTAGTCGTGCCGCCAGTAGACGTTTCGCAGAGCGAGGTGGGCTGGAGCGCCAAAAGCGTTACCGACACCCATGTGGGTAAAATAAAGCTAACCAAGGCAGAGTTGCAGTTTCAAGATGAACGCCTGGTGGGTGGATTTTTTGAGGCCGACATGACCTCCATTACAGTGACGGATATCACCGACGCGAAACACAATCAGGATTTCATCAACCACATCACTACGGAAGATTTTTTTGAAGTAAACCGATTTCCGACAGCCACTTTTCGAATTACCGAAGTGGCCCAGCAAGCGGGTAACGACTACCGCGTGAAGGGCTTGATGACCATTAAAGGCAAAGAGCAAACCATCGAATTTTCAGCCACGGTAACGCCCACGCCCACAGGAAAGCGTACGTCGGCTACGCTGCCGATTGACCGCACCGCCTTCGGAATTGAGTATGGAGCAGAAGGAAAGCGCGGCTCCGAAAAAGACTGGTTCATTCATAACGAATTTACACTCCAAGTGAATGTGGTGACGGAATAGCGAATCCCTTGACGCTGCTTTTCAAATGCAACTGTGGATGTGGACGCATGGCATAAGCGCCCACCCAAACACGGCAAAAAATCCCTACCTGACTATAGGCGCGTGCCGAGCGTGACTCCTGCTAGCCCTTCCTCTTTCACAAAGGGCTGGTTGTACAACCGCTTGCCTGTGGCTTTAAAAAATGCGTTTGCCACAGCGCCACCTGTAGGCGGCAACGCCGGCTCACCCAGACCGGTGGGGTCAATGCCGTTGTCTACAAAGTGGACTTCGATTTCCGGAACTTCGCGCAAGCGGATCAACCGGAAGGCATTAAAGTTTTTTTGTTCAGGCTCGCCATTTTTAAACGTGAGGTTTCCAAAGAACGCGTGGCCCAAGCCATCCACAATACCTCCCCGCACCTGTTGCTCTGCTCCGCTTTTGTTCACCACAATTCCGCAATCGCTCGCGGCATAAATTTTTCGCAGTGTGGGTTGGTTGTTTTTGGTCTCCACCTCAGCTACCTGCGCCACGTAAGAACGGTGCGAGAAGTACACGCTGAAGCCCTGTGATACCGACTTTTTGCCCCAGCCGGATTTTTCGGCTGCGAGTTGAATGACACTACGCATGCGATCGATATCATACTGAATGGAACCTGTAGGCTGCTTTTTGGCTTTATCGAGCAGCGCCAACCGAAACTGCACCGGATCCTGGTTGGCTTCAAACGCTACTTCATCTAAGAACGACTGTTCCGCAAAGGCAAGGAAGTTCGTGATCGGTGCACGCCACGCACCAGTGGTTACGGGCGACTTCAATTCCACGGAGTCGATCAGCAAATTATCCACCGCACCCGACGGGAAGTTGTTTTCGCGCGTAGGGTTGCCGGAATTAATCCCGACGCCCCGCAGCTTGTAGCCAATCAGGTTTCCGGCCGCATCCAACGCTGCCTCAAAGCGATAGCGCACCGCGGGGCGATAGCTGCCCCCGGCCATGTCGTCTTCGCGGGTCCAGGTAACTTTTACGGGCGCTTTGAGGATGCTGGAAAGTTCAGCGGCCTCGGTGGCGTAGTCCGTTTTTAATCTTCGACCAAAGCCACCGCCCAATCGGGTAAGTTCCAGCGTGACTTTATCGGGCGCGATGCCCAACAAGCGCGCCACCTCATTGCGGGCTGCATCCGGCGTTTGGGAAGGTCCCACCAACTCCGCCCCGGTTGCGGTTACATGAGCGAAAAAATTCATGGGTTCCATCGGGTTGTGCGGCAGAAACGGACACTGATACTCGCGCACGATGGTTTTTGCTGCCCGCGTGAAGGCGGCCTCCACGTCTCCGTCTTTCCTGCGCACGGTAGCTTCTTTGCTATCCAGGTTCAGGCGCAAAGCCTGATCGTGATCGGATGAACTTTCGATCGTGCCGTCCGGCTCGTATTCAACGCGCAACTTTTTGCGCGCCTTGAGAATTTGCCAGGTGGATTTACCTACCACCGCAACATTGTTTTTGAACTGCACAACATCAACAATGCCAGGCATTGCCTTGGCTTCGGCCCCATCCACACTTTTGATCTTCATGCCAAAACCCGTGGGGCGCTGAATCATGGCGTGAAGCATGCCTTCGCGGTACACATCCATCCCAAAGAGCGGCTTGCCGGTAATGATATTTTGGTTCTCCACGTTTCGAACGGCAGAGCCAATCAGGGTGAACGCCTTTTTGTCCTTGAGCTGCACTTCTGCAGGCACGCGAAGCTGCGCGGCATCGGCCGCCAATGCCCCGAAAGAGATGGATTGCCCGGCTGAATTCCATACCTGGCCCTCGCGCGCCACCAGCGAAGTTGCAGGCACGTTCCAGCGCTTGGCCGCTGCCTCGATGAGTAAATGCCGGGCGGTGGCACCCGCTTTGCGCAGGCGTTCCCACGAATGTGGAATTGCCCCGCTCCCGCCGGTCAGCTGGCGTTCGAATCGTTTTGTATCAAGGTGCGCCTGTTCTACGCGTACCTTTTTCCAATCGGCATCCAGTTCTTCGGCCACAATCATGGGGAAGGACGTTTTGATATTCTGGCCCAACTCTGGGTTAGGCGAAAAGATCGTGATCACGTCATCAGGCGAAATGAGCAAATAGCTATTGAAACGCACGTCATCGGCCGCCAGCGCGGCAGCCGAAACAACCTGTACTTGATTTCCTGCGGACGCATCCCAATGGAAGCCGAGCATCAAGCCACCGCCTGCCGTAGCCGCGAGCTTTAGAAAATTTCTGCGCGAAGTGTGTTGATTTTCCATGGCGATCAGGGTTTCATTTTGTTGGACGCGACTACCACCGCCTCACGAATGCGATGGTACGTGCCACAGCGGCACAAATTGGCATTCATGGCTGCATCTATTTGTTCTGTAGTTGGCTTTGGGTTTTTGGCAAGTAACGCTGCGGCCGTCATGATTTGCCCCGCCTGGCAGTAGCCACACTGGGCCACATCTACTTCGTCCCAGGCGCGTTGCACCGGATGAGTTCCCGTTTCGGAAAGCCCCTCAATGGTGGTTACGGGTTTTGTGCCAATGGCGGCCACGGGCAACGAACATGCCCGCATGGCGTTGCCGTTTACATGAACGGTGCAGGCGCCACACTGACCAATGCCGCACCCGTATTTGGTGCCGAGCAAACCCAGGTGATCGCGCAGCACCCAGAGCAAAGGCGTATCTGCATCGACATCGGCCTGATACGCTTTTCCGTTAATCTGTAGTTGATAGTTTGGCATAAGCAGCGTTTTAACCGGAGAAAGATAACAAAAATGCAGGTACGCGTGGCGCCGTTTTATGCGAAGTACCCCGTGGGGTTGCCGCCGCGGGCAAAACGAAACTGCTTGAATTTTGGAACTGCGAAAAATTGCTTTACCTTAAACCACCGATACACGATGCCCGCTACACCCAAAAAGCTTTTTACCACCGATTACGAGCTACACGCCTCCATCAAGATGTTGTACCCGTATCTGGAATCTGCCGGTGGCTTGTCGGAATGGTTTGCCGATGATGTACGGATCAGCCCGGAAAAAGTATTTACGTTTGAGTGGGATACTGAAGTGCGCAAAGCGGTGATCAAGAGCCACCGCGCCAATCATTTTGTGCGGTTCGAGTTTCTGCCCGAAACAGAAGCGGAAAAAACCGATCCCGCCTACTTTGAGTTGCGGCTGGAAATTAACGAGCTGACACAAACCACGTTTTTGAAAGTTACCGACTATTCTGATTTTAACGATTTGGAAGAACTGCGCGATTTGTGGGATGGGTTGGTGGACAACTTGAAAAAAGTAGTAGGCGGTTGATCTGTGCGACCGCGCCGGTCGGCCTTGAATCTCTTCACGAGGAAACGTTACCGATTTTTTTGATGACTGCAACCGCGGCAATTGCCGGCATTTGATGTTTGCCGGGCTTGCCAGAACACGAACAGCCATGATTGGTTTGACTACGGATTCGGGAGCTGGCACACCCGCAGCAGGGATTGAGTGGGTTTGTTTGAGCCCGCAGGCGGCGGTGCGGTGGGTGGCGAGCCACGAAAGCCCGGCCGCGCAGCCGGGGCCCGGCGGGTGGGGCGCGCGGGCTGCCCAACATTTGCCCCTGCTCCGTTTAAACATGCGCGTGGGCATTGGTGCGAAAGGTTATTTTTGCAGCCTAATTTGATTTTATGACCCTTGCCAACATGAACCCGATGGAAACGCAGGCGTGGCAGAAACTTACTGCCCAATACCTGGTGATGCAGGCCACGCATTTGCGCGAACTGTTTGCTGACGACCCGCAGCGATTTGAGAAGTTTCATCTTCAGTTTGAAGACATTCTGGTGGATTTTTCTAAAAACCTGATTACGCAAGAAACGCTGGACGACCTGTTGGCACTGGCGCGCGAGTGCAAGCTGCCCGAGGCGATGGAGGCGATGTTTAAGGGCGAGCGCATTAACCAGACGGAGAACCGTGCGGTGTTGCATACTGCGCTGCGCAACCGCGCAAATACCCCGGTGATGGTAGATGGTGAGGATGTGATGCCTGCGGTAAACCGGGTGCTGGCGCAGATGGAATCGTTCGCGAACCGCCTGCTCTCTGGCGAGTGGAAAGGATACACGGGCAAGGCAATTACGGATATTGTAAACATTGGCATAGGCGGCTCTGATCTGGGACCGCTGATGGTAACCGAAGCATTGCGGCCCTACCACGCACACATTCGCCCGCATTTTGTTTCTAACATTGACGGCACGCATCTGGCGGAAACGCTGAAACGGGTAAACCCGGAAACCACGCTGTTCATCATCGCATCGAAAACCTTTACCACGCAGGAAACGATGACGAACGCGGAGTCTGCAAAGAGTTGGTTTCTGCAAAATACCAACGGGCAAGGCGATGTGGCGCGCCATTTTGTGGCGGTGTCTACCAACGCTGCTGCGGTAAAAGCGTTTGGCATTGATACCAACAACATGTTTGAGTTCTGGGATTGGGTGGGTGGCCGCTACTCGCTGTGGTCGGCCATTGGATTACCTATTGCCTGCACCATTGGGTTTAAAAACTTCGAAGCCCTGCTGGAAGGTGCACACGCCATGGATCAGCATTTTAAAACAGCACCGCTGGATAAAAACCTGCCGGTGGTATTGGCATTAATTGGCATTTGGTACGTGAATTTTTTTGACGCAGCCTCGGAAGCGATTTTGCCGTACGATCAGTATCTGCATCGTTTTGCGGCGTATTTCCAGCAAGGCAATATGGAAAGCAACGGTAAATCCATCGATCGCAACGGGCAACACGTGCTCTACCACACCGGCCCGATTATCTGGGGCGAACCCGGCACGAACGGGCAACACGCGTTTTACCAGTTGATTCACCAAGGCACCCATTTGATTCCGTGCGATTTCATTGCCCCGGCCATTAGCCACAACCCGTTGAGCGACCACCACGAAAAACTGATGTCGAACTACTTTGCACAGACCGAAGCGTTAATGATCGGCAAATCGCAAGACGAGGTTGAAGCCGAATTGAAAAAAGCGGGGATGAACGAAGAGCAGATCGCCTTTCAGGCACCGTTCCGGGTATTCAATGGCAACCGGCCTACCAACTCGATTTTATTTAAGCAACTTACCCCGCGCACGCTGGGCAGTTTAGTGGCGATGTACGAGCACAAGATTTTTGTGCAAGGCGCAATCTGGAATATTTTCAGTTTTGATCAATGGGGCGTTGAATTGGGCAAAGTGCTGGCCAAGAAAATTCTGCCGGAGCTGCAAGCGCCAGCCGAAGTGACCAGCCACGATGGCTCAACCAATGGTTTGATCAACTATTTCAAACGATTGAGAAACCACTAGCCCAAACACGGGCTTGGATTACAGAACGGTTACGTTATTTTTAGCGCCTGTTTAATTTCTGAATGAGCCATTCTATTCAAAAAATTGCGGTGTTTACTTCCGGTGGCGATGCGCCCGGAATGAACGCAGCCATTCGCGCGGTGGTACGCGCTGCCACATACTACAAAAAGGAAGTGTTTGGCATCATGCGCGGCTACGAGGGCATGATTGAAGACGAGATTGTAAAGCTCGGCTCCCGCTCCGTAGGAAACATTCTGCAACGGGGCGGCACCATTTTGAAAACTGCCCGCAGCGAGGCATTTCGCACGCCCGAGGGCCGCGCCAAGGCCATTCAAAATCTGAAAAAACAAGGCATTGATGGCGTGGTTGCCATTGGTGGCGATGGTACGTTTACCGGGTTGCACAAGTTGTATGAAGAATACAAGTTGCCTTCAATCTGCATTCCCGGCACAATCGACAATGACCTTGCCGGCACTGATTTTACGATTGGGTATGATACGGCAACGAATACCGCCGTGGAAGCTATCGACCGCATTCGCGATACTGCATTGTCGCACAATCGGTTGTTTTTTATTGAAGTGATGGGGCGCCACTCCGGTTACATCGCCATTAACAGCGGCATTGCGGGCGGTGCTGTAGCAGTGATTATTCCGGAGGCGGAAATGAGTTTTGAGTCGCTGTTCAACCTGCTGCAAGAAGGCGGCAAGACCAACAAAAAATCAAGCCTCGTGGTGGTAGCCGAAGGCAGTAAACTGGGCAGCGCTAACGAGTTGGCACGCATGGTGGCGGAGCGATCTTCCTATTTCGATATTAAAGTTACGATCCTGGGCCATTTGCAGCGCGGCGGATCGCCCACGTATTTCGATCGGGTGCTGGCCAGCCGCATGGGGGTTGCCGCCGTAGAAGGTTTGTTGAACGGCAAAACCGATGCCATGGTGGGCATACGCAACAACCAGATGGTGTACAATCCCTTTCATGAGGTGATTGGGCACACCCACGAAATCGATGCAGAGTCGCTGCGCATCGCGAAAATTTTGTCAATCTAGAAACTGAAATAAAACCGGGCGCGCGGGCGCTGGAAAACGATCATGTCATGAAAGAGTTAACCGTTGGGATTGATATTGGTGGTACAAACACAAAGTTTGGCATTGTAGACCGTGAGGGCACGGTGTACCATCAGGGCAACATTGCCACCACCGACTACGAAGAATTCAGCGACTTTTTTGATGGGATGGCGGACACCATGCGCGAGGCCATTCACTTTCTGCCCAAAGACACGCGGGTGGTGGGCATAGGTGTGGGTGCCGCGAATGGAAACTATTACAACGGAACAATTGAACGTGCCACCAACCTGAAGTGGAAAGGCGTTCTGCCCCTGGCCAGCATGTTTACCAAAGAATTTAACGTGCCCTGCCTGCTTACCAACGATGCCAACGCGGCGGCCGTGGGCGAGATGATTTATGGCAAAGCCAAAGGCATGCGCGATTTTGTGATGATTACGCTGGGCACCGGCCTGGGCAGTGGCTTTGTGTGTAATGGTGAATTGGTGAACGGCCGACACGGCATTGCGGGTGAAGTAGGCCACACTTCTGTAAACCCTAACGGCCGGGATTGCAACTGCGGTAAACGCGGCTGCCTGGAAACTTATGTGTCGGCCACCGGCATTCGCAGAACGGTGTACAAATTACTGGCCGACCACCTAGAGCCGAGCGAGTTGCGCAGCATTAGCTTTGATGACCTCAACACAAAAATGATTACCGAAGCCGCCCTGCGCGGCGATGTGGTTGCCTTACACGCCTTTGAATACACCGGCAGAATTTTGGGCATGAAACTGGCAGAAACCGCAGTACACACCGACCCGGAAGCAATTTTCCTATTTGGTGGCCTTACCCTTGCCGGGGATTTGATTTTCAAACCCACCATCAAACACATGGAAGAAAATCTCATGCCGCTATACCGCGGGAAAATCAAAGTGTTGGCCAGCGGTCTCTCTAATCAAGCCGCGCCCATTCTCGGGGCCAGCAGCCTGGTGTGGGATTATCTGGATAAACAAAAAGAAAAACACGCCGTGGCATAAACTACAATTCGTGCAACGGGTGCGGGAAAGTAAAATCATTTCAAACTATCTTTCCTCCACAAAGTGAAACCCCATGACCGATGCGCGATTCCATCTCTATGATCTGAAAGTAGAGGTTATTGAAGGCGACAAGCCGTTTGTTTGCAGCCACCAGGTGGGCGACGCCTTTGAAGTTAGAGGCGAAAATCTGCATTTTAAAACCGAGCGACCCTTTTCGCTGTATGCCCTGGCCGCCCTGCTGCCGTTGCTCACCCCCAAACAACGGCCGCTGAATGCCTACGATTGGATGGCCACCGATCACATCATCGCCTGTCCCGACCCGCACTGCGGAGCGCGCTTTAAAATCAGCCGGATCGGTAAGCGTGAGTACGTGCGCAGCGAAACCACCGTGGTGCCGCTTCCTGAAAATAATCCGTGGGCTGAAAAATGAGTACACCCAGAATCGAAGTCGAGAAAGGCTTCACCATTTCACGGATCATCAAAGGCGGCTGGCAACTTTCGCAAGGCCACAGCGAAGGCAACACTGGCACTGCGCTGACCGATATGCAGGCGTTTGTTGATGCCGGCATCACCACGTTCGATTGTGCCGATATTTATACGGGTGTTGAAGAACTGATCGGAAAATTCCTGAAAGACTATCGAGCGCGACATGGGCAGCGTGCTCCTGTGGAAATCTTTACCAAGTTCGTGCCCGACTACGATGCACTATCTACCTTGACCAAAGCGGATGTAGAACGTGTGATCGACCGTTCGCTCAGGCGGCTGGGCGTTGATCAACTCGACATGGTGCAGTTTAGTTGGTGGAACTACGCCATGCCACGCTGGATGGACACGATTCGCTGGCTGAGCGAGTTGCAGAAGGCAGGAAAAATCAGGCACCTGGGCGGCACGAATTTCAACACGGCTGCTGTGCAGGCGATGACTACAAGTGGTGTACGCCTCGCTACGCTGCAAGTGCAGTTTTCAGTGCTGGATCATCGGCCGGAGAAAGAACTGATTGCGTTTTGCCAGGCCAACCGTGTTCACCTGGTTTGCTACGGCACCGTGGCCGGTGGATTTTTAAGCGAGCGCTGGCTCGGGCAGCCGGAGCCCCTACCTCCTTTCGAAAATCGGTCGCTGGTGAAGTACAAGTTGATGATCGATGAATTTGGCGGATGGAACTTATTTCAGCAATTGCTGCTGGTGTTGAAGTCCATTGCCGACAAACACCGTGTGAGCATCACCAACATCGCTACGCGCTACGTACTGGAAAAACCCATGGTGGCCGCGGCCATTGTCGGGGCGCGCAGCGCACAGCACCTGGATGAAAATCGAAAAGTCTTCGCGTTTCAACTTGATGCGCAAGACCAACACGCCATTGCGCAGGTGTTGAACCAACGCACCGGGCCGGCCGGAGATGTGTTTGATCTGGAGCGCATCAAAGACGGACCCCATGGCCGCATCATGCGCTACAATCTCAACCAGCAAGCCACCGATTGATGAGCAACACCAAAACCTGGTCATCGAATTATGTGTTTCTGCTGGCTTCGATTGGCAGCACAGTTGGGCTTTCCAACATCTGGAAGTTTACCTACCTGGCCGGTGAAAATGGTGGCGGGGCGTTTGTGCTGGTGTACCTGTTGGTACTTGCTCTGCTTGGCATTCCCATCCTCGCAGCCGAGATGGTGATCGGCAAACGGGGCGGCCGAAGCATGGTGGGCACCCTGCAGGTACTCCACCTGAAAGATGGCATCGCCCGAAACTGGAAATGGTTTGGCTGGGTGGCGATGGTAACGGTTTTTCTGATCCTCAGCTTCTATTGCGTGATTGCCGGCTGGACACTCGACTATACTGCGACTTCAGTGGCCGGGCTTCTCAATCAACTCAACCGCGAAACGGCCACCACTTTTTTTAATGAGCTGATGGCAAGTCCCGGCCGCATGATGATCGGGCAGGGCATTTTTGTACTTGCCACCACGTGGATTGTCGCGAAGGGCATTCAAGATGGGCTGGAACGCTCCATTGGATGGATGATGCCGACTTTGTTTGTGATTCTGCTGGGCCTTGTGCTTTACGCGATGGTATTCGGGGAGTTCAGCGCGGCACTTCGGTTCCTCTTTCAACCGGATTTCTCCAAAATTACACCAGCCGTTTTTCTGGCAGCTTTCGGGCAGGCTTTCTTTTCATTGGGGATTGGTGTGGGCGTGATGCTCACCTATGGCGCCTACATGCCGCCCGGCACGCATGTGTTGAAGTCGGCCGCCATCATTGCTTTCTCGGATGGCCTGGCCTCGGTGCTGGCAGGTCTTGCCATTTTTCCGATTGTGTTCAAGTACGGCTTGTCTCCGGCCGAAGGCCCGGGTCTGATCTTCATGACGCTACCCATCTCGTTTGGAGAAATTCCCGGTGGCGGATTCATCGGAGCCTTCTTTTTTCTGCTGTTGTTTTTTGCTGCCCTCACGAGTTCAATCTCTTTGTTGGAGTCCATTATATCGCATTTGGAGGAGACGCTTCCTTTTTCACGGGCACGCATCACGTGGGTGGCGGGTGCTTTGCTATGGCTGATTGGTCTGGCTACAGTGTTTTCCTTTAACCATTGGAAATCCTTCTACCCCCTGAGTTTTCTGGAACCCCTGAAGAACAAAACCATTTTTGAGGTGATTGATTATTTCGGCTCCAATCTGCTGATGCCGGCCGGTGGAATTCTAATAGCGGTGATGGCGGGCTGGCTCTTGCCGGGGCATGCCATCCGGAATGATCTGCTCACCACCAGCACGCTGCAATTTCGCCTCTGGCAATTTATCGTGCGTTGGCTGGCACCGCTCGCGGTTGCCTGGCTGCTGGTGTACAATCTCTAACGAAGAGAAATCCGTTTTGGCTGGTACTCAAAACAAATAACCCAACCGCACATACGCCAGCACGCTTTCCCTACTGCGCCCCACCTCCAACGAAAGTACCGTCAATCCAAAGGGCGTAAACCACACACCAACACCTACGCCTTGGTGCCATAACGCGGAGCGGCCACGCAGCGTGGACGGATCGTTGCCGTTGGCATCTTTATACCACACCCTGCCCACATCGTAAAACGCAAGCAGTCCTACTGCCGCCGGAAAAACATACGAGCGAATGTTGGCCAATTTCACACGCACTTCATGATTAAAAAACAGCTCGCTGTCGCCATAGAACCGCGTCTTACGAAATCCGCGCAGTTCCGTTTTGCCATCCAAAATTTGAGCTTGAAAAAAAGGGAAGTCGCCCAGCGTAGTGCCCGCACCTACGCGCCAAGCGAAGGTTACGCGTGCCGGCAGCCGGAAACTCTGGTAGAGCGCAAACGTAGCCTGATGGCTGGAGAATAAGTCGGAATTATTCACACCCTGCTGCGTTTTGCCGTGGTAATGAAACCGAATGCCGCGCGTTGTGAATATTGGGTGGTTCACCTGATCCAGTGACAACGCATACACAAGCCCCATGTAGTTGCGTCCGGATTCAAACACCGGAAATGTGAGCTGCGATGCATAATCGGCAATAAACCGGCTTCGGCCACGCGTATCTTCAATTTCTACATGCTGAAACACGGGGCCGAATTTCAACATGCCGAAACTGCCAAGCGGCCGGGCCAGGCGCGCCTCTAATTTGTATTCGGTAAACCGAAGCCGGTAGTAATCAATGGAATTTTCTACACCCACGAGATTTGGGTCGTCATCAAGTGTGCGGTTAAAAACCGTTTCGTTGCCCAAACCAAAAAAGTTGTTCACAAAGTTGGGAGCTTTGATATCGGCATCGGCCTCCAGATTCCATTTTCCAAACACGTGCGTCCAACGCCCATCATATTGAAAATTATAGCTGGATGTATTAACGGCATAGCTGGCGAGAAAAAGGTGCCGGCTTTTAAAGGGTGTTTTGCGAAATCCATGCGTAACAGAAAGGAAACCACCGCCCACAAAAACGCCATCGTCTACATTGAAGTTTCCATATAACAAAGGTGCCAGCCGGTCGTATGTGAAGGCTTTTCGGTTGTATTCGTTCACGCGCGGGTCGGTACGAAGCTGCGACCGGGCACCGCCCTTCAGCTTCATGCCTTTTGGTCGATCGTAAACGAATGGTCGCTCGCGCGCCTCATTTTCCACTTCATCTTCACCCTTGCCACCAATCACGCGCAAGCGAATCGGAGTGCGGGCTCCTTCAAGAAAAAAATCATCGTCTCCGCCAAGGCCGTAGAGTCGGATTTCTTTTGTTTCGTGTGGATGAAACGTGCGCGAAAAAAGTAAATCATTTTTTTTGCCCTTCGACTCAAACATTTGCACGTGCGCGCTGCCGTCTGCTCCAATCGCAACTTTAAAATCTTCCTTTTTATCCGACCCTGAAATATCCACTTCGCGCGCCAGAAAGTCGTAATAACGTGCCGCATACGCAGGCAAATCTGCTTTGCGTTTTTTTAGCTTTTCCGCGATGCGTGCGCCATGCAGCGCATAGATTTCAGGAGGCCACTTTTTGAGCGCGGCATCAATTACCTCATCGGTAAGTTGGAGCTGAAGCTGAGCGGCAGCGGAAATCCAATCCGCTTTCGAAAGTCCGTTCAAAAACGATCGATCAAAGTAGCGCCCATTAAACATGAAGCCCGCCGGGTCTTTTAGCGTTTCATCAAAACCCTGAAACTTGGCCAACGCCCACTTGCGTCCCCAAAACGGGGGTAAGATGCCTTCATTCACAAAAAATGCCTGATCGCGATCGCGCGGAATGGGCTGATATCGTTTTCCGCTTTTGTCGTCTTGCTGCGCCCATCGCCATTGGTCATCATGGCGATCCCAATCGCCCAACCATAAATCAAATAGTCGGCTCTTCAGCACAAAAGGCTGATCAATGCGGTTGCGATTGTCCTCCGCTAACTTCTCCAGCACTTTATCGGTACTTACTATTTTTTCCGGATTACCGAAAAACGGGAGCTCGCGCCCATCCCCTGCCGGGCGCTCTTCAAACAGCATCAATTGATTCGCCACCAGTGTTTGGTACGGGCCAAACTCCGGATCATCCGGCACCCAAACTACTTTTGGATTCGTGTGATACACCCCGGCAGCTTCGGCCAGAAAAGGCACTACCAACGCCCCGTACGGATGCGATGCCGAGATTTGATCTTGCACCAGATCCTGAGCAAAGGTTTTTCGAAATGCTTCCGGCACTGCTTTTTCCGGATACTTTTCTATTGAGCGCAAGGTGTACTCGCGGCCAGCCGCATCTTGTAGCCGCAGTGAAATTGTTTGCTGACCACCGCCGCGTTGAACCACCTGCAACCCACCGTGTTCCTGGTTGATCCGAAACACGGGCACATCAATCGGTTGGCTCCAGGCAGCGCGGTAGTTCTTGCCAAGCCAACGTTGGTGTGCGCGTGAGGCAACGTATTGCCGGCTGGCGCTTCTTCGCACAGTGGTGGAATCAAGACGCGACAGCCGCCCCGGTCTTTGCCATTTGCCCGAGACCGGCACAAGCGGTTGGGTATAGGCTAACGAGGTTCGCTCGCCATCTGGCTTAGCCCAAAAAAAAGCAGTGCTCGCATGCTCTTTCGACAGCACGAGGCGGGCAAAGCCGCGGTGGGGCGAAATAAAGTTGGCATGACGTTTCTTTTTTACAACGGTAGACTTTGATCCCGATCCGCTGACCAGGTAATGCACACTATCTTTAAAAATACTTTGTAACGCATGTTCGTGCCCGGCCACGTAAACGGTGCCGGGGTATTGTTGAAACAGCGCTTCAAACGCCCGCGCCCACTGCCGGTACTGCGGATGTGGCGTATCTTGAATATTGCCGATCCATTTTCGATACAACGGCATGATAGAACCAACACCGGGCAAGGGCAAGTAAAGGCCTTTTACCGCATACGAGAGTGGAAAGAGGTGGTGCTTCCACGTAAACACACCCCCGTGCTCGCCATAGGTATGTATGGGATGATGCCCCGCCACGATCATGCGTTTGCCGCGATGGCGTTTAAAAATATCCTCCATCTGCACCAGCACATCGGCCAGCGTTTTGGCCTCACAAGGGCTGGCATCGCCTTCGGGCTTTTCCCACGGATGTAACAACCACTGCGTATCCACAATCACCAAAACCGTTTCTTCGTTGAGGATAATTTCTTCCGGGCCAGGGCAACCCGACTTGGGTAAAAACTGCACGTGTGGCAGGCGCAATGAATCGAACCAACGCTGCTGATTGCGAATTCGGGTCCACCCTTCCGGTTTCCCTTTTTTCCAGTCGTGATTACCGGGGATGAAGAAAACCGGTTGGCCAAACTCCTGCACCATGGCAAGCTGCGCCTGAAGGGCGGCTTCGTAGCGCATGCGACTGGGATCGTCTGCATCCGGCAAACCCTTTGGATAAATGTTGTCGCCCAGAAAAATAACAGCAAACGGATTTCGTTCACTTTTCAGTTGTTCGCGCAACGCATCCTGATAACCAAGATGATCGGGTGTGGGTTCACCTGCGTCGCCAATGAGGTACAACGTAAACTGGGTTTGTGCACGCGCAGGCGTAACCCATCCCATGAGAAGCATCAGCAAAAAAACGTAGCGCAGCACCCGGTCAAAGATAAACCAGTATTGAAACGGAATCAATGGCGATAGCGTTCATTTCAGAAATGCCATCGTTTTTTATAGCTTTAAAAGATTTATGACATCCGAGTTTATTGAAAAATCGCGGGCCTTTGCCAAGGAAGCCCTTAGCCATCTGCCGCCTGAGATCACGTATCATACATTCGATCATACCGCAAAAGTGGCTGCGGCCACCGAAATGATTGCCCGCGCGTGTGGCTTGAATGACACTGAAATCGAAACTGCGCTGGTGGCCGCCTGGTTTCATGACGTAGGCTACGCCAAAGGTCATTACCTGCACGAAATCGAGTCGGGCAAAATGGCCGAAACACAATTGCGTAGTTGGGGATTTCCGGATGCCCGCATTCAGGAGGTAAAACAAGCCATTGAATCTACCCGCGTACCCCAAGTGCCCCGCACAATGATTGACAAGGTGTTGTGCGATGCCGATATGTACCATCTCTCTACCGAAGAAGCGGAGGCCTATGCCGAGTTGTTGCGAAAAGAGATTTCGGTAACCAAAAACTTTGTGTTTTCGGATGACGAATGGCGCAAAAGCAATTACCAGTTTCTGAAGGCCCACGAGTTTGCCACACCCTACGGCCAGACCGTGCTGGAAGAGCAGAAAAGAAAAAATATTAAGGCACTAAAAAAGCTCATCAAAAAAGAGGCGACTTCAGCTGCTGATGAGCAGGTGCGCGAGATGGAGGGTGAGTTAGACAAACTGCGCCAGAAACTGGACCGCAAATCCATTCCCGAGCGCGGCATTGAAACCATGTTCCGGATCGCATCGGAGAACCACATCACGCTTAGCAGCATGGCCGATACGAAAGCAAACATCATGATTTCGATCAACTCCATCATTCTATCGGTGGTGGTATCGGTACTGTTTCGGAAAATTGAAGAGTTTCCCCACCTGCTCATCCCCACCCTGCTGCTGGTGGGTGCGTGTCTCTTTACCATCATCTTCGCTGTGCTCTCCACCCGCCCACAGGTGAGCACCGGCAAATTCACCCGGCAGGACATCGAGCAGAAAAAAACGAACCTGCTGTTCTTTGGCAATTTTCACGGCATGGCGTTGGAGGATTACGAGTGGGGCGTTAAGCAACTCATGAACGACCGCGACTACCTGTACACCAGCCTCACCAAAGACATCTATTACAACGGCAAAGTGCTGGCACGAAAATACCGGCTGCTGCGTTGGTCTTTCAACATTTTCATGTTCGGGTTTGTATCGGCCATCGTTGGCTTCATCATCACCCTGCTGATTTACTACAGCGGGTCAGGGCTTTAGCGAATCACCTGGTACACCGGGCTGCCCATCATCAACTGGTTGCGAATGCGTTCGTTGCGCAAAACGGCGTGGTCAAAGTCAGGCGAATTAGAAAACGAACTCATGGCAACCGAAATAAGATACAGTCGCGCGCCGCGTTGCCCTGGTTAACGAACCGAAACCATTTTGGCAAGCGGGCCTCTTCCACCAATCCACATTTTTCGAGCACCCGGGCCGAGGCCATGTTCTCCGCATCCACGAAAGTGCCAATCCGAAAAATACCCGGAAGCTGCCGAACAATGGGCAAAACGGCACGGCATGCTTCGGTGGCGTAGCCTTGGCCCCACACGGTAGGACTAAAGACATACCCAAACTGAGCTTTCCCTTCATTTACCAATACGCCAATACTCCCGATCAATCGCCCGGTATTTTTTTCGCGAATACTAAACGCGTAATCGATGCCCGCGCGCCAGGCAGGAATGGCGTACCGAAGGTAATTGCGGGTATCGCGAATGGTTTGATGCGTGGGCCACGACACAAACCGGGTAGCCTCAGGCTTACTGGCATAGGCGTAAAAAATTTCTTCCGCGTCTTCGTACCTTAGCCGCTGCAACAGCAGCCGGTCGGTCTCAACAAGCGCGGGAAAAAGCGGTGGCATACAATATAATTACGAATGAAATCAAATATCGTTCATCACTACTTCAAAAAAGAGACGCCCGAAGCGAAAATTCTGTTGATGATTGATCCGATTCGCAAACGCGTGCAGGAAATCATTCTGTACGCTGACGGAGCGAGCGAAGCAAATGAGGGCGATCTGGAATTGGATGATGCTGCGCTACGCAGCGAAGGGTTTGAGGCGGCAAGTCCACTGGAGTTTCATCTTTGCCTGGCCGGCCTCGCAAAATAAAAGAGGCAAGCCAAACATCGCACCGCTACAACCGCCTACCCTTGCTACCTTCCGGTCCTGGGGGAGTTCAGCAGGAGCTGGTCGTGTTAGCTTGCCGGGCGGCAAAGATAGAAGAAATTCCATTTCGCAACGGGTTAAAATAGAAATCCCACGAACCTTTCCGGGCTTCTCTTTCTATTCTATTTTTGCACATAAACCATTTTGCGATGAAATTCTTTATCGACACTGCTAATCTTAATGAAATTAAAGAAGCCTATAACCTGGGTGTTTTAGATGGCGTAACCACCAACCCCTCGCTCATGGCCAAAGAGGGCATTGCCGGTAAAGAAAAAATCATGGCTCATTACAAGGCCATCTGCCAGATTGTGGACAACAACGTAAGCGCAGAAGTGATCGCTACTGATTATGAAGGCATTGTGCGGGAAGGGAAAGAGCTGGCCAAAATCGATGACAAGATCGTGGTGAAAGTGCCGATGATCAAAGACGGCGTGAAGGCAATAAAATACTTTACTAGCGAAGGAATTCGCACGAACTGCACGCTGGTGTTCTCCTCCGGCCAGGCGCTACTCGCGGCCAAAGCGGGCGCTAGCTATGTATCGCCTTTCATCGGCCGACTGGACGACATTTCGCAAGATGGATTGGAACTGATTGCCCAAATCCGGCTGATCTACGATAACTACAGCTACGGCACCGAAATTCTTGCCGCCTCTGTGCGCCACACCATGCACTTGATTAAATGCGCAGAGATCGGGGCCGATGTGGCCACCTGTCCCCTGTCGGTGATCATGGCCTTGTTGAAACATCCCCTAACCGACTCCGGCCTCGAAAAATTCCTGGCCGATCACAAAAAGGCAAACGGCTAAGAGCGCCCCACCCTGATGTTTTCGAACGATCCCGTGGTACGTGTGCATGAAGCTACGATCTTTCAGGATCAGGCCACGGTACTGTCATCGGTTTCATTTCAGTTAGAAAAAGGTGAGTTTGTTTTTTTGGTGGGCCGTACGGGATCCGGCAAATCCTCATTACTCAAAACGCTATATGCTGATCTGCCCCTGCGCTTGGGCGATATTTCAGTAGCGGGCTACTCGCTGCGCAACATCAAACGCAAAGATGTGCCGCTCTTGCGCAGAAAAATCGGAATCATTTTCCAAGACTTTCAACTGCTGGCCGATCGCACGGTGGGCGAAAATCTGATGTTTGTGTTGAAGGCCACCGGCTGGAAAGACAAGGCGCGGATGAAGTCGCGATTGGTTGAAGTACTCATGCAGGTGGGCTTGGGTGCGGTAGAGAAAAAAATGCCGCACCAACTCTCTGGCGGCGAGCAGCAGCGTGTAGTAATTGCCCGCGCGTTACTAAACGAGCCCATGATTTTAATTGCGGATGAACCTACCGGCAACCTTGATCCTGAAGTATCGTTCGGCATCCTGAAGCTGTTTCAGCAAATCAACAAGAGCGGTACGGCAATTCTTATGGCCACCCACAGCTACGGATTAATTCGCAAATTTCCAGCCCGGGTTCTGAAATGCGAAAACGGCAACCTCATCGACTCAGCCGTAACTCCCTTCGAGTTGAAAAGCGAAGACGCATACTAGTTGCCCGTTGAAAAAATAACCCGGCGTGTCGCACGAACGTGAGACAACTCAACGTGCAGGGCTGTAATCCGGCAATTCCCGGTCGTGCCGCCTGCGAAACACACCATCCCTATTTGAGATGGTTGCTCGTGAAAAATCCTGCTCAAACAGGGTAACTGCCTTGCCGAATGAACCAGCTGGATGCCCGGTTACGTGCACCGACTAGTTCAGCACGTTTGTATTTTTCCGAATGAACGACGGGCACGGAATAAATCGCTCCCGTTTCTTTTTTGCAATGCGCGAGGCGAGTGGAAACCGATACTTCAATGCCATTTCGTGTGTGCCGCCGGAGGCAGGCCCTAATTCCGACACAGTGAAATCATAACTATACATTACCTCCCACTGCTCGAACTGAAAACCCAGAATAACCACTACGGCATCCTGGCTGATATTGTCCTTTACATTTTGCCTTACGGGGATGCCGCGATACCACAGACCAAATACGATCGGATCGTACAGAAAATGCGCACCCACATCCAACTGACTGAACTGCCCTTGCTTTTTGTAGACGAACGAGGGACTTAATACCGCTTTGTTTTCCTGCCGATAGCCGTAGTTCAAGGGTATGCGCACACCCCCATGGGCGGTGAACTTCACCGGTAGCACGGCCTGATCATTTAACAGTGATTGATTCGGGCGGTTGAGGTGACTGAATGCAGCACCGATCCAGATTTTATCATTGAACGCTACACTGCCCGCGCGAAAATCGAAGTAATTGGCTGAGCCCAGGCTTCCCACAATCGGATCGTCTGTGGGTGCATTGCCATCCACATCAAACTGTAGCTGGTCGCCAAACAGCAAGCGATCGAAATCAATTCTGCGCGAAGTGTAACCAAAGTGCAAACCCGATGAAAGCACCCATTTGCGGGTAAGGCGCAGCCGATACGAATACAAAAAACCGAGATTGGCGGTGGTGAGGTTGGCGCTGCCCGCCTTGTCCACCGTAGCCAGAAATCCTACACCACTGTTGTAGTTCAGCAAATTGTAATCGTAACTAAACGCATACGTTTCAAAACCGCGTGTAATGCTGGGCCACTGGTTACGGTAGTTTACAATAAACCGATGCTCCAAGGAGGTTCCGGTAAATCCGGGATTTAAATACAACGGCGCCGCATAGTACTGCGAGAATTCCGGATCTTGCGCCGCTGCAGAAAATACAAACCAGCAGGCAGCAACACTACACCACTTCTTTAGCCCGGCGCCCATCATCGAATCAGATTTACATCACCTACCCGCACTACGCGCTCGCCATCCTCAAAGGTGGCGGTGATGCGATACACATACACATCTTGCAGGCAGGGCCTGCCTTTGTAATAGCCATCCCACCCGGTTTGCGTATCGCGACTCACAAAAAGCAATTCGCCCCAGCGATTGAAGATCAACATTTCAAATTCCTTTACCCCTCGAATCAGCGGCAGAAAAACATCGTTCTTGCCGGGCGATCCATCGCCTGCTGCGCCCGCCACGTTGGGCGAAAATGCGTTGGGTACCAATAACTCACCGCCTTTTTTGGCCGTTACGGCACCCGGCATACGCGCGGTGTCTGCGCACTTAAACTGATTGAACGCAATGAGCGTAATGTCGTACACTCCCTCCGCCTGATACCGGTGAAGGGGCTCGGGTAAGAACGATCGCTGCCCATCGCCAAAATGCCATTCGTAGCGCGTGGCGTTGAAACTGCGGTTGCTGGTATATAAAATTCCATCGGGTACCTCTACTACCCTTGGCCGCACATCAAACCGTGCCACCGGCAAGGGATGTACAACAATGATGCGCTGTTTTATTTCGGTAGCCGTCTGGCCCGTGCGGTTGGCGGCCGCAAGCGTTACCGTGTAGGTACCCGGCTCGGTGTACGTGTGCGTAGGATTGATTAACGTAGAAGTCTTTCCATCGCCAAACTGCCAAACATACGTGTCCGGATCAGCAAACTGCGAGAGATTGGTGAAGCTCACGCGCCACGGTACACAGCCCTGTGGCGGACCAAAGCTGAAGTCCACAATCGGAGGAATGGCCAGAATAGTAATGGTCTTCGTGCTGGTGGTGCTGCACGCGCCATTGCGCACGGTAAGGCGAATGGTGAAGTTTCCAAACGTGCTGTACGTGTGCTGCGTGCTGGTCGTGTTGTTAACTACTACCCCATCTCCAAAATCCCAACTATAACTCCACGGACCGGGCAACGTAGCCGCCACCTGCACGGTACGTTCAGGCAGGGTTTGCGTGGCGGGCGTTGCCGCAAATTTGGAGTTGATGTTATCTACCGCAGGCACCGTGAGCGACTGCACAGTTACCGCGCTTACACAGTTGGCCAGGTTGCGGGTTTGTAATTGGAAGGTGATGATGCGCGCGGTTCCGGAACGGGCCCGTTCAAATGTAATTGCTTCTGTGCTGCCACTTTGGTTCAGCACGGGCGCACCGTTTTCAAGCACCGTCCAGGTGTAGGCAGACAGACCGGGGTTTAATGCCACCGCTTGCAACCGCAGCAACTCACAGGTGTTTACAAGCGTGTCGATACGAAATGCCGAAGGTGGCACCGGGCTGATGCGAATCAATCGGGTAGAATCGCCAAAGCACCCCGACGGCAAAGTGGTGGTGAGGCGAACCTGAAAATCTCTGATCGCCTGTGTGTTGTTGACAAAGTTGAATTGAAATGACGGTGTAGTACCGGTGCTTTGATCCGCCAACACACTCGTATTGTCCGACACGCGCCAGCGGTAGTCGGTGGGCGCGAGCGTGGTAGTAGAATTATCGACCACAAAACTGACCACCTGTGGCGAGCAATTATCAGCAAAGGGGGAATAGCCGGGCGAAAAAAAACCAGAAGCTGTACCCGGAAAAACCGTAATCGAAACCACAGGCGACAACGCCACGCAGCCTTGCGCAGAAGTGGCCCTGAGCCGTACGGCAAAAACCCGGTTGGTTGCCAGCGTGTTCCTAAAATCGTTGCTCCAGCCACTTGCAAAAAGTGGATCAGCCGGCAGCTGTGTTTGCCGGATAACGAACCCCTGCCCCTCATCTACCTCCCAATCGAAACGCACGATGGCCGAAGCAGGATCAATGGTTGAATTGTTCGTGAAGTTTACGGTAAGCACGCTACAGCCCGAGGTACGGTCCGGCACTATCGCTGCAATTGGATTTGGATCAACCGTTATGGGCAACACAAACAGATTCGCACAGCCCGCCTGATTGGTAGTCACGCGCAAGGCCACAGGATACGTGCCTGCCGGGCCGAACGGTCGTGTAAAATTAATTTGATTGTCGAAGCTGGGATCTTTATCAAACGTGCCATCGTAATTAAAATCCCACTCACGCAGTACAATTTGCTCGCCAAGAATGGCATTGAGTGCAGACTGATCCGCGAAAGCGGTACCGTTGCCTGCGCACACGCGCGAGGCAGTAAACAACGGGCGCGGCTTCTCGTACACGCGTACTTCCGCCTCAGCTGTTGTTTCGCATAATGTAATCTGGTCGCGCACAAACAAGCGAATTCGGTAACGGCCCGGTGTAGTGTAGAGTACATCGAACGGGCCGAGCGGTGTGGCGGAAAAACCCATCGCCGGCTCGCGCCGCACAACCGTGCCGGCAGGATCAAGAAACTCCCAGCGCCAACCGGTGTTGGGCGTAACTGTGCCGGTTGAAACATCGCGGAAGCGTACCGGAAATGCCGTGAGTGGTGCGGTAGGTTCCTGACAAAACTCGGCCACGATGGGCACATCGTTCACGTCCGTCGTTTCGATTCGGGCAACCAATGCCGGAGTGATGTTGACCAACCGGGTGGTCTGCGCCTGACAACTGCCCTGGGCTGTGGGATTTGAAGCCGTTACGCGGATAAGTTTCTGGCCGCCGGAACTGTAACTGAATGTGGGATTGCGTTGTGTGCTGGTGCCCACGAGTACCGTGCCTGCCGCATCATCAAAAAACTGCCAGGAAAAATTCAGCCCGCTGGCGCCCGGCGTTTGGTTGTTGAAAAAAATCGTTTCGCCAATGCAGAAATCGGTCGTGTTCGTGCCCGTATTGTCGCGGGTTTGAAATGCCGGTGTGGGCGCATCCACGATGGTAATGTAGGCCGTGGTGCTCACTGCATCCTCGTAGTTGGGGTTGGCGATGCTGCCGTTCCAAGGATTACACACGTTCCAGTTAAACAGCGTGATCTCAAACCGATTGCCTACTGAATTCAGTACGTTAGCGGGTGCACTCATGGGAAAGCTGATGGACACCGGCCCATCCGCCGGGAAAGGTATTGTTTGGATCGGCCCGAAATACCCGCCCGTTATTGGCAAGCCCGCGGTGCCGCGCGTTTGCGGATTTGCCAGCGTACCCGTGGCCGTGGTTAAGGGTTGCGGGCCACCATCGGCCAACGAAAGATTACGAATGGTAGCACCGGGGTTATGGTTGGTGCCGTACACCATTTGCACGTGGCGCGCAAAGCGGTTCGGGTTATCGGGTTCTACATTAATGTTGCAATTGAACTCCGACACATCGGCAAACGTGGCGTTTACCACCGGGTTGTTAAAGCATACATCCCACGAGTTGGGCGCCAGTTCCACGCGCGCGTTGGCCTGCACATCGGTGCCCCAAAAAAAGGCCGACTGCCGCTGTTCTGACGTAGGACAAACCACACCGTTGATCAGCACGTAGGTGGTGGGCCGAATGGCACACTCGCCATTGTTATTGACGTACGTGAAACTGGCATTGGCCGTGAAGGCCGTGTTACCCGCAGATGCCACAAGTCCGTTCCCTATGCCGATGGTCGTTTCCGTATTCGCAGGATCATTCCAGACGTAGCGGATTTGAATGGTGTTGGGATTTTGCGCTACGTTGAAATAATAGATGATCTCAAACCGGGTAACCGTTACCGGTGCACAATCCTGATCGGTGTTGAAATCAATCGTTACCTGCGGGCGTAGCGCGTTGCATTGCGCGTGTGCGTACGCGCTGATCATCAACAAAAAGGCAGGCAAAAGCCACCTGAATATGTACATAGCTCAATCACCAAAAAATGAAGATGAAGTAAGAGCCACACCAAAGACACACTTAATGCAACGGGCGTTGGCAAGGGAACCTGGGCGCAACCGGAGTAGTCGACCAACGCGCAGATATGCAAATAAAGGCACGTTTTTACAGGTTAACCCGCGTTTGAGTAACTCGCTGAATTCCAAAAATTAACCAAATGGCTTTCCCCCTAAGAACCGTTCAGTAATAAGCTATCTCAAACACGATCAAGCACTTATAGAGTTGTAAACAGTTTCTCAACAAACGTTCCACGCACGTTCCACGGGTACCCCCCTGCCCTATATTTGCAATCCGCTTTCAAAATTAAGCGCAGCTTTCATGGGTAAGATCATTGCGATTGCCAACCAAAAGGGAGGAGTAGGAAAAACCACCACCGCCATCAACCTGGCGGCCAGCCTGGCGGTGTTAGAGAAAAAGTGTTTGTTGGTAGATGCCGACCCACAAGCCAATTCCACCTCGGGTATTGGCATTAATCCAAAGGATGTTAAAAAAAGCATTTACGAGTGCATGGTAGAGGGCGTTCATCCGAAAGACGCCATCGTAAAAAACAGCCTCAGTCATTTGGAAGTGCTGCCGTCTCACATCGACCTGGTGGGTGCCGAGGTAGAGATGGTGAGCATTGAACACCGCGAAGAGAAAATGCGCGATGCGTTGCAGAAGGTAAAAGGCGATTACGATTTTATCATCATCGATTGCTCCCCGTCATTAGGTTTGATCACGATTAACTCGCTTACGGCTGCCGACTCCGTAATCATTCCGGTTCAGTGCGAGTACTTTGCATTAGAAGGGTTGGGCAAACTACTCAACACAATCAAAATCATCCAAACCCGACTGAATCCGAAACTGGAAATTGAAGGCATTCTGCTTACACTGTACGATCCGCGCACCTCACTCAGCAACCAAGTGGTAGAAGAGGTGCGTACACACTTTAAGAGCATGGCCTTTCACACCATCATCCCCCGGAACGTGAAGTTATCCGAATCGCCCAGTTTTGGGTTACCCGCGATTGTGCACGATGCGGAAAGTAAGGGGGCAATCAGTTATTTAAATCTGGCACACGAAGTGCTATCAAAAACCAGTAAAGGAAAATGATGAAGAAAAAAGGGTTGGGCCGCGGGCTAAGCGCCTTGCTGAGCGACAGTGAAGAGGACAAACTGGAAACCGAAGTAACGGATGCCCACCTCGCCTCGGCAGCCGCTACCGCCGCAGGCACGCCAAACCTAAACGAAATTCCCGTGGGCGAGATTGAGGTTAATCCGTTTCAACCACGGCAACATTTCGACCCAACCGCTTTACAGGAATTAGCCGAGTCCATAAAAGTGCATGGCATTATCCAGCCCATTACCGTTCGCAGGCTGGCCCCGCAGCAGTATCAGTTAATTTCCGGCGAGCGCCGGTTTCAGGCCTCTAAACTGGCCGGTTTGGAAACGATACCCGCTTACATTCGAACGGCCAACGACCAGCAGATGCTGGAAATGGCGCTGATCGAAAACATCCAGCGCGAAAACCTCAATCCCATAGAAATTGCACTGAGTTATCAGCGATTGATTTCTGAATGCAACCTAAAGCAAGAAGAGTTGGGCGACCGCGTGGGCAAGAACCGCTCTACCGTAACCAATTACCTCCGCCTGCTGAAACTCCCACCGGAAATCCAGATTGCTTTACGCGATCAACAAGTTTCAATGGGCCACGCGCGTGCCATTGTCAGCATGGAGCAACCCGACCAGCAATTGTACCTCTTCCAGAAAATGATCGCAGAGGATTTGTCGGTACGGAAAGTGGAAGAGTTGGCGCGCCAAATCGGCACGAAATCCCCCAAGGACGCTGCTGTAAAAGAAACCGCGCCCGCCAACCGGGAAATCGTTAACTTGCAAACGCAATTATCATCTCATTTCGGAACAAAGGTGCGTGTGAATAGCGATGGCAAGACAGGGGAAATCAAGATTCCGTTCTTTTCCGTGGAAGACTTAAACCGCATTCTGGATATCATTAAAATCGGTTAGGCATGGGCAGAGCGGTGTGGGTTGTTGGCGGATGGTTGATCGCGTTTTTTGCGTGCGCCCAATCCGACACCCTACGTACGGTTAACGATAGCACAAAAAAGGAATTGAACATCAAGAGCTACGGCTCGCGCTTTGATCCGCGTAAAGCGCTGTTGTTTTCTGCGGTGTTTCCTGGCGCCGGGCAAATCTATAACAAGAAGTATTGGAAGGCGCCACTCGTCTGGGGCGGTTTTGCAGCGGGCATATTTGTGATTAGCAACTACCAGCGCCAACATCTGGATTTCAAAAACCAACTGTTTGATCGAATCAACGGAGTAACCCTACCCACCCAGGGCCGCGTATTAAATGAACAGCAATTGCGAAATCTGGTGGATCGCACCAAGCGCGAGCGAGACTTTTTTGTGATCCTGACGAGTCTTTGGTACATCCTTCAAATGGTGGATGCCCATGTAGACGCGCACCTGAAAGAGTTTGACCTTAACCCGGAATTGAAAAACCGTGCATGGATCGAGCCCTCCTTTAAACAAGATGCCTTCTTTGGCCGAACGGCCGGCCTTTCATTGAAAGTTCGATTGTAACATGCGCATACTCATCATCGGCTACGGAAAAATGGGAAAAGCAATTGCCGCACTCGCCCAACAGCGGGGGCATGAAATTGCAGGTATCCTGGATGTGGATAACAAACATAGTTTTCAGCTACCCGCCGCCACTGATGTGGCCATTGAGTTTACCAACCCGGATGCCGCCATCGAGAACATCCAGTTTTGCTTTCGGCACCGCGTGCCGGTAGTGTGTGGATCCACCGGTTGGTACAACCAACTTGAGCAGGTAAAGGCCGATTGCACCCGCGAAAACGGCTCGCTGCTCTATGCCTCTAACTTTAGTGTAGGGGTGAATCTCGTTTTTAAGGTGAACGAATACATGGCGCGACTCATGGCCACGCGAGCCGAGTATCATGTGGAGATTGATGAAACACATCACACCCAAAAGAAAGATGCCCCCAGTGGCACGGCCATCTCGCTGGCGGAGGGTATCCTAAAAGAAAACACAAGTAAAAGAAAGTGGGTTAACGCCGCCGCGCAGAACCCGGAAGAATTGGAAATCCGCTCGCACCGGGAAAACGATGTGCCCGGCACCCATGTGGTTACCTATAGCTCCCCCATCGATACCATTCGCCTGAGTCATGAGGCACACACGCGCAGCGGTTTTGCACTAGGTGCCGTAATTGCCGCAGAGTTTCTGGCCGGCAAGAAAGGTGTTTATACCATGGCCGATGTGCTGCGGTTCTGAGTTTTGAATATTTTGATTTTCTTTGCACGCCTTTATCCATAAGCACGTATGATCACCGTAATTGTCATTTTTGTTCTGCTTCGCATTGCTTTTGTTGCGGGCCTCTGGAAGATTTTTGAAAAAGCGGGCATTGCGGGGTGGAAATCGCTGGTGCCGTTCTATGCTGAATACATCTTGATCGTGCAAGTGGTTGGCCGCCAGTGGTGGTGGCTCCTCTACCTGTTCGTGCCGGTGGTGGGTGTTTTTGCTTTTTTTGTGTTGATCTTCGATCTGCTGCGTTGTATCGGTAAAACCACGGTGGCCGATCAGGCCTTGGCCGTGTTTACCGGTTTGATTTACCTGCCGGTGGTGGCATTTCGCCCGGAAACTACGTACAAAGGCAAACTCAGTGAGTTGCCAGTGCAACCCAAGTCGCTGTTTACGGAGTGGGTAGACGCCATTGCGTTTGCCGTAATTGCCGCCACATTAATCCGCTGGCTGATCATGGAAGCGTACACCATCCCTACGCCTTCGATGGAAAACTCGCTGCTGGTGGGCGATTTCCTTTTTGTAAGCAAGTTTCACTATGGCACGCGCACACCAAAAACCCCGTTGCAGGTACCGTTAACGCATCAAAAAATCTGGTTTACCGAAATCCCAAGTTACGTGGAGTGGATTCAACTGCCGCAATACCGCCTACCTGGCTTTAGCTCGGTAAAACGCGAGGATGTGGTGGTGTTTAATGTACCGCGGATTGAGGAAAACAACTTCATGAATCCGAACCGCGCATCGTGGACTGACTATCCGTTGGATTTAAAAACCAATTACATTAAACGTTGTGTGGGTATTCCGGGCGATCGACTAGAAATTGTAGATCGGCAGGTAATCGTGAACGGCACTCCTTTGAAAAACCCGCCGCTGATGGAGTGGAGCTATCTGGTTACTTCTAAAGACGAAATCAACGAACGGAACTTGGCGAAACTAGGCCTGGATCCGGAGGACTACTCGCTCATCAGTCGCCCAGAGCAAAACAAGGTGGTGTATCAAATGCACCTCACCCAGGCGATGCTGGAAGAAGTAAAGAAATTGCCGTATGTGATTCAGGTAGAGAATGATTATCGCATGCACGATGGCCCCGACTACCGCATTTGGCCGAGTTCGGAATACTCGCGCTGGAATGCCGACAATTACGGCCCGGTTGTTATTCCCAAGAAAGGAATGAACATTTCCATTAACGATTCTACACTGGCGTTTTATGGATTAGCGATTGAAAAATACGAAAGCAACAAAAATGTAACCATCAAAGACGGCACACTTACCATCGATGGAAAAACCGTTACGGAATACACGTTTAAGCAGGATTACTTCTTTATGATGGGCGATAATCGCCATAACTCGCACGACTCCCGCTACTGGGGCTTTGTGCCGGAAGATCACATTGTAGGCAAAGGATTCTTCATCTGGCTCTCGATCGATAAGTTCGGTACGTTGCTTGATAAGATTCGTTGGAACCGATTCTTCAAGCCCATCGAGTAACGCTTACCAATCGATGGGTGTAAGTCCGTGTTGCACCAGGTATTCGTTGGCTTTCGAAAAATGCCGATTCCCAAAAAAACCCCGGTCGGCAGAAAAAGGCGATGGGTGGGCGCTGGCCAGTACCCCGTGTTTTGCGCCGTCAATAACCGCGCCTTTCTTCTGTGCGTAAGCGCCCCATAGCAAAAAGACCACGTGCGGCCGTTGGGCAGAAACCAGGCGAATCACTTCATCCGTAAACGTTTCCCAACCCTTATTTTGGTGCGAACCGGGTGTTGAGCCCCGCACGGTGAGCGTGGCATTGAGCAACAACACCCCCTGTTGGGCCCATCGTTCCAGATTACCCGAGGGCGGAATCGGTTTACCCAAATCCGCGTTGATTTCCTTAAAAATGTTGAGCAGCGACGGTGGAAACCGCACGCCATCGCGCACGGAAAAGCACAATCCATTGGCCTGGCCCGGGCCATGGTAGGGATCTTGCCCGATAATTACCACCCGCACCGCAGGCAACGGGCACAAATCAAACGCCCGAAAAATCTCCTTCCCCGGGGGGTAAACCGTTTGGGTTTTGTATTCCTGCTTTACAAACTCAATAAGTTCTTGGAAATAAGGCTTTTCAAATTCAAAACGCAAGTGCTGCTTCCAGGATTCAGCCAGTTTAACATCGGTAGTCATGCGGTTTTTAAACGGGTACAAAAAAGTTGCGAAATAGAAAAAAATGATACTTTTGGAGGAGATGATTCAGGCCATCACCCAAGGTGTAAAGGTAAGTGTGGAGACGGAATATCAACCCGGGTATTCCAGCCCCAGCCAATATCACTACGTTTTTACCTATCGGATTACCATCGAAAACCAAAGCGAATTCACCGTACAATTGCTGAGCCGGCGGTGGCAGATTTCCGACGCTGGTTACACCCCGCGCACGGTAGAGGGCGAAGGTGTGGTAGGCCAACAACCCGTGCTTGAACCGGGGCAATCGCATCAGTATGTATCGGGCTGCAATTTGAAATCGGGTATTGGCAAAATGGAAGGCGAATATATCATGGAGCGCATTGTTGATGGCGCCCGGTTTGAGGTGAAGGTTCCCTCCTTTCACATGGTAGCGCCCATGCGACTGAACTGAGTACACATCTGTTCCTCTTTCTTTTTTTGTAAAGTCTTTATTGCCATCGCGGAAGCAGAATTGAAATTCCGCTACCTTTCCTTGAATGAAGGCGCGTTTTTTTCCGATCAAAGCCTGGCTGCGACATTGGCTGCTGGCCGTTGATGAACACTCCATTCACGCGCCTTTTCTGTATGAGCTTTACACCACGGTTGTGCGGGCAAAGGCAGATTTATCCGCTTTTGCGGATGTGGAAGCCTATCGCGCGGGCTTGCTGGCAAACCAACAAACCATTGCTGTAACCGATTTGGGTAGTGGTTCCAAACACTTCCGTTCGCATCAGCGCGCCATCGGTGCCATAGCCGCCACAAGTCCGGCTTCGGCATTGCAGGCACACTTCTACTTTCGGCTGGCTACTTTCCGGAAACCAAAATCCATCATTGAGCTCGGCACCTCGTTTGGAATTACCACGTTTTATCTGGCCCGGGCCACGCCAGGGCGCGTGTACACCCTGGAAGGCAGCCCCGCCATTGCAGCCATTGCACAACTTCAGTTCGAACACCTCGGGCAAAAAAACATAGAGCTGCGCGAGGGAAACATAGACGATACACTGCCCCGGTTGTTAGATGAACTGCCACAGGTTGATTTTGCCGTGATCGATGCCAACCACCGGCTGGAGCCCACGGTGCGCTATTTTGATGCGCTGGCACGAAAGAGCAAATCGCACACGGTGTTGATAGTAGACGACATCCATGCCAGCGCAGAGATGGAAGCGGCATGGAACTACGCCCGGCACCACGAATTAGTGTATGTAGATATTGATCTTTTTCATTGCGGTTTATTGTTCTTCGATCCGTCCCTCCATAAACAATCGCTCGTGGCCCGCCTGTAGTCTTTAAAATTCCTGCCTATTTTTGCGCCATGGCAACACCATCTTCGAAAAGCAACCGCTCGTCTGTAATCATTTTTATCCTGGTATTGATCATCATTGGCCAATGGGTAAAGATTTATGTGGACTATCGCGACAAGCAGAATATCTCCGAAACACTTGTGGAGAAAACGGAGGAGTTGGATAACACCCTCGTACGCTTAAATGAAATCCAGGCGGAATTAGACGAGAAAATTGCCACCATCACCAAACTGGGTGGCGATATCACCGAACTTGAAAAAGCGAAAGCAGAAATCCAGAAAGAGCTTTCGCGCACCCGCACGCGCAACGCCAAAGCCATTGCCGAGCTAAAAGACCGTGTAGAAGGGTACGAAGAATTGCTAACGCTGAAAGATCAGGAAATTGAGCGGCTGAAAGAAGTAAACAAAGAGCTGTTCAGCGAAAACCGATCGCTGAAAACCAAACAAAATGTGCTGAACGATTCCATTAATCGATTGGCCAAAAACAAAAAAGAACTGGCCGACAAGGTTACGCTTGCTTCGCGGCTCGAAGCCGAAAACCTGAGTGTAGTGGCGCTCAACAACCGAGGCAAAGAACGCACCTCGCCCTTTCGTTCCAAGCAGTTGGAAAAACTGAAGATCGAATTCAACATTGCAAAGAATGACGTGGCCCCCATCGAAGGAAAAAAAATCATGATCCGCGTGTTGGACGAAAATGACCAGGTGATCTTTGATGTATCCAGGGGCTCGGGTACGTTTATGTTGAACGGGCGCGAAACGTTTTATACCGCGCAGCAAGAAATACTGTTCGATAACACCCGGCAAAAGCTCTCGTTTTTGTACGAAAAAGGATCGGAGTATGCCGCCGGAAATTACCGCGTAGAGGTGTTTACCGAAGGGTACCTGATGGGAGCTGCCGCTTTTGAGGTAAAGTAGCCCGTTTGGCTAGGCGTGCGTCTAATCACGCCCTGTTTTTCAGCACTTTGCAATGCCTTAACCGCCTTGGGCGGGGCAAAAAGTGCGTGCATTCTCGCGTGGAAGAAGCCGCTGGGCTTTGGTTTTTTGAACCAAAATCCTACTTTTGCAGTCCAATTTTCAAAACAACATGAAAAATTACGAGACGGTATTCATTCTCAATCCCGTTTTGTCTGAAGATCAGGCAAAGGATACTGTCGATAAGTTCGTGAAAGTGTTAAAGAAGGCGAAAGCTGAAATCGTTAACACCGAAAACTGGGGCCTCAAGAAATTGGCTTATCCAATTCAAAAGAAGTCCACTGGTTTTTATGCTCTCATTGAATTTACGGCAGCTCCCGAGACGGTAGCAACCCTGGAAACCGAATTCAGACGCGATGAATCGGTGATGCGCTTTTTAACGACGGTGCTGGACAAGTACGCAGTAGAGTACAACACCCGCAGAAGAAAAGGCGAGTTCAACAAGAGCAAAAAAACAGTTAAAAAGGAGGAAGTAGAGTTATGACACTCATGAACGAGCCCATTAAGCGGGCAGAACCCAAACCGAAGTATTGCCGCTTCAAGAAAAACGGCATTCGCTATATCGACTACAAAGACCCGGATTTCTTACTCAAGTTCATCAATGAACAGGGCAAGATTCTTCCCCGACGCCTCACTGGCACCAGCTGGAAGTTCCAAAACAAAATATCGCAAGCAGTAAAGCGTGCGCGCCACCTGGCGTTGTTGCCTTACCTGGGCGATGGATTAAAATAACCTATAACCGCTACCCGTATGGAAGTAATTTTGAAGCAAGATGTACACGGACTAGGTTACAAGTACGATGTTGTAAAAGTACGCGCCGGATACGGCCGCAACTACCTGATTCCGAACGACATGGCGGTAATCGCCAACGAGTCGAACAAGCGCATGGTGAATGAAAACGTTCGCCAGGCTGCCCACAAGGCGGAAAAGATCAAAACCGATGCACAGAATCTGGCCAATCGCATTGGCGAGTTTACAGTAGAAATCAAAACAAAAGCAGGCGAAACCGGTCGTATTTTCGGTGCCGTAACCGCCCTGCAAATTGCAGATGTGCTGAAAGCCAAAGGTTTTGATGTTGACCGGAAAAAAGTGGTGTTGAAGGAAAGCCCGAAGAACTTGGGCACCTACAATGTGCTTTTGGATCTTCACAAAGAAGTAAAGCACGAGATCAAAGTGAACGTGGTAGCCGAGTAATCGGTCCAGCCATAAATGAAAAGCTGCCTACGGGCAGCTTTTTTATTTTTAGGAAGTAAAAAAGCCGCTCATCCTGATCAGCGGCTTTTCTTTGGGTTTTTCAAGAAGGCAAATTCAACCTACGATTCCTTCTGCTTCATGTCTTGAATCTCCACGCGAATTTCCTGAGCCAGATTCTTCAAATCTTGCATGCCTTTGCGTACGCGTGTGCCCGCCGCGCTGTTTTGCTTGCTGTAAAACTTCTCTACATCGGGCTCTAACGAGGCCAACAGGGCCTTCAATTCTTCAAATTTTTTCATGTTATAAGGGTTTGTAATCTGTTTCAGAAAGCCAATTTAAAGAAAAACCCCGAAAACAAACAAAAAAAGGGGGTTTTTTAAACCCCCTTTGTAACGGCCACCAATTCTTCCTGCCGGTAGAACCCACTATCCAGCTTGGTTTTCAATGCACTAAAGGTTTCCAGGGTACGCTGCACATCATCCAGGGTATGGGCTGCGGTAGGAATAATGCGGAACATAATCACATCCTTCGGCACCACCGGGTAAATTACCACCGAGCAGAAAATACCGTAGTTCTCACGCAAGTCCATCGACATGTTGGCCGCCTCGCCAACCCCGCCTTTAAACAACACCGGGGTAACCATTGATGTGGTAGAACCCAGGTTAAACCCACGTTCGCGCAAACCGCTCTGAATGGCGCGCACAATCGTCCATAGCTTCTCGCGCAGGGCCGGTTGGGTACGCAACAACTCCAGGCGCTTTAATGCACCTACTACCAGCGGCATCGGCATGCTCTTGGCATAGATTTGCGAGCGTACACTGTAACGCAGGTATTTTAGAATCTTCTTATCGCCCGCCACAAAAGCACCAATGCTTGCCATGGACTTCGCAAACGTGGAGAAGTAAAGGTCAATTTGGTCCTGCACGCCCTGCTCCTCCCCGGTACCTGCGCCCGTAGGCCCCATACAGCCAAAGCCGTGGGCGTCATCTACAAACAATCGGAAGTTGTACTTTTTCTTTAGCGCTACCACACCTTTCAGGTTGCCTTGGTTGCCCGACATGCCAAACACCCCCTCGGTAATCACTAAAATTCCGCCCCCGGTTTCATTGGCCAGCTTGGTTGCCCGCTGCAATTGCTTTTCAAGGCTCTCCATATCGTTGTGGCCATACACAAAGCGCTTGCCCATGTGCAATCGCACGCCATCGATGATACACGCATGCGATTCCGCATCATACACAATCACATCCTTCCGGTCTACCAGCGCATCGATAATCGACACCACGCCTTGGTAGCCAAAATTCAGCAACATCACATCTTCTTTCTTTACAAACGCTGCCAGTTCCTTTTCCAGCTGCAAGTGGTTTACAGAGTTACCGCTCATCATGCGCGCACCCATGGGGTAAGCTAAGCCAAACTGTGCCGTTGCATCGGCATCCGCTTTGCGCACCTCCGGATGGTTTGCCAATCCCAAATAGTTATTCAAGCTCCAGTTCAACACCGCCTTGCCATTGAAGGTCATGTGCGGGCCAATCTCACCTTCCAACTTGGGAAAGAAAAAGTAATCATCAGGTAAATGAGAATACTTCGCCAGCGGGCCGGCTTCCATGCGCAGCTTTTCGAATAGATCAACCATTGTAACTTGTTTCTTTTAAAATTGGCGCAAAAATAGCATAAAAAAGCAGCCATTCCCGCGAAAGGGAACTACCATACGGTCAAACACTTAAAATGCTTTACCGGGGGCATGGCGCTGGGGCGCCACCGGGCTGTTCAGGGCTCCGCTTCGCTCCGGTGCCCGCGCGGCGCGGGCACTGTACCCTTCCCATCCCTTGCCCTAAGTACCACCTCAAAAACGCGCCCCCGCCAAAAAAGGCCAAACACCCCCCGCACAGCCGCGCCTGTTAAAAGTCATGCTTTCCGGCCGCCAGAATGCGTTATATTGAGCAACCATTTATCGTATGCCTAAAATCCAAAAACTTCTGGTGGCCAACCGCGGAGAAATTGCCCTACGCATTATGCGCAGCGCCCGCGAGCTTGGCATTGCTACCGTTGCAGTGTACAGCGAAGCCGATCGGCAGGCGTTGCACGTGCGCTTTGCAGATGAAGCCGTTTGCATCGGCCCGCCTCCCTCCTCGCAGTCGTATCTTGTGATGGAGAAAATCATCGCAGCAGCCAAACAAACCGGCGCCAACGCCATTCACCCCGGCTACGGTTTCCTGTCGGAGAATGAAGACTTCGCGCGGCTGGTTACCGAATCAGGACTTATTTTCATTGGGCCATCGGCACATTCCATTGAGCTTATGGGAAGTAAACTGGCAGCCAAAGCAGCGGCAGCAAGTTTCAACGTGCCGCTGGTGCCCGGCACGGCCGAACCCATTACGGATGTTATCGCTGCAAAAAAAATTGCCGGTGAAATTGGGTATCCTGTGCTGATTAAAGCCAGTGCAGGTGGCGGTGGCAAAGGCATGCGGATTGTTGAACAAGAAGCCGATTTCCAGGAGCAGATGGAGCGCGCCATCAGCGAAGCCACATCCGCCTTTGGCGATGGCTCCGTGTTTATTGAAAAATACGTTACGGAGCCACGCCACATTGAGTTTCAGATTTTTGGCGACCAACACGGCAACGTGGTCTATCTGTTCGACCGGGAGTGCTCCATTCAACGGAGGCACCAAAAAGTAATTGAAGAGGCGCCCTCCTCCATGCTCACGCCCGAGCTGCGTAAAAAAATGGGCGAGGCGGCCGTGGCCGTAGCCAAGTCTGCCAACTACTACAACGCGGGCACGGTGGAGTTCATCATGGACGCCAACCGCAACTTCTACTTTCTTGAAATGAACACCCGCCTTCAAGTAGAACATCCCGTTACCGAGATGATTACCGGATTGGATTTGGTGAAACTGCAAATTGCCGTAGCCGAGGGTGAAAAACTGCCTTTTCGGCAAGAGGATCTGGCCATTCATGGCCATGCCATCGAGGTACGCGTGTATGCAGAAGACCCTGCCAATAACTTCCTGCCCGACATCGGCACATTAAAAACCTATAAACGCCCGCAAGGCCATGGCATCCGCGTAGACGATGGCTTCGAAGAAGGAATGTCCATCCCCTTCTACTACGATCCCATGATCGCCAAAATGATTACCCACGATGAAACCCGAGAACGCGCGATCGAAAAAATGATTCGCGCGATTGACGAGTACGAAATCACCGGGCTGGAAACCACGCTGGGCTTCTGCAAGTTTGTGATGCAACACGAAGCCTTCCGTTCCGGCAACTTCAACACCAAGTTCGTAGAGCAGTACTTTACGCCCCAGGTGCTGAAAAGCACGCCCAGATCCGATGAAGAATTGTTGGCCGCCGCGTTGGCCGCCACCTTGATGGGCAGTAAACCGCAGGCCGCCGCCACACCAGGTGCCGCGCCGCAGCCGGTAAGTAAATGGCGAAAAAATCGGGTGCATGGCTGAAATCCGTCCGTTGCGTGCGTGGCGCTACAATACCGCGCTGGAAGAGCATATCGAGGATTTAACTTCGCCGCTGTTCGATGTAGTGTCGGACAAGCAGCGAAAGACGTTATATCATCAGCCTTTTAATTCCATACATCTCTCCGTACCGCAAGGGCCCTCGGCCGCGGCTTCCGCACGCGAACTGCTGCTGCAGTGGAAACAGAGCGGCGTGTTGGTGCAAGACCGTATTCCGGGTATCTACGTGTACTATCAATACTTCAAATTGCCGGGCGATCCGCGCCAATATTGCCGGAAAGGTTTTGTGTGCCATATCCGTGCGTACGACTGGGAAGAACACGTCATCCTGCGCCACGAAAACACGATACCCAAAGCCGTGAACGACCGCATCGACTTGTTGCGCAAAACCCAGTTACATGTAAGCCCAACACATGGCCTTTACACCGACACCACTTTTGAACTGGAGGCGTGGATGGACGAAGCCATCGCCTACCCCCTGCTCGAAACCGAAGACTACCAGGGCGTACGCGATGTGCTGGCCGTGATTCACGATGCCGCAGTCATCCAAAAGTTCATGCATGTGCTACGCGACAAACAAATTATTCTGGCCGACGGGCACCACCGCTACGAAAGCTCGCTCGCACTGAAGCACGAACTTCAGGCGGCCAACCCCAACCACACCGGCAACGAAGGCTACAACTTCCACCTGATGTACCTCACCAATACGGAGGCAGGCGATTTCAAAATTCTACCCACCCACCGCGTTATTACGGGCATCTCCACGTTGCACGAAGAATCCGTCATTCACCAACTCCAAACCGACTTTGATGTAAAACGCGTGGAAGACCCCGAGAACATTCCGGAAATCATCGCGGGAAAAAAGTGGACGTTCGGGTTGTTGTTTCGCGATTCCGCCTACAAGCTACGGCTACGGCCGGAAGCATTTCCCGCGCTACGTTGGAACTTTCCGAGGGAAGTAAACGAACTTGACCTTACGGTACTTCACTATTTCATCATCGAAAAAGTGCTGGGCATAGCCGGCAAAGATCAGCGGGCGAGCGATCACATCCACTTCGATCGGAGTTTCAGCGATTGCCTGGCCAAAGTGATCCGGGCCGAAGCGCAGATGGCCGTAATCACACAAGAAGTCACCATCGAAGAAATTAAACGCGTGTGCGCCAGCGGGGCCACCATGCCGCAGAAGTCCACGTACTTCTATCCGAAAGTGATTTGTGGCTTTTTATTTAGTTCCATCCAAGAAGATGAATTTGAAACGCCCGCTTATACTCGCATCTAGTTCCCCCCGCAGACAGCACCTTTTGCGCGAATCGGGTTTCGAATTTGTGATCCGGCCCTCGCACGTGCACGAAACGTTTCCACCCGAAATGCCGGTGACTGACGTGGCCGCGCACCTGGCCGAACGTAAAGCCCAACACCTCGCGCCCACCATCACGAACGAAATCATCCTCGCCTCCGACACCGTGGTGATCGTTGACGACCGAATCTTGAATAAACCGGCCGACCGTGCAGAGGCCATCGCCATGTTGCAAACCCTCAGCGGCCGGACTCACCGGGTAATCACTGCAGTTTGCTTGCTCAGCCACGACAAAAAAGATGTGTTTCAGGATGAAACCCTGGTAACCTTTACCGCACTCACACAAGCCGAGATTGAGCACTATGTTGACACCCACCACCCGTTCGATAAAGCCGGGGCGTATGGTGCGCAAGACTGGATCGGCATGGTGGCGATCACGCGCATTGAAGGATCGTACTTCACGGTAATGGGTTTGCCCATGCATTTGGTCTATCAACGATTGCGGGCGTTCTGATGCGTAAATTCTGGCGATTGCTGCGCGCGCATGTGCTGCTGGATTTCCATCGGGATTACTACCTCGCGGTGGCGGTGTTTCTGCTCGCCAGTGTGCTCGTAAATTACTTTTTTGATTTCGATCGGCACGTGGTCGATCGCGCGAGCGGCGTGCAGAAGGTGGGTTGGCAATTGCTGGTTTTTGCTGTGGGATTTTACATACCCCTGCTGCTATTGGTGAAAATCAAGCGCCCGCATGATCTGCAACTCACACCCGCGTTTGGGTGGCTTTCCCTTTCGGGGATGCTGATTCTTGCCATCAAAACCGGTTTCCCATATCTCAGCAACGTTACCCGCTGGCTTTCGCCCGATCCCCAAATCTTCACGTGGGCATACCGCGTATGCAACAACTTACTCGGATTTGCCACGGTGCTTTTTCCACTCATCGTGCTCCACCGAATTACTCGGGCGCGAAGCGGCCTCTATGGGTTGAGTTTGAAAACGTTTGACGCCCGCCCCTATGCATGGCTGCTGCTGCTCATCATTCCGTTGGTTTCCATCTCATCTTTCGAACCGGGTTTCCAAGCCTATTACCCCATGTACAAAGCCAACCGCGTGGCGGAAATCATGGATTGGCCGGCATGGTTGCCGGCAACGATCTTCGAGCTGGTGTACGGCCTTGACTTCATCAATGTAGAGCTGCTGTTTCGCGGTTTCCTCGTCATCGGCTTAAGCCAATACCTGGGCCGAAATAGTGTGTTGTTGATGGCCTGCGCCTACTGTTTTCTGCACTTTGGCAAACCGTGGGGCGAGTGCGTGAGTTCCATTTTTGGCGGTTATTTGCTGGGCGTAATCGCCTTTGAAACCCGAAACATCTGGGGCGGCATTTTGCTGCACATCACGTTAGCGTGGGGTATGGAGCTGGCGGCTTATTTGCAGAAATTGTAATACACGTGGCGCGAACGTTAAACTTTTTGCTGCGCCTTTTCATCCAAATAAAAATACTCCACATGCATGTTTTCGGATTCGTTGCACTGTTACTTGCCATGATGGCGGCACAAGCGCAAGAACGTGTTACCGGATTTAATCCCAACCAGAAGTATCACCCCGACACAGCAAAACGATGGACCCGGGCGGTGATGACCGAACTTAGTCGAAAGCATCCTGGATTTTACCGGTACACCTCGAAGACACGTTTTGACCAACTGATCGACTCCACCTGCGTTACCCTGATCGACTCGCTAACGGTATGGGAATACTATAAAAAACTAAAGCCACTCTTCGCGCAAATCGGATGCGTACACACAGGTGTTATGCTCTCCAAAGACTACGAACAATATTTACGGCAATCGAAAACCCTGCTCCCCCTCCAGGTATTCATCGATTCGGCTCAGCGACTATTGGTCGCCAAAAGTTATCTGCAAAATCAGAACCTGCCCATCGGTGCGGAAATTCTATCCATTGACGGACAGCCTGCGGCTGAGATTCTCAAAAAGTTGGTAAGCGCAGTCCCTTCCGACGGCTTCAATCAATCGGGTAAACTACTTGTGCTCAACCACCAATTTGCGCAGTGGTACCAAACCGTGATCGACTTTCGGACGGAATATTCGATCGAACTAAATACACCCCATGGAAAAGTCAGTGTTCGTGTTGCGGGTATCTCGCCAGAAGTTTTTCCAACTCATGAAGAGTTGGAATCTGCCTCAGAAAAACAACTAAAATTTAAAATTCAGGAAGGCATTGGTATCCTCACCATTCATTCCTTCGCAAGGAGCGCCATTAAACGAAACGGACAAAACTACAAACGATTCATCAAACACACCTTTGCTCAACTCGCGAACGAAAAGGTAAGCAAGTTGGTCATCGACTTGCGCTATAACACAGGGGGTACCGACGGAAACGCAGTATTCCTTGCCTCGCACTTCTTTGACAGGCCTTTTCGTTATTGGGACAGAATCGAGGTAACCGAAGCTATTGCCAAAGAAATTAAAGGGACTGCACGGCTTTTCTACCGAAAACCGGTGATGCGCGATGGATCTTATCACTGGCAAAAATCGTGGGTAACAAACGAGTTTTCGTACTACGAACAACAGCAACCGGCAAAATGGTCTTTTGACGGAAAAACGTTCTTGTTAACAAACGGCCTCTGCTTGTCTTCCTGTGCAGATTTTGTGGCCGTTTTATCATCCAACAAAAAAGCCCTGGTGGTGGGACAAGAAACGGGCGGCGGCTACGAGGGGAACACCAGCGGCATGATGCCTACCGCGAAACTACCGCCCGGACTAGCCATGACGGTACCCCTCATGAAATATACCAACGCAGTAGCACCCGGAAAAAATTTCGGGCGGGGAACTCTTCCAGATTACCCTATAGAACTAACGTTTGAAGATTGGACGAACGATCGCGATCCGGAATTAAACTACGTGCTCCAGCTAATTCAACAAAACAAATGAAATACCCAACTACGCGCGTGCAGTAACCTCTTGGTACACCCGCATCAAATCGCGTGCAACAGCTGCGCTTGAAAACCGATCGATGTACACCCGCGACTGCCTTACCCGGGCCTGAACTTGTTCTCCGCCACTCAGCATTTCGGTCAAGGCCGTTGCTAACTCCTCTGGCTGATCAGGATTTACATACCAGCTATCCGGACCACCGGCCTCCGCAAAAACTCCACCGCGGGTGGTCACCACAGGCACACCCGATGCAATCGCCTCCACAATCGGAATCCCAAAACCCTCGTACCTCGAAGGGTAAACAAAAGCACGTGCCAACTGGTACACCGTGGGCAGATCAACATAATCCACCTTCAAAAACCGCACCCAGCGTTCTAATCGGTTTGTACGAATCAACTCGTTCAATACCGCTTGGTAGCCCGTTTGCCGACCAACAAATACCACCGGCACGCGCCGCTGCATGGCCGCCAGTGCGCGTAGAACAAGTGCTGCATTTTTGCGTGCTTCCAGTGTGCCCACCATCAACACGAACTCATCGGGTAATTGATATTTTTTTTTCACAGCTAGTTGCTGCGCGGCGGTAGCGGTTTGATAAAACATCGATGCGCAGCCTTGATAAACGATCCGGATCCGTTGCGCCTCAACATCAAAAAGCTCTTGTACATCGCGGGCCGTTTGGGCGCTGATGGCAATAATCCGATCGGCCACACGGCACACGTGCCGCATTTTCATGCGATAAATGGCGCGGTCGATGGGCGAATACATCTGCGGATGCCGCTCGAAAATTAAATCGTGCACCGTACATACCAGGGGCAAACCCGAGGCCCGGCGCAACGGTAATTCGTTGCTCAACCCATGAAACACTTGAACCTGCGCCTGTTGTGCTACACGCGCCAACTCCACCGAGCGCCAATAACTGCGAAAAACCGCCGGAACTTCGGCCGTATGTACCTCAAACGGTGCGCGCTGAAACGGAGCCGTTTCCGTTCGGGCTTTCACCGCTGGCGTAAACAGCACATACTCGTTTTCAGGAAATTCGTTTTGCAGCGCGCGTACCACAAACCGGCTGTAGTTACCTAACCCGGTGAAGTTGTTAAACAGCCGTTTAGCGTCAAATCCGATTCTCACTTTCCAAATTCAGTTTGATAGCGCTCGAGACTGGCCTCCACAATGGCCAGCGCGCGTTGTTTTGGAAGAAACTCTTCCACCAAGACCTTTTTATTCTCAAGGGTTTTGTAGTTCTCAAAAAAGTGCTTCAGCTCAGCGCGCAAATAATCGGGTACCTCATTCACATCAGCAATCGCACTTACGCTCGCATCCTGAAGTGCTACGGCAATAATCTTGTCATCGGCTTCCCCGCGGTCGATCATCTGCATGACACCAATCACCCGGCAGGGAATCAAACACCCGGGTACTACCTCTACCTGCGTAAGAACAACAATGTCTAACGGATCGCCATCCTCGCCCAGCGTTTGAGGAATAAAACCATAATTGAGCGGGTAATACATGGAAGCGTAAATTACCCGATCGAGTTTAATGAGCCCACTCGCTTTATCAATCTCGTATTTCGCCTTCGAGCCGCGCGGAATTTCGATAAAAGCAGTGAGCCACTCGGGCGGGCGCTCACCGGCGGCCACTTCATGCCAGGGATGTTGAATCATGGTTTGAAATTAAAAAAAGAAGCCCGGCTTTTTGGCCAGGCTTCTCAATTTTGTTACTGTGGCTTACTTTTTTTCCTCCGTCGGGGCTTTCTTCTCGTCTTTCTTGTTGGCTTCCGTAATCTTGTCGCCATCTTTCAGGCGCTTAGATACCACCAGAAACGGACCTGTAATTACCTGCGTACTATCGCTGATGCCCTTCGTGATTTCGATATTATCATAATCACTGATGCCGGTCTCTACCTCAATCATCTTCGCCACGCCTTTCTCGTTTACAAAAACTACGGTTTTGGCTTTCTTCTCTTCCTTCTTTTTGTCGTTCGAATTCGTAACTACCGGACCGCGGTTGTTGTTATTGTTTGGTTCTGCCTTAGCGCCGCCGTCTGCCTCGCGCGTGGTAACCGCAGCTAACGGCACCGACAACACGTTGTCTTTACGGGTGGTAATTACCTCAACGCTGGCGGTCATGCCCGGGCGGAAGGGAAATCGGTTGCCTTTGTCGATCAAATCCTGATACGAAGACTGCAGAATCAAAATACGCACCTCAAACTCGGTAATCGCATCGGCAGACACCTTATCGCGGGCGGTGTTGGCGATGTTTGTAACAATACCCTTGAACTTTTTATCAAGTGTAGAGTACGAATCCACATCGATAATGGCCGTGTCGTTCAGGTGTACACGTACAATATCGTTCTCGTTCACATTTACCCGCACCTCCATTCGGTTGAGATCGGCAATCCGTAGCATCTCTGTTCCCTGCATTTGCGCAGTACCTACCACACGCTCACCCTTCTTTACATTTAACTTCGATACGATGCCGTTCAGCGGAGCAACTACGCTTGTTCTGCGTACATTCTCGCGGGCTTCGCGCACAGTAGCCTCGGTGCTGGTTACAATAAAGCGGGCGGCCTCTAGCGACTGTTTAGCAGCCGACAGATCATTTTGTGCCACCTTGTAATTCTGTTGTGCCAGTTGCCAGTCGGCTTCGGAAATCACTTTCTCACCCCAGAGCTTCTCCTGGCGCTTGTATTCCTGCTCGGCCCGGATAAAGGTGGCTTCCGCGCGCGAGAGTGCTGCTTTCGAAGATTCAACGTTTGCCTTTTGCTGGTTTAACGATGCCTCGCTACGCTCCAATTGGCTTACCTGCTGATCCGGGCGAATCTTTACCAGCAGTTTGCCGGCCGCCACCGCATCGCCATCTTCCACATTCAACTCAATAATTTCGCCCGACACTTCCGGGGCGAGTTTCACTTCGGTTACCGGCTGAATGGTGCCCGATGCACTTACTTTTTCGGTGATGGAAACCTTCTTGGCCTTGGCCAGTTCCACCTCCAGAAGTTTCTCTTTGCCAATCCAACCCTGGGCGCGCCCCACCATCAAAAAGATGATGAGCACTACAACACCACCGATGATAGAGTAAAGAACTTTGTTCGATTTCTTCTTTTGCTGCTTTGCCATTACGTGTATAGAATTAAAGAGTTGGGATTAAAGTTCGATTTGCTTGCCCTCGTAGAAATCGAGCACCTTTTTCTTAAAGATGAAGTCATACTTTGCCCGTAGCAAATCCGACTTGGCCTGAAATAAGTTGTTTTCGGACACCTGATAATCAACAAAGTTAATTGCTCCGTTCTCGAACCGTTGCTTGTTCATGCGGTAGGCTTCGTCTCGTGCGGCAACTTGCTTGGTGGCCGATTGATACGTCTTTGCAGCCGCCACCGCATCGTTATACGCCGTTTCCACGGATTGGCGTAAGCGGTTTTCATTGTCTTGCAGATTGATTACCGCTTGTTGATTCGCAATAATCGAACGCTGCACGTTAGAACGGGTTGCGAGGCCGTTGAAAACCGGTACTTGCAACTGGAAGCTCAATGCTTTACTGATGTTGTCGCTGAATTGGTCTGAGCGGGGTTTTTCCGCCAAAATCGGCCGAATTTGCGGAGACAAGGAAAGCACAGGCGCATTCGAGCCTTGCACAATCCCAATCTGCTGGGGAGGGCCGATGGTCTCAAAACTCACAGGCACTTTAAACGCACTGGAGTAATTCGTAAACACGTTGCCTACCAGGTTTAGTCGGGGCAGATAATTTCCGCGTGCGGCCTTCAATGCCAGGTTTGAGCTACCCACGCGCAACTGCGCGGCTTTCATCTCGGGCATGGTTTCCTTTGCCAAGCTAAAAATGTCATCCGCATTTTTGATCAACGCCAATTCCTCCATCATGGCAATGTCTGGCACTTCCACATCCATGGGCGATGTACCCGGCAATTGCAACGCCTGCTTAAGTTGAAGGAGCGATAAATTGAGCGCGTTTTCCCGATTCACCAAGTTAAGTTCATTAGTAGCCGACTGCGCTTCTAAATCCAGCACGTTGCCAAGCGGCACCGAGCCCGCATCCGCAAGCTTGCGTGTGCGGTCTAACTGCTGATTGGTGGTGTTCAGCTGAAACTGTGCGTTTTGATACAATTCCTTATTGAAAATCACATTCAGATAGAACGTAATCACACTTAAAATCACATCATTTTTCGCCTTGTTATAATCCTCAATTGCCGCTTTGTTATCGAGTTGGTTTTGGCGCACGGTGTTCAGCAGGCGCAAACCGTTGAAAAGCAAAAAGCTGCTGTTAGCATTGAAGTTGATGGAGTTAATTTGCTGTTGAATGAACAAGTTAGAGGTAGGGTCTACCGAGCGGCCCCAGTTCAATCCGTAAGAAGCCCCACCGTTAACCGTGGGCAACATGGTGGCTTTGGATTGCAGCAGGTTGATTTCTGCATTGTCTACGGAAAGCAAACTGCGCTTTACATTGATGTTATTTTGTAGTGCGTAATCAATGCACTCTTTTAAAGTCCATACTTTCGGGGCGTCTTGCGCATGCACGGCCACTGCAAAGAGCACCAACAACACGCTGGCTAGTCGTTTCATCATTCGGGTAAACAGTTTATTTTATTTCGGGTATGTAAATCAATTCTTTCATCCAGCTAAGACTCTGCAGATACTGAAAAGTTACCGGCCGGATGCCACTGTCCATTTCAATTACCTGGCAGGCCAAATCATTTTTGCCCTTGCGCGAAACAGACATCGTGGCAATGTTGCAGTTTTCGTTCGCCAGCACGCTCGCCACAAAAGCGATGGTGCCTTTCACATCATCCGCGAAAGCGATCAGCGTGTGCTGGTTGGTGGTAAAATCCGCCCGAAACCCATTCACCTCCGCAATGTTAATCATGCCACCACCTTTACTCTCACCCAGCACTTCAATGGTTTTGCTGCCGCGTTTTAAGTTCAGCCGAATGGAATTGGGGTGCAGCGTAGATGCGTTACCCACTGATTTAAAGTGGTAACGTAAACCCTGCCGGGCTGCTAACTCAATCGCTTCTTTTATCCGCGCATCGTCCGTAGCAAAATCCATCAAGCCGGCCAGAATGGCGCGGTCACTGCCGTGACCCTCGTACGTGCGCGCAAACGAATTGTAAAACGTAATGTCCGCCTCTTCCGGCAGGCCACCCAGCAGCTTCACCCCCGCCCGGGCAATTCGCACCACACCGGCCGTGTGCGAACTTGAGGGGCCAATCATTACCGGCCCAATCATATCAAAAACACTGCTTTTTTCCGGCATACGCGGGTATTAACGTATCAATAACAAAAAGGATTACCCAAAAAGGGCATTTTCGCCACGGTGGCAGGTATTTTTTAACAGGCGGCAAAAATAGCGGTTTTGAGGCCGTTTAGAGGTGAACCACCCATATTTAATCCAGCAAACAAGCGCATGATGGCAAGTTTTGTGGGTTACGTTTTACCCGACGGGAAGCCTGGGGCGGCTTTTCCGGCTTTCGCTACTCGCCGCCCACCGCACCGGCTGGCCGGGCTCAAACATGCCGCTCAATCCGGGCCGCAACTCCCGCGCAGGTTCGCATTTCAATTGCAAGCGCAACGCCGTGGGTTAAAAAAAGTTAAAACCGCTCGGCTGCCAAAACCCTTGGGCGGGTGGTCCCGTCTTACCAACCATGAAAACATACGCAGCACTGGTCTTCACCGTTTTGTTGGGTACATCGTACGCCCAAAGCCGTAAACCCATCACTATCCCATTTACGTTCGAAGATGACTTCATCACGCTGCAAGTACATATCCATGATACGCCACTGCTGTTTGTATTTGATACCGGCGCTACCTCCACCGTGCTGGACTCCGCCACCGCGGTACAGATCCGCCAGGCCCCCACATCGCGAATGGCCGCTCAGGGCGCGAGCGGCTCCGCAAGCTACCAACGCTCAACACTCAAGACTATCCGGGTAAACAACCTGGAGTTAAAAAACATCACCGCAGTGCATGTTCCGCTCACCCGGCTATCGAGCAGTTTTGGCAAAACCATTCACGGCATCATCGGCAACGATATTTTGCTGCGTTACACCGTAGAAATTGATTACGATAGCGGCGTGTTGCGGCTCTATGGTGCCCAGGCACTGCCACCACTGCACCCGTACCAAAAAATTCCGTTTACATTCGTGCATAACATCCCCATTCCAGCTATTGCATTGGAGGTAGAGCTGCAAAACGGAGCCCGCCTTACCGGCACCTATTTGGTGGATAGCGGTGCGGGCGCTACGCTCATCTTCAACACACCTTTTGCCAAAGACAACAACCTCTACACGCACATCGGCAAAACGATTCCCTCCTCCAGCAAAGACTTAACCTCGAAATCCATTACCCACCGCGGTTTGATAAAACAGGTCGCGCTAGGTAACCATGCATTTTCGGATGTGCCGGTGTCGCTCTCCGAAACCGAAAGCGGCGTAAACGCGCTACCCGGCATGGCCGGAATTGTGGGTAATGAAATACTAAAGCGTTTCAACTGGCTGCTGGACTATAATCGCAAGACGCTATACCTGAAACCGAACCACCACTACGCGGCCGCGTTTGCTTACCCCAAGTGTGGGTTTACCTACGAACGCGTTGGAGATAAAATTCTGGTTACGGAGGTTACTGAAGCGTCGGACGCACATAAAAAAGGTTTGCGCGTAGGCTTTGAAATCGAACAGTTTGGTGATTATTCGGGCAGCGACTTCGAAAAGATTCGTGCGCTGTTGCAGGCCGATGGAACCCTGCTGCTTAAGGTGCGCGACTTGCATGGCACATCCAGAACCCTGGAGATTGTGTTACAGCGCCTGTTGTAGTTCATCCACACACCTGCACCCGTTATTGCAAGGTCTGCCGCAGGCCGAAGCACTCTCTACATCCAACCCGTCATTGCGAGGCCTGCCGCAGGCCGAAGCAATCTCCACATCCCAACCGTCATTGCGAGGCCTGCCGCAGGCCGAAGCAATCCCGACACGTTCCACCAACTAAATCTAATTACAGAAGACTATATAATCTGAGATTGCTTCGTCCTCGTCCTTCATTCTTCAGGACTCGTTCCTCGCAATGACGGGTACGGAAATAGATCGGGTACGTCATTGCGAGGCCTGTTTCAGGCCGAAGCAATCCCGACGCGTCTCACCAACTAAATCTAACTACAGAAGACTAAACGAACTGAGATTGCTTCGTCCTCGTCCTTCATTCTTCAGGACTCGTTCCTCGCAATGACGGGTACGGAAATAGATCGGGTACGTCATTGCGAGGCCTGTTTCAGGCCGAAGCAATCCCGACACGTTTCACCAACTAAATCTGAATGCAGAACACAATTACATTGAGACTGCTTCGTCCCTCGTCCTTCATTCTTCAGGACTCGTTCCTCGCAATGACGCTACGCGTCTCTCATGCTTCGCGACTTGTTCCTCGCAATGACGGGTGAGGTGGCTCCTGCGGCCGGGATGCGCAGGGCTTGGTGCCCACGCGCCTCGCGTGGGTACGGAGCGAACAGCGACCCCGGAGCAGCCCGTAAGCCGCCCAAATAGAAATGATGCTGGTGACTAAACACTCGCCGCCGGACACTGGATACTAACAACTAACAACTAGCAACTAACAACCAACAACCAGCACCCAACACCCCCTTCCTGCCGACTACACGGCAATGGGCGCCTTAATGCCGGGGTGGGCCTGGTAGTTTTGCACTTCGAAGTCTTCAAACCGGTACTCGAAAATACTGGCGGGCGTACGCTTGATGAAAAGCGTGGGCAGCGGATAGGGCTCGCGCGTGAGTTGGAGTTGCGCTTGCTCGATATGATTGTCGTACAAATGTACATCGCCCCCAGTCCAAACAAAATCGCCTACTTCTAACGCACACTGCTGGGCCACCATGTGCGTAAGCAAAGCATACGATGCGATATTAAATGGCAGGCCAAGAAACGTATCGCACGACCGTTGGTACAACTGGCACGAGAGTTTGCCCTCGGCTACATAAAACTGAAACAGGGCGTGGCAGGGCGGCAGCGCCATCTGGTCTACATCGGCTGGGTTCCACGCGGTAACCATGTGGCGACGCGAGTCGGGCTTGGTTTTAATTTGCTCGATGACTTTCGAAATCTGGTCGATCTTCTGCCCATCTCGGCCGGGCCACGAACGCCATTGATAACCGTACACCGGCCCCAGGTTGCCATTGGCATCGGCCCACTCATCCCAAATGGTAACGCCATTATCTTTTAGGTACTTGATATTCGTATCGCCATTCAGGAACCAGAGCAACTCGTAGATGATGGAGCGCAGGTGCAGTTTTTTGGTGGTGACCAGGGGGAAGCCGTCCCGCAGGTTGAAGCGCATTTGGTGGCCGAAGATGGCGCGGGTGCCGGTGCCGGTGCGATCGGACTTACGGGTTCCGTGTTCGAGCAGCACCTGGAGCAGATCGTGGTATTGTTTCATGTGTAGTGGTGTGGCAAAGATAACTGCGAATTTGGTTTTTTATGGTGATTAAACTGCCCTGAAAGAACCGCCCTGCCGTGGGCTGCCGACGCTAAACAAACGGATTTTTAGAATTGGCTGGTTTAGCTACTTTTGCGCCCTGCATGTTCGGGGCACTTCATTTTTTGCGGTTGGTTGGGCGGCCACTTTGCTTTTTGTTGGCCATCTACACGTTTAACTTCAGCATCGACTCACGCGATGCCCAGCCCGACTTTGTAGCAGAAGACCTGGCCTTTAACGACATTGAAAGCTTCTACGAATTTGCGCTGGAAGCCCTTGCCGGGATTGACAACGCGGTGGAAGAACATGAAGAACACGACCAGGCAGAAGGCGGAGCGCTTGACTTTAAAGAATGCTACCTGAAACCCGCCACTGCGTTTCTAATAAAACCGCTGGGCGATTCCCTTGACCAGCGATTTGCCGATTTCGTGACCACTAAAGCCCCGCGGGTGCTGGTGGAAATAGACGGCCCCCCACCGCGAGGCTAGCCTTGCCCCTGCTGCGTGCCGCGCGCATGCACGTTGTTTTAGTTCCTCCTTTTTTAACTGCTTACCCTATTTATGACAGTGAATTTTTCACGTGTCGGCCGCTATGGCATCATGGCGCTGACGATCTTTTTCTGCGGCCAACGCTGCACGCCCCGCCCGGAAAGTGCAGCCGTGCCCGAAACCTTTCAGGTGATTCAACCCCTGATTAAAGACACCGTGTACCTGCGCGAGTACGTGGCCGACATCCAATCCGTGCAGAACACGGAGATCCGCGCCAAGGCGGGCGGTTATTTGGAAGCTATTCACGTAGATGAAGGTGAGTTTGTAGCTGCCGGTCAGCCGCTGTTCACCATCAGCCGCAAGCAATATGAACAAGAAGTGCTGCAAGCCGAGGCAGCCGTGGCCAGCGCGGTGGCCGAAACCAAAGCGGCCGAAGTAGAATTAAAAAACACCCGCGCGCTGGTGGAGAAAAACATTGTATCGCAAAGTGAACTGGAGCTCGCGCAGGCGAAAGTAGAAGCGCTGAAAGCCCGCACGGCAGAAGCCCGCGCGCATGAAGCTAACGCACGGCTGGAACTTTCGTTCGCGCAAATCCGCGCTCCGTTTGCGGGCTACATCAACCGCATTCCGAATAAAACCGGCAGCCTCATTGCTGAGGGTTCGTTGCTCACCACGATCTCCAACAACAACCAGATGTTGGTGTATTTCAATGTCTCAGAGCGCGAATACCTGGATTATTTATCCACCTCCAGCGAAGGCAAGCCGAAGGAAGTGCAATTGCTGCTGGCCAACGGTGAGGTGTACCCCTTCGCAGGGCAGGTGGAAACGGCCGAAAGCGAATTTGACAGCAGTACCGGCAACATTGCTTTTCGGGCCAAGTTTCCCAACCCGCGGCAACTGCTGAAGCATGGGGCCACTGGCAAAATTCAGGTAAGCGTGAAACTGAAAAACGCACTGTTGATTCCGCAGAAAAGCGTGTTTGAAATTCAGGATAAGTTTTTTGTGTACGAGGTAAACGACTCGAGCCGCGTGAAGATGACGAGTGTAACGCCTTCGTACCGATTGCCGGAATTGTATGTGATTGAGCGCGGATTATCCGCGGAGGCGCGGGTGCTGTACGAAGGCATCCAGTTAGTTACGGCTGGCGAGCAGATCAATGCCACGCTTATCGAGTTTCCGTCCACGACCAAACGCTAGCGTATGAATTTGCTGTTCATTCGAAGACCGATTTTATCGGTGGTGATCTCCATCATCATCACGCTGATGGGTGTGCTGGCGTTGGTTCGTTTACCGATGACGCAGTTCCCCAGCATTGCTCCACCGGAAGTAAACGTAACCATTGAATACCCGGGGGCAAACGCGGAGGCCGTAACCAAAGCTGCCATTGTTCCGCTGGAGCGCGCCATCAACGGGGTGCCCGGCATGAAATACATCGCCTCCTATTCCGGCAACGATGGCGTGGGATTGGTAAAAGTGATTTTTGAAACAGGTACTGATGTGGATGTAGCGGCTGTAAACGTGCAGAACCGGGTGAATGCCGTGATTGCCGAACTGCCCGCAGAGGTGATCAAAAGTGGGGTAAAGATTGGTAAGCTGGAGCACAGCATGTTGATGTATTTGAACGTGTTCAGCTCCGACACCACGCTGAACGAAAAGTTTCTTTACAACTTCGCTGACATCAACTTGATGGCCGAATTGAAACGCATTTACGGCATCGGGTTCATCGACATCATGGGTGTGAAAGAATATGCTATGCGCATTTGGCTAAAGCCGGATAAGATGCTCGCCTACAATCTTTCCACGCAGGAGGTGCTGGACGCACTGGCGAAACAAAACATTGAGGCCGCCCCTGGCAAGGTGGGCGAAAACTCAGATAAAACGAATGAAGCGTTGCAGTATGTTATCCGGTACACCGGTAAGTATTTCAAGGAAGAACAATACGCCAACATTCCGATCCGCTCTACGGAGGAAGGCGAAATTCTGCGCATCAAAGACATTGCGGATGTTGAGTTTGGCACCACCTACTACGATGTGGAGGCACGCCTGAACGGGCGACCCACGGCCGCGTTCATGATCAAACAATTGCCGGGCTCGAACGCCAAGGAAGTGATTGAGAACATCAAAGCCAAGCTGGACGAATTGAAAGCCAAAACGTTTCTGGACGGCATGGACTATTACGTGAGCTACGATGTATCGGCCTTCTTGGATGCCTCCGTGGAAAGTGTAATCAAAACCCTGGTGGAGGCGTTTATTCTCGTATCGTTGGTAGTCTACATCTTTTTGCAAGACTGGCGCTCTACACTCATCCCCGCACTGGCGGTGCCCGTAAGTTTGGTGGGCACGTTTTTCTTCATTCAGTTTCTCGGCTTTTCGCTGAACCTGATCACGCTGTTCTCCCTGGTACTTGCCATCGGTATTGTCGTGGACAATGCGATTGTGGTAGTAGAGGCCGTACACGCCAAGATGGAGAAATCAAACATCAGCGCCTATGGTGCCACAAATCAGGCGATGAAGGAAATCAGTGGCGCGATCATCGCCATTACGCTGGTGATGTCGGCCGTATTTCTGCCGGTGTCGTTCATGTCGGGCCCGGCCGGGATTTTCTACCAACAGTTTTCGCTCACCATGGCAATTTCCATCGTCATCTCCGGACTTACCGCGCTCACGCTCACGCCTGCCTTATGCGCGCTGCTGCTCAAGAATCCGCATGGCCATCCGCGTAAGCAAACCATCATGACACGCTTTTTTGATGGGTTCAACCGGTGGTATAACGGTTTGTCCGACCGCTACCAGTTGTTGCTGAATACCATCGCCAACAGACGCCTCGTTACGTTTGGTGCGTTACTGATATTGCTGATAGGCACGGGCGTATTTGGATCGCTGCTGCCCGCAGGCTTCATTCCCAACGAAGATCAAGGCTCGTTTTACGCCAGCATCACCACGCCCACTGGCTCCACGTTGGAGCGTACCAAGGAAGTGGTGAATGAAATCCAACGCTCGTGCGCCACCATTCCCGCGATTGAGTCGGTGTCTACGCTGGCCGGACAAAACATTCTGTCGGACGGTACGGGCGCAAACTACGGTACGTGCATCATTCAATTAAAGACCTGGAGCGAGCGCAGCGAGTCGGTGCGCGAAGTGATTGAACAGGTAAAAGAACGCACACGCCATATCAAAGACGCGCGCATTGAATACATGCCGCCACCCGCGGTGCCGGGCTTCGGTAACTCCAGCGGCTTTGAGGCGCGCCTGATCGACCGCACCGGCAGTGGCGACCTGAAAAAAATGGAGCAGGTAGTAGACCAGTTCGTGGCCGACCTGGAAGCACGGCCCGAGATCGGTAATGCGTTCACCATTTTTGATGCCAGCTTTCCGCAGTACCTGTTGCATTTTGATGTGGACCGTGCCGCACAAAAAGGTGTAACCGTTGAAGATGCGATGAGTTCGCTGCAAACGCTGTTGGGCAGTGAGTATGCCACCAACTTCATTCGCTTTGGCCAGATGTATAAAGTGATGGTGCAAGCCTCACCCGAATATCGCGCCAAGCCAGAAGACATTTTAAAGTTGTACGTGAAGAGCGATAAAAATGAAATGGTGCCGGTATCCTCGTTTCTCACCATTGAAAAAGTATTTGGCGTAGATCAGATTACGCGCTTCAACATGTACCTCTCGGCCGAAGTTACGGGCGAGCCTGCCCCCGGCTTCAGCAGCGGTAGCGCCATTGCCGCCATTCAGCAAACCGCAGCCGAGAAACTTCCGCGCGGCTACGATATCGATTGGGCCGGGATTTCGCGCGATGAGGTGAACACCGGCAACGAAGCGATTTTCATTTTTATGATTTGCCTCTTGTTTGTGTATTTGATCCTCAGCGCCCAGTACGAAAGTTTTCTGCTGCCCTTGCCGGTGATCTTGTCGCTGCCCGCAGGTACGTTCGGTGCCTTTTTGCTGTTGGCGCTGCTCGGGTTGGAGAACAACATCTATGCCCAGGTGGCGCTGATCATGTTGATCGGCTTGCTGGGTAAGAATGCGATTCTGATTGTCGAGTTTGCGGCCCTGCGCCACCGCGAGGGACAAACTCCGCTGCAAGCCGCCATTCAGGGTGCAAAGGAACGCTTGCGGCCAATCTTGATGACTTCGTTCGCGTTCATTGCCGGTCTGGTGCCGTTGGTACTCGCCTCCGGTGCAGGTGCGGTGGGAAATCAAACCATCGGTGCAGCCGCGCTAGGCGGAATGTTATTCGGCACGCTGTTGGGCGTGGTAATCATACCCGGCTTGTATGTGGTTTTTGCATCGCTGGGCGACCAGTTGAACAAATCCCGAAAATTGGAGGAAGCTCCGTACACGGAAACGATCTGATAAAAATGAAACGCATTATCTTTTTCATCATCACGCTGTCGCTGGCCACTGGCTGCCGGGTTACACGCGATACTACCGCAGAAGAATCCCTGCCGTTACCGGATCAGTTCTCGCCCGCGTTGGCCGACACCACCAACCTGGCAAGCCTGCCGTGGCGTGCGCTGGTGACCGACTCATTGCTGATGGCTTTACTGGATGAAGCCCTCACGAACAACTTTGATGTGCGTATGGCAGCCCAACGCATCGAACAAGCGCGGGCGGGTGTGCTCGCAGCCCGGGGCCAACTGTTGCCGAACGTAACGGGCGAGGGTATGGCCGGCATCCGCAGGTTTGGGTTATACACGATGGACGGTGCGGGCAACGCCAGCACGGACATCCGTCCCGGAGAAGTGGTGCCCACCAACTTGCCGGATTATTTCATTGGCCTGCAAAGCAGTTGGGAGGTGGATATCTCCGGCAAACTGCGTAATCAAAAGCGGGCGGCAGTGGCACGGGTGCTGGCGTCTACCGAGGCGCGGCAGTTTGTGATCACCAACCTCGTGGCGGAAGTGGCCGCTGCGTATTATGAGCTGTTGGCATTTGATCTCGAACTGGAGATTATCACGGCTACGGTAAAACTTCAGGAAGATGCGTTGCGTGTGGTTACCATTCAAAAAGAAAATGCGGTAGCCAACGAACTTGCCGTTAACCAATTTGAAGCGCAACTTCTCAACACGCGTGCGCTGGAGATTCAAACCCGCCAGTTCATCATTGAGAACGAAAGCCGGATTAACTTTTTATTGGGCCGGTTTCCGCAGCCCATCCCGCGGAGCACGGCCACACTCGAACAAGACCCACGCCCGACATTTGCTGCCGGCACACCCGTGCAGTTGCTGAGAAACCGCCCCGATATCCGTTCGGCTGAACTGGAGTTACTTGCCGCCAAGGCCGATGTGCGGGCTGCGCGCGCAGCTTTTTATCCGCAACTGAATGTTTTGGCTGGTGTGGGTTTTCAATCCTACCGCACCGATTTGTTGTTTCAAACACCGGAGTCGTTTGCTTTCAATTTGCTGGGCGGGCTTTGGGCACCGCTGTTAAATCGAAACGCCATTCAGGCGCGGTTCAAGGGTGCGAGTGCGTATCAGCTGGAGGCTTTACTAAATTATCAGAAGAGCATCGTGGGGGCGTACACCGAAGTGTTTAACGAATTGAACCGCTATGAAAACTTAAATCGGATGTACACCCAAAAACGGCAGGAAGCCGAAGTGTTAACCCGCGCAATTGCTACCGCCAACGAACTGTATCGCACCGGGCGGGCCAACTACCTGGAAGTACTGCTCACGCAGCAAAACGCACTGGATGCCCGGGTGGATTTAGTGGAGGCGCGCAAAAAGCAACACCAAAGCCTGATTCAGGTGTACCGGGCGCTGGGTGGCGGGTGGCGGTAAGGAAAAACGTAACTTGATTCCAAAACCAGCATTCACATGAGCGGAAATTGGGGTGAAATACTGATCATACTTGGCTTGATCCTGATCAACGGGCTTTTTTCGATGTCCGAGATGGCGTTGGTATCTTCAAAAAAAGTTCGGCTTGAATCGGCCGCCCGAACGGGCTCGAAGGGTGCGCGGGCAGCTCTCAATTTGTACTTGTCGCCAACCTACTTTCTGTCCACCGTGCAAATCGGCATTACGCTAATCGGTTTGTTGACGGGGATTTTTAGCGGAGAGAACCTCACGGGTGATCTGGAAGCGCATCTGATGTCGGTTCCCTGGGCTGAGCCGATTGCAGATGAATTGGCGATTGCTGTTGTGCTGATTCTCGTTACCTTTTTTTCGCTTGTGCTTGGCGAATTGATCCCGAAGCAAATCGGTCTGTCGAGACCGGAGGCGATCGCACGCGTGATGGCCACCCCCATGACCATTCTGTCCAAAATTACATTTCCATTTGTATGGCTGCTCACCAAAACCTCCGATCTGTTACTCACGCTTTTTGGTCTCAAGAAGGGGCGCGACAACAATATCACGGAGGAAGAGATTAAGGCGATCATCCAGGAGGGGGCGCAGGGTGGCGAGGTTCAAAAAATTGAACAAGACATTGTGGAACGCGTTTTTGCGCTGGGCGATCGTAAGATAAGCTCGCTGATGACTACCCGGGGTGATTTGGTGTTTCTTGATTTGGCCGATGACCCAAAAAAGATTCGGGAGATTGTGAAACGTGATTTGCATCGGATTTATCCCGTTTATGAACAAGACAAAGACAAACTGGCGGGTATCATTTCGCTGAAAGAGCTTTACGCCCACGATTTAGAACCGGGCTTTACCTTGCGCAATCACCTTAAACCAGCCACCTACCTCGATCAGTCCACATCGGCCTACAAGGCATTGGAGCATTTTAAGGCATCAAAAACACATTACGCGCTGGTCACGAACGAGTACGGACTAGTGCTTGGCATCGTAACCATGGATGATATCCTGAAAGCTCTTGTGGGCGATGTATCCGAGTTCTATTCGGAGGAGTTCCCGCTTACGCAGCGCCAAGACGGTTCATGGCTGGTTGATGGTCAGTATCCATTAGCTGAATTTGCCCGCCAGTTTAAGATCGAAGACCCGGATGAAGAAGGCAGCATTAACACAGTAGCCGGCCTCATTCTTCATCGGCTTGCCCATATTCCCCGCACCGGTGAGAAAATTCAGTGGAAGGGACTACAGTTGGAAGTGCTGGATATGGATGGCGTGAAGATTGACAAAGTTTTAGTTCGGAAAGTATAACGAGAAAAAAGGACGATTAGGCCGCACATGATTATTTTGGAAGCGAGTCAGCGATGAGCACCACGTTTCATCAAACCACAAGTCAAAAAAAAATTAAGCGCCTTATCCTATCTCCCCACTTTTCTCCATCCGCTCACCAAACCATTGCACCAATTCTTCGCCCCGCTCAAGGCGGTCTGCCATCACAAATAAATGATCGTCTTCCTGCAAGATGGTCGTACCCCGCGGAACTTCGTACCGGCGGTCGCGGCGGATCAAAACAATAATTACCTGCGGCGGTAAATTTAATTCAATGATTGATTTACCCATTGCCTTTGCGGCTGACGTGATGTGAAACTCGAATAATTGCGACTTGCCCTCTTCGTTTAACTCCAGATCCAACAACGATTTTCGAGCCACGCGCTCGGGAACGGTAACGTGCAACCATTTGGCTACCATGGGAAGTGTGTAGCCTTGTAACATCACACTCAAAAGCGACACGAAAAACACGAGGTTGAAGATCATATCGGAATAGGGAACGCCGGCAATCATTGGAAATGTTGCCAGCACGATAGGCACGGCACCCCGCAAGCCAACCCAGGAAATAAACAGCTTCTTCCGGACGTTTAGTTTGTCTGCCCCGGCCAGAGATACAAAAACGGCAATAGGTCTCGCAACAAACATGAGGAAGAGCGCAACCAAAATACCCTCATCCATTACAGGCACAATTTCCTTCGGAAAGACGAGCAGACCGAGCGTGAGAAACATTACAATCTGCATGAGCCAAGCTAAGCCATCATAAAAGCGCAGTAAGCTTTTCTTGTGTACAAAAACCGCGTTGCCTAATAGAATACCGGCGAGATAAACAGCCAAAAAACCATTACCCCCTAAAAATGCAGTACCTGAGTAGGTTAGAAATACCATCGCCATTAATAATACGGGATACAGGCCTTCCACATCTAACCGGATTTTGTTGAGCAGCCAAACCATCGCGCGCCCCATTCCATAACCGGCCAGAGTTCCAATTATCATCTGTTTTACAAACAACACCAACAGCATCCACGCGCCTACTTCTGGCTGAGTAACAAGCTGAATGAGCGTGATGGTGAGGAAAAAAGCCATTGGGTCATTGCTGCCGCTCTCCAACTCCAGTAACGGACGCAGGTTGCCCTTCAAGCCCACCTTGCGTGTACGGAGCACCGAGAATACCGCGGCCGCATCGGTAGACGATACAATAGCGCCCACCAGCATGCCGTTAAGAAAGCTGAAATCCAGCAGCCATGACACAAAGCCGCCAACAAGCACGGCGGTTAAAAAAACACCAAGCGTGGCAAGCGAAAAACCTTGCCAGATTACCGGCCGGACACTTTCGATTTTTGTGTCCAAGCCGCCGGAAAACAAAATCAGCGTAAGCGCCACAATGGCTAAAAACTGTGTGGCTTTTGGATCGTTGAAATAAATTCCCCCCGGACCATCACTACCCGCCAACACACCTACCAGTAAAAAAATCAGCAATGCAGGAATACCCAACCGAAAGGACGTCTTGCTGCTGATAATGCTAACCAACAACAGCAGCGACCCAATCAACAACCAATTCTCTGCCGAAATCATCGGGGTGAAAATAAGAAAACACGGGCATTCTCAACTTGGATGTTTCTCATTGGCATGAATCCGATGAGAATTTTGCGCTTACTGCTGAACAGACCATAATTACCAATGGGTCATGAATTCGTAGATGTTTAGCCCTGCACATGCAGCAGTCCAAAAAAACCGCAGTAGGTGCGAATTGAATCCAAAAACATGTCCGAATTTTTACATAACCGGTATCCAGCAGGAAAAAAGGTAAACTAACTTAGGGCTAACCAAAACACCCTGCCCATGAAAAAGCTTGCTACCCTTGCGCTTTGTATTGCAACCACACTTGCCTGCGCGCAGGGCACACAACTGCTACGGCAACCCGCTCTGGGTAACAAACAAATTACGTTTGTGTATGCTAACGATCTCTGGCTGGTACCTGCCACCGGCGGTGAAGCAAAACGCCTCACCAGCAACGAAGGCGAGGAAAGCCAGCCCCACTTCTCGCCAGATGGCAAGTGGATTGCATTTACCGGCCAGTACGATGGCAACACCGATGTGTACGTTATTCCTACGGAAGGCGGTCAACCCGTGCGCCTGACGTGGCACCCCGGCCCCGATCAGGTAACGGGTTGGACACCCGATGGCGAAAGTGTGCTCTTCACCTCATCGCGCGAAAGCGTACCCACCAAAGAATCGCGCTTTTATACCATCAAGCGTACGGGTGGCATGGAAGTGCCGCTGGAAATTCCACGCGCAGTAGCTGGTGAAATCTCGGAAGACGGTAAACAGATTGCCTACCAACAAATTGGGTTCTGGGACCCGGAATGGCGTAACTACCGCGGCGGTCAGGCGAAACCGATCTGGATCGTAGATTTAAAAACCCTCGCCCTGAAACAAACACCCCAAACCGATAACGAGCGCCACACCAACCCGGTGTGGCTGAACAACGTGGTGTACTTTCTTTCGGAGCGCGACTACGCCAACAACATTTGGTCGTTTAACCCCGCCACCAACGAATTAAAGCAACATACTTTTCATGCAGACTTTGATGTAAAGAATCTGGATGCAGATAACGGCCAGATTGTGTACGAGCACGGCGGCTATTTACACGTGCTCAATCCTACATCCAATCAAACACAACGGCTCACGATTTATGTACGTGGCGATTTTCATTGGGCGCGGGATCGGTGGGAAGATGTGCGCCCAGCGAATCTGGTTAACGCAGCGCTATCGCCCACCGGGCAGCGCGCACTGTTTGAATTCCGCGGCGAGATTATTACTGTGCCCAAAGAAAAGGGCGATGCCCGCAACATTACGCGCAACTCGGCTGCTGCCGATCGTGCCCCGGTTTGGTCGCCCGATGGCAAACGGATTGCGTGGTTTAGCGATGCTTCCGGAGAATACCAACTGATGATTGGCGATCAGGAAGGACTGGAAAAACCGCGGGCCATCGCGCTGGCCAATCCCACATTCTTTTTCAAACCGGCTTGGTCGCCCGATGGCAAATACATTGCCTATACAGATACGGATTACAACTTATGGAACATGGAAGTAGCCACTGGTACCGCAAAAAAAATTGATACCGAGCGTTATGCCCACCCCAACCGCACGCTAAATCCGGTATGGTCGCCCGATAGCAAATGGATTGCGTATGCCCGCCTGCTCGACAATCACTACAAAGTGATCAAGGTGCACCATGTGGAAACCAATCAATCCATCCAAATCACCGACGGGCTTGCCGATGCGATTTCGCCCGTGTGGGACGCCACCGGAAAGTATCTGTACTTTCTGGCCTCCACAAATTACGGTTTGAATACCGGCTGGCTTGACATGAGTTCATACGATCGCCCGGTCACCCGTGCGCTCTATGTGGCAGTCCTCGCCAAAGAAGATGCCTCACCCCTCGCCCCGCGCAGCGATGAGGAAAAAGAAAAGCCCAAAGACGAAAAGAAAGATGCAGCCCCGGTAGTGAAAATCGACACCGACAACCTGGCCAATCGCATCTTGCCGGTGGATGTGCCCCTACGTAACTACACGGGCCTGCTGCCCGGGCCAGATGGCTACGTATTTTATTTCGAGCAGGTAGCCAACCAGCAGGGCCAAACGCTGCACCGCTACAATTTTAAAGATCGCAAAAGTGAAGTGTATTTGGCGCCCGTAAATGATGCTACCGTAAGCAACGACCGCAAATCCGTGCTCTACCGCAGCAACACCACCTGGGGAATTCTCAGTGCGTCCGACAACGGCAAGAAAGTGGGCGATGGCAAGTTGGAAGCGTTAAACGCATTCAAAATCAAAATCAACCCCATGGCCGAGTGGAAGCAAATTTTCCGCGAAGGGTGGCGCTACCAGCGCGATTTTCTATATGTAAGCAACGTGCACGGCGCACCGTGGAACGACGTGTACACGTGGTACAGCCCGTGGATTGAACACGTGCGCCACCGCACCGACCTGAACTACGTGGTGGATATCCTTGGCGGCGAGGTGGCGGTTGGCCACTCCTATACCAACGGTGGCGACTTCCCGGATGTGAAATCCGTACCCATTGGGTTGCTTGGCGCAGACTACGAGATTGACAAAGGGGCGTATCGCTTTAAAAAAGTGTACTTGGGCGAGAGTTGGAACCCGGAACTCAAGGCGCCGCTGCGCGAACCCGGCGTATCCATTGCCGCGGGCGACTACCTGCTGGAAGTAAACGGACAATCCGTAAGCACAACCACAAACCTGTATGCCTACTTCGAAGCAACTGCAGGCAAGCAAACTAAACTGCGCGTAAACAGCAAGCCCGGCCTCGAAGGTTCGCGTGTGGTAACCGTTGTGCCTGTGGAAAACGAAAACCAATTGCGCATGATGGATTGGGTGGAGAGCAACCGCAGAAAAGTGGAGGAACTTTCCAAAGGGCAATTGGCCTACGTGTACGTGCCCAACACGGGCCAGGGCGGTTACACCTACTTTAATCGCTACTACTTTGCACAGCAAGATCGCAAAGGCGCCATCATAGACGAACGAAACAACGGTGGTGGCTCTGCGGCCGATTATATGGTTGACATTATGGCGCGCGAGCTGCACGGCTATTTCAACAGCCGCGCCAGCGACCACCGGCCGTTCCTCACCCCCAATGCTGGCATCTTCGGGCCGAAAGTAATGTTGATCAACGAACGCGCGGGCTCCGGTGGCGACCTGCTGCCCTACTTGTTTAACAAGATGAAAATCGGGCCACTCGTAGGTACAAAAACGTGGGGCGGATTAGTCGGCACGTGGGACACACCTCCGTTTGTAGATGGCGGCCGCATGGTAGCACCACGCGGCGGATTTTACGATGTGAAAGGCGAATGGGCCGTAGAAGGCGTAGGCATCTCCCCCGATATCGAGGTGCAACAAACTCCGGCCGATGTCGTGCGCGGGCGCGACCCACAACTGGAGCGCGCCGTAGAAGAAGCCTTGAAGCTCATGAAAACCCAGGCGATTGACATCAAGCCGGAGCCGGCACCACCGGTAAAATACCGGCGGCCAAATAAAAAATAGTTTTAGCCCTGGAAGCCACTTCAAAAACTGGTCATGTTTAACACATGTGAGACATCCCAAATTGCAGTGCTGCCATCAGGGATTTCTCGGGCATGCCTCCGCTAAATGCGGCGTGCCGGTTTTCCAGATCGCTTCCATGTTAATTCACGTTACTCCATCCGGTTCTCGGTGGTATGTTGCGCCAATATGCGGACTGCTTCCTGCCGCACGTGGGCATTCCGCTTCATCGCATACAACTGCGTAGAGGCCGCTTTGTAGGTTTTTTGGATGTCCACCACAGGGTGCGGATAGTCGCCACCCAATGTGCATCCGTAAAGTTGTTGATCAAATACCGTCATCGCCCACGGCTCATGCAACAACGCATCCGGTAACGCGCGAAGCTCCGGCACCCATTGCCTGATAAACGCGCCATCGGCATCGTTCTCTTTCGATTGCTTTACCGGGTTATAAATGCGAATGGTGTTAATGCCCGTAACACCTGCCTGCATTTGAAACTGCGGATAGTGTATGCCCGGCTCAAAATCCAAAAACTGTTTTGCGAGAAATACCGCCCCGCGCTTCCAATGCAGCCACAGGTGGTGCGTAAGAAAAGAAACCAGCATGGAGCGCATCCGGAAATTGAGATAGCCGGTAGCTTTTACACAACGGATGCATGCATCCACCAACGGGTAGCCGGTGCGGCCCTGCTCCCACGCCTGGTAGACTTCTTCGTTCCACTCCGTGCGAATGGCATCATAGCCGCGGTTTACATTCTCAAATTCCATCCGCTCTTCATTTTCAAATTTTTGGATGAAATGACAATGCCAGCGCAGCCGCGAGGCAAAACTCTTCAGTTGAAAGGCATACGGCACTTCCTTCATTGCCTCCACCGTGGCCTGGTATACCTGCCGCACCGATAGATTACCCCACGCCAAATAGGGCGACAACCGGCTGCAGCCCGTACGACTGGCCTGTGGTTTGGAGATGGACTTGTTGTAGTCCGCTGCACGTGCGCTGAGAAAACTCTGAAGGTATTTTTTTGCGTACGTCTCGCCTCCGGGCTGAAATTGGGCGTCTGCCCGCGTAATTTCCTCCGGCAGCCCCACGCCCGGCAGTTGCGTTATCACCTCCTCCGAAATGGAACCAAAACGGGCGCAGTTCCAATCTGGTTGGTGTTGGGGCGCACGCATCACACCATACCACCGCTTGTTCCAACCCTGCCGGTTGCGAATGCCCCGCTTCACGCCTGCGTAATCGCACTCGCGCCAGATAATTCCTTTCGCATGAAAAAACCCAGCCATCTGCTTGTCGCGGGTATAGGTTACGGCCAAACCGGTTTCCGCATAACTAAATACCGTGTGAATGCTAACGTGCTCAAGCAGCGTATGGAAAACGCGGGCCACCTCTTCTTGAAATACGTACACCCGCGTGCCGTATTGGGCGAGGCGGCTGTTCATGTCGTGCAGGCTTTGGTGCACAAACCGCCAGTGGCGGGCATCGCTCTCGGGTGCGGCCATCAACGAAGGCTCAAAGCAAAAAATCAACACCACGGGTTTGCCTGCGCGCATGGCGAGCGCCAGCGGCTCATGGTCCGTCAACCGCAAGTCGCGCTTCAGCCAAACAATGTTGATTTCGGGTTTACCCATGCGGTAGGTAAAACACAGGCAAGTAAGAATGGTTGGGCAAGCCAGCAAAAATCAAAACACCAAAAAACGGTATTAGAAGTCATCTCAAAAATATGAAGAGCGTAATTTCGAGGGAGGCACGACCGAGAAATCCTTGATTGCAGCGCTGCAAATAGGGATGTCTCACTTTCGTTCGACATGACGGGATATTTTTTAAGATGGCTTCTGGTAATTTGGGCGTGCCCCTGCGGGTGGGCTCGCCACCCACCGCACCGGACTGGAGTTTATCCCGCCATAAGGCGGGAGGCTCAAACAAACCCCTCAGTCCCTCACGCGGGCGGGTTACCGAAAAAGATGAAACAAGATCCTGTTGTATCGGTACCGCGCGGTGTTTTGTTGTGCACAAAAAAAGCCGCCCGTTTCCGGGCGGCTGGGCAACACCTATCAACCTACAGTGCTAGTTTAAAGTCATCCCAAATCTGGTTCCGTTATTTCGAGGGAGGCACGGCCGGGATCCAAGATTGCGTCATGGCCATTTCGGGTGTCTCACATTCGTTCGGAATAACGGGGTCTTTTGAGCTGCTTCTAGTTATCTCCACGTACCAACACCTCTTGCGATGCGCCGTTGATGGTGATGGTCACTAACCGATCGCACTCCCCTGCCCCATAGTTGATCGTAATTTTCTTTCCGTCTACGGTAAGTTCTTTCTCACCCTCTACCGCCATGAAAATCCGGCCGTTGATCGCGCACTCGCGCTTGTACACCAGTTTCTTGGTAATGTTCATACTGTAGGCTTTGTTGTCGCGATTGGTACCGCTGGCAGAGCCGGTTACTTCCCACGAGTCGTTCAGCGGATTGCTGGCGCGAATCCACGTGCGGGTACGCTCTGCGCTACGTGTGGCAAATGTGCCATCGGGCCACGTGGCTTTTCCATCGGTCACTTTAACCGTAAACTGCGGAGCACTGTCGGTGCTGGCCTGGGAGTTGGTAACCGTACGTGTACCCTCGATTTTCACGTCATTAATTTCGTAGCCGGTAAACGTAGTTACTACGGTTGAACCCATCGCAAATCTGCGGCCTTTGTATTCTACATTAATTTTACCCTTACGCGTATTGCCTTTTCCATCCTGGCAGCCGGTACCGAAATCGATCATAATAAAACCATGCGGAACCTGAGGCGTGTTGTCGCTGGCCAATTCCAAGGTGGTAGTGGCACATGCAAACCGATTATCCAAACGCTCTTTCGGAATGCCGCGGCCGTTGTCTTCGCGGGCACCGGTAAGTGGTGCGGTGTCGGCCGTTAACGCCGTGCTGGCCATGTCATCCGCATCTTCAAAGAAGCCATCTGTCTGCGCTTCGTTTTGCACATTCCTCGAATCGGAGGAGGCAAGCTCCAAGCGATCTTCGCACGACACCAGAAACATAAACGCGGCCAACGCACCGGCCGAGAATACTTTTGTTACGAAACCCTTTTTCATAGTTGTTTTATTTGTTTTTCGTGAATTTGTAGCTTTGACCACCATGTGGCGACCGGGTTTAATGCAGTACGATTTTTTTTTACGATTTCTTTTCAATTCTGCCCCGCTGCGCGGTTTGCTGCTCGCCATGATGCTGACATCCAGTGCGTTCGCCCAGGTAAAGATCGCAAAACTAAAATACAATGGCGGTGGCGATTGGTATGCCAACAAAACTGCGCTTCCCAACCTCATCGCATTCTGCAACAAAGAGTTGAACACCGAATTGGCTGCCGAAGATGAGGTGGTAGAAGTGGGCAGTATTGATCTGTTTCTCTACCCCTATGTGTACATGACGGGCCACGGAAACGTGGTATTCTCAGCATCGGAAGCAACCAACTTACGCAAATACCTCCTGAGCGGTGGATTCCTGCACATTGACGATAACTATGGCATGGATAAATTTGTGCGGCTTGAAATGAAGAAGGTATTTCCGGAGTTGGATTTCGTGGAGCTGCCGTTTGATCATCCCATCTATCACCAAAAGTTTTCGTTTCCCAAAGGCCTCCCCAAAATTCACGAGCACGATGGAAAACCCGCACAAGGCTTCGGCTTGATGTATGAAGGTCGCTTGGTAGCCTTCTACTCTTTTGAATGCGACCTGGGCAATGGTTGGGAAGACCAGCGCATCCACAACGATCCCGAAGAAAAACGGCAACAAGCGCTACGCATGGGCGCCAACCTCATTTCGTATTGTTTTACCCAGGCCCAATGAGAACCCTCGTCATCACCGCATTGCTCGGGATGTTGTGGGGCTGCGAAAGCAAACCAGAAAAAGAAGCCCGGCTGGTAGAAACCTATTGCGGCAATTGCCACCTCGCACCCAAACCTAACCTGCTTTCGCGCGCGCTATGGGCGGAGAGCGTGCTCCCGCGCATGGGTGCACGGCTTGGATTGAATGCTGATTTGTTTATTCAGGATGTTCCCGGTGCTGATTTAACCACTGCACTCAACTTACTGCCATCAAAACCAACGGTAACGTCTGAAGAGTGGGACATAATTCGAAACTATTACCTGCGCAATGCGCCCGAAGTGCTGCCCGCTGCTGCACCCATCGCGCTGGATACCACGCTTCAACTTTTCGCTCCCGAACGCGTGCGGGTAAAGAATAATCACATCCCGGCCAGCACTTTCGTGCACATACAGAATAGTAAAGTCGCTTTTGGTTTCTCAGAATTTTACGAATGGCATGCGGGCACCACCGTAAGTTTTGGCAAGCTGCCAACCCCACCGGCAGCTATCGCGGAGTTAAATAACGGAGTTTCCTTGCTGGCGCTCGTGGGCACAATCAACCCCACCGATGAACCTTTGGGAAGTGTTTGGAGAAAAGAACCCTCCGGCAGCTGGGCCCCCTGGATCGAAAACCTGAAGCGACCGGTGGATCTGCAGGTGGCCGATCTTCTTGGAAATGGCAGCGAACACATGGTGCTCTGCGAGTTCGGTAATTTAACCGGCGGCCTCAGCATTTGGGAGGTCTCGCAAGATGGCCCCCGCCAGCCAAAACAAATCAGTGCGCTGCCCGGCGCAAGGAAAACCATAGTTACGGATGCCGATGCCGATGGTATTCCTGATATTCTTGCACTTTTTGCGCAAGGCGATGAACAGATCATTTTCTTCAAGGGCGATGGTAAACTGGGGTTTTCGCCCTCCGTTTGGTTGCGCTTCCCGCCCGTGTACGGCTCCAGCTTTTTTGAGTTCGAAGATGTGGACGGCAACGGCTTTCGCGATTTGGTGGTTGCCCATGGCGACAATGCCGACCACACCGTAACCCGAAAGCCATACCATGGCATTCGCATTTATTCAAACAACGGAAAAAATCAATTTACGGAAACGTATTTCTACCCCTTGCCGGGCGCATCGCAAACCGCTACCGCTGATTTTGACGGGGATGGCGATCAAGACATTGCCGCCATTACTTTTTTTCCCGACTTCAGCGAGCAATCGAGCCGAAGCTTCGTTTTATTGACCAACCAGCAACAAGGCTGGCGGGCGGCTACAAGTTCGTACGCCGGTTGGGGGCGTTGGCTGGTGATGGATGCTGGCGATCTTGACGATGACTCGGATATCGATTTAGTGCTGGGCGCGCTCGATTTCAATGGCGGCGCCAGCCAAGAACTTTTTTCTGCCTGGGTGGCCGAACAAACACCCCTCCTGATTCTTCGCAATAACCTCAAAAACAAGTAGTTAAAATTATACCTAAAAATTTAGTTCAATTCGCTTGACTTCTTAAAACTAACATTTTAGTTTTATAACGTAATCAATAGTTAAATGGATATAAAACCACTTACCAAAGCGGAAGAGGAGATCATGCACATCCTCTGGAAGATTAAAAAAGGATTTGTAAAAGATCTGCTCGACCATTTTGATGAACCCAAGCCCGCCTACAACACCGTCTCCACCATTGTGCGCATTCTGGAGAAGAAAGGTTTTGTAGGCTACACCGCCTTCGGTAAAACACACGAGTACTATCCGCTGATTTCAAAAGAGCATTACACCCGCTTCTATTTAAAAAGTATGATCAGCGGGTATTTCAACGGCTCATTTTCAAGTCTCGTGTCGTTTTTCGCACAGCAAGAATCGCTGTCAGTAAAAGAGATTGAAGCCCTCGAGAAAAAACTGGCCGAACTCAAAAAGAAAAACCCGTGAACACGTTATTGAATTACTTCCTGGAAGCCAACCTGGCGTTGGCGATTGTTGCCCTGGCCGACTATCTGCTGCTGCATCGGGAGACCGACATCTCGTTGCGACGGAAATTGCTGCTCGCAGGCGTTGGCGTGGCGCTGATGTTGCCGTTGTTGCACGTGCCGTTGCAGCGGCTCAATGCAGCCCTCCCTACCCTCGCGTATGCGCTGCCCGCAAACACCGCACCTACCGATTTGCCGGAAACATCCCATCCGGAATTTCAACTCTCCACGCTCGAAACAGTGGCCCTGGCATATGGACTGATCATCCTCCTGTGCCTGGTACACACCAGCTACCAGGTGGCTCGTTTGGTGGCCTTGCGTCTGCGGCTACGCGCGCGCACAATAAACAACGTGTACGTGTATGAGCTGCCTGGGGCGCAAGCTGCATTTTCATTCTTTAACCATGTATTTCTTCCTACCGGATCGCCACGCGCAGTAGCGCACATGTTTGAGCACGAAAGTAGTCACGCGCGACTGGGCCACTCGTACGATATTCTGGCGTTGGAAGTAGTGAAAGCGTTTTTCTGGGCAAACCCCGCGGCCTATGCCATCAAACAACGCCTCATGGCCATTCACGAATTTGAAGCCGACCGCGAAGCATTGAAGCAGGCCAATGCGCACGAGTACGAAGCCACGCTGGTAGAAGAAGCACTTCAAGGAATACAATATCCATTAGTCAATCATTTTAACCAACACCTCATTTTAAAGCGAATCACCATGATGAAACAACTCACAAAACGCATCGCCCGCTGGAAGCTGGGCGTGCTCGCCATCACGATGCTGGCCGCCACCGTTTTCATTGCCTGCCAGGATCAGATCATGAACGAATTCAAAGACAGTACCATTGCGCAGGTAGACAATTATCCTCCTGAAGTGAAGGTTGACCTCGATCGGCTAAAAAAGGAATACCCAAAAGCCCGTTTTATTTATCTGGAAGGGCAAGCCGATGAAATTCGTGATAAATTCCAACAACACGAAGATCAAAAGCACCTGATCGTAGGAAGCTATAATTTCCCGGATCGCCAGCTCATGGGCGTGCTTACGGTTGATCTTTCGAAATATGAATTAAAGAATGCGCAAGAGGTATACACCGTTGTAGAACAACCGGCCCGCCCTCGCGAAGGCTTCGAATTGTATGTAAGCAAGTTGGGTAGTCAAATCCAATACCCTGCCACCGCTCGCGAGCAAAAAGTCGAGGGTAAAGTATTTGTGCAATTTACCGTGAACGAAACCGGAGCATTAAGCGACTTTCAAATCATCAAAGGTATCGGGAGCGGTTGCGATCAAGAAGCATTACGCGTAATCGAGCAAGGAGGCGATTGGCTGCCCGCAGAACAACGCGGCCAAAAAGTGAAACAACGCATGGTCATCCCGATTCAGTTTTCTTTGCCGGGCAAGCAAAACGCAAAAATTTCAATTGATGAACCGCGCGAGGGCGACCAACAAATTATGGACATCGCGGGGGTAATGCAAAAAGTGGCCCGTGGCTATGTGCTCACCGGCGAGATCAAAAATGCAGCCGGGGAACCGCTACAGGGCATCAACATCGTGGTAGCCGGCACTACGCAAGGCACCGTAACCAACCAAAACGGAGAATACCGGCTGGAAGTAGCTGCCGAAAAAGGAGCACTCGTGTTTTCGTTCATTGGATTCCGTACGGAAAAAATCGAGTTCGGTAACAACTAATATCCCGTGAAGGCGCTTAACTATTTTATTGAGCTAAATCTCGCACTGGCGGTTGTCGTTCCCGCGGTGTGGGTTTGCTTGCGCAATCAGACTGCATTTGCACAAGTGCGCGCGGTGCTGCTTGCAGTGGTTGTAATCTGTTGGGTTTTGCCTGCGATAAAATTACCCGCGATTAAACTGGCGGAGAATCTTATCCCGGCACATGCAGCAGCCACGTTTGTACCCACATTGAACGAGCCAATCATAACGGCCTCCGCCAAAACCACTGTGGAAGAAACGCCTTGGCTCGCCATCGCTTCCGGGGTGTACCTGGCGGGTGTCGTGTGGCTGCTGGTGCGATTTGCGTTGCTGCGGATTCGGTTCTTCTTCATCAACAAAAGCGCGGGCCGCGAACAAACACGTCTGCGCGCAGGAACTCACGCCACCCCGTATGCATTTCTCGGATATATTTTCCGGGTGCCCCAAACGAGCCCATCGCTACAGCACCGCCTTAGCGTAACGCACGAGATCTGGCACGTACGCCTCGGCCACTCCTACGATCTACAGCTCGTGGAAATTACCCGCGCGTTTTGTTGGGCCAACCCGGCCGTCTACTTACTCCGCCGCTTTTTGCGCGAGGTGCACGAGTTTCAGGCCGACGAGAAAACGGCAGCACGTTTCTCCCGCGAGGCGCTCGAGCAAGTACTGATTGAGTCCACCCTTGGGCAGTCCGCTCCGCCCCTGGCGCAAGGCATGTTTACCAAACCCATTTTTAAACGAATTCACATGATACACGCAACGAAAAAACCAATTTCAAACGGACGATTGGTTGCCTTGGCGATCATCACGCTTTCCGCAGGAATGTGGCTTGGCTGTCAGGATCAAATTCAATCCCCGATGGAGGGGGCAATCGATCTGCTTCCCGCACAAGTGCCTGAACTCGTTCGCCAGGAATTCAACCGCCAGCGAGCCGCCAACCCGGAGTCAAATTTCATCGTGATTGACATCTCCAGTAAAGAAGGCAAAGAAACCCTTGCCCGGATTTCTCCGAATCGGATCGCAGAAGTGATAGTCGTGAAAAAATACAGTTACGCCATTATCCGCGAGAAACCGCAAAACACATTACCGCCAGGCGATGATACCGTGTTATCCAGTGCTGATAAGCCTGCGCAACCGTTGTTTGGCTTCGATAAGTTTAAAACCGAGTTGAGCAACCTGTTCCTTTACCCTGCCGGTCTGAAAGGATCGATTGAAGGTAAGGTGTTTGTTGAATTCATCGTAAACAAAGACGGCACACTATCCGATCACACACTGCTGCAAGGCATTCATCCTGAAATTGATGCCGAAGTGCTCCGCATCATGATGCTGGCGCAAAACTGGCAACCTGCCGAACACCAAGGAAAAATCGTGCGCATGAAAATGGTGGTGCCAGTAACGATTATGAATCAGGAAGTGAAAAAGTAAGTTCAGCGTAGTTTTCAATTTGCGCTTTTTGCCGAATCCCAAAAGTACGATGGCCGATCAACTCGACTAGGACTGCCAACACATGGCCGTTGGCCGATCCAAGCCTGAGCAGTTGCAGGCAGCTATTAATTAAACACCCTGCGCGAAAGATCCGCAGAGGATTTCTGCAGCGCCAAAATGGATGAGCCCGAAATGACCAACTTCAGGTCGGGAAAAAAGTCGTAGATATTTTTTAGCTCACGTTGCCAGTCTGGATACTTATGCACTTCGTCCAGAAACAAATACTTTCCCCCTTGTTACTGGAAGGCCTCTGCTACAGACATAAAGGTATTGACCCGAAAGTACAGATCGTCTAACGAAACATAAAGCGTCTCCGCGAGAGGCAGGTTGCGCCGGATGTGTTGCAACATTAACGTGGATTTGCCAACCCCGCGTGCACCCAGAATGCTTACTGCCCGGCTATTCCAATTGATTTTCGTGGCGAGGCTCCGAACAAAGTTCAAAGAAACCCGGTCAACCAGGCGCGGTAACGACTAATCAAAATATCCATATCGTTCCTTATACGATACGAAATCAGTAAAAATTCGTATCATAAACGATACAGTATAATGAAACGCTTTTTGCCGCTTGGTCACCAGTCTACTCCCTGTGCATCATCATCAATAATTTCCAATGCCCGTTCTGGCGGGCCCAGGTATGGAAAAAGACACGCCTGGTTGCCGGTGGAATTTTTGTATCCGCAGTAAATGGTGTAACAAATTCATATCCAGAAGTGTGCACGGCATCTCCCACTACGGACATTCGCTCGACCACACGCGAAAAAGAAACAAAACGAGGTAACGTGTTTTTTCCGGTCACCAACTTATTCAAACCCTGATCCAACATAAAATCCCGAGCCCAAATCATCGCCAACCTAACCGTATCACCTTTCAAAACCGCCGTACACTCCTGAACTTCCAAATCCGCGACTTCTAGTATCTTCCCAATCAAAACCGATTCAGGAACAAGAAAAGTCACATTTCCCCTTACGAGGTAGTGGGGCGGCCGTTCGCTTCCAGCGTTCGCCTTGATACTTTGCAAAATTGTTAGATTGGGTGTGGTGTCAGCCAACGCAACATAACCTTGCGCACCCACGATGTTGAAGGTGCATGCAAGTGCTGTAAGGAAAATCAAACAAACCCGCACTGGTCTTTCCGGAGCTATCGCCCCAGCACTTCTTCCAATTTCTTCTCCAGCGCCGCACCCCGCAGATTTTTGGCAACGATTACACCTTTAGGATCAACCAAAATTGAAAATGGAATGGCATTGATGTTGTAATCGGTTGCTGCCTGCGAGTTAAAATACTTTAAATCGGATACGTGTGTCCACGTGAGGCCGTCTTGCTGAATGGCTTGCACCCAGTCCTCTTTTGTGCGATCGAGCGATACGCCAAAAACAGTAAAGCCTTTGTCTTTAAACCGATTGAATGCCTTCACCACATTTGGATTCTCCCTGCGGCACGGGCCGCACCACTTCGCCCAAAAGTCAACCAACACATACTTTCCCTGAAATGACGACAGCTTCACCACTGTTCCGTTCGGGTCGGGTAGCGCGATCTCTGGTGCCGGTTGGCCCACGGCTGTTTTCTTCATGGTTTGTACCATATCCAAAAAACGTTTGCTGTGTGCAGACGCGGGCTGAAGTTTGAGTTTTTCGGCTACCTCTGTGTATAAACTGAAGTACCTGTCGCGATCCAGAATTTGATTGTCTTGCAGCAAATTCAACACCGCGAGCGAAACCTTTGGCTGCTCGCGAATCAGTGCTGCCACTTTATCGTTACCGGCATCCATCAATTGCATGTATTGCATTTGCAAACGCTCAATACCCTGCTGGTCTTTTTTAGCCGCCACTACCTGAAACTCCTGTTCCAGCTTGGTTGCCTCGGGCCCGCGTTGTGTTTCGGCAAGCAATGTTTGTACTTTTTGAATGAGGTCATGATCGGGTGAGCCTACGATTTCGCGAAAGCCGTTGGGGCTGTTGCCATCCACGTTAACCGTTACGTCTGTCTGATCCAGAATAAAATCCACCTGTTGAATTCCATAAAAATCCAGCTTATAGTAGCCCGGCTCGGTGAGTCGTAGCGTCTTTGCGTAGGTGTAATTGCTTTTCAACATAATGGTATCGCGCGGGCCGCCTCCGGCCTGGCTGATTTGCTGAATGGAAATCTCGCCTTTTTGCGGATAACCTACGGTGCCCCGCACGGTAACATCCCAGCCTAGCTTGGCTTCCTCCGTTTTCTTCTCGGCACAATTGGTAAACACCATCAGCGTAAGCGCTACCCACATCCATCCTGCTTTCTTTTTCATGCTCATTTATTTAATGCTTCAATTATTAAGTCGTTGCTCTTTTGCGGATCGGCCTTGCCACGGGTTCGCTTCATCACTTCACCCATGAACATCTTCACGATGGCCTTCTTGCCATTTTTATATTCCTCTACTTTTAACGGAAACTCACGAATAACTTCCCGAATGACGTGCGCCAGCTCTTCGGCATTGTTGTTCTGAAGCACATCTAGCCGCTGTGCGAGCGCCAATACCTGCTCGCCCGGCGCGCGCAACAACTCTGGAAACACCCGTTGGGCAGCACTGGTAAAACTCACGTGCCCCTCATCCACAAGCCGAATCAACTCGGCCAGCGTCTGCGGCGGCACCGGAATGGCTACGTCCGGGTTGGCATTTACAAACTCCTTCACGGGGCCCATCAACCAATTTGATACCGCCTTGTAGTTGGTGGTGTGCGTGGCCACCGCTTCGTAGTACACCGCCAGCAGTTGCTCGTCCGTAAGCAGGCGTGCATCATACTCCGGCAGCTGATACTGCTGCATAAACCGTGCCCGGCGCTGTGCGGGCAACTCCGGCATGTGCTGGCGGATCGCCTCCAGCCATTCTTCGGAAACTGTAACCGGACTAAGGTCCGGATCAGGAAAATAACGATAATCGTTTAATGTTTCCTTGGTGCGCATGCTAAACGTTTTGCCCGAGGCCGCATCGAAGGTACGGGTTTCCGAAATCACTTCCTGGCCATGCTCCAACAACTGAATCTGGCGTTCCGTTTCAAACTGGATGGCACGCATCAGGTTTTTTATGGAGTTCATGTTTTTTACCTCCACTTTTTTTCCCAGCTCGGCCGTTGTTTTCAATCGAACGGAAACATTGGCATCGCACCGCAACGAGCCCTCTTCCATGTTGCCATCGCACACGTGAAGGCACCGAACGAGTTGGCGCACTTCTGTAAGAAATGCCCCGGCCTCTTCGGCACTAAACATCTCGGGTTGTGATACGATTTCAATCAGCGGTACACCCGCGCGATTTAAATCAATCACGGTATCGTTGGATCCTTCCAGATGCATGGACTTGCCGGCATCTTCCTCCAAATGAATATGGTGGAGTTGAATGGTGCGCTCGCCCGCGCTCGTTCGAATGGGTATGCCACCACCCACGCAAACCGGTGTGCGGTGTTGGGTGATTTGATACCCTTTGGGAAGATCGGGATAAAAATAATTTTTGCGATCGAAAATCTGATACCGGCTGATATCGCAATTGCATGCAAAGCCCATACGAATGGCTAATTCGATCGCTTTCTCATTCACCTTAGGTAATGTGCCGGGCAGCGCAAGGGTCACCTCACCTACCTGACTATTCGGTTCGTTACCAAAATGAGTGGCCTCGTTGCTGAACAACTTACTTTCCGTTAGCAACTGGGCATGTACCTCCAGCCCGATAACCACTTGGTATTTTGATGTACTCAACGCTCAGGCTTTTACAGCAATTAACTCGTGTGCTTTTTTAAGTACGGCACTTAAGCCCGCTAAATTTTTACCGCCTGCGGTAGCAAAAAAATCCTGACCGCCACCACCACCATCTATCTCGCGCGCCAGCTCTTTCACCAGGTTTCCGGCATGATAAATTTTCTTGGTGGCTAGCGCTTCACCGAGCATCACCGCCACCTGAGGCTTACCATCTACATCGGCTGCCAGAATCAGGAGTAAGTCGGTAAATTGATTGCGTAACGCGTACGCCAGGTTTTTCAGCACATCTGCGTTGGGCACATCTACACGCTCTATAATCTGGGTGTGGCTCGCTTGCCGTGTGGCTTTTAGGGCTAGTCGCTCTTTAAGCTCTCCGGCTTGTTGCACATACAACTGCTCCAGCTTTTTTTCGAGCGCTTGTTTTTCCTCCAGCAACGATTTTGATGCTGTGATCAGGTCCTTCGGGTTCTTGAAAATCCGCTTCACCTCTGCCAACTCGTCCACCTGTGCACGCACCCACTGCTCTGCACCCGCTGCGGTAACCGCTTCAATTCTTCGTACGCCGGCAGCCACTGAACTTTCGCTCACGATTTTGAGCAAACCAATGTGGCCGGTGGAAGGCACGTGCGTACCGCCACAAAGTTCTACGGAGTAGCGCGGATCAAACGTAATCACGCGCACAAATTCTCCGTACTTCTCGCCAAAAAGTGCCATCGCACCCAACTGCTTTGCTTTTTCCAGCGGCACGTGGCGCTCCTCATGCAGGAAAATATCTTCGCGTATCTTTTGGTTTACCCGCTGCTCTACGCGCAGTATTTCCTCGTCCGTCATGGCCGCGAAATGCGAGAAGTCAAACCGCAGGATTCTCTCGTTTACCAGCGAACCTTTTTGTTCCACATGCTTGCCCAGTACCTCGCGCAGTGCTGCGTGCAACAGATGCGTAGCCGAATGATTACTCATGGTGGCCTGGCGTCTCGCACGATCTACGTGCAGGTGCCAAACACCCTCCAGATTTTGCGGTAGCGTTTCCGCATAGTGCACAATGAGTTCGTTTTCCTTTTTTGTATCAACGATTACCAATTTTTCATCGCCACAGGAAATCCAACCGGTATCGCCCACCTGTCCACCGCTTTCGGCATAGAACGGGGTATGATCAAACACCAGTTGCACCAACTCTTTGTTCTTTTGTTTTACCTGCCGGTACTTCACCAGATGCGATGCCCCCTCCAGATGTTCGTACCCAATGAAGGAAATCTTTTCGCTTTCGCGGATGGTAATCCAGTCGCCCGTTTCTTTTGCTGCATCGGCTTTCGACCGCTGCTTTTGCTTGGCCATCTCCGCCTTAAAGCCCTCTTCGTCTACGGAAAAGCCGCGCTCGCGCGCAATCAGGGATGTGAGATCAAACGGGAAACCGTAGGTGTCGTACAATTCAAAAGCTTGCGCTCCGGATACGATACCGCCCGTAAGCTCCGCCTGAATGGCGTCTACTTTTCGTAAACCAAGTTCCAAGGTACGCAGAAACGAGAGCTCCTCTTCCAACACCACACGGGTAACGTACTCTTGTTGTGCATGCAATTCTGCAAACACGTGCTGTAGTTGATTTGCCAGCACCGGCACCAACGCGTGGAAGAACGGATCTTTCAGGTTGAGATAGGAAAATCCGTAGCGCACGGCCCTGCGTAAAATTCTTCGGATTACATAACCTGCGCCCGTGTTTGACGGCAGCTGACCATCGGCAATGGCAAAGCTAACTGCACGAATGTGGTCGGCAATCACCCGAATGGCGATATCCTGTTTTACATCCGCACCGTACGTTACGCCCGCTTTATTTGCCACAAACTGCATCAGTGGCTGAAACACATCCGTATCGTAGTTAGACGTTTTTCCTTGTATCGCCATGCAGAGACGTTCAAAGCCCATGCCGGTATCTACGTGTTTATCCGGTAGCGGCTCTAATGCACCTGACGCCAACCGGTTAAACTGGATAAACACCAGATTCCAGATTTCCACCACCTGGGGGTGATCGCTGTTGACCAGTTCTTTGCCGGGCTTCTTTTTCACCTCCGCCTCCGGGCGCAAATCAATGTGGATTTCAGAGCACGGCCCACACGGCCCACTCTCGCCCATCTCCCAGAAGTTGTCTTTCTTTATTCCGTGAATGATGCGTTCCGCTTCCACGTGCGCGCTCCACAACTGTTTCGCTTCTTCATCCACGGGCAGATTGTCTTTGGCATCGCCTCCAAAAACCGTTACATACAGTCGCTCTTTCGGCAACCGGTACACTTCCGTGAGCAACTCCCACGCCCAGTCAATCGCATCTTTTTTAAAATAATCGCCAAAGCTCCAGTTGCCCAGCATCTCAAACATGGTGTGGTGGTAGGTATCAAGGCCCACGTCTTCCAGGTCGTTATGTTTACCACTTACGCGCAAGCACTTTTGCGTGTCCGCGATGCGTTTGTATTTCGCTACCGTATTGCCCAGAAAATAGTCCTTAAACTGCACCATGCCCGAGTTGGTGAATAGCAGCGTGGGATCGTTCTTTAAAACAAGCGGCGCAGACGGAACGATTTGATGCCCTTTTCCTTTGAAAAACTCGAGGAATTTCTGGCGAATCGTAGCCGAATCCATTGTGGCGTTCATATACACTTCCAAAAAATTAGAATTTACTTATCTTTAGCGTTTGCAAACCGCAAATTTAGCATGAATGCGAGGATTTTGGCAGGTTTGCTTGAGATATAATGGCAAACTATCGGTTCCGATACAACCCGGAAAACCTGAAATACGAAAGGCTGCGCATTTCCGTCTGGAATGTGGTAGTCTCCGTTTTGGGTGTTTTTTCGTGTAGCGTTTTGCTATTTGTGGCGTTGTTGTTTTTTCAACACCAATTGCTGCTTACGCCAACGAAAACGCGCTTGCTGAGCGAGAACCATAACTTGCGCAACCAGCAACAACCTGCACGCGCGCAGTTGGATACGCTGCGCCAGCGCGTAGAAAATCTGGCAAAAAAAGAAGCTTCGCTGTTTGTGCGCCTGTTCTCTACTCCGCGCGAGGAGGCACACCGTGTAACGCATGCACAGCTACTTGCGGTGAACAAAAACGACTTCGAGCGTAGCGTGGCCGAATTGCAACGCACGGCTACTCAGCTTCGTGCCAAGGCCGTCTATGGAAATTATCATTTTGGCGAGACCATGCGTTTGGCAAAACAAGATGTGGGCCGGTTGCACTTTTTCCCCACCGCATTTCCGCTGGAACACGTTCAGCCACATCAACTGGTGTCGGGCTTTGGCCACCGCATCAATCCGTGGCACAAGGGCAGTTACCAACACGATGGCATTGACCTTGCGCAACCTCGCGAATCCGCAGTGGTGGCTACCGGAAAAGGCACCGTATCATTGGTGAAACGAAGCGATCTGCAAGCGGGCTATGGTAATCACATCGAAATCGATCACGGTAATGGTTTTGTTACCCGGTACGCGCATTTGGGTGAAATTCTGGTGCGACAAGGGCAACGTGTAGAGCAGGGCGCTATCGTGGCGCGCGTGGGCATGAGCGGTGGCTCAATTGCTCCGCACGTACACTACGAAGTGATTTGGCGTGGACAGCCGATTGACCCACTTTTGTTGATTTCCGAACACGTTGACGCACACCTGCTGGCCGATCTGAAAACCAAGGGCAAACAAAAAAATCAGGCGCTGGATTGATGGCACAAAAGGTGTATCGATATAACCCCGAGACCTGCCGCTACGAACCGCTCGTAGTTACGCCTGCCGTATTTGCCCGGCGCTCATTACGTTTTTTTGTTGTCTGCCTCGGCATCGCACTTGCCGGCGCGTTCTACTTCAACTACAAGTTTCCTGCGTGGGATGAGCACCTGTTGGAACAGGAACACCAGCATCTGCAAACGGAGTGGGCCATCTTAACCAACGAAATTGATGATACCGCAGAAAAGCTGGCCCAAATCGAAAAAGCGGATGACGAAAACTATCGTACCATTCTCGACCTTGAGCCACTCGCGCCTTCCGTGCGCCAGGCCGGTGTAGGTGGCCGCGAACCCCATGCGCAGCCACTGCCCACGGTAGTGCAAAATACGTATGAGCGGATTTCGGAGTTAATGCACCGGGCGGACATACAGGCACAATCCATCAAACAGCTTGTGGCCGAGTTAGCCACAAAAGAAAAGTCATGGGCGAGTCGCCCCGCTATCCAACCGATCAGTAACAAAGAACTCACCAAACTGCACACCACCTACGGCATGCGTTGGAACCCCGGTGGCTTTTGGCGCCCACACAAGGGCCTGGATTTTAGTGCACCGGAAGGAACACCGGTGTACGCAACCGGCGATGGAAAAATCACGGATGCGCACTTCTCGGATTCTTTTGGGTATGTGATTTACATGGATCATCAGTTTGGATTCTCTACCCGTTACGCGCACCTCTCGCGATTTGCCGTAAATGTGGGCGATGTGGTAAAACGTGGTCAGGTAATTGGCTACGTTGGCGATACGGGCCACTCGTTTGGAAACCACTTGCATTACGAAGTATTGTTCCGTGGCGATCAGGTAAACCCGATCAACTTCTTCCAACGGGATTTAAGCCAGCGGGAGTTTGAAAAGATGATTGAGCTGGCGGGCAAGTCGATGACTTCGCTGGATTGATCGCATCAAGGCATCCAAAAAATCTTATACTTGCGTCTTGATTTGAGTTTCTCTGTATGCGCACCGTTGTTTTATTGGTGTTGATTTCCTCCTGCACCCTGGCTCAGCCAAAAAAAGATACACTTACCATCATTGGCGTGGGCGATATCATGATGGGCAGCAACTACCCAACCCCGGCGGGCCTCCCACCTGCCAACGGCAGCGAGTTGATGAAAGCGGTGAAATCCGTTTTAGCTGATGCTGATCTCACTATCGGAAATTTGGAAGGCGTGCTGTTAACTGAAGGCGGCACCCCAAAGACCTGTCGCGATCCAAAAGTGTGCTATGTGTTCCGGAGCCCGGAACATTTTGTGAATAACCTTACCGAAGCGGGTTTCGACATCATGTGCCTGGCCAATAACCACGCGGGCGATTTTGGCGAAGTAGGTCGCAAAAGTAGTATGCGCACATTAGAGCGAGCCGGCATCGCCCACGCGGGCCAACTTCAGCAGCCGTATACCATTGTAGAAAAAGAGGGAATACGGTTCGGGTTCTGCGCCTTTGCACCAAATAGCAATTGCATGCCGCTAAACGATTGGAACGGGGCACGCGCGTTGGTAAAGAAGTTGGATTCTTTGGCCGATGTGGTGATTGTTGGTTTTCACGGAGGTGCAGAGGGCCCGCAATACCAGCACGTGCCGCGCAAAGAAGAACTATTTCATGGCGAAAACCGCGGCAACGTGCATGGCTTTGCACATCTGCTGATAGACGCTGGCGCAGATATAGTATTCGGGCACGGGCCCCACGTAACGCGTGCCATTGAACTATACCAGGGGCGTTTCATTGCCTACAGCCTGGGTAACTTCTGCACTTACGGCGGAATTAACGTAGCCGGGGTAAACGGTTTGGCTCCGATTATAAAGGTGTATACCGATCGTAACGGCACTTTTTTCAAGGCACACATTACCGCCACGCGCCAACAGCATCGTGGAAATGTGGAAATCGATGCCCAAAAGCAGGTCATTCAGAGAATAAAAACCCTCACGCGCGAAGATTTTCCAGAAACACCCCTTATCATTCAGGATGATGGCTGGGTGTATTCATCCACAAAAGTACGTTAACATCTTGTCGATTAAATTTCTTTTGGGTTTTTGGCTGTGGGTGTAAAGAATTACTACTTTGCATGAAGTTATTTATTGAACAACCACGTTTTTAGCTCCAACGCGTGCCTCATGGCGTATAAGGAAAAGGAAATTGAAAAGATTTATTATTCCATCGGAGAAGTTGCCGAGATGTTCAATGTAGCCCCCTCCCTCATTCGCTTTTGGGAGTCGGAGTTCGAGATCATCCAGCCGAAAAAAAACCGAAAAGGAAACCGGCAGTTTACCCGCGAAGACATCGATAACGTACGCACCATCTACCACCTCGTAAAAGAGAAAGGGTTTACGCTGCAGGGTGCAAAAGAAATGCTTAAAAACGATTCGCAGGCCGTGAAAGACAAAATGGAAATGCTGGATTCGTTAAAACGGATTCGCCAGTTCATGGCTGATTTGCGCGACAAGCTGCGGTAACGCACAAAACCCTGATGTGATGGATCAGGAAAAACTCTCTTTTCTGGCGCTACACGCCACCCCCGGCATTGGAGATTACCTGCTGAAACAACTCATTGCGTATTGCGGCTCGGCTGAACAGGTTTTCAAGCAATCGAAAAGCCGTCTGCTGAAGATTCCCAACGTGGGCGAGAAAACGGTAGACGCCATTCTTGCGCGGCAATACTTTCACGCGGCAGAACGCGAACTCCGAAAGGCCGAAAAGGAGAACGTATTGTTACTCACATTTGCCGACTCGCTGTATCCAAGCCGTTTGAAAGCTATTGATGATGCCCCCGCGTTACTTTACGTTAGGGGTACAGCCAATTTTAATCACCAAAAGATAGTTGCCATTGTGGGCACACGGCAAGCTACTGACTACGGCAAAGCCGTGGTGGAGCAACTCCTGGCGGAAGTTACCCGGCATCAACCCATTATCTTAAGTGGCTTAGCGTATGGTATTGATATTGCCGCCCACAAACAGGCGCTGAAGCATAACTTGATTACCGTTGGCGTGCTGGGCAGCGGCGTAGACGTAGTTTACCCGGGGGCGCACAAAGAAACCGCAAAAAAAATGTTGGCCGAAGGCGGAGCACTCATCAGCGAAAACCCATTTGGTACGCAGCCGGACGCGCATAATTTTCCTGCCCGCAACCGAATCATTGCCGGGTTATGCGATGCGCTGATTGTGGTGGAAGCGGCGATGAAAGGCGGCGCGTTGATTACCGCAGATATTGCCAATAGCTATCAAAAAGATGTGTTTGCCGTGCCGGGTAGCATTGATGCGCCGTTTTCAGCAGGCTGTAACTTTTTAATTAAAACCAACAAAGCGCACCTGCTGCAATCCGTCAAGGATTTGGAGTATATCATGAATTGGTCGGCCGATGACCAGCAAGAAAAAAAGAAACCCACCGAGCAACTGTCGCTCTCGCTTTCCGATCCCACGGAACAGGCAATTGTAGAGGTGCTGCGGGGCCGCGATACGATTTCGATTGATGATTTATCTGTACACACCGGCTTCGCGCCGGGCACGCTGGCAACTGCGTTGCTTTCGCTGGAAATGCAAAATAAACTCGTTACCCTGCCGGGTAAGCACTATCGCCTGAAAACCCGATAAAAAGAACTTACTCGTTCTTATCGCCTTTGCGGTTGCACTTTTCTTTAATGGTCTCGTAGGCTTTTACATCGCCCAGTTCGCCCGCCTTGCTTAAATCAAGGCAACCTTCTTTTACATTACCAAATTCAATCCGCAGCAAACCGCGCATGTACCAGGCATCCACATTTTTCGGATTAATCGAAATGATCTTTGAGCAGTCGTTAATCGCGTCTTCATACGCTTGCAGAAACTGTTTTGCCTTGCCTCTGCGGAAATACGCTTCAATATGATTTTCATTTAGCGTAATGGTAGAGGAAAAGTCCGCGATGGCGCCATAATAATCCTGTAACTTCATCTTGGCGTTGCCCCGCTCGAAGTAGGCATCCGCCATTTTCGGATTGAAATCCAAGGCGTGATTGTAGTCTTTCATCGCTCCATGAAAATCCTCAAACTCGGATTTAATGTTGCCCCGCACCAAATACGCTTGCGCGTATTTTGGATCAATCTCGATGGCCTTGTTTAAATAGACAATCGCCTCCATATAATCACGCCGCTCATAGAAATCGATGGCGCGTTGAGTTAATTCTTTCGGGGTCTGGCTGGGTTGGCCAAATACGAAAAAAAATACCAGTAACAACAGCTTCATGCAGATTTTGCGTTTAAATCAGCTACAAATTAGCAGTAATCTGCGTGCCCACACTATATATATCGTAAATGAGTTGGCAGGCATGTAAGAAAAATTACTTTTTCGGAAAAATCCGCGCTGCAAACGCCAGGGCATACTCCAACGCCTCCAGATCAAGGGAAATTGGTTTTCCAGCAGCTTTCAGGCAGTCGATGATCTCCTCGGTGGCAACATTTCCTACCAATTCATCCTCGGCCATGGGGCAGCCACCGTAGCCACGCAAGGCACCGTCAAACCGTTGGCAACCGGCTGTAACCGCCGCCTGAATTTTTTCGCGCGCTTTCGCGGGATGAGAATGCAAGTGGGCACCGAACTCAATCATTGGATACCGATCGGTTAACACCTCAAACAACCTGCGAATCTGATCCGGAACCGACACCCCGATGGTATCCGCCAACGAAACCACGCGAACACCCAGTGTTGAAAGGCGTTCCACAAAGTCCAGAACAAGCGTCGGCCCGTAGGGATCGCCATACGGATTTCCGAAACCCATGCTGATGTAGGTTACCAGCATTTTCCCGTTCGCCTCGCACAGGCGTTGGATCTGTACCACGGTTTGAAAAGCTTCCTCAATCGACTTGTTCGTGTTACGGAGTTGAAACGTTTCCGAAATACTGAGCGGAAATCCAAGGTAATCTATTTCGCGCCAAGCCAGCGCTTCCTCAGCCCCACGCACATTGGCTACAATGGCCAGCAGTTTCGTTTTTGAGTGGCCGCGTTGCAGGCGTTGAAGCACCTCTGCCGTGTCGCGCAACTGAGGTATTGCTTTCGCAGATACAAAGCTCCCAAAGTCAATGGTATCAAATCCCACCTGTAACAAAGCATGAAGATACGCGGCTTTATCATCCGTGGGGATGAATTGATCAAGGCCTTGCATGGCATCGCGCGGGCATTCAATGATTTTCATCTGGCGAAGTTAGCGTGTTGTACACCCAATTCCAGTGGATGCATCATTAAACAAAAAAGACGATGTCTTTTTACATCACCAAACCGGTAACACCCGGGTCGAAGAAAATTAGTTCCGATCATCGGAGCTAACGACAATTTAACTCTAATTTCATCACCTTTTCGTTATTTCAAGCATTCAAGCAAAAATCAGGAAATGCCACTTCAACCCATCTCCGGTTCGCTGGGCCCCAAACGGGCAGCCCACCTCCTACACCGAGCCACTTTTGGAGCTTCAATTGCCGATGTAAATACATTTAGTACACTCACCGCGCAGCAAGCCCTACTCCGCTTGTTTCCAAGTACGCTGCCCGACCCCATTTTGCCGATCGACCCGCTGACCAACCAGCCCTGGCTTCTGGAGGGCATCACCAATGCAAATAGTGGCGATAGCGACTTACAGGAATTCTTTAAAGGATGGTGCCTGGCACAGACTCTAAGCCCAGGGGTAACGCCCGCGCTCTCGCTGGCCTACTGTACGCGCGAGAAAGTTGTTTTCTTCATGCATACCGTACTCACTGCTATCCAATCAAAAATTGATAGCAGCCGCGCGTTGTATTTTCAAAACCAACTGTTGCGCCAATTTGCTTTTGATAAGGCGGCACCGGCCACGGTAAATTTTAAGGAGCTCACCAAAAAAATCAGCGTTGATAACGCCATGGTGCGCCTGTTGGACGGAAACCTGAATGTAAACGGCAGCCCCAACGAGAACTACGCACGCGAGCTGCTGGAATTGTACTCGATTGGCCGCGGCCTGGAAGGGCACTTGCCCACGATTACCGACCCCGGTGATTATTACGTTTTTCGAGAAGCGGATGTACAGGCGGCTGCCCGCGTGCTTTCGGGCTGGGACTTACTCAATTTTACCACTGTGGGCACTATTCCTGATGTTACCAACATCGCCTACACGCCCAACCCAAATTTGCCCATGGATGTGGATACCCGGTTGCCACGTGCGCGGGTTCGCGGAAACGCCACCAACGTAACTGCCCATGACAACGGTGTGAAGCAATTCAGCGACCGGTTCGACAATCGTACCGTACAGCCCAATCCGTTATTACTCAACGGCAACAGCGCCACAGAAGCCAGCATGTTGGATGAAATCAGTCAACTTATTGAACTGATTTACTCGAAACGCGAAACCGCTAAGAATATTTGCCGCAGAATCTATCGCCATTTTGTGTATCACCAAATCACACTCGAACTGGATAACACCATTATCGAGCAGATGGCCGATACATTCATCCAAAGCGGCTACAAACTGCAACCCGTATTGGAAGACCTGTTCCAGTCTCAACACTTTTATGATGCGGCTGCAGGCGCTACGGACGACAATTTTGGTGGCATCATTAAATCACCTTTGGATTTGATGATTGGAACCTATCGCTTTTTTGAACTCACCCTCCCCGACTACCGCACCAGCCCAACAACGTTTTACGAACAAACGGCACAATTGATTGGTCGTCTTGCCGATATGGGCATGAACTACTACGAGCCGTTTGATGTCTCGGGATTTGATGCGTATCATCAATTCCCGATTTATCACCGCAGTTGGATTTCCACCAACTACCTTACCCGCAGGTACGAGTTTGTGCGCGATCTGATTGCTCCACCGATGATGATGAACGGCACACCACCGATTGATCTGGTGGCATTCGTGCGTTCGCGAATTCCGGTAGGCATCGCGGGCAACGCCCAACAACTGGTTATTGAATTGGCAAAATACCTGCTACCGTTATCGGATAACCTGACGTTTGATAGCAATGCCGATAACAACTCCGGACTCACGGCCGAGCGGTTGAATTACTTCCTCACGGCATTTATCAAATCACCTCAGATCGATCCTAACCCGGAGGCCGCCTGGAATTTTCGATGGACAAACGATGTCGATCGTGAAGTGGTGCGCACCCAGTTAACCGGCTTGTTTCAGGCTCTTTTACAATCACCCGAATATCAATTGTTCTAAATGAAGCGCAGAAATTTTATCAAGAAACTCTCGTTGGCCTCGGTTCCATTTGCCATTGGCGGCATTCCGCTAAAACTAATGGCCGAAAATTCGCTTACGCGGATGGCACGTCAAAGTACGAACGACCGGGTGCTGATTATCTTGCAGATGCATGGCGGCAATGATGGCATTAACACCGTAATCCCCGTAGACAACTACGATTTGTATTACAGCCGCAGAGCAAACGTGGCCATACCCCGCAGAAATAGCTTGCGAAAACTTATTGAAGTGGATCGTACCCTGCCGCCCGATGCGCAAATCGGTTTTCATCCGGATATGATCGGGATGAAAGACCTGTACGACCGCGGCCGGTTGTGTGTGATCCAGGGCGTTTCTTATCTCAACAACAACGGCTCACACTTCCGCGGCCGCGACATCTCATTTATGGGCGGCAGCTTTAACGACTATTACTCATCGGGTTGGGTAGGCCGCTATCTGCAACAAGAATTTGCGCCTTTGGTTTTTCCGGATGATTTTCCAAATGCCGACATGAAGGATCCGCTCGCAATTGAGATGGGAAATGATGTATCGCTTATCTTTCATCAAGATGGAAATATTCCTGCCTCAATCTCGTTGAGCGACCCTGCCAACTTTGCCCGATTGGTGGAAGAACTTGAAGGCTTTGTTGATCAAGGTGTAGACCCGCGCGGAAAACCACCGGCAGCGCTGCAGAATTCACCTTATGGGCAAGAACTCAATTGGATTTTGGGATTGGAAGATAAAACCGAGGACTATGCCGATCGGTTGTACGAAGTTTTTAAAAAGGCGCCAGAAACAACCGTTACCTACCCGGAACGATACCCATTTAATGCGCCACGCGGCAGTTTACGCAACGGCCTTACCGCTCAGCTAAAACTCATCGCCCGCTTGTTGGATGGCGGTGGCCCGGGCTTAGGCGTAAAAACGAAAGTGTTTCTGGTTAAAATTGGCGGTTTTGATACGCATGCCGAGCAGGTGGAAAGTTATGATCCTACCATGGGCGTTCATGCCGCCTTACTGTACCACATCTCATCGGCCATGAAAGCATTTCAGGATGACTTGCGCGTGCGCGGATTGGAAGATCGGGTGTTATCCGTAACAACATCCGAATTTGGCAGGCGTATTCATTCCAACGGAAGTTACGGCACCGACCATGGCACAGGCGCGCCCATGTTTATCTTTGGCGTGGGGGCTCAACCCGGCGTGGTGGGCAAAGTACCCGATCTCACCAGAGACAACGTGGATATGCAGTTCGACTACCGCCAGGTGTATGCCCACATTTTGCGCGATTGGATGATGGTAGATCAAAACAAAATCAACCAAGACATCTTTTTCCGAGACTTCTTTAACGGCCCCAAAGAGGAAGGCCCGGGCAACTATGAAGCCATGCCCATTGTATCGAGCGTGGTTTCATCGGCAGAAACATTTGTCAGCGACCGGTTTGCGTTAAACGACTGCTACCCGAACCCCGCTACCACCTTTACACGCATTCGGTTCCGCATCAACGCGCCGGTTCATGTAGAGTTAAATCTACTGAATAGCCAAGGGCGCATCGTGCAATCGCTCCTGAATGAGTCGCGGGAAGCGGGTGAGCATGATGTGGATGTAGACGTGCGTGCACTGTCTGCCGGATTGTATCTCTACCAGATCAAAGCCGGATTACTAAAGGAAACAAAAAAACTAATTGTTCAACGCTCATGATGCGATCTCTACTCTTGTTGCTTGTGCTGGCGCCCGCCTTTCTGGGGGCGCAAAGCAAACGCGGACCCAATTATAACCAACGCGCCAAACAGGGAATTCAAGCGAAATTTCTGGAAAAGCAGTGGTGGCTTGGGTTCAAGGCAGGAAGTAACGTAACCCGTGCCAATCCTACGCAGCGGTATGCTATTCTCACGCCCACGAATTACGATCCTGCATTAAACCATAAAGTTTATGAATCATTTACGGAGTTTGGATTTCAGGCGACCGTAGAAGCAAGCTTTTTCTATAAAGGATTTCTTTTTAGCGCACAACCTACCTACCGCCAATCTTCCTTCGCCTATTCCAATCAGTTTGAATGGGATAACCCCGAGAACAGCACCGACCGGCTGTTGCTGAAGTACAACCAACTTCAGCGGCTCGACTTTCTTGATCTGCCCTTTATTGTAAAATACGAGGTGGGCGGAAACAAACTTCGCCCCTACGTGCAGGCCGGGGTTTTCTATTCGCTGTTGTTAAATGGCACAAAAGAAGTGGTGGTTTCCGGTACCGACTTTGCCTCGGGCGGCACCAACAGCTTCCAAAACGAAGCCCTGATTATTGGTGCCAAAGACTTGTTTGACAATTACTGGGGCGCGTTGGCGGGTGCTGGTGTGAATTACAGTTTGGGTAACGTGCGCCTTACACTCGATGCCTCCTACCGCATGGGTCAAAGTAACATCGCCAACATTGCGAATCGTTTTTCCAACGATCGATTGAACGGCATCGGAGACGCACAGGACGATCTGAAGATCAACAACATCGTGGTTTCGTTGGGTTGCCTATTTCCTTTGCGTTTCCTTGCCAGCAGTTTTAAATCCGTAGACTAACCTTCGCATGAGAGCTAACCTAGTAGTATATCTGATTGTGGCCAGCCTCGCGTGGTCATGTGCAAATGAATCAGAGCCGGCAATCAATGAGGCCAAATTTACACGCATCTATGATAACAACCGGTTTAACGCCACATACTTTCCCATCGATATCATTCAAACCCCCGACAACGGCTACCTGGTACTGGGCGGCAGGCGGCTGGACGATACCAACTTTACCGGCATTTACATCTTAAAGGTGAACGCATCGGGCGACGTAGTAAAAGAAGTGGAATTCGATAGCGATTTTGTAAACCCGATTTACCCCATTCTAAGTGCGAACGATACCTACTATTTCTTTTGCATGACACCCATAGGTTTACAAACGCACCTGGCGGCCATGGATGCCAGCGGCCAAATTACGCAGATGATTCCCGTAGGTGGTACCTATCCCGCGGCAGCGGCAGCCGACGGCAACAACTTTCTGCTATTGAGTTACGATAACCTGAACAAGGAATCGCGCGTGTCGGTGGTTACACCGGCGGGTGTGGTTTCCCGTTCGCGGGGCTTTAGCATTGGCGCAGGCGATGAAGTAGAAGAACCGTTGATCAACCACTTTTTGCGCACCGGGCGCCAACTGCCATTTCTGGTTGGGCGTGTGCCGGGTGGCGGATATTATTTTAACGGTTACTACAACTACACCTTGTCGTTGGTATTTACCGATCTCAACAATCCCGTGCCCGCCGGTGTGGTGCAGGGGCAGCAAGCCAATGGCGGTTTTAACAGCCTGCTCTCGTTAGGTGGAAGTCGTTTTGCAGGCTCACGGTTCAACTTTGGCGACAATTACTTTTTGCCGAATGTAACGCTCAATGCCTCGGGTGTTTCGTCCAGCGTTGATTTAGGCGGCAACCCCATGCCCGAACTTGCCAGCAATAGCACAGTGAAGGTACATCGCATCGTAATTGATGGCAAAGAGCAAATCGCCTACACCAGCTTCACCCGCAGTCGGCAAATCGCCATCCTGGCGTACGATCAGGGAAATGGAAATTTTCTCGGTAGCAAGTATCTCGGTTTCTCCAATCCATTTGAAGTAGCCAGCATGGTGCAGACCCGCGATGGTGGGTTGGCCGTATGCGGCACAACCTACGTAGCCGGTCGCTTTCCGCGCATCTGCATTTTTAAACTCACAGCCAGAGAGGTTAACGACGCCTTCTAACCATTTGCCAAATGCTGAAGCAGAACGCCCTTCGGGGCGTTTTGCTTTTTCCGCCAAATTGCATTCCTTGGCTGCCATGCTTACGGAAAACGAATCGCTCCAACCGTACAACACTTTTGGTATCGAGGCAAAAGCCCGCTGGTTCGCCCGCGTGCGCTCGCTTGACGCGCTGCAAGCGCTGCTCGCGGAAAAAAAGTTTAAAGACCAACCCAAACTCATTTTGGGCGAGGGAAGTAACGTGCTGCTTCGCGGGGATTACGATGGACTTGTAATTAAAAACGAACTCAGCGGCATTGAAACCGTTGATGAAAACGAAGATTACGTAACGCTACTTGTTCAATCCGGAGAAAACTGGCACACCCTCGTTCAAAAATGTGTACAACTTGGTTACGGAGGCATAGAAAATTTGGCATTAATTCCTGGAACATGTGGTGCTGCACCCATTCAAAACATCGGTGCGTATGGCGTTGAAGTGAAAGAAGTGATTCACGAGGTAGCAGGAATTGAAATTGAAACGCAGCAAAAACACACGTTCTCAAACCAAGTGTGTGCATTTGGATACCGCGAAAGCATTTTTAAACACACGTGGCGAAAAAAAATTTTTATCTCAAGTATTACTTTAACACTCACCAAAAAAAATCATGTGCTGCGCACGGACTATGGTGCCATTCGCGATGTGTTTGCGCAACGAAATATTCGGCAACCTACCATTCAGGATGTGCGCGATGCGGTCGTGGCCATTCGGCAAAGTAAACTTCCAGATCCACGCGTGATTGGCAACGCTGGCAGCTTCTTCAAGAATCCAACCATCACGCAAGCGCACTATCAATCACTTCAAAAAAGTTATGGAAGTGTACCCGGTTATGCTTCTGTAAATCAGAATGTTAAAATTCCTGCTGCGTGGCTTATCGAGCAATGCGGCTGGAAGGGAAAACGCATTGGTAATGTAGGTGTACACGTGCATCAGGCATTGGTGTTGGTGCATTACGGAGGCGCAAGAGGCGAAGAAATTTTATTGCTGGCGCGCGCCATCATTGCGAGTGTGAAAGAAAAATTTGATGTGGAGCTTACACCCGAAGTGAACATCATCACATCAACGCATTGATGTGTTGTTGATGAGAAAAAAATCGCGCGCGCGTTCAAAAAATTTTCCGAGATAAGAAAATTTTTATGTCAAAATTTTTGAGAATTAATTTTTTGTTATACCTTTCGAACAGTTTTAAATCTAAACATTAAAACGCTATGGCAAAAAAACCCGCTAAGAAAGCAGCCAAGAAAGCAAAGAAGGCTGCTAAGAAGAAGAAGTAATCAAGCAACGCTTGATACTTTGAAAAGGGAAGGAATCCAGGATTTCTTCCCTTTTTCTTTTTATCGATGACTTGATTGGATTTCATCTCACGCTCGATAAGTGCACACCGTTCACGCTACTACACTCCTAACTACTCGCTCGCTTCCATTTTTCTCTTTCATCATGCAACTGGTTGTTCATGTCCATCGCATCCGCATCAGCAAGCAAAAGAAATTGCAACGGCTTGCTTGATTAAATGCGCGCCAACGGTTGCGTAAATTTTTGTAATTCAACCTCTTGCAAACGGATCAACACCTCGCGAACTTTGCTCGCGCAATCAACCCAATCAATATCATGGCAAAAGCTGCAAGTAAATCCGCCACTCCAAAGGCTGCTCCTAAGAAGACCGCCGCAAAAAAGATCGCCTCCGCATGGGCAGTAGATCAAGCGTGCGTGCACGTGTTGGAGAAGTTAAAGGAATTGGACACCGAACATCAGTTGCAAGCCGATATCCAATGGTGTCTCGGAAGCTACACGTACGATCATAACCCCGTAGGCCTGTACGAGATCGTACAACGTGCCATCGAAATCTTTAAGGCACTCAAGGAGAGAAAGACAAAAGGCATCACGGCAAAGTTCATTACCGATCTGGAAGCAGTGCTGCACGCGCGCTAACTGCTCTTAAATCATGTGCGTTACATTTTGTAGCGCACCTTGGTACTTCACGCAAGGTATTCCAAACTTGTTCAAAAAGTCTACGCCCTCGTCGTTGGGAATGCCTTTGTGTTCCGCATAGGAGTTTAGATAGATCACTTTGCGGATACCCATGCTGAAGATGATCCGCGCGCACGCCAGGCAGGGCGATAACGTAACGTAAAGCGTGGCACCCTCTACCGACATGTGGTTCTTCACCGCATAAAGAATGGCATTCTGCTCCGCATGAATCGCCAGAGAACAGCCGCCCTTCGAATCGCGCGGGCAGCCTACCTCCGGCCATTCTTCATCGCAGTTGTGGGTGCCCGAAGGCGGACCGTTATACCCAATGGAAACAATACGCGTGTCTTTAGTAAGTACTGCACCCACGTGGCGCTTGATGCAATGCGAGCGTTTAGCCAGGTTAACGGCTAACTCCATATAGATATCATCAAATGCCGGGCGACTCATAAGGCCGAAGTAAATGCTTTGGTAGCAAATTTGCTATTTTCGCGATAGATATGATGGAAATGACGTGGATGAAACGCTTGCCGTGGTGGTACGTAGGTGTGCTTGCATGCTTTGTGCATTCCGCCCTGGCGCAATACCATCCCGAACGCAAACGCATTAGCCCGCTTAACCAAGTTACCGCTCGCTACAAAGACACGTATGTAAAGGTGATCTACAGCCAACCCAGCAAAAAAGGGCAAACTGTTTTTGGCGGTATTGTACCTTACGCGCAAGTATGGCGCACGGGCGACAACGAAGCAACAGAAATTACCTTTACGCAGGATTTGCTCATTCAGGGAACAAAAGTAACTGCCGGTACCTATTCGCTCTTCACCATTCCGGATGTGGTGAAATGGACGGTGATCATCAACCGCGATCTTGGCCTTTGGGGTAGCGTAAACTACAACCCGATGGCCGATGTTGTGCGGTTTGAAGTGCCGGTGGAGCAAATCGCGGAGATCTATGAAATGTTTACCATTGATATTCTGCCCCAAAATGATCGGGCGGATGTGCTGTTGATGTGGGATCAAACGCGCATTTCCTTTCCACTGCGTTTTCTGGAACCAACCAAACCATGAAACTGGCTACTCTCTTTTTTTTGCTTGGCTTCGTTTCGGTGAATTACGGCCAAACGGTAACAGAACTCGAACGGAGAAACGGATTTAAATCCATTAAACTGGGTAGCCCGATCGATAGCGTGGCGGGCGCCTCGTTCAAGAAAGAAAGCAAAGAAAAAAATGAGTTTCCTGTAAAAATCTACGAAGTAGAAAACGCGGAGTTAGAAAGAATTGGCGAAGTGAAAGTACGCAAGGTAGAGGTAAAGACCTACAAAGATGCGGTTTACGAAATCCGCGTGATTACCGATAAAGATGTACGGCTGATGAAAGGTATGACCAAAGCATTTGGCGAACCAAAATACATTCTGGTAACCGATACGTACAACTGGCTTGCTCCTACTCTTAGCCTCACATTCAAAGATTTCTCAAAAAACGAAATCCTGCTTACCTACCGGTATTATCCCTTACTGAAGCAAATGCAAGTGGATAAGGGCAAAAAAATCGAAGACATTTCTACCGACTTTTAAACCTTGCGGGGCGGCAGATCAAAAGCCTTTGCCTCATGATCAAACGCGCCTTTATGCGCGCCATCGCAAAAAGGTTTGTTCTTGGAGTGGCCACACCGGCAAAGCGAAACCACTTCGCGCCCGGCAAGGCCATACACATTGCCCTGACCATCTACAATTTCAAAATCACCTTCCACGCGCAGCGAACCGTTGCTATTTACCGTGAGTTTGGTTTTCATCCGTTTCTATGCTTTGTAGGTAATTCTGTAAATCACGTTGGCCTGATCATCCGATACGAGCATGGAGCCATCTGCGAGTAGCAGTACATCCACAGGTCTGCCCCAGGCGGTTTTTTTATCGGCCTTGAGCCAACCCGAAGCAAAGGTTTCGTAGTTCGTTCCTTTCGAACCGTTTACCGTTACGAAACTCAAACGATAACCAATGTGGCCTGCTTCCTTACTGCGATTCCACGAACCATGTTCTGCAATGAATAAATGGCCACGATACTTTTCCGGAAACATCGCGCCAGTGTAGAACTTCAGGCCAAGCGGTGCGGTATGCGGGCCAAGGTTTTGAGCTGGTGCAGTAAAATCGCTGCAGGGCCGCTTCGCACCAAATTCCGGATCTTTAATGGTGCCGCCATGGCAGAAGGGATAGCCAAAATGCATGCCCGCTTTGGGTGCGGTGTTCAACTCACAAGGCGGAATGTCATCGCCCAACATGTCGCGGCCATTATCAGTAAACCAAATGTCTTTTGTGGTGGGATGCCACGTAAACCCTACGGTGTTACGCACGCCATGTGCAAAAACTTCCATACCGGTGCCATCAGCATTCATGCGGGTAATGCTGGCGTATTGCGTGTCTTCGCTCAGGCAAATGTTGCAAGGGGCACCAACAGGTACATACAGCTTGCCATCGGGGCCAAACGCAATGTACTTCCACCCATGGTGGGCTCCTGTAGGGTATCGGTCATACACGGTTTCAAGTTTACCAGGATTGGCCAATTTAGATTCCACGTTGCGAATGCGCGAAATCTTGCTGATCTCCGCAATGTAAAGATCGCCATCGCGGAATGCCACACCGTTCGGCATGTTAAGTCCGCTGGCCAATACCCATTTTTTATCGGCCTTAAAATCACCATCGGTATCTTTCACAGCATACACCTTATCTCCATCGCGGTTACCTACGAACAAAGTACCGTTAGGGCTCATCGCCATAGACCGAGCGTTTTCTACTTCGGCATAGACTTCAATCTTAAAGCCGGGTGGCAATTGAACCGACTGTAGCGGTAACTGGGCGCTTGCACCCGTAATAGCGGGTTCAGCCCCGTCGGCATCCGTAGCAACAGCAACAATCGATGCCGCATTTTCAGCATTTTTCGGGCGCTCGCAGGCGCTGAACGCCACCGCCAGTACCACCACTACCCAGATCTTCTTCATAGCCAATATTTTTATCCAAAAATACAGTAATATCTTTGCACGCGATTTAGCGATCATGATCTCAATTTCCAACATTTCTTATTTCATCGGTGGCCGGGCCCTGTACGAAAATGCTTCCATGTTCATCAAACCCAATGATAAAATCGGGTTGATTGGCCTGAACGGGCGCGGAAAATCCACCTTACTAAAGATTATTTACGGTGATTACAAAATAGATGAAGGCTCCATCAGCAAAGCAAAAGACTGCACCATCGGTTTTTTGAATCAGGACCTCCTCTCCTACCAAACAGAAGATGCCATCTTAACCGTAGCGATGGAGGCGTTTAAAGATGCGGTGGGTACGCAACGGCAGATCGAAAAGATTCTTCATCAACTGGAAACCGAGTATTCTGATGCTTTGGTGGATAAACTCACCCGGCTGCAGGAAAAATTCGAACAATTGGATGGCTACACCATGCAGGCCAAAGCCGAGGAAGTGTTGGAAGGAATCGGCTTTTCTACCGCAGACCTGCACCGGCCGTTAAAAGAGTTTTCCGGCGGCTGGCGCATGCGTGTGATGTTGGCGAAACTACTGTTGGAAAAGCCTGCCCTGCTGATGCTGGATGAACCCACCAACCACTTGGATTTACCTTCCATTCAATGGGTGGAGGATTACCTGCGCAATTATGAAGGCGCAGTGATGATTGTATCGCACGACCGAACTTTTTTGGATAACGTGGTAACCAAAACCGTTGAGGTTACGCAGCAGCAGCTCGTTACGTACGAAGGCAACTATTCGTTCTATCTAAAGGAAAAGGAACTGCGCGAGACCATTCAACAAAACGCGTACGAAAACCAACAAGCAAAAATTCGCCAGGCGGAGCGGTTTATTGAACGATTTAAGGCCAAAGCCAGCAAAGCACGGCAGGTACAATCGCGAATTAAAGCGATTGACCGCATGGACCTGATAGATGAAGTGATTGACGATACGGCAGCCGTAAACTTCAAATTCAAATTTTCCCAAACATCCGGACGCCATGTCGTTACGCTCAATAATCTTTCAAAGTCGTATGGTTCGCTTGAAATTTTAAAAAATACCACCGCCACCATTGAACGTGGCGATAAGATTGCCTTGATTGGCGCCAATGGAAAAGGTAAATCTACGCTGCTGCGGATCTTAAGCGGTACGGAGGCCGTGGAAGGCGAGCGCACCATTGGCTACAATGTGATTCAGGGATTCTATGCCCAGCATCAACTGGAATCGCTGCATGTGGAAAATGAAATTCTGGAGGAGCTGAAGCAGGCCGGCAGTGGTAAAACAGAGCAGGAACTGCGCGCAATATTGGGTTGCTTTCTTTTTACTGATGAAGACCAGTTTAAAAAAATCAAAGTACTTTCCGGTGGCGAGAAATCAAGAGTGGCCCTGGCAAAAACGCTGATTAGCGAAGCGAACTTTCTGTTATTGGATGAACCTACCAACCACTTGGACTTTATTTCGGAGAACATCCTGATCCAGGCCTTGCAGCAGTACCTGGGCACGTTTGTAGTGGTATCGCACAACCGCCACTTCATCAGCCAGATTGCCAATAAGATTTGGTACATCGAAAACCATCAGATCAAGGAATACCCCGGCACGTACGAAGAATATGAATACTGGCGGAAATCCAACCCGCTAAACGCGGTGGTTGAACCACCGAAGAAAGAAACTAAACCCGAACCAAAAGCGGCAACACCAGCGGCAAAAGATGAACTTCAGAAAAAACGTAAGCAGTTGGAGCAGCAGCGCAAAGGCGTGGAGGAAAAAATTCAGCAACTGGAAACTGAAAAACGTGCCTTAGAAAGTAAGCTTGCCCAACCCAACATCTATCAGGATACCGAACAGTTACCCAAATTGCAAGCCACTTACGCAGCGAATGAAGCTGCGCTTACGGAGCACAACGCCTTGTGGGAAAAATTAATTACCGAAGAAGAGCAGCTGGACGTATAACCAACCGGTAATTTAGCGCCACCGCAGACCAACCGAAACGGCCACTCTTCGCAACGTCATTTCTATGTACGTTCGGTTGGCGTATGTATCGCTCATGCGCGTGTCAAACCAGGGTTGAAAAAAAGAGATTTCTTCCCATGCTACGCGTTGTACGTTTTGCCCGATCCGGAAGTTGAGTTCTACTTTTTCGTAGCCAATGGATTTACCAAGGCCAAATGAATAGACACGGCCACCATGATCGCCCCCGAAGTTGAACGGGCGGTAATCGGGAACCCGCCGGGCCCATGATCGGCCAAAGCTGCCATAAAAAAACCACGGATTCTTTTTCCGGGCACTCAAATCATATTGCAATTGAAAAGATACCGGCACCGTTTGCCAGCCTTCATAGTTCTCCCAACCCAGTCCTACCCCGGCACGGGTGCGCGCGAAACGTTGCCACGCAAACCAATGGGTAATTCCCATCGCGGAGGTTGCCTGTTGCTTACCCATCAAGCTGCCGAGGTGCAGCGCAAAAGAATAGCCGATGCGTGGTTTCGTTTTCAAGCTATCGGCAGCTGCTGCGGATAGTGTAATGACGACAAACGCAGAAATCAGGGTAGCTTTCATTGCGCTTTGATTGGCATCTGGCTCAACAAAAAGATGTTTTTCGGGTCTGCATAGTTGTACTGATACAATCCGTCTGCGCCAATCATCATTGCCACGTTTTGGAAGGGAATGACATCAAAAGCTTGGATCTGATCATAATGCGCCAACATCCGCTCGCCAATACGGGCAATGTTGGTTGCATCGTACACTTTCAAACCAGCTGCACCATCACAGATAAACAGCGTGCCCTGATCGATGCCCAAGCCATGCGGATTGGTCATCGGGTAAATGTGTAACAGCTTGGGTGCCCGCGGATTTTCAATATCGATCACTTCCAGTTGATTGGTGAAGCCTGCACATATATTTCCGTTTCGCAGCGTTACATAGGCGTAGTTGCCATCCACCACTACCGGATCGCAACTGCGCACATGCTCATACTTGCTGAGCAACGCCGGTTGTTCCGGGTTTTCAAGGTCATAGATGTACATGCCCGTCTGCGAGCCGATATACACACGCTTCTCGGCGGGAAAAATGGTTTCAATATCCCACGCTACTTGCATTTCGCGGGTGGAGACCGGCCGGGTGGGTTGAGAAATGTTGATCACTTCGAGATTTGCGCCGTCCAGCGCGTAGAGGTAGCCGCCCGCGATGGTAAAGCGCGCCATCGAGCCGCCAATTCCGGTTGTTGGCCCGGCAGTAACCGGCGCCGCTGCAAAACTTCGGGTATTGAACTGCATGGCGGCCGCATCGCTCAGCAGAATCCCACCACGATAAAACATCCCACCCCACGTCTCCATACGTAGATCGCAATCGCCTTCACTCAGGCTAACATGTTCTACTGCCGCCCAATTGGTAATGATGCCGCGCGCGGTTGCAGACGACATCCCCATCCAGCTCACGTTATCGAACACTCCCTCCAGCCGATTAACTTCTTTAATGTTTTGCACATCACTCACATCAAAAACAGCCAGATCCACAAAACTATCGGCATAGAGGAAATTACCGCGAATGGCCAAATCAATCGTACCAGGAATCGCTAAAAAAGAAAGTGCAACCGGATTTTTGGAATTTCGGTTGTCGATGATGTGAATACCTTTGTCCCTTTCGGTGATAAAAAGAAAACCATCTTTAAAATAGATTTTTCCCGGATGTTCCATTACCCGGGGCGCCTCTAATTTAACGGCTGCCTTTACTTCGGCTGAGGTAGCGTAAACCGGTTCGAAATACGTGTAGCTGGTACGCACCGTGCAGGTGTCGGTGCACGATGTGGCGACCAGCGCAAACACGGCCGCCAAGGTAAGGATAGCAAGTAAAGGAACTGCGCGTTTCATAGGTACTGGGTTTAACTGTTTGACCCCACTACCCACAAAAAAGTTGGAATTAAAACTGGTAACGAATCCGAAATCCAATATCCCAAATCAGCGGCCGCAGGTCGTTGCGAATCTCCGGCCGGTAGATAGGCTGCATGCTATACCGCACACCGGGCACCAATGAAGCCCGGTAGTGTTTTCCGATGCGGTAACTGAACTCGGTGTTGAACAACCCGGCCCAATTCACCGGGCGATACACATCATTGGCGGATTGCCGGTTGGTGGTATACAAACCAGAACGATCTTGCCATGCACTTTGCACCAGAAAATCGGTGGCCACGCCTCCGTTTACCTGAATTGAAAAAGTGCGATCGAGTACTACATATCCTGCCATCATGGGCACGGCCAGATAATTTACCTGCGCTTGAAGCTGATAGGGTGTGGTAATCGCAAGGTCTGCGCTGTAATTTGTAGCGGAGAGGGTTTCTGCCAAATACACTTTGGCCGATGTAGTGTTCGTGCCCAGCGAAATCAAGTTGGAGGTGTAGCCAACCGATTGCTGCAAATAAACCAACCCGGTTTGTAGCGACCACCGCCCCGCAATCATCTTTCCTACTCCGATACCAAAACTAAAGGCGGTGCCTACCTGTGCTTTCTGACTGGTAGCCGTGGCGGAGCTACGCATGCCATTTGTCATCGCAAAGTCGGCCGTAGTAGAGGCCTCCAAACCACCACCCGTGCCGCCCGCTGCGGCCGTAGTGAACCCACCACCGGCAAAGCCTACGGATGTCCACAACGCCCGACTGGCTTGCTTCTTCGGCTCAACGGGTTGCTCGTTGGCAACATGCGCAAGTGTGGCCGGATTTGTTGGGGTAGCCGCCTCCGGGGTGGGGTCGGTTACTTGTGTTGGAGATGTTGTTCGTTCGGGAGTTGCTTTTGTAGAATCAACCATCGCATCAGGGCGTTGCGTTTCCAGCGGTAGCACCACGTTATTTTCCGGCCGGGACTCTGCCAAAAAAGCGAGCGCGCGTTGCTGGAAATCGGCCTTGCGCAAAAAGGCGGTAGGTTGGGTTTGCTTCAATGCGGTTTTCGTAGCCGCGGGTGATGCATTTATTGCGCTTGTGTATGAGTTAGTGGTACTGCTGCTTTGCGCTTTCGCGGATAACGCCGCATCGGAAGGTGTGGATGTTGGCGTTTGTTGGGCCGCTGAATCTTGGGGCACAGCAGGCAACACCTGCTCACTACGCGTAACGGGTTGCTGGTCCAAAGAAGGACGCTCGTTCAAAAACACAACGGTCAACGCAAAAACAACACTGGCGGCTGCCAGCCATTGAAAGAAAACCATCCGGCGGCGGTTGCGCGCCGCTGCCGTGTTTGCTAATTCGTTGGAGATCGCACTCCAAATTTGCGGAGCGGGCTGCTTTTCTTTACCCTGAAAAGCATCGTGCCACGCTTTTTCAAAGGGTTGCCTTTCCATAAGGAGTCATTTTTTTTTCGGTCTGTTCCAACTTGGCGCGCAGCAGTTGCTTGGCGCGATTGTATTGTGATTTTGATGTACCCTCGCTGATGCCGAGCATTGAAGCGATTTCCTGATGACCATACCCTTCCACTGCAAACAGGCTAAATACTACCCGGCAACCGTCCGGCAACGACTGCACCATCGCAATCAAATCGTCCAGATGCATGCCGGCCAAATGAACTTCCTCCGACTCGGTTAGCGATACTTTTTCCACATCTACCATCGGCAACATGTACATCTTTTTTCTTTGGATGTTTAAGCTGCTGTTAATCATGATCCGTGTGATCCACGTTTCCAGTTTGCTATCGCCCCGGAAATCCCGAATCGAGTTGAACACCTTAATGAAACCTTCCTGTAATGCGTCTTCGGCCTCCATTTGCGCGCGGGCATAGCGCAAACAAACCACCAGCATGCGCGCGGCAAAGCGGTCGTACAACGCCCGTTGCGCAGCTGGTTCGCTGCGTACGCACCCTGAAATGAGCTCGGCCTCGCTCCTCATTGGTTCATTCGCTATTTAGACAACCCCAACAGAAAAAGGGTTGGAATCATATTTGTATTATTTTTAACCATTGTCTGCCCATGACCCTGCTACCCAATCGCAAAAGTCGTCTGTTTTGGTTTTTTTTGCTTTATCCATTGTTAACATTCGCGCAGAAAACGCTGCGGTACGAAGATTTTGTTTACGAGGAGCAGGTGCGCACGGTGCAGATTTATCAGGCGGGCCCTACCAATAGTTCCTTTCGGCCGGCGGCTGCCCCCCTCCGGCAGCAGCAGCTTGTGTTGGAGTTTGACGACATCCAGGAGTCGTACAACAACTACTATCTCCGTTTTTTACACTGCACCTACGATTGGAAACCCTCGGGCCTTCGCGATCTGGATTTTCTCACGGATTTCAACGAGTTTCCAATCAATCAGTACACCTTCTCCAATAACACCCACCTGCCCTACGTACACTATGTTGCACCAGTACCCGCATTGAAGCTGCCGGGCAATTATTTGCTGATGGTGTATCGCGACGGAGATAAAGAAGATCTGATTATCACCAAAAGAATCCTGATTTACGAAAACCGCATTAGTGTGAGCCCCCTTTCAAACTTTGCAGGCGCGGGCACACTTCAGGAAGATCGGCAGCCGCTAAACTTTGTAGTTAACTATGGCAACTTGGAGGTAATTAATCCCACCGACATGATCCGTGTGGTGGTGCGTCAAAATCAGCGGTGGGATAATGCGCTGGTTAACCCAAATGCCACCTTCGTGCGCGATAACCGCAGAGAGATTGAATACCGCGTTTTTGATGACGTAAACTCTTTCTTTGCAGGCAACGAGTTTCGGTTTGTTGACTTCCGATCATTGGTGGCGCCCGGCCAAAACGTGCAGCGCGTTAACCGATCCATAAAACCATACGAATTGTATGTGATGACCGATGGTACGCGGCAAGGGTTGGCGTATGCGCAATACCGTGATTTAAACGGGCAGTATTTTATTGATAATCTCGATTTTCCTGAGCCGATGACCTCGGCTAATTATGTGTTTGCCAATTTCTTTTTGAAATCGCCACCGCTAGCCGAAAAAATCTTTATCGTGGGGCAATTCAACCAGTTTACCCGCACATCCGAAAACCAAATGACGTACGATCGGGCGGCCGGTGGTTATGAGGCGCGCTTCGTGCTAAAGCAGGGGTTTTATAACTACCAATATGTTGTAAACGGACAAAACGCCAATCAACTGGAAGGAAACCGGTTTGAGACAGAGAATACCTACGAGGCGCTGGTGTATTACCGCTCCTTAAAACCGTTTGCTGATCTGCTATTGGGCTACGCCACCTGGACGCTCAATCCGCGTTAAGCGTAATCAAACTCTGCATCTGCGGCCTGCTGAATGGTGTCGGGCAGGGCCACATCCAACATTCCAAAACCTTTGTGGCAAGAATATCCCAGTCCGTTTTCGTAAACAAACTGTTGCACCGGCAAGGGTGCAAACAGTGTAAACGGAAAGGTGTAGCCGCGTACTTCGTATTTGATATCCGAATCGAATAGCGGATAAATGCGGGCAAACTTTTTATGATTGGCTTGGATACGCTGCAGATAATCTTTATCGGGTACGATTTGAAATTTGTAGAAACCCGCCAATTCATCGGCCGTGAACTGGCCGCTCGCCTCCATCCGCGCAAGCGTGCTATCGTACAACAAATCAGAAAACTCGTCTGCTGTGGGTTGAATAAATCGCTTGCTCTTGTCATCATTGAAAGCCGCCGGTAACACCACCAGCGGTGAAAGGCAGAGGAACTTCATTGACTCCGACACCTGCACCTGCTCTTCGGGCTCTACGCTTTCCGGCGTGAGCAGCAGACTGCCGATCATTAACTCCTTTTGTGCGAACAACACGCTTACGAGGTAGTCAACAAACGCCTGCTCGGAGGCAGAAAACACCAGCGTAACGCGCGATGAATAAAAATGCAGGCCTTTGCGGCTGATTTTGGTTTGCCCTTTTAGCCCTGAAAAATTGAACTGTGTGTAGTTAACAAACCTGGGATTACCCCCCAATACTACCAAGCCTTTGATGACTTGCGCCAACAAGAACTGGTGATGGAACGGCACGTAGGCCCCGCGGTTCTGTAACGTAAATACGATGCGTAATCTCAAGCGCGTCTGTATTTGTGGGATTGAACATTAAAAAATAGTCCCACCCAAAAAATGGGCTTAAACTTTACAAAAGCTAAAGTACTAAAAATCAATTAAATCAACACCTTCATTGAAACAAAATGTTGAATTAAGCCCGAAAATTAGGTGTGATTTTCGGGCCTTAAACCGTTTGGCGTTAAACGTTAAACCGGAAATGCATTACATCGCCATCCTCCACCACATATTCCTTGCCTTCTACGGCCAGTTTGCCGGCTTCGCGGCAGCCTGCCTCCGACTTATACTTTTGGTAGTCGGGAATTTTTATCACTTCTGCCCGGATAAACCCTTTTTCAAAATCGGTATGGATTACCCCAGCGGCCTGGGGCGCGCGCCAGCCTTTTTGGATCGTCCACGCCCGCACCTCTTTTTCGCCTGCGGTAAAATAGGTGATGAGATGCAGGAGATGATAGGCCGCGCGGATAAGTTTATTTAAGCCGGAATCCGTAAGGCCATACTCCTGGAGAAACACTTCGCGGTCGGCCGCACTCTCCAGTTCTGCAATTTGGGCTTCAATGGCAGCGCAGACCACCACCACTTCAGCATCTTCCTGCTGCACGTGTTTGCGCAATGCTTCCACGTGGGCGTTACCGGTTAGCACGGCACCTTCGTCTACGTTAGCCACATAGATTACAGGCTTATCGGTAAGCAACTGCAGATCGGCCACAGCCAATTTGTCTTCGGCCTCCACCCTTACCGTGCGGGCGTTTTTTCCTTCCAACAGCGCATTTTTGTACAGCAGCAAGGTAGCCAGCTCTTTTTTTGCTTTCGCGTCTCCGCTTTTTGCCGTGCGCTCCACCTTGGCAATCTTTTTCTCCACGCTTTCCAGATCCTTCAACTGAAGTTCCGTATCGATAATCTCTTTATCGCCAATGGGATCTACTTTGCCGTTTACATGTATGATGTTGTCGTTCTCAAAACAACGCACCACATGGGCAATGGCATCCACTTCGCGAATATTTGCCAGGAACTGATTGCCAAGACCTTCGCCTTTGCTTGCGCCTTTCACAAGGCCCGCGATGTCTACAAATTCAAACGTGGTGGGAATTACTTTTTGAGGATTTACAAGATCGGATAAAATCCTGAGGCGATCGTCCGGAACGGAGATCACCCCTACGTTGGGCTCAATCGTACAAAAAGGAAAATTGGCCGCCTCGGCCTTGTTATTCGAGAGAGCGTTAAAAAGGGTGGATTTACCCACATTGGGGAGACCGACTATACCGCATTTGAGACCCATGGTTGCTAGCGCTTAAAAATCAGGCCGCAAAGATAAAAGAAAAAGCCCCGCCCGGATGATCCGGGCAGGGCTTTTCAGGTGTATAGGTTAGGTATAATAAGCTATTCCCACTTGAGCTCTGTATTCACCGAGCCGGATGCGGCCTCTTCTTCCTCACGGCCATTTTCAAACTTGGCGAAATCTACCCCGGGCATGAGCTCGGTTTTCACATGATTCATGGTGTTGTTCAGCGCCTCTACGAACTTATGAAAGTCTTCTTTATACAAGAAAATTTTGTGCTTCTCGTACGTAAAACCTTCGTCATCTTTATTGTACCGCTTCTTGCTCTCCGTAATCGTGAGGTAGTAATCGTTGGAGCGGGTTGACTTCACATCAAAAAAGTAGGTGCGTTTACCGGCCTTCACTACCTCAGAAAAAATCTCTTCCCGGCCGTTGTTTTTATGGTCTTCCACAGGTTAGGTGGTTTTGGGGTTAGGGTTCTTAAAACTAAGGTAATAGGAAATAAATATATAACCAACTGCCTCAATAAATAGCCCCGGTTTTCGTTACTTACCGCTTTCGGTAATTACCGGCATGGCAACCCCTGCATCCATCACCACAGAAGAAGTTGGCGGCCTCTCGCTGGAACTACTGGCCAAGCAGCTGGTAGAGGGTTTCATTACGGGTTTACATAAATCGCCCTACCACGGTTTTTCTGTTGAGTTTGCCGAGCACCGGCTTTATAACGAGGGCCAGAGTACCCGGCATATCGATTGGAAAGTGTTTGCTCGCACGGATAAACTGTTCACCAAACAGTACGAAGAGGAAACCAACTTGCGTTGCCTGTTGGCGATTGATGCCTCGTCTTCCATGTATTACCCGGCAGCGGATTGGGGCAAGCTGCGTTGGAGCGTGCGTGCAGCGGCCGCCCTGGCTTATTTACTTCAAAAACAGCGCGATGCGGTGGGCGCGTGCTTTTTCCACGAGTCAGTAGATACCTACTCACCCATCAAATCCACCCGTGCGCATTTGCAAAAGTTGTACCTCCAATTTGAGGCGCTGTTGCGCGCGCAGCCCGGCAGGCCCAAAGGAAGCCAGGTAGCGAATGCCCTTCACGAAGTGGCCGAGAAAACCCACAAGCGGTCGCTCGTGGTCTTGTTTAGCGATATGTTCGACAGCCAGGAAGACACCGAGGCCATCTTCAAGGGGCTGCAGCACCTTAAGCACAACAAACACGAGGTGCTGTTATTCCACGTAAGTGATCAGGCCACAGAATTGCAATTTGAATTCGCTGACCGCCCGCATGAGTTTATTGATCTGGAAACAAACGAAAAACTGAAACTCAATCCACAGGAAATTCGCGAACGGTTTATCGCGCAGCAACAGCAATGGAATGCGCAATTGCGGCTCCGGTGCAATCAGCTAAAAATCGATTTTATTTCCGTAAACACCGCTACTCCCTTCCAGGAAATACTTCAGGCATACTTAATCAAGCGGTCGAAAATGCGGTAGTAACCGGCGGAACTAACTCTGAAGCTGCTCGTTGTGCAGCCAGGCTTTCTTTGCCTGCAACTCTTCCTTTGTTTCTACATTGTCCGGGTCAGGCACACAGCAATCCACCGGGCAAACCGCAGCACACTGCGGTTCTTCATGAAAGCCGGTGCATTCCGTGCATTTACCGGTAACGATATAGTAAAACTCGTTGGAGACCGGATCTTGCGCAGCTTTTGCATCTAACTTCGAGCCGTCTTCCAACTCCACAGACGTAAGCGCAGTGCCACCCGCCCAATTCCACTCGCGGCCACCTTCATAGATGGCCGTATTAGGGCATTCGGGCTCGCAGGCCCCGCAGTTAATGCACTCATCGGTTATCATTATGGCCATAAAGCGCGTAAATCAGGTATTTTTGAATAAAATTTATTAATCCGACCGCAAAAATACAGTGCGAATAGCTTCAGTCAAAACACTGTTGAGGCGGAAAGGGTTTATCAACAGCCATGAAAATTTCTGATCGGATCGCTGCATTTGCGCGCTTGGGCACCGCCATGACCGGATTACCCGTCCACGAAAAAAGTGCCCTGTTTCAGCGTGCCAACAACCAAAACGCGTGGTTTACTCCCGCCTCGCTTGAGCAGGCGTGGCAGGGAATTAGCTACATGCTGGCCGCGGAAAAACTACATCAACTCATGCACCCCTACACCGCGGTTACCGCACCCAAAACGGTGGGCGTAACCATGGCAGGCAACATTCCGCTGGTGGGCTTTCATGATTTTATGTGCGTGCTGCTTGCCGGGCATCGTATTTGGTTGAAGCCAAGTGCAAGTGATTCTGTTTTGATTTTGTTTGTGATTGACCTGTTGCAAAAAATTGAACCCGCTTTCGCGGATTGCATTCGGGTGGTTGACCGCCTGAACGGGATAGACGCTGCGATTGCAACCGGAAGCAACAACACGGCGCGTTATTTCGAATATTATTTCCGCACGATTCCCCACGTCATTCGCAAAAACAGAACCTCTTGTGCCGTGCTCACCGGCAACGAATCAGCAACCGACTTTCTGGCGCTTGGCCAGGATGTGTTCAGTTATTATGGTTTGGGCTGCCGCAACGTGTCAGCGCTTTTCGTGCCAACGGCCTACAACTTTACACCACTCCTCAATTGCTGGCAGCAGTTTGCATCGGTAGCGCAACATCATAAATACGCCAACAACCTCGACTACCAAAAAGCCATCTTGCTGGTAAACAAAACCCCCTTTTTTGATGGCGGCCATGTGCTCATCACGCAGCACACGCAAGTGGTTTCTCCCATTTCTGTGGTGCATTATCAACCGTACAGCTCGGTGGAACAGCTACACGCGCTGGTGGCGGAACGAGCCGACCAAATTCAAGTGGTGGTTTCTGCCAACGGCGCATTTCCAGGTAGCAAACCCTTCGGGGTTGCACAACGGCCCGAGCCGGGCGACTTCGCGGATGGGATTGATACGCTGGCGTTCTTAAGCGCGATTTGAAGTAAATTCAATTGCCGCTACCGCGCAGCAACTCCACCCAACCAGTAACCGCCTGACCCCCGAAGCTCAGTCGGTAAAAGTATAAACCTTCGGAGATTCCACTTCCGTCCCAATCATTTTGGTACGCGCCCGATTGGAAAACAGATTTACCCCAGCGGTTGGTAATTTCCAGCGTAGCTTCGGCTGGCAAATTGCGAATGAAGAACGTGTCGTTAAATCCATCTCCGTTCGGTGTGAAGATGTTTGGCACAAACAGCGCAGTGTCTAGCTTCACCTCAACGGAGTACTCCCTTTCACATCCGCGAGAATCGCGCAACGATACTCGATACACACCTGCATACAAGTTGTTTACCACCATCTCCATGCGCAAGGTTTGCGGATTACGCCCAGCGGCACGCCAATCCATCAAAAAGCTTTGCGATGGGAACACGGGTGTAACCAACTCAACACGCACTTCGTACGGCTCAAAGGCGCTTTCCTGGATGCCGATCCGCAGAGAACCCGTGGGTTGATCGGGCAACGCGATTTCACGCTGCACGTAAAGGGTATCTAACGCACGTGCCGGCCCCGTAATGGTGAAAGTCCGCGGATTAGATACAATCGGATTAGTGCAAGCACTCACTAACGCAGATTGGTTTTGAGCCAATTGAATCCGGTATTGCCCGGGTACAAGGCCGGGAACAGTAAATGAAGATACGGATTGGGCAAAGGTGATGTTCCCTACCGGCTGCACCACGCCATCGCGAATCAACTCATAGGTAAACGGAAGATTTTGAGCGCCACGGATGGCCGTAAGCTGGATGCTGCCCGCGCTGCCAAAACAAACCTCATCGGTTACCGCCAGTTCAAAAGAAACAGGCACTGTGCCCGATAAATTCAGGGGGCCGAGTTTGGTCTCACAGAAAACACCTGCCGGACGTATCCAAACATACCAGAACCCGGAAGTTAAATTGGGCACATTTACATTCGGTGCACCCGGATTAAAAAAGCTGACCGGAGGAGCAACGGGATCTTGGGTAACACCCACAGTGTACGATCCGGCAGCTGTAATCGAAAAGCTAATTGCACCATTGCGTCCACCTCCAATGCAGTCGGGCGCTGATACAACTGGTGTAGTGGTGGGAACAAAACCCGGAAAAGAAATAGTTGTGGTAAATTCTCTGAAGCACCCCAACGCGTTGGTCACCCGCAAGGTGTAGTCTCTTGCCGAGAGATTGGCAATAACCCCGTTGGTTGGCAACGAAATGGCCGTGCCATTCAACGAATAGGTTAAGGTGCCGGTGGTGGGCAAGCCGGTAACCGTAATAGAACCATCGTTATTGGTACAACTCGCATTGGCCGGAATCAATGTTGCGGTTATTGCCGTTGCCGTCTCCGGAATCGTAACGATTACGGACGAGAAACACGGATCAGACGCATTTCTACGCACGCTAATCACGCGCTCGAACGCAGGCGCAGGTCCGGCTGGAATGCCCGAGACCTGATTACCCGCCGTAAAGTCCTTCCACGGATCGGTAATGCCGCCATCAAAAGACCATTGCAGCACGTTGCCGGTCTCGCCGGGCACATTCAACGTGAGTGCGCCTGTAGCCTCGCCAAAACATCTTGGGCTCACAATACCTGTGGCCACTGGAACGCCAACCGTGCCGGAGCGATCAATGGTAACTTGACCCGTCTTCGTACACGCCGCAGTACCGTATTCAATCACATAGTCATACGTGCCAATCGGCAAATTCACGAAAGTTGAGTCGTTGAAATTCGTGCGCGAGATGGTTTGGTTGGTGGGCGAGACTCCCGTGATTGAGATTCTCACACCATTTGGATTAACAGCAGGTACAAAAGGCCGGATGCGGAATACAATCCGTCCGTCCGAATTGGTGCATGTGGCTGGTGAAGGCAAGGGAGTGACGACTACTGTGGCACAAGTGCCTGTTCCACCGCCACACGCCGGATCATTGGTAGCCCGAACATTGATTTGTAAAGAACTGGTAGCAATGCAGCCGCCTTGGTTGTAAGAAATGTTAATTGTCTGAGTAGTTCCGGCATGCGGTGTAGGGTCAAAGAAATTGCCCGTAATGCCGGTAGCACCTGTGAATGTGAACGTGCCGCCAGCCGGGGTCGCGGAAACCAAACCAGAAAGATTAACGTCTGCGTCCGTTGAACAAACAGTGGTGTTGGTAGGCACCAGCGTGGCCGCGGTGCTAACATCAAAATTAAAGGTGCGAGTAGCAGTGCACGTGCCCGCAGCATACGATACGTTTATTGCAACGATCCCGCTGAGGCCGCTCGGATCGAACGAATTGCCCGATACACCCACGCCCGCAAATGTAAATGCACCACCTACCGGTGTGGCCGATACCAAACTTAGCAATGCCTGTGTACCCTGCGACTGGCACACCACAACGTTGCTCGCCGGAACGGTAATTACAGCGGCGTTTGTAACGTTAACTTGGAACGTAGCAGGCGAAGCACTGCAAGTACCTGAACTGTAGTTCACCGTAATCGTGCTCGATCCTGTAACAAGCGTAGGATCGAAGGAAGATCCACTCGTTACGCCTGTGCCCGTGAACGAAAACGTGCCGCCCGACGGTGTTGCCGAAACAAGCGTGGTTAAGTCAAGTATCCCTCCTGACTGACAGACTTCGGTTGTAACTGTGGGCACAGTAATCGTTGCCGAATTGATCACCTGCACATCTACCTGCCTCGCGCGACCAAGCCCGCAGCCATAAAAGGCCGCCACAAAAAAATCGGTCGTGCCAGTCGCAGTCAAGTCGAGCTGCGCAGCCGAAGGCGTAAATGTAGCGCCCGTTCCTAGTTGTGTTGTCAGCCCGCTGTCGGCAAACCAACGGTACTCAGTTGCTGCAGCATCTACCGGATTTACCTGCAGTGTGGGTGCCGCGGTGTTGATACAAACGGAAATGCTTGATGCTGCTGGCGCTGCAATTTCTTCAAAGGCGAAGCTCACCCGAGAGTTACCTCCCCGTTCGTAATATTCAATCACCAGATCCTGATTGCCGGCCGAAAGACAAACCGGGGCACTGGTATAAACCGTGTACGGGTGCGTATTGAAAGCGGTAGGATCGGTAATCACGTTGGTGCCATTCACGAGTAGCCGGACTCCGTCATCCGAGCCAACCGAAAAACGATAAATTCCAGCCGGAAAATTTTTGCGCATCCGGTAGCGTACACTAAAGTCATTGGCATACGAACCGCAGATGTTAGCGCCACTAATCGGGTTGGTACCGAGGTTGAAATCAAATGCGTCGGTTGTTGTGTTGTAACCTGGGATATCGCTTTCGCGGATAAATCCCCGGTATTTCGCTCCCGCAAAATTGATTCGACCAGGAAGCGGCGTTGCATCGCCAGCGTCATCATAGACATACCCAATCCAGGTATCCGTACCAAACGTAGCGGGGTTGCCAGTGATCGGGGTGACGGTAATGGTTGCCGAGCCGCCTACCGACCCGGAACTACAGGTTGCGGATGCTACGGAAACTAAGCTATAGGTGGTGCTGATTGTTGGCGTCACGGCAAAAGTGTGTGGTGACGCAGTTAGCCCGGTGAGTGTGGTGTTTGAGGAACCATCCGAGTACACAACTTCCCACGGTCCGGTTCCGGTGAGCGCGATGGAAAGTGTAGCGGGTTGACCAACACAAACCGATGTTGTGCCCGATAGTGCCGCCGTAGGACTAGCCCCAACTTCCACCGCTGCAGACGTGGGCGCAGCCGCTGAACAGCCAACTGCATTATTATAATTTACGGAAATCGACTGAGTTCCAACGGTTGACCATGTAACCGTGGCGGTGTTTGAAGTAGCCGTTCCGCCTGCAGTAATGGTTCCACCTGTTATGGACCATATATAATTGGATTGCCCGGCCTCGGTAGTGTACACTTGCCCGCTGGTACCAAGACAAACATTTAACGGACCAGTGAGTGACACCGTGGGTGCGGCAGTAACGGTAACTGTTACTAAGGTGCGTGTGTCACTCTCGCACGCATTGGCAACGGAGGCAACAAAAAAATTTGTATCAGCAGTCAAGGCACCCGTGTTAAACGAAGTGACTCCTACCCCACCCGGCAGGGGCGTGCCACCCGATGCTGCCGAATAAAAGTTGTATGATGTTCCGCCCGCGGAAGGTGTAATTGTTGCAGAAGCGCCTGCACAAATTGCGGAACCAGTTACAGTTGGCGCAACGGGCAAAGGAGTGATGGTAATTGTGACGTTACTCGTTGCCGCTGCACAGGGAGCTCCTGGATTGTTTGATGTGAGTGTGAGCGTGACCGAGCCAGTCGTAACCTCCGCCGCTGCAGGAGTGTACGTTGCATTCAAGGCATTCGCGTTGGGCAGGAATGTGCCGCTGCCACCGCTCCACGTTCCGCTTGTCGCGCTCCCGCCAACAGTGCCCGCCAGCGTAACCGCGCCTCCCGCGCAAATCGTTTGAGCGGGTCCGGAGTCTGCAGTAGCAGGTGCATTCACAATTACGTCGGTCGTGGCAATCGCTGAACATCCGTTCGATGCTGTGACAGTCACAGTATATGTGCCATTGGCTGCTGCCGTCACTCCTGGGACGTTCGGATTCTGAACGGCCGAGGTAAATCCATTCGGGCCCGTCCAGCTATATGAAACTCCTCCGCTTGATGTCAGATTCAATGACCCTCCAACACAAACCGGGGTGTTGCTGCCTGCCACCGCCG